>Ga0160471_100017_pt1 | contig 402435 bp, 339 predicted proteins | sample HID1973K_E11MG_FD_108268 | JGI IMG/M metagenome (GOLD analysis project Ga0160471, IMG submission 108268) | Enriched mosquito-associated microbial communities from UW Madison campus, WI, USA - HID1973K_E11 MG | ecosystem: Host-associated > Arthropoda: Insects > Digestive system > Unclassified ... | reverse complement strand
CGTTGAAAAGGATGGTGCCGGTGGTCGGCTCCAGGAACTTGGTGAGCAGGTTGAAGCAGGTCGTCTTGCCCGCGCCGTTGGGGCCGATCAATGCGTGGATCGAGCCGCGTCGCACCTGCAGGTCCACGCCGCTGACCGCCGTGAAGCCCTTGAAGGACTTGGTCAGGTTGCGGACTTCTAGTACGTTGGTTTGCATGAGTCTCTTATAGGCTGCCGGTTGGCTCCCCTCCGTCTGCGGGAAAGCGGCAGGAGAGGGGAGCAAAGCATGGCTGTCGTCTATTTACTTCTTCACCAGCGGGCAGCGCGATTGCGACAGCGGCTGGAAGGCTTCCTCAGCCGGCACGGTGGCCACGAGCTTGAGGTAGTCCCACGGCGTCTTCGACTCGTTCGGCGCCTTCACTTCCATCAGGTACATGTCATGCATCATGCGGCCGTCGGCGCGGATGTAGCCGTTCTTGGCGAACGCGTCGTTGATCTTGGCCTTCTTCAGCGCCGCCATCACGGCGTCCGAATCGTCGCTGCCTGCCGCCTGCACGGCCTTCAGGTACTGCAGCACGGCCGAGTACGTGCCGGCATGCACCATGTTCGGCATGCGCTTCATGCGGGCGAAGAAGCGGGCGCCGAACTCGCGCGTCTGCGGGTTCAGGTCCCAGTACCAGGCATCGGTCAGCTTCATGCGCTGCGTCAGCTTCAGGCCCAGGCTGTGCACGTCGCTGATGGTCATCAGCAGGCCCACCAGGGTCTGGTTGCGCGGCAGGCCGAAGTCGTTGGCCGCCTTGATGGCGTTGATGGTGTCGCCGCCGCCGTTGGCCAGCGCCACCACCTGGGCCTTGCTGGCCTGGGCCTGGAGGATGAACGACGAGAAGTCCGATGCGTTCAGCGGGTGCTTGATGTTGCCGGCCACCGTACCGCCCGACGCCTTCACCACATCCGCCGTGGCGGTTTCCAGCGACTGGCCGAACGCGTAGTCGGCCGTCAGGAAATACCAGCTCTTCAGACCCTGCTTGACCATGGCCTTGCCGGCTACGTTGGCCAGCGCGTACGTGTCATACACATAGTGGACGATGTACGGCGAGCATTCCTCGTTGGTGTGGCGCAGGTTGGCGCCGCCAGTGATCAGCGAGATGCGCTTTTTCTCCGACGCGATGCGCGAGACGGCCAGCGCGACCGACGAGTTCGGCAGGTCGACAATGGCGTCGACGCCGTCCCGGTCGATCCACTCGCGCGCCTTGGCGCTGCCAATGTCCGCCTTGTTCTGGTGGTCGGCGGTAACCAGCTCGATCTTCTTGCCCGGCAGCCCATTGCCGAAATCCTCGATGGCCAGCTTGGCGGCTTCGACCGAGCCCTTGCCGGCGTAGTCAAGGTAGACGCCAGACAGGTCGGTCATCACGCCGATCTTGACGACATCTCCGGAAATCGCGGCGCTGGCAGCGCCGGCAAACGTGGAAAGGCTGAACGCCAGGGCGGACAGCAGGGTGGCTCGCTTCATCTCTTCTTCTCCGTGGTGGTGTTGCTAGAAAAGCTGGGCGGCTGCTCAGACCGCCATATGCGCGTACCGGTAGTCGGCCGGCGGCACGAATGTTTCCTTGACCGTGCGCGGCGACACCCAGCGCAGCAGGTTCAGCGGCGAACCGGCCTTGTCGTTGGTGCCACTGCGGCGCGCGCCGCCGAACGGCTGCTGGCCGACCACCGCGCCGGTCGGCTTGTCGTTGATATAGAAGTTGCCGGCGGCGAAGCGCAGGGCGTTGGAAGCCTGGGCGATGGCCGCGCGATCCCTTGCAAAGATCGCGCCCGTCAGTGCGTAGGGGCTGGTGCCGTCGACCAGTTCGAGCACCTCGGGCCAGTGCGCGTCGGCGTAGACGTAGACGGACAGCACCGGGCCGAACAGTTCGGTTTCCATCAGCGTGTGGCGCGGGTTGTCCACCTCCAGCACGGTCGGCGCGATGAAGTAGCCCACGCTGTCGTCGGCCTTGCCGCCGGTGACGAGCTTCACGGCGCTGTCGCTGGCGGCGCGTTGCAGATGGCCATGGATGCGGTCGAACGCGCGGCGGTCGATCACGGCGCCCATGAAGTTGGTGAAGTCGGTCACATCGCCCATCTGGATGGTCTCGGCCATCGCCACCACGCGCTCGCGCACGGCCGGCCACAGCGAGGCGGGGATGTAGGCGCGCGACGCCGCGCTGCACTTCTGGCCCTGGTACTCGAAGGCGCCGCGCAGCAGCGCCACGGCCAGCGTGTCGGCATCGGCGGACGGGTGGGCGAGCACGAAGTCCTTGCCGCCGGTTTCGCCGACCAGACGCGGATAGCTGCGGTAGCGCGACACATTGCGGCCGACTTCGCCCCACAGTGTGTCGAACACGGCCGTCGAGCCGGTGAAGTGAATGCCGGCCAGTTCGGGCCGCGCCAGCACGGCGCCGCTGATCGCCACCGGGTCGCCCGGCAGGAAGTTGATGACCCCCTTCGGCAGACCGGCGGCGTCGAGCAGCTCCATGAACAGGAAGTTCGACAGCGACGCCGTGGCGGCCGGCTTCCACAGCACGGTGTTGCCCATCAGCGCCGGGGCGATGGCCAGATTGCCGCCGATGGCCGTGAAGTTGAACGGCGTGACGGCGTAGACGAAGCCTTCCAGCGGACGGTATTCGAGGTGATTGCGCATGCCCGGCGACGAAATCGGCTGGCCGGCCGTCAGTTCGTGCGCGAACTGCACGTTGAAGCGCAGGAAGTCGATCAGTTCGCAGGCCGAGTCGATTTCGGCCTGGTAGGCGGTCTTGCTCTGGCCGAGCATGGTCGCCGCGTTCAGGCGGGCGCGCCACGGGCCGGCCAGCAGGTCAGCGGCCTTGAGGAAGACGGCGGAGCGCTCGGCCAGCGTGGCGTTGGCCCAGTCGCGTTGGGCGGCCACTGCGGCGTCGATGGCGGCGTGGATGGTGGTCTCGCCGGCGTTATGGACTTCGCCCAGGCGGCGGGCGTGGGCGTGCGGGGCGCGCACGTCGGTGATGTCGCCGCTAAGGATGCGCTCGCCGCCGACGATGGCCGGGATCTCGCGCACCAAGGCTTGCTGCTTGTCGAGTTCTGCCGTCAGCGCGACGCGTTCGGCGCTGCCCGGGGCGTAGTTCAGGACCGTTTCATTGATGGATTTTGGATAGGAATTGTTTGCAGACATATACGTTACGAGCTTTTTTGGATATGAACATTAATAAATTGGATCCAGTTTAGCAGTCGGGATATTCAGGCACAATAGGGGCCTCACTCGAATCGCATACCGATCTCCAGCACCTCCCATGTCCACGCAAACGGGCCGCGCAAGCGCTCCTACCAAGGGTTTACCCCAGATCATTCGCGATCAGCTTCGCTACGAAATTCAGAAAGGCACGTTGCCGGCCGGGGCGCAGTTGCGCCAGGACGCGCTGGCGGAACGCTTCAACGCGAGTCGCATTCCCGTGCGGGAAGCGCTGCGCCAGCTCGAAACGGAAGGGCTCGTCACCTATCAGCGCAACCGTGGCGCGGTGGTGTCAGGGATGGATGCGACGCAGATCTGCGAGTTGCTCGATATCCGTGTCGCGCTGGAATGCCACGCGGCGCGCATCGGCGTGCCGAACATGGTTCAGCAGGACTTCCAGCAGATGCAGGAGATTCTGGACGCGTACTCGCAGTCGGATTCGCTCGCGGAGTGGGCCGAGTACAACCGGCGCTTCCATTTGGCGCTGTGCGCGCCCGCTAATAACAAGCGGCTGCGCCGGCTGATCGAGGAGTTCTGCCTGAACACGGACCGCTACACGCACGAGCAGATGTCGATGGCCACCGGCAAGGAAGGCCCGCAGGCGGACCACTATCGCATTCTGGAAGCATGCAAGGCGCGCGATGCCGAGAAGGTGGCGTCGCTGCTCGAGGAGCACATCCTCGAGACCAAGCGCAATCTGCTTGCCAGCGAGCGGATGAAGGACGTGGATTAAATCAAATCAGGCGGGGTGCACGACCACGAGCAGCGCCGTGGCGGCACTCTTGCCCGGATTGGCGATCGCATGGGCCACGTCCGCGCCATAGCGGGCGGTATCGCCATGCTTCAGCTTCTTCTCGTCCTCTGCGGCACGCACGGTCATTGACCCGCTCAGCACCGACAGGTGCTCCTGCGTGCCCGCGTCATGCGGCTCGGACGCCAGCACCCCACCGGGCTGGATCGTCAGCTCATACCACTCGAATTTCCCCGCCAGGTCGATCGGCCCGAGGATGCGCAGCTCGCAGCGCCCGTCCGGGCTTTTCAGCGCCGGGATGGCGTGCGGCTGCACCACGGCAATCGCCGGGGCCGGCGCGCTGGCCGCGCCATTGGCCAGGAAGTCCGCCAGGTTCACGCCCAGCGCGTTGGCCAGCCGCCACAGCACCGCCACCGTCGGATTGGTCAGGTTTCGTTCGATCTGGGACAGCATAGACTTGGAGACACCGGCGCGGCGCGACAGGTCATCCAGCGACAACTGCTGGGCCTGCCGCAGCGCCTGGAGCGCGCCTCCCACGGCGGGTGGCCCATCGGACTGGACGGGCGGCTTGGGGGAGTTGGGCGGGGAGGGTTGCGTCATCGTCATGTGTTCGTTATAGTGCACGAACCGTTCGTTATATAGAACATGTTCGATTTATCGAATCGAACGACCGAGACACTACCACCGGGAGCCGGGCCATGTCGAGTGCCGAGACTTTCTATGCATCCATCCGTGCGGAACTGGATGCCATCCGCGACGCGGGGCTGTACAAGCGCGAGCGCATCATCGCCACGCCGCAGGGCGCGGTCATCCGCACGGCCGACGGCCGGGAAGTGATCAACCTCTGCGCCAACAACTATCTGGGACTGTCCTCGCACCCGCAGGTGATCGAGGCCGCCCACGAAGCCTTGCGCACTCACGGCTTCGGCCTCAGCTCGGTGCGCTTCATCTGCGGCACGCAGGACCTGCACAAGACGCTGGAGGCGCGGCTGGCCCGCTTCCTCGGCACCGAGGACACCATCCTCTACGGCTCCGCCTTCGACGCCAACGGCGGCCTGTTCGAAACCCTGCTGGGCCCGGACGACGCCGTGATCAGCGATGCGCTGAACCATGCGTCGATCATCGACGGCATCCGGCTCTCCAAGGCAAAGCGCTACCGCTACCAGCACAACGACCTCGACGACCTGCGCGTCCAACTCCAACAAGCCGACGCTGACGGCGCGCGCTTCAAGCTCGTGTTCAGCGACGGCGTGTTCTCGATGGACGGCACCGTGGCGCGTCTCGATGAGATCCGTGCGATCTGCGACGAGTACGGCGCGCTGCTTGGCATCGACGAATGCCACGCCAGCGGCTTCATGGGCGCACGCGGGCGCGGCACGCACGAGGCGCGCGGGGTGTTCGGCAAGATCGACATCATCACCGGCACGCTCGGCAAGGCGCTGGGCGGCGCCTCGGGCGGCTTCACCAGCGGGCGCAAGGAAGTGGTGGAACTGCTGCGTCAGCGTTCGCGTCCGTATCTGTTCTCGAATACCGTGGCCCCGGCCATCGTCGGCGCCAGCATCGCCGTGCTGGATATCCTCGAGGCCAGCACCGACCTGCGCGACCGGCTCGAGCGCAACACCGCCTTCTTCCGCAAGGGGATTGCCGCGCTGGGCTTCGATATCAAGCCGGGCGACCATCCGATCGTCCCGATCATGGTCTACGATGCGGAGAAAGCCCAGCAGCTTGCCGAGCGGCTGCTGGCGCTGGGCGTCTACGTGGTGGGCTTCTTCTACCCTGTGGTGCCGAAGGGCCAGGCGCGCATCCGCGTGCAGCTGAGCGCGGTGCACGACGAACCCACGCTGCAACGGGCGCTGGACGCCTTTGCGCAGGCCGGCCGTGAACTGGGGCTGATTCGATGAGCCAGGCAGTGAGCAAGCCGCAGATCCTGATCATCGGCGCCAACGGGCAGCTTGGGTCCGAACTCGCGCTGGCGCTGGCCGAGCGGCACGGGCGCGAGCATGTGGTCACCTCGGACGTGGTGCCTACCGGCCGCCACGTGCATATCGCCCATGAAATGCTGAACGTGACGGACCGGGGCGAACTGGCCACGGTGGTAGAGCGCCACGGCATCACGCAGATCTACCTGCTGGCCGCCGCGCTCTCCGCCACGGGCGAGAAGGCGCCGCAGTGGGCGTGGAACCTGAACATGACCGGACTGCTGAACGTGCTGGAACTGGCACGCCAGCAGGGCATCGAGCGCGTGTTCTGGCCCAGCTCGATCGCCGCGTTCGGCCCCACCACGCCCGCCGTGGACACCCCGCAGAAAACCGTCATGGAGCCGACCACGGTCTACGGCATTTCCAAGCAGGCGGGCGAGGGCTGGTGCCGGTGGTACTTCGAGAACCATGGTGTGGATGTGCGCAGCGTGCGCTATCCGGGGCTGATCTCGCACAAGACCCCGCCCGGCGGCGGCACCACCGACTATGCGGTCGATATCTTCCACCACGCGGTGCGCGGCCAGCCCTACGACTGCTTTCTGGAGTCCGACGAGCGACTGCCGATGATGTATATGCCCGACGCGATCCGCGCCACGCTGGAGCTGATGGAAGCGCCGCGCGAATCGATCCGGGAGCGGGGCAGCTACAACCTCGCCGGCATGAGCTTTACCCCGGCCGAGATTGCCGAGGCGATCCGCCGCCGGGTGCCGGACTTCGCCGTGCGCTATGCGCCGGACTACCGGCAGGCTATCGCCCGGGGCTGGCCCGATTCGATCGATGACAGCGCCGCGCGTACCGACTGGGGCTGGCAGCCGAAGTTCGGCCTCTCGGAGATGGTCGACGACATGCTGGAGAACCTGAAGGCCACCGCCGGATAAGCGCTCCCCAGATCACGTGAACTAGTTCGGAAAGAAATAGTTTGCATCCTAATTAATTCACGTCTATCATTCGGCCCATGCCAAAGATAGACGCCCTCCTTTTTGCCTTTACCGGCCAGCTCATGCTGGCGGGCCGCCAATGGCGCCAGATCAGCCAGGCGTCGGTCACGGCACACGGGATTTCCGCAGCGGCCGCCGCGCCGCTGCTTTTCATTCGCCGCCTCGGCGGTGGGGTGCGCCAGGTGACGCTGGCGGACTACGTGGGCGTGGAAGGCGCCACGCTGGTCCGTCTGGTCGATCAACTGAGTGCCGCCGGACTGGTCCGCCGCGAGGTGGACCCCAGCGACCGCCGCGCCAACGTGCTCTCGCTCACCGATGCCGGTGAGCGCATGGCCGAGCAGATCGAAGTCGAACTCAAGCAACTCCGCGCCGAAGTGTTCGCCGAGATCAGCGAGACTGACCTCGAAGCCACGCTGCGCGTGCTGGACGCCTTGTACAAGGCCGCAGGAAATGCTTCCGCGGCGGCCAAGCTGGAGCCCTGAGCATCATGGGTAGTTGGCCATCCGCAAGGGACTGGGTTTTCTCGTTCAAGGCGTTCGCCGCCGCCATGCTGGCGCTCTGGATCGCGATGTACATGGGCCTGCCGCGGCCGTATTGGGCGATGGCGTCCGTCTACGTGGTGGCGCATCCGCTGACCGGCGCCACGCGTTCCAAGGCGCTGTACCGCGTGCTCGGCACGCTGCTGGGCGCCGCAGCCGGTGTGGCGATGGTGCCCTCGCTGGTCAACTCGCCGCCGCTGTTGATGGGCGCGGTGGCGCTCTGGACCGGCTGCCTGCTCTACATTGCGCTGCTGCACCGCACCCCCCGTAGCTACGTCTTCATGCTCGCCGCCTACACGCTGCCGCTGGTGGCGCTGCCGGCGGTCGACAATCCCGCCGCCATCTTCGATATCGCCATTGCCCGGGCCGAGGAAATCAGCCTGGGCATTCTGTGCGCGGCCGTGGTCGGCGCCGTGGTGTTCCCGGCGAGCGTGGCGGACGTGCTGCGCGACAAGTCGCGCCAGTGGATGGCCGACGCCGCGCTCTGGGCCGGCGACATGCTCTCGCCCAGCCCCGGCATGCAGGTCACGCGCCACCAGAGCCGTCACCGTCTGGCCGCCGATATCCTGGCCCTCGATCAACTCATCAGCCAGCTTGGCTACGACACCGAAAGCATCGCCCGGGTGCGCGCCGCGCGCGAACTGCGTGGGCGCATGACGATGCTGCTGCCGGTGATGTCCTCGCTGGCGGCGATCGTGGAATCGCTCCAGGCCGCCGGCGGCTTGCCGGACGCGCTGCGGACCCAGATGCGCGCGGTCCGCGCATGGATACAGGGCGGGGCGGTAGACGCGCCGCCCGTGCTCACTAGCACCCCGCTCGAACCCGGCTGGGATGCCGCGCTGGTCACTGCCGCCGAAGACCGCCTGCAACAGATGGTGGCGCTGTGGCGCGACTGCGTGTCCCTGTGCCGGCGCATCGGCGAACGCGACGTGCGTGGCGGCTGGATGCCTGAGTTCCGGCGTTGGGACGTCGGCCAGACGCGCCACTACGACCACGGCCTGCTGCTGTTTTCCACCGTCACGGTGGCCCTGTCGATCTTCGCCATGGGCATGCTCTGGATCCACATGGGCTGGGCCGATGGCGCCGGCGCCGTGGCGCTGGGCGCGGTGTCGTGCTGCTTCTTCGCCGCCCTTGATGAACCCGCGCCGATGATCCAGTCGTTCTTCAACTGGAACGTGGTGTGCATGGTGATCTCGATGGTGTTCCTGTTCGCCGTGCTGCCCGTGGCGCATGACTTCGAGATGCTGGTGCTGATGTTCGCCGTGCCGTACCTGATCATCGGCCTGCTGGTGGCGCAGCCGCGCCTGGCGATGATCGGCATGCCGCTGGCAGTGGTCACGGCCAACGACATCGGCATCTCGGGCGCCTACAGCGCGGACTTCCATACCTTCTTCAACAGCAATATCGCCGGCATCGCCGGTATCGCCTTCGCGCTGGTCTGGACGCTGGTGATGCGGCCGTTCGGCACGGCGGCCGCCACGCGCCGGCTGGTGCGGTCAAGCTGGGGCGATATCGCCGACAACGCGGTGGGCACCCGCCCCGAAGAACACACCCGGCTGCGCGCGCGCATGCTGGACCGGCTGGCGCAACTGGTGCCCCGGCTGGCCGCCAGCGAGAGCGAGGTATCGCCCGATGGCTTCAGCGAGGTGCGCGTGGAGCTGACCACGCTGGCACTCCAGCGCGAGATGCCCACCCTGTCAGCGCCCGAGCAGCATGCGGTCAAGCGCGTGCTGCGCAGCGTGGCCGGCTACTACCAGGCACGGCTGGACGGCAAGCTGAACGGACCGCCGCCGGCGCTGCACACGCGGCTGGCTAACGCGCAGCAGAAGGTGCAGTCGCGCATCGCGCTGGCTGCCCTGGTGGAGATGCAAGTGGCCCTGTTCCCGCCGGCCGTGGTGCCGGCCCCTGTTACCGGAGGCGCCTGATGCCCGGCGAATTCAGTCTTTATGGCGTGTTCATCCCCAGCCTGCTGGTGTGGATGCTGGCCGCCTTTGCGATCACGAGTGGCGCGCGTGCAGTGCTGACGCGCCTGGGGTTCTACAAGCTCGTGTGGCACCGTTCTCTGTTCAATCTGGCGCTGTACGCGATCGTCCTGGGTGGGGTGGTTGCCGTGGTGCCGTGGTTCCAATCATGAAATTCAAACTCTCTTCGCTCGGGCCAGTCGTGCTGACGCTGGCCGTCACCGCTGTCGGCGCGGTTGTCGTCAAGCATCTGTGGGATTACTACACCGTGGCGCCGTGGACGCGCGACGGGCATATCCGCGCCGAGGTGGTGCAGGTGGCGCCCGATGTCTCGGGGCTGGTCACGCGCATCGCCGTCAAGGACAACCAGCGCGTGAAGGCCGGCGACCTGCTGTTCGAGATCGATCATGAACGCTACACGCTGGCGCTGCGTCAGGCCCAGGCCACCGCCGCCGCGATGCGCGCCAGCCTGGCGCAGTACCGCCGCGAGGCGAACCGCAGCCAGAAGCTGGCCGAGGTGGTGTCGCGCGAGGTCGTGGAGGAAGGCCTGGCCAGGGTGCAGCAGGGCGAAGCCACGCTGGCACAGGCCGAAGCCGCCGTGGACGTGGCCAAGCTGAACCTGGAGCGCACGCGCGTGGTGAGCCCCGTGGAAGGCTACGTCAACGACCGCCTGCCGCGCCTGGGCGACTACGTCAGCACCGGCAAGCCCGTGCTGTCGATGGTCGATGCCCGGTCGTTCCATGTGGAAGGCTACTTCGAGGAAACCAAGCTGCACGGCATCCATATCGGCAGCCCGGTGGACATCCGCATCATGGGCGAGAAGGGCGTGCTGCACGGCCATGTGCAAAGCATCGCCGCCGGTATCGAGGACCGTGACCGCACCAGCAGCAACAGCCTGCTGCCAAACATCAACCCGACGTTCAACTGGGTGCGGCTGGCGCAGCGCGTGCCGGTGCGGATCCAGTTCGACCAGATGCCTGCCGACGTGCGGCTGGTGGCCGGACGTACCGCCACGGTCTCGGTGACCGGAGGGGGTACGCAGTGAACAGCGCAGTGAGTCGCTTAAGCCGTGCCGTGCTGGCGGGGATGCTCCCGCTCGCGCTGGCAGCCTGCATGACCGTCGGCCCCGACCACAAGGTGCCCGGCGATGCCGTGGTCAACGCCACCACCGCCAACGGCCCGTTCCAGGGCGCGGACAACCCGGCGGTGTCGATCGGCGACGTGCCCAACGACTGGTGGAAGCTTTACGACGACCCGAAGATCGAAGGGCTGGTGAAGCAGGCGCTCGTCGCCAACACCGACCTGCGCGTGGCCGCCGCCAACCTGAAGCGCGCCATCGCCGTCTATCACGAGGTGGAAGCCGAGAACTTCCCCGAGGCCAAGTTCCGCGCCAGCGCCGAGCGCGGCCAGATTGCCGGCGAGCCGCTGCTGAAGGAAGAAAAGATCCCGGCGATGAACTTCGGCGACATCGGCTTCGACGTGTCGTACCTGATCGACTTCTGGGGCAAGCTCACCCGCGCCGACGAAGCCGCGCTGGCCGGCGCACAGGCCAGCCAGGCCGCGCTGGACCAGGCCCGCGTGGGCGTGGTGGCGGAAACGGTGCGTGCCTATATGCAGGGCTGCACCGCCACGCATGAACTGCACGTGGCGCAACATCAGCTCGACCTCCAGGTGCGCGGCGCACAGCTCGCCCAGAAGATGGTCGATGCCGGACGTGGCATGCCGACCGACGTGCTGCGCGCGCAGGCGCAGGCCGATTCGCTGCGCGCCGTGCTGCCCAAGTACCGCGCCGAACAGGAAGGCGCTGCCTACCGGCTGGCCGTGATGCTGGGCAAGCCGCCCACCGCGCTGGACATGTCGAGCGTGGCATGCGAGCACGTGCCCACGCTGCGTCAGGCCCTGCCGGTTGGCGATGGCGCTGCGCTGCTCAAGCGCCGCCCGGACGTCCGTCAGGCCGAGCGTGAACTGGCCTCGGCGACGGCCAAGATCGGCGTGGCGACGGCGGACCTCTATCCGCAGATCCGCATCGGCGCCTCGGCGGGCTTCACCGGCATTCTCGATCACCTGGGCCAGGCGCCGACCGCGCACTGGGGCTGGGGCCCGGCGATTTCGTGGACGATTCCGACCAGCGGCACGCGCGCCCGCATCCACAACATGGAAGCCGGTGCAGAGGGTGCGCTGGCCCACTTCGACGGCGTGGTGCTGCGCGCGCTGCGCGAGACGCAAAGCGCGCTGTCCAGCTACACGCACGAACTCGAGCGAAACCAGGCGCTGCGCGACGCACGCGACAAGGCCGATGAGGCCGCCCGGCACAACCGGCTCCTGTATCAGGCGGGACGCTCGCCGTACCTGCAGAGCCTGGACGCGGACCGCACGCTGGCTAACAACGACGCCGCGCTTGCCGCCTCGGACGCGCAGATCGCCATGGACCAGATCAACCTGTTCGTGGCGCTGGGCGGGGGCTGGCAGGATGCACCGGCCGTGGCGAGTGCCCCGATAAATTAGCGTTGGCAAATCGGAAAGCGCCGCCGCGGAACCTGCTTGAATCCATCCGGGTTAGCCGGCGGTCTTCCTGGCGCTTTCCGTCCCTCGGCGGGCTTATAGCGCTCGTCGATGGCATCCTCCAATTGAAGCGGCACGCATAACTGGCGCCTATGGGCCCAGTCGCTTCGTCGTGCGCTATCGAAAGGGGCGGTTTCCTTTGCAACGGCGCTACCTCGCTTTTGGCGAAAATCATTTCACAAGCGAAATGATCCAGGTAAAGGTGCTCCATGGAAGTCAGCGCACTCATGCTCTCGCGCATTCAGTTTGCGTTCACGGTGTCGTTTCACATCATCTTCCCTTCGCTCACGATCGGGCTGGCCGCTTGGTTGACGCTCCTCGAGGGTATGTATCAGTTCACGCGGAAGGAAGTCTATCGACGCGTGTTCGATTTCTGGCTGAAGATCTTCGCCGTTGCCTTTGGCGTTGGCGTAGTTTCAGGTGTCGTGCTGGGATTCGAGTTCGGAACGAACTGGAGTGAACTGTCGCGCCTCTCCGGACCCGTGCAAGGTCCGTTGCTGACGTATGAGACTTTCACCGCATTCATGCTCGAAGCGTCGTTCTTCGGGGTGCTGCTGTTCGGGCGATCCAGGGTCAAGCCAGGCTTCTACTTGTTCTCGGTAGCGATGGTTGCGCTCGGGACAACGTTCTCAGCCTTCTGGATCATGGTCAACAACAGTTGGATGCAACACCCGGTTGGCTACGATTTCATCGATGGTCGCTTTGTCCCGACGGATTGGGCCGAGATCATCTTCAGTCCGGTCGTTTGGGTGCGCTTTCCTCATATGTTGTTGGCGTCGTACCTGACTGGCGCGTTCTGTGTCGCTGCGACTGGTGCCTGGTACACGCTGCGCAAACTCTGTGAGCCGGAAGCGAAGGTGATGCTACGGATGGGCCTGGCGCTGGCCACGGTTCTCATACCAGTGCAACTTGTGTTCGGGCACCTGGTCGGTGACTATGTACACGACGACCAGCCGGCAAAATTCGCTGCAATTGAGGGGCGTTGGCATGACGAGCAGCCTGCGGCAGAGGTGCTCATTGGATGGCCGGACGAAGAAAAGGAAACGAATCACTACGAAGTATCGATTCCGATTCTCGGAAGCCTGATTGCGACCATGACCACCGATTCGAAGGAGGTGGGGCTCACGAGTTTTCCAAAGGAGCAGCGGCCACCGGTATTGATTCCGTTTCTCGCATTTCGTGTGATGGTCGGCTGTGGGATTGCGATGCTGCTTATTGCGTGGCTCGGTAGCTGGTTCTCCTTCAGAAACAGCATCGAGGAAAAGAAGACGCTCCTGTGGGCAACCTATCTTTCGTTTCCCTTGCCGTTCGTGGCGATTCTGACGGGATGGTTCGCAGCAGAAGTTGGGCGACAGCCCTGGACCGTATGGGGGGTGCTGCGCACAGCAGACGCACTGACGCCGACGCTGACGGCTCGCGCGGCGGGCGCTTCACTGTTTGTCTTCGTTGTGACGTACTTGATTGTCTTCTCGTTCGGCACGTATTACGTCTACAAGCTACTCCGCAATGGTCCCGCTTCGATCGACCAGGACCGCGAGCCATCGGGAACGTCCAACAGACCGTTGGCAGTCGCTGCGGCGGAATCGTTTCGTGATTGATGAACTGACTACTCTGTGAGGCAACCATGATTACGTACTGGTCCGCAATCCTGGCCATCAGTATGCTCGTCTATGTGCTGCTCGATGGTCTTGACCTCGGTGTCGGCATGTTGTTTGGCGCGACTCGGAATGAAGCACGAAGAAAGTCGATGCTGGCTTCAATCGCGCCGATTTGGGATGGTAACGAGACGTGGCTGATCGTGGCGGGCGTTGTGCTTTGGGGCGCATTCCCAATCGTCTATTCGACGTTGCTCGGTGCCTTCTACATTCCCGTCTGCGTCATGCTGGCGGGCTTGATCTTCCGCGGCGTTTCGTTCGAGTTCCGTGTCCATGCGCATCGTTCCAAGCCGGTGTGGGATTGCGGCTTAGTCGTTGGATCTCTCGTGGCAACGTTTATGCAAGGCGCGATGATTGGCGCGTTGGCAGAGGGTCTGCCCATCGAAAATGGGCGATTCATGGGCAACGATATGAGCTGGCTCAGCCCGTTCTCCGTAGTCGCCGGCATTGCGCTTTGCTTCGGCTACATGTTGCTCGGAGCGGGGTGGCTGGCGAAGAAGTGCGAGGGAGAGACGCGCGATGCCGCATTCAGGGCGATTCCTCGCTTGCTTGTCGTCGTACTCGTCTTGCTCATCGCACTCTTCTTCCACGCGTTGTACGCCAAATTTGCGGTCATGGCGCGATGGACGGAGCGTCCAGTGCTGTTCCTTGTACCGTTCGTTGGGTTGATCGCCGTGTTGATTGTCTGGCATGGGGCAAGAAGGGCGATGGATACTTCGGTATTCCTGGCGTCCGCAGCCTTGTTCGTGGTGGCATATGGGATGTTCGCCGTCTCGTTCTGGCCGTACATCGTGCCGTTCAGCATCACGATCAATGAGGCTGCTGCGCCGATGTCGAGCCTGTCGTTCATGTTCTGGGGGGCTGGTCTCTTTGTCTTCCCATTGATGCTGGCTTACACCCTGTGCGGCTACACGGTCTTCAAAGGCAAGGTTGACGTCACGTCCGAGCATTATTGAAGGCGCTACGCTATCTGACTGACGTCGAGCATCCTCAGTCAGATAGCGGCGAAGAAGAAGCGGGTCATTCCGGCACGATGTCGGGGCGGTCACGCGGGAACTGCGCCAGCGTTTCCGCGCTGATGTTCAACGTTTGCATGACCATCTCAGGCGGTGTATGCGTGAGCCAGTCGGACAGCGCCACCTCCGCAAAGTGGTCAGCCTTGAAGACCTCGACCATGATCAGGTCCGTGTTGCCGACATTCTGCACATAGTGACCGAGCCCCTTCTTCACGTAGCCGATATCACCCGCGTTGAAGTCGGCGGTCATCGCCTTGGGACCCGTATCGAAGACAGTCATGCGCCCTTTGCCCTTGATGTAGTACTGCCATTCGTCGGCGTTCGGGTGCCAGTGCAGCTCGCGCAGACCGCCCGGCACTACCGTGACCAGCGCCGCGGCCACATTCTGCGAGATTTTGAAGTTGCGGCTGTCCGCAATCTGTACATAGCCGCTGCGCGTCTTGCGCACCGGCGTGGACCCTGCCAGCGAAAACGTTACCGGAAGTGCGGGTGGACCTTTCTTCGAGGCGGAAGCACGTTGTGCTGCCGCGAGTGGTCCCGGCTCCTTGCCTTGGAAGATCCAGAGGTTGTCGACGGGAATATCCTTGAGCGATTCCACCGGAACGCCGAAATTAGCAGCCAGCACTTCAGGCGGCGTGTGAGCGAGCCAGTCCGTTACCAGCAGCGTGTTGAATTCGGACGCCATGCCGCTATCGAACGCAATCAGAAATTCCGCGCCGGTGGTGCCTGCTCCCTGCAGCGAATGCGGCAGCCCTGGCGGGAAGTACCAGAGGTCGCCTGCTTTGACGTCCTGCACCGATGAACGGCCTTCTTCATCAAGTGTCGTGATGCGGCATTTGCCGTCGAGCATGATGGCCCATTCGGCCTGCTGATGCCAGTGCATCTCGCGAATGCCGCCCGCCGAAAGCCGCATGTTCACGCCGGAGATGTCCTTGGAGATGGCAAAATCCTCCTGCGTGACTTCGCGTGCCCAGCCGCCGTTCTGGATACGCTTGTGCGCATTGTTGAACGACGACCAAAACTGCGGCATGCCGTTGACATCGGTGGCCGGCGCGTCCTGGGCGGACGGGAACTGCCGTGCCAGCATATCGTCCCGCGGGCCGGGATCGGTGAGGCCCTGCCGGTTGCGCGCGTTGATCGCCCCTTCAGGCGGACGGTCTGGATTGCCGAATGAAGCGGCATGAGCTGACGCAGCGGCGGCTGCAAACGCCGCGGTTGCCGTACCGATCATTACCTTTCGTCTGGACAAGTCAGTCATGATTTTTCCTTTGCATGGATAGGGAAGTCTCACGCGCGTCAGAAGCGCCCAAGGGACGGTGTTGGAGGGCCCGCCAGGCATCGCCGCCATGTCGGGCAAGAAGCCATCAGGCGCCGTTGTAGTTGATCTTCAGCGTCTGGTTATCCAGCGACGTTCGCACCTTGTCCGAGAGCTTCTTGGTGGGTGCTTTCCGGCATTCGTCAACCACGTGAGCGACCGTGCGCGGCGTGTCAACGACGATCTGGTCGTTCTCGCGCACGCCCAGCTTGTCTACGCTGGCGATCCAGTAGACCACCGCCGGCTTGTAGGTTTCGCTGACCGAGAGGAACTCCTCGCAAGTCATCTTGAACGGCTTCACGGTCTTGACTTCGTCAGTGGCAGCAGAGGCGATGAGCGGGGCGGAAAGGGTGACGATAGCGAGGGAAAGAATCAGGCGTTTCATGCTGGCTCCTGGAAGCTTCGTTGGGATGGATCGACGTGAAGCGCAATCAGGAGAATGATCTCGTTCACGCCTGGGCCTATCGTAGAAGGTCGCGCAGGTGGGGGATTTTCGGAGCATGTCAGGCGTTTTCAAATCGCATGGCTATGCCTTCTTCGAGGCAGGGGAGGCCGTCGGGTGCAACAGCACTGGAATGGATTTTGAGGTTGGGGTATTGCAGACGTCCCCCACGCTGTCCAACGGTACCAGCGGGTTGGTTTCCGGATAGTAGGCGGCGATGCATCCGCGCGGAATGTCGTACGCCACCAGTCGGAATCCGTCGGCACGCCGCTCGACATCGTCGTGCCATACCGTGGTCATGTCGACCCAGTCGCCGTCGCGCAGGCCCAGCATTTCCAGGTCCGCCGCATGGATGAAGACCACGCGCCGCTGCCCGAAGACGCCGCGATAGCGGTCGTCCAGCGCATAGATCGTCGTGTTGTACTGGTCATGAGAACGCGTGGTCATCAGCGTCATCAACCGCTCGCCATAGCGGGCGCGAGCCTGGGCAATCGGTGTGTCCGGAGTCAGTGCGTTGACAATGAACTCCGCCCTGCCGGAGGGCGTGTGCCATTGCCGCTCGCGCGCGGGAACATACAGATGAAAACCACCGCGCATGGCGATGCGGGCGTTGTAGTGCTCGAAGCCGTCGATGACTTCCGCGATCTTGTCCCGAATGCGGGCGTAGTCCTGTGCGTACCAGAGCCAGTCGACCGTCTCGCTGCCCAGCGTTGCATGGCCCAAGTTGGCAATGATGGCAGTTTCGGACATCAGGTCGGGTGATGCGGGCTTGTTCATGCCAAAGGAGATGTGGACCTGCGAGACTGAGTCTTCCACGGTCACGCCTTGCGGAGCGCCGTCCTGCAGGTCAATCTCAGTGCGCCCCAGTGTCGGCAGGATCAACGCCTCTTTTCCATGGATAAGGTGGCTGCGGTTAAGCTTGGTGGCGATATGCACCGTCAGGTCGCATGCGCGCAGGGCGTCCCAGGTGCGCTCGGTATCAGGTGTAGCCGATGCAAAATTCCCGCCCAATGCGATAAAGACCTTCACGTCTCCCCGCAGCATCGCCTCGATGCTCTCCACAACGTCGTAGCCGTGTTCGCGCGGCGGATTAAAGCCGAAGGCTGCGCCGAGCTTGTCGAGGAAGGCCCCGGTCGGCTGCTCCTCGATGCCGACCGTCCGGTTCCCCTGCACATTGGAGTGGCCGCGAACGGGGCACAGGCCCGCGCCTTCGCGCCCGATATTGCCACGCAGCATCATCAGGTTGGTCAGCATCTGGATCGTCTGTACCGAGTGCTTGTGCTGAGTCAGACCCATGCCCCAGGTACAGATCACGCGCTCGCCCCGGACATAGATGGTGGCCAGACCCTCGATCTCTTCGCGCGGTACGCCAGATTCGCGCTCGATGATGGGCCACGATTCGGCGCGCAGGTCGGCCGCGAAAGGCGCGAAGCCGTGCGTGTGCTCAGCAATGAAAGCCGTGTCCAGTACGCGAGCCGTTCCATTGGTCAACGCTTCGTCGTCCAGTTCCAGCACGCGCTTCGCCACCCCCTTGATCAGCGCGTAGTCGCCGCCAAGTGTCGGACGCACGAACACCGAGCAGATCTTCGTCTCTGACATTGTCAGCATTTCGACCGGGCTCTGCGGGCTGGTGAAGCGCTCAAGCCCACGTTCGCGCAGCGGGTTAATTGATACCAGCGTGGCGCCCCGCTTGGCGCAGTCGCGTAGTTCGGAGAGCATGCGCGGATGGTTTGTGGCGGGATTCTGGCCAAACAGCAGGATCGTGTCGCAGGTCTCGAAATCATCCAGCGTGACTGTGCCCTTTCCGACGCCTACGGTGTGCGGCATGCCACGACTGGTGGCTTCGTGGCACATGTTCGAGCAGTCCGGAAAATTGTTGGTGCCCAGCATCCGTGCAAACAGCTGATACATGAAGGCGGCCTCGTTGCTCGCGCGCCCGGACGTGTAGAAAGCAGCCTGATTCGGGTCGGGCATGGCGCGCAGCCGGGTACCAATAAGGGAAAAGGCATTCTGCCAACTGATCGGGCGATACGTATCTGACGTTGCGTCATAGACCACAGGCCCGGTCAGACGGCCATGCTGCTCCAGCTCGTAGTCGGTCTCTCGCATCAGCGATTCCACCGTGTGATGCGCGAGGAATTCGGCCGTCACGCGCTTGCCGGTAGATTCAGCTGCCACGGCCTTGACGCCGTTCTCACAGAACTCGAACGTCGATGCGTGTTCGCGGTCAGGCCAGGCGCAGCCTGGGCAGTCAAAGCCGTCTGGCTGGTTCTGGCGGAACAGCATCGCGTAGTCACGGCCCGGCACGCGTTCCTTGATGAGGTTGATGGCGACATACTTCAGCGCGCCCCAGCCGGCGGCGGCGTGGGCATAGGGTTCGATGCGGGGCTTTGATTTGAAGGCCATGACGGGGTCTCCTGCCTTAAAGAGTTCGATGCCTTGTGATGGCCCGAGCGTAAAGGAGGAAGGATTGCGGCAATTGCGTCTTGCGGAGCCAGTTTTGTTTTCGCACGACATGCCGGAGGCCCGGAATGCCGCAGGCAAACCAAAGGATGAAGTGGCTCCACAAATTGCCTAGGCGAGAAAACCCAGGGACGAATGCGGTCGGTGTGCCGGGCGCTCAGTCGGCGTACTGGAGGAACGCGACGGTAATCAAAATCAGATTCAGGACGGCAAGGACAATCCAGCCGTACATCAGCAGCAGGCTTTCCTGTTCGCTCACGAGGGCCTCCGCGATGTCAGGGTGCGTTGGGGGCGCCGGTGCGGGGATGTGGTCGGGGGCAACGGCGAGGCGCTGCATCCAGGTTATTTGGCTTGTCATGGTCGGCTCCCGTGGAAGCAATCGATGTTGACTGGAATGCTAGGAGCCCGGTGCGGATGGCCACAATAGTCGCGTAGGTGGTGTCGCGTTAAACGAAGGTATAGGGGCGGCCCCTTCTTGCCAGCCGCATCCGGAACACGCCACCGCGCGTGACGCGCGGCAGGGCGCCTAGTGCTTCGGATGGCAGGCCGCCTTGCCGTCATGGCATCGGACCGGTGCCGGTGCTTTGGCCACAGCGCTGGCGGATGGCAGCACGCTGTAGTCGTAGCGATCGGCGGCAAACGGGCTGGTGGCTGGGTCGGTGGCATGGGCGGCCACGGTACCGAGCAGGCAGGTGGCGGCTAGAACGGAGCGGAACAGGGTCGAACGCATGGAGATTCTCCAGTGGGACTGCGATGGATCTGCGGTTCAAGCGCCGATCAGCATGGCGCCGGCCCCGCGAACAGGCGGGTGCCGTCTTGGGTAATGATGTAGCGCATATCTGTCTTCCTGAGGAGTGAGTGAGACTTGAGAATACGGCCCGCGGGCGTAGGGCCATTGTGCGCGGCCGGCGGAGGTGTCGTATATGCACGTCGACCCCGGTGACGCCCGCCGCTCGCCGAGGCGCTGGGCATCATCGGCTTGAAGCGGGGCATGGGCGTCGGGGCAGCGCCAACAGAGCATCAGCCTCAGTCTGAGGCCGGCGTGCTTGCCTCGGCGGGCTCGCCCGTCTTCCCATCCTTTCTATCCCATCCCCCACCCAGCGCCCGGAACAGCGAGACGCTGGCCGTCAGCTGGCGCCGGTGCACGGCTTCCAATGCGCGGGCGTCGGTCAGGGCGGTGGCCTGCGCCACGTTGACGTCCAGGTAGGCGGAGGCGCCCTTGCGGTAACGCTCGGTGGCCTGCTGCAAGGCGCGGTCGGATGCCGTGACGGCGGCCCGCTGGCTGGCGGCTTCCTCGTCGAGCAACCGCAGTGCCGCGTAGTTGTCTTCCACATCCTGCACGGCATTGAGTACGGTCTGGCGGTAATCCGCCGCGCTGGCGTCGAACTGGGTGCGGGCGCTGTCCACGCCGGCCTGGCGCTTGCCGCCATCGAAGATCGTCGCGGCCAGTGACGGGCCGACGGCCCAGAAGCGGCTCGGCGCCGTCAGCCATCCCGCCAGGCCGGAACTTTCCAGTCCGCCGTTCAGGTTCAGCATCAGCGTCGGGAAGAAGGCCGCGCGTGCCACGCCGATCTGCGCGTTGGCGGCGGCCACCCGGCGCTCCGCCGCTGCGATGTCCGGACGGCGTTGGAGCAGTGTGGCCGGCACGGCCGCCGGCGTGGCGGGCAGGGCGATGCTGGTCTCACCCGGATTCGACGTGGCCACCGGCAGGGTAAAGGTGCTCGCCGGCTCGCCCAGTAGCGTGGCCAGTGCATGCATCAGCTGCGTACGCGCCAGTTGCAGGTCGGTCAGCTGGGCGCGCGTGCCTTCCACGCGCGCCTTCGCCTGGGCGACATCGCTTTCCGCCGCAATGCCGCCCAGGTAGCGGTTGGTCACCAGTTGCAGCACCGATGCGTAGGCGTCCACGGTCTGCTGCAGCAGCGCCGCCTCGCGGTCGAGCGATCGGATGCCGAAGTAGTCGATGGCGGCTTCCGCCAACAGGCTCAGGCGGACGGCGGCCACATGGTCGGCGCTGGCCTGCAGGCGGGCCTTCGCGGCGTCGACGTTGTTGCCGATGCGGCCGAACAGGTCAGGTTCCCAGGTGGCACCGAGACCAATCAGGTGATCGGGCGTGGTCCTGCCGGCCAGCGAATGGCCCAGCACGTTGGCTGACAGGTGTGTACTCGTGACGCTGGCGGCGGCGCCGACGGTGGGGAAGTAGTCGGCGCGGGCGGCAGCCACCTGCGCGCGCGCATCGCGCAGCAGGGCCATGGACTTGAGCAGGCTCTGGTTCGAGACGTCAATGCGTGCCAGTAGGGCGTCGAGTGTGGCGTCATCGTAGGCGCGCCACCAGTCCGACGCGATGGCGTCCTGGTGCTGGACAGCCTCGGCTTCCTGATAGGTGGCCGGCAGCGGCATCGCCGGCACTTGGTACGGCTCGGTGGCGCATCCGGCCAGCCAGGCGCAGGCCAGCACGACGGCGGTGTGCCTGATGGAATGCCTGGTGGTGCGCTTCGTGTCCCGCTTCATCTTCCGGTCGCCGCTCCTGCCGCGTCCCCCTTGGCGGGGGCGGCCACGCGCACGGGCATGCCGGAGACGATGCCGTCGCCGGGGTTGACGACGACCCGGTCGTTCTCCTGCACGCCACTTAGTACCTCCACATGCGAACCGAAATCTCGACCGAGTGCGACCTGACGAATCGTCAGCTTGTTTTCAGCATCCACAACGGCCACCGCAGGGCCACTGGCGGGAAACATCAACGTATTGGCTGGCAGATCCAGGCCCGCATGGGCGCTGCCCACTTCCAGATGCACCTGGGCGTAGGTGCCGGGCAGGATATGGCCGTCCTGGCTGTCGACGTCAAGCTCCACGCGCAGGCTGCGCGTGATGGGGTTGATCGCACCGGCCGTGCGCGTAACGGTGGCGGGGTAGCGTTGTCCCGGCGCTTGCGGCAAAGTCAGCCAAGCGCGCGTGCCCGGCACCGTTGCCGCGCTGACATCCTGGGGGACCTGAGCATAGACGCGCAGCCGCGTGCCGGCCGAGATATGGAATAGTTCGCGGTCCTGGCTCGGTGCGCTACCCGCGTCAATCAGCGCCCCCGTATCGACATTGCGTGCGGTAATCACGCCATCAAACGGCGCGCGGATCTGCATGTAGCTGGCCAGTTGTGCCAGCCGCGAAGTATTTGAGCGTGCCGCGGCCAGCAAGGCCGCGTTGGCATGCATGTCGGCGACTTTCTGGTCGGTTTCCTGCTGCGCGACGGAGTTAGTCGCCTGCAGGTCCTGCCAGCGCTTGGCCGTGGTGCTGGCCAGCTGGTAGTTGGCGGCCGCTGTTGCTTCGTCGGCGCGAGCCTGGCGCAACTGGTCGGATACCTCGGGCGCATCAATCTCCGCTAGCAACTGGCCAGCCTTCACCGAGGTGCCGATGTCGGCGTACCAGCGCCGCAGATAGCCGTTGACGCGCGCATGGATGGCGGCATCGTCGTAGGCCTGGACATCGGCTGGCAGGGTGATATCGCGCACGGCTGCAGCATTTCGGGGGGACACCACACTGACGACAGGAATTTCCGCACTTTTGGCGCGCAACTGCAAAGCGCCAAAGCTGTGCCAGCGTGGGAAGATCCCGGCAGTAAGGGCCGTTGCGACGCAAAGCCCCGATACCGCCAGTATGGCGAGGCGTGACCGGCTACGTGGCGCCGAGGCCGTAGTACGAGGTTTGCTATGTGTCATGCCAGGTCTTCTCGAAGCGTGGCGGAGTCGTCGACTCGGGTGCGGCCCGCCATCCAGTCATGCAGGGTGGCAAAGAACACTGGCACGAGTACCAGCGTTGCGGTTGTGCCGAATGCCAGGCCGCCAATCACGGTGCGACCGAGCGGCGCATTCTGCGCGCCCGCACCACTTGTCGCCAAAGCCATCGGCACCATGCCGAACAGCATGGCCAGCGCCGTCATCGCCACAGGGCGGAAGCGGCTGAAGCCAGCTTCCCATGCTGCATCCACGGCAGATTTTCCGCCTGCCATCCCTTCGCGCGCGTGGCTTATCACGAGGATGCTGTTAGCCGTCGCGATGCCAACGCAGATGATGGCCCCCGTGAGCGCGGGAACACTGATGGTGGTATCGGTCGCAAATATCATCCATGCCATGCCAGAGAGTGCTACGGGAAGTGCGCCAACGATGGCAAGTGGATCGAGCCACGACTGGAAGTTCACGACCATCAACAGGTAGACCAGCACGATGGCAGCAGCCAGGCCGGCCAGCAGGCCTGCAAACGATGCATGCATTGTCTGCACCTGGCCGCGGACAACGATGTCTGAGCCAGCCGGCAACTGATCGTGCGCCTTGTTGACGATACGCTGCACATCGCTGGCCACCGAACCCAAGTCGCGACCCCGTACTGCAGCGAACAGATCGAGTACTGGTTGCACGTTGTAATGCGAAACCACACCTTGCTGACTGGAGCGCGTGATGGTGCCGAACTGGCCAAGCTGCCCAGCGCCACCTTGCTGCACAGTGTCAGCGCCCAGGCCAAGTGGAATGCTCGACAGCGTTTGCAGCGAGTCCATTGCATACTGCGGCACCGATACGGCCACCTGATAACTGACGCCGTTCTTGGGGTCAAGCCAGAAGTTGGGCGCTGTTTGGCTGCTGCCGGACAGAGAGATCAGCAGGTTCTGCGCCACTTCGCGTTGGGACAGCCCCGCCTGCAGGGCACGTGTGCGGTCAACATTGAGACTCAGGGCAGGCTGGTCGGTCGGCTGTTGGAGGTGCAGGTCGGTCAGTCCGGGCACGCCTGCCAGGGCGCGCATCAGTTGATCGGCCACTTTGCGGTTGCCTTCCAGGTCTTTCCCGACTATTTGGATGTCGATAGGCGCAGGCAGGCCGAAATTGAGGATCTGGCTGACCATGTCGGCCGGCAGGAACGAAAAGCTGACCCCGGGAAAGTTCTTCCGCAGGGCCGCGTCGAGCTGTTCGACCAGCACGCCAGAACGGCCGGCATCGGGCTTCAGCGACACCAGGATCTCCGCGTCGCCGGTGCCAATCGGCAGCGCAGAATCGTAGGTCAGGTTAATGCCGCTGACGGGCAGGCCAATGTCGTCGACGATGCCGGCCACGTGGGTGGGTCCGATGACCAGGCGGACCTCATTTTCCACTTCATCTACGATACGCGCCGTTTCCTCGATGCGCGTGCCGGTGCGTACCCGCATATGCAGTCGGATCTCGCTGCCTTCGATGGTGGGAAAGAAATCCTGGCCCAGGAACGGCACAAGCGTCATCGACACCAAAAAAACTAGCGCGAAGAACGAAACGGTACGGCGTGGCGCTGCCAGCGCAGCGCGCAGCAGGCGCGAATACGAAAGCCTCACCCGTTCGAATCTCGCGTCAAATCTCGTATGAACCGCGCTGAACCAGCTGGCCAGGCGTCCGCCCTTGGGCCGCTGCGCATTTTCGCCGCGCAGTAGATAGTGCGCCAGCGTGGGAATGAGCGTGCGGGAAAGGAAGTAGGAGGCCATCATCGCAAACACCACTGATTCGGCCAGGGGCACGAACAGGTAGCGAGCGACGCCGCTGAGTAGGAACATCGGCAGGAACACGATGCAGATGCACATCGTGGACACCAGCGTGGGCAGTGCGATTTCTCCCGAACCGTCAAGGATGGCCTGCTCGAGTGGCTTGCCTGTCTCGCGATGATGGGCAATATTTTCGATTGCCACGGTGGCGTCATCTACGAGTACGCCCACGGCAAGCGCGAGCCCGCCCAGCGTCATGATGTTCAAGGTCTGCCCCAGCGCCGCCAGGGCGATGAGTGCTGCCAGTACCGATAGCGGAATCGTGATGGCAATGATCAGCGTGGCGCGCCAGCTACCCAGGAACAGCAGGATCATTGTGGCTGTCAGGCAGGCGGCCACCAGCGCCTCGTGCAGCACACCGTCGATCGCCGACAATACGAACACTGACTGGTCCGAGAGGGGTTGCACGTGGAGCGACTTCGGCAGTCCTGAAAGAATGTGCGGCAGCAGGGCCCGGATCTGCGAAACGACGGTCAGTGTTGACGCACTGCCAGTCTTCTCGATTTCCAGCAGCGCGGCTCTCTTGCCGTCATGCCGCACCACATTGGTCTGGGGCGCGTAACCATCGTGGACCTGCGCCACGTCGCGAACATAGACCGTGCCGTTGGGGCCGCTGCGGACCGGCAAGTCGTTCAACGCGGCTACGGTCTGCGTACTGCCATTGAGATCTACCCGGTATTCCAGCGAGCCAATCTTGGCGGTGCCGCCAGGCAAAACCAAATTCTGGGCGTTGATCGCGCTCACGACATCGACTGGAGCCAGGCCGCGTGCCTGGAGTGCCGGTACATTAAGGTCCACCGTCACCTGTCGTACCTTGCCGCCGTAGGGAAGCGGCACTGACGCGCCCTCTACTGTGGCCAGTTGGGTGCGGATAAAGCTGTTGCCCAGGTCGTACAGTTCCTGCTCCGGCAGCGTGTCGCTGCCTAGCGCCAGGCGCAGGATTGGTACCGTAGAGGCGTTGTAGCTAAGGACAAGGGGTGGCGTGGCGCCCGGCGGCATCTGCTTGAGAATCGATTGCGCGCCGGCCGTGGCTTGAGCAATCGCCCGGTTGATGTCAGCGCCGGGGTGGAAGAAGACCTTGATGACGGCCACCCCCGGTAGCGACTGCGACTCGATGTGCTCGATATTGTCGACGTCGGTGGTCAGGGAACGCTCGTATTCCGTGACGATACGTTGCGCCATGTCTTCGGCAGACAAACCGTTGTAGCTCCAGACCACGCTGACCACCGGAATGTCGATCGACGGAAAAATGTCCGTAGGCATGCGCAGGATGGAAACCATCCCACCAAGCAACAGCAGAATGGCTAGCACAACGAAGGTATAGGGCCGGCGTAGTGCAAGCCTGACGATCCACATGTTCGTTTTCCTGGTTCACCTGTCCCGATTGAAGGCAAAGTGAGTCTAGGAAGAAATGGCCGCAGGACTATTTCGGAAACTGGCGGCGCTTTTCTGTTCGAACTGTCGAGATATGCAATTTTTGAAAAGCGCAACGTGCCGACGATGAGTGCGAGCCACCCGACCGGCAAGGCACATTGAGGTAAAGTTTCGTCCCGGCCGCGTCCATCCGACGCGGCCTTGCCGCCGCCGATCCGCGCGAGGTGTCGGAGTTCAACGACTACGTGCAGCCGAACGCCGCGCTGGACGCGGGCGATCTGGAGGCCAACAGCTTCCAGCATCAGCCGTACCTGGACAGCCAGGTCAAGCAGCGCGGCTACAAGATGGTCAGCGTGGGCTACACCTATATCTCGCCGCTGGGCGTGTACGCGCAGAAGCTGAAGTCGCCGAAGGACCTGCCGCAGGGCGCCAAGGTGGCCGTGCCGAACGACCCGTCAAACGAGAACCGCGCGCTGCTTTTGCTCGCCGCACAGGGCGTGATCAAGCTGAAGCCGGGCGTGGGCACCAACGGCGTGAACGCTACGCCGCTGGACGTGGCCGAGAACCCCAAGAAGCTCAAGATCGTGGAACTGGACGCCGCCCAGCTGGCGCGCGCCCTGCCTGATGTGAGCGCCGCGGTGATCAACACCAACTACGCGCTCGCCGCCGGCCTCCAGCCGACCAAGGACGCCATCGCCATGGAAGACATCCGCAGCCCGTACGCGAACATCATCGTGGTGCGCACGCAGGACAAGGACAAGCCGTGGGTCACGAAACTCGTGGCGGCGTACCAGTCGGAAGACGTGCGCCAGTTCATGAAGGAAAAGTACAAGGGCGCGATGGTGCCGTCGTTCTGATCGGCACTTCATCTATCCATACTCGATTTCCTTCGTTCGCCCTCGGCGGCGACGGCGCTAAGGTAGGGGTCGATCCAAACGGAGAACCACCAGTGGCTACCCCCCTCAAAGTCGTCGCCGTCAATGGCAGTGTCCACCAGCCCTCGCGCACCCGTGTGCTCGTGCAGGCACTGCTGGAGGCGCTGGAAGAACGGCTCGTGCTCGACACCCGCATCGTCGACCTGAGCGAGATTGCCCGCCCGCTGGGTGGCGCGCTGTCGCGCGAGGAACTGCCTGCCGAGATTGAGGCGCAACTGGCGGACATCGAGTCGGCAGACCTGCTGATCGCCGCCGCGCCGGTCTACCGGGGCTCGTTCCCGGGCCACTTCAAGCATCTGTTCGATCTGGTCGGGATGAACGCGCTGGTGGATACGCCGGTGCTGCTGGCCGCCACGGGCGGCAGTGACCGGCACGCACTGGTGCTGGAGCACCAGTTGCGCCCGCTGTTCGGCTTCCTGCAGGCGCTGACGCTCCCGATTGGCGTGTATGCCTCGACGGCTGATTTCGACGGCTATCAGGTCGGCAATGGCCCGCTGCAGGAACGCATCCGCCTCGCGGCGGATCGTGCCGCGCCGCTGTTCGCCAGCCACGCGCGCCAGTTGCTGCGCGTGGCCTGACCTGGCCTGATTTGGCCCGGCTCGGGTTCAGATTCCGAGAAGCTTCTTCGCCTCGCCGAGCGACTTCATCGAGGCGTCGTGATCGCCGGCCTTGTGCTGCGCTTCGCCGTCGGCGCGCAGCTTCTGGACCTTGGTCATGTCGGCCTGCGACAGCGCCGGCTTGGTCGCCAGTTTCGCGTCGATGGCCTTCATCTCATTGGGACAGTTATGCGCCAGCGCGGCACCGCTCGCGAAGAGCAGGCCCAGCGCCAGGGCGATGTGACGTGAAGTGCCCATGGCAGGCTCCTTCATACGGGGATGGGGAGCCTTCAGGATAGTGCACCGCGATCAGTCTGCAATGGCTGGCGGCAGCCGGCTGCCCACCCAGTCGCGCGCCTGCTCGTAGGCGGCGGCGAGTTGCAGCACGGCAAGGTCGTCGCGCGGGCGGCCAATCAGCTGCATGCCCATCGGCAACCCCTCCGCATTGAACCCCACCGGCACGCTGATGACTGGCGAGCCAGACAGCGTCCACGCCACCACCACCTCCATCCAGCGGTGATAGGTATCCATCTGCCGGCCGGCGATCGATGTCGGCCACGGCTGCTTCACATCGAACGGGAACACCTGCGCCGTAGGCACCGCCACATAGTCGAACGTGGCGAAGGTGCGTTGCAGCGCGTTGTACCAGGCCGAGCGCTCCGTGCTGGCGGTGTAGAGGTCGCTGGCGGTCTGGTTCAGCGCGCCTTCGATCTCCCAGATGGCCTCTGGCTTCAGCTGCGCGCGCGTGGCCGGGTTGCGGTAGAGCGTCATGCGGGCGTTGCCGACGAGGAAATGGCGATGGGTCAGCCAGGTCTGCCAGATTTTCTCGGGCGGATAAGGGGCGCCGATAGCTTCCACGCTGACGCCGAAATCCGGGAAGAAGCGCAGCGCCTGCTCGCACAGCGGCAGGATGCCGTCTTCCATCGGCAGGTAGCCGCCCCAGTCGCCCAGCCACGCCACGCGTTTGCCGTTCAGGTCGGCGCGCAGCACGTCCGTGACGTTCGCGGGCGTGAGCGAGGCCAGCACCGGGTCGGCTGGAAGCGCCTGCGGGGTGCGCGCGTCGGGGCCGGCCTGCGTGGCCAGCAGCAGGGCAAGGTCCGCCACCGTGCGTGCCATCGGCCCTTCGCAACCGAGCTGCGACAGGAACAGTTCCGGCGTGGGGCCGTAGGGCACGCGGCCCGCCGAGGGCCGGAAGCCGAATACGTTGCAGTAGCCGGCCGGGTTGCGCAGCGAGCCGCCGAAGTCGCTGCCATCCGCCACGGGCAGCATGCGCAGCGCCAGTGCCGTCGCCGCGCCGCCACTGCTGCCGCCCGCCGTGCGCGTGGCATCGTAGGGATTCAGCGTGGCGCCGTACACCGGGTTGAACGTCTGCGAGCCCAGCCCGAACTCGGGCGTGTTGGTCTTGCCGATCAGGATCGCCCCGGCGCGCCGCGCGCGCTCGACCACGATGGCATCGATCGTCGGCACATTGTCCTTGTAGATCGGCGAGCCGAACGTCGTGCGGATGCCGCGCGTCATCGCCAAATCCTTGGGCGCCTGCGGCATGCCGTGCATCCAGCCTGCGGAGCGGCCCGCCGCCAGCGCCTCGTCGGCCGCGGCGGCCTCGGCCATCAGCGCCGCTTCGTCCCGCATGGCCACGATGGCGTTGCTGCCCGGATTGACCTGCGCGATATGGGCCAGGTAGGCGGCCATGACCTGCCGGCACGACACCTCGCCCCCGTGGATGGCCTGCGACAGCGCCCGCGCGGACAGCATGACGATGGGATCGGCGGCGTAAGGCATGGCGGGCTCGGTGTCAGCGTCAGAGTTGGGCGGCGTGATGCCGGATATGGTCGGCCATGAACGTCTGGATGAAGTAGTAGCCGTGGTCGTAGCCGGCGTGCCGTCGCAGCGTCAGCGGCTGGCCGGCGACCTTGCAGGCGGCCTCGAACGCTTCCGGATGCAGTTGCTCCTCGAGGAAGCGGTCGGCCAGACCCTGGTCGATCAGGATGCCGGCGGGGAAGGGCGGCGCGTCCTGCCCGGTCATCAGTTCGCTGGCGTCGTGCTCGGCCCAGCGCACCGGATCGTTGCCGAGGTAGCCGCTGAAGGCCTTGATGCCCCACGGGCATTTCATCGGCGCGGCAATCGGCGCGAAGGCGGACACCGAGCGGAAACGGTGCGGATAGCGTTGCGCCAGCACCAGCGCCCCGTGGCCGCCCATCGAATGGCCGAAGATGCCCACGCGCGCGGCATCGCCGGGCAATTCCGTGGTGGCGATGGCGAACAGCTCGCTCGCCACGTAGCTCTCCATATGCCAGTGCATGTGCCACGGCGCCTCGACGGCATCCACGTAGAACCCCGCCCCCACGCCGAAGTCCCACGAATCGGCCTCGCCCGGCGCGTTGGCGCCGCGCGGGCTGGTATCGGGCGAGATCAGCATCATGCCGTGCTCGGCGGCGTAGCGCTGGGCGTCGGCCTTGATCGGGAACGTTTCCTCGGTGCAGGTCAGCCCGGCCAGGTAGAACAGCGCCGGCACGCGCGTGGTGCCCGTGCCCAGCGCTTCCTTCGGCAGGAACACCGAGAACCGCATCGGCAGCCCGATGGCGGCCGAGTGGTGCCGGTAGAAGCGCTGCACGCCGCCATGGCAGCCGTGCTCGGCGAGCAGTTCCAGGTCGGTCTGCATCAGTACAGCACCACCGAGCGGATCGATTCGCCGCGCTTCATCAGGTCGAAGCCTTCGTTGATGCGCTCCAGCGGCAGCGTGTGGGTGATCAGGTCGTCGATGTTGAGCTTGCCTTCCATGTACCAGTCGACGATCTTCGGCACGTCCGTGCGCCCGCGTGCGCCGCCGAATGCCGAACCCTTCCACTCGCGGCCCGTCACCAGCTGGAACGGGCGCGTCGAGATTTCCGCGCCGGCTTCCGCCACGCCGATGATGATCGACTTGCCCCAGCCCTTGTGGCAGCACTCCAGCGCCTGGCGCATGACCTGCGTGTTGCCGATGCACTCGAACGAGTAGTCGGCGCCGCCGTCGGTGAGCTGGACGATGTGGTCCACCACGTTCGGCACGTCCTTGGGGTTGACGAAGTGGGTCATGCCGAACTTGCGCGCCATCGCCTCTCGGCCCGGGTTCAGGTCCACGCCGATGATCTTGTCAGCGCCGACCATCTTGGCCGCCTGGATCACGTTCAGGCCGATGCCGCCGAGGCCGAACACCACTACGTTGGCACCGGCTTCCACCTTGGCCGTGAACAGCACGGCGCCCACGCCGGTCGTCACGCCGCAGCCGATGTAGCAGACCTTGTCGAACGGGGCATCCGGGCGGATCTTGGCCAGCGCGATCTCCGGCACCACGATGTGGTTGGCGAAGGTGGACGTGCCCATGTAGTGGAAGATCGGCTTGCCGTCGATCGAGAAGCGCGAAGTGCCATCCGGCATCAGTCCCTTGCCCTGCGTGGCGCGGATGGCCTGGCACAGGTTGGTCTTGCGCGACAGGCAGAACTTGCACTGGCGGCATTCCGGCGTGTAGAGGGGAATCACGTGGTCGCCCGGCTTGAGCGAGGTCACTCCGGGGCCGACGTCGGTGACGATGCCGGCGCCCTCATGGCCCAGGATGGCCGGGAAGATGCCTTCCGGATCGGCGCCCGAGAGCGTGTAGTAGTCGGTATGGCAGATGCCGGTGGCCTTGATTTCCACGAGCACCTCGCCGGCGCGCGGGCCGTCCAGGTCGACATCTTCGATGGTCAGCGGGGCGCCGGCTTTCCAGGCGATGGCGGCTTTGGTCTTCATGGGGGGCTCCTAGGCAAGCGTGTGGGGGCGGCGCGCGTGGCGCGCGAACAGGCCACGACTATACGGCCATCGGCGGCGCGCGGCCAGACGGATGCTCGATTATCGGCCGCCCGGCGCGCCGCGCGCGAGCACCGTGGACGCCTCCCCGGCGGGTGTCAGCTGGCCTTCGTGCCGCCGACCCAGCCACCAGCCCAGCCAGGCCCACGCGATGGCCAGCACCGCGCCGGCCAGCGCCACGGAGGCGGGATGGCCGGAGATGGCGTCGATGGCGGTGCGCACCCAGGCGCTCACCGCGTCGCCCGCGCGATACACCGCCGTGTCGATGACGTTCTTGGCCTTGTACTTGGTTTCCGGGTCCACCACGGTGAACAGCATCTCGCGCCCGGGGCGCAGCAGCGCGTACTCGCCCACGCGCCGCACGATCATCGCGCCGGCCAGCACCGCGAAGGTCGGCCAGACCGCCAGCGCCAGGAAGCCGAGGGTCACCAGCACAGGCACGCCGGTCAGCAGCGCGGTCACGCCGTAGCGCCGCGCCACGCGGCCCGAAAAGAACAGCTGGATCACGATGGTCAGCGCCTGCACCGTGGCATCGAGCGCGCTGAAGACTTGTGTCTGCTGCGCGCGCGACGGATACGCGGCGGCCACCAGCTTGGCCTGCTCGAAGTACAGGAAGGTGCTCGCCGTGGCGAGCAGGATCACGAACACGCTGATGCCGAGCAGGTAGCGCGAGCGCGCCACGAGCACCAGCCCCGCCCACAGCCCGCCACCGACCGGCTCGGCCGGGTCCTGCCCCGCACCCGTGCTGCCCACACCGGCCATCCCTGCCCCCGAGCGGCGTCGCCAGCCGAACAGGAAACCCACGCCGGGCAGCGTGGCGGCCAGCAGCGCCGCCGACAGCACCATCAGCCCCGTCAGCCCGATGCTTCCCACCAGCCAGCCGCCCAGCAGCGGACCCGCCAGCCCGCCGGCGCTGGCGCCCGCCGCCAGCAGCGCGAACAGCCGCTTCGCCTGATCGGGACGGAACACGTCGGCCATCAGGCTCCACGCCACCGACACCACGAACAGGTTGAAGACCGAGAGCCAGACATAGAACACGCGCGCCAGCCACACGTTGTCCGGCATCGCCCGCGTGGCAAAGGCAAAGCCAAGCAGGTTGGCGATGAAGAATGCGTAGACCCACGGCACGAAGCGTCGACGGGGCAGCCACTTGCAGCAGGCGCCGTAGAACGGGATGGCCACCAGCATCACCACGAAGGTGGCGGTGAACAGCCATTGCAGGTTCTGCACGCCGCCGGCGATGCCCATGGTCTCGCGCACGGGGCGCAGCATGAAGTAGCTGGCGAACAGGCAGAAGAAGAACAGGAAGCCCGCCACCACGGCGGGGGCTTCGCCGGGGCGCATGCCGAGGCCGCGTTGCAGCGGACGGGCCGCGTCAGGCTGGGGCAGGGGCGGGGGCGTAGCCATGGCCGGCGCTCAGGCCAGCGCGGCGGCAATGCGGGCCCGCTCGCGCGTATCGGGCATGCGGCCGAACGCCGCGCCGAGGTTGTCGGCCATATTGCGCGGCTTGGAGGTGGCCGGGATGGCCGCCGTCACCGCCGGGTGGCTGACCACAAACTTCAGGAACAGCTGTCCCCAGGTGGTGCAGTCCACCTCGCCGGCCCAGTCGGGCACCGGCTTGCCTTTCACCGCGCTGAATAGCCGCCCATCCTGGAACGGCCGGTTGACCAGCACCGCCACGCCGCGCTCCTCGCACAGCGGCAGCAGCGTCTTCTCGGCGTTGCGCTCGCCCAGCGAGTAGTTGATCTGGAGGAAATCCATCTTTTCCTGCCGCAGGATCTGCGCCAGGGTGTCGTGCGAGTCTTCCCGATAGTGGGTGATGCCGATATAGCGGGTCTTGCCGGCTTCCTTCTGCTGGCGCAGCCAGCGCAGGTTGTTCTGCCAGTCGATCAGGTTATGCACCTGCAGCAAATCCACGCTGTCGACGTGGAGATCGGACAGCGACCGGGCGAACTGCGCCGGCACCTGCGCCACGCTGGTAGAGACCTTGGTCGCCAGGAACACCCGCTGGCGGGCCTTGGCGGCTTGCAGGAGGTCGCCGGTGACGGCTTCCGCGCTGCCGTAGCTGGGCGCGGTGTCCACCACGGCGCCGGGAATGCGCTGCAGCAACAGCGCCATGACCTCGGTGAGCGGGGTGCGTTCGTCAGCGCCGGTGCCCACGTTGAAGGTATCGGCCGTGCCCATGCCGATGACCGGCAACTGCACATTGGTGCCCGGGATCTTGCGCCGCATCGGCGCCTCCATGGTGGCGGCATGAGCGGCTGCATGAGCGGCTGCATGAGCGGCGGCCAGGGCAGGGGTGGCCGGCAAGGCGGCCAGCGCGGCGGAAAGTCCCAGGAAGGTGCGGCGGTCGATCGGCATGGCAATGTCCCTCGCGGTCGGGTTTCAGGACGTTAGCGCGTGGCCGGGGCGATGTAAACCAGACAACAGGCCAACATCGGGCACGGGCGGGTGGGGCCCGATTGCAAAAAAGCGGCGCACACTGAACAATCCGGCGGCAACCCTGAAAACGGAGGACGACCCCGGTGATCGCGAGTTTCCTTGGCGTGCTGTTCGACGGCCTGGCGTACGGCAGCCTGCTGTTCCTGATCAGCATTGGCCTGTCCGTGACCATGGGGCTGATGAACTTCGTCAACCTGGCCCATGGCGCCTTTGCCATGCTCGGCGGCTATGTGGCCGTGGTGCTGATGAACCGCGCCGGCGTGCCGTTCCTGCCGGCGCTGCCGCTGGCCTTCCTGGGCGCGGCGGCGGTGGGCTGGCTGCTCGAGCGCACGCTCTATCGGCGCCTGTACCGGGCCAGCCACCTCGACCAGGTGCTGTTTTCCATCGGCCTGACCTTCATGGCGATGGCCGGCGCCACGTGGCTGTTCGGCCCCGGCCAGCAGCCGGTGGTGCTGCCCGAGTCCCTGATCGGGCAGGTGCAGGTGGCCGGGATCGACCTGGGCGCCTATCGGCTGTTCCTGATCGGTGTGGTGGTGGTGATCACGCTGGCGCTGGGGTGGCTGGTGGCGCGCACGCGCTTCGGGGCGCAGGTACGGGCTGCCGTCGATCACCAGCAGGCCGCGCGCGGTCTCGGCATCAACGTGGAGCGGGTGTTCAGCCTGACGTTCGCGCTCGGCTCGGGGCTGGCCGGCCTTGGCGGCGGACTGGGCATCGACGTGCTCGGGCTCGATCCCGCCTTCCCGCTCAAATACATGGTGTATTTCCTGCTGGTAGTGGCCGTGGGCGGCGCCGGCTCCATCCGCGGCTCGCTGCTCGCGGCGATCGTGCTTGGCGTGGCGGACGTAGCCGGCAAGTACTACGTGCCGGCGGTGGGCGCGTTCGTGATCTACGCGATGATGGTCGTGCTGCTGGTGGCCTTCCCGGCCGGCCTGTTCGGGAGGCGCGCATGAAATCCGTCCTGCGTACCGATCAAGCCGTCCAGCCGGCGGCGGCCCAGCGCCACCGCCTGCCCGATGGCCGCTGGCATCCGGCCGAAATCGTCTTCTGGCTCGCCCCGGTGGCGGTGTTCTTCCTCCTGCCCGACTACCTGATCCTCGGCAGCCAGATCCTGATTACCGGCCTGTTCGCGCTGTCGCTGGACCTGATCCTCGGCTATGCCGGCATCGTCTCGCTCGGCCACGCGGCCTTCTTCGGGCTGGGCGCCTATACGGCGGGCCTGCTGGGCGCGCACGGCTGGGGCGAGCCGATTTCCGGCCTGCTGGCCGCCGGCGCCGTGGCCGGGCTGGCGGGCTGGCTGTGCAGCTTCCTGGTGGTGCGCGGCGGCGACCTGACCCGGCTGATGGTCACGCTCGGCATCGGCCTGATGCTGTTCGAGGCCGCCAACAAGGCCGCTTTCCTGACCGGCGGGGTCGATGGGCTGTCCGGCGTGACCATGGGCAAGGTGCTCGGGCTGTTCGAATTCGACCTGTTCGGCAAGACGGCCTATCTATATAGCCTCGTGGTGACCTTCCTGCTGTTCGTGACGGTGCGCCGGATCGTGGCGTCGCCGTTCGGGCTGTCGCTGCGCGGCGTGCGCGAGGGCGTGCGGCGCATGCCGGCGCTGGGCGCCAACGTGCCGCGCCGGCTCGGGGCGGTGTTCGCGGTGTCGGCGGCGGTGGCCGGGGTGGCCGGCGGACTGCTGGCCCAGACCACGCAGTTCGTCGGGCTCGATGTGCTGGGCTTCCCGCGATCGGCCGAGCTGCTGGTCATGCTGGTGCTCGGCGGCACGGGCCGGCTCTACGGCGCGCTGGTCGGCGCGGCGCTGTTCATGATCGCGCAGGACGTGCTGGCGGGCATCAACCCGGTCTACTGGCAGTTCTGGATCGGCCTGCTGCTGGTGCTGATGGTGCTGTTCGCCAAGGGTGGGGTGATGGGCGCGGCCAGCGCCATTGCGGGCCGGCTGCGGCGCGGCCGGGGGGAAGCACCATGACGGCCACGCTCCGCACGGCAGGGCTCGGCAAGTCCTGGGGCGCCTTCGCCGCCAATAGCGACATCTCGCTCAGTTTCGCGCCGGGCGCGCGCCACGCGCTGATCGGGCCGAACGGCGCCGGCAAGACCACCTTCATCAACCTGCTGACCGGGGCGCTGCCGCCATCGGCAGGGCGGATCTGGCTGGGCGACCGCGATATCACGGCGCTGCCCCAACATGCGCGCGTGCGGCTCGGCATGACGCGCACGTTCCAGATCAACACGCTGTTCCCGGGGCTGACGGTGCTCGAATCCGTCGTGCTGGCGGTGGCCGAGCGCACCGGGGCCGCACGCATCTGGGCGCGCACGGTGGCTTCCCAGACGCCCCTCGTCGACGAAGCCATGGCGGTGCTGGCCATGCTGCGGCTGGACGCCGATGCTGACGTCGAGACCCGCCAGCTGCCCTACGGCAAGCAGCGGCTGCTGGAGATGGCGCTGGCGCTGGCCACGCGGCCGTCGATCCTGCTGCTGGACGAACCCGCCGCCGGCATTCCCACGGGCGAGAGCGCGGAGCTGTTCGCGGTCATCGCCGGGCTGCCGCGCGACATCACCATCGTCTTTATCGAGCACGACATGGATCTGGTGTTCCGCTTCGCCGAGCGCATCACGGTGCTGGTGGCGGGCCGCGTGTTGACCGAGGGCACGCCGGCCGAGATTGCCGCCGATCCGCGTGTGCGCGAGGTGTATCTGGGGGAGGCCGCCCATGACTGAACTGCTGCGGATGGAGGGCGTCAGCGCGGGCTATGGCGACGCGCTGGTGCTGGACAGCATCGACCTGACGCTCTCCGCCGGCGACAGCCTGGCGCTGCTGGGCCGCAACGGCGTGGGCAAGACCACGCTGCTGGCTACGCTGATGGGCTTCACGCGGCTGCGCGGCGGGCGCCTGCACTGGCAGGGGCGCGACCTCGCCCGCGTGCCGCCGCACCGGCGCGCGCAAGGTGGCATCGGCTGGGTGCCGCAGGAGCGCTGGGTGTTTCCGTCGCTGACCGTGGCGGAGCACCTGAGCGCCGTGGCACGCCCCGGGCCGTGGGACATCCCCCGCGTTTTTCAGGTCTTTCCGAGGCTCGAGGAGCGCCGGAAGAACCTCGGCAACCAGTTGTCGGGCGGGGAACAGCAGATGCTGGCGATGGCGCGCGCGCTGATGGTCAATCCTTCACTGCTGCTGCTCGATGAGCCGATGGAAGGGCTGGCGCCGATCATCGTGCAGGAGCTGCGGCGAGTGATTGCCGGGCTGATCGCGGACAGCGGCATGGCGGTGATCGTGGTGGAACAGCACGCCCGGCTGGCGCTGGCGATGACGCAGCGCGCGATGGTGCTCGACCGGGGGCGCGTGGTGCACACCGGCGAGAGCGCCGGGCTGCTTGCGGATCGTGCCCTGCTGGATCGGCTGGTGAGCGTGGCGGCGTAGGTGGTGGCGTAGGTGGTGGCGTAGGTGACGGCATAAGACGAGTCTGATTGCTTTTCAGAAACGTCTCATATCTCTGGGCGCGCTTCATTCCCAGAATGCATGGATCGACATCATCCGCTCAGACAGCAGGAGATCGCCATGCACAAACCGAAACCGTCTTCCCGGACATCCATTACACCCGGCATGCTCGGCACCCCGGGGTTCCCCGGGCCGATGGCGCCGTCGGCCCCGGCCCTGCGGCAACTGGAGCGCATTCAGGAAGCGCTCGGGGTGATGTCGGCGGCGCTGGATAACGCGGCCTCGCCGGACTTCGGCAACGCCGGCGCCGCGCTGATCATCCGGCTGATCCGGCGCGAGGCGGCGTCAGCCATCTCGGTGCTATCGCCGCCGAAGGAACGCTCCGGTCACGGCTTCAAGCCGCTGTAGAACGCCGCGAGGTTGGCGATGTCCTTGTCGGTCAGCGGTTTGGCCATCAGGTTCATCATCTCGTCCTTGCGCGCGCCGGTCTTGTAGTCCTTGAGCGCCTTCACGAGGTAGGTCTCGTTCTGGCCGGCCAGGTGCGGCGCCTCGGGCAGCTTCGACTTGCCGTCCAGGCCATGACAGGCCTGGCACTGCAGTGCGCGGGCCTTGCCGGCCTGGGCGTCTGCGGCCAGGGCAGGAGCCCCGGCCACGGCCATTGCCATCCCCAGCCAGGCGGCGATTGTCAGCGAACCGTGTCGCGTCACTTGGCCCCCGCGTAGGAGATGCGGTAGATCGCCCCGGCGTAGTCGTCGGACACCAGCAGCGAGCCGTCCTGCAACTGCTGCACGTCCACCGGGCGGCCCATGTACTCGCCGTTGGCCGTCAGCCAGCCTTCGGCAAAGACCTCGGTGGCGCCGACCGAGCCGTCGGCGTTGACCGGCGTGTACACGATGCGGGCGCCAATCGGCTTGGTGCGGTTCCAGGAGCCATGCTCGGCCGCGAACACGCCGTTCTGGTACTTGGCCGGGAACATCTTGCCGGTATAGAACGACATGCCGAGGTCGGCCGCGTGGGCGGCGTACTCCACCACCGGGAAGACGGCGTCTGCTGGCGGCTTGGCGTCCTTGTACTCGACCGTGCGGACCTTGCCGCCGCCGTACCACGGGAAGCCGAAGTTCTGGCCGCCCTTGGTGGCCCGGTTCAGCTCGCCGGGGGGCTGGTCGTCGCCCATGCCGTCCACCTGGTTGTCGGTGAACCAGAGCATCTTGTCGACCGGGCTGAAGTCCAGGCCCACGGAGTTACGCACGCCATGGGCATAGACCTCACGATTCTTGCCGTCCTGGTCGATCCGGATAATGCCGCCGACGCCGTTCTTGTCGAGCGTGGCCAGCTTGTCCTTGGGCGGCACGTTCCACGGCTGGCCGAGGGCCACGTAGAGCTTCTTGTCCGGGCCGATGCGGCAGGCGCGCGCGCCGTGGTTGAAGCTCTCGAACTCGGTCGGGACCAGCTTGCCCTGCGGCACGACCACGCCGACGGCCACGTCGGGGCCGCCCTCGCCGAAGAACTGGGCGGCCGGGAACGCCAGCACGCGGTTCTGCTCGGCCACGTAGAGGATGCCGTCGGGGGAGAAACAGACGCCGTTGGGCACCTTGAAGGCGACGGAACTGGCGAACTGCACCACGTCGTCCGCCACGCGGCGCTTGTTGCGGTCCGTCACCTGCCAGACCTTGGTCTTGCGCGTGCCGACGAAGACCACGCCCGTGGACGGCTCCACCGCCATGTGGCGGGCTTCGGGCACCACCGCGTACAGCTCGATCTTGAAGCCCTGCGGCAGCTTGATCGTCTTGAGGTTCTCGCGGATGGCGTCGGCGCGCGTGCCGGTCTGCGGCACGGTTTCCGGCGTGGCGGTGCCGGTCGGCTTGAAGCTCTGGAGCTTCTGGAGGTTGTCGGGGGCGGCCATGGCAGGCGCCAGGGCCAGAAACATCGCGGCGGCGGCCGCGGAGGATATGGCAGTCCTGATCATTTTGTCGTCTCCGGAGTTCTTCTTGTGTGCATCAAACAGCTTAGGTCAAGAATCGGAACCCGCGTGATGCACTTTCTTGACGACGCAATAAAAGATTTTCAGGACGGCCGCCGCCTGGCAGGCTTACTTGCCGGAGTCCTTCACCCCGTCGAATTTGTCGAACTCGACGTTGTAGAGCTCCCCGTTGACCTTTTCCACCTTGCGGATGTAGACCGTCTGCACCACGTCGCGCGTGGCCGGGTCGATGGTGATGGCGCCGCGCGGGCTCTGGATCTTCATGCCCTTGAGCGCCGCCAGGAACTTGTCGCCGTCCGTGACGCCGTTGGTTCTCTTCAGGGCTTCGTAGATGGCGGCCATGCCGTCGAAGGCGGCCACGGCCATGAAGTTGGGCCGGCCGGCGCCCGGGTTGGCCTCGGCAAACGCCTTCAGGAACGCCTTGTTTTCCTTCGAATCATGGGCGGCGGAGTAGTGGAACGAGGTGATCACGCCCAGCGTGGCGTCGCCCATGGCCGGCAGCACGTGGTCGTCGGTCAGGTCGCCCGTGGCAATCACGCGGATGCCGGCGGCGGCCAGGCCGCGCTCCCGGAAGCCCTTCATGAAGGCCACGCCTTGCTCGCCGGCGGGCAGGAACAGGAACACGGCCTCCGGCTTGGCGTCCTTGATGCGCTGGATGAAGGGCGCGAACTCGGGGTTGCGCAGCGGCACGCGGATCGACTCGATAATCTGCCCGCCGCCGCCCAGGAAGTTGGTCTTGAACGCGGTTTCGGCGTCGATGCCGGGCGCGTAGTCCGCCACCAGCGTGACCACCTTGCGGATGTTGTTGCGCACCGCCCAGGTCGCCATCGGCGCCGAGATCTGCGGCAGCGTCATCGACACCCGTGCGATGTAGTTCGACTTGGTGGTGATGACGGAGGAGGCCGCGTTGAAGATCACCATCGGCTTTTTCGCCTGCTCGGCGATGGGCGCCACGGCCAGCGCCTCGGGCGTGAGGCCGAAGCCGGCCAGGATGTCCACCTTGTCGCGCACCACCAGTTCCTGGGCCAGGCGCTTGGCCACGTCCGGCACCGGGCCGGTGGTGTCCTTGAGGATGACTTCGATCTTGCGGCCGCCCACGGTGTCGCCGTGGAGCTTCTGCCAGGCCTTGACGCCGCCTTCCATCTGCTTGCCGTAGTCGGCAAAGCTGCCCGAGAACGGGGCGATCAGCCCGATCTTGACCGGATCGGCCGCAAAGCTGGAAGCGGGGAATGCCAGGACGGCGAGGGCGCCGCACGCCAGGACGGCGCGCCGCAGCGGGGTGAAGGTCATCGAAGTCTCCCGAAAAGTGCGGTACTAGGCGACCGCATCGAACGGGAGTGTAGGGGGGAGGGCGGCTGTGCGCAATCCCGTGTTTCGCTCCCCCTCCCGCAGGCGGGAGAGGGGGAAAACCAAGGCTCAGACCACCGTTGCCAGGGCCAGCGTCAGGCCCAGCGCCACCACCGAGATGATGGTTTCGCAGACCGACCAGGTCTTGAACGTCTGCGCCACGGACATGTTGAAGTACTCCTTCACCAGCCAGAAGCCGCCGTCGTTCACGTGCGAGAGGATCAGCGATCCGGCGCCCGTGGAGAGCACCAGCAGTTCCGGGCGGGTGCCCGGCACGCTGGCGGCGATCGGGGCGACGATGCCGGCGGCCGTGGTCATGGCCACCGTGGCCGAGCCCGTGGCGATACGGATCATCACCGCCACCAGCCAGCCCAGCACCAGCACGGACACGTGGGCGCTGGTCGCCACGTCCACGATGGACGTGGAGATGCCCGAGTCGCGCAGGATGCGGCCAAAGCCGCCGCCGGCGCCCACCACCAGCGTGATGATGGCCGTGGGGGCCACGCACTCGTTGGTGAACTTCAGGATCATCTCGCGGCTGAAGCCGCGTGCCTTGCCGAAGGTGTAGAAGCTCACCAGTGCGGCGATCAGCAGCGCCATCACCGAGTTGCCGATCAGCTTCAGGAAGTCGTTGGCGAAGGTCTTCGGCGTGGTGAACAGGTCGGCCCAGCTACCGATCAGCATCAGCATCACCGGCAGCAGGATGGTGAACACCGTGATGCCGAAGCTCGGCAGGGCGTGCGTGGCCTTGACGCCCTCGTCTTCCTCGGTGAACTGCGCGGCCAGCGGGTTCACATCGGGCAGCTTCACGTAGCGGTCCATCAGCTTGGCGAACAGCGGGCCGGCGATGGCGGCCGTGGGCACGCCCACGATCAGCGCGTACATGATGGTCTTGCCGATGTCGGCGCCATAGGCCGTCACGGCCAGCAGCGCAGCCGGGTGGGGCGGGATCAGCCCGTGCACCACGGACAGGCCGGCCACCATCGGAATGCCCACCAGCACCATCGAGGTACCGGTGCGCTTGGCCACGTTGAAGGCGATCGGCACCAGCAGCACGAAGCCGACCTCGAAGAACACCGGCAGGCCGACGATGAACGCGATGGTCACCATGGCCCAGTGCACGTTCTTCTCGCCGAAGAAGTCGATCAGCGTCAGCGCGATGCGCTCGGCGCCGCCCGACTCGGCCATCATCTTGCCGAGCATGGTGCCCAGCCCGATCACCAGCGCGATGTGGCCCAGCGTGCCGCCCACGCCGGCCTCGAACGACTTGATGATGTCGCCCATCGGCATGCCCACGGCAAAGCCGAGCGCGACGGACACTATCACCAGCGTGATGAACGGGTTGAGCTTGAACCTGGCGATCAGTATGACCAGCGCGATCACGGCGATCAGCGCATAAACCAGGAGTGTGGTTCCTGTTACGGCACCCATATTGTCTCCTTGCGCGGGTGCCGTCCGGAGGACGGTCCGCTTCCGCTATGAAAAGGCCGCTATTCCTGTGGGGCTTAGCGGCCGGGTTGATAAATCGGTTGGCTCACCGTGCGGGCTTATGCCGCGGTTTTCCTGTAGGCAATGCAGTCCACTTCGACCTTGCAGTCCACCACCATGCTGGACTGCACGCAGGCGCGGGCCGGCGGGTTGGCGCCGAAGTATTCCTTGAAGATCTTGTTGAACGAGGTGAAGTCGCGGGCGTCGTCCAGCCAGACGCCGCAGCGCACCACGTGCTCGGGGCCGTAGCCGGCCTCGGCCAGGATCGCCAGCACGTTCTTGATGGCCTGGTGGCTCTGCGCCACGATGCCGCCGTCGATCACCTCGCCGCCCACCATCGGCACCTGGCCGGATACGTAGAGCCAGCCGTCGGCGGCTACCGCGCGGGCGAACGGCATGTGCGAACCGCCCTGGCCCGTGCCGCCTTCCACGCCGAAACGCTTGATGTCCATGAAAACTCCTGTTTACTGAATGATGAAAGGGGTCAGGCCGTGGCGCGGGGGCCGCGCGGCAGGAAGCGGCCGGCGCGCACGCCGGTGGCCTCGCGCTGCTGCCACGACAGCTCGCCGTTGACCCAGACCGCCGCGATGCCCTCGGCGGGCTGCATGGGGTCGGTGAAGCTGGCGGCGTCCCGGATCGTGGCGGCGTCGAACAGGACCAGGTCGGCCCAGTAGCCTTCGCGCACGAAGCCGCGCCCGGTCAGCCCGAAGCGCTCGGCGGAGAGGCCGGTCATCTTGTTGACGGCCACGCTCAGCGGAAATAGCTCGCGGTCGCGCGCGTAGTGGCCCAGCACGCGCGGAAACGCGCCCCAGAGACGAGGGTGCGGCAGCGGGTCATTGGGCAGGCCGTCGGAGCCGACCACCGTGGCCGGATGGCGCAGGATGCGGTCCACATCGGCATCTTCCATGCAGTGGTAGACCGCGCCGGCCGGTTGCAGTCGCCGCGCGGCTTCCTCCAGATCGACATTCCACTCGGCGGCGATGTCGGCCAGCAGGCGGCCGCCCATGGCCGGGTGCGACTCCGACCACGTGACCTGGATGTCGAAATCGCTGGTCACCTGCTTGAGGTCGAGCGTGGACGAGCTGGCCGTGTACGGATAGCAGTCGCAGCCCACCGGCTGCCAGCGCTGGGCGCCTTCCAGCGCGTCCAGCACCTCGCCGCTGCGGCCCCAGTTGGGCACGCCGGCGCATTTCAGGTGCGAGATGACCACCGGCACGCGCGCATGGCGGCCGATGCGGAAGGCTTCGTCCATGGCGTCGAGGATCTCGGCGAACTCGCTGCGCAGGTGGGTGGCGTAGAGCGCGCCGGCGTCCGCGAGCGGCTCCGCCAGGGCGAGGACTTCCTCGGTCGGCGCGCAGAAGGCGTTGGCGTAGGCCAGCCCGGTGGAGAGGCCCAGGGCGCCGTGGGTCAGGGCTTCCTCCAACTGCGCGCGCATCGCGGCGGTCTCGTCGGGGGTGGCGGCGCGGTCGAGCCGGTCCATATGGTTGCTGCGCAGGGCCGTGTGGCCGACCAGCGCGGCCACATTGACGGCCGGCTGCGCCGCGTTGACGGCCTCGACATAGGCCTGGAAGCTCGGGTAGCGAAACGCCTCGGCGCGGCCCAGCAGGTTCATCGGATCGGGCGGCTCACCCGCCAGCGTGACCGGCGCCGCGCTGATGCCGCAGTTGCCGACGATCACCGTCGTCACGCCCTGCGAGATCTTCGGCGTCATCTCGGGCTGGCGGACTACGTTGGTGTCGTCGTGCGTGTGGACGTCGATAAAGCCGGGCGAGAGCACCATCCCGTGGCCTTCCACCACGTGGGAGGCGGTGTCCGGGTCGATGGCGCCGGGGGCGTCGATGCGCGTGATGCGGCCGTCGCGGATGCCCACGTCGGCCAGCCGGGGCGCGGCGCCCGAGCCGTCGATCAGGCTCACGAGGCGGATCAGGGTGTCGAACAGGTGTGGCATGGTCAGTCTCCCAGCGGCTGGCGGCTGTCCGGCCCGTCGCTGTCCTGGCTCACGCCGCGGTGGGCGTCGAGCACGTATTTGAGGCGGCGCAGCTTCTCGGCACTCTGTTCCTGCGTCAGCAGGGCCAGGCGCGTGGCGAGCACGTCGAGCACCAGCAGCATTGCGTAGCGCGAGGCCGATGGCTTGAAGATGAAATCCGTCTCCAGCGAGCGCACGGGCAGCAGCACATCGGCACGCGCCGCCAGCGGCGAACCGAGCGCCGTCACAGCGATCAGCCGGGCGCCGTACTCGCGCGCGATGTCGCAACTGGCCAGCATCTCGGGCATGTTGCCGCTCGCCGAGAACGCCAGGACCACGTCGTCGCGCGTCAGCGTGGCTGCCACCATCTTCTGGAGGACCGCGTCCTGATACGAGGCCACGGGGTGGCCGAGCCGCGCCAGCCGGTAGCGCGCCTCGTCGGCCATGAACGTCGAGCCGCCACCCATGCCAAAAGCGTAGACCATGCGCGCGTCCAGCAACAGCCGCGCGGCGATGCCGATGCGTTCCGGGTCGATCAGCTTGCGATTGACCTCCAGCGTGTTGATGACATCGGCGTGAATGCTTTCTGCCAGCGAGGCGGGCGCCCCGGGCTCCGCCAGCGGCACCGGCTGCAGGAAGCGCGAGCCCACCGCGGTGGCCTGGGCCAGCCGCAGCTTCAGGTCGCGCACATCGCGGCAGCCGATGGCCTTGGCGAAGCGCGTGACACTGGCCTCGCTCACCGCCGCCTTGCGCGCCAGTTCATTGATGCTGGCCGCCGCCGCGCCGGCCAGGTCTTCCAGGATCACCTGGGCGACCTTCTGCTCGGCCAGACGCAGCGCGGGGCCACGTTCGGCAATGCGGGTCAGGATGTCGAAAGGCGCGGTCATGGCGGGCGGATGCGCGTCCCCCGGCAGGGCTGTCGGGCGAGGCATGTTACTTTATAACAAGGATGAAATATCGTAGTTTCAAGGCTATGATTACGTCAATCAGAATTTTTGCGGGGTGATGACAGCATGCGTGAGACAAAGTATCAGGGTGAATACCAAGCCGGAATCATCGATCCGCTGAACAAGGCGCTGGGCCGGATGGACACCCCGCTGGCCCCCGCAAACGCCAGCCAGGTCGGCTGGAACCTGTTGTCGGAGGACCTGAGCCTGCCCGCAGCTGTGCTCTATGAGGAACGTCTCGCGCACAACCTCACATGGATGCGCCGCTTCATGGGTGAATACGGGGTGCAGCTGGCGCCGCATGGCAAGACCACCATGGCGCCCAAGCTGTTCGCGCGACAGTTGCAGGAAGGTGCCTGGGGCATCACCCTGGCCACCGCGCACCAGACCGCCGCCGCCGCCGCGCATGGTGTGAAACGCGTGCTGATGGCCAACCAGCTGGTTGGCCGCCGCAATATGGAGATCGTGGCGGACCTGCTGCGCGATCCTTCCTTCGAATTCTTCTCGCTCGTCGATTCAGCGGATCTCGTCGATCAGCTCGGCGCGTTTTTCCGTGCGCGCGGCCAGAAGCTGCAAGTATTGGTGGAACTGGGCGTGGAGGGTGGTCGTACTGGCGTGCGTGACGCCGCCCAGCAGCAGGCCGTGATGGACGCGTTGGCGCGCTGGCCCGACGCGCTCGCGCTGGCCGGCGTGGAAGTCTACGAAGGCGTGCTCCAGCAGGAGGCCGACATCCGCGCCTTCCTGCAGCGCACTGTGGCCGTGACGCGCCAGCTGGCCGCCGAAGGCCGCTTCAGCCGCAGCCCAGTGGTCATGTCGGGCGCGGGCTCGGCCTGGTATGACGTGGTGGCCGAGGAGTTCTCGCGGGCCGACATCGGCGCCCCCATCGACATCGTGCTGCGTCCCGGCTGCTACCTGACCCACGACGTGGGTATCTACCGTGCCGCGCAGACGCGCATCCTGGCCAACAACCCCGTGGCGCAGCAGATGCGCGAGGGGCTGCTGCCCGCGCTGCAGCTCTGGGCCTATGTGCAGTCGATTCCCGAGCCGACGCGCGCGATCATCGGCATGGGCAAGCGCGATGTCGCGTTCGACGCCGGCATGCCGATTCCCGCGCGCCTGTACCGGCCCGGCACGGACGCCCCGGTGGACACCCCGGGGCACTGGCAGGTGACCGGCATGATGGACCAGCATGCCTATTTGCAGATTCAGGCTGGCGACGATGTGCGCGTCGGGGATATGATTGCCTTCGACATCTCGCATCCCTGCCTGACGTTCGACAAGTGGCGGCACATCCCCGTGCTGGACGGCCAGTTGCGCGTCATCGACATCGTGCAGACGTTCTTCTGAGGGAGACCCTGCGACATGAGCATCGACATTCTTGCCTACGGCGAGCCGCTGGTGGAATTCAACCAGCAGCCCGACGACGCCAGCCGCTACCTGCAGGGCTTTGGCGGCGATACCTCGAACTTCTGCATCGCCGCCGCGCGGCAGGGCGCCACCACCGGCTACATCAGCGCGGTGGGCGCCGACAGCTTCGGCGAGCGCCTGCTGGCCCTCTGGACTACCGAGCGCGTGGATACGCGGCACGTCAGCGTGAATGCGGCGGCGCCCACGGGCGTCTATTTCGTCTCGCACGACAGCCACGGCCACCGTTTCGACTATCTGCGCGAAGGCTCGGCCGCGAGCCGCTACCACCATGACCAGCTGCCGCTGGCGGCGATTGCCCAGGCGCGCTTCCTGCACCTGTCCGGCATCAGCCTGGCCATCAGCACCAGCGCCTGCGACGCCGGGCTGGCCGCGATGGAGCACGCGCGCAAGGGCGGCACGCAGGTGTCGCTCGATACCAACCTGCGGCTGCGGCTGTGGTCGCTGGCCCGCGCGCGCGGCATCATGCGCGAGGCGTTTTCGCTGACCGACGTCTGCCTGCCGAGCTGGGACGACATTACCGTGCTCACGGGGCTGGACGACCGCGATGCCATCGTCGATTACCTGCTCGGCTGCGGCATCGGGCTGGTGGCGCTGAAGCTGGGCGAGGAGGGCAGCTACGTGGCCACGCCCGAGGCGCGCTCGCTGGTGCCGCCGTACCCGGTGCGGCCGCTCGACGCCACCGGCGCGGGCGATTGCTTCGGCGGGAGCTTCATCGCCCGGCTGGCTGCGGGCGCGGATCCGTTCGATGCCGCGCGCTACGCCAACGTGGCGGCTGCGCTGTCCACTACGGGCTACGGCGCGGTCGCGCCGATCCCGCGCGCCGATACCGTGCAGGCGCGCCTGGAACAATCCGTGTCGGTGATTGCCTGACTGGAATCAGACGGGCGTGCTTCGCCCCCCATATTTGCCACCCAACATCGGGACTGTCATGCCAAATCAACCTTCCCCGCTGCTAGAACGACTCGTCAATGTGCCGGTGATTCCGGTGCTGGAATACCACTCGGTGGACGACGCGCTGCACGTCAGCGAGGCGCTCGTCGCCGGCGGCCTGCCGCTGCTGGAGATCACGCTGCGCACGCCGGTCGCCCTGGAGGCCATCCAGGCCGTGGCCAAGGCGCTGCCGCAGGCCGTGGTGGGTGCCGGCACGGTGCTGACCGTGGAACAGCTTCACGCCGTACGCGACGCCGGCGCCCAGTTCGCGGTCTCGCCCGGCCTGACGCGCAAGCTGGCCGATGGCGCGCAAGGCGCGGGCATCACGCTGTTGCCGGGCGTAGCGACTGCCAGCGAGGCCATGGCGGCGCTGGAATCCGGCTTCACCTTCCTGAAGTTCTTCCCGGCCGAGGCAGCCGGCGGCGTGCCGATGCTGAAGTCGCTGTACGGGCCGCTGGCGCAGCTCAAGTTCTGCCCGACCGGCGGGATCGACCTCATCAAGGCCCAGCACTACCTGGCGCTGCCGAACGTGGTGTGCGTGGGCGGCTCGTGGGTCGTGCCCAAGGACGCCGTGGCCGCCAAGGACTGGGGCCGCATCCGCAAGCTGGCCGAGGAAGCCGCACGGCTCTGCAAGGGCTGATCGCCCGACCGCTGGAAAGCGGGGAGTAAAAACTACAAAGCCGACCGGGAATTCATTCCCGGTCGGCTTTTTTAGTCCTCGGAGCGCCCGCTACGGCGCCTCGGCTGGAGAGCGTTTACTTCGCCTTTTCAGCGGAGTTCTCGAGTTTCTGACCGCCCTTCTGCACGTCCTGGCCGACGCCGGCCATGGTGTTGCAACCTGCCAGCAGGGTGGCACACAGTACGCACCAGATCCATCCTTTTTTCACGAGTGGCTCCTTTAGGGATAGTGAGAAGTGGGCACATTCTACCGTCGCCCCAATCGATCTCGATGCAGGATGTGTGCCAATTTGTAAGTAGGAAAACGCTGACAAACGGCTACAAACGGCTGACAAACAGGCCCTCCGGCACCGTGCCCGATCAAGGGCGAAGGCCGGGGCCGAGCAGTTGCCGCGCGCGGTCCACGATGGCCGCGTGGGTCTGCGCCAGCCAGTGCGCGGGGAAGGGCTGGGCGAGCAGATAGCCCTGGACGCTGTCGCAGCCCCAGTCGCGCACGGCCTCCAGCTGGGTGCGCGTCTCCACGCCCTTGGCACAGACCGGTACGCCATGCGCGTGGGCCAGCACGCACGCCGCGCGCAGGTGGGCGGCGATGTCGCCGCTGCGGGTAGCGTGCCCCAGATGGCGCGCATCGAGCGTGACCACATCGGGCCGGGTGATTTCCAGTGCGCGCAGGCTTGCTGCGTTGTCGGTGAAGTCGCTGAGCGCCATGCCGATGCCGGTGTCATGCAGCAGCGTAGCCTTGTGGGCGGTCTCCGGACTGTCCGGCACGATGCTCACCGGCACCTCCACACACAGCCGGCCGGGGCCCACGCCGTAGGCCTCGACGGCCCGGCGCAGCATGTCGATGCTGCCGGGCGACTGCAACTGCGAGCTTGACGCCAGCAGCGTGAAGGGCACCGGCGCCACGGTCTCCGTGGCCCGCATCAGGGGCAGCAGTTGCTGAAGAATCCATTGCCCCATCTCGTCCATCATGCCGAGTGCCTCGACGGCGGGCAGGAAGTCGTGCGGCGCAATGCGGCCCAGCACCGCGTGCTGCCAGCGCAGCCGCACCGTGTAGGCGACGATCTTGGCGGTGGAAAGTAACGCGCGGGGCTGCAGATGCAGGCTCAGTTCGCCCCGGGCGATGGCATGGGGCAGGGCGGCGAGCAGCGGTGCCATGCGCGGGGGCGTGGGCAGGCTGGCGCGGCCAACGCCGTCGCCGCCGCGCCGGTTGATCTGCAGCATGGCGTCGAAGGCCTGCTGCAGGTTGCGTTCGGTGGCGCTGTCGGGGTGATCCATCGCCGCGCCGATGCTGCACGACAGAAACAATTCGAAACCATCGACCAGATAGGGCCGGCCCAGCACGGCTGCAATCGTCATGCTCAGGCAGCCGGGGTCGTCCGTGCCCTCGGGGAGCAGGCAGGCAACGCCGAGATCGGCCGGGCCCAGCCATTGCATCACGGCCGGCATGGTGGCGAGGCTGGCCACCCGCGACTTGACCTCTGCGCGCAGCAGATTGGCGCGCGCCGGACCGAGGGTGTCGCAGGCATGCTGGAAGCGGTCGAGGCGGATGACCAGCACGGCCAGAGGATGGGCCGTGCCGACCTGCGCGCGATGTTCGTCCAGCGCGGCAATGAACACCGCCGGCTGGGCCGCGCGGTTGCCGTCCATGGCTGGTGGCGTGTCGTGAGTGTCCGCGCTCATCAGTGACTCGCGGCGCCGTAGAGGCCGTGGCAGACATCAGCCACCGGCAATACCCGTTTTGCGTTCCCGTTCATGCATTCCATCTTTCGGGGCGCTCTGCTGGCGCCGCTCGATTTTGTTAGCGACTGCGTGGTACTGCGGATGCTGCAAGGCAGATCATACGGCAGCCGCGTAGAACTAGGAGAACGGCTAGGTCCACGTGCACAGTGCGTAACAGCGATGTTTGATTCTGCACAACGAATCGCATGTCGCTACAAAAGTCGTCTTGACCAGTGACCAGGAATCGCGTTAGGGCGCGGGCAATAAAAAACGGACGCATAAGCGTCCGTTTCGGGGTGAGGCGGGCAGGGCGGTCAGCCGGTGGTTTCGGGCTCCGGGCCGTCCTCGGGCGGCACCTGGGAGGCCAGCACCTTGTCGATACGCTTGCCGTCCATGTCGATGATCTCGAACTTCCAGTCGCCCCATTGCACGCTGTCGGTGGTCTGCGGCAGGCGGCCGAGCAGCAAGAGCAGCATGCCGGACAGCGTGTGGTAGCGCTCCTTGTCTTCCTCGGGCACGGCGCGCAGGCCCAGGCGGTCCTTGAATTCCGGCACCGGGATCATGCCGTCCAGCAGCCATGAGCCATCGTCGCGCTGCACGGCCCACTCGCCACCTGCCTCATCGGGCTTGAACTCGCCGGTAATCGCCTCGATCAGGTCCTGCAGCGTGACCAGACCCAGCACCTCGCCGTATTCGTCGATCACGAAGGCGATCTGGCCGCCGGAGGCACGGAAGTTCTCGAGCAGCTCCATGCCGGTGACGCTTTCCGGCACGAACACGGCCGGCTGGAGCACCGCGGTCAGTTCGGCACGCTCGCCACGGAGGCGGCGGGCCAGCAACTGACGCGCGCTGACCACGCCCAGAATGTCGTGCATGCCACCCCGCACCACGGGGAAGCGCGAGTGGTCCGATTCCTCGATCCGGCGCAGGTTCTCTTCTTCGGAGAGGCCGGCGTCCAGGTAGACCACATCGCCGCGCGGCACCATCAGCGAGGCCAACTGGCGATCATCGAGCCGGAACACGTTGCGCACCATCGTGTGCTCGTGACGTTCGATGACGCCTGCCTCCGAGCCTTCCACCAGCAGCGCGTGGATTTCTTCCTCGGTCACGGCCGGGCCGCGATCGGTCTTGACACCGAGCAGCCGCAGCACGAGCCGCGTGGAGCCGCCCAGCAGCTTGACGAATGGTGTGGACGCCGTGGCAAGGAACGAGATCGGGCGCGCCACCGCGCGCGCGATGGCCTCGGGCGCCAACTGGCCGAGCCGCTTCGGCACCAGTTCGCCAAGGACGATCGAGAAATAGGTCAGGCCGGCCACCACGATGGCCGTGGCGGTATAGCCGGCGGTCGTCGGCGACAGGCCCAGGCCCGCGAGCCATTCGCCGAGCGGCGCCGCCAGCGTGGATTCCCCGACCACGCCGTTCAGCACGCCGATGGAAGTAATGCCGATCTGGACGGTGGACAGGAACCGCGTGGGGTCCTCTCCGAGCTTGACGGCCTCTATCGCGCCACGGTCGCCGTTCTCGATCTGCCGCTGCAACCGGGCCTTGCGGGCCGTGACGAGTGCGATCTCGGACATGGCGAACAGGCCGTTAACCAGAATGAGCGCCAGTAATATGGCTATTTCCATCAGGGTGCGCGCCCTATGCGCGCGGGAATTGAAAAGTCAAAGCATACCATCGGCATGTGACCGGACCACTGCGCGGTGGCGCACACGTCACAAGAAAATGGCCCGTCCGGTGGACGGCCTTGCACGGCAGCGCAAGCACGGATCATGCCGTCAGCGGCTGGATGTCCCGCTCGATCTTCTCGCCGGCCTTCTCCTGGGCGATGCGCAGGTCGTACGCCGCCTGGAGATTGGCCCAGAACTGTGGCGTCGTGCCGAAATACCGCGCGAGCCGCAACGCGGTTTCGGGCGAGATGGCGCGGCGCCCGCGCACGACGTCGTTGATGCGCGGCGCGGGCACGCGCAGGGCAATCGCCAGCGCATTGGCCGAGAGCCCGTGCGGGGCCATGAAGTCCTGGCGCAGGATCTCGCCCGGGTGCACCGGCGCGAGGGGCTCGCCCGTTTCGACGTCCCTGGCATCGAGGCGCGGCAGGTCTTCACGCGTGATGGTCATGCTGGCTCCGGTTGTCGGTGATAGTCCGCAATGTCGACGTCCCATGCTTCGCCGTTCTGAAAACGGAAGCAGATGCGCCACTGGTTGTGAATCTGGATGCTCCATTGGCCCCGCCGCGCGCCACGCAGGGGTTCCAGCCGGTTCGCCGGCGGGGCCTGCATGTCGACCAGCGATGCCGCCGCGTCCAGCAGCCCGAGTTTCCTGAACGCCGTGGCCTGAATATGCCGTGGCAGGGTGTTGACGTACCGGCCGCAGAACAGGGCCGCCGTGGCTTTATTGGCGAACGTCCGGATCATGGATGTCGATGGTATAACGTATTGCATTAAATGGCCAGCATCAAGGATGAGGGTGAACCGTCATCCTAGAAAGCCGCGCGCCATTGCGACATGGGACGAATCTGAAACCTGTGAATCACGATGATTACCTGCAAGGGAATCGTCACGCTTCCCGGCCCATGCTGTAATACCCGCCATGGAATCCCTCACGCCCGGCTCCGAAGCCGCTCTCGATTTCCCCGCCCTGCTGCGCTACTGGCGCGGCAAGCGCGGTTACAGCCAGCTCGCGCTGTCGCTCGCGGCCGGTGTATCGCAGCGCCATATCAGTTTTCTGGAGTCGGGCCGGGCGCGGCCCAGTCGCGAGATGGTGCTGGCGCTGGCAGACCGCCTCGCCGTGCCGCTGCGGCAGCGGAACCGTTTGCTGCTGGCGAGCGGCTTCGCGCCGGCCTATAGCGAACACGCGCTGGCGGCGCCGCCCTTGCACATGGTGCGGCAGGCCATTGCGCTGATCCTGAGCAAGCAGGAGCCCTATCCCGCCGTGGTGCTGGACCGGTTCTGGAATCTGGTGGACGCCAACACCGCGTACCGGCGCATGTTCGGCACGCTGCTGGCGGGGCGCCGGCCCGCTTCGCTCGATGAGGACGGCCGGCGCATCAACCTGATGCTGACCGTGTTCGACCCGGACGGCCTCTGGCCGATGATCGAGAACGCGCAGCAGGTGGGCCGCTACCTCGTGCGCCGGGTCTGGCAGGCGTTGCAGGCGCAGGCGCACGATGAGGTGGCGCGTGAGATGTTTCGCCGCATCGCCGCATGGCATCCAGACATGGTGGGGCCCGGCGGCGAGCTGCTGGCGGATGAGGATGACCCCGAGGCGGACGGCGCGCCGCCGCCGGTCTTGCCCGTGATCGTCCAGGCTGGACGGTTCCGCGCGTCGCTGTTCTCCACCCTGACCACGCTGGGCATTCCGCAGGACGTCACGCTGGAAGAGTTGCGCATCGAGTGTTTCTTCCCGGCCGACGAGGCCACCCGCGACCTGTTTGAGTCTCTGGCCGGCACTCCCGCGCCCGAGCGCGCGCTCGAGTCGTAGTTCAGCCAGAATCGCACGCTCGTGCTAACATCGCCGGGCCGTTGTGGCAGTGCGGAAAACGCCTGCCGCCACGGCGTCGTTACGTCTTCAGGGCGGGGTGAAAGTCCCCACCGGCGGTATGTTGCCAGCGTCGTGCATCGATGACGCGAGGCAGCGAGCCCGCGAGCGCCCGCATTCCCGTGCGGGGTCAGCAGACCTGGTGAGAGGCCAGGGCCGACGGTCAGAGTCCGGATGAAAGAAGATGGGCGAAAATCCGCAAGCCGGCCTTGCGCGCGTGGACACGTCCGCCCGCGCGGCGGAGCGTCGTCGTATTTTTGCGGGTTTTCGCTGATCCACCCTGAAACGCCCACTGATCCCTATATATGGAGCGTTTCAATGCTGCACCACACCGAAGTCAATCTCCCGAACGTTAATTCTGGCGCCAACCTTGCCATCGCCGATGCCGATCCGCGCCCGCTGGCCGAGCGCATCGCGCACGCGCTCGAGGCCATGCGTGAGGGCCGTCCCGTCGTGCTGCTCGATGACGACGACCGCGAGAACGAGGCGGACCTGATCCTGTCCGCCGAGCGCCTGACTACGGCCAATATGGCGATGATGATCCGCGAATGCAGCGGCATCGTCTGCCTGTGCCTGACCGAGACCAAGGTCCGCGAACTCGGCCTGCGCCCGATGGTGGAGAACAACCTCAGCCAGTACGGCACCGCCTTCACCGTCTCCATCGAGGCGCGCGAGGGCGTGACCACTGGCGTGAGCGCCGCCGACCGCATCACCACCATCCGCGCGGCCATTGCCGAGGATGCCGGCACGGACGCCGTGGTCAGCCCCGGCCACGTGTTCCCGCTCGTGGCCCGCGACGGCGGCGTGCTGGTGCGGCGCGGCCATACCGAAGGTTCGGTGGACCTCGCGCGGATGGCGGGACTGTCGCCGGCGGCGGTGCTCTGCGAGCTGATGAATCCGGACGGCACCATGGCGCGCCGCCCCGAGGCGCTGGCGTTTGCCGAGATGTACCAGTTGCCGGTGCTGACCATCGAAGACCTCGCCGCCTGGCGTGAAATCAACGGCTGAGGGAGCCCGGAAGGGCGCCTCAGGCGCCTTCGGCCCGGCGCGATGACGCAATCTGATGCAGTTTCATCGCGCCAAACGGGCGAATAGGCAGCCTCGCTGTGCGACAATGCGGGCTGCTTTTTTCCCGTCATGACGAGGGCTTCCCGATGTCTGTTCGCGCGTTCCTCCCGCATTTTTCGCGATTTCCCCGATTTCTCGCACGCCTGACCGTCCTGGCCGGCGCGTGCTTCTGCCTGACCGCCCACGCCGGCGGGCAGGCCGATCCCGCCCCGCCGGACCCCCAACGCTGGGTGCCGATGGTGGGCGCCACCGGCATGACCTCCTACTTCGATCAGACTGCCGTGCGCCGTCGCGGCCCCGAGGTGGGCGTCGTGCTGATGCATAACGCCCCAACGGGCGGCGTGATCCGCACCGCCAGCGGCGACGCCATCCGCTCGTCGCTGAAGCGGATGGTGCTGAATTGCGCCACGTCGATGTTCGCGGTGGTGGAGCAGACCCTCTACAGCAAGCGCTACGCGCGCGGCGAATCGCTATATACGATCCGCGCCCCGCAGACGGGCATGCCCCAGCCGATTGCCTCCGGCACCCTCGCCGGGGAGCTGATGAGCCGGCTCTGCCGCTGAGGCCAACCGCCACGGGCTAAGGCCGCTCGTCAATAGCGGTCCCGTTTTCCGCCGCGACACGCTATGCTTCGCCTCACGTCCACACGAGGGGGCAGGCATGGCGCACGCATGGCGGCAGGTGGCATGGTTCTGGCTGACGACTATTGGACTGGTCGGCATCTTCTGTGGATGGGTGCACGCGGCGTCAGCGCCGGCCGCACCATCCTCTCCTCCGGCGGCCGCCACGGCCGCAGCCCAGTCCACGCCCGTGGAACTGCGGCTGATGAACCGGCCCGTCGCCACCCTGCGCGGCACCCTGGGCGGCGCCGGCCCCGCCACCCGCGCCGAGCGGGCCGAAACCACGTTCGACAACCTGAGCGAGTCAGAGCTGGGGCTGCCACTGAGCCAGTTGAGCGGCACGCTCGGCGATGTCAGCGGCGTGGCCTTCCGCCTTGGCGACCGCGTGCTCTTCGCCCTGGTCGAGGGCGATCTCGATCCTACCGATGGCCTGACGATCGAAGTGGCAGCCGCCCAGACGCGCGCGCGGCTCCAGGCCGTTATCGACGCCCGCCGGGCCCAGCTCTACTGGCCTAACCTGCTGCGCGGGGCCTTGTTGTCGCTGGGCAGCCTGGCGCTGATGGTCGGGTTGATCTGGGGCATTGGCCGCGCCCGCAGCCGCATGCGCGGCGCACTGCAACACGCGCTGGACGTTCATCTGCAACAGCGCAGCGGCAGCCAGTTCGACTGGACCGGCGCGGTCTACCAGCTCGTCAGCCGCATCGTCCAGATCCTGGCGGTGGGCTCGGTCATCGCGCTGGGCTTCCTCTGGCTCCAGTTCGCGCTCGAGCAGTTTCCGCTGACCGAACCGCTCGGCGACCGCATGGGCGCCTTCTTCCTTGGCCTGCTGCGGCATATCGGCGTGTCGATCGTGGAGTCGATCCCGGGGCTGGTCACGGTGGTGGTCATCCTGCTGATCACCCGCGCGATCCAGCGGCTGGTCGGCAATATCTTTGTCGCCGTGCAAAAGGGGCAGATCACGGTGCCGGGCATGCACCCGGAAACGGCCGGCGCCACGCGGCGGCTGGCCAGCGTGCTGGTCTGGGCGCTCGGGTTCACCTTCGCCTATCCCTATATCCCCGGCTCCCAGAGCGACGTGTTCAAGGGCCTGTCCGTGCTGATCGGCTTCATGATCACGCTGGGCTCGGCCAATATCGTCAACCAGATCATGAGCGGGATGGTGGTGGTCTATTCGCGCGCGCTGCGCCGGGGGGACATGGTCAGCATTGGCGATACGGTGGGCACGGTGATCGGGCTGGACGCGCTGTCGGTCAAGGTCGTCAACCTGCGCAACGAGGAGGTGACGCTGCCGAACGCAGTGGTGGTGGGCAGCGCCATCCACAACTTCTCGCGTCATGGCGCCACGCGCGACCCTGGCACCGCCGAGCAGGGCGCGATGGTGTCCACTTCGGTCACCATCGGCTATGACACGCCGTGGCGGCAGGTCCACGCAATGCTGCTGGAAGCCGCCGCCCACGCCACCCACGTGGTGGCGGCGCCCACGCCGTTCGTGCTCCAGCGCGGGCTATCGGATTTCTACGTCGAATATGAGCTGTTCACGGCGATCGACAATCCGCGCAATCGCTTTTTTGCGCTGTCGGCACTGCACGCGGCCATCCAGGATGTGTTCAACACCCACGGCGTGCAGATCATGTCGCCCCATTTCATCGACCAGCCGGGCCAGAGCGTGGTGGTACCGCAGGCCCGCTGGTTCGAGGCGCCGGGCCATGCCGAGGTGGACCCGGCCGCGCACCCGCATCGCCGGGCCACGCGGCCGTGAGTGCAACCTCGGCCAGCTTCGGACTTACTCCGCCACGTGGCGGGCCTTCCAGGCGCCGTTGGACTGCTTGCAGAACCAGCCCGACCACGCTTCGGTGGCGCTGCCGCGCTGCAGTTCGGACTTCAGGCGCCGGCACTTTTGGCCCTTGTCTTCCTTGGTGGTGACGGGCGTGATGGTGCCGAGGATGGCGGCGCGCTTGCCGGCGCCCGGGTAGTTCCAGGTCACGCTTTCGTTGTCGGGGCCGCCGTCGAGGATCTTGCGCACGGTCTGTTGCAGCGAGGCGGCTTCCTTCTGGTTCAGCGTGCCGATGATGCTGCCGGACAGGTAGTTGTCGAAATAGGCGAGGGCGGGCTGTGCGGTGCCAAGCAGCAGGGCGCAGCCAAGGCTGGCGGCAAGCGCCAGTCGAAGATGGGAACGGCGAAGGGTACCCCGGGCGTGCATGACGATTCCTCGTGAGAATGGATGACGTGGCGATTGTAAGCGCGCCCACGCCGCTTGGGGGCATCGCGATGCTTCCCGAGACACTTGGCGCCCCGGTGCGGCGCAGCATCGCCTCCGCCGCAGTGCGGTTTGACACCGTGCCGCCGCTGACCTAGCGTGGATTGCCATGTGTCCGCGCAGCCATCCGGGCGCGGCACGGTCATGGGCCGGACGCTGGGGCGAACCCTGCCCATATGCCGGAAACGCTTGTCCCAAGCGGCTTTGGAGCTACCGCTTGAACATTTTGTTGCAAACGTTGCGCCAGCGAAACGTGACTTTTAAGTCTCGAATTGTTATGGTTTCGCATCGCAATGCAACAAATCCGTTACGGACCGGTCGATACCGATCCCGACTGAATCGGATCCGACGCCTGGTCCGTCTCTTGCTCTGGAGACCTGCGGCCGACAGTCGGACGCACGCTGAAACGTCTGTTGAACACTTTCGATCCGCGCCGACGTGCCGGGTCGCCATCCATCCATTTTCCGGCCTTCATGACCGCAACCACCTCGCCGTTCCGCCCCATCCACGCCCCGACCGATGCGCCCGCGCGCCGCTTATCCGGGATGCTGGGAGGGCTGGGACGCTGGCTGGGGGGCGGGGTGCTGGCCGTGGCGGCGCTGTCCGCGCATGCGTTCGACTTCGAGACCGTGGCCGCCAAGGCGCGCCAGCTCTCGGGCGCGCCCTACAAGCCGGCGCCGCAGAACCTGCCCGCCGAGCTGAAGGACCTGAGCTACGAGCGCTATCGCGAGATCGAATACAAGCCGGAGCGCTTTGCCTGGCGCGGCGCGCGACTGCCGTTCGAGATTTCGTTCTACCACGAGGGCATGGTGTTCGATCAGCCCGTGCGCATCAACGAGGTGGTGGGCAACAGCGTGCGCGAGTTCCGCTTCGACCCGGGCGCGTTCAACTACGGCTCGCACAAGGTGGATGCGGCCAAGCTCAAGGGACTCGGCTTTGCCGGCTTCCGCCTGCTATACCCGCTGAACCAGGGCAAGCGCAAGGATGAACTGGCCTCGTTCCTGGGCGCCAGCTACTTCCGCGCGCTGGGCAAGGACCAGTGGTATGGCCTGTCGGCCCGCGGGCTGGCTGTGGACACGGCACTGAATTCGGGCGAGGAATTTCCGCGTTTCGTCGAATACTGGATCGAGCGGCCGTCCGCCAACGACAAGCAGGTGACGATCTACGCGCTGATGGATTCGCGCCGCATGAGCGGGGCGTACCGCTTCGTGATCAAGCCGGGCAACGAGACGGTGATGGAAGTGAAGTCGCGCCTGTTCCTGCGCGAAAACGTGACCAAGCTCGGTCTGGCCCCGCTGACCAGCATGTACCTGTATGGCGAAAACCAGCCGTCCGCCAATGCGGACTTCCGACCCGAGGTGCATGACTCGGACGGCCTGTCCGTGCAACTGGGTACCGGGGAGTGGGTCTGGCGCCCGCTGGTCAATCCCAAGCGGCTGCTGGTGACGTCGTTCGCGGCGACCAACCCGCAGGGCTACGGCCTGATGCAGCGCGACCGCACGTTCGACAATTACCAGGAGCTGGGCGCGTGGTACGAGCGCCGGCCAAGCGGCTGGGTGGAGCCCAAGGGCAACTGGGGCTCGGGCCGTGTGGAGCTGGTGCAGATTCCGACGCCGGACGAGACCAACGACAACATCGTGGCCTTCTGGGTGCCGGACAACCCGCCCAAGCCCAAGCAGGCCTTCGACTATGAATACCGCCTGAAATGGCAGAAGGATGGCGAGAACCTGCCGCCGCTGTCGTGGGTCACGCAGACCCGGCGCGGCCAGGGGCTGACCCGCAAGCAGGACGACACGAGTTTCTCGCTGACCGTGGATTTCGAAGGCCCGGCCTTCAAGAAGCTGGCCGAGGATGCGCGGCTGGACCCCGTGATCTCGGCGGACGCCAACGGCGAACTGCTGAAGACCTCGGTCCGCCGCAACGAAGCCACGGGCGGCTGGCGCATGACGCTGTTCATGCGCCGCAAGGACGAGACAAAGCCGGTTGAGTTGCGCGGCTATCTTCGCAACGGCAATACAACCCTATCCGAGACATGGAGCTACATCATTCCCCCCGGCTAAAGCATCGCCCGGCCCAGGCGGCAGCATGCGAGCGCTATGTCGACCGCCTGCCTGCCTCGCCCGAGCTGCGCAGCGAACTGCTGGCCGACACCCCCATGCCGCCGGTGACCTCCGTGCCCGCCGAGGGCATCGAGGTGCCTTCCGCAATGATCGAACTGCAGACCCGCCTGGCCCGCCGCGACCCCAAGGAGCGCGAGGGCGATGAGGCCGCTGTCACCGCCACGCCCGGCGGTCCGACCTACGCCTCGGTGCCGCGCCGCCTGACGATGGCCTACGGCAATCCGCAGGTGGACGGCGAGCCGCTGCTGCAGCGCCGCGACGATGGCACCGTGCGCGTGGATACCGGGCCGAAGCCCGAGCGCGCGTCGATGGTGCCGCGCCAGTGGCCACCCCATGTGGTGAGCGGCTGGCTGCGCAATACCTGGCGCAAGATGATGGGCCGCCCGCCCGTGCCCGAGACCTGGGACACCCTGCACGATGGCCCCGACGCCGAGGGCAAGTGGCATCCCGCCGGCTCGCATCGCCGCTGGTTCCTGCTGGGGCTGGTGGTTGCCCAGACCACAGTGGCCACGTACTTCATGGCCAAGGTGCTGCCGTACCACGGCGCCGATCCGCTCGAAGTGGCCATCCTGGCCCTGTTCGCGATCCTGTTCTCGTGGGTGTCCGCCGGGTTCTGGACGGCGATGATGGGCTTCCTGGTGCTGGCCAAGGGCGGCGACCGCCATCTGATCTCGCGCAGCGCCGCGCCGGACGCGCCAATCGATCCATCCGCCCGCACGGCGGTGATCATGCCGATTGCCAACGAGGATGTGACGCGCGTCTTCGCCGGGCTGCGGGCGACGTATGAGTCGCTCGAACGTTCGGGCGACCTCGCCCACTTCGATTTCTTCGTCCTCTCTGACAGCGGCAACCCCGACCTGCGCACCGCCGAGCACGATGCCTGGATGGAAATCTGCCGCGCCGTGGGCGGCTTCGGCCGTATCTTCTACCGCTGGCGCCGCCATCGCGTGAAGCGCAAGACCGGCAACGTGGCCGACTTCTGCCGCCGCTGGGGCAGCAAGTATCGCTACATGATCGTGCTCGACGCCGACAGCGTGATGAGCGGCGAATGCCTGGGCACGCTGACGCGCCTGATGGAAGCCAACCCCGGCGCCGGGATCATCCAGACCGCGCCGCTGGCGGTGGGACGGGACACGCTCTATGCGCGGGTGCAGCAATTCTCGACGCGCGTCTACGGCCCGCTGTTCACGGCCGGCCTGCATTACTGGCAGCTCGGTGAGTCCCACTACTGGGGCCACAACGCGATCATCCGCATCAAGCCGTTCATGGAGCATTGCGCGCTGGCGCCGTTGCCGGGCAAGGGGCCGCTGTCGGGCGAGATCCTGTCGCACGACTTCGTCGAAGCCGCGCTGATGCGCCGGGCAGGGTGGGGCGTGTGGATTGCCTACGACCTGCCGGGCTCGTTCGAGGAACTGCCGCCGAACCTGCTGGATGAGGTGAAGCGCGACCGCCGCTGGTGCCAGGGCAACCTGATGAACTTCCGGCTCTGGATGAAGCAGGGTTTCCACATGGTGCACCGCGCCGTGTTCCTGACCGGGATCATGGCCTACCTGTCGGCGCCGCTCTGGTTCCTGTTCCTGCTGCTGTCCACCGCCGCGCTGGCCAAGCACGCGCTGGTGCCGCCCGAGTACTTCACGCAGCAATACCAGCTGTTCCCGACCTGGCCCGAGTGGCACCCGGAGAAGGCGCTCGCGCTGTTCTCGGCCACGGCCACGCTGCTGTTCCTGCCGAAGCTGGCCAGCGTGATCCTGCTGCTCAAGGACGCGCGGCAGTACGGCGGCCCGGTGCGGCTCATCGTCAGCATGCTGCTGGAAATGCTGATGTCGGCGCTGCTGGCACCCACGCGGATGCTGTTCCACACCAAGTTCGTGGTCGCGGCGTACAGCGGCTGGGGCATTTCGTGGAAGTCGCCCCCGCGCGAGGATGCCGAGACCTCCTGGGGTGAGGCGTTCCGCCGCCACGGCTGGCACACGGTGCTGGGCCTGGTCTGGGGCGCGGGCGTGTACTGGCTGAGCCCGGGCTTCATCTGGTGGCTGCTGCCGATTGTCGGTTCGCTGGCGCTCTCGATTCCGCTGTCGGTGCTGCTCTCGCGCGTGACGCTGGGCCGGGCCATGCGCCGCGCCGGGCTGTTCGTGATTCCCGAGGAAGCCAATGTGCCGCGCGAGATCGTGGAAACCCAGCAGCACGTGGAGGCGGCACAGGACGTGCCGGGCTTCGTCGATGCCGTGGTGGACCCGGTGACCAATGCGCTGATGTGCGCCACGGCCACCGCCCGCAAGGTGCAGCCCACGCCCACGCGCCTGCAGCATGGCACGCTGGTGCAGCATGCGCTGACGCATGGTCCGCAATCGCTGTCGGCGGCGCAGAAGCATGTGCTGCTCGGCGATCCGTTCGCACTCTCCAAGCTGCACGAACTGGTCTGGGGCTCGCCCCTGGCCGATGCAGCGTGGAAGGAGACGCGCGTGCTGATGCGCCGCGCCGCCAACGTGCTGCCGCTGCGGCCGCGCGCGGCCTGATCGACGACTCAAGCCGCGCGCAAAGTCAAAACGGCAGGTCAGCCTAGGGAAGGCTGACCTGCCGTTTTTTTCGTCCTGTCGTTTTAAACCGTTGTATCGGGGGAGGGGGGGTCTTATCTCAGGGCCGACACGCAGATCGGCGCATTGATATAGACATCGCCCACGCGGCGCTCGCCGCGGTCCTTGCGGGTCATGTAGCGGAACATCATGCTGACGCCAAGCTTGGTCAGAATTTCCACGTCGCGGTTGGCGCAGATGTTACGTTGCAGCGGCGCGGCGTAGTTGACCTCGAAGCTGGCCAGGTCAAGCATCGGCCCGCGATAGTTGGTCAACTCCAGCTGGAAGAGCACATGCTTGCCCGGCACCGACTGGCAGCGGCGCAGGCGCGTCTCGCCATCGATCTCGATCGGCAGGGCATCGTTGAGCTGGCGGCAGGCGCGGGCCAGCACGCCGTCGGGGCGGCTGGTGTTGCGGAGCAGTTCGGGAACGCCGGCGCCGCCGGTGTTCTGCCCGGTGGCGGCACCCTTGAGCATGCGCGACAAGGCGTCGGCTTCATCCACCACAGGCACGGGAGCGGGTGCCGGCGCGGAAGCCGTGACCGGCGCCCTGACCGGCGCTGCCCACACGGGCAACGGCGGCAGGGTTGCCAGGGCAACCAGGCTCAGCGAAACAATAATCGGCGTTTGTCGTATGGTCATGCGGGCTAGCGTTGCCGGGGACGGCTCCCGTGACCCGTCTCCCGCTGTGCGTCCGACTACGCGGTCGGCGCAACATCCGTGCCGACAGGCAGGCATTGTACCCTCCACCCCCGTGCATGCGAAAGCCACGCCACACCGAAAGCACGCTTTGTAACCTGTGCAACAATTGCGCCTTGTCTTCGGAACCGTTTCATGACTGCCAGCCCTCGCGCCTCCACATCTGCTCCACGTTTTCCCCTCTGGCTGTTGATCTGCGCGTCGCTGACCGCGTTGGCGCCCCTGTCCATCGACATGTATCTGCCGAGCTTTCCGGCGCTCGCGGCAGACCTCCACACCGAGATCGGGCAGGTGCAACTGACGCTGGGCACCTTCCTGGTCGGGCTGGCGATCGGGCAGGCGTTCTATGGTCCGATCAGCGACCGCTACGGCCGCAAGGCGCCTCTCTATATAGGACTGACGTTGTACGGCGCCGCCGCTGCCGGCTGCGCGCTGGCCGGTAGCGTGGAGTCCCTGATGCTGTGGCGCTTCCTGGAGGCGCTTGGCGGCTGCACCGGCCTGGTGGTGTCGCGCGCCGTGATCCGGGACCGGCTCGAGGCCAAGGATTCGGCGCGGGCGTTTTCTTCCTTGATGCTGGTGATGGGCCTGGCGCCGATCCTCGCGCCGCTGATCGGCGGGGCCGTCCTCTCTGCCCTGGGCTGGCGCGCGATTTTCTGGATCCATTGTGGCGCGGCCGTGCTGATCCTTTGGTTCGTTCACGCACGGATGGAGGAGTCGCTCGATCCGGCGCACCGCCGCACGCTGCACCCGGGCACCGTCTTGCGCAACTACTGGGAGCTGCTGCGCGACCGCGAATTCCTGGGCTACTCGCTGGCGGCCGGCTGCGTGCAGGCAGGCATGTTCGCCTATATCGCCGGTTCGCCGTTCGTGCTGATCGAGTTGCATGGCATCGACCCCTCGCACTATGGTTTCGTGTTCGGGGCGAACGCGTTCGGGCTGATCGCGATGTCCCAGATCAATACGCGCCTGGTGCGTGCGCGCTCGCTCGACGCCGTGCTGGGCATGGCCCTGTACGCGCCGCTGCTGGCCGGCCTGGTGCTGGCCGTCGCGGCGCTGGCGGGCATGGCCGTGCTGCCGGTGCTGCTGGTCGGCTTCTTCGTCTTTCTGGCGGGTATGGGGTGCATCACGCCGAATGCGTCGGCGCTGGCGTTGGCGCACCAGAGCCATCGCGCGGGCACCGCGTCCGCGCTGATGGGCACGCTGCAGTTCGGATTCGGCACGCTGGCTGGCGCCGCCGTCAGCGTATGGCACGACGGTACCGCGCTGCCACTGGCCGTGGTGATGGCCGTGTGCGGCTGCAGCGCGGTCCTGCTGCGGCGCTACGGGCGGGCCGGCGCGGCCGTGCCCGCCTGATCAGGCGGCCTGGTTGGCGGGCGTCGCCGGCGCCATCGGCATGGCCGGCGCGGGCTGCATGACCACCATCTGCGCCGGCATCGGGGCGGCAAATCCGGCTTGGCCAAAACTCTCGCGAATCACGCGGTTGGTATCGAAATAGACCTGCCAGTAGTGATCGTTATGGCAGTAGGGCCGCACGGCGAGCACCGGGCCGACCAGCGTGAATTCGAGGATCTCCACGTCGACCGGCGGTTCCGCCAGGACGTTGGGAATCGCGCCGATGCGCTCCTTGAGCAGTGCCACGGCGGCCATCGCGTCGGTCGAGCCGGCCAACTGCGCCTTCAGTTCCACGCGCCGGTAGGCATTGGCGGTGAAATTCTGGATGGTGTCCGAGAAGATCTTGTTGTTGCCGACTACGGTCAGCACGTTGTCCGGCGTGTCGAGCGTGGTGGCGAACAGGCCGATCTCCCTGACTGTGCCGGTCACGCCGCCGATGGTCACGAAATCGCCCACCTTGAACGGCCGCAGCACCACGAGGAAGGCGCCGGCCGCGAAATTCGCCATCAGCCCCGACCACGCCATGCCGATGGCCACGCCAGCCGCCGCAATCAGCGCCGCGAAGGTGGTGGTCTGGATGCCGAAGTAGCCGAGGATACCGATCACCAGCACCACGTTGAGGGTGACGGTGACGATGGAGCCGACGTAGCGCAGCAGCGTGGGGTCCACCTTCTGCCGGGCCAGCGAGTTCTGGACCAGCCGGACGACGAAATGGATCAGCCAGCGGCCGATCACCCAGAAGGCCAGCGCGGCCAGGATCTTGACGCCGAACACGGTGGCGTAACCGACGATCAACTCGCGAAAGCTCTGCAACGAAGAGGTATCCATGGGGCATGCTCCTGTTAGGCAAGGGCATTATTGGCCTCGTCGCGGGCAAGTTCAAGTTAATAATTTCGCGAAAATCCGCCGTTCGATATGCGCAAATAACAAAGCGGCCGGAACGCTGTCCGGCCGCTTTCTCCCAGTCCCAACAAGGGTGGATTACCAGTTGGTCTCGCGCTCCGGGGTGGCCGAAATGCGGTGCAGGGTCAGGTCCGCGCCATTGAACTCGGCTTCGGCATCCAGTCGTATTCCGACGAATTTCTTCAGTGCACCGTAGACTACCGTGCCGCCCACCAGCGCGATGACGATGCCGAGCGCCGTGCCGATCAGCTGCGCGACCAGCGACACCCCGCCCATGCCGCCGAGCGCATGGGTGCCGAAGATGCCCGCCGCGATGCCGCCCCAGGCGCCGCACAAGCCGTGCAGCGGCCAGACGCCCAGCACGTCATCGATATGCCACTTGTTCTGGGCCAGCGTAAACAAATAGACGAACAGCACGCCGGCCACCGCGCCGGTGATCAGCGCGCCGAGCGGATGCATGAGGTCCGAGCCGGCGCACACGGCCACCAGCCCGGCCAGCGGGCCGTTGTAGGCGAAGCCGGGGTCGTTGCGGCCGGCCCACCACGCCGCCAGCGTGCCGCCGGCCATCGCCATCAGCGAATTGATGGCCACCAGGCCGCTGATCTTGTCCACGGTCTGGGCGCTCATCACATTGAAGCCGAACCAGCCCACCGCCAGCACCCAGGCGCCGAGCGCCAGGAAGGGGATGTTCGAGGGCGGATGCGCGCTGATGCGGCCGTCCTTCGAGTACCGGCCGCGCCGGGCGCCCAGCAGCAACACGGCGGGCAGGGCGATCCAGCCGCCCACGGCATGCACGACGACCGAGCCTGCGAAATCGTGAAACGGCGAGCCTGCAACCGAGGCGATCCAGTCCTGGATGCCGAAGCGGTTGTTCCAGGCGATACCTTCGAAGAACGGGTAGACAAAACCTACCAGGATGAAGGTGGCGACCAGTTGCGGATTGAATCGCGAGCGCTCCGCAATGCCTCCCGAAATAATCGCCGGAATGGCCGCCGCAAATGTGGCGAGGAAGAAGAATTTCACCAGTTCATATCCGCTCTTTTGTGCCAGGACTTCGGCACCGGACATGAATTGCACCCCGTACGCCACCGTATAACCGACAAAAAAGTAAGCAATCGTGGAAACGGCAAAATCAACAAGGATTTTCACCAGTGCATTCACCTGGTTTTTCTTGCGCACCGTGCCGAGTTCCAGGAATGCAAATCCCGCGTGCATGGCGAGTACCAGGATGGCGCCGAGCAGGATGAACATCGCATCGGCGCCCGTTTTCCAGTTTTCCATTGCTACCTCAATGCTCAAAATGGGAGCACGAGTATGCAAAATCCGTTCCAGACAGCGATGCAAAATGGGGAAAATAGCGCCGAGGCGGTGCGTGGCGCACTGGTGTGGCGTTTCCGGGCGAGTTGTCGGATCAACTATTGCGCGCAGCGGCTGCGCCGCCGGACGAGCCACGCCTCATTATGGATCGCCATGCGCCAAAAGCGGGCGTATAGCGCGCGCGGTGCGATCCAGAATGGTGCGTCCTCGCCCGGGGGGAGGCCGACGAAGCGCGGCCCCGTGCATGTGCGCCGCACGATACGTGTCGGGCTGAAAAAGTGACGATTCCATTTGGGGAAAAGAGGGGTAAAACCCCCGCTAAGTCTTGCCAGAGAACGTTTTCCGGCCGTTTTCGTTGCTTCGGTGCCACTGGGGATTGCCCAAGGCGCAAAGGGCAGATTAGACTGCGCCGATCGGTAATTTGCCGGCAGGCAGATGTCCGGTGACGACGACCAACAAGGGAAATCTAGCCATGAATAAAGGTGAACTGGTATCGGCCATCGCCGCGGAAGCAGAACTCAGCAACGCCGCCGCCGAGCGCGCGCTGAACGCCGCGCTGGACAGTATCAAAAAGGCAGTGGCCAAGGGGGACTCGGTCACCCTGGTGGGGTTTGGTAGCTTCAGCTCGGGCAAGCGTGCTGCCCGTACCGGCCGCAATCCGCGCACCGGCGAAACGATCAAGATCCCGGCCGCCAAGACGGTGAAGTTCTCCGCCGGCCAGGGTTTCAAGGACGCCGTGAACAAGAAGAAGTAAGCAAGTTCGCGTTCTTGAAAGTACGGAAAGCGGCCTTCGGGGCCGCTTTTCTTTTTGGGCCATGATGTCCACGCGCGGATTTGCCCATTGGCGCGCCTCGTCGGGTTACACTGCCCGCGCCTCAGGCTCGATTTCTGGATTTTCTGCGATGAACGATCTGTCCCACCAGCTTTCCATGACCGTGCTGATGACGCCGGACATGGCCAACTTCTCCGGCAACGTGCACGGGGGCACCATCCTGAAGTACCTGGACATGGTGGCCTACGCCTGCGCCAGCCGCTACGCCGGCCGCTATGTGGTCACGCTGTCGGTGGACCAGGTGATGTTCCGCCAGCCGATCCACGTGGGCGAACTCGTCACCTTCCTGTCTGCCGTGAACTACACCGGCCGCAGCTCGATGGAAATCGGCATCAAGGTGGTGACTGAGAATATTCGCAGCAAGGTGGTACGGCATACCAATAGCTGCTACTTCACGATGGTCGCCGTGGACGACAACGGCGCGCCGGCCGAGGTGCCGCCGCTGCAACCGCGTGACGAGGTGGAGCGCCAGCGCTTTGCCGCCGCCCAGCAGCGCCGCGCGCTGCGCCAGGAAATGGAGCGCCGGCACGACGAGATCAAGGGTTCGGCGGACTGACCATGGCGAACATCCGCATCGGAATGATGGCCGTCGCCGGCCTGTGGGCGCTCTCCGGCATCACGCAGGCCGAGGAAATCGGCAGCGTCAGCACGAATTTCCGCGTCACCGGCTCCGACAAGGTGGTGATCGAAGCCTATGACGATCCGCAGGTGGACGGCATCACCTGCTACGTCTCGCGGGCGCGCACGGGCGGCATCAAGGGCTCGCTCGGCATGGCCGAAGACCCGCCGGAAGCGTCGATTGCCTGCCGCCAGGTGGGCCCCATCACCTTCAAGGGCCCGGTCAAGGCGCAGGAAGACGTGTTTTCCGAGCGGATGTCGATCCTGTTCAAGACCCTGCACGTGGTGCGTGCGGTGGACCGCAAGCGCAACACGCTGGTCTATCTGACCTACTCCGACCGCATCGTCAGCGGCAGCCCGCAGAACGCGGTGACGGCGGTACCGGTGCCGGCCGGGACACCGATCCCCGTCAAGTAAGCCTCAGCCCCTCAGCAACCTCAGGCTTCAAACAGCTTGCGCAGATTCGATTTCAGAATCTTCCCATTGGGATTGCGCGGCAGCATCTCCCCGCTGACGATAATCCGCACTGGCACCTTGAACGCCGCCAGCTGCTGCCGCACGAAATCCTGCAACTCCGCTTCCGTGGCAGCCATGCCCGGCTTCAGGCTCACCACCGCACCGGGCTCCTCGCCCAGCGTGCGGTGCGGGATGCCGACCAGCGCCGCATCCATGATGGCCGGATGGGCGTACAGCGCGCTTTCCACCTCGATGCAGTAGATGTTCTCGCCGCCGCGGATCAGCATGTCCTTCATCCGGTCGACGATATAGAGGAAGCCGTCCGCATCCAGCCGGGCGATGTCGCCAGTGTGCAGCCAGCCATCGACGAAGGTCTTGGCCGTCGCCTCGGCCTTGTTCCAGTAGCCGTGCACCACGTTCGCGCCGCGCACCATCAGCTCGCCGGTCTCCCCCAAGGGCAGCGCGCGCCCGAAGCCATCGTCGATCTTCATCTCGCCGATGGGCAGGGCCGGGCCGCTGCTGTCTGGCCGGAACACGTACTCTTCCGCGCTGTGGCTGGTGAAGGTGGCCGAGGTCTCCGTCATGCCCCAGCCAATGCCGGGAGCCGCGTGTGGAAACACTTCCTTGATGCGCCGCACCAGTTCCGGCGAGGCCGGTGCGCCGCCATAGTTCATGTTCTCCAGCGATGACAGATCGAAGTCGCCGCGCCGGGGATGCTCGATGATCTGCCAGGCGATGGTCGGCACGCCGCCGGCCCCCGTGCAGCGTTCGCGCTCGATCAGCGCCATGGCCTGGAGCGTGTCCCAGCGATGCAGCAGCACGATTTTGCCGCCCGTCGCGAGTGCGCCATTGAGCACTGACATGCAGCCCGTGACATGGAAGAACGGTACCGCCAGCAGCGCCGCCTTCTGCGGGGCGTTCGGATCCGGCTCGGGCACCGGCTCGCCGCGCCGCAGCAGGTTGCGCAGCGGGCTGAACTGGGCCGCCACGGCCACGGAGGTGGCGTTGCGGTGCGAGCCCACGGCGCCCTTTGGCTTGCCGGTAGTGCCCGAGGTGTAGAAGATCGTCGCGTCCTCGTCCGGGTCCAGCGGGATGGCCGGCAACGATTGCGAGGGCAGGCCGTTCCAGGCCGACGACGGGCCGATCACCGATTCGAGCGTAGCGATATGGGCGTCGCCCGTGATTTGAGAAAAGTCGCCGCTCTCCGGCAGTCGCGACACATAGACGCGCTCCAGCGCCGGGCAGGCCGGCAGGTGCTCGAGGATGCGGCCGAGCCGCTCGTTATCGACGATGGCGATCCGGCTGCCCGAATCGGCCAGCCCGTATTCGAGTTCGGCGCCCGTCCACCATGCATTGAGCGGCGTGACGATGGCGCCCGCCAGCAGCGCGCCAAAGAACGCCACCGGCCATTCGGGCAGGTTGCGCATGGCCACGGCAACGCGGTCGCCCTTGCGTACGCCGTCCCGGATCAGCTGGTGCGCCAGCGCCGTGGCGGCCAGTGCGAACGCGCGGTAGCTGACGCGCTCGTCCTCATAGACGACGAAGGTCTTCTCGCCCCAGCCGGCGGCCACCAGGAACAGGTCGCGTAGCGTGGGCGGGGCGTTTTTCCAGACAGTCGTGGGAATGCCACGGATCACGCGCGTCTCGGTTTCGAAGGGCGCGCCGGGCGCGGTCAGGCGGGCGTGGGCTTCGGCGAGGGACATCACCGGCCACGCGGCGGTTTGCTGAGGATGTTGCGACATGACTGCCTCCGGGGCTGCATTGCAGGTGGACGTGCAGAAACGCGAAGGGCGGCAGGGGCCGGAGCCACCGCCGCCCGGGAGGGGGTGGGGTCAGATCGTGACGCCGCCGTCCACGACCATCGCCTGGCCGGTCATGAAGGTGCTGGCGGCCGAGGCCAGGAAGCAGGCGGCGCCGGCAATCTCGACCGGCTCGCCGATGCGGCGCAGCGGGGCGCCCTGGGTCGATTGCTTGTAACGCTCGGGATCTTCCCACAGCGCGCGCGCAAAATCGGTCTTGATCAGACCGGGGGCGATGCAGTTCACGCGCACGTTATGCGGCCCGAACTCCACGGCCAGGTTGCGCGCGAGCTGGAAATCGGCCGCCTTGGAGACGTTGTAGACGCCAATCGTCGGGGAGCCGCGCAGGCCGCCAATCGACGACACGATGATGATTGAGCCCTCGCGGCGTTCGATCATCTGTGGCGCCACCATCTGGATCAGCCAGTGGTTGGAGATGACGTTGTTGTCCAGCACCTTGCGGAACTGGTCGTCCGTCACGCCGCTCATCGGCCCGTAGTACGGGTTCGAGGCGGCGTTGCAGACCAGGACGTCCACCTTGCCGAAGGTGCGGTTGGTCTCGTCCACCAGGTGCTGGAGGTCTTCCTTCGACGAGATATTGGCCGGCACGGCGATGGCGGTACCGGCGCCGTGGCGCGCGTTGATGGCGTCCACCACTTCGGCGCAGGCTTCGGCCTTGCGCGACGAAATGACCACCTTGGCGCCTTGCACGGCCATCTGCTCGGCGATGGCGCGGCCGATGCCGCGCGACGAACCGGTGATGATGGCAACCTTGCCCGACAGATCGAACAATGACATGGTGTCTCCTGAGGATCGCGGCGGTCTTGCCGTCGCTGGATATATGAGGTGCCGGGACATTATGGGGACGCCGCCCCCCTCAGTCCACCCGCAAACCGCCACGCCGGGGGTGGTATCAGCAAACTTTCTGCGGGCAATTCACGCGATGCATGACGCGTGCCGCAGCGTGGAATGCTCTGCCCCTTATATGCCCCTTATGCCTCCTTGTCGGCGGCGAGCACGCGCGGCAGGGTGGCGGCCAGCGCACCGCGCAGCGGCGCGTCCAGGGGGATGCCGAAGCGGTGGATGAGCAGGTCGATGACGGCCTCGGCGTCGTCCAGTTCCTGCTTCTGGACGCTGCCGTCGGCGGCGCGCGCGGCGAACTGGCCGTTGCGAAGCGCCAGGCGCACCCCGTCCACCACCCGCGCCACCATCAGCGTCTGTGTGAACTGGCTGTCTGGATGGGTCGACACGTACCAGTTGCGCGCCACGTAATCGATCTTCGGCTGCGGGGTCAGGTCGAAGCGGTACATCACGCGCCAGTCGTCCGCGCCGGTGCCGTCATCGGACCGGAATTCGAGGTCGTAGGCGTGGAACGCGGTGCTGGCCAACTGCGCCGCCGGCGTGGGCGTCAGCCGGAACGGCACGTCAGGGTCGACCGGCAAGGACAGCGGTAGCGCGCGGTCGAGTGTGGTGCCGCCGAAGCCCACGTCGGCCAGATAGCTCTCGTGGGCCACCTCGACGCGCAGCAGCATGTGGGAGAGCCCGGTGGGCGGATGGTCCGCCGGCAGCCGCCAGCGCACGCGCGCGGCCAGGGGCACCACGGAATACCCGAGCGCCTTGAGCCCGGCGCAGAACAGGGTATTGAGCTCGAAGCAGTAGCCGCCGCGCCCCTGGATGACGAGTTTTTCGAACACGTCCGGCACGTCGATCCGCACGGGTCGGCCCGTGAGCGGATTCAGGTTCTCGAACGGGAGATGGGCGAGCTGGGCTGCGATCAGCGCGTCCAGCGCGGGGAGGTCGGGGCTGGCTGGCGCGGCATCGAGGCCGATCCGCGCCAGCCACGCCGGTAGCTGATCGGGCGAGAGCGGGGAAATTTCATCGACGGGAAGCATGGGGTTCGCTGTCTCCGTGGGGGTCCGATAGCGGCCCGGGTGGCGGTTGGTTTGGCGAGAATGCCAGGCTGCGCCGACGGAATCCGCTTCGTCAGCGGTGGGGTAGACCGAGGCCGGCGCGCCCACTACTATAAGTCCACAACGCCACCGGCACCGATGCCCCACGCATGACAGGGTCATCCTCAGCCGGGCCCTCTCACAGGAGACGCCCCGTGAAAACCCTGATCGAGCATCTGTCGCATTACGCGGCCTATCACCGCGATCGCCGCAACATCGTCACCCATTTCGTCGGCATCCCGATGATCGTGCTGGCCGTGACCACGCTGCTCGGCCGGCCCGCCATGCCGCTCGGCGAGGGGGCGGCGTTCCTCACCCCGGCCATGGTCGTCTACGCGCTCTCGTGCCTGTTCTACCTGCGGCTGTCGTTCGCCTTCGGCCTCGCCATGGCGGTCATTCTGGCCGTATTCCTATGGGTTGGGGCATGGATTGCCGCGCTGCCGACGGCGGCCTGGCTCGCTTCCGGCATCGGCCTGTTCGTGGTGGGATGGATCATCCAGTTCGTCGGGCACTACTACGAGGGGCGCAAGCCGGCGTTCGTCGATGACCTCGTCGGGCTGCTGATCGGCCCGCTCTTCCTGGTGGCGGAGACCGCGTTCGCGATGGGCCTTGCCCGCGAAACGCACGACGCAATGGCCGCGCACGTGCACTGATCGGGTCAGATTCCAGATCTTCGGGCACACGCCGCGCACGCCAAAGTGGGGGGACGTACCCCCTTTACGCGTGCGCAAGGCCCGCTCGCGAGCCCGTTGCTGACGCAAAGCAGCGACAAAACCCGGGGTTTTCACTGGGTTTGACGTGCCTCATGTACGAAAACCCCTTGACTTGCGGTACTTTCCGCTATGATTCAGTGCGTACCGGCACCCGTGATTCGCAACGTGCCACTGCGGTGAGACGCAGCGATACGCGGCGATACGCCGGGACACATTCTTCAACTCACGTATATCGATATGGCGACCAAAGCGAAACCGACCACGAAGACTGCAACCAAGCCCGCTGCCAAGAAGGCACCGGCAACCAAGGCACCCGTGAAGGCTGCCGCCAAGAAGGCCGCTCCGGCCAAGAAGGCTGCTCCCGCCGCTGCTCCGGCTCCGAAGCCGCTGAAGGACACCTTCAACAAGTCGAGCCTGGTCGCTCACCTGGTAGCTCAGACCCAGCTGGAAGCCAAGGCCGTGAAGTCGGTGCTTGCCCATCTGGAAAACACCATCGTCAGCGCGCTGAACAAGAAGGGCGCCGGCGAATTCACGCTGCCGGGCCTGCTGAAGGTGACCGCACAGCAAGTGCCGGCCAAGAAGAAGCGCTTTGGCAAGGACCCGTTCACGGGTGAAGAGCGTTGGTTCCCGGCCAAGCCGGCCAGCGTCAAGGTCAAGGTCCGTCCGCTGAAGAAGCTGAAGGACGCCGCGGCCTGATCGCCACGCATCTTTGGTAGTCCTGAAAACCCCACCCGCTCCGGCGCGTGGGGTTTTTTGTTGCCCGGATGCCCGGGCGGCGAGGGCGGCGAGGGCGGGTCAGTACGCCTTGAAATTGGCTGCCACGCGCTGGCGCAGGAAATCGCCCGCCGAGATGGCTGGGTACAGCCGTGCAGGGCCCTCGATCGTCGCCTCGCGGTTGGCCTGGCAGAAGAACGCCAGGCTGTAGCGCGGGCCCATGTACTCGCCCGGCGCGGGGTTGCGCACGCGGTGGAAGTTGGACGGCAGGCGGTCATCGCTCCAGCGCATCAGCATGTCCCCGATATTGCACGTGATGACGTCTTCGTCCGGGGCGATGGGCGTCCACGCCTGCGCCTCCATCTCCTTGCCCGGACAGACCTGCAGGCCGCCCTGGCCCTGGCGCTGGAACAGCAGCGTCAGGCAGTCGAAATCCGTATGGGCACCGGCACGCCAGAGTTCGAGTTTGTCCTGCGCCTCGGGCGGAATCGCGTAGTAGTGCAGCAGCCGCAGCGTGCTCTGGTAGTCCGGCGCGGCCGGGTCGTGGGCGCGCGTGAAGAATTCCGGATCGAAGCCGAGCTTGTCGGCGAAGCAGGACAGGAGCTTCATGCCCACCTCCCAGCACTGGCGCTCGAAGGCCAGCATGGTGGCCTGGAAGCCGGCCAGCTCCGCCTCAGTGGGCCATAGCGGCGCCATGTGCGGGCGCGTGATCTGGTAGGACTCCTTCTGGTCCGGCGTGCCCGTGGACGGCCGTACCTGCGCGCGGGACTCCCAGCCCGCGTTGTTGGCCTTCTGCAGCGGATACAGGCCCTTCACGGCCTCCGGCAGCGCGAAGAAGCGTTCGGTCATGGCGAAGGCTTCGCGCACGGCGGCGAGGTCGATGCCATGGTTCGCCACCTGGAAGAAGCCGACGTCCACGGCCGCATGCCAGAGTTCGTCGGCGATCTCGGCCTTGCGGCGGGGGTAGTCGGAGAGGTCGATGCGGCGGATCTCGCGCGCGCTGGTCTCGTGGCCTTGCGCGCCCATGCGGGATTCGCGGGCCAGTTCGTGGAGGGAGGCGGTGTCGGTCATGATCGTTCCGGAGTCAGGAAAGGTTGGGTGCGGCCCTGCCTTTCGCGCGATGACTGCCGGGGGATCTGACCTGCGGACGATCTCTTGAGCCCCGGTGCCAGTCGCGCAAGGGCGGGGCACGGACGTCAAGAGCAATTTCCTGCCGCGCACCGGGGGTGGGCGGTTGAACGCTTCTACTCTTCGGGGGGGGGAGATTGCAGGTTTCGGGCCAGCCGGCACGACCCGGTTTTGACCCAGTTCCGGGCCGATTTGCGCCGGGGTGGCGCACGCCATGCCGCAGGATGGTGCGGCGCGCCCAAAAAAAACGCCGGCGCAAAGGCCGGCGTTCAGTTCTTTCCTCCCGCAGCGGGGAGGGCACCACATGACCGCTTACTGCGGTCCCAGCTTGCGGATCAGGGCGTCCAGCTTGCCCAGTTCCTCTTCGTTCAGGTCCGTCAGCGGTGCGCGCACCGGGCCGGCATCGTGGCCAACCAGCTTGGCGCCGGCCTTGACGATCGACACCGCGTAGCCGTGCTTGCGGTTACGGATGTCCAGGTACGGCAGGAAGAAGTCGTCGATCAGGCGACCCACGGTAGCGTGGTCGTCCGCCGCGATGGCGCGGTAGAAGTCCATCGCCGTCTTCGGGATGAAGTTGAACACGGCCGACGAGTACACCGGCACGCCCAGCGCCTTGTAGGCAGCGGCGTAGACCTCGGCGGTGGGCAGGCCGCCCAGGTAGGCCAGGCGGTCGCCGAGCTTGCGGCGCACGCGCACCATTGCCTCGATCTCGCCCACGCCGTCCTTGAAGCCGATCAGGTTCGGGCAGCGGTCGACCACGCGTTCCAGCAGGTCGGCGCCGATGCGCGAGTTGGCGCGGTTGTAGACGATCACGCCGCACTTGGTGGCCTTGCAGACCTCTTCAATGTGGTTGGCGATGCCTTCTTCGCTGGCTTCGGTCAGGTAATGCGGCATCAGCAGGATGCCGTGCGCGCCCAGGCGCTCGGCTTCCTTGGCGTATTCGATGGCCACGCGGGTCGGGCCGCCGGCGCCGGCCAGGATGGGTACCTTCCCACGGCAGGTTTCCACCGCGGTGCGGATCACGTTCGAATAGTCCTGCTGCGTCAGCGAGAAGAACTCGCCCGTGCCGCCGGCTGCGAACAGGGCCGAGGCGCCGTACGGGGCCAGCCATTCCAGGCGTTCGATATAGGTCGACGGGCGGAAATTGCCCTGTTCGTCAAAGTCGGTCACGGGGAACGAAAGCAGGCCGTCCGAAATAATCTGCTTGAGTTCTTGCGGTGTAGTCATGTCGCTCATCCTGATCGCCACATGGCGAAAATGGTGTGGTTTGTTAATGGGGCAAGGCCCGTTCGATGACCTCGCACCCAACTGCTGAGTGGATTCGAGATAAGTCATCGTACAACTAACAACTTGACGGTGCAAGGGCTAAGGGCACGACCGAGGGAAAACCCCGGCATTTTTGCCCGCACCGGGGGTGGGCAGACGAGGGGGGCGTCACATCGCCCAGACCGGCCGATCGCCCGCCAGGCCGCAAGGAGATTGAAAGGAAGGTCATCGGGCCCGATGCCCGAACGCAGGGCGATTTGCACCGGTTCAGGGTAAACGCGCACTGTGTCTGACGGAACCGCGTCCCTATAATCGCAGTCGTACGACGACATATCACAAGCCGGTTCCCACGCATTCTGCACCCGGTCCCCGGCTGTGAGGAGACCCCGATGAACGCAAGCCCCACTTCCAGCACCGCCGCCGCGACTTCTGTCGAAGGCGCGCGCCGCACCAACGTCCGCTACTGGATTCTCCTGCTCATCTTCATTGTGACCACGGTCAACTACGCCGACCGGGCCACGCTGTCGATCACCGGCCCCGCGATGCGCGAGGAGTTCGGCTTCAGCGCCGTGCAGATGGGCTATATCTTCTCCGCCTTCAGCTGGGCCTATGTGATGGCGCAGATTCCAGGCGGCTGGCTGCTCGACCGCTTCGGCGCACGCCGCATCTACGCGGCCAGCATCTTCGTCTGGTCGTTCTTCACGCTGCTGCAGGGCTGGCTGGGCGTGTTCGCCACCATCGGCTCGGTCATGACCGTACTGTTCGCGCTGCGCTTTGCCGTGGGCCTGGCCGAATCGCCGGCTTTCCCGGCCAACGCCAAGGTGGTCGCCAGCTGGTTCCCCACCGCCGAGCGTGGCACGGCATCGGCCATCTTCAACGCCGCCCAGTACTTCGCCGCCGTGGTCTTCACGCCGCTGATGGCCTGGGTCGTCCATAGCTGGGGCTGGCACCACGTCTACCTGTGGATGGGCCTGATGGGCATGGCGCTGGCGCTGGTATGGCTCAAGATCATGCGCAGCCCAGCCACGCACCCGGCCGTGAACCGCGCCGAACTCGACTATATCGAGCAGGGCGGCGGGCTGATCCATATGAACGAAGGCGCCGGCCAGGCCAAGGAAAAGGCACCGGCGGGCTGGTTCTACGCCAAGCAACTGCTCTCCAACCGCATGCTGGCTGGCGTGTACCTCGGCCAGTACTGCATCAACGTGCTGACGTACTTCTTCCTGACGTGGTTCCCGGTGTACCTGGTGCAGGCGCGCGGCATGTCGATCCTGAAGGCGGGCTTCGTGGCCTCGCTGCCGGCTATCTGCGGCTTCCTGGGCGGGGTGCTGGGCGGGGTGATCTCCGACAGCCTGCTGCGCAAGGGCTACTCGCTGACCTTCGCGCGCAAGCTGCCCATCGTGGTCGGCATGCTGCTGTCCGTGTCGATGATTGCCTGCAACTACGTGGATGCCGAGTGGCTGGTGGTCGGCATCATGGCGCTGGCCTTCTTCGGCAAGGGCATTGGCGCGCTGGGCTGGGCTGTGGTGGCCGATACGGCGCCCAAGGAGGTCATGGGCCTCGCCGGCAGCATTTTCAACACCTTTGGCAATATCGCCGGCATCGTGACGCCGATCGTGATCGGCTATATCCTCAGCGTCACGGGCTCGTTCAACGGCGCGCTGGTTTTCGTGGGCATCAACGCCCTGGTCACCGTGGTGAGCTACCTGGTGATCGTGAAGGACATCCGGCGCGTGGAACTGAAGCACGCCTGATATAGAGAGAAGACAAGGACCCCCCAACATGTCTGAACAGGATTCCCCGGTGGCCGCCCAGGCCGTGGCTGCCGACCCCAAGCCGCTGTACATCCGCATCCACGCCGACGACAACGTGGCCATCATCGCCAATGACGGCGGCCTGCCCGCCGGCACGGTGTTCCCGTGCGGCCTGACGCTCGTGGAACGCGTGCCGCAGGGCCACAAGGTGGCGCTGGTGGACCTGAAGCAGGACGACGCGGTCATGCGCTACAACGTGGTGATCGGCTACGCGCTGAAAGACCTGCCGCGCGGCAGCTGGATCAACGAGCGCGTGCTGCGCATGCCCGAGCCGCCGGGCCTGACCGACCTGCCGATCGGCACGCGCGTGCCGGCGCCGCTGCCGCCGCTGGAAGGCTATACCTTCGAAGGCTTCCGCAACCCGGACGGCTCCGTGGGCACCCGCAACATCCTGGCGATTACCACCACGGTGCAGTGCGTGTCCGGCGTGGTCGAGCACGCGGTGCGCCGCATCAAGGCCGAACTGCTGCCGCGCTACCCCAATGTCGACGACGTGATCGGCCTGGAGCACACCTATGGCTGCGGCGTGGCGATCGACGCCCCCGATGCCATCGTGCCCATCCGCACGCTGCGCAACATCGCCCTGAACCCCAACTTCGGCGGCCGCGCGATGATGGTGAGCCTGGGCTGCGAGAAGCTCCAGCCGGAACGCCTGATGCCGCCCGGCACGATCCCCATCCAGACCGGCGCCGGCGAGGTGCAGGTGGGCGTAGTCTGTCTGCAGGATGACCAGCACGTGGGCTTCGGGTCGATGATCGACTCGATCATGACCATGGCCGAATCGCACCTCGAAGTGCTGAACGCGCGCCAGCGCGAGACCTGCCCGGTCTCCGAACTGGTGGTGGGCGTGCAGTGCGGCGGCAGCGACGCCTTCTCGGGCGTGACCGCCAACCCCGCCGTGGGCTACGCCACGGACCTGCTGGTGCGTGCCGGCGCCGCCGTGATGTTCTCGGAAGTGACCGAGGTGCGCGACGGCATCGCCCAGCTAACCGCACGGGCCGCGACGCCGGAAGTGGCCGAGGCCATGATCCGCGAGATGGACTGGTACGACCGCTACCTGGACCGTGGCCGCGTGGACCGCAGCGCCAACACCTCGCCCGGCAACAAGAAGGGCGGGCTGTCGAACATCGTGGAAAAGGCGATGGGGTCCATCGTCAAGTCGGGCAGCTCGGCCATCTCCGGCGTGCTGTCACCGGGCGAGAAGCTCAAGCAGAAGGGCCTGATCTACGCCGCCACGCCGGCCAGCGACTTTATCTGCGGCACGCTGCAACTGGCAGCCGGCATGAACCTGCACGTGTTCACCACTGGCCGGGGCACGCCGTACGGCCTGGCCGAGGTGCCGGTGATCAAGGTGGCCACCCGCAACGACCTGGCGCGCCGCTGGCACGACCTGATGGACATCAACGCGGGCCGCATCGCCACCGGCGAGGCCACCATCGAGGATGTGGGCTGGGAGTTGTTCAACCTGATGCTGGACGTGGCCAGCGGGCGCAAGAAGACCTGGGCCGAGCACCACAAGCTCCACAACTCGCTCGCGCTGTTCAACCCGGCGCCGGTGACCTGAGTCACTGGCTGGGCAGGGAAGAGAAGGGGCCGCCGTCGCGCGGTCCCTTTTTTTTGCCGATGCGCTGCGCCCGGGGCGAAGCCCGCTTCGCCGCACCCCCATCCCCATCCCCCGGATCACGAATCCGCCTTCGCACTGCCCACGCGCCCGCGTGAGGCAATCCCCTGCAATATCAACGACTTGTCGACGCACACCCGCCTGGCACGCCTGCTGCAATAGGGTTTGACGAGCGAGACGTCCTATCTCGCCAACCCTGAGCGGAAAGGAGTCGCAAATGCACGATATCGGAAGTTCCAGGCCCGGTGGCTGGGGTGCCGGCTACAACGAGTTTGAACAAGGGTTCTCCTCCGAAATGGCCGGCGAATTCGGCCAGGAGCTGGAGAACGAGTTTGCCAACGAGTTCGGGAACGAGTTCGAGCAGGGCGAGGCGTCCTTCGGCAACGAATTCGAGAATGAGTTCGAGAACGAGATCTCCGGCGAGATGCAGGAGATGGAGCTGGCCGCCGAACTGCTCGCCGTCAACAACGAGCAGGAGATGGAGCAGTTCCTGGGCGGGCTGATCAAGTCGGTGGGCCGCGCGGCCACGGGTTTCGCCAAGTCGTCGGCGGGCAAGGCGCTCGGGGGCATCCTGCGCTCGGCGGCGAAGTCGGCCTTGCCGATTGTCGGCAGCGCGCTGGGCAATCTCGTGGTGCCGGGCGCCGGCGGGGCCATCGGCGGCAAGCTGGCCAGCATGGCCGGCAACGCGCTGGGGCTGGAACTGGAGGGCCTCAGCAACGAGGACCGCGAGTTCGAGGTGGCGCGCCGCGTCGTGCGCATCGGCCGCCATGCCGCCAATCACCTGGCGACGACCCCCATCCCCCCGCAGGTGCCGCCAGCCCGGGCGGCGCACGTGGCCTTCCTGCGCGCGGCAAAGCAGGTGGCGCCGGGGCTGCTGCCGGCGATGAAGCAACTCTCGCGCAATGGCGGGGCTGCTCCGCCGCATGGCGGAAATGGTGGCGGGAACGGCAGCGGGATGGGCATGCAGCACCCGGGCACGTCGATCTTCGGCCCGGCGTCGGGCGGGTCCCACTTGCCGGTGCCGATGGGCCAGTCCCATCCGGGCGGGGCCGTGGCGACGGTCGGATGTCCCTCGTGCGGCACGCAGGTCCAGGCCCCGCACACGGGCCACTTCCCACACGGCGGGGTCTGGCGGCGTTCGCGCAACGGGCGCGCCATCATCCTCTACCTCGGTCCGCAGCAGCGGCCGGCGTACTGAGCGCCACGGGACACCGCGATGAACCCGAGCCTCCACGCGCTGCGTCTGCTGGAACAGGAAGCGCTGGGCATCCGCGCACGCCTGGACGCGCAGCTGCCCTATGCGTTGCAGATGCCGATGGTGCCCGCCGCCAATGTCAGCGATGAGGCGATGGGCGCCATCGAGCGCCATATGCAGGCGGAGCGCAAGCAGCTGCGCGTGCGCATCACGGGCTTCCTGCGCCTGCTGCGCGGCCTGCAGCCCACGCCGCGCGACGTGGCGCGGGCCCAGCAGCGCTATGCCCTGCTCAAGCTGTACTTCCATGCGGCGCTCACGCACTTCGAGATCTTCGCGGAAGTGCTGACGCAGCGCAGCCAGCACGGCACCGGCATCTGGCTCTCGGGCCTCGACGTGGCCGCGCAGGATGGCCTCAAGCAGCCCGGCTCGTCGATCGAGGCGCCGCCCGTCATCTGCTACGTCGAGCGCGGCCATGGCGGTGCCATCCGCCGCGCCCGCACCCGGCTGCCGGGCGGCGGCGCCAATCCGGTGGCGGTGATCCGCATGCCGCGCGAGCGGATGGTGGGCACGGGCATCGCGGCGTCCCTGTTCCATGAAGTGGGGCACCAGGCGGCGGCGCTGCTGGACCTCGTCAACGCCTACCGGCGGGCGTCCGCCAGCCGCGTGGGGCAGGGGCGCACCCCGGCGCAGCGGATCTGGCAGGCGTGGGATCGCTGGATCAGCGAGATCGTGGCGGATCTCTGGGCGGTGTCGCGCGTGGGCATCGCTGCCACGTGCGGGCTGATGAGCGTGGTGAGCCTGCCAAAGGCGTTCGTGCTGCGCATCAACCTCGACGATCCGCATCCGGCACCGTGGATCCGCGTGAAGCTGTCCCTGGCCATGGGCCGCGCGCTCTATCCGCATCCGCAGTGGGACGCGCTGGAGCAGGTCTGGGAGCAGCTCTATCCGCGCTGGCAGATGAGCGCAGCCCAGCGCGAAGCCTTCGATCAGCTGGACCGCGCCGTGCCGTGGTTCGTAGCGACCTTGCTGTCGCTGCGGCCCCCGGCGCTGGACGGCCGCTCGCTGGCGGAGGCGCTGCGCCTGCCAGACCGTCACCCCAAGCGGCTGCTGGCCGCCTGGGAGCGGGTCAGGCAGCGCCCGCAGGAGGGGTTGGCGGACACGCCGACGCTGGCCTTCGCGGTGCTCGGCCAGGCGCGCTACAGCGGCCTGCTGCCGGCCAATGACGAACTGCAGATCATCTCGGCGCTGCTGCAGCGCTGGGCGCTGGCCGGCTACCTGCCCTGGTCGGCGGGCAGCAGGCAGCTGAGTGTGGTGTTGAACCAGCGCCGCCCGGTCCGGACCCCGGTTCCGGCTTATGCATGATTTTCGTGATTTCCGTGATGGCGTGAAATTGCTGAGGGAGAAATGTGATGGTCAATTCGGACGATATCCACCCCTACAAAGACGTCTTGATCGTGAAGACGACCAAGGGGATGGACGGTGACTACGATGTCACGATACCCGTCTACGGGCTCAGCAACAGCCTGCAGGCGCAATGCCACATCGGCGACCAGCCCACGGACACCCGGAAGGTCGCTGACACCGGCAGCCCCCAGACGCTGACGGCGCGCATCACGCTCAGGATGAAGAGCGGCGTGGACCTCCCGGCCAAGATCGAGATCATCAATGGACTGATCGAGCAGCTGGTCGACCCCAAGGCCATCAGCGCCCAGGAGTCGGCCGATATTGGCGTGTACCTGTCCCAGGGGCATGGCGTGGAACTCAGCCGCGACGTCGAGATCCCGCCGAGGGAAGTGGTGCCGAGCGAGCCCAGTTTCCACCCGCTGGACGACCCGATCGCGGACCGCTCCGGGCCGCTCGACACCGAGCAGTACGTCAGCCCGACCACGGTGCGCCTGCAGCGGACCCCGCGCGCGCTCACCGGCGACGTGGCCCTGTGGCTGCTGATCAAGATGAATGCCGACATGCTCGGCTGGGACAACTACGTCAAGCAGATCGATTCGCTGTTCTTCCCGGACGCGAACACGCCGCTGGGCAAGGATGGCGAGCCGTTCCTCTATGGCGGCGCGGCCCGGCTCAGCCGGCGCCGTTTCCTGCCCTTCACGGACACCGACGCCTACCGGGCCCTCAAGGTGGCGACGGAAGCCTTCGTAGTCACCTGGGGGGCCGTGGTGCCCAGCGGGCCGACGGCCAACGACATCGCCCGGCTGCTGGCCTATGACCCGACCGCCATCGCCCTGGCCAACGACCGCCTCGGCCTGAAGATCACCAAGCCGGACGTGCTGGCGAACAAGTATTTCGGCGGCGGGGCCTCGCCCACGCTCCCGTACCTGCAGCGGATTGCCTCCGCCCTGCAGGGCACGGACGCGGCGGAGCGGATCAACCGGGCGCTGACGGACCGGACCGTGCCGGAAGAGCGCGCCGCGCTACCGGGCGAAGGCGTCACGCCGACGCCCCAGCGCCACCTCGACCATTGCGGCGAAGGCTGCCTGTGGCTCGACCACTGGAACCAGGACATCTCGGCCAAGCTGACCTATCCGCCGCTGATCGAGCTGATCTGGAGCTACTGGATGGAGGAACTCCAGCTGGTGCAGACCATGAACGCGATCTCCCGGCGCTTCCAGAACGTCTCCGCCGGCCCACGCGACCCGCTGGCCCAGTTCGAACTCGATTCCCTGCGCCCGCTCAACAACATCATCTGGGGCTGGGTGCAGGACGAGCAGCACCGCCTGCCGATCGAACGGCGCGCGGCGGAGTACCAGCACGAGTACGGTTTCCAGCTCATCGGCCGGGCCGTGCCGCAGGTGCAGCCGGCCGACACGCGCAGCAAGTTCCTGGGCGCGTTCCACACGCTGCTCAACCTGTGCGTGCCGTTCTTCCGCCAGGCCGACGACACCACGGTGGTGCCGGACGGCTTCCCGCTGCTCAACGCGCTGCGCGAGGTCCACCTGATCCTGTCCGAAGGGGCCCACAACCAGTTCCGCGACCTGCCCACCACCTCCCGCGTGGAAATGATGATGCAGCAGTGGATGCTGGCGCGCCCCGAGTTCCGTGAGTTCCTGCCCCGGCGCGCGATGGTGGCGTATCCGGAGCCGTGGATGCACTCGGTGGAGAGCATGCGCAAGCTGCAGGGCTGGGGCGATACCAACACCTACCAGTTCTGGCAGTTGGCCACCACGGGCGAGCAGATCGTCTCGTCGATCCGCTGGAGCGACTGGAACTCGGTCAGCGACCCGGTCAATGCCGCGAACTGGGCCGCCTTCTTCCGGCCGGAGATCCAGACCTATATCCACTCCTACCGGGCAGTGACCGGCGTGGATGTGGGCGTGGAGCCGGTGGACGTGCAGGTGCCCGGCATGCACCTGCTGCGCAGGCTGCACGAGCACAAGGGCGGGCTGCGCATCGCCTAGCGCGGACGGAGCGGCGCCATGATCGACTTCGCCTCGGCCTTGTACCTGGGTCTGCGGCACCCGGCGGACCAGTTGGGCGACTACGCCGCGCTGACCACTGGCTACCCGGCCTCGCTGGCCGCTGCGCCACTGGCGCGGCGGCTGGCGGCGGACGCGGCGGCGCTGCAGGGCTGCGAGGCCGGCATGGTGGCGCCATCCACGCTGCATCTGGCCATCGACGTGTTCGAGCAACTGGGCCGCACGCACGCGCTGATTGCCGACGAGGCGCTGTATCCGGTGATGCGCTGGGGCCTGGAGCGCGTACGCGGCCTGGGCGCGCCGGTGGCGTGGTTCCGGCACGGCGATCTGGCCGATCTGGCGCGGCGGATTCGCGATCACCGCCTGCGCCGGCGGGGCAGGCCGCCGGCAGTGATTGCGGACGCCACCCGGCTGGCCGGCCTGCCGTTGCCGCTGGCGCGCTATCTGACGCTGGTACGCCGGCATGGAGGATTGATCGTGATCGATCACAGCCAGATGCTTGGCCTGATGGGCGCCGCCGCGTCGCCGCGCCAGCCGTGGGGCAGCGGCGGCGGCGGCGCGCTGCGCCACGCAGGGTGCGATCCGGCGCAGCCGGTGCTGCTGGTGGCGTCATGGGCCAAGGCCTTCGGCGCGCCGCTGGCCACGCTGTGCGGGCCTGCCGCGCTGGTCCAGGCGATTGCCCGGGACGGCCCCACCCAGACCCACAGCAGCGCCGCCAGCGAGGTCGCGCTGCGCGCCGGGCTCCGTGCGCTGGAAATCAACCGCATGGCGGGCGATGTCCTGCGCGCGCGGCTCTGGCAGCGCCTGCGCCGCCTGCAGGCCGGCCTGCGCGCGCTGGCGCGGGGCTGCCTGCCGGACCTGCACGCGCCGCCGCGCGACCATCCGATGCAACACGTGCGGCTCGCCAGTACGGAACGCACCGTGGCGCTGCACACCGGCCTGCGCGCCGCCGGCTTCCGTACCGCGCTGCTGCGCCAGCCCGAGGGGCGCCACGCGCTGGCGCTGATCGTCCGGGCCAATCATCGCCGCGCGGATATCGACGCCTTGCTGGCCGCCATGACGCGGCTCGCGCCGCACTTGCCCGATGCCGCGCGCCAGGCGCCGTGGCCGTCTTCGACCCCAATGGAGGAACCCCAGCATGTTTAAGACCGCTGATGGAGACACGCTGGAGCTTGCGCCATGGCGCATGCGCCGGCTGATGGGGCTGGTGGCGGCCATGCGCCGCTATCCGCCCGGCACGCCCCCGCAGGCGCTGGTCAACGACCTGCGCCTGATCATCGCCCGCGCGCGGCGCGTGAGTACCCAGCCACGGCTGGGCACTGCCCGCTTCGAGAGCACCGACGCGTGCTGCCGGGCCTGCCTGCTGGCGCGGCAGCAGCCGCGCGGGGGGATGGAACTGGTGGGGTTGCAGCTGGCGGTGCCACGGCCGGGCGGGCACCTGTACGAGGGCTTCGCGCCGGAGCTGGAGGAGGAAGTCACGCGAGAGGTCAACGTGACGCTGGCGTGGCGGAGGTTCGAATCGCTCAAGCTGGCGGTTGATGACCGGACCGTATCGGGGCCGGGCGTCTACATCCTCGTCCGTGGCACGACGCCGATCTATGTCGGCCTGTCGAAGACGCTGGGTAGCCGCATGAAGCAGCACCGGTGGTGCGCGGGTGTGCACGGCGCGCTGCGCGGGCTCGGCGTCTGGGTAGCCAGCGTCAGGAAGGAGAAGGACCTGTCTGCCGTCGAGCACGCCGTCATCCGCGCCTTGCGTGGCAGCATTCACAACAGCGCGCTGGTCGGCGATGTTCTGCTCGCAGGGCCTTCCGGCATCACGATTGTGAACATCCTGCCGCCGAGCCTGCTGCGACGGGCGACCCACATCAACGCCTTCCGCACGGGCGACGACAAGCGCACGCTGGCGATGAAGTCCGGCGAGAAGCTCGAACTCGAATGGCGGCTGCCATGATCGTCGACTTCCACGTCCACGCCGGCCAGGGCGACGGCATGACCGGCCCGTGGGACACCACCGCGCCGCTGGCCGCCTACGCGCGCCGCGCCAGCGAGGCCGGCATCGTGCGTTCGGTGCTGCTCCCCGTGTTCCAGTCGGACTACGCGCAAGGCAACCGTGACGTCGCTGCGCTGGTGCGGTCCGACCCGCGCCGCTGGATCGGCTTCGCCATGGTCCACGCCGAGCGCGACCGCGACCGGCTGCACGCGATGATCGAGGAAGCCGTGCTGCGGCTGGGGCTGCGCGGCATCAAGGTACATCGTCACGATGCGCGGATTCACCGGCAGGTCTGCGACGCTGCGCGCCGCTGGCGGCTGCCGGTGCTGTACGACGCCGGCGGCGACACCGGCGCGCTCTCGCTGCTGGCGCAGACCCATCCTGACGTGGCGTTCGTGTTCGCCCACCTCGGCAGCTTCGCGGACGACTGGGCCGCCCAGCGGCAGGTCATCGACCTGATCGTGCGGCATCCGAACCTGTTTGCCGATACGGCCGGCGTGCGCCGCTTCGACCTGCTCGAGGAAGCCTTCGCCCGCGCCGGCCCGGACAAGCTGCTGTTCGGCTCGGACGGCCCGTGGCTGCATCCGGGGCTGGAGCTGGCCAAGATCCGCGCGCTGCGCCCATCGCCGGAAGCCTTCGCGCGCATGGCCGGCGGCAACGCGCTGCGGCTGATTGGCGGCGCCCGCGTGGCAACCTCAGGGCCGACCTCACGGGCAGCCCTCCGTGGGCCGCCCCTGCCGGCGCAATTGCAGCGCACGCGGCGTGACGCGCAATAGCTCGGCGGCGCGGCTGGTGGACCCGGCGCGCCGTTCCGCCACCTTCACGGCGATGGCTTCCGCGATCTGGCCGATGTTCTTCAGCCCCAGCCCGGCATCGAGCGCGCCCTCGACGGCGCGGGCCAGCACGCCCTCCCAGCCGTCCATCAGGCCGGTGGCGGCCATCACATCGGCCAGCGGCAGGTCCAGGCAGCCCGTGCTGAGCACGTGGAAGCCTTGCTGGCGGTCCGCCATGCGCAGCACCACGTGGCGCAGTTCGCGCACATTGCCGGGATAGTCGCGTGCCATCAGCTGCTGCATGACCTCGGGCATCACGCGCGGCGGCGTGCCGGCGTGCTCGGCCAGGAAGTGTTCGACCAGCAGCGGGATGTCGTCGCGCCGCGCCGCCAGCGGCGGGGCGTGGATGGTCCATTGGGTGATGCGGAAGTACAGGTCGCTGCGGAAGCGGCCTGCTGTCACCTCCGCGTCGAGGCTGCGGTTGGTCGCGCAGGTCAGCCGGAAGTCCGAGCGCCGCCAGTTGTCGTCGCCCACGCGCTTGTAGGCGCGCTCCTGCACCACGCGCAGCAGGCGGGCTTGCAGCAGCAGGTCCAGTTCGCCGATTTCGTCGAGGAACAGCGTGCCGCCATCGGCCAGCGCCACGGCGCCGTCACGCGCGGCCACGGCGTGGGTGAAGGCGCCGCGCGCATGGCCGAACAGCTCGCTGCCGGATAGCTCGGGGCTCAGCGTGGTGCAGTCCACCACGATGAAGGGGCCGCTGCGCCGCACCGGATCGAGATCATGGATCAGCCGCGCCAGCAGCTCCTTGCCGCAGCCACTGTCGCCGGTCAGCAGGCAGGCGCCGCTGCCGAAGCGGCCGACCTGCGCCACTGCGCGCAGCGTTTCACGCCAGGGCGCCGAGTGGCCCACCGCGCGCTTGCGCAGCCAGTCGGAGGTGAGGATCGATTCCAGCTCGTGCAGGCGCTTCAGGCGGAGCGCCAGTTCGGTCAGCATGCCCGGCTCGTCGTCAGCCGCTACCACGTCGCAGATGCCGCCGGGCCACCATGGCTCCTGCCGGCATTGCGCGCGCGTGGCGGCGGTGCAGGCGGCGATGAAGGCGTCCGGGCGGGGCACGCTGCGCAGCCAGTGCTCGGCGGCGGCGGCCACGCGTGTGTCCCGGGCCAGGACGACGACCACCAGCATGCCGTCGCCCGCGCCGGACAGGTCGATTTCCTCGGGAAGGCCGTGCTCGCACAGGCGTTGACGGAGCCGCAGCGCCTCTTCCTGATAGAGCACGACACGCATAGACACCTCGCAGGGGAGCGAAGACGATGGGAGATCAAAAACGGGGAGGGTGGGCGCCGGGTCCGGGGGGCAGGCCGGCAGGCATCCCAGAACATACTAGGCGACGGTCACGGCCGCCCCATGTCAAAAATGCTCAGCACAGGGTTGCCGGATGTTAAAGGCACAACGGGGGTGTATCGCGGGTGAAACGAGTCTTGCCGCCGGATGGCGGCCGGGGGCGAACGCGGCGGCGTCAGATATTGCGATGCATATGGCTGACAGTGCAGACGCCGCCGCGCTGGCTTACTCGCCGATGATCTGCTTGGTGAACACGGCGCGCTCCATCTCCTGCACGTTCACGCTGACCTGCACGCTCTGGCCGGCGCCGGGGCGCACCGCGTCGGTGAGGACATCGCACACGGCCTGCGCCACCTGCTTGCGCACGGCCTGCTCGCGCCCATCCAGAATCCAGACGGTGGCGTGCACGAAGGCGCGGTCACGGTTTTCCGTGCCCTGGCGGTAGGTGGTCAGCGTCACGCAGCGGGACTTGATGTCCGGCTCGCGGAACTGGCCGGTGGCCAGCAGCGCGGCGTTGGCTTCGTCCAGCAGTTCGTCCTGCGAGCAGGTCAGGCGGGTGTTTTCGGTGAGTTCGATGATCAGTTGCGGCATGGCGGGAGCGTCGAAGGATCGGAGGGAAAGCCAGCATCGTACGGCAAACCGGCGCCCTCCGGGAAACCCCCCGGCTCAGGCCGCCACGCCGAACGCGGCCTCGATGCGGCGGATGTGGTCGCGCAGCAGCGGGCGCACCTTTTCCAGCAGATGCGCCGGCGGCACGATGGCGTTCGGGCCGCTGCAGCTGAGGGTCATCGGCGGCAGGGACTGGCCGGGCCGGAAAGCGACGGCGATCGAGTTGATGTCGGGCAGCCATTCGCCGAACGAGGTGGTGCAGCCCAGCCGGCGGGCTTCGTCGCGGCTGGCGGAGAGCACGCCCTCGGCATGGGCCGCGCTGACGCGGTCATCGGCGCGGAAGGCGGTCAGCGCCTGGCGCTGCTCGGCCGGCGGCAGGGCCACAAGGTAGGCCCGCCCGGCCGCCGTATTGAGCCCGGAAACGCGGCTGCCCACGGCCACGCGCAGCGTGAGGTAGCTCTCCGACTGGCAGTTCTCGTAGATCAGCATGCGGCCCCGGTCGCGCACGATCAACGAGGCCACGCCCTGCGAGAGATCCGCCAGTTCCTGCATGTACGGCCGCGCAACCGCCAGCACGTCCGCGCCGGGCTGGCCGGACGGCACCAGCGCCAGCGCGGAACTGCCCAGCCGGTAGCGCATCGGCTCGGTCAGCGCCTGGAGGTAGCCGAGTTCGGTCAGCGTGTGCGTGAGCCGGGAAATGGTCGACTTCGGCAGCCCGCAGCGCTGGGCCAGTTCGGCATTGCCGAGTTCGCTGTCGAAGGCGCGGAAGCACGCCAGCACGTCGAGCCCGCGCGCCAGCGCGGTCACGAAATGGCGGTCTTCCTTGCGGTTGTCCACCTTGGGCGTGGCGGGCGGGAGGTCGGGGAGGGAATCGGCCTGGCTATCCATGTGCGTGGCTCAAAGGTTGCCGGAGGCAAGCTGCTCGCGCAGCTTCGCCTTGAGGATCTTGCCGGACGGCGCCGCGGGTAGCTGCGCCACCACGCGGATTTCGGCCGGCATCTTGTAGGGCGACAGGCGGTCGCGCAGGAAGGTGCGCAGCGCGGGCTCGTCCAGCGTCATGCCGCCGCGCACCTCGACGAAGGCGATCACTTCCTCGTTGCCCTCGGTGGCCCGGCCCACTACGGCCGATTGCAGCACGGCGGGGAACGCATTGAGCGACTGCTCGACTTCCTCCGGATACACGTTGAAGCCCGAGTGGATGATGATTTCCTTCGAGCGGCCGACGATGGATACCGCGCCGTCCGGATCGATGCGCGCGAGGTCGCCCGTATGGAGCCAGCCGTCGGCATCGATGGTCTGCGCCGTGAGGTCCGGGCGCCGGTAGTAGCCCTTCATCACGTTGGGGCCGCGCACCAGCAACTCGCCGCTGCCGTCCGGCAGGGGGGAGCCGAGGCGGATTTCCACGTCCGGCACCACCGGGCCGACCGAGCAGTCGGCGCGCGGGGCATCCACGCGGGTCTGGCACACGGTGGGCGAGGTCTCCGTCATGCCGTAGCCGTTGTTCAGCACGATGCCGAAGGCGTCTTCGAACGATGCCTTGAGCGACGCCGTGAGCGGCGCGCCGCCCGACTGCGCCATGCGCAGCGACGGCGTGCGCAGCGACTGGCCCTGCGCGCGGCTCCATTCGATCACCTTGGCGTACATCGCCGGCACGCCGTGCAGCACGGTGAGCTGTTCCTCGACCAGCGTGCGCGCCAGCTTCTCCGGGCGGAAACGCGGCTCGTAGTAGACCGTGGCGCCGTTGGACACCGGGCCCACCAGCAGCACGGACAGCCCATAGACGTGCGAGATCGGCAGCACGCCGTAGACGCGGTCGCCGGCCTGTACGCGGGCCTGCAGGCGGTTGGAATGGCCGATGAACATCAGGTTGGCGTGCGTCAGCATCACCGCCTTCGAGGCGCCCGTGGTGCCGGTTGTATAGATCAGCGCGGCCACCTGCTCGCGGGCCTCGGCGGCTACCGGCTCCGCCACGGCCGTCTCGTCGATGGCGCTGACAAGCAGCTTGCCGACGTGCGGCCACACGGCAGCATCGGCCCACTGCGCGCCGCGCGCCAGCCCGTGCTCGCGGGCTTCGGGGAAATCGTTGTCCAGATAGAAGGTCACGCGCGCGCCGGCGTGCTCGACGATATTGGCAATCTCGCGCGCCGACAGCCGGGCATTGACCGGCACCGACCAGGCGTCGATGGCGCTCAGCGCCAGCAGCAGCACGGCGCAGCCGACGCTGTTCTCGGTCACCAGCACCACGCGGTCGCCGCCGCGCACGCCGAGCGCGGTCAGCGTCTGGGCGGTCTCGCGCACGGCCAGGTCCAGTTCGCCATAGCGCAGCGCGCGGTGGGCATCCATCACGGCCACGCGGTCAGGATGGCTGGCCACCCACGGGCCCATGGTCTGGTGCAGGCGCTGGAAGGCGGGGCGGAAGGAGTCGGATTGGGCGGGGGTGGACGCGTGACCAGAACGGTCCGCGGGGGAAGCGGTACTGCGCATGCATGTCTCCGGGCAAGGCTTCCGGCGTGAAGTCGCCGGTATTGATGCGTGGCATCGTCCCATCGATCCCCGGAAGCTGTCAACCGCAGCGTGGAATGGGGGTTCTGCAATGCAGAATTACTGGGATTTCCGTCTATGGGCTTTTCGCGACATGTCTTCAATGTCTACCCCGCCATAACCCGCCGAAATGCGAGGTCTGAAAGACAATGCATATGAGAACGCTTATCATTGCGGCTTTCACGGAATTCGCAGCAACATGAAGCAGGGCATTTCGACCGGTTATCGCGTGGCGGTCGCGTCGCGGGCGATCGCCGGCATCCTGGGCGGCTACGGGCTCGCAGCACTCGCCACGGGCTGCGTCTCGCTCGCGCTGGCACGCTGGACCGATATGGCGCGCGCCGAAGCGGTAGTCACCGCCTCCCTGCTGTCGTTCCTCTGGTACGCGCTGGCCGTGATCTGGGTGTTCGCCGTCGAGTCGGCATGGCGCGCGTGGATCGGACTGGCCGTGCCCTGCGCGGTCCTGGGACTGGGCTGGCTGGCCCTGCGGAGCGCGTAATGGCCGAATTGCGAAAGGGTCAGGGGCTGCGCCAGTCGATGGCGTGGCTGCATACGTGGGCGGGCCTGCTGGTGTGCTGGGTGCTGTTCCTCGTCTTCTGTAGCGGCACCGCCAGCTATGTGAAGGACGAGATCACGCTCTGGATGAAGCCCGAACTGCACGCGCGGCTGGGTGGCGACACAGACGCCGACGCGACCCGCCGGGCTGCCGACGGCGCCATCGCCTTCCTCCGCGAACAGGCACCCAATGCCGAGCGCTGGTTCATCAATCTCCCCGACGACCGCCGTCCCACCACCTCGGTGTTCTGGCTGCGCCAGCCGCGCCCCGAGGATGCCGGCAAGGGCAACCGCGCCCGGCTGGAGACGCGCACGCTCGACGCCGTGACCGGCACGCCCGTGCCCGGCGCCCGCGAGACGCGCGGCGGCGAGTTCCTTTACCGCCTGCATTTCGATCTCCACTACATGTCGGCGATCTGGGCGCGCTGGGTCATCGGCTTCTGCACGATGTTCATGCTGGTGGCCATCCTGAGCGGCGTGATCACCCATCGGCGCATCTTCGCGGACTTCTTCACCTTCCGCGCCCGCAAGGGCCAGCGCTCGTGGCTCGATGCGCACAACGCCACCGCCGTGCTGGCGCTGCCGTTTCACCTGATGATTACCTACACGGGCCTCGTGACGCTGCTGTTCCTGTACATGCCGTGGGGCGTGCAGGCGGTCTATAAGGGCGATACGAAGCGGTTCGACACCGAGTTGGGCCTCCGCGCCCCGCGCGTGCAGGCGTCTGGCGTGCAGGTGCCGCTGGCCCCGGTGGGCCCGATGCTGGCGCAGGCGACCGCCCGGTGGGACGGCGTGGCCCCGGCCCGGATCACGGTGGAGCGCCCCAACGACGCCAACGCCCTCGTCACGATGACGCGCGATGCCGGGCGCAGCCTGTCGTCGGTGCAGCCGACCGTCCTGTTCGCCGGCACCACCGGCGCGCTCAAGGAAACCTTCGGCGACGATCCGGCCAATGCCAGCGCCACGCGTGGCGTGATGGTGGGGCTGCACATCGCGCACTTCGCGCCGCCGCTGCTGCGCGGGCTTTTCTTTGCCTCCGGGCTGGCCGGCTGCCTGATGGTGGCGACCGGCGCGCTGCTCTGGGCCGTGAGGACGCGCAAGAGCCACGCTCACACGATTGCTGCCACGGGCCGCACGCCGTTTGGGCTGCGGCTGGTGGAAGCGCTCAACCTTGGCGTGATTGCCGGCCTGCCGATCGCATTCGCCAGCTACTTCTGGGCCAACCGGCTCGTGCCGGTGGGTATCGCGCAGCGGCCCGACATGGAAATCCGCATGTTCTTCGCGGCCTGGGCCATCGCGGCGCTGGTCGCCCAGATCCGCCCGACGCGCGGCATGTGGCGCGTGCTGCTGGGCATCGGCGCCGTGCTGTTCGCGGGCCTGCCGCTGCTGAACGCGCTGACCGGCACCGCCCATCTGGGCGTGACGCTGCTGCATGGGCCGGCGGTGCTGGCGGGCTTCGACCTGACGGTGCTGGCGATTGGCCTCGGGCTGGGCGCGGCGGCGTGGTGGCTCGGGCGGACTCGTCCGGCGGCACGCGGCGCAGACGCGTCGGCGCGCACCGGTGCCATGGGGGAGGCGTCATGAGCGCACCCGCCATGTGGCCGGCCTGCGTGGCCGGCATCGGATTCGCCGTGGGCGGCTTCACCTGGCTGGCCCAGACCATCGACCGGCATCACGCCGACATCTTCGGCCGGGGCGCCGAGCCCCCGCCGGCCCGCGTGCGCCGCCTGCGCTGGCAGGGCTGGATCGCGCTGGCACTGGCCCTGGCGGCGTGCGTGGCCGCCCAGGGCTGGGCCTTCGGCGTGATCTATTGGGCCGGCCTGCTCACCGTCAGCGCCCTGACAGTGGTGGGCGCCTTCTCTTATGCACCGCAGGTCACGCCGCGCATCGCGCGCGGGGCGATCGGCATCGGTGTGGCGGCTGCGCTGAGCGCGATCCTGATCGTGCAGGCGTAGCGGCACAAACGAGCGTCGCCGTCAGAGCGACGCCACCATCCAGACGGATACGGGAAAAAACCCGCCCGCCGCGATCAGCGGCGCGGACGGGCATGAAATCGTTTTACTTGGGAGTGTCACCTTGTCTTATTCCGTACCGCGTGCCGGACGTGCATCCCGCACGCCGCTGCGCCATCTCGTGGCCGCGCTGGCCGCCGCCGGCGTGCTGCCGACCATCGCCTTCGCCCAGGAAGCGGCCCAGCCCGCCGCCAGCGCGGAGAGCGCCACGCTGCCCGCCGTCACCGTCCATGCCGACGCCTCGGCAGACCAGCTGCCCGCGCCCTATGCCGGCGGGCAGGTCGCACGCGGCGGCCGCCTTGGCGTGCTGGGCAACCAGGACTTCATGGATGTGCCGTTCAGCGTGACGTCGTACACGTCCCAGCAGATCCAGAACCAGCAGGCGCGCAGCATTGCCGGTGTGCTGGCCGATGATCCGGCGATCCGCACCGCCTACGGCTTCGGCAACTTCGCCGATACCTTCGTGGTGCGCGGCTTCCCGCTGACCACCGACGACATCCAGTACAACGGCCTGTTCGGCATCGCCCCGCGCCAGCTGGTGGCCATCGAAGGGCTGGAGCGCGTGGAAGTGTTCCGCGGCGCCAGCGCCTTCCTGAACGGCGTGTCGCCGAGTGGCTCCGGCACGGGCGGCATGATCAACCTCGTGCCCAAGTACGCCACGGCGGCGGACATCACCCAGGCGACCATCGACTATACGAGCGACTCGCAGGTGGGCGGCCATGTGGATGTGGGCCGCCGTTTCGGCAAGAACAAGGAATTCGGCGTGCGCGTCAACGCCATGGCGCGTGGCGGCGATACCCCGGTGGACAACGAGAGCCGGCAGCAGCGCCTGTTCACGCTGGGCCTGGACTACCAGGGCGACGCGTTCCGCGTGAATGCGGACTTCGGCTACCAGAAGCAGCGGATCAACCAGGGCCGCAGCACGGTCCAGCTGTCGGGTACGGCTTTGCCGGCGGTGCCGTCCGCCTCGACGAACTTCGCCCAGCCATGGACGTATTCCGAGCTGGAAGACACCTACGGCACGATCCGCGCCGAGTACGACGTCACCAGGAACTGGACCACCTACGCCGCCTTCGGCGCGCACCACAGCAACGAGTTCGGCAACTACAGCGGCGCGAACGTCGGGAATAACGGCTTTGGCACGGCCACGCGGCTGACCGTTCCGTTCAAGCAGGATACCTACACCGGTGAAGTGGGCGTGCGTGGCCGCTTCGAAACCGGCCCGGTCAAGCACACGGTGAACCTGAGCTGGTCCGGCCTGGAGCAGGAGAAGAGCAGCGCGTTCCAGTCCTCGCCCGCGTTCCCAACCAATCTCTACAACGCGCCGACCGTGCCGTACCCGGCCGCCCCGACCACCGGCAATATGGCCGATCCGAACGTGACGGGCCGGGTCAACATCAACGGGGTGTCGTTCTCGGACACGCTGTCGTTCCTGAACGACCGCGTGCTGCTGACCGGCGGCGTGCGCCAGCAGGTGATGAACATCCGTGGCTACGCAACGGCCACGGGCGTGCAGACGGCGAACTACAGCGAGTCCGCCACGTCGCCGATGTTCGGCCTGGTGGTCAAGCCGCTCCAGAACGTCTCGCTGTACTACAACTACATCGAGGGTCTGGCGCAGGGCGGCACCGCGCCGTCCAACACCATCAACGCCGGGCAGGTGTTCGCGCCGGCCAAGTCGAAGCAGCATGAAGTGGGCGCGAAGTACGACGCGGGCAGCTTCGGCACCACGCTGGCGTTCTTCCAGATCGAGCAGCCGACGGGCGTCACGCAGGGCAATGTGTTCGCCGTGCGGGACCAGCGCAATCGCGGCGTGGAGTTCAGCGTGTTCGGCGAGCCGCTGCGCGGCGTGCGCCTGCTGGGCGGCGTGTCCTATATAGACTCGAAGGTGTCGAACACGGGCAACGCCAACACCGAGGGCAAGCCGGGTGTGGGCGTGCCGATCTACACGCTGACGATGAGCGGCGAGTACGACCTGCCGTTCCTCCCGGGCGCGACGGTGTCCGGCCGCTATATCCAGACCGGCCGCCAGTCCGCCAACACGACCAACACCATCAGCCTGCCGTCGTGGAACCGATTCGATCTCGGGGCGCGCTACGCGTTCAAGGCGTCGCAGCTGCGCTATACGGTGCGGGCGGGCGTCGAGAACATCGCGGACAAGGACTACTGGGCGTCGTCGAGCGGCGGCATCCTCGTGATCGGCCAGCCGCGTACCTTCAAGCTGTCGATGACCGTGGACTACTGAGTCCGCAACCAGTCGCGCGGGGACTGGCCGACCTTGGCCAGGAACGCACGCGACAAGGCCGACGGGTTGGCGTAGCCCAGCTCGTCGGCCATCAGTTTCAGCGGCACGCCGTCACGCAGGCGCGCCTGCGCAAGGCTGATGCGCCAGTCGGCCAGATAGTCGGCTGGCGTCTGCCCCACCACCTCCCGAAACGTCGCCGCGAACGCGCTGCGCGACATCCCGGCGCAACCCGCCATCGACTCCACGCTCCATGCCTCGCCCGGTGCCTCGTGCACGGCGACCAGCGCCCGCGCCAGGCGCGCATCGGACAGGCCAGTGATCAGGCCCGGCTGGATGCCGGCTTGCTCGGGATGGTCGAGCAGCCAGCGCAGCAGCTGGATCAGCACCACTTCGAACAGCCGGTCGGCCAACAGGCGCTGGCCACAGCGCACGCGCTCCGTCTCGGCGAACAGCAGCGCGAGCGCGGGATCGAGCCCATCTACCTGTGCCAACGGCAGCACGATCAGGGGCGGCAGGGCGCGTGCCAGCGGATTCATGGCCCCGCCATCGAAATCGAGCGTGGCGCAGGTGAACTGGGAACCCTCCACCGGCGGATTGTGGAAGGTGTGGACGGCGTAGCGCGGATAGAACAGCAGCGACGGTTCCTCGATCACCAGCCGGGTGGGCAGGGCGCTCGCGCCATGCGTGACCTCGGTGCGCCCTTCGCGCAGCACGTGCAGGAAGCCCCGGCCGGCTTCGTCGAAGCGCGTGACGCCGCAGAGCGGCCCGGTGTGGAACAGGTGCGCGCGGACGCGGAAGCGTTCGAGCAGCGCGGACAGGCGATCAGGCGGGGATTCCGGCAGCGAGGACATGGGTCTGGACGATCTGGACGAATAGGATGATTTCGTGGACGAATTGTATCCCTTCGTACGATGCCTGCGGCCATAGTAGAGACACCCCGGACGCCAGGCGATTCAGCCGGCACCCCGGGAGCCTCTCTCACTGTCGCTCTATATATAGGAGTTCATCATGACCGCACGTGTTTCCCTGCCCAACGCCAGCAACGCCCCCGCCGGCAGCGCCGCCGCCCTGGCCCAGATCCAGGCCGCCTTCGGCACGACCCCGCAGATGTTCCGCGCCGTGGCCAATTCGCCGGCCGCGCTGCAATCGATGTGGGGCGCGTTTGGCGCGCTCGGTGGCGGTGTGATTCCGGCGCAACTCGGCGAGAAGATCGCCGTGGCCGTTGCCGACCGTAACCGCTGCGAATACTGCCTGGCCGCCCATACGGCGCTGGGCCGCAAGGCCGGCGCCACCGCTGAGGAGATGGCTGCCGCCCAGGCTGGGCGTGCCGAGGATGCCCGGACGGCCGCCGCGCTGGCCTTCGCGCTGAAGCTGGTGAACGACCGGGGCCAGGTGTCGGACGCCGACGTGGCCCAACTGCGGGAAGTCGGCTTCGGCGACGAAGAAATCGTGGAAATCGTCGCCCACGTGGCCCTGAACCTGTTCACCAACTACATCAACGTGGCGCTGAACGTGCCGGTGGATTTCCCCGGCGTGAAGCTCAACCCACGTTGAGCCGGTAAGCCGCCGTCTAGCGCAGCAGGTTCGACCGCGCCAGCTCGATGACCTCGTCGGCGCGGCCGTTCATCACGGCCTTCATCGCCCACAGGCTGAAGCCCTTGACCTGCTCCGCCTTCAGGGACGGCGGCATCGCCAGTTCCTGCGTGTTGGTCACCACGTCGAGCAGGGCGGGCCCGTCATGCGCCAGCATGGTGGCGATGGCCTCCGGCAGCAGCAGCGGGTCTTCCACGCGCTGGGCATGCACGCCGATGGCGCGCGCCATGGCCGCGAAATCGGGATTCTGCAGCGACGTGCCCGACTCCAGGTAGCCAGACGCCTTCATCTCCAGCGCGACAAAACCGAGCACGCTGTTGTTGAAGATCACCACTTTGACGGGCAGGCCCTGCTGGGAAAGCGTCAGGAAATCGCCCATCAGCATTGCAAAACCGCCGTCGCCGGACAGGCTGATGACCTGCCGCCCCGGATAGGCGGACTGGGCGCCAATCGCCTGCGGCAGCGCGTTCGCCATCGACCCATGCGCGAGCGAGCCGATCAGCCGGCGCTGGCCGTTCATGCGCAGGTAGCGCGCGGCCCAGATCGTCGGCGTGCCGACGTCGAAGGTGAAGACGGCGTCCTCGGCGGCCTGCTCGCTCAGCAGGCGGGCCAGGTACTGCGGATGGATGGGCTTGCGGCCACTGTCGCCCGTGGCGAGGTCGTCCAGTTGACGGCGTGCGTCGCGATAGTGGCGCAGGCTCGCCGCCAGATGGGCTTCGTCGGCCTTGGGGGCCAGGCGGGGCAGCAGGGCGTCCAGCGTGGCGCCGACATCGCCGACCAGCCCCATGTCCAGCCGCGTGCGGCGCCCGAGGTTTTCCGGACGGATATCGATCTGCACGACCTGCGCGCCCTCGGGGTAGAACTGGCGATAGGGGAAATCGGTGCCGAGCATCAGCAGCGTGTCGCATTCCTGCATGGCGTGGTAGCCGGAGCTGAAGCCGATCAGCCCGGTCATGCCCACGTCGTACGGATTCTCGTATTCGATGTACTCCTTGCCGCCCAGGGCGTGCACCACGGGTGCCTTCAGCGTGGCCGCCAGTTGCACCACCTGGTCATGCGCGCCGGCGCAGCCGCGCCCGCACAGCAGCGTTGTGCGCTGGCTGCCGCGCAGCAGGCTGGCCAGGGCGTCGAGCGAGTCGGCGTCCGGCGTGACCACCGGGGGCCGCAAGGCGATGGCGGCGGGCGCGGACTCGGCGAACGTGCCCTCGCGCAGCGCCACATCGCCCGGAATCACGATCACGGCCACGCCCCGCCGGCCCACTGCCGCGCGGATCGCGGATTCGAGTACGCCGGGCAACTGCTCGATGCTGGTGACGAGTTCGCAGTAGTGGCTGCACTCCCGGAACAACTGCTCGGGATGCGTCTCCTGGAAGTAGCCGCGGCCGATTTCGGCGCTCGGGATATGGGCGGCGATGGCCAGCACCGGCACGCCGGAGCGGTGGCAATCGAACAAGCCATTGATCAGATGCAGGTTGCCGGGGCCGCAGCTCCCGGCGCAGACGGCCAGCTTGCCGGTCAGGTGCGCCTCGGCGCCCGCTGCGAATGCGGCGGTTTCCTCGTGGCGGGTATGGATCCAGTCGATGTCGCCGCGCTGGCGCAGCGATTCAGTGATGCCGTTGAGGCTGTCGCCGACGACGCCGTAGATGCGTTCGACGCCCACTGCGTGCAGGACGCGGGTGATGAGGTCGGCTGCGTGGTTGGCCATGGTGCTCTCCTTGTACGATCGGTGCCTGCGAGCGAGGCGGAATCCCAAGGTACAAGGGTAGGCGGTGATGGCCGGGGAGGATAGCGCGCGGGGCCGGTCCTGTCCGATCCGCACGGCGCGTCGGCATGTCGAATGCGCCCGGACCATGAAAAAGGCCGCCATGGCGGCGGCCTTGCGGGGGCGCGGCGCGTCGCTTAGGCGTGCAGCGCGGCCGGTTGCAGCGATTTGCCGGTCAGGCTGGCTACGGCGACGGCCATGGCCTGCTCGCGGGCCTCGGCGGCGGCCGGCGCGGGCATGAAGCGCTCGGGGGCTTCGCGCGCCAGTTGCTGGAGGTGGCGCAGCTTGGCCTGGAGGCCGGGTTCCACGCGCGAATCGGGCGTCACCGTCGACGGGCAGGCCACGCCGAGGATGTCCAGTGCCTGGCGGAAGTTCTCTACCGTCAGGCCCTCGACCGGATTCACCTGCACGAGGTGGCGGCGCTGCGCATCCGTCATCGAGGCCGGTGCGGCCGTCGACAGGATCACCCAGCTACCCGGCGCGGCACGCTGTGCGAACCACGCGTCGATCTCGGCGCCATGGCCGCCCGCCACGCGCGGGGTCATGCCTTCCACCTGAAGATCGAGCTGTTGCAGGATCGCGGCGGGCGTGCCACGACGCCAGGCGTCGGATACCACCACGCGGGCGCCGGCAATGCCGAACAGCCGGCGCAGGAAGCCCAGCGCGATCGGATCGAAGAAACGGACATCCCTCAGGGTGCCGCTCGTTGGCGTACCGCCCAGGCGGGCAGCGGAGCGGTCCGAGTAGAGGACGCCGGGTACGTCCAGCATGATGAGGCGTTCAGACATGATTTCCCTGTGGTAGTCGGTACTGTTTGGTCGAGACAAGCGTACTCGGCAATTCGGCTTCTGCGGCGACACAAAACGTGCGTAAGTGCAACAGTTCTGTAACTTCTACACCGGAGGCGTAAATGCCCGTTACCCCTTGTTCTCAAATGTTTCCGGCCGACACACCTGCCTGAATCCGGGGTCGATTCCGGCGCGGATGTGGGGCCAATGGAGAAGAAAACGAATGCACCAGCGCATCGGTTGACACGTCGCGATTAGGGGAATTACTAGGATTTACCCGAGGCGGGATTGGAGGCCGAGAAGGGGCGGGCAGGGACGGTGGGGCGATGGGGGGGCGGTGAGGCGGCTTACCGCTTGCGCAGTAAACGCATTTCGAAATGCTCGAATGATTGCTGGCACGCCGCGCTGCAAAACAGCACGGTCGGGCCCACGGGTTGCTCGCAGCCATGACAGGCGCCGCACGGCTTGAGCCGTGGCGCCCAGTCGCGGCCCGCCGCGTCGAGATCATCATGAAAGGACGAATCGTCCTGCACTGCCTTGCGTAGCGCCATGCCTGGTCCTTGCTGTGCGTCTCGATTGAGAGGCAAGCGATCATGCTAGCCGGGCCGTGACCCGGGGAGAATCAGCATTCGCTTATTTACGACAGCAAAGACCGGAAACTTTAACAATGGCGTGACATTGCTGCGGTGCAGCGTGGCAGGGCTACTGGAACTGGAAGCGCGACACGTCAGATTCCAGCGCGGCGGCTTCCTCGTCGAGCCGGTTGGCGTGCTGTGCCACGGTGTCCACCAGCGCGCCGTTCTGCGCCCCGGTCTGCCCGAGTTCCGCGAGGGCATCGCCCACGGTGCGGATGCCGGCGGCCTGTTCCTCGGCCAGCGCGCGCAGATGGCCCGCGAGGCTGTGGCTGCGATCGACCGCCGACTCGATCCCTTCCATCGCCGCCACCACGGTGCCGCTGAGGCTGGCGCCGCGTTCGATCTCGCGCGTGGCGTCGCCGACGATGCCGCCGATCTCGCGGGCGGCGTTGGCGCTGCGCTGGGCCAGCGCGCGCACTTCCTGCGCGACCACCGCGAAGCTGCGCCCCGCCGCGCCGGCGCGCGCGGCTTCCACGGCGGCGTTGAGCGCGAGGATATTGGTCTGGAACGCAATGCCCTCGATCACCGTGACCACCTCGGCGATATTGCGCGAATGGCCCAGCACGTTGGCCATGGTCCCGTTCATGTCGCGTACCACCGCCATGCCGGCGCCCGATGCAGTGCGCGCCTGGTTGGCCATCGTGCTCGATTCATTGGCCTGCTCATGCACCTGTTCGACGAGCGCGGTCAGGCGAGTCATGCTGGCCGCCGCGTGGCGCAGTGCCTCGGCCTGCTGCGCAGTGCGTGCCGCGAGTTGCTGGTTGCCGTCGGCAATATCGCCGCTGGTGTCCGTGATCTCGTGCGCTGACTCCTGAATGCGGGCCAGCACGCCGGCCAGTTCGTCGCGCATGCCAGCCAGGAAATAGAGCAGGCTGGTCTGATCGTCCCTGCGCAGGTTGATATGCGCGGTCAGGTCGCCGCTGGCGATGCGGTTGGCCGCCGCCGCGGCGTCGCGCGGTTCGCCGCCGAGTTCGCGCGTCAGGCTGCGCGCTGCAAACCACGCCAGCGCGCCGGCCGCCACGAAGCTGGCCACGAGCAGCGCGGCCATCAGCGTTTGTGCGCCGATCTGGCTCGCGGCAACGCCCGCCACGGTGTCGGCGGCCTGCCGCTCCAGGCCGGCGCGCGTGGCTTCCATCAGCGCGCCGAGCTTTTGCAGTTGCTCGCCCAGGAAATGGCCGTCGACGGAAACGGCGCTGTCGAACTGCAGGGCGTCCAGCGGCTGCTTGTTGATCAGCGCCACGTAGCCTTGCATCAGTTCACCTGCCGCTGCGCGCTCCTTTTGCAGCGCCTGTGCCTGGCGCGGCGCGGCCTGGCGCACGCCGTCCACGGCGGCGTCGAGCTGGCGCATGGCCTGCCGGATGTCCGCGCCGGCAGCGTCACGCTCGGTGGTGCTCGTGGCCAGCGTCAGCGCCAGTTGCGCGCGGCCCAGCATAGCCAGTGCGGCCTGCGCGCGTTCCGCCGAAATGGCGCCGCGCATGTCGCGTTGATACAGGATGTCGGTGTCCTGCTTGAGGGAAACCAGATTGAGGATGCCGATCAGGCCGACCACGGCGCCGAAGACATAGACCAGAATGAATGCGGCGGACAGCCGCGCCGCCAGCGGCAGTCGCACCAGCCGTTGCCACACGGCTTCGCCGCGTGCGCGCGGCAGACTCAGTTGGATGGCTTGCAACACGAAACAGACTCCTGCCGGGATTGCCCCGGCCATGCCATGACCCGATGCCCGCCGCGTGGCTGCCTGACCGTGCCGCCCGGTGTGGACGACCGGGGCATATTCCCGTTGCGGTGCGCCGCCATGCTCGGCGAACGGTGTGACGCAGGCGTGACACCGTCGCACAACGGGGAGATCGGCGCAGGCCGCAGAGGGCGGGTTACGGCTGGAGCAACGGCTGGCCGGGTGGGCCCGTCAGGTCGGCGCGGACGGTCTGGTCGAGGATGTCGAGCCGGTAGCCCTGCGCGTACACGACATTGACGGTGACGCCGTTGGCCGGGCAGAGATCGAGCGTGCGGCGCATGCGCGAGACCAGCCCCGCCAGCGCGCGCGAGAGCGGTGGCAGGTCATGACCCCAGATCATATGTTCGATCCGCTTGCTGGCCAGGATGCGGCCCGCGTTGGCGAACAGCAGCGTGGCAAGGTCGAACTCCTTCGGCGTCATGGCGATGCGGCGCCCATTCAGCATGGCGAAGCGGCCGGGGCTGTTCAGCTCGTAGGGGCCGGCGCGCATCGGCAGGTTGTTGCGGAAGCGCGCGCCGCACATGCGTCGGCGCAGAGCGGAGATGCGCGCCAGCAGCACGCGGTTGCTCAGGGCCTCGAGCACGTAGTCGTCGGCGCCGGCGTCGAGCGCCTCCACGAGGTCGTTGTCGTTGTTATGCTGCCCGCCGATCATGATGATCGGCATGTCGCGGGCGCGGACGGCGCGCACGGCACGGATCACGTCGATGGCGGAAATGTCTTGCAGGTCGCGGTCGACCAGCAGCATGTCGTAGCTGTCATGGCTGAGGCCGTGGATCAGGTCCCGGCCGGCAAGGAAGAGGGTGCACTGGAAACCCGCGAGGGAGAGCAGGTCCTGGATGGGGTGGAGGCGGGCCGCGCGGCTGGCCAGTAAGGCAATGTTGGTCGAAACACTCATGCTACAACTACCAGAAAACTGAAACGGATTGACGGAGAGGAACCGTCAGAGCGTAGCGGCGGCATGCCCGGCCGGACAATCGCCATTCCCTTAAATGTGGGATCGCCGCGAACCGGGTCAGGCTTATCCACAGAACGTGTGGATAACTGGCGGGTGGGCGGAGGCGCACCGGCGCCGGCACGCCATTGCATCGGCGCGCCTAAAAATGAGGCAGCCCGACCGGCATATGGCGATCGGGGGGATGCCCTCATGTGACGGGTATGCCAGAATACGGCTCATCCATGTACGGGCCCGCAGCGCCGAACCATCCGCCTATGTTGATGAGTCCTAGCGTGATCGCCGCAGTGATGGTCGCCTTCCATATCGTTGGCGTGATGGCCGCACTGCATGCCGTGATGACGGTCCGCACCGCGCCCGGCGCCATTGCGTGGGCGGGGTCGCTGGTGATGATGCCGTACTTCGCGCTGATTCCGTACCTGATCTTCGGCCGCAGCACCTTCGCCGGCTACGTCAATGCCCGCCGTTTCAATAATGACCGCCTGCGCGAGATCCGCCGTGGCATGACCGCGTCCGAGCGCGAGGCCATGTCAGCCTGTGTGGTGACCGCGCCGGCGCAGGCCTGCATGCGCGCGCTGCCCGGTCTGACCGGCATGCCGTGCCTGGCCAACAACGACGTGCGCCTGCTGATCAACGGCCAGCAGACCTTCGAAGCCATCTTCGCTGCCATCGACGCCGCCACGCAGGTCGTGCTGGTGCAGTTCTTCATCGTCCATGACGACGAACTGGGCCGCGAACTCCAGCGCCGCCTGTGCGAGCGCGCCCGCGCCGGCGTGAAGGTCTATTTCCTGTTCGACAGCATCGGCTGTCACGGACTCGGACGCGGCTATGTGCGCACGCTCCAGCAGGCAGGGGTGGAGGCGCGGTCCTTCGCCACGCATCCCGGCTTCGTCAATCGTTTCCAGCTGAATTTTCGCAATCACCGCAAGCTGGTGGTCGTGGACGGCGCGCGCGCCTTCCTGGGCGGGCACAACGTCGGCAACGAATACCTGGGCGCGCGGGCGCCGCTCTCGCCGTGGCGCGATACGCATATCGAAATTCGCGGCGCGGCGGTGCTGGAGCTGCAGATGGCGTTTGCCGAGGACTGGTATTGGGCTGCGAAGGAGGTGCCGTACCTGATGCTGCCGCCGCATGGCGATGTGGGCGAGATGATCTGCCAGGTCGTGCCGTCCGGCCCGGCTGACGCGCAGGAGACCTGCTCGCTGTTCTTCGTCGAGGCGATCCAGTCGGCGCAGAAGCGGGTCTGGATCACCTCGCCGTACTTCGTGCCGGACGAGGCGGTGTTCGCCATGCTGCGCCTTGCCGTGCTGCGCGGGGTGGACGTGCGCATCCTGATTCCGTCGCGCCCGGACCACCTCGTGGTGTACGCGGCGTCCACCATCTACGCCTACCAGGCGGTGTGCGCGGGCGTGAAGGTCTACCGCTACCAGCCCGGCTTCCTGCATCAGAAGGTGATCCTGATCGACGATGAGGCCGCCGCCGTGGGCACCGCCAATCTCGACAATCGCTCGTTCCGGCTCAATTTCGAGATGATGGTGATGACCGCGCATCCGGCCTTCGCGCGGGACGTCACGCGCATGCTCGAGGCCGACTTCGCCGAGGCGCGCGAGATCAGTCGCGACGAATTTTTGGCCTCGCCCGCGCTGCTCCGGGTGGCGATGCACGTGGCCAAGCTGTTCGCCCCCATCCTCTGAGCAAATCCGCTGCCGCCGTTGTCCACATTGGCGGCTGGCGCTCCTTGTGTACACTGTCTACTATACAAAGCAGAATGAGTGGACGATGTCCACATGGGAGTTTGATATGAGCCGAGTCGCCGCCACGCCGCCCACGCGGAGCACTTATCGACATGGCGATCTACGGCGCGCCTTGCTCGAAGCCGGGATCGATCTCGCACGCACTGGCGGCCCGGAGGCCGTGGTGCTGCGTGAAGCCACGCGCCGCGCGGGCGTGGTGCCGAATGCCGCGTACCGTCACTTCGCGAGCCGGCAGGACCTGTTGGAGGCGGTGCGCGCCGCGGCCTTGTCCGGCCTGGCCATGGCCATGGAGACCGAACTGGCATCGCTGCCCGCCAATGCCTCCGCCACCGAGCGCGCGCGCGGGAGCCTGCGCGCGGTGGGTGCGGGCTACCTCCGTTATGCGCTGGCCGAGACAGGCCTGTTCCGCACCGCCTTCTCGGTGCCGGACGATGTAGAGGACGACCCGGACCCCGCCAAGGCAGGCAACAGCGGCCTCAACCCGTTCCAGTTGCTGGGCGCCGCGCTCGATCATTGGGTCGATGCGGGCCTGCTGCCAGCGGCGCGCCGCCCCGGCGCAGAGTATGTCGCCTGGTCCGCCGTCCACGGGTTAGCCATTTTGTTGATCGACGGCCCCCTGCGCAGCCGCGCGCAGGAACAGGCCGGCATCATCGGTGCGCGGCTGTTGGACATGGTGGAGAACGGCCTGACGGTGGCCTGAGACCAAAAAAATGCCACGTGGCGGGGACCACGTGGCATCCAAGTAAAAGAATGCCAGCGAGGGGTCAACTCTGGCACTCCATCGGGTACCTGCATTGCACAGGCGGGGCCAAGTGTAAGAAGACGATTCTGATTCGTGAATAGGAATAGTCCGAAAATGGATTTCCGCCCCGCAAATACTGTCTAACGGCCATGGGGCGACGGTCGAAGCCGCCCTCGGCTTTGATGCAGGTCAATGGGAGTGCACGATGAATGGGGCGCGCGGTTGGATGATGGCGGGCATTGCGGGCGCCACATGGATGCTGGGCGGCTGCGTGGCATATCCCGGCTATGACACGTACTACGGCAGCTATCCGTCCGGCTATGCCTCGTCAGGCTATGACTCGTCGGGGTATTACGGCGGCTACTACAGCGGCTATCCCGCCTATGCCTACGGCTATCCGTATGCCGGGTATCCGTATTACTACCGACCCTGGTATGGCGGCTTCTACGGCAGTGTCTGGTATGGCAGCGGCTATCGCGGCTACTACGGGCGTGGATATCGTGGCTATTACGGGGGCTACCACGGCTACCACGGGGGACACGGCGGGTACCACGGCGCCTATGGCGGCTACCGTGGCGGCGGTTATGGCTATGGCGGTGGGGGCGGGGGAAGAGGCGGCGGCGGGCGCGGTCGACGCTGAGTGCCAGCGCGCCCGCGCGATGCCGGCAGGAGCAATGCCTACGGCAACTGCCGAAGCTGTCCGATCACGGACATCAACCGCCCGTGTGCCACGATGACCGACGACTCGTCCTGCAGCGCCTCCTGATAGCGCTTGCGAAACGCCTCGTCCCCGCGCTCGCTGAACAGCTTCTGCGCGGCGGCGGCCACGGCCCGGCAGGTATCGTCATGATGTTCGTCGCCCTCGAGTTCTTCGTCGATCTCGATGATGAGGCGCGACAGCGGGTCCAGCCAGCGAAAGAAAGATTCTTCGGTGACCAGCTGCACGAACTGCCCGGCTGGAATCGGACCGTGCAGACGCTCGTATTGACCACGGTCGTAGCCGATGACTTCCTTGTGTACCTGGAGCAATGCCGCGCGCAGGGCGCGCAGGCCTAAGCGGCGGGTTTCCTGGGTGGCAAGGAACTGTTCGCTGGGCATGCCTTTTCTCCACTTTCCTGTTCCGGGGCAGGGCGTGTCGACATGACCCGTCGGCGGGGTCCTCCCGGGAACCGCCATCGCCTGCCCGATCGTTTTCGGTATGCATCGCCATGCGGCATGACATGGAGTATGCGTGAGTCAGTATAGGAAGCGCACGTGGCGCAGACCAGCGCGCAAGCCTAGCGAGATACCCGTATTGCGGCCCTGCGGCAAACCGTGGCGGCCATGTGGGTGAGTCTGAAACAAGATGTCGATGGTGCGATGCAAGGCACCGCTCAGGCACCCGGACCTTGCAACGATGCCCCCGCCGTGGCGATGATTTCCTCTGGGGAAGGATGTGCGCGCGCAGTCAACCGCATGCGTGCGAGCAGCGGAAGATGATCGGACGCCAGCCGCGTCAGCGCGCTGCGATGGCCCGCCACCGACACCAGGTGCGCGCGTGGCGAAGTCCAGATCCGGTCCAGCGCGAGGAAGGGCCAGCGCGACGGAAATGTCGAGACATGGGGTGTGCGTTCGAAGTACGCATGCAGCCAGCGCAGCGGGCGCCCCCACAGGAACCACTCGTTCACATCGCCGAGCAGGATGGTGGGCTGCTCGGGCGCCTCCGCCAGCGCGGTGAGCAGCCGGCGCACCTGCCAGCGCCGCTCGCCGGGCATCAGTCCGAGGTGCGTGGCAATCACGCGCAGCGCGAAGGTGTCGTGCTCCACGGCGTTGCATTCGAGCATGGCGTCGATGGCGCCGCGCGGCTCATGCCCCTTCACGCTGAGGTCGATATGGCGGATGCGCAGCGGCCGGTAACGCGTGAGCAGGCCGTTGCCGTAGTCGCCGTCCTCGCGGACCAGCGTGGGGCCGGGAATGGCGTGCAAGCCGCTGTGCGCGGCGAGGAAGCGCAGCATGTCGAAGCCGGTATGGCGCGACTCCACTTCCTGCAGGGCGATCAGGTCCGCGCGCAGTTCCGTCACCACATCCGCGATGCGCTTCGGCACGAAATGCCCATCGGTGCCCACCCCGCCGTGGATGTTGTAGCTGGCCACGGCGATGTCCGCGTGCAGGGACCCGGAGGCGTCCGACGCGGGATTCGATGCGGGAGGCAACGGCGCGTTCATCAGGCCCCCTCGCGCGAAGGCGCGCTGGTGCACGGTGGCGGGTGCCGCGCCGCCGCTGTCGCGACCGTCGCAGCCGTCGCTGCCGCATGGAGTTCGGCGTTCGCCGCACGCTCCCGGCGCTTGCGCCGCCGGCGCAGCAACACTGCCACGGTGATCGGAATCAGCAGCACCAGCGCCAGCAGGGCGAAGGTGCCCGCGCCGGGGTCTTTCGCCACGGCGGCAATCCGGTCCACCAGCGAGGCGGTGATGAGGATGCCCGGCGTCATGCCGATGGCGGTGCCGAGCAGGCAGTCCCGCAGCCGGATGCGCGACGCGCCCACCACCAGGTTGACCAGCGTGAACGGCGCCACGGGCACGAGGCGCAGCACCACCATCGCCAGCACGCCATGCTGGCGCACCTTCTGGCTCACGCGGTTCAGCCGGCGTCCGCCAAGGCGCCGCACCGCGTGGCGGCCCAGCAGCCGGCCCGCCGTATAGCCGCCGGCCGCGCTCAGCACCGAGCCGCACAGCGCCAGCAGCGCGCCGTACCACGGCCCGAACACGACCAGCGTGACCACGATCAACAGCGTCACCGGAAACATCACCAGCCCGCCCGCCACGAAGGCGGCCATCATCGCGCCCGGCGCAAACGGCATGTCGCGCACGCGCTCGATCATCGTCAGCAGGTAGCGGAAATCGGCCCACTCGCGCAGCGGCGTATAGCGCCACGCGAAGGCCATGCCGCCCAGCACGAGTACCAGCAGCACGAACACCGCCACCCGGTTGGCCGCGTGGGGGCGGGCCTCCTGGCTGACGAACTCGGCCATGATCTGCTCGCTGTCGATGGGCTCGATGGGGTCCAGCAGCCGTGCATCGGGCAGCGCGGCATCCACTTCTTCCGGCACGGTCGGCGAGAACCGCTCCAGCGTGCGCCCGTCGCTGCGGTGCAGGGTTTCGATGGCGGCGTGCAGGCCGCCGGCATCCGCCAGCGCGGTGTCGAGTTCCTCCGGCGTGACGGCGAGGTGCTCGCTCAGCAGCCGCCCGCGCATGGCCCGGATGCCGGCGGCGATCTTTGGATGGCCGTTGGCCTCCACCACGAGGTTGCATTCGGTATCGAGCCCGAACGAGCGATTGCTGAGATTGGCCGACCCGATGGTCAGCAATTGGTCGTCTACCACCATGACCTTGCTGTGGACGTTGACGCAGGCGTCGCCAAGGTCCGGCACATGCGGGCAGTACAGGTGGAACCGTTCGTGCTGGTCCGCGCCGCGCAGCCGCCGGCAGAGCCGCGCGCGCAGCACCCCCATGCTCGCTTCTTCCAGCCAGCCGCTCTCGGTGCGCCGCGAGACCAGCGCAATCTCCGGCCCCTCGGGCTCGCGCAGGCGCTTGGTGAACGCGTCGGCGATCAGGCCGGAGCTGAAATACTGGTTCTCAAGGTAGATGCCCTCGCGCGCCGCGCCGATGGCATCCAGATACAACTCGCGGATCTCGGACACGCCGGGATCGTCCTCGCACGCCGGCGCGGTCCGGCTGATGCCGACGTCCACATTGGTGAGGTCAGGCTCGACGCTCTCCGGCCACGCATCCCCCAGCGGCTGGTCCGGCACGCGCGGCTGGCGGCCCGTGGCGCGCAGCCAGCGCGCCGCCGCCAGGTCGCCCAGCGCGGCGGCGGCATCGCCATCGACCACGCACTGCACGTCATGGAAGGGCGGATAGGGCTTGCCGTCCAGATCCACGCGGCGCGGGTCGTCGGCCAGATGGTGATGGGTGTCCCAACGCCGGATGGTCAGGTCCAGGCCGCCCACGAAGGCCACCTGATGATCGACCACCACGACCTTCTGATGATGCGAGGCCCCGGGCGGATGGTTGCCATCGAGCCGGAAAGACAGCCGCCGATGGGTCTGCCAGTGCATCTTGGCGTCGGGCAGCCACTCGCGCTCCAGCGCGAACACCATCGCGAAATCCCAACTCAGCACGTAGATCCGCAGCCCACGCCGGCGTTTGCACAGCGTGTTCAGGAACTCGCGCAGCGTGGGCGGCAGGCCATCGGGCGGGTCATCGCCGCCCGGATTCATCACCATCCGGCTGTCGATGTCCCAGCCGAGGATGAACACGCTGTGCGTGGCCTTGGCCAGCGCCTCACGGAGTGCGGAGAAATACGCATCGGCGTCGACCAGCATCGAAAACCGCTGGCACGGCTCCACCCGCCAGCAGTTGTGGCCGGGACGCAGGAGCGGGGAATTGGGAAGGGCGTCGGACATCACCCCGCCACAGGCGCAAGTTTTGTACCGGATGGGGATCTGGGGCTGAGGCTAGGGTTTGGCGATGGCGGAGCACCGCCCCCGGTGTGCGCTTTACTCGGCTTTGTAATTTTGACAATCGACGGAGAGGGATGGCGAGCGCGTCAGCCGCGCCGCGCCGCCTCACGCCAAGCCCCCGGCGGCAGGCCGAAGCGGCGGGCGAACGCGCGGGTAAAAGTCGTCTGGTCGGGATAGCCGACGCCGAAGGCGATGTCGGTCAGCGGCATCGTGCCGGCCATCAGCCATTGCACGGCCTGATCGAGGCGCAGGCGGGTCTGGTAGCCGTGCGGCGTGTCGCCGAAGGCTTCGCAGAAGAGGGTATGGAAGTGGCGGGCGCCCCAGCCGAAGCGGCTGGCGAGTTCGTCGGCGCGGGGTGGTTCGGCGAGGCTGGCGCGCAGGCAGGCGTCGATCGCCATGACCGGGAAGCGGGCGGCGTCGTGCCGGGTGAGGTCCTGCCCGAGCGAGGTGGCCAGATTGCCGGCGAGGATGGCCGCGCGCTGCCAGTCGTGCTGCGGCGGGGCGCCGGGGTGGGTTTTCGGGATGGTGACGAGCGTGCGCACTTGCGCGGCGAGCGGGCCCTCCAGCGCGAAGGTGCGCGGGCGGGCCATCAGCCGGGCCGGCAGGGCCACGGAACTGGCCGGGAAGTCGGCCACAAGCTGCAGGTTCTCGGTCAGGCCCACGCAGACATGGTGTTCGCCACCGGGCACGACCAGGCCGTGTTCGGCATCCACACGATAGGCGTGACCGTCGATTTCCAGTTCGATGGCGCCGTCCACGCCGAACAGCAACTGGTGGTAGTCGTGCGCATGGCCGAGCGGCTGCGGCTGGAATCGCCGCGGCTCGACCAGCGGGGCGGCGTGGTCAGCGCGCTTCGGCACGTTGCGTCCGTCCCTGGGTCTGGCACAGCCACACCCCGCCGCCGGCCACGGCCATGCCAAGCCACTGGAGCGGCACCAGATGGTCGCCAAACAGCAGCGCGGCCTGCACGGCGGCCAGCGGCGGGGCGAGGAACATCAGCGCGGCGGCGTTGGCGGCGCGCCCGCGGCGCACCAGCCCCAGCAGCAGCCACGTACCGAGCCCCGACAGCACCAGCGCGGCATAGGCCAGCGACGCCCACAGCGTGACGCCCGGCTCCCAGTGCAGCGCGCCCGGGCCGCCGTTGACCGTGACCAGCGCGCCGGCCACCAACATCGCGCCGGCATTCTGCCAGGCCGAGCTGGCGCGAATGTCGGCCTTGGCGATGGAGGTCTTCTGCAAGAGCGTACCCATGGTGATGGAAACAATGGCCAGCAGGCCGATCAGCACGATCCACGGCGACACCGCGTGCGGCGCGCCGGCCCGCATCGCCGGCAGGACGACCAGCCCCACGCCGCCCGCGCCGAGCGCGAGCCCGCGCCAGGTGCGCATCGAAGCTAGCTCTTTTAATAGTGGGATGGCAAGCAGCGCGGTCAGCAGCGGCTGCAGGGCGCCCAGCAGCGCCATCACGGACGGCGACAGCCCGTGCGCCACGGCGCCGTAGCCGGCACACAGGTAGATGCCCTGCATCAGCGCGCCAGCCAGCAGGTGGCGGGGCACCTCGCGCGCCGCCGGCCACGCCGCCCCGGCCAGCACCGCCGCCAGCGTGAACATCAGCCCGGCCAGCGCAAAGCGGGCGAGCAGGAACAGGCTGGTGTCGGCCACGGGCACGACCGCCTTGCCGACGATAAAGCCGGTGGACCAGATCAGGACGAAGGCCAGGCCAGGCAGCCAGGCGGGCAGGGGGCGCGACATGGAAGCGGTACTCGATCAGATTCCGGGCGGCCGGTCAGTGGCCGCATTGGGGGAGATTGTCCGGCAGGGTAGCGGGGCGGGAGGGGGCTGTCTTGGCGATTCCTGCAATCGATCTTCAGACAAATCCGATGGACCTCATGGACAATATGCGCCTTGTCCACGTCTTCCGGCCCCGATCGGGCCGTTCCCGCCATGCCAACGACCGCGCCGCATCACCGCCTGATCCAGGATCTCGGCCTCGTGCCCCATCCGGAGGGGGGATTCTACCGGGAGACCTACCGCGACGCCACGCGGGTCCGCCGGGCCGACGGCGTGGAGCGCGCCGCCTCCACGGCCATCTATTACCTGTTGTGCGATGACGCGTATTCGGCGTGGCACCGCATCTGCGCGGACGAAGGCTGGCATTTCTACGCCGGCGGGCCGCTCGACGTGCATGTGATCGATGCCGCAGGCCGGTTGCACACCCACCACCTCGGCAACCCGCTGCACGACGCGGGCACCGCGTTCCAGGCGGTGGTGCCGGCCGGCTGCTGGTTCGCGGCCGAGCGGGTGGCGGGTTACGCCGGCGGCTATTCGCTGGTGGGCTGCACGGTGGCGCCCGGGTTCGAGTTCAGCGAGTTCGAACTGGCCGATGCGGCCGCCCTGGCCACGCTGGCCGCCGCCCATCCGCATCACGCCGAGGTGATCGCCCGGCTGGCGCCCCGGCTCCCGCAGGGCTGACCGGCCGCGCTCCCTACGTTCGCCGGCAAGTTTTACGCGTAGCGGTCGGGCCTGGCCGCTGCCGCACGCCGATTTGGTGGCGTCGGGCGGCGTCGTGCGGCCGGGAACGGCTTTTGCAGAACCGGTCCACGGACCCGTTTTCGCAATGTCCGCATCCCCACCCCGCAAAAACCCCACAGAACGAGGAGTCATCATGGATAAGTCCAAGATCCCGGTCGGCCAGCGCCCGGCCCTGAGCCTGTTGCTGGACGACCATCGCGCCGTCAAGAAGCTGTTCAAGCAGTTCGAGGAAGCCAAACAGGACAGCGCCAAGCAGTCGATTGCGGCGGAAACCTGCCACGCGCTGAGCATCCACGCCCAGATCGAGGAGGAGATCTTCTATCCCGCCCTGCGCGGCGTTTCGGACAAGATCGACGACATGCTGGACGAAGCCAAGGTCGAGCACATGGTGGCCAAGCAGTTGATCGCGAAGATCGAATCGGGCGATAAGGCCATGCTCGACGCCAACTACAAGGTGTTGACCGAGTACGTCGGGCACCACGTGGAGGAAGAGGAAAGCGAGCTGTTCAAGGCGGTGATCCAGGCCAAGGTCGACCTCAAGGCGGTGGCGGCGCAGCTTGAGGAGCGCAAGCACGAACTGGAAGGCGTGACGGCCTGACCGTTGGCGCGGACGAAAAAAGGCCCATCCGAGGTGGATGGGCCTTTCTTTATCGCTGCGATGCGTGGCGTTTAGATCGCTTTATCGCCCTTAACCTTGATTGGCGAGCAGATCGGCCAGTTCATCGGCGTGTTCTTCCTCGACGGCCAGGATCTCTTCCATCATGCGACGCGTGGTCGGATCCTTGTCGCCCAGGTACTGGACGATCTCGCGATAGCTGTCGATCGCAATCCGCTCGGCCACGAGGTTCTCGCGGATCATGCTGGCGAGGTCGTCGCCCTCGGAGTACTCCGAATGGCTGCGCGTCAGCAGGCCGTCCGGCGACAGGTTGGGTTCGCCGCCCAGTTGGACGATGCGCTCGGAAATCTGGTCCGCGTGGCCTTGCTCCTCGTTGGAATGCTGGAGGAATTCGTCAGCAACGCTCTTCGAGTTCGGGCCCTTGGCCATGAAATAGTGGCGGCGATAGCGCAGCACGCAGACGATTTCCGTGGCGAGTGCGGTATTGAGCAACTCGATCACGGTGCTGCGGTCGCCGTCGTAGCCCTCGGTGACGGCGCCGTCTTCGATCTTCTTGCGGGCACGTTCGCGGAGAGTCTTGATGTCGGTGAGGAAGGGTTGGGATTGCATTGTGATGGACTCCTTTGCCAACCGTGAGCGGGGACTTGTGTGGGCACTTTATGTGGGGATTTGGTGCGTATCTATCTTAGAGTTCCGCGCACGCCGCGCGGCGTCAGCCCGTGCCCCATTCTGCTATCGGGTTCGGTCCTACAACCCGCCCGCCGGGGCTAGGCCGGCAGCAGCCGCGCGCGCAGGAAATCCACAAAAGCAGTGACTTTGGGCGATGCCACGCGGCGGCGCGGGAACACCGCGTGGAAGTCCTGCGCCGGCCCGGTCCACGCCGGCAGCACGCGGCGCAGCCGGCGCGCGGTCACGTCCGGGGCGAGGCTGCGGTCCATCGCCAGCGAGAGTCCTTCGCCGGCACACAGCGCGTCGTGCAGCAGCGCGGGGTCGCTCGCCACGATCACCGGATCGATCGGAAAATCCCGCGCACGGCCGGCGGCCTGCCGCAAGGGCCACGCATAGCCGCGCTCGCGCCGCGCCTGATGAAGCGCCAGCGTCGCGTGGTCGAGCAGGGCGGCGGGATGGTCTGGCATACCGTGCCGCTTCAGGTAGGCGGGGCTGGCATAGACGCCGGTCGGGAAACTGCCGAGCCGGCGTGCGATGAGGTCGGAATCGGGCAGCACGCCGAGGCGCAGCGCCACGTCGATCTCTTCGGCAACGAGGTCGAGCGGCACGTGCGAGGCAAGGATCTCCAGGCGCACTTCGGGATAGGCCGCACGGAAGGCGGCCAGCAGGGGGGCGATCCACGTCGTGCCGAACGAGTACGGCAGCGTCACACGGAGCCAGCCGCGCGGGCCGTGCTGCAACTGCTCGACGGCGGCCTGGGCGTCGTCGAGGTGGCGGGCCAGGAGCTGGCTGTGCTCGAAGTAGGCCGCGCCGGCGTCCGTCAACGCCAGCCGGCGTGTGGTGCGGAGGAGTAGCTGCGTGCCGAGCTGGGCCTCCAGCGCCATCACGCGCCGGCTGACCGTGGTCTTGGGCATCTGCAACGCGCGCGCCGCCGCCGTGAAACTGCCCGATTGCACCACGCGCACGAAGATCAGCGTGTCGTTAAGGTCTGCCGCCATCGTTCTGGTCCCTGCTAAGGCCCGCTTTTAGGAGAAATGCGATTGTCCCATCAATGGGCCAATGCTGCCCGGATCCGGGGACTAATCACGACGCCACTCGCTCCGTAAGATCGCCCCATCGAATCCAACAAGGCAGGAAGGCGATCATGAAATTGAGCGAGTACGTGACCTATGACGCGGTCGGGCTGGGCCAACTGGTGGCGCGCGGTGAGGTGAGTGCGGGGGAACTGGCGGAAGTGGCCCGCCGTGCGATTGCCGCCGTGAATCCGAGGATTGGCGCGGTGGTGGAGGACTGGCCGGCCGATGCAGCCGGGTCTTCGGCGGCACCCGGCAGTGGGCCGCTGGCCGGCGTGCCGTTCCTCGTCAAAGATCTCGCGCTGTCGATGGCGGGCAAGCGGCTGGAGCTGGGCTCGCGGCTGGCGGCGGGCCTCGTGGCGCCATCGGACTCGTTCCTGATGCAGCGGCTGCGCGCCGCCGGGCTGGTAACAATTGGCCGAACGGCTACGCCGGAGATGGCGTTCAGCACCGCGACCGAGTCCCTTCAGCAGGGCGCCACGCGCAACCCCTGGCAGCCGGCGTTGAGCGCGGGCGGTTCCAGCGGCGGGGCCGGTGCCGCCGTGGCGGCCGGGATAGTGCCGCTGGCGCATGCGACTGATGCCGCTGGGTCGATCCGCGTGCCGGCGGCGTTCAACGGCCTGTTCGGGCTCAAATCCACGCGTGGCCGGGTCTCGAACGGTCCCGGTCTGGACGAAGTCTTCGCCGGGCTCGGCGTGCAGGGCGGGCTGAGCCGCACGGTGCGCGACAGCGCCGCGCTGCTCGACGCCATGCACGGCACCGCCGCCGGCGAGCCGTATCACACGCCCGCGCCGTCCCGACCCTTTCTCGACGAAGTGGGGCGGGAACCGGGCCGGCTGCGCATCGGCGTGATGGTGCCGCCGTTCAGCGGGGCTGGCGTGGCCCCGGTCATGGCGCAGGCGGTGGCGGGCGTGGCCGCGCAGTTGGCAGGGCTGGGCCACCATGTCGATGACGTCACGCTGCCGCTGGGCGCATCGTGGGAGGCGGTCGTCCTGGCGAATGCGCGCATCTGGTGTGCCACGCTGGTCGGCTGGATCGATGGCGTGGCAGCGGCCACCGGGCGCCCCATCGACGCCACCACGCTGGAGCCGCAAACACTGGCGGCGTACCGCTACGGCCAGCGCGTCACCGGCCCCGCCTTCGCGGCAGCGCTCGACGTGCGCAACGCGGTGACGCGGGCCACGGCGACCTGGTTCGATGACATCGACGTCCTGCTGACGCCAACGATGCCGGCCCTGCCTGAGCCGGTGGGCACCTATGCCGCCGGCGCGGCAACCATGGATGGACTGGACTGGACCGACCGCGTGTTCCGGCACTCGCCCTACACGCCGGCGTTCAACGTGGCGGGGCTGCCGGCGATGTCCGTGCCGCTATGCGTGGACGCGGCGAGCGGGCTGCCGATCGGCATGCAGTTCGGGGCGGGGTTCGCGGAGGAGGGGATGCTGTTCCGGCTGGCGGGGCAACTGGAACGGGAGATGGGCTGGGCGGGGCGCCGGCCAGCCGTCTGGGCTGGCGCGGCGCAGGCTTGATGGGCGATCAATACCCGTAACGGTTGTAACCGGGGTTGTAACCTTGGTTGTAGCCCTGGTCATAGCCCTGCTGGTACTCGACCTGCCCGTAACCCGCCGGTGCGGCCGGCGCGCACGGCACGTAGGCGCGCTGGTAGTTGCTGTAGCAGTAGCCCGGTGGCACCTGCGGGGCGGCGTAGGCCACCGGCTGCGGCGGCGCGTAGACCGGCGCCGGTGCAGCCACCACGGGCTGGCTGAAGACCGCCGCGCCGATGGCCAGCGCCGCGATGGCGCCCACCGCCAGCGCAGCCGCGGCGCCGTCCGACCCGCCGCCACCGTGATGGCGGCCGCGGGCCGACGCCGGCCCGGCGGCCAGCATGGCGGCGCAGAGAACGGCAATACCGGTGTAACGAATCGATTGGCGCATGTCGGGCTCCTTGTCGGCCGATGATCGGCCTTGCTCGATGGAAGCCATCATGCCCTGCGACGCATTACAGTGGGTTACGCGATGGTGAGCAGATGTTACGGCTGCAACATATGGCGCCGTGCCCGGAAGCGACCCCGCTTACTCGCTGGCTTCGGCCAGGAACCAGGCGCGGCGCTGGGCCTCGTCGATCCAGTTCTCGAGCAGGCTCGCCGTGGCCACGTCGCCGTGGTCGTCGCAGACGGCGTGGGCGTCGAGCATGATCGCGGCCAGTTGCAGATTGTCGGCGCGCAGTTCCGCCAGCATGTCGCGCGGGGCCACGCGGTCGGCATCGTTGTCACGCAGGCGCTGCTGGCGGGTGACATCGCCGATGGAGCGCAGCGTGGTGGCGCCGAGCTTGCGCACCCGCTCGGCAATGTCGTCGGTGATGGCGAAGATCTGCGCCGACTGCTCGTCCAGCATCAGGTGATAGTCGCGGAAGTGCGGGCCGGACATGTGCCAGTGAAAGTTCTTGGTCTTCAGGTAGAGCGCGAAGACATCGGCAAGCAGCGGGTTGAGGTGCGCCGCGATGGCGGCGACGCCCTTGGCGTCCGGGACGGACGTGGCGACGGTGGTGGCGGTGACGAGGGAGGGTGCGGGCATGGTGGCTCCTGGTTGTCAGGGGGTTCGGCCCGCCATGATCGGGCCACGCCCCGCGCCGGCGTTGCCGCCGGCCCCCGGAATTGTCGATAACGCACGTTGGCGCGCCGGGCCGGGGGCGGCCGGGCAGGCTGCCCGCCGAGCCGGACCAGACTATACATACATATAGTTCCGCCGCAGGGACGGGCCTCGTATCATGCCAGCACGCATCCCGGCAAGTCGGTCCGGGCCCGCTGCGTGTTTCAGTCCGGTCGAGGTAGTCGCTTTGCACAACAAACAATTATTGGCCATCGTTGACGACGACGACTCCGTGCGAGTCGCCACGTCGCGCCTGGTTCGCTCCCTGGGCTGGGAAGTCATCCTTTTCGACACCGCCACGGCGTTCCTGAACTCCGGCTGTGCCGCCGAGGTGGATTGCGTGATCTCCGATGTCCAGATGCCCGGCATCACTGGCATCGAGATGCATCGCCGGCTGACAGAAGCCGGCGTGCACGTGCCCGTGATCTTCATTACCGCGTTTTCCGTGGAAGCCACGCGCAGGCAGGCGATGAAGAACGGTGCACTTTCCTTCCTCAATAAGCCGGTGGACGGCGCCGCACTGCAGGCGTGCCTGGATCGGATCGGCAAGGCGGCGCCGAGCGCATAAGTGCCGTGCCCTGCGGTGCGTCACTTTTGCCACCCGCTATGTATAATTCCTGCGCACACATCCCGCGGGATCGATGGCACGTCCGTGCCCGATCGCACCACGACTGTGCAAGCGACCGCCCCGCAAGACTGCCGACGGCCAGCGGTAGTTGAAACCGCCGAAGTCCCCCCCGAGGAGCCACCCCGAGCATGTCCGAGCCAACCGCCGTGCACAGGCCGAAATCCGAGAATCCGCGCGCGCTGCTGACCCTGGCGGCCCTGCTGACGCTGGGGATTTTCCTGATCGATGTCCTGACGCCGCTGACGATTGCCGTCGCCGTGCTCTACGTGGTGGTCGTGCTGCTGGTGGCTGCCACCGGCTCGCAGCAGGCCACGCTGTATTCGGCCATCGGCTGCGCCGCGCTCACCATCTTCGCCTTCCTGTTCCAGCGCACGGTCACCGAGGACGCCGGCCCGCTGGCGCGCTGCGTGTTCAGCCTGCTGGCGCTGGCCAGCACCTCGCTGCTGGCCATGCGCAACCTCGCCAAGACCGCCCAGCTCCACGAGGAAATGCAGATCCGCGCCACGGCCGAGGCTGCGCTCGCACGCAGTGAAGCCTTCCTGGCCGAAGCGCAGCAACTGAGCCAGACCGGCAGCATCGCCATGCGCGTGCCCGGCGACACGATGACGTGGTCCGACGAGGCCTACCGGATCCTGGGCTACGACCGCACGGTGACGCCGGGTCCGGACCTGGTCCTGGCGCGCGCCTATCCTGAAGACCTGCCGCTGGTGATATCCGTGCGCGACCAGATGCGGCAGGGCGTGCACCTGATCGACGTGCGGCATCGGCTGCGCATGCCGGATGGCACGGTCAAGCACGTGCACCTGGTGTCGCGCCTGCGCGAGTCGGCGTCGGACTATACCGAGTACGTAGGCGCGCTGATGGACATCACCGCCGCCGTCCAGACTCAGCAGGCCTTGCAGCGCACCTCCACCGAACTCGCGCACGTGATGCGCATGACCACGCTGGGCGAGCTGGCGGCGTCCATCGCCCATGAGGTGACGCAGCCGATCGCGGCCATCGTCACCTGTGGGGACTCCGCGCTACGCTGGCTGAACCGGCCGCAGCCGGACGTCGCCGAGGCCACCCAGTCCATCGACCAGATGATCCGCGACGCGCGGCGCTCCAGCGACATCATCCGGCAGATCCGCTCGATGGCGCAGAAGCGCGATCCGGTCTACGCCGAGACCGCGCTGGACAGCCTGGTGCGCGAGTCGATCGAACTGATGCGCCGGGAGCTGCAGGACCACCATGTGGAGTCGGCGATCGACCTGGCGCTGCCGGACGCGATGATCTGCGGCGACCGCGTGCAGCTTCAGCAGGTGCTGATCAATTTGCTCCTGAACGCCGTGCAGGCGATGGAGGGCACCGGCCGCCCCCGCAAGCTTTGGGTCAACACCGCGCTGGCCGAGTCGCGCCAGGCGCAAATCACCGTGCGGGACGCCGGCAAGGGCATCGCACCGGAAGAGGCCGGGCGGCTGTTCAGCGCGTTCTTCACCACCAAGGCCGAGGGGATGGGCATGGGCCTGTCGATCTGCCGCTCCATCGTCGAGGCGCACGGCGGCCGCATCTGGGCCGACTCGCCACCCGAGGGCGGCGCGGCCTTCCACATCATGCTGCCGCTGCATCTCGCCGATGCACCGGACGGCGAATGCGCGGCCCTACGGCAGACCGCGGAAGCAGGGAGCGAACATGGGCAATGAGTCGGGCGCGGTCAACGAGGCGGCGAGTGGCGTGGTCTATGTGGTCGATGACGACGAGTCGATGCGGATTGCCGTGGCGATGCTGCTGCGCTCCGTCGGGCATCAGGTGCAGACGTTCGCCTCCGCGCAGGAATTCCTGGCGTGCGAGCGGACCGACGCGCCAAGCTGCCTGATCCTCGATGTCCGGCTCAAGGGCCAGAGCGGCCTCGCCGTGCAGGAGCAGATCGGCGCGGACCAGGTCAGCATTCCCATTGTCTTCATGACCGCCCATGGCGACATTGCCATGTCGGTCAAGGCGATGAAGGCGGGTGCGACGGACTTCCTCGCCAAGCCGTTCCGGGACCAGGACATGCTGGACGCCGTGAACAGCGCCCTGGCGCGCGACGCCCAGCGGCGCGTGGCCGATCAGTCGAGCGCGGACTTGCGCCAGCGCTTTGCCACGCTGACCCAGCGTGAGCGGGAAGTGATGGCACAGGTGGTGCGCGGGCTGATGAACAAGCAGATCGCGTCGAACCTGGGCCTGAGCGAGATCACGGTAAAGATCCACCGTGGCCAGGCCATGAAGAAGATGGGCTCGCGTTCGCTGGCCGACTTCGTGCTGAAGGCCGAAGCGCTCGGCATGACGCCGGCGGCTTCGCAGTAAGCCATCAGCGATCGCGTCAGACCGGCGCCCACGTCGAGATCAGGGCCGCCATGCCGCAGCAGGCGGTGCAGACACCAAGCCAGTAGCAGATCATCTTGCGTTCGCGTCGCGTGACGGCGACGGGGTAAGACACGTGCTGGGCGGACATGGTCGGGGTGTGGATGTGCATGATGGGCTCCGGGTGGGCAGGCCGGAGCATCGGCGTGCCGGATGCCTGTCGCGATGGCCCGCTGTCGGGGCATCGCAAGAGGCGGTCGCTGGGTGCGTGGGCGTGGACTCAGGCGTCCGACTTCTCGGGCGATGCCGAGACGCCGGTCAGGTCGCGCCCGGCCAGTTGCAGCGTGGCGGAGGCATTCGCGGGCTGGTCGAAGCGTGCGCCCTGGGTGTACGGGTCGCGCGGAGAATCGACACGGGCACCATCGGTGTAGGGGTCGCGCGGCGAGTCGACGCGGGCACCATCGGTGTACGGGTCACGCGGCGAGCTGACGCTGGCGTGGGCCACGGAGGCGAGGCCGCCGAGGCTGCCCAGCACGAGCAGGGCGGTTGCGGAAACGATGCGTTGGGTGCGTGTGGTCATGGGAATCTCTCCATCAGTGAGGGTGCAGCTTTGGGTTTCCTGGCGGCTGCCGCGCATTGCTGGCTGCCTGGAATCAAGCTTAGAGACTCACGCCCCGAAAATCATTTGTACATCCGTCGCCGCCGATAGCGCATTCGTTGCGGGACCTCATCCTTAGGTTTAACTCGCCGCAACCCCGGCCACGACGGCCTGCGTGAGCAGGACGTCGGCGAGGATCATCGCGTCGGCATTGCGCGCACGCGGACGCTGCGGGCGGGGCTTGTAGATGGCATCGCCGGGCTCGATCTGGCGTCCACTCATCGCGCAGAAGCCCGCCACGCGCGCGAAGGCCGTGCCCCATTGCTGCTCGCCGTAGCGGCAGTGGGTGGCATCGTTCCACGACAGCACAGCGGTGTGCGAATCGGGCATGTCGATGATGCGGATCAGCACGCCGGCCAGATCCTGGCGACCGCAGCGCTGGTAGGACACGGGGCTGCCGGCCGGTTGGTCGGACTGCGCAAACAGCAGCCCGAGTGCCTGCTGCCAGGGGTCGGGGCGGTTGCGCGTGGGCGCAACCTGGTCTGTCACGAGGTTGTCTGCAAGCATGATGGGGCTCCGGGTTGAGGGCGACGGCTGCTCAGGCAGCCTTGCGCTCCAGGCTGCGTTTTACGCGCCAGTTGTAGGGGGTCTCGCCCACAAAGCGCTTGAACACGGTGGTGAAGTGAGATTGCGAGCGGAAGCCGCAATGCATGGCGACGTCGAGAATCGACTGGCCGCTGGCGCTCAGCAGCGACTGCGCATGTTCCACGCGCCGCCGCAGCAGGTATTCGTGCGGCCGCAGGCCGGTGGCGCGGCGGAACTGCGCCGCGAAGTGCATGCGGGTAAGGCCGGTGCTCTGCGCGATATCGGCCAGACCAATCGCTTCGGACAAATGCGCGTCGATGTAGTCCGTGGCACGGCGCAGGCGCCACGGCGGCAGCGGCGCCAGGCTGCCGCCCGGGGCCTCCGTCGCACCGGCCTGGAAATGCCGCGCCACGAGGCGCGAGACGATGGCCAGGCTCACGCTCTCGACGAAGATGCGGCTCGCGCCGGCGTCTTGCACCTGGGTCATCGCCAGGGCCTGGCCGAGCCGTTCGAGCGCCGGATCCTGCAGCAGCTTGGGCGAGTCGAGCACGATGTCGCCGGCATGGGGGCGATCGAACAGGTCGGTGTGGCATTCGGCCAGCACCGCCTGCGTGGCGTAGAGGTGGAGCACGTCGGCGGGCGCCTGGAAGGTGGCGCGCACCGGTACGCCCGGCGCGGTCACCTGCACGGCCCCGGCGGTGACCCGCCCATCCACCAGCGGCCGGCCCGCATGCACGAACGCCAGCGTGGTGCAGCGCAGGTTCATGGCGATGCAGTGGTGGGCGTCGGCGCCGGGATGGGAAACCTGGAACGGTTCGCTGGGCTCGAGCGTCCAGCGCGAGACCGGGATCTGGGCGCCCGTGTCGTGGGAAGGTGCGCGCCACTGCTGCTCGGCGCCGATGAGTCCTGGTGGCGCGGGTAGGCGGGCGGTACTGACCGGGAAGAGCGAAGCGTGATGCATGACGGCCCCTTTGAACTGAACGTTGAAGCGGTTCTGGGCCGCTAGACCCAGCATGGCTTCAAGGTATATCAGGCAAAGAAGGCCGAATAGCCCTACAAACGGTTGCGCACGGTGTCAAATGGTTTGCGCAACTCATACCTTGGTTTAGTCGGCGGGGGGCCGGCCACCAAGGGAAATGGGCTTCCGAAGAAGCAAAACGGGCTTCCGAGGAAGCCCGTCGCCCGCTAGATATTACGCGGTCTCATAAGGATATGCGTTCAGGCGCTGACGGGCGCGCCGCCCGCCGCCGATTCCTTGGCGAACAGGCTCTTGGACGTCGCCACATGACCGGCCAGCACCGGCCGCAGCACCACGATGGCCAGGAAGGCCGCCGTCAGGTCCATGCCGGCCACGGTGTAGAGCACCGTGGACCACGTGCCGGTGGCCTCCATCATCAGGTTGCCGATCGGCACGAACAGCGCGCCAATCCCCTTCGCCGTGTAGAGCACGCCGTAGATCTTGCCGATGTGCTTGGTGCCGAAGGCGTCGCCGGCCAGTGCCGAGAACAGCGAGTAGACCTCGCCCCAGGCCAGGAACACCACGGCGGACAGGATCAGGAACGCGTACGGGTTGCTGCCGAAGTACCCCAGCGCGATGATCCCGATGCCCTCCAGCGTGAAGGCGATCACCATCGTCTTCTCCCGGCCGATATGGTCCGAGATCCACCCGAACATTGGCCGCGAGATGCCGTTCATGATGCGGTCCAGCATCAGCGCCAGCGGCAGGGCCGCCATCACGAAGAAGTGGAGATCGACCTTGAAGTCCTTGACGCCGAGGTCCTTGGCGATGACGCCAAGCTGGGCCACGGCCATCATGCCCCCCGTCACGACCAGGATGAACATGATGAACATCAGCCAGAACAGCCTGGTGCTCATGGCCTCCTTGAGCGTGTAGTCACGCGTGGCCTGGGCCAGTTTGTTCGACGCCCGGGTTTCCTGGCTACGCGGCGAACGCAGGAACCACGCGGCAACAAACGCGATGGAGCCTTGCAGCACGCCGAAGAAGAAGAACGTGTCCTGGAAGCCGGACGTCTCGATCATCGCCGCGATCGGCAGGATCGTGGCCGCCGAGCCCGCGCCGTAGCCGCCGGCGGTCAGGCCAACCGCCAGCCCGCGCCGGTCCGGGAACCATTTCAGGGCATTGTTGATACAGGTGGCATAGATCGACCCGACGCCAATCCCGCCCACCGCCGCGCCGAAGTAGAAGCCCGCCAGCGTGGTGGCCTGCGAGTTGATGATCCAGGCCGCGCCGATGAACAGTGCGCCGAACGCCACCATCAGGCGCGGGCCGAACTTGTCGATGAAGTAGCCCTCGATCGGCGCGAGCCAGGTCTGGACCAGCACGAACAACGTGAACGCCACCTGGATCTGCGCGCGCGGCCAGCCGTAGGTCTGCTGGATTTCCGGCACGAACAGCGTCCAGGCGTACTGGATGTTGGCCGTGGCGACCATACAGACGACGCCGAAGGCCAGCTGGATCCAGCGGGTCCGTTCCGATGCCTGCTGGTTCGGGGTGAGTGCGGCGGAGGATGGACTAGTCATGGCGCGCTCCCTGGGTGGTTTGTTGTGGCATGTTTTGTCTCCTGTTTCCTGGATGCGATGTGCGCTCGCGAAAAGGAATAAATCGTATGCCGGCCCATTTATCGATTGGGCGGTCAAATACAAAGTATGTGATATACCAGCGCAGCGCAAGATAAAGACGCAGCAGGGTTTTCACCAAATACAGTGATTATCGGAATCAATGCGGCTGGCTCAGATGAGGGACGAATCAATAATGGCAAAAAAAAATGCCCGCAGGCGTCCCGGCGGGCGGAGGCACGTTGCGTGACACCAGTCCGCAGCATGTAGTCGCAGTTATACGCACAAAATAAAGGGCGCGTACGTGGTTTTCCGCCAAATGACAAAAATGTAATGGAGATAATCCAGGCAGCGCGATGGATTAAATCGCAAATTGACGCGATGCGGAAAAATGAAAATACGTGGGAATAAGCGACGGGACGTCGCGCGGGAATAAATGCGGCCAGTCCGATTGATGGATTATCAGCGGGGACGAATCAGATTAACTCATGAATCCGCGCGGCAACGCGCGGCGGGGGCGAGGGAAACCTCAACCCCAGTGCCGCACCCGCCCGGTATCCACGTGCACGAAGTTGTCGCGCGTGTAGAGGCCCACGCCGCCGCCGCCCAGGGACACCGCCGCGTCGCGCAGGTCCGCCAGCGGCACGCCGGGCAGGCGGATGTCGATGGCCATGCCATCCATATGCAGGCTGCGCCGGGCCACGCCACCGCCCCGGGTCTTGCGCAGGCGCTCATTGGTGACCGGGCTGCGGTAGCCGGAAATCACCTCGTACGCCTGCTCGGCGCCCAGCACCCCGCGCAGGTCGGAGAGCAGCCCGAACAGCTTCGGGTCGATGTTGCCGACGTCGCCCGAGTAGTGGTCGCGCAGGAAGCGGTTCAGCGCCTGCTGGGCGTCCGGCAGCACCTGATCACCCATCGCGTAGACCAGCGAGATCTGCTCGCCGGTATGCGTATGCGAGAACGACAGCGCCCGCGCGCCCGGCACGCTGGCCAGCGCCAGACGCGGTACCGACAGCGCTGACAGACCCGCAGCTAAGGCCACACCGCCGGATTGGCGGAGGAAACGGCGACGGGCTGGCGTGTTGTGGGAATACGTCATGGCGATGGCGGCGAAGGGGGCGATGCGCGAAATCGGCGGTTAGGAAGGACGCGCCGGACTGGCGGCAGCATCGGTCGTGGGGCTTTGCCGCCGCACGGCACGCTGCTGTAGCGCCTGATCGAGCACTTTGTCCTGCCCGTAAATGTCAGCGAGGAAGTATACCCGGCCATCGGCCCGCGCAATCGCCGTGCCGTAGGCCAGCACCACTGGCAACGGCGCCTGCAGTGACACCGTGTTCGAGCTGCCCTTGGTCATGGCCTGACGGATGCGCGCCTCGGTCCAGTCCGGCTTGTCCTGCAGGACGAACTTGGCAAGTTCGACCGGCGCCTCCACCCGGATGCAGCCATGGCTGAAGTCGCGCCGGTCGCGCTGGAACAGCTGCGGCGAGGGCGTGTGATGGAGGTAGATGTTCTGGTTGTTCGGAAACACGAACTTGATGTCGCCCAGCGCGTTCAGCGGCCCAGGCCGTTGGCGGATGCGCATCTTGCCGGCCAGCACCGCGCTCAGGTTGGCCTCGTTCAGCGTCGGCACGGCCGTCGTGCCGGACACGAACTCGAAGCCCTGCCGCGTGAAATAGCCCGGATCGCGCCGGAAGTGCGGCACCAGTTCGGCCCGCGCGATGGAGGGCGGCACGTTCCAGTAGGGGCTGAACTCGATGTAGCGCATGTCCTCCTCGAACAGCGGCGTGCGCGTGTCCAGCGCCTTGCCGACGATGACCTTCATCTCCAGCCGGATGTCGAGCTTGCCGTCGCGATAGTCGTAGGCGCGCAGCACGAATTCCGGCACGTTGACCACGATCATGCGCGGGCTGTCGGCCAGCGGGGTCCAGCGCAGCCGCTCCATGGTCAGCGCGATCTGCCTGACGCGTGCCGACGGGGGCGTATTCAGCTGGGCCAGCGTGCCCTTGCCGATCACCCCATCGGCGGTCATCCCATGACGAGACTGGAAGGTCTTCACGGCCTCCACCAGCGCGCCCTTGTAGCCGTCCGTCGCAGGCGTGGCCGCTGGCAGGTCGCCCAGCGCCGCCAGCCGTTGGGCCAGTTGGGGCAGGGCGCTGTAGGGCTGCCCCGGCGTAAGCTTGCCGCCGGGCGGCGCGGGCAGCGGTGCATTCCACAGCGGCTCGGCGGCCAGCGCGCGATAGCGGGCCAGCGCCGTGCGCAGCGTGCCATAGAGCGGGAACGCCGGCGGCGCTTCGCGAATCGCATCGGGCAGCCGGTTGGCGGCCAAGGCGGCGCGCAGGGTGGCGTCCGGGTCGAACGGCTTTTCCTTCGAGACATCGAAGCCCGCATGCACCTTGCGCGGATCGACGCGCCCCCGGTGCAGATCGGACAGATAGTGTTGCATCGACTGGGTCAACGCCCCGTCGATACGCTCCACGGCTTCCGGCGCCAGCGCGGGTCCGGCAGCGGCCTGCGTGACGATGCGGCCCAGCGACTCGGCATCGTAGTCCTGGGCCTCGAGCCCATCGGCGCCCGCATCGCTCAGTGCCGTCACGGCCTGCCGCGCGGCCTGCGTCGGCTTGCCATCGACAAACCAGAGCGGCTCCGCCCACGCACTGGCCGCGCCGCAGAGCAGCCACGCCACGCAGGTCGCGGCAAGGCGGTAGCGGGCACGGGAGGGGGAAGGGGCGGGCGGTATCGGCGGCGTTACGGCAAATGTCATCGTCATTGGCATGGGCGAGTGCATTGCGGGAACGGGGTATCGTACCCGATCGCCATGCGACGGTCGCTCACCCGGACGGCAATCTCCTCGTCGTGCGTGACCAGCATCAGTGCCGCGCCGGTGTCCGCGCAGGCTTCGAGGATCAGCGCCAGGGTGTCCTGCTGCGTTACCGGGTCCAGCCGCGAGGTGGGTTCGTCGGCGAACAGGAAGGCGGGCGTCAGCAGTAGCGCACGCAGCAGCGCAAAGCGCTGGAGTTCGCCGCCAGACACCGCACCCGGCCGGCGCGCGAGCAGGTTCGGCGCCAGTTTCAGCCGCTTGAGCAGCGGCGCGATGCGCGCCCGGTCGATCCGGTGCAGCGCGGCCAGATCCTCCAGCGCGCGGCCAATGCTGGTATGCGGGGCGAACGCGCCGGCCGGGTCCTGATAAAGTTTTTGATAGCGCACTTTTGCGATCCCATCCGGCCGATGTACCGTGCCGCCGTCCGGTGCGACCAGCCCGAGCAGCACGTTGCCGAGGGTCGATTTGCCGCTGCCGCTGGGCCCGGTGACCGCCAGTCGCTCGCCGGCGTGCAGGGTCAGGTCGAGGGAACGGAACAAGGTCCGGTCGCCGAATTGCTTGGTCACGCCGCACGCGCGCAGGATGTCATCGCCACCGGGCGACGGGGCGGTCAGCGGCGGCCAGTTCGCTGGCTCGGCAGCCACCAGCGCGCGCGTATAGGCATGCCCGGGCGCACCGAGGACCGCCGCGGCGTCTCCCCGTTCGACCAGCTTGCCGTCGAGCATGACCGCCACATCGCCGCCCAGCGCACGGGCCACGGCGATGTCGTGCGTGATCGTCAGTAGCGCGCACCCTTCGCCGAGCGCCGCCTGCAGCCGGGCCACCAGTTCATCGCGCCAGACCCGGTCGAGGCCTTTGGTGGGCTCATCGACAATCAGCACCGGCGCGCCGCCCGCCCGCATGATGGCGAAGGCCACCCGCTGCGCCATGCCGCCGGACAGCGTCGTCGGCCACGCCTGCGCCGCGTGCGCCATGCCCAGCCCGTGCAGGTCGTGCAAGGCCCGGCGCCACGCCTGCGCGTTGCCGATCCCGGCCAGCGCATGCGTCTCCGCCAGTTGCCGGCCCACCCGCATGGTCGGATCGAGCGCGAACCACGGCTCCTGCGGCAACAGCGCCAGTTGGCGGCCCCACATCGCCCGCCGCGTGGCGGGGTCGGCGGCGTCGCAGCGGCGGCCATCGACCGTGAGGGTGCCGCCCGCGCGCAGGCCGCGCGGCAGCGTGCCCATCAGCGCATGCGCCAGCAGGCTCTTGCCGGAGCCGCTTTCGCCGAGCAGCGTCAGGGCGCGTCCGGCCTCCAGCGTGAACGACACCGGCGCAAGCAGCTGGCCGTCGGCGCTGTCCACGGTCAGCGCATCCACGGCCAGCAGGGGATGGGTGTCGATGCGGGTCATGCGTCGGCCTCCGCCGGCGCGCCGGTCGATACCAGCACCAGCCCCAGGATGGCGATCCCGAGCAGCAGGATCGGCCAGGCGATGATCCACGGCGCCTCAGCCGCATAAGGGAGCAACTCGGTCATCATCAGCCCCAGTTCAGCCGCCGGCGGCTGCGCGCCCAGGCCGACAAAGCCCATCGCCGCCAGCGCCAGCACCGCCGCGCCGGCGCCAAAACTCATCAGCGTGGCCAGCAGCGGCGCCAGCTCGGGCAGCAGATGCCGCCGCACGATATAGCCGGGACCGAAGCCGAGCAGCCGCGCCGCTTCCACATGATGGCTGGCCAGTACCACGCGCGCCGTGGCCCGCGTCACGCGGTAGTACTCGACCCACAGCACCAGCGACAGGCCGACATAGAGCGGCCAGTAGTCGCCCGGCGCGAACGCGCTCAGCAACAACACCAGCAGCAGGCCCGGCAGCGCCAGCACCGCGTCCGCCACGGCGCCGGTCAGGCGCTCGGTCCAGCCGCCGCGCCACGCGGCCAGCAGGCCGAGCAGCGTGCCCGGCACGGCGGCAGAGGCCACGCTCAGCAGCGCCAGCCCGAGCGAGAGCCGCGCCGCGCTCGCCAGCCGCGCCAGCATGCTGCGGCCCAGATGGTCGGTGCCGAGCGGCTCGGCCAGTTGCGGCACCTGGAGAATGCCGTAGAGGTTCTGCTCGAACGGGGCGCGCGGCGCCAGCCAGGGGCCGACGATGGCGAACAGCGCCAGCATCAGCAGCAGGGCGGCGCCGGCTTTGCGGCGGGGATGCCAGGTCATCGGCCCCTCCCGATGCGCACGCGCGGATCGATCGCCGCGCAGGCCAGATCCACCAGCGTATTGAGCGCCACGAACAGCAGCCCCATGACCAGCGCCGTGCCCTGGATCATCGGCACGTCCCGCCCGAAGATCGCGTGAACCAGCGCATGGCCGATGCCGGGCCATGCGAACAGCGTCTCGATCACCACCACGCCCTCCACCAGAAAGACCAGTTGCACGCCGAGGTAGGCCACCAGCGGCACGGCGGCATTACGCACGCCGTGGCGCAGCAGCGCGGCCCGGTCAGAGAGCCCCTTGGTGCGCGCGAACAGGAAATACGGCGAGGCGGTCACCGTGGCCATCGCATCACGTGCCACGCGCATCGCCGTGGCGGCGAGGCCCAGCCCTAGCGTGAGCGCCGGAGCGATCAGCGAGCCGTGCGCGGCATCGCCGCCGGCTGGAATCAGGCCGAGTTGGACCGCCAGCACGGCCACCAGCACGATGCCGAGCACGAACGGCGGCAGCGCGCGCAGCAGCACGGACAGCCACAGCGTCAGCCGGTCCAGCCGGCCAGCGGGCCGCAGACCCGCCGCGAAGCCGAGCGGCACGGCGATGGCGCACGACACCGCCAGCGCCGCCAGCGCCAGCGACAGCGTATGGCCCAGTTGATGGGCGATTTCGGCGGCCACCGGCGCGCCCGTCACCGCCGAGACGCCCAGGTCCATCCGCAGCAGGTGCCCCCACCACGCCACGAGGCTCTCGAACCACGGCAGGCCGAGTCCCAGCTCGATGCGCACCGCTTCGGCGGCCTGCGCGGTGACCATGTCGTAGCCATAGCGGCCGGCGGCGATCCGGAACGCCATGTCGCCGGGCAACAGCCGCATCATCAGGAAGCTCACCGTGCCGACCAGCGCAGCCACCACGAGCGCCTGCACGCCACGCTGGAGCACGATGCGGCCAAGCTGGCGCGTGGTGTCGCGCCGGAGGGTGGCGGTAGGCACGGCCACCGGCTCGGCGCCGGGCAACGCGGCGCGGGTCAGGTTTTCCATTGCAGTTGCGTCAGCCGGTAGGAACGTTCGAAGGGATCGATGGACACCCCAGCCAGCCGGGGGCTGGCCGCCAGCGTCTGGCGATACCAGACCACGGGGATCAGCGGCATCGCGTCGTGCAGCGTGTCCGCCACCTGCCGACGCAGCGCCTCGGCGCGCGGGCCTTCCGGCGTGGACGGCAACGCGGCCAGCACGGCCGTCACCGCCGGCGAAGACCAGCGCATCGGCCCCCAGTCCCCGCCCTGGCCCGCGAAGTCCTGCGCCACCGCACCGAAGGCGTCCGGCACCACGCCGAAGTTGCGCGCCAGCAGGCCCACCTCGAGCGTGCCGTCGCGATGCCCGAACGGAATGTCGCTCGAATTGCCCACCGCCACGCGCACCGTCACGCCCACCTGCCGCCACTGCTCCTGGATGGCGGCGGCGATGACCGGCAGCTCGGGCCGGTCCGGGAAGGTGCGCAGCGTCAGCGCGAGCCGATCCGGGCCGCGCTGCAGGACGCCGTCGGCATCGGGCCGGAAGCCGGCCTCGGCCAGCAGGCCGCACGCGGCGGCAGGGTCGTAGGCCAGCGCAGGGAGTCGCGGATCGTGCCAGCCGGGCAGCGCGGGCGGGAACAACTGGCCTGCTGCCAGTGAAGGATCACGCAGGATGGCGCTGGCGATGCCGCGCCGGTCCAGCGCCAATGCCAGCGCGCGGCGCACTCGCACATCGGCCAGCAGGGGATGGCTGGCATTGAGCTTCAGCAGCGTGGTGCGGGGAACGGTCACGGCATGCACGGCCACGGCGCGGCCACGCTGGAGCCGTGCGATGCTGCCCGGGTCGAGCCCATAGGCCAGCTGGGCTTGTCCGGCCTCGGCCATCAGCGCGCGCATCTCGGCGCGGCCCACTGACAGATACTCGGCCCGCGTCACGGCTGGCCGGGCGCCGTGCCATCCGTCGAACGCTTCCACGGCGAAGTGCTGCGGCGGCGCGAGTTCGGTCACGCGGTACGGGCCCGATCCGATGATCGCGCGCACCGTGCCGTCGGCGCCGAACGAGGCCGGCGCCAGCACCTGCGTGCTGCTATGGGAGAGCAACGCCGGCAGGGGGGCGAAGGGGCGCGTGAGCCGGATGCTTACCGCACCGGTTTCGGCATCGATCCCCGCGATGGGCGCCGCACCCAGCACCCCGGCGGCATGGCGGGCGCGTCCGAGGGCAGCGACCACATCGGCGGCCATCACCGGCGTGCCGTCATGGAAACGCGCGCCCGGCCGCAGCGCGAAGCGCCATTGCAGGCCGTCTGGCGACATCTGCCAGCCGGCCGCCAGCCCCGCTACCGGCACGCCGGCCGGGGCGTAGTCGACCAGCGTCTCGGTGACCTGCATGCGCGAGAACAGGTAGCCGTTGCGCAGCGGATCGAGGCTGGACAGCTCCCACGGCCCGATCACGCGCAAGGCCGGCCGCGGCTGCGCGAACACGGCTTTCCCAGCGCCCACCGTCGACACAATCGGTGCCGCCAACGCAGCCTTCAGCAGCCGCCTGCGCTTCCCAATGTTCCCCATGGCGTCAGTAGCTGAGCCGCAGGCCCAGCCGCACCGTGCGGCCCGCGCCCGGCAGCACCCAGACGCTGCTGTAGGAACTGGCGTACCAGGTCTTGTCGAACAGGTTGTCCACGTTCAGCGTCACGCGCACGGTCTTGCTGTACTGCCAGTAGGCCAACAGGTCTGCCAGCGTGTAGGCGGGCAGCGAGAAGCTGTTCTGCGCATCACCCGACCGTTTGCCGACGTAGCGCACGCCGCCGCCCACGCCGTAGCGCTGGCCGATGGGCGCAGCGTCCTCGTAGACCGCCATCAGGCTGCCGCTGGTGCGCGGGATGTTGAGCAGCGGCGTGCCGACGGGCAGCGTGCTGTCCTCGGTGATCTCGGCGTCGGTATAGGCCAGGTTGCCGCTCAGGCGCCAGTGCTTGCCGAGCTGCCCGGCCACGTCCAGTTCCACGCCCCGGCTGCGCGCCTCGCCGGCGGCCACCGAATAGGACGGATCGACCGGGTTCGCGGTCAGCACGTTGCGCTTGCGGATCTCGTACACCGCCAGCGTGCCGCCGATGCGGCGGTCGTCGCTGTCCACCTTCACGCCGGCCTCCACGGCGCGGCCGTGCTCGGGCGAGAACGCGTTGCCTGCGGCGTCGCTGCCGGCGTTGGGCCGGAACGAGCGGCTGGCGTTGGCGAACAGCGACACGTTGTGGCTGGCCAGATAGGTCAGCCCCACGCGCGGCGACACCGCCGTCTGGTGCTGGCTCGTCTCCGTGCCGCGCAGCCGGTTGTCGAGCGACTGGTTGAACGTATCGAAACGCACGCCCGCCAGCAGCCGCCAGCGCTCGCCCAGCCGCAACTGGTCCTGCGCATAGAGGCCGAGGCTGGTCTGGCGCTCGTAGGTGTCGGTGTTGGGGGCCAGCGCGGGCGGCGTCTGGCCGTACACGGGCTGATAGATGTCGATGGCGTAGGGCGCGGCGGCGCTGGGGTTGCGCCGCAGCTGCACCTGCGTATTGGCGAAGCGGTAGGTGTCGAGGCCGACGATCACCTCGTGCCCGACCGGCCCGGTGTTGAACTTGCCGGTCACATCGGCCTGCAGCGACACATCGTCGGACTGGTAGTCCCGATAGCGCCGCTGCCGCGTCAGCGTACGGTTGTCCGCCTGCAGCGCGCTCGCCTCGGTCGAATAGCCTTCCAGGCTGCCGCCGCGATAGGCCACGGCCAGCCGGCCCTTCCAGTCGGGCGAGAACTGGTGCTCCACACTCAACTGGTGCGACTGGCTGTCCAGCCGCATCGCGCCGTCATTGGGCTCGCCCAGGAAGCGCGAGCGCGGCACCGCGCCGAGCCGTCCCTGCACCGCCACCACGCCACGGTCCAGCGGCGTGGTGAAGCGCTGGAATTCGCCCGCGTACTGGACGATGGTGTCGGCGCCGAGCATCCACGTCAGGGACGGCGCCACCAGATAGCGCTGGCTGTCGATGAAGTCCCGCGTGCTGCCCTGGTGGTCGGCCACGGCCACCAGCCGGCCTGCCAGCGTCTCGGTAATCGGCCCGGTGAGGTCGGCGGCGGCGCGGTAGCCGTCGCGGCTGCCCACCTCGAGATCGTAGGTCTGGCCGGGCTGGAAGCGCGGCTGCTTGGTGACGATGTTGAGGCTGCCGCCGGGCTCGCCGCTGCCATAGAGCGACGAGGTCGGCCCCTTCAGCACCTCCACGCGCTCGATGGTGGCGGCATCGCGCGGGGCGGTGAAGCCCCGGTTTGCCGTGAAGCCGTTGACCAGATAGGCCGCGCCGGTGTTCTCGTTGCCGGAGAAGCCGCGGATCGCGTAGTTGTCCCACAGCCCGCCGAAGCTGTTCTGGCGCGCCACGCCGCTCGCGTAGTCGAAGGTCTGGTCCAGCCGCGTGGCGCCGATATCGTCCAGCAGCGCGCGCGGCAGCACCCGCACGGACTGCGGCACCTCGCGCAGCGGGGTCTCGGTGCGCGTGGCGCCGCTGGCCAGCGCCGGCGCGTAGGCGTCGTCCGCCTGGCTGACTACGGATACCTCGGGCAGGAGCGGGGCGTCGTCGGCCTCGGCGGCAGTGGCGGCCATGGCGGTGGTCGTGACAAGCGCGGCGTAGCGCAGCCGGTGGCGGCGAGCGGAAAAATAACGAGTTCGCATCGGAAAAGATGGTCGGCGAGGGAAAAGGGACAACTTCCTTTTTGCAACAGGGTTGCATTATAGGGAAATTTGCGACGGATACGCCACCACTTTTTCCGCAGATCGACATGCGAAACAACCGCAACAAAACTATTGAAAAGGCCCCCGAAAAAATTGACTTCAGCCGCGCGGGCCGGCGGCGTAGCCTGTGCGGATCCCTATCCTGACCGCCCCCATGCCCGAGCTGGCCGACCTCGTCACGCCTTCGCCGCCCTCGTGGATGCCGCAGACCACTGGCTGGCTCGTGGTGGGACTGGTCATCCTGGCCGGTCTTGCCTGGCTGGGCTGGCGCGCCGGGCGGCGCTGGTATGCCAATCGGCATCGACGCGCGGCGCTGGCGGAGCTGACGCGCTGGACGCCCCAACTGGCTGGCGACGATCGCACCCGGGCCCAGGCCCTGCTGGGGCTGGCCGAACTGCTCAAGCGGGTGGCTTTGGCCGAATGGCCGCGCGAGGCCGTCGCGCCCTTGTCCGGCCCCGGCTGGCACCAATTCCTCCACGCCCACGCGGGCACGGCCGCCGACGCGGTGCCCGGGCTCGCCGCGCTGGTCGATGACGCCGAGTACCGGGGCGCCACCGTGCTGGCCGCGTGGCCGCCGCAACAGGCCCATGCCACAGCCGATGCCTGCCGCCGGTGGATCGCCGCCTACCGTCGGGATAGCCGGGATAGCCGGGACTCGCCGCCCAACCGCCAATGATCGTCTTCGCCTATCCGTGGCTGTTCGTGCTGTTGCCCCTGCCGCTGCTGGTCTGGTGGCGGCTGCCGCCGTACCGGGAGCGCAGCGCCTCCGTGCGACTGCCGTTCTTCGAGGAAGTGGCCGATGCGGTCGGCCTGAAGCCGGCCACCGGCGCCCACGTGCCGCGCCGCAACCTCGTCCAGCGCGTATTGGCCCCGATTGCCTGGGCGCTGGTGGTCACGGCGCTGGCCCGGCCGCAGTTCCTGGAGCCCCCTCTATATAAGAAGGAGCCCGTGCGCGACCTGCTGGTGGCGCTGGACCTCTCCCAGTCGATGGACACCCGCGACTTCCGCGATACCGCCGGTGCGCTGGACACCCGCGTGCATGCCGTGCGCCAGGTGGTGGGGGATTTCGTCGCCCACCGCCCCGGCGACCGCATCGGCCTCATCGTCTTCGGCGACGCCCCGTACCCGCTCGCCCCCTTCACGCTGGACCACGCGCTGGTGCGCACGCTGATCGCGGACATGGTGCCGGGCATGGCCGGCGCCAGCACGGCGCTGGGCGATGCCATCGGCCTCGGCATCAAGCTGTTCGACAACAGCCACGCCGCCGAGAAGGTGATGATCGTGCTGACCGATGGCAACGACACCGCCAGCCGCATGCCGCCGGCGCAGGCCGCCGAGATTGCCCGCACGCGCGGCGTGGTGGTCCATACGGTGGGGATCGGCGACCCGGCGGCCACGGGCGAGGCCAAGGTCGATCTGGATATGCTCAAGCGCATCGCCGGTAGCACGGGCGGGCGCTATTTCTTCGGCGCCGACCAGAACGCGCTGGCGGCGATCTACGCCACGCTGGACCGCGTCACCCCGCATCAGGAAAAGACGCTGAGCTGGCGCCCGCGCCGTGAGTTGTTCATGTGGCCGCTCGGCGTGGCCGTGCTGATCGTGCTGGGCTACCAGCTGGCGATGGCCGCTTACGCGCGCTGGACCTTCCGCGCCGCCCCACGCGCCTCCCAGGAGCCCGCCGCATGAGCGCGCTGTTCGAATCGCTCGCCCAGTTCCACTTCCTGCGCCCGTGGTGGCTGCTGGTGTTGCTGGCCGCCGTGTGGCTGCCGTGGGCGGTGGGGCGGCAGGGGGATGTGCGCCGGCGCTGGCGCGGCACCATCGCCCCGCATCTGCTCGATGCCCTCGTGGTGGGCGAGAAGCGCCGCCGCGCAGTGCGCCCGGTGCATGGGATTGCCGCGCTGCTGGCGCTGGGCGCCATCGCGCTGGCCGGCCCCACCTGGGAGCGCGAGCGCCCGCCGTTCCTGGCTGACAAGGCGCCGCTGGCCATCGCCATCGACCTCGGCACGACCATGGACGCCATCGACGTCAGCCCCACCCGCCTGGAGCGCGCCAAGCTCAAGGTCAAGGCGCTGCTGGCGCACCGCGACGGCGGCCGCACGGCGCTGTACGCCTACGCCGGCTCCACGCATATGGTCCTGCCGCTGACGGACGATGCGGACCTGCTCCAGACCTTCGTCGATGCGCTCCAGACCCGCATCATGCCGGTGCCCGGCAAGGACACCGCGCTGGCCGTGCGCACCGTCGACACGGCGCTCGCCAAGGAGCCGGTGCCCGGCACGATCCTGTTGCTGACCGATGGCGTGGAAGCCGGCGCCGCCAAGGCGATACAGGCGCAGCACGGCAGCCGGCGCACGCAGGTGGTGGTGCTCGCCATCGGCACGGCGGAGGGCGGGCCGCTGCGCGCGGGCGACGGCGCCGCGCCGGGGCTCGATGCCGATGGCCTGCACGCGCTGCGGGACAGCGGTATCCCGGTGGCCACGCTGACCACGGACAGCGACGCCGATGTGGCCTGGGTGCAGCGCCACGTGCAATCGCATGTGGAGCAGACCCACGCCAGTGACACGCAGCGCTGGCGCGACGCCGGCTGGCCCCTGACCATCCCCATCGCGCTGCTGGCGGTGCTGTGGTTCCGGAAGGGCTGGTCCGTGCGATGGGTCGCCGGGCTGGCCGTGGCGATGGCGCTTGGCGCGCCGCCTGCGCCTGCACAGGCTCAGGCTCCAGCCCAGGCCGAAGAGAAATCATGGACCTGGGCCGACCTCTGGCTCACCCCCGACCAGCAAGGCCGGCGCGCGTTCGAACGTGGCGATTACGCTATCGCCGCGCAGCGCTTCACCGATCCGATGTGGCGCGGCGTGGCCTACTACCGCAACGGCCAGTACGCGGAGGCCGCGCGCGCCTTCGGGCAGGTCAACACGACGGATGGCCAGTTCAACCTCGGCAACGCGCTGGCGCGGCAGGAAAAATATAAGGAAGCCTCGGCGCGCTATCGGCTGGTGCTGCAACAGCGTCCCGGCTGGCAGCCGGCGCAGAAAAACCTCGCGCTGATGACGCAGATGCTGGCGCGCAAGCCGCCCCCGCAGAGCGACGAGGAGTCGCCCGACATCCCGCCAGACAAAATCGTCGACGACCCGAGCAAGCCCCCACCGCCGCCCAGCGACCAGACCCAGCAGATGGGGCGCGTGCAGCAGAACGCCGAGATGTGGATGCGGGCGATCCAGACCTCGCCCACGGAGCTGCTGGCACGCAAGTTCGCGCTGCAGGAGGGCAAGCCATGAGCACGTGCCGGATGCGTCATGCCGTGGGCGCGATCCTGCTGTGTGCCGCTACGCTCGTCCACGCGGCCGGGCCCAGCGTGCGGGTCCGGGTGGTCGGGCCGCAGCCGGTGGTGGCGGGCCAGTCGGTGCAGGTGGAAGTCACCGTGCTTGCCCCGAACTTCTTCCTCTCTGCGCCGGCCTTCCCGGTGCTGCAGATCCCGGGCGCGGTGGTGACCATGCCGGACGACCGTGGCATCAACTCCACCGAGACCATCGACGGCGCCAGCTTCGCGGGCATCCGCAAGACCTACGTGGTCACGCCGCAGGGCGCCGGGGACTTCGCGTTGCCGCCCATCGAGTTCCGCTTCACCCACGCCGGGAGCGATGGCAAACCGCAGACGGCTACCGTCACGCTGCCGCCGACGACGATCCACGCCAGCGGGCAGGCGGGAAAGAGCGGGCAGGGCACGGCGACGCTTCCGGCTGGCGCGCTCCAGGTGACCCAGCAGTTCGACAAGCCCATCGACGAGAACACCAAGCTGCGCGCTGGCGACGCGCTGGTGCGCACCATCACCATCGTCGCGCCGGGCACCCCAGCGATGATGATCGCCCCGCCGGCCCCGCCCGCCCTGCAGCCGCCGCGCGGCGTGCGACAGTTCCGTGCCGATCCGGTCCTGCAGGACGACGCCTCCGGTGGGCGCCGCATCGAAACCATTACCTATGTGTTCGAGGACAGCGGCCGCCACACCTTGCCGGCGGTGCCGGTGAGCTGGTACGACGCCGCCACGGGAAGGCGCGCGGCCTCGACGGCCCCGGCGGTGACCGTGAACGTGGCGCGCGCGGCACCCGGGCTGGGGCTGTCGCCGTCGGGCGGGCTGGCATGGCGCCCGCCGGCCTGGCTCGACGAGGTCGACTGGCGCATGACCGGCGCCATCGTCCTCGCGGTGCTGGCGCTGGGCTACGGGATCTGGCGATGGCGTAGGGGGCACGGTGCCGTCAGTGCCGCATGGCGCGCCCGCTGGCATCGCACCACGGAGACGTGCAGCAACCTCTGGCACCGCTCCGGCCTGCCGCCGCTGAATCCCGGCCAAGGTCCCGGCCAGGACTAGTTCTTTTCCGAAATCATTCAGATCGCACAAAAAAAGTTTGCATTCCTTTCGCTGCATGGAGCCTGCAAACTCCTCAGTGTTCACTGAAGTGCACTGGACGAGGGGTGGCATGTCACAGGGGCAGCGAGGGAAAGCTAAGTTGGGTGCGAAGGTGGCCCACGAATCCACATGGCGCGGCCGACTCTGGCTGGTGGCCCTGGCGGGCGCGATGGCGCTGGCTGGCGCGGGTGGCTCGTACTGGTATGCCTCGCGCAGCGGTCCAGGCGCGGGTGCGGGTGCATCGGCCGTCAAGCCGGGCGATGGCATCAGCGGGCCGCTCGGCATGGTCCATGTGCCCGGCGGCGAGTTCCTGATGGGCAGCGACCACAAGATGGCCCAGCCCAATGAACGTCCGGCCCACAAGGTGCGCGTGCCGGGCTTCTGGATGGACCAGCATCACGTCACCAATGCCGAATTCCGCAAGTTCGTCACCGCCACGGGCTACCTGACCACGGCCGAGCGCGCGCCTGACTGGGAGACCATGAAGGTCCAGCTTCCGCCCGGCACGCCGCGTCCGCCCGATAGCGCGATGGTGGCCGGCGCGATGGTCTTCGTCGCCACCAATGGCCCGGTGCCGCTGCGCGAGAACTGGCGCTGGTGGCGCTTCGTGCCCGGTGCGGACTGGCGCCATCCCACCGGCCCCGGCAGCAGCATCGAGGGCAAGGACGATCATCCCGTGGTGCAGGTGTCCTATGAGGACGCCGAGGCCTACGCCAAATGGGCCGGCAAGCGCCTGCCGACCGAGGCCGAATGGGAATTCGCGGCGCGCGGCGGGCTGGAGCAGGCCACCTACGCCTGGGGCGACCAGTTCGCGCCGGATGGCCGCCAGATGGCCAACGTCTGGCAGGGCCAGCAGGTGCAGCCGTTCCCGGTGGTCAGCGCCAAGGCCGGCGGCGCGGCGGGCACCAGCCCCGTGCGCACCTTCCCGGCCAACGGGTACGGGCTCTATGACATGACCGGCAATGCGTGGCAGTGGGTGGCCGACTGGTATCGCGCCGACCAGTTCCGCCGCGAGGCCGCCGAGATGAAGACCGTGGTGCTCAACCCGGCCGGCCCCCGTGACTCCTGGGACCCGAGCGAACCCGGCGTGCCCGTGAAAGCGCCCCGGCGCGTCACGCGCGGCGGCTCCTTCCTCTGCAACGAGGACTTCTGCCTGAGCTACCGCCCCAGCGCGCGGCGCGGCACGGACCCGTACACCAGCATGTCGCACCTCGGCTTCCGGCTCGTGATGGATGACAGCCGATGGACGGCCCTGCGCAAGCAGCCGGCCACCGCGATGCAGCCGCCCCAGGACAGCGCGACCTCGCTGTCCGCCCAACTTTCCTCAACCGGAGTCAATCGATGAACGCGAAAGGACTTCCCTCGCAGCGGGCTACGGCGCGCCGCTGGCAACTCGCGGCCACGGCCGTCGTCGCGGCGCTCGCGATAGCGGGCTGTAAGCGGGCCGATGAGAACAAGCCTGCCGAGACGCAGGCCCCGGCCGCCCCGGCTGCTCAGGCCCCGGCCCCGGCCCCGGCAGCGCCGCCGCCCGTGACATCGACGACACCAGCCCCCACCACCCCCGTCCCGGCCACCGCCCCGGCGCAGGGCGCCTCGCCGGTGGCCGCCGCCCCGGCTGGCGCACGCAGCGGCAAGCCCAACATCGTCGTGATCTTTGGCGACGATGTTGGCCTCGGCAACGTCAGCGCGTTCAGCCACGGCGTGGTCGGCTACAAGACGCCGAACATCGACCGCATCGCCAAGGAAGGGATGATGCTGACCGACTACTACGCCGAGAACAGCTGCACGGCGGGCCGCTCCACCTTCATCACCGGACAGACCGTGTTCCGCACCGGGCTCTCCAAGGTGGGCCTGCCCGGCGCGCCGGTGGGCCTGCAGGACCGCGACATCACCATCGCCCAGGCCCTCAAGCCGCTGGGGTACAACACCGCGCAGTTCGGCAAGAACCACCTGGGCGACCAGGACCGCTTCCTGCCCACCAAGCACGGCTTCGACGAGTTCTTCGGCAACCTGTACCACCTGAACGCCGAGGAGGAACCCGAGCGCCCGTACTGGCCCAAGGACAACCCCGACTTCCTCAAGTACTACAACCCGCGCGGCGTGATCCACAGCACGGCGGACGGCAAGATCGAGGACACCGGGCCGCTGAACCGCAAGCGCATGGAGACCATCGACGACGAAACCACCGGCGCGGCGATCCAGTACATCCAGAAGCAGGCGCAGGGGGACAAGCCGTTCTTCCTGTGGATGAACTTCACGCGCATGCACCTGTTCACGCACGTGCGCCCCGAGTACCGCGGCAAGGCCGGGCTGGGCGGCGGCCACGAGTACGCGGACGGCATGTGGGAGATGGACCAGAACGTGGGCAAGCTGCTCAAGTCGATCGATGACGCCGGCATCACCAACAACACCATCGTGGTCTACACCACGGACAACGGGCCGAACTTCTTCACCTGGCCGGACGCCGCCAATACGCCGTTCCGCAGCGAGAAGGATTCGAACTGGGAAGGCGCCTACCGGGTCCCGGCGATGATCCGCTGGCCGGGGAAGATCCAGCCGGGCACGGTTTCCAACGGGCTGATGTCCGGGCTCGACTGGTTCCCCACGCTGCTGGCCGCCGCCGGTGATGGTGATGTGAAGGATCGCCTGGTCAAGGGCACCACGCTGGGCGGCAAGAGCGCCAAGGTGCACCTGGACGGCTACAACCAGTTGCCGATGCTGACCGGCCAGACCGAGAAGAGTGCGCGCAACGAGTTCTTCTACTTCAACGACGATGCCGAACTCGTGGCCATGCGCTATGACGTGCTCACGCAGGGCGCCACCCAGCCCACCGCGTGGAAGGTGGTGTTCTGCGAGCAGCGAGCGCGGGGCGGTTTCGAGGTCTGGAAGGAGCCGTTCACCTGCCTGCGCGCGCCGAAATACTTCAACCTGCGCATGGACCCCTACGAGCGCGCGGACACCGGGCCGACCAATCTTTACCACCAGCTCGAAACCGAGAACCCGTACCTGTTCATCGAGGGTAACCGGCGCGCCATCCAGTTCCTGCAGACCTTTGTCGACTATCCGCCCAGCCAGTTGCCGGCCAGCTTCACGATTGACCAGGCCGAGGCAAGCGTGAAACGCAAGGTGGCCGAGCAGATGGCCAAGGCACAGTCCGCCCAACCGCAGAAGAAGTGACGGCGGCGGACCGGAAGCTGGAACCCGCCATGGGCGCGCGCCAGAGTCGTGGCACGCGCACCGCCGCCCAGGCGGCGGTGCGGGCCGGCACGGCCTGGCGGGTGCCCGCCGCGCTGCTGGTCCTGTCCGGCGCGGCCGGGCTGGTCTATCAGGTCCTGTGGGTCAAGCAGCTCTCGCTGGTGCTCGGCGTGGATGTGCACGCCGTCACCGTCGGCGTCAGCGCGTTCTTCGCCGGGCTGGCGCTGGGCGGCTGGACCATTGGCCGATGGGCCGACCGCGCCGCTTCGCCCTGGCGGCTCTACCTGTGGCTGGAATGCGCGATTGCCGTGCTGGCGCTGGGCGCTACCCTGGCGCTGGCCCACGCGGCGGCGCCGTTCGCGTGGCTGGAAACCCGCGCCGGCATCGTGGCGTGGGCCTTGCCCGTGCTGCTGGTGGCCCTGCCGGCGGTAGCCATGGGCGGCACCATGCCCGTGCTGCTGCGCGCGATCCGTCCTTCCGGAGAACTTGGCGCCCATGGCGGGCGGCTGTATGCCGCCAATACCGGCGGGGCGATTGCCGGCACGCTGCTGGCGGCGTTCGTCGCCATTCCGCTGCTCGGTGTGTTCGGCAGCGCCTGCGCGGCGGCAGGGCTGAACCTGCTGGCTGGTGCCGGGGCGCTCTGGCAGAGCCGGCGGGTGCAGGCCGTCGCTGTTGCCTCTCCTTCGCCATCCATCGCGCCTGCCACGGGCACCGCGCAGCGGCGGCTGGCGCTGGGGCTCTACGCCGTGGCGGGCGGCATCGCGCTGGGCTACGAAGTGGTCTGGTCACAGGCCATCGTCCAATTCCTGAGTACGCGGGCGTTTGCCTTCGCGGTGGTGCTGGCGACTTATCTGGCCGGGCTGGTGCTGGGCAGCGCGCTGGTGGCGCGCCGCGTGGACCGTTCGCGTGACCCGTGGAGTGCCTTCGCGCTGCTGGTGGTCGGGGCGGGGCTGGTGGCGCTGGTCGAATTCGCGTGGCTCGGGGAATGGCTGCCGGCCCTGCAATCCGCCGCCTACGCGCGGGTGCTGGAGGGCACGGGCAACCTGCTCGTCGCCTCCAGCGCGCGCTTTGCCGTGGCGGCGCTGTGCATCGTCTTCGTGCCCACCGTGTTGCTGGGCGCGGCGTTTCCGTACGCGGTGCGGCTCTCGGTCGATCCGGCACGGGTCGGGGCCGGGCTGGGCGCCGTGCTGGCGCTCAACACGCTGGGCGGCATCGCCGGATCGGTGCTGGCGGGCGTGGTGCTGGTGCCGTGGATTGGCGTGGTGCATACGCTGGGCGTGCTCGCTGCCGCCAGCGCGCTGGTAGCCGTGCTGGCGATGGCCTTTGGCGATGGCGTCACGCGTCGCGCCCGGGTGGCGATTCCGCTGCTGGCCGTGATCACGCTGATGGTGGCCGTGGCCACGCCCGCAGACCGGCTGGCTCGCCTGCTGGCGCAGGCGCGTGGCGGCGAACTGGTGTTCTACGAGGAAAGCCGGGGCGCCACGGTGGCCGTGGTCGAGCAGGCCAAGGGCACGCAGAGCTTCCGGCGGCTCTATATCCAAGGGGTGTCGAACTCGGGCGATACCATGACGTCGCTGCGCTATATGCGCCTGCAGGCGCTGTTGCCGCTGATCGTCCACAACGGCACGCCGCGCTCGGCGCTGGTGATCGGGCTCGGCACCGGCATTACCGCCGGCGCGCTGCTCCAGTACCCGGGCCTGGAACACCGCGTGGTGGCGGAGCTGCTGCCAGCCGTGGTGCGCGCCGCGCCGAACTTCCGGGGCAATTTCGACGCCAGCCACGACAAGCGCATCGACATCCGCCTGCGCGATGGCCGCCGCGAACTGCTGCAGGGCACGCAGCGCTACGACCTCGTCACGCTGGAGCCGCCGCCGCCGTCCGCGAGCGGCGTGGTCAACCTCTATTCGCGCGAGTTCTACCAGTTGGCCGCCAGCCGCCTGCAACCGGGCGGCATCGTCGCCCAGTGGCTGCCGCTGCCGACCCAGAACCGCGACGACACCCGCTCGCTGGTGCGCAGCTTCCTCGACGTCTTCCCGCATGCCTCGCTCTGGACTACCGAACTCCACGAGATGCTGCTGGTGGGCTCGGCCGAACCGCTGAAGCTCGATGCGCCGACGATCGCCGCCCGCTTCCAGCAGCCCGAAGTCGCCAGCGCGCTGCGCGCCGTCGGCGTGGCCTCGCCGGCGGCACTGCTGGCCACCTACATTACGGACCGCGATGGCCTCGACTGGTTTGCCGGCGATGCCCCCGCCGTGACCGACGACCGCCCGCGCATCGAGTACACCGGCTGGGTGCGCCAGAAGGCGTTCGTGCCAGTGCTGCGCGAGCTGCTGGCGCTGCAATCGGACCCGCCGCTCACCGGCGGCGACGATGCCCTGCAACAGGCGATCCGCCGGGAGCGCGACAACCTCCAGACCTTCTACGCCGCCGGCCTGGACGCCTACGAGGGCAACCGGCAAGCCTGGAGCCACCACATCACCGAAGCGATCCAGGCCGACCCCGACAATCCCTACTACCGCTGGTTCACCGGAGGCGGCCGATGAGTGCCCGCGACGACATCCTCACGCTGCAGGCCCGCATGGGCGAGTCCATCGTCGGGCAGGCGCGCATGATCGAACGGCTGCTGCTCGGCCTGCTGGCGGATGGCCACCTGCTGGTGGAGGGCCTGCCGGGGCTGGCCAAGACCCGGGCGATCAAGAGCCTGGCGCGCCATCTGGACGCGCGGCTCTCGCGCATCCAGTTCACGCCCGACCTGCTGCCGGCCGACATCACCGGCTCCGATATCTATGTGACGGACGCCGGCCGGGGCGACTTCCGCTTCCAGGCCGGGCCGATCTTCGCCAACCTGATCCTCGCCGACGAGGTCAACCGCTCGCCCGCCAAGGTGCAGGCCGCGCTGCTAGAAGCCATGGAGGAGCGGCAGGTGACCGTGGGGGGCCAGACACACAAGCTCGAGCCGCTGTTCCTGGTCATGGCGACGCAGAACCCCATCGAGCAGGAAGGCACCTATCCGCTGCCCGAGGCGCAGATGGACCGCTTCCTGATGCATGTGAACGTGGGCTACCCCGAGGCCAGCGCGGAGGCCGAGATCATCCGGCTGGCGCGCAGCGAGGAAGCGCCGCCGCCGCAGGCCGCTGGTGGCGCCACGGCGGACAAGCTCTCGCCCGAGTCCGTGTTCGCGGCGCGGGCGGCCATCCACGGCATTGCCGTCAGTGAGCCGGTGGAGCGCTATATCGTCGCGCTGGTGCAGGCCACGCGTGACCCGGGCCAGTTCGACGATGACCTCAAGCGCTGGATTCAGGTGGGCGTGAGCCCGCGCGGGTCGATCGGGCTGGACAAGGTGGCGCGCGCCATCGCCTGGCTGCGCGGGCGCGATCACGTGACCCCGGACGATGTGCAGGCCGTGGTGCACGACGTGTTCCGCCATCGGCTGATCCTGTCCTACGAGGCCCACGCCGCGTCCGTCAGCGCCGATGCGGTGATCGACCGCCTGCTGCAACGCGTGGCCGTGGCCTGACAGCCACCCCACCATGCCGCGCGACTTCGCCGCCCGCGACCGAGCCGCCACCGGTGCCGGCGCGGCCCCCTCGACCGCCACGCCGGGCGTCAACGTCGACATGAACGCGCTGGCCGCCCTGGAGGCCACGGCCCGCGACTTCCACTTCCGCACGCGCCAGCCGGTGCACAGCCTGCTGTCCGGCCGGCACGGCTCACGGGTGCGCGGGCGCGGGCTGGCCTTCGAGGAGGTGCGCGGCTACCTGCCCGGCGACGATGTGCGGACCATGGACTGGCGCGTGACGGCGCGCACCGGCAAGCCGCACGTGCGCGTCTATGCCGAGGAGAAGGAGCGCCCGGTGCTGCTGGTGGTGGACCAGCGCATGAACATGTTCTTCGGCAGCCGGCGCGCGATGAAATCGGTCGTGGCGGCAGAAGTGGCCGCACTGGCCGCGTGGCGCATCGTGGCCGATGGTGATCGCGTCGGCGGCATCCTGTTCGGCGATACCGACCTGACCGCCAGCGCGCCGCGCCGCAGCCGGGATGCCGTGCTGCACCTGCTGGGCGATCTCGTCGCCCATAACCGCCGCCTGCATGCCGAGGCAACCGCCCGGCGCGGCGCCGACCAGTTCAACGCAGCGCTGGAGCGCGCGGTGCGGCTGGCGGGCCACGACCATCTCGTCATCGTCATCAGCGACTTCGACGGCGCCGACGACCGCACGCGCCGGCTGATGCTGGCGCTGCGCAGCCGTAATGACGTGCTGTCGGTGCTGGTCTACGACCCCTTCCTGCTGGAGTTGCCCGATTCCGGCCACCTCGTGGTCAGCGACGGCGAGCTGCAGGTGGAACTGGGCTTCGGCCGCGCCACGCTGCGCGACCAGATCGGCAGCTTCGCCAGCCAGCACAGCCAGGCGCTGTTCGACTGGCACCACGGCATCGGCGTGCCGCTGCTGCCGGTTTCTGCCGCCGAGGACGTGGCGGTGCAGCTGCGGCGGCTGTTGGGGTAGGGGAGAGCGGGGAAGAACCCAGGCATATCAAGCCCTGCCGGTTTGCTCCCCTCGCCCGCTTGCGGGAGAGGGGTTGGGGGAGAGGGCCGGGGTGTCTCGATGCGATGGCGCACGTTGAGCCGCCTACCCTCTCCCCCGCCCCTCTCCCAGAGGGAGAGGGGAGAGACTCTACATCCCGTAATACGGCCGATTCGCCTCGATTCGGGCGCGCTCAGACTCGGGGAACGCCCCTTCGGCGAGCAGCCGGATCAGCGCGGCGCGGCCTTGTTCCTGGGCGCCGATGTAGTAGGCGCAGACCGTCAGCTCGTCCAGCGCACGCCAGCGGTAGACCGAGGTATCGACGAACAGCGCGTCGGCGGGGAGCGGCATCGCCGCCGCCTGCTGGGCGTAGAGGTGCCCGAGCGCGTATTCCCCGCGCTGGCGGTGCCAGCGGGCCAGGTCGCACAGCGGCTCGGCGCGGGTGGGGCGGGCCTGATAGGCGGCCAGGTAGGCCGCGGTCACCGTCTCGGCCGGCGCGCCGTCCAGCGCGAGCATCGCCGCGCACTGGTAGGTGGCGAACCACTGCTCCTCGTCCCATCCCCCCATGGCGGCCCGCGCGCGGTAGTGGCGCAGGGCGTCCGCCGGCCGGCCAGCGTCCCGGCAGCTTTGGGCGAGGTAGAAACGGTAGCGCGTGTTGTCCGGGGCGTCGGCCACGGCGCGCTCCAGCACCTCGATATCGCGCAGATAGGTGTTCGGGTCGCGGGCCCGCGCGCCGTCGCGCGAGACCACGATGGATGGGCCCTGCAGGTCGTCCCAGACCGCCGGGGTATCGCAGGTCAGGTATTCGTGGATCACCCCTTCCCAGCGCCACGGCACCCCCGCCCGCACCAGCGCGTTGCGCTGGTACTGCCAGCCGCTCAGTTCGCAGCGCAGCCGGTAGCCATCCGTGCCGAGCGCCGGCCAGCGGAAGCCGTCCGGCACGCCCAGCATTTCGTCGGCATCGATGAACAGGATGTAGTCGTCCGGCTGGCACTGTGCCCGGGCCAGTGTGAGCGCCTCGTTGCGGTTGTGGGCGAAGTCGCGCCAGGGCCGCTCGTGCACCGCGCCCGGCAGGCCCGCCATGCACGCGGCAATGCGCTGCTGCGTGCCATCGGTGGAGCCGGTATCGACGATCAGCCAGCTATCGATCCATGGGCGCACGGACGCGAGGCAGCGCGCGATGACCGGCGCCTCGTTCTTGACGATCATGTTCAGGCAGATGCGTGGCATGGAGCTTGGGGTGGGGTGGGTTGGGTGGCGCATCTTGCGGCCACGGCGGTGTGGGCTGCCGTGGCCGGAGGCGGTGCTGCTGCCGTCAGATGTGCTGCGGGAACAGCCCCTCGGTACAGATCATATAGGTCAGGTTCGCCGGCGCCTGGCCAGTCAGGTTCGGCAGCGCGAAGTTCGTCGTGCCGTCGCCGCCATACGTGGTGCCGATGAGCGAGAACAAGGCCGTATAGGTCCAGATCGGCAGGAGCTGGCCCTTGGCGACCATGCCGCCCAGCTCGTAGTTCTCCGGGTAGGGCAGGGCGGTCAGCCAGACCTCGCCGAGCGTGCACACGCCGGTTGCGCCGTCCTGGCCTTGATTGCCTTGCGGGCCCTGGGCACCGGTTGCGCCGGTGGCACCCGTTGCACCGGTTGCCCCCGTGGCGCCGGTCGCGCCCGTGACACCCGTAGCACCAGTGTTGCCGGTCGGGCCTTGCGGGCCGGACGGGCCGGTGATACCCGTGGCGCCGGTGGCCCCCGTGGCACCCGTCACACCAGTGGGGCCTGCCGCGCCAGTGGTGCCGGTGGCACCCGAGGGGCCGGAGGCGCCGGTGCTGCCCGTCGCCCCAGTCGCACCCGTGGCGCCAGTCGGCCCGGTTGCGCCCGTGGCACCCGCGGCGCCCGGACTGCCCACATCGCCACGCGCCACGTCCTGCGAGATCGCGCCCAGCGAGGTCTGGCGGGCGGCCAACTGCATGGCGAGGGCTTCGAGCTTGTCGTCATAGGCATCGCCGAACACCGGCTTGAACGGCTGGTTCAGCAGGTTCAGGCCGCTGGTGTCCACGCCCAGGTTGACCAGACGGGCGCGCACGAGGGTGAGCACCGAGGCCAGGTTGGACTGCATCAGGCTGGCCAGCGTGGGGTTGAACGCGTTGAACACCGTGCCGGTGTCGGGGTTCTGCGCGGCGCCCGCGACCACCAGTTCCGTGATCGGCGTGATGTTGGTCGTGCCGGGACCTTGAATGTAGGAATGCAGCGTCAGCCCGGCGGGGCCGGTCACGCGCGCCACGCAGGGCAGCGCCAGACCGGCGGACGACACCGACCATGCACCGTTGGCGTCACTCGTGGTCGAGGCCGTGCCAGCGGCGCAGCGCAGATCGACGGCGCCGTTCTGGACCGGCGCGCCGGTGGCCGCCGTGCCCGAGAGCGTGGCCGCCGCCGGGGCAGCCGCCGCTGGGGCGCTGGTGCCCGCATCGTCGCCGCCGCCGCAGGCGGTCAGCAGTTGGGCCGTGGCCATGGAAAGGGCGAGCGCCCACCGGTTCTGTTTCATCGTATTCCCCTGAATGGCGCGTCGCCGGCGTGTGAGTTGCCGGTCCGGAGCCTGTTATGTATCGAACGTGTGTTGAACGGAAAGGCCGTGACCAAACGGCCGTGGCGTGCGCCGGGTGGAGCCACCCGTCACGCCGGGCGTGATGATATGTCAACAAACCCGGAATATCTGCCACCGATAAGGGGCAAGTGCGGAGTGCTGGGACTTGCGGGAGGTCGGGGGATGCACATGCGGGGTGTGTGACGTTTAAGCCTCCTGTCACAGCCCCGCATGGCTATTGCGGATTAAAAGCTGCTCAGACCGTGCCCATCGCCGGGTCGGTGATGGTGTGCTGGCCGGTTTCCACGCGGCCGGCAAAGCGGCGGTAGTACGCGCTGTCGTGCGGGGTCGTCACGGCGAAGTCGTACCACTGTCCGCTGTCCTTCAGCGACCAGTGCAGCGTCTGCGTGCCGCCGGCAGCCACCGTGGCTTCCCACGGACCGTCCGTGCGATAGGCCAGCGGGGCCACGCGGAAGGTGCAGGCGGCCTTGCCGGTGTTCATCAGGTCGACGTAGACGTCGCCATTGGCGATGTCATAGCAGACGCGCACCTCCGCCACACCGAGCGCGCCGCCCAGCACGGTCGTATCGCCCTTGAAATGGCGATGGAAACCGTTCGGGCCGAGCACCCACAGGTCGTACTGGCCCGGCGCGGCGGCCGACGTGCTCCAGCTATCGGACAGATTCTTGCCTGCCTCCACCATGTAGCGGCGCGGAATGCTGTTCAGGTCGTTGCGGTCGTACACGTGGAACACGGCCGCCTGCGTGCCCGAGTTGGCGAACAGGATCTCCACCTGGCCGTTCACATGGGCGCGCGCGCTGGCGTGCAGCTCGTAGGGCAGGGCGCGCGACGGACGCGTGCCGGTGGCCTGCTCCGGCAGGTTGATGTCGGAGGGCACCGGCACGGCCGGCAACGCCTGCTGGGCCACGCGCAGGGCGTCCGCCGCAGCGCGCGAGCCGCGGCCGGCGAGCGTGGGCAGCGCCTCGCTGTTCGGCGTCTTGAAATTGAACGCCGAGGTCAGGTCGCCGCAGACCGCGCGGCGGAACGGGCTGATGTTGGGCTCCTGCACGCCGAAACGGGCCTCCAGGAAGCGCAGCACCGAGGTGTGGTCGAACACCTGCGAATTGACCCAGCCGCCGCGGCTCCACGGGGAAATCACGAACATCGGCACGCGCGGGCCCGGGCCGAACACGCGGCCATCGCGGGCCGGCTGGCTGGTGCTGCCTACCGGCGGCGACTGCGTGTAGTACTCGGCGGCCATGTCGGCATCGGTCAGCGTGGTCTTGCCGGCCAGCGTGCTGTCGGCATTGCGCGACGGGGCGGACGGCGACGGCACGTGGTCGAAGTAGCCATCGTTCTCGTCGAAGTTGACCAGCAGCACGGTCTTGCTCCAGACGTCCGGATTGGCGGTCAGCGCGTCCAGCACTTCCTGGAGGAACCACGCGCCCTGCACGGGCGTGGACGGCCCCGGGTGCTCGCAGTAGATCGACGGCGCGTTGATCCATGACACCGCCGGCAGCTTGCCATTGGCGATGTCCTGCTTGAAGGCGTCGAGGTACTGCTCCGGCTGGGTGCCCGGCAGCGTGTTGGCCACGCCCTTGTAGAGCGGATTGGCGGCGTTGTCGGTGGCCGCGTCATAGGCCTTGTACGGCACGGCCTGCCCGGTGTTGGTGTACGGGGCGCCCGGCGAGCCGCCGCTGGACACCGGGAAGCCCGAGTTCAGGTTGGCGCGGCGGAAGGTCTGGAACGCGCCCAGCATGTTGTCGCCCCATTCGTCGGGCATGTTCTGGTAGCTGATCCAGTTGATGCCGGCTTCCTCGAGCCGCTCGGCGTAGGTCTTCCATGTGTAGCCGATGTTGGCGTCGGCGGCCACGCCGTTGATGGCATCCCACTCGTTGTTCACGAAGGCCCGGTTCAGCGGCATCGCGCCGTTGGTGCCGGTCATGTGGAACGAGCGATTGGCGTCGGTGCCGGTGTGCATCGCGCAGTGGTAGGCATCGCACAGCGTGAAGGCGTTGGCCAGCGCGAACTGGAACGGGATCTCCTGTTCCTTGAAGTAGCCCATCGACGTGTCCGTCTTGGCCACCGGCCAGCGCGACATGCGGCCGTGGTCCCAGGCGGCCTGGCTGTCCGACCAGGCGTGCGGCGTGCCGGCCGTGCGCTGGGCGTTGTTGGCGGCGCCGTTCAGGTGGTACGGCGTGATCAGCGAGCCGTTGGTGCGCGCCTGCTGCCAGACGTTGCGGCCACTGGGCATGGGGATGGTCAGGCGGTCGCCAAACCCGCGCACGCCGCTGAGCGTGCCGAAGTAATGGTCGAACGAGCGGTTTTCCTGCATCAGGATGACCACGTGCTCCACATCGGCGATGGTGCCGGTGGCGTTATTGGCCGGAATGGCCAGCGCGCGGCGGATGCTGGGCGGAAAGGCGGCCAGGGCGGCGGCGGAGAAAGCCGTGCCCATGCTCGCCTGCAAGAACTTGCGGCGGGAGATCATTGTTCGGGTTCTGGAGTGTTGGAGAGAGGTGCCGTCAGGGACGGTCAGGGCGCGCAGCGCTTGTCCGGGGCCGGCGCGGAGGCGGGCGGCGGATCGCCGGCGGGCGGCTGGCTCGGGCTGGGCTTGTTGTCGTCGCCGCCGCAGGCGGCCAGCAGCAGCGCGGCAAGGCACGCGGCCGCGAGGGCGGTCGTCAAACTGGCTTGTTTCATGGGGTCAGGGCTGGTTGGATCGGGTCTGCCACATCAGCAGACCCGCAAGCCTATGTGTCAGGAATGACACAATCGTGACCTTTGCTGCATTAGGGTGATCTGTGCAGCACGCGGGGGAGACGCCTACAACGGTCCTCGAAGTGACTTGAGTCCCACCCAGATCACGCCGATCACCACATTGATCGGCACGCTGAGCACGCTAGGGACGTAGAAGATGGCCGACAGCGCGGGCGCGCTCATCATGGATTCGGCGATGCCCCCGAGGGCGAACAGGATCAGGCCGCACCAGAGCCAGCGCCGCATATAGGTGGGCAGCCAGTGGGCGCGCGACTGGTTGAAGCGCCACGCCGCCGCGCGCTCGAACAGGTCGCCCCGGCTGGCGTCCTTGAACAGCCAGCCGAAGAAGAAAAAGCGGTACAGCAGCGTGCGAAACGCAAGCTCTTGCATGATGCGCGGGGCAGCCGGGCTGCCAGGTTGCCGATTCAAGAAAACGGGGCTTCCTGACGTAATAGGCCGAATAGGCGGGTTTCGCAATATGGATGCGAGCCCGGGAAAACGGCGCCCCAAAATGGGGACCGGGTTGGGCAGCAACCCGGGTTTTCCCCGTGGGCGTTACGCCCGCTAGTCCCCCCATTTGGGGACAGTCAAAACGTGACAGCGCTGTTACAGTCGCGCGCAATGCACCGGTCAACAAGGCCGGGCGAAACATCAAAAAAAACGGGTTGGGTCCATGTTTTCACACTTCTCCGCCGGCGCACGCGCGTTCGGCGTCGCCTTGCTTGCCGCCGCGGTGCTCACCGCCTGCGGCTCCGATGACAACACCACGCCGGCCCCCTCGGCCACGCCAGCGGCGACCAGGGTGGTGGTCGACACGACCAGCGCGCAGCCAGTGGCGGGCGGCACGCTGACGCTGAAGGCGACCCTGCTGGCCGCCGATGGAAGCGAGGTCAAGGGCGCCAGCTTCGCCTGGACATCTTCGGACGAGTCGGTCGCCGTGGTCACGGCGGCTTCGGACAAGGCGCCGGCCGGGGTCTCGGCCTCGGTCTTCGTCGGTACCTACGCCACGGTGCAGACCCGGAATGCCGGGGAAGTCGATATCACGGCCACGGCGACGCTGGCCGATGGCAGCCGCGCGACGTCCGTCACCCATCTGGTGGTGCAGGCCGCCCCGGCAAAGTCCTACACGCTGACCCTGTCGCCGTCGAATCTGACCGTGACGGCTGGCGCAGCGGCGCAGACGGTGTCCGCAGCCGTACGGCGCTCGGATGGTGTCGATGGGATCGCCGACCTGACCAACTGGTCGTGGACTACCGGCGACGCCACCTTCCCCGTGACGACGGCAGCGGACGGCCATTCGGCGCAAGTCAGCAGCCCATCCTCGGCCACGTTGGCTGGCTCGGCGGTGCTCGCCGCCTGCGCGGATGCTCCCACCGGCACCCGCCTGTGCGCCAATGCCGCGCTGGCTCGCCCGGCCACGCCGCCGCCGCCCACCTACACCCTGGGTGGCACGGTGTCCGGACTGGCGGCTGGCAAGAGCCTGCTGCTCGCAGGCCCCAATGGCGATTCGCTGGCGATCAGTGCCGACGGCGCCTTCACGCTGCCCACCGCGCTGGCCGCCGCCTCGGCGTACAGCGTCACCGTGACCGGCCACCCCGCCGGCCAGACCTGCACCGTGCAGAACGGCAGCGGCACCATCGCCGCCGCCAACGTCACCAACGTGGGCATTACCTGCGTGCAGGCGCAGTTCGCGGTGGTGCCAAACAGCATGGGCTCGACGATTTCGGTCTATCGGATCGATCCCGGCACCGGGGCGCTCTCGGACGTGCCGGGCAGCCCGTTCACCACCACGCGGCCGGTCACCGACATCGCCTTCCTGCCGGACGGGTTGGTGGGCTATGCGGTTATGGCCAACGACAGCGCGGTCGAGGCCTACCAGCTGAACCCTGCCACCGGCGCGCTGAGCGTCATCCCCGGCACGAACATGCCGACCGACCCGGGTCCGGAGGTCGTCGCCGTGCACCCCTCGGGCAAGTGGCTGATCATTGGCGCCGGCCGGTCTGTCATGCCGTACAGCCTCGACCCCGTCACCCACGCGCTGTCGCTTCGGCTTGGGTATATCAGCGGCGACCTGGCAGGCCGTACGTCAGGGATCGCCGTGTCGTCGGACGGGCAGTATGTCTATTCGGTGAACACCGGGACCGGCGAGATCTGGTCCATGCCCTTCGACACGTCGCTGGGCAACCTTGGCTTGCCCAGCGTCAGGCAAACGACTGGCTTGGGTACGCGCGGGGCGGCGCTGTCGGCCGATGCGAACTTCCTGTACTTCGTGGGCATGACCGCCAACCTGCTTGGCGCCGGCGTGATCGATGCTGTCAACCGTGCCGTAGGCGCGATCGGGTTCTCCTCCTCGGGCATGTTCCAGCCGACCGACGTCGTCCTCGCCCCGTCGGGCCCGTTTGCCTATGTCTTGACCGGGGGGGCGCTCACCACCAATCAAATTCAAGTGGTTCGGCGCGATCTCACGACGGGTCTGATTGACCGGGACCTGGGGGCCACGCCGACTGGCGTCAATGGGCAACGCCTAAGCATGGATCCGAACGGCCGCTTCCTGTACACGCCGTCTTTCGTCGGCCTGGTGTACGGCTTTGCCATCGACGCGACCACTGGCCTGCTGACGCCGGTGCCGGGCAGTCCGTTCCGCACGGGTATCGGCAATATCGGCATGGCCATTGTGCAGCCGACGCCATAAGCCAGTCGGCTCCCCACCATTCAAGACAACTACGGGTCAGGTTTCATGTTCCTTCGTCTTCCTGCCGGCGCGCGCTCGCTCGGCATTGCCTTGCTTGCCGCGGCGGTGCTTGCCGCCTGCGGCTCCGATGACAACGCCGCGCCGGCTCCCTCGGCCACGCCAGCGGCGACCAAGGTGGTGGTCGACACCACCAGCGGCGCGCCGGTGGCTGGCAGCAGCTTGACGCTCAAGGCGACGCTGCTGGGTGCCGATGGTAGCGAGGTCAAGGGCGCCAGCTTTGGCTGGACGTCTTCCGATGAATCGGTCGCCGTAGTCACGGCGGCTTCGGACAAGGCGCCGACGGGGGTCTCGGCCTCGGTGTTCGTCGGCACCTATGCCACGGTGGAGACCCGGAACGCCGGGGAAGTCGATATCACCGCCACGGCCACACTGGCCAATGGCAGCCGAGCGACCTCGGTCACCCATCTGGTCGTGCAGGCAGCACCGGCGAAGTCGTACACGCTGACGCTGTCGCCGTCGAACCTGACCCTGACCGCTGGCGGGGCGGCGCAGACCGTGATCGCAGCCGTGCGCCGCTCGGATGGGGTCGATGGGATCGCCGACCTGACCAACTGGACTTGGACCACGGGCGACGCCACCTTCCCCGTGACGCAGGCAGCGGACGGCCATTCGGCGCAAGTCAGCAGCCCATCCTCAGCCACGCTGGCCGGCTCCGCCGTGCTGGCAGCCTGCGCCGATGCCCCCACCGGCACCCGCCTATGCGCCAATGCCGCGCTGGCTCGCCCGGCCACGCCGCCGCCGCCCACCTACACCGTGGGTGGCACGGTGTCCGGCCTGGCGGCTGGCAAGAGCCTGCTGCTGGCAGGCCCCAATGGCGATTCGCTGGCGATCAGTGCCGACGGCGCGTTCACGTTGCCCACCGCGCTGGCCGCCGCCTCGGCCTACAGCGTCACGGTGTCCGGCCAGCCTGCCGGCCAGACCTGTGCCGTCCAGAATGGCAGCGGCACCATCGCCGCCGCCAACGTCACCAACGTGGCGATCACCTGCGTGCAGGCCCAGTTCGTGGTAGTGGCCAACCGCGGAGACCGGACCCTGTCGGTCTATCGGATCGACCCCGTTACCGGCGCGCTGGCCGCCGTGCCGGACAGCCCGTTCCCGACGGTGAACCAGGTCAACGACATCGCCTTCCTGCCGTCCGGCCGGGTGGGCTATGCGGTGATGGTGGATAACAACACGATCGTCCCCTTCCAGCTGGATGCCGCCACCGGCAGGCTGACCATGATTGCGGCGGCGAGTGCCCCGACGCCGCTCGCGCCTCAGGTCGTCGCGGTGGATCCGACAGGCCGGCATCTCTATGTCGGCGGCCTAGGTACGCTGGCGAGCTTTGCCATCAATCCCGTGACGCAAGCCGCGGAGTTGACGTCAAGCCTGTCCCCAGGCGGATCGGCCAGTGCGGGCGGGGTCGCGGTGTCCGCCGACGGGCAGAACGTCTATGCCACGAGCATCGCGACGGACGCGTTGTGGCACGCTCCCGTCAGTGTGGCGACGGGCTCCCTTACGTTCGCCTACACCCGATCATCGCTTGGCTCACGGCCGATGGGGACGGCCCTGTCACGCGACGGCAGCGCGCTGTACTTCGCCAACATGGGCACCAATAGCTTCGGTAGCTGCACGCTCGATGCCACAGGGGCGATTACGAGCGTCATGGACATGCTGATTGGGGTGTCGCGTCCCATCGACGTCGCTGTCACGCCGTCGGGCCAATTTGTCTATGTACTCGGTTCAGGGAGCAACAATATCCAGACGATGCGGATCGACCCCATGTTTGGCCCCTTGCCGCTCGCCATCACGCCCGCCAGCATCAGCGGCCAGCGTCTGCGGATCGAGCCGAATGGGCGCTTCCTGTACACGCCGTCCCTCAACGGCACGCTGTACGGCTTCGCCATCGATGCAGGCAGCGGCGCGCTGACACCGGTGCCAGGCAGTCCGTTCGCCACGGGCAACGTCAACGCTGCCATGGCGATTGTCCAGCCGGCGCCATAAGCCAGTCGGATCAAACCATTCCAATCACATTACGGGGTCGGGTTCCATGTTCCTTCGTCTTCCTGCCGGCGCACGCGCGTTCGGCGTTGCCTTGCTTGCCGCTGCGGTGCTCACCGCCTGCGGTTCCGATGACAAGGCCGCGCCGGCTCCCTCGGCCACACCTGCGGCGACCAAGGTGGTGGTCGACACCACCAGCGGCGCGCCGGTGGCTGGCAGCAGCTTGACACTGAAGGCGACCTTGCTGGCCGCCGATGGGAGCGAGGTCAAAGGCGCCAGCTTTGGCTGGACGTCTTCCGATGAATCGGTCGCCGTAGTCACGGCGGCTTCGGACAAGGCGCCGACGGGGGTCTCGGCATCGGTATTCGTCGGCACCTACGCCACCGTGCAGACCCGGAACGCCGGGGAGGTCGACATCACCGCCACGGCGACGTTGGCCGATGGCAGCCGCGCTACCTCGGTCACCCATCTGGTCGTGCAGGCCGCGCCGGCGAAGTCGTACACGCTGACCCTGTCGCCGTCGAACCTGACCCTGACCGCTGGCGGGGCGGCGCAGACCGTGACCGCAGCCGTGCGGCGCTCGGATGGGGTCGATGGGATCGCCGACCTGACCAACTGGTCGTGGACCACCGGCGACGCCACCTTCCCCGTGACGGCAGCGGCGGACGGCCATTCGGCACAGGTCAGCAGCCCGTCCTCGGCCAGGCTGGCCGGCTCGGCCGTGCTGGCCGCCTGCGCGGACGCCCCCACGGGCACTCGCCTGTGCGCCAACGCCGCGCTGGCGCGTCCGACCGCGCCGCCGCCTACCTACAGCGTCGGCGGTACGGTCACCGGGCTGGCGGCGGGCAAGAGCCTGACGCTTTCCGGCGTGAATGGGGATACGGCGGTTGTCAGCGCCAACGGCGCCTTCACCGTCTCCAGCGGGCTGGCCGATGCCACGCCCTACAACGTCACCGTGTTCGCCCAGCCGGCCGGCCAGACCTGCACGGTGCAGAACGGCAGCGGCACCATCGCCGCCGCCAACGTCACCAACGTGGCGATTACCTGCGTGCAGGCGCAGTTCGTGGTGGTGCCCAATAACATCGATCTGACGATTTCGGTCTATCGGATCGATCCGAATACCGGCGTGCTGGCCGCCGTGCCCAACAGTCCGTTCCCGAGCGTGAACCAGATCAACGACATCGCCTTCCTGCCCTCGGGACTGGTGGGCTATGCGATAGCGGGGGACAACAGCACGGTCGTCGGATTCCGGCTGGACCCGGTCACCGGCGCGCTGGCGGCCATCCCCGGGGCGACGGCCCTGACCCTGCCGGGTCCGGAGGTTATCGCCATGCACCCGTCCGGCAAGTGGCTGTTTGTTGGTGGGCTCGTATCCGTGGCAACGTATGGCATCGACGCCGCGACGTACGCGCTGACGCCTTCGACCACGCAGCCGAGCGGCATGTCGAGTGCCACGACGGGGCTCACCGTGTCCCCGGACGGCCAGTATGTCTACGCGATGAACGCCATGCCGGACCTGCTCTGGAGCATGCCTTTCGATGCGATGACCGGTGTCCTGTCCACGCCGAACACCGCGCCGAGCCTTGGCGCCCGGCCGGGCGGGGGCGCCGTGTCTGCCGATGGCCGTTCCCTGTTCTTCGCGAACCTTTTCAGCAATTCGCTCGGCATCGGCCTGATCGACACCAGCACCGGGATGGTCGCGGCGGTCGCGGACTTCCCGACGGCCGCGGCCGGGCCGACCGATGTCGCGCTCGCGCCTTCGTTCGCCTATGTCCTTGGCTCGATGAGTAACAGCATCGAAGTGTTCCGTCGCAATCTCGCGACGGGGTTGGTCGACTTCAGTGTCGGGAGCACGCCCGCCAGCGTCACCGGCCAGCGCCTGCGGATCGAACCGAACGGCCGCTACCTCTACACGCCGTCCTACACGGGGCCGGTGTATGGATTCGAGATCAATGCGACGACTGGCTTGCTGACGCCGCTGCCGGGCAGCCCATTCGCCTCGGGCAGGGGCAATGTCGGCATGGCGATTGTGCAGCCTACGCCATAAATCGGCGGCTCGTTACGCTGTCCAGGCCTGCGCCGGGTTGCAGGCCAGGTAGCGCGCCGGTTCGGCAATCCCGAGCCGGGCGCGCGCCGCGTCCATCGGCTCGTGCAGCAGGGTTTCGTAGTCTTCCCCCAGCAGCCAGCCGGCACGGCGGCCCCGGCGGTAGCCTTCCAGCACAGCGCGGGCGAAGGCCGTGCTGCGCGAGACGCGCAGGCTTTTCAGGGCGGCGGCCACGGCGATGAAGGCCCAGCCGGTGCCGCCGGTCTGGGCGTAGCTGAAGGCCACCAGCGCCGCCTCGCCCAGGCTCTCATCGGCGCGATAGCCGGTCAGGACGTGCCAGATGTCGTGGATGTCCCGCGTGCGGCGCCCAAACCACAGATAGGCGTCCTCCATCACCGGCTCCTGGTTCAGGTTCGACACCTTGGCCAGTCCATCGGCGCTATAGCCGGTCTTTTCCAGAAATTGCCGATAGGCAGCGCCCACCGTGCCCGGCGCGAAGCTGGCGATAAAGGCCGGGTCGGTGAGCCGCTCGGCCAGTTCGATGCGCTGGTAGGCCAGCCGCCGCCCCTGCCGCGTACTGAGCAGGCGGCGGTAGTTCTTCGGCATGGCGGGGCCGTTCAGCGCCCGCATGATGAGGAAGACCTGCTCGGTGTCGTTGCCGTCCGCCAGCAGTTTGCGCACGGCGCGGAAGGCGGTGAGCAGGTCGCGCTGGTAGGGATCGGACGCAGTCGAGGGGGCGGGAGAGGGGGAAGCGGAACTGGCCATGGCAGGCTCCTCGGTCATCACGGGCAGGAAGGTCAGGCGGGCACCGCCGCGCGCAGGCTGGCGGCGGCGTTACGCACGAAATCAACACTGGCCTCGACGGCCGTCACCGGCAGCATATGCCCGCCGGCCACCAATGTCAGCCGGGCTGCCGGCAGCTTGGCGACCAGCGCCTCGCCGTTCTCGCGGTAATCGAGAATGCGGTCCTCGCGGCCGAACAGGATGCTGACCGGCATCTTCAGATCGCCATAGGTGGGCAGCAGCGGCGGCAGGCTGTGCGCCACGCCGTGCAGGTCTTCGGACGCCCCGAGGAAATGGCCGGGCCGCAGCCCCAGCAGGCCGCCGCCGCGCGTGGGGAAGTCCGCTGGCGCCGCGTCCGGGCCGAAGACGACCTCCATGACCTGCTCGCGGTTGCGGATCGACATCGGAATCAGCAGCGTCCAGGCGATCAGCTTGCGCATCAGCGCGCTCTGCATGGCCATCGCCTTGAACACCGGCGAGACCACCTCGGGCGGATGGGTGAGCGGGGCGATCAACGCCAGCCCGCCCACGCGCGCCGGGTGATAGGTGGCCAGCGCCAGCGCGATGGCGCCGCCGAGCGAATGGCCGACCACCAGCGGCTGCTCCAGCCCGAGATGGTCAATCAGCGCGGCGAGCGTGTCGGCCTGCGCGCGCAGGTCCGCCGGGGCGCCGGGCGTGCGGGTGGAGTAGCCGGCGCCGGGGCGGTCGACCGCAATCACGCGGAAGTCACGCGCCAGCGGCGCGATCATGCCGTAGTCGAAATTGGCGAGCTGACCGGCCAGGCCGTGCACCAGCAGCACTGGCTGCCCCTCGCCACGCTCCACCACGTGCAGGCGGGCGCCGGGCACCTCGACGAACCGGCCGGTGGGCGGCAGGGCCGCCTCGATCTTGCGTGCCGTGCGCCAGGTGAACAGGAACAGCAGCGCCAGCGGTACCAGCACCACTATCGCTATGACGAGTACGAAAATCAGCAAGGCATTCATGATTGGGCTTCGGCGAGGGGGTCTTGGGTGGGCATCGTGGTGGCCTGCGTGGTGTCGAAGCGGAGCACGCCATCGTCGATGCGGCCATGGCGGATCGTCAGCATGTCCATCAGATAATTCTGATACACGCGCCACGGCTTGCGGTGGCCCTGGCGCGGCAGCACGGCGGCGGCGCGCTGCACGTAGCCGGAACTGAAATCGAGGAAGGGCACGCGCTGCACGTCCGGGTCCACCTGCGGCAGGGCGTAGCGATGGCCGTGGTGATCCATGTACTTGAGCAGCCGGCAGACGTACTCGGCGGTCAGGTCGGCCTTCAGCGTCCAGGACGCATTGGTGTAGCCGAAAGCCAGCACCAGGTTCGGCACGTTGCTCAGCATCATGCCCTTGTAGGCGAGCAGCTCGGACGGCCGGCGCGGCTGGCCATCCACATGGACGGCGATGTCCCCGAGCATGTTCAGCTTGAGCCCGGTGGCCACCACCACCAGATCGGCCGGCAGCGTCTGGCCGGACTTCAGCACGATGCCATCTTCGGTAAAGCGTTCGATCTGATCGGTGACGATGGAGGCGCGGCCGTTACGGATCGACTGGAACAGGTCGCCATCGGGCACCAGACAGACGCGCTGGTCCCACGGGTTGTAGCGCGGGGTCAGGTGCGTGGCGGCGTCGAAGCCCGGCTGGAGCTGCGCGGCGGCCATGCTGACCAGCCGCTGCTTGACCTTCTCGGGCCGGCGGCGGGCGAGCTGGAAGAAGAACATCCCCAGCAGCACGTTTTTCCAGCGCGTGGCGCGGTAGGCCAGCCGCTCCGGCAGCAGGCGCCGCAGCTTGTTGGCGATGGCGTCCTCGCCGGGGCGGGTCACGATATAGGTGGGCGAGCGCTGGAGCATGGTCACGTGCGCGGCGGTGTCGGCCATGGCCGGCACCAGCGTCACGGCGGTGGCGCCGCTGCCGATCACCACCACGCGCTTATCGGCATAGTCGATCGACGGATCCCAGAACTGCGGGTGCACCATCTGGCCCCGGAAGGTTTCCTCGCCCGGGAAGGCGGGGCGGTGCCCCTCGGCATAGCTGTAGTAGCCGGCGCAGACGTAGAGGAAGCGGGCGCGCAGCCGCACGCGGACGGCCGGAGTGGTGTTTTGCGCACGTTCGGCGTCGATGGTCCAGCAGGCGTCGCGGCTGTCCCACGCCGCGCCCACCACCTTGTGGCCGAAGCGGATGTGGGGCGTGATGCCGGCTTCCTCGGCGGTTTCCTGGATGTAGCTGAGGATGGACGGGCCGTCCGCAATGGCCTTGGCGCCGCGCCACGGCTTGAAGCGGTAGCCGAGCGTGTACATGTCCGAGTCGGAGCGGATGCCGGGATAGCGGAACAGGTCCCAGGTGCCGCCCAGGGTGTCGCGGGCTTCGAGGATGGCGAAGCGCTTGTCGGGGCAGCGCTGCTGGAGCTGGCGGGCGGCGCCGATGCCGGACAGGCCGGCGCCGACGATCAGGACATCGAGGACTGCGTCATCGGGAGTGGGGGCGGTCATGACGGGCATCCGGATCTTGGGAGTTCTGACAACATAGGTTGTCAGACGCCATCTGACAATAGGGAATGTCATACTGGCGCCCATGACTGCCGAGCTGATCCCCGCCCGCCGCTATCGCGGCGCCGAAGCCGAAGAGCGGCGCGCCCAGCGCCGCGCCCAGCTGATTGCCGCTGCCGTGCAGGTCTACGGCGAGCGCGGCTACCAGAACGCCACGGTCAAGGCCGTGTGCGAAGCCGCCGGCCTGACCGAGCGTTACTTCTACGAATCGTTCGCCAATAGCGAAGCGTTGCTGCTGGCTTCGTTTGAAACGGTCACGCACCGGTTGCTGTTGCGCATCGAACAGGCGGGCGAGGATGCCGGGGGCGATGGCGAGCATCGCGCGCTGGCTATTCTGCGTGCTTATTTCGGCACATTGCAGTGCGAGCCCCGCTCGGCCCGGGTGTTCCTGGTGGAGATCCGGGGCGTGAGCCGGTTGGTGGACGAGGCGCTGGGGCGGTCCCTGCGCGAATTCGGCGGACTGCTCGCCCGGACGCTGCTGCCGGGTGCGCCCGAGCCCGATCCGATGCTGCTGGCCGGCGTGGCGGGCGGCATCATCCACGTGGCGCTGCACTGGATTCGTCACGGCCATGTGCCGGAGGTGGATACGGTGGCCGCTACCGCGCTGCAGTTGGCACTGGTACTGCGGGCAGCCGCGCGGGGCTGAATCGGCATTTCTTGATTTATTTGCTTGATTTGCTTGCCTTAAGCAACAAATAATTTGCCTCAGGCAAATAAATCGTCCCCGACATGTCTCCCAATCCGCAAGTTCTTGCGCGCGCGGAAACCGTGCGCCGCTTCAATCGCTTCTACACCCGCCAGATCGGCCTGCTGCACGAGCATCTGCTGGAAAGCGAGTTTTCTCTCACGGAAGCCCGGATCCTGTACGAGCTGGCCCATCGCACGGGCCTGACCTCGTCCGACCTGTGCCGTGAGCTGGGCCTGAACGCCGGCTACCTGAGCCGGGTGATCGCCGGTTTCGAGAAGCAGGGGCTGGTCGCCAAGACCCGCTCGCAGGCCGATGCCCGCGTCAGCGAACTGGCGCTGACCGATGCCGGCCGGGCCACCTTCGAGGTGCTGAACCTGGCCTCGCGCAACGAGGTGACCGCGATGCTGGGCCGCATGACCGAGTCCACCCAGCAGCAACTGGTGGACGCCATGACGCAGATCGAAGCCCTGCTCGGCGAATCGACCCCGAGCTACATCCTGCGTGACCCGCAGGCGGGCGACATGGGCTGGGTCGTGCGCCAGCAGGCGGTGCTGTACACGCGCGAGTACGGCTGGAATAGCGAGTTCGAGGCGCTGGTGGCGGAGATCGTCGCCAAGTACCTGCGCGATTACGACCCGAGCGCCGAGCGCTGCTGGATTGCGGAGAAGGACGGCAAGGCGGTGGGTTCGGTGTTCGTCGTGCGGCATGACGCGGAGACCGCCCAGCTACGCATGCTCTATGTGGATGCCAGCGCGCGCGGGCTGGGTATCGGCCATCGGCTGGTGGATGAGTGCCTGCGCTTCGCGCGCGGGGTGGGCTACAAGCGGATGATGCTGTGGACCAACGACATCCTCACCGACGCGCGCAAGATCTACGAAAAGGCCGGCTTCACGCTCGTGGAGGAGGAGGCCCACCACAGTTTCGGCAAGGATCTTGTCGGTCAGATCTGGGCGCGGGATCTGTGAAGGGCGACCCCTCGGCCATCGTCGCGGCCGCGCTGACTGGCATTCTGGTGGGCGCGGCGATGGTGTCGACCCGGGCGGTGTCGGCCGATGCGTCGCCAGCCACGTTGGCCTTCCTGCGCTATCTGATTGGCCTGTGCGTGCTGATCGGGCCGGCCTGGCTCGGCATGCGCGCCCGGACCCGCACCCGCTTTGCCCGGAAGGATGCGGCGGTGCTCGCCGGGCTGGGCGTGTGCCAGTTCGCCGTGCTGATCGTGCTGCTGAACCACGCGCTCGGCGTGCTCTCGGCCGCCACCTGCGCGCTGGTTTTCTCGACCATGCCGCTGTTCACGATGTTGCTGGCCGTGCTGAGCGGGCAGGAGGCGTTCAGCCTGCCCAAGCTGACGGGGCTGGTCTGCGCCGTCTCGGGCGTGGCGGTGTTGCTGCATGGGGCGCCCCTCGGTGGCACCGGCGGCGGCACACACCTTGGTGCGATGGCCGCGCTGATCGGGGCGACCGTGATCGGCGCCGTGAGCAGCCTGTTGGTTCGGCCCTTGCTGCAGCGCTATCCCGCCTTGCCGACCAGCGTGCTGGCGATGTGCGCGGCGGTGGTGTTCCTGCTGGCGCTCTGCGCGACGACCGGGCAGCCGCTGTGGCCGTCCCTGTCGTTGAGGCAGTGGGGGCATGTCGCGTTTATCGGGCTGTCCAGCGGCGTGGGGTACTTTTGCTGGCTCTGGGCGCTGACGCGGCTGGAAGCGAGCCGGGTCGTCGGCTTCCAGGCGCTGGGGCCGGTGACGGCGGCGGTGCTGGAACTGCTGGTGGGTCGCCAGTGGCCGTCGGGGTCGTTGCTGGTGTCGATTGCGTTGGTGGTCAGCGGGCTGCTGATCACCCAGCAGGGCCGCACGGTCGCGCGATCAGGTACCCGCCGCCAGCCGGGCCTGCTCGAGGAAGGAGCGGATCACGCTGGCCCCGGGCGACGTCCGGCGCCATAGCAGGCCGAAGCGGCGCGGCTCCGGCTCGATCGGCAGATGGAGCTTGGCGATATGGAGCCCGGCGGTCAGCGGCGAGGCGATGTCCGGCACCAGCGACACCCCGAGCCCACGGTCCACCATCATGGCGATGGCCAGCAGCGAACTCAGCTCGAAGCGCTCCTGCGCGGGCGTGATGCCGGCCCGGCGCAGGTAGTCGCTGGCCTGCTTGCCGCCGCCCAGGCTGCGGTCATAGCGGATCAGGGGCCGGGTGCGCAGGAGTTCGTGCGGATCGGCGTCGCGGTCCTGCGCGGGCGCCAGCACCACCAGCGGCTCCTGCCGCAGCAAATCCCAGGCGAAGGTCTTGGGAAGGGCGAAGGGCGGATGCAGGCAGACGGCGGCATCGAGTGATTCATCCTTCACCGCATCGAACAATTCGTGGGACAGCGCCGAGCGGATATGCACCGACACCCCGGGGTGCACCGCCGCGAACCGCGCGAGCGCGTCCGGCAGCAGGCTGTGCAGCGCGGTGTTGATCGTGCCGATGCGCAGTTCGCGTACTGCGTCCGCCTGATTCACCCATCCCCTCAGTTCATCCACTTCCCGCAGCAGGGTCACGCAGCGCTCCGCCAGCCGTCGCCCGGACTCGGTGGGCGCCACGGTACGGCCGGCCCGGCCCAGCAACGTGGTGCCGAGTTGCCGCTCCAGCACCTGGATCTGCTGCGAGATCGCCGCCGGGGTCACATTGAGCCGCCGCGCGGCTTCCGCCAGCGTGCCGGTTTCTACCACCAGCGCGAAAGCCTTCAGGTAAGCGGTTTCCATAGAATTTCTAATGTACGAACGTAGTAAAGGATAGTTTATCTTTTTCATCGGTTCGCGGACACTGCCTGTCACCCCCACGGAGATACGGTATTCGCCATGAGAAGCAAGCTGTTCGTGCCCGGTTCACGCCCCGAGTTTTTCGCCAAGGCGCTGGCGAGCGATGCCGACGCGCTGTCGTTCGACCTCGAGGATGCGGTGGCCCAGGAGAAGAAGGGCGAGGCCCGGGCGCTGCTGTCCGGCTTGCTGCGCGCCGCCGAGACGCGCGCCAGCACCAAGACGCTGATCGTGCGCGTCAATGGTCTCGATACGCCACATTTCGAGGCTGATCTGGCGGCGGTGGTCGTGCCGGGTTTGCATCTGGTGAACCTGCCCAAGCCGGAAAGTGCCGATGACGTGCGCCGCGCGGCGGCGGCCATCGAACAGGCCGAACGGGCCAATGGGTTTGGCAATAGTGATGCGAAGGTTGGACTGCTGCTGAATATCGAAACGCCCCGGGCGCTGCGGCTGGCCGCCGAGCTGGCGGGCGCCCATCCGCGCGTGGCGGGCCTCCAGCTTGGGCTGGGCGACCTGTTCGAGCCGGCTGGCGTACATCGACGCAATACGGCGGCGATTGCCTCCGCCATGTTCGCCGTGCGGATGGCGGCCGCCGAGGCCAATGTCTATGCCTACGACACGGTGTTCGCCAATATCCGCGACACCGAGGGCTTCCGCGCCGAGGCCGAGATGTCCCGCCAGATGGGCTTCCTGGGCAAGAGCTGCATCCACCCGAGCCAGATCGCGCTGGCCAACGAAGTCTACCGGCCGTCCGACGAGGAAATCGCCCACGCGCTGCGCGTGGTGGTGGCTGCCGAGGAGGCGGACGCCAAGGGCGTGGGCGCCTATGTGGTGGACGGCAAGATGATCGATCCCCCGTTTGTGCGCCGCGCGCAGGCGATTGTCGAGATTGGCCGGAAGCTTGGATTGATCGCCGCCTGATCGGATTCCCCGCAGTATCTATATAAAAAACACACAGGAGACAAACACCATGACGAATCCATCGTCGCTGCGTGCCGTGGCATGCCTTGGCCTGACGGTTGCTGCAACGGCCGCGATCTCTGTGCCGGCTGTGGCCGTCGCCGAGGGCGCCTACCCCTCCAAGCCCATCACCCTGATCGTGCCGTACCCGCCGGGCGGCTCGAACGACATCTTCGCGCGCATCGTGGCCAAGGAGATCGGCGAGGAACTGAAGCAGCCCGTGGTCATCGACAACCGCCCCGGCGCGAGCGGCAACACCGGCACCGGCCTGGCGGCCAAGGCGGCGCCGGACGGCTACACGCTCGTCGCGGTGTCCTCCAGCATGACCACCAACGCGGCCATCCAGAGCAAGCTGCCGTTCGACGCCGTGAAGAGCTTCGCGCCGGTGGCGATGGTGGCCCACGGGCCGTTCATCGTGGCGGTCAGCAATGACTTCCCGGCCAAGACGCCGCAGGAGCTGGTCAACGCCATCCGCGCCAATCCGGGCAAATACAACTACGCGTCGTCCGGCCCGGGCAGCGTCAACCAGTTCGGCACCGAACTGCTCAAGGCGCAGGCCGGCAAGCTCGCCATCACCCACGTGCCGTACCGGGGCATGGGCCCGGCCGTGACCGACCTGATCGGCAACCAGACGCAACTGCTGATCTCCAGCGGGCCGTCGCTGCTGCCGATGGTGCGCGCCGGCAAGGTCCGCGCCGTGGGCATCACCAGCCTGAAGCCCAGCCCGATTGCGCCGGATCTGGTGCCGATGGCCACCGCCGTGCCCGGCTACGAGTTCGAACTCTGGTGGGGCTTCCTGGCGCCGGCTGGCACCCCGCCGGCGATTGTCGCGCGGCTCAACGCGGCGGTGAATCAGGCGCTGGCCAAGCCCGCCGTCAAGGAGGCGATCCTGAAGGAAGGCGCCGAGGTCACGCCCGGCACGCCGCAGAAGTTCGCCGAGACGATTGCCGCCGATGTGACCCGCTGGAAGGCGCTGGCCAAGCAGCAGAACATCGTCGCGGATTGAGTATTTAGAGATTTTTCGGAGTGAGTATGCAACCCAACACCAAGGGCCAGACCGAGGGCCAGGCGGGCGGTTTCGGCGCGCCACGGGCAGGACAGCCCGGTCCGCTGAGCGGCGTGCGCGTGCTGGACCTGAGCGCCTATATCGCGGGGCCGTACGGCTGCTCGCTGCTGGCGGATCAGGGCGCGGACGTGATCAAGGTGGAGCCGCCCGTCGGCGACAACCTGCGCAAGTACCCGTCCACGCTGGAGACGGAGTCCCGCGCCTTCCTGGGCGTGAACCGCAGCAAGCTGGGCGTGGTGCTCGACCTGAAGGCTCCGGCCGATCTGGAGCGACTGCTGGCGCTGGTGCGCGAGGCCGACGTGCTGGTGCACAACTTCCGGCCCAGCGTGCCGGGGCGGCTGGGGATCGGCTACGCGCAGTTGGCCGCCGTCAATCCGCGCCTGATCTACTGCGCGGTCACCGGCTACGGCGAGGCCGGGCCGCTCAAGGACAAGGCCGGCTACGACCAGGTGCTGCAAACCATGACCGGCATGTGCACGCTGCAGGGCAAGCACGGCGGGCCGCCCGAGATCCTGTACGGCTCGGTGGTGGACTACTACGCCTCGGCGCTGGTGGCGGGCGGCGTGGCGTCCGCGCTCTATGAGCGGGAGAAGAGTGGGGTGGGGCAGTACGTGGGCGTGTCGCTGCTGCGGGCGGCGCTGACCATGCAGTCGGCCCGCATGGTCTGGGCCGATTCGGAGCCGCGCGACGTGGGGCGCGACATGCGCTCGGGCGGCATCACCGGCATCCATCCCACCCGGGACGGCTATCTCTACATCTCGGCCAACACCCCGCACTTCTGGCGCGCCCTGTGCGAGAAGACGGGTTTGGGGGAATTGCTCTCCACCGACCGCTACGACAGCGTGCGCAAGCGCGCCCAGCATCAGGGCGAGATCCTGCCCAAGCTGCACGCGGCCCTGCAGCAGCGGTCGGCGCTGGAATGGGAGGCCGAGTTCGGCGAGGAAGTGCCCTGCGCGGCGGCGCGCTCGGTGGAAGACATGTTCGATTTCCCGCAGGTGCTGGCCGAGGAGATGGTGACGACGTTCGATCACCCGGTGGTGGGCCGCTATCGCGGCTTCACGCGCGCCGTGAAGTTTGGCCGCACGCCGGGCCCGGAGCCGTTTGCCGCGCCGGCGCTGGACCAGCACGGGGACACCGTCCGCGAGGCGGCCGACCGGCTGGCTGGCCGTGGCTGAGGGGGAGACCGAGGCTGGCTTCCATCCCGTGCCGAACAGTTCGGCCAGCGCCGCGCCACGCAGCACGGCATGGCCGGACGCCTGCGACGCCCATCTCCATATCTACGACTCGCGTTTCCCGGCCATCGCCCCGGCTGTGGCCAACGCCACCGTGGCGGACTACCGGCGCGTGCAGGCGCTGCTGGGCACGCGTCGCGCGGTGATCGTCCAGCCCCGCTGCTACGGCACCGATCACGGCTGCACCCTCGATGCGATTCGGCAGCTTGGCATCGCCAGCACGCGCGGTGTGGGGGTGGTGCGGCCCGATGTGTCCGACGAGACGCTGGAGACGCTCCATGCCGGCGGTATCCGGGGCATCCGCTTCTCGTTGTACACCCCGGCCCACGCCGTGGTGGGCTTCGAGATGGTGGAGACGCTGGCGCACCGCATCGCCGAACTGGGCTGGCATCTGCAACTGCACTGGACTGCCGACCAGATCGTCGCCCATGGCGACCTGCTGGCGCGGCTGCCCACGCCGCTGGTATTCGACCATCTGGCCCGCCTGCCGCTGCCCGGCGGCACGGCGCACCCGGCGTTCGCGCTGGTGTCCAGGCTGCTGGCGGAGGGCCGTGCGTGGCTGAAGCTGTCGGGCGCCTATCTGGATTCGATGGTCGGCGCCGGCGGTGGGTATGCCGACATCGCGCCGGTGGCCCGTGCGTGGGTGCAGGCGGCGCCGGAGCGGCTCGTCTGGGGCAGCGACTGGCCCCATTCCACCGAGCCGCACGCCAAGCCGGACGATGCCTTGCTGTTCGACCTGCTGGCCGATTGGGCCGGCACCGAGTCGGCGCGCCGCCGCATCCTGGTGGACAACCCCGCCGCGCTGTACGGATTCGAGGCCGCGTAAGCCGGTCCATAGAACTCAAGAACGGAGACAACCATGAGCAAGACCCTGCAACGCCTCGGCAAGGCCGTGGCGACCCTGGCTGCGGCCGTGCCGCTCGCCGCTTTCGCCTTCCCGGACAAGCCCATCCGCATGGTGGTGCCGTACTCGGCCGGCGGCGGGGCGGACAACACCGCGCGGGTCGTCGCCCAGAAGGTGGGCGAACTCCTCGGCCAGACCGTGGTGATCGACAACAAGCCGGGTGCCGGCGGCGTGATCGGCGCGGACGCCGTGGCGAAGGCCCCGGCGGATGGCTACACGGTGCTCTACGACGCCTCGGCCTTCGCCGTGAACGGCGCGCTGCGCAAGCTGCCGTTCGACCCATCGGCCGATTTCATTCCGATCTCGCTGGTCGCCACGGCGCCCCAGATCCTCGTGGTGGCCATCAACGCGCCGTACAAGACCGTGGCCGAGTTCATCGCTGCCGCAAAGAAGACGCCCGGCAAGCTGACCTACGCGTCCGCCGGCGCTGGCACGGGTTCCCATCTGGCCGCCGAGATGTTCAACGAGCAGGGCAAGATCGAATTGCTTCACGTGCCATACAAAGGCGGCGCGCCGGCGCTGACCGATGTGATGGGCGGCCAGGTGGCGTCCTACTTCGGCAATACGGCCTCTACGCTCCAGTACGTGACCGGCGGCAAGCTGCGCGCGCTGGCGGTGACCTCGAAGACGCGCCTGAAGGCGCTGCCCGATACGCCGACGCTGGCCGAGAGCGGCATGCCGAACTACGAGGTGCTGGAGTGGAACGGCGTCTTCGTGCCCAAGGGCACGCCGCCGGACCGCGTGCAGACCATCGCGAACGCGGTGCAGAAGGCGGTGGCGGACCCGGCCGTGCGCGCCAAGCTCCAGCAGGCCGGGCTCGATCCGGTCGGCAACACGCCGCAGGCGTTCAAGAGCTTCCTGCACACCGAATCGACGCGCTGGCAGGCGCTGGTCAAGGCGCGCGGGATTCGGGTGGAGTAAGTTCCTGGCGCTCGGCTTCGGCGGCGTGCACGAAGCGCCGCTGCCGCATCCACTTCGTCGCCACCCATTTCTCGCCGGCCAGCACTTCGGCGGCTGCATGCAAGGTGCGGCCGTCTAGCTGGCCGTGGTCGTCGCAGTACTCGAAGTACAGCGCATTGCCCTTGCGCGGCACCACGGACAGGCCGATCTCGGGGAAGAGCGTTTCCCCGCCCGCCGGCACGTCGTTCAGGTAGATCACCATCGTGCTCACACGCTGCCCACTGCGCGCAATCGACGCCTGATTGGCGGCGTTGTTCGGCATCAGGAAGTCGAAGTGCGGGCGGCTCTGCGCCCCCGGGGCGTAGCGCAGCACCTGCAAGCCCTCGCCGTTCTCCATCGGCATCTGCATCAAGGCTGAAATGCGGGCGTCGAGCGTAGCCAGCCACGGCGCCTCGGCCACGCGGAAGAACATGCCCTCGCTGGTGCGGTCCGGGCTCACGATGTGCTCGCCGGTGCGCGGATCGACAAGGGTCGATGGCGCGAGGCGAGGCCGCGCCGCCGCCATCAATGCATCGCACTCATCATGGCTGAGCACGCCTTCGAGCACGGCCACCACGGGGCGCTCGGTGCGGGATAGCACGGGTACGTCGCGGTCGCCACCGTGCAGCACCGACGCACGCGGCAGCCGGGGCTGGGCTGGCGCCGTGGCGGGGGCGGTGCGCTCCACCGTGATGCTGCCCTCCGGCAATGGCAGTCCCTCGCGCAGCACGCGGGCGAAAGCCTCCACCAGTTCGCGCGCCACGTCCGGCGCAAAGCGCTGCGCGGCCAGCGCGCGCACCAGTTCATCCGGACGGCCGCCGCGCTGCAAGGCCTGCACGATCCAGTCGCGCAACTCGGCGGTGAAATGCAGCGTGGCAAGCTGGCGCGGCGGGGTAGTCAAGGATTGGGGCGAGGCGTGCATGGGACGGCATGGGTAACGGGCGGCGCCAGTATCCCGGCATTGCGCGCGGCATGCAACCGGTTGCTGGCTTGAAATTTTCTGTAACTTTCGTGTGGTACCGGAGCAATCAAACGGTCATATTTGGCTCCTAGGATCAGGGCCGCTGCACACATGACAGGGAATCGCGTACCGGCTTTCCCCCGTCGAAAAACTCCCTCGCGCAGGCGGCCCACCCGCCAGAACCATCGCGACGGGGCGGGCTTTTGGGTGCGGCACTCCAACGATACCCACTACATATCGCCCTAGCCCGGCGAGCCAAAAATACAATGCACCCAAACCACCACAGCTTTGTTCCGTTACTCACGGCGCTGGCCGCAGCCGCCATGCTGACCGCCTGCGGCGGCGATGACGGCGGCACCCCGGCCGCGTCCACGCCCAACGCCACCCCGGCCACGGTCAGCGGCAGCGTGATGGGCACGGCGATCAAGAACCCGACTGGCGTCGCCCAATCGTCCGCCACGGGCGTGGACTACGCCAAGAGCAGCACGGGCGATGCCGTCCAGCAGACCATCGTCCCCATCGCCTATGCCAACGCCACCGTGTGTGCCGACACCAACGGCAACGGCGCGTGCGACAGCGGCGAAGCCTCCACCCGCACCGGCGCCGATGGCCGCTTCACGCTGACCACGGCGGCCACGAGCCTGGTGGCCGTGGTCGGCACGGACGCCACCTACACGGACGCCAGCGGCGCCCCGGCCAAGGTCGCCAGCAAGCTGGTGCTGCGCAGCGCGGCCGACCAGGCGGCAAATGGCGCTCAGGTAGTCATCAGTCCGTTATCGACGGAAGTGGTGCGCCTGACCGAAGCCGAATCGCTGACGGTGGCCGATGCCAAGACCGCCATCGCCAGCCGGCTGAGCCTCACCGGCGGCACCGCCGATGTGACGGTCAAGGCCGATGACGTGCTGGCCCTGCCGGCCAGCGTGGCCGACGCCCACGCCGCCACCGCGCTGCTGACCGAGTCGAACACGCTCGCGGGGCGCTACACGCTGGCCTCGAAGATCCTCGACCGTGGCTTTATCAGCGATGCCGCCACCGATCCGGTCACCACGCTGAAGGCTGCGCAGGACGCTGCGTTCAACCCGGAAGGTATCCCGCGCTACGACCACCTGTTCGTGGTGGTCTTCGAGAACCACAGCAACCAGACCATCGACGATCCGGCCTACCCGAACTTCTACAAGTACCTGAACCAAGAAGGCAACAAGGCGGCCAACTATTTCTCCACCGGCAACCCCAGCGAGCCGAACTACATCTCGCTGGCCAGCGCCGACGACTGGGGCGTGGCCGACGACAACGCCTGGAACTGCCTGCCGGCCGGCGACACCGCCAACCAGCCGACCGACGTCTACCAGCCGCTGGCCGCCTGCAACGCCGACACCAAGGTCCACAACCTCAAGGGCCGCCGCAACCTGTTCACGGCGATGTACAACGCCGGCATGGGCACGCGCGTGTACAGCGAGTCGATGGACCCGGGCCAGGACCCGCGCAAGGACGGCGCCGGCAACGCGGCCATCACCGCCGTCAACGTGACGTCCGGCGCGGGCGCCACCGAGCCCATGATCTCCAGCCTGTACAAGACCAAGCACCACCCGGCGGTGAACTTCGACGAGGTGCGCAATCGTCCGGACTTCTTCAAGAACCTGAACCGTACCGTGGGCGGCGGCCAGTGGGATGCGGCCATCCAGACCTATGCGCAGGGCCACGGCATCACCTGGAACACCCACCAGTTCGAGGATGACCTGAAGAGCGGCGACGTTGGCGCGCTGAACTACATCGTCCCCGACCAGTGCGATGACATCCACGGCACCGGCTCGGCGGTGGCGGACTGCACCTCGGGCGTGCCGGGCATCAAGCGCGGCGACGCCTACGCCAAGTACCTGGTGGAGACCATCAAGGCATCGCCGGTGTGGCAGAACACCAGCCGCCGGTCGGCCATCGTCATGCTGTTCGACGAAGGGTCGAGCTTCTTCGGCAGTTCGTCGTGCTGCGGCTGGAACGTGGGCGGTACTGCCACCAGCGGCGCTCCGCTGGACGAAGGCATCACCACGGCGATTCCGCGCTACAACGGCGGCAACAAGGGCGATGGTCCGACCATCTTCGGTCTGCTGACCAACCAGCCGGGCGCGCCCAAGCAGGTCATCGACTCGGATGCCTACAGCCACTTCTCGTTCGTGCGCACGATGCAGGACATGTTCGCGCTGGCCGACCCGGGCGTGCCGACGTCGTACATGAACCGCTCGAAGTACACCGAGCAGTACATCGCCCAGAACCTGGCCAACCTGGCCGAGTACTCGGGTAGCGCCAACACCCACTTCGATTCGGTGCGTCCGATGAACCACAACTACGTGGTCAAGGCCGGCGATATCGTCTCGGGCGGCGCCACGCGCGGTGTGAGCGGCAGCGGCACGCTGAGCGGCGGCAACACGGCCAGCGGGCCGGATGCCACGCAGACCAATATCTGGGCGATCAAGTCCTGATGTGGCGGGGCGCCGGGCGCGCGGCGCAGGCCGTCGCCCGGGGCCCCGATCTTCTTATGGTGCGCAACCGGGCCTGGCCCGGCTGTGCGCCCGGCTGCCACCGCTGATCCAGACCATGTCCCACTCCATTCTTGCCGCCAGCCTGCTGGCGGCCGCGTGTGCTGTCACGCTCGTCGGCTGCAAGCCGGCCACCGAGACGGCGCCGCACGCTGCCACGCCAGCCAAGGCCGCCGTGCAGACCGTTTCCGCGCCGGCGCCATCGGCTCCGGCATCGCCCCTGTCACCCGCCGCGCAGCTCGGCGCGAAGCTGTTTTTCGATCCCTCGCTGTCCGGCACGGGCAAGATGTCCTGCGCCACCTGCCACGACCCCAACCACGCCTACGCACCAGCCAATGACCTCTCGGTGCAGCTGGGCGGGGCCGACGGCAAGGCGCCGGGCACGCGCGCGGTGCCCACGCTGATGTACAAGGAGTACACCAACGCCTACTCGGATACCTTCGAGAACCCCGACATGGTCAGCCCGCCCGGTCCCGGCGGCGGCCTGACCTGGGACGGCCGCGCCAACACCATCGCCGAACAGGCTGCGATTCCGCTGCTGGCGTCCAACGAGATGGCCAATGCGAGCAAAGCCGCCGTGGTCGAGGCCGTACAGCACGGCGCCCACGCCGACGCCTTCCGCCAGACCTACGGCGCCACCGTGTTCGACGACACCGAGCGGGCCTTCACGCTGGTCGGCGCCGCGCTGCAGGCGTTCCAGGTGGAAGACCGCAGCTTCCACCCCTACAGCAGCAAGTTCGACCGCTACCGCAACAACAAGCTCGGCGGCGCGCTGACCGATGCGGAGGTCCGTGGCCTGCGCGTGTTCCTGGATCCCAACAAGGGCAACTGCATGGCCTGCCACCTGATCGGCGGTGGCAACGACGGCAGCCAGGACATGACGAGCGATTACTCGTTCGCCGCCATCGGCGTGCCGCGCAACATGGAGATCCCGGCCAACGCCGATCCGAAATATTTCGACCTCGGCCTGTGCGGCCCGCTGCGCACCGACCATCGCCCCGGCAAGGACAAGGGTGCGGCGGCCACCTGCGGCATGTTCAAGACGCCGGTGCTGCGCAACGTGGCCACGCGCCACGTGTTCATGCACAACGGGGTGTTCAAGTCGCTGGAGGAGGTGGTGCGCTTCTACAACACCCGGGACACCGCGCCGGAGAAGTGGTACCCGCGTGATGCCCGGGGCCGCGTGAACAAGTTCAACGACCTGCCGGCGTCGTACCGCGCCAACCTGGACGACCAGATGCCGCTGGACTTGCGCAAGCCGGGGAGCGCCACGCCGATGACTGACTCGGAGATGCAGGACCTGATCGTCTTCCTGAAGACGCTGACCGATGGCTTCGTGCCGCCGGCGGGCACCGCCGAGAGCGGTCCGCAGGCCCACACGGTGGCGGAAGCCGCGGCCGAGAACGCCGCCCGGAACGCCGCGCACAAGGCACAGACGCCATGACCCCTTATTCCATCGACACCAAGACCATGAAACCAATCCTTTTCACCACCCTTGCTGCGCTGGCTATGCTCGCCGGCTGCAGCGCCCCGGACGCCGCCAACGAAGCCAACTTCCGCGCCGCGCTGGAGAAGCAGCTGGAAGCCCACGGCGACCTCTGCATCGGCCGCCATAGCTGGCCCGTGGATGTGCCGGACCTGCCCGTGGCGGGGACACTGCGCGACGGCATCCAGATGCCCGCGCTCGAACATGCCGGGCTGGTGGCGCACACCAGTGCCGAGATGACGCTGCGTCACCAGAATGGCGAGACGGAAACCGTGAAGGCGCTGCGCTATGACCTGACCGACAAGGGGCGCGGCTTCGTCAATGCCCATCCCGGGACGGCAGCGAAAGGCACGGACACCGCCGAGCCGGATCTCTGCTACGGGCACGTCCGCGTGAACAAGGTGACTGGCTGGGACACGCCCAAGACCAGCGGCGGCGACAAGGCGGCGCACGCCACCACCACCGTCCGCTACACCTACATGCTCGATCCGGCCCCGTGGGCCAGTGACGCGGCGGTGCAGGGCGCCTTCCCGGTGCTGGCCCGCGTGGTGCGGGGCAGCGGCACGATGGAGTTGACGCAGCAGTTGGTGGCCACCAGCGGCGGCTGGCAGCCGATGTAAGGAGGGGAAATCAGGCGTTGACGACGCGGCGCGCGAAGCGCTCCAGGTAGTCCATCAGCCGCTCCGCGCCGTCGGCGGCTTCGGCTTCGTTACCGCTGGCGATGGCCTGCGCCATGACCAGGTGCGCCTGGGCGCCTTCGGCAATCTCGCCCTCGTGCTGATAGGCGTACCAGAAGCGCCGGCATTGCACGATCAGCGGGATCACCGCCTTGACCGCCGAGCGGTTGCGGCAGGCCGCGTGGTTCACGTGGTCCAGCGCCTGGTCGGCGGCCATGTATTCGTCGAGGTTGCCACGCTGGGCGGCCTTGACCATCTTCTGGGCGCTGGCGATCAGCGCCTTGCGCTGGGTATCGGTGGCGCGGCGCGCGGCATTGGCGGCAATCAGCCGCTCCAGCACGCGGCGCGTGGCCAGCACGTCCAGATGGTCCATCACGTCGATGGTCGAGACGATCAGCCCGCGCCGGGGCTGCTGGAGCACCAGCCCCATCGACACCATGCGCACCAGCGCCTCCCGCACGGGCGTGCGGCCCAGCCCGGTGAGTTCGGCCAGCTCGGCCTCCACCACGGGGCTGCCGGGGGCGATCTCGAGCTTGGAGATCAGCGTCTCGATGCGGTCGTAGGCCACGTCGGCGGCGCGGCGCTTTTCACGGTTGTCAGTCTCGGCGCTCTGGTTTCTGGAAGGTGTCGGCATCTCGAACAGGTTGGCAGCGGGGGCGGCGGTCGACATTATGCCGTGACCGCCGCCGGGGGGCTCAGGGGGCCTTGGCGCACTCAGAGCGTGGCGCCGATCTTGCGCAGCTCCGGAATCGCCGGGGCCTTGGCCACCCACAGGGCGTCGAACTTCTGGATCGCCGGCGCCGGGTCGTAGTTGGCGACGCTCTTGAAATGGACCGACGATTGCTTGAGCTTCTCGATCAGCCCCGCCTCGGTGGTGACGATGTCGTTGATCTGCGCGGTCAGCGACTGCGTGACCAGCGCGCGCACGATGTCCTTGTCCTTCGCGTCCAGCCCTTGCCAGATCCGGCCCGAGACCAGCGGCGCGAACGGCATGAACAGCGCGTTCATCGGCAGCAGGGACTTGGAAATCTTGTCGTAGCGCTGGTTCCAGGACAGTTCGATGTCGGCCTCCAGCCCATCCACCTGGCCATTGGTCATGGCGTCGAACACAGCCGGGGTGGGGATCGGCGTGGGCGCGGCGCCCAGCATCGAATAGAAGTCGCGGTAGACCGGCGTGGGGTTGATGCGCAGCTTCATGCCCTTGAGGTCGTCCGGCGAATTGATGTCGCGCGTGGCGAACACGACCCGCATGCCGGTGATGCCCCAGCCCAGGCCGATGGTGCCGGTTTCGCGCGGCAGGGCGTCCAGCAGCTTCAGGGCCGCCGGCGTGCGCACCAGCTTGGCCACGCTGCTGGTGGAGCGCACCAGATAGGGCGCGTTGATGGCGGCCACGCTGGAGACGCGCGAGCCGAGTTCGGCCGCCTGGATCCAGCCCATGTCGAGCGCGCCGGACTGGAGCTGCTGCATCATCGCCGATTCATTGCCAAGCTGGCCCGAGTGGAACACGGTCACGGTCAGGCGGCCGTCGGTTTCCTTCTTGAGCGACTCGCCGAAGGCCACGGCGGCCCGGTTCCACGAGTGCCCGGCGGGCGTGATCAGCCCGAGGCGGAACTCCTTGGTCGTGGCGGCGCGCGTGGTCGAGGTGATGACCATGGGCGCGGCAACGGTGGCCAGCGCGGTGGTCTTGAGGAAACGGCGGCGGGTGATGAGGGTCATGGCGGCTCCTGTGCGGTTCGATGGGTAACGGCGAGGCGGATGGGACGGCTATGGATCGGGTTGGATCGGGTTGGATCGGTCGGCTAGTCCAGCAGGGCGATGGACAGGCTCGGGAACAGCGAGAGCAGCACCAGGGCCACGCAGCTGATCAGGAAGAAGGGCAGCGTGACCATGAACATCTTCCCCGGCTTGGCGCCGGTGACGGCGGAGGCCACGAAGAAGCTCAGCCCCACGGGCGGGGACATCAGCCCGAGCACGAGGTTGATGACGATGACCACCCCGAAGTGGCGCGGGTCGATGTGGTAGACCTCGGTGGCGATTGGCAGCAGGATCGGCACGGTCATGATCAGGCCCGGAATGCCGTCGATCACCGTGCCGATGATCAGCAGGATCACGTTGGCCAGCAGCAGGAATTCGACCGGGCTGTGGGCGATGGTCTGGATCCAGGCCGCCACCATCTGCGGGATCTTGCCGTAGATCAGCAGCCACGAGAACACGGCGGCGGCTGCCACCAGGAACAGCACGATGGCCGAATAGATGGCCGAGCGCAGCAGGATGGCCGGCATCGTGCGCAGGTCGAACTCCTTGGTCACGTAACGGCCGACCAGCGCCGCCGCCAGCGCGCCCACGGCGGCGGCCTCGGTCGGGTTAGCCACGCCGGCGAGGATGGAGCCGACGATCACCACCGGAATCAGCAGCGTCGGGCTGGCCTGGATCACGGTGGTGGCGCGCTCGCGCAGCGTCTTGCGCGCGCTGCGGGGGTAGTTGTAGAAGAGCCCCATGATGGCGATGATGATGAAGAACAGCACCGTCAGCAGCAGCCCGGGCAGGATGCCGGCGATCAGCATGTCGCCCACGGCCACCTGGGCCAGCACGCTGTAGACCACGAACATTACCGAGGGCGGGATGATCGGCCCCAGCATGCCGCCGTAGACGGTCAGCCCCGCCGCGAAGGTCTTGTCGTAGCCCTGTTTCTCCATCTCGGGCACCATCACCTGCGACATGATCGCCACCTGGGCTGTGGCCGAGCCGATGATCGACGACACCAGCATATTGGCCAGAATGTTGACGTAGGCCAGGCCGCCCTTGATCGAGCCGACGAAGGCCATCGACAGGTCTACCAGCCGGCGCGTGATGCCGCCGCTGTTCATGATCTCGCCGATCAGGATGAACAGGGGGATGGCGATCAGGCCGTAGCTGTCCACGCCCGCGAACATCTGCGAGGGGAACGATTGCAGCAGCACGGTGGCGCCGGTGCTGAAAATGAACGCCAGTCCGGCCAGGCACAGGCAGATGCCGATCGGCACGCCGACCAGCATCACGCCGCAGAAGAAGAAGGTTGTCGGCATGTCAGTTCACCGTCTCGGAGTTGCCCACCTGGAACTCGGGGTAGGCGCGGCGCGGCGCCAGGGCGAGGTCTTCGAGCAGGTTGGCCAGCGCGTGCAGGCTCAGGGTGCAGGAGAACAGCGGCATGATCAGCTGGAGCACCCAGACCGGCCATTCCAGCGTCTGGGTGTGCTCGGTGTAGAGGAAGTTGAACGATTCGGCCGCGTACTCGCGGGCGTCGAAGCCGTAGCGGGCGATGCCGACCGGGTCCATCCAGACCCAGCACATCGCCAGCAGCGCCAGCCCGAACAGCAGCACGCCGCCCGTGGAGATGGCCTTGGCAGCGCGGGCGGCCTTCGGGGGCAGGTGCTCGGTGAGCAGCCCGACGGCAAAATCGAGCCGCAGGCGGGTCATGACCGACGCCCCGACGAAGGTCAGCCAGACCACCGCGTAGACCGACGCTTCGTCCACCCAGTACAGCGGCAGCCCCGCGTAGCGCGTGACCACGTTGAGCAGGATCAGCAGCACGAGCAGCGTCATCAGGCCGCCGAGCGCATGGCGCTCCACGGCGAGCACGGCGTCCGAGGCGCGCATCACCCAGCGCACCGGCCGCTTGACGGTGGCCGTGGCCGTGGCGGGCGCATCGGTGGCAGTGAGGGAGGGAAGGTCAGGCATGGCAGGCAGACTCCAGGACGAAGGGGGCGGTCGTGACGATCACGGACACGACGGCTGGTGCAAGTTGGATGCCTGCTGCGGCCCCGGGGGCCGCCGCAGGCATGCATCACGCAGTTGGCCTCATACCACCGACTGGTACTTCGCCGGCCGCGTCTCCAGCGCCTGGCGCACCACGCGTTCGACGAAGGCGCGCTCCTCGCCCACCAGCGGCAGGCGCGGGCGGCGCATGAACTCGGAGCCTACGCCGACCAGGGTGTCGCTCAGCTTGAGGTTCTGCACCAGCTTGTTCGAGACATCGAGGTGGAGCATCGGGGTCATCCACTGATACAGCTTGAGCGCCTCGGCGAAATTGCCCGCTTTCATCAGGTCGAACAGCGCCACGGTTTCGCGCGGGAAGGCGCAGCCCACGCCGGCCAGCAGGCCGTCGCAACCCAGCGCCAGCCCTTCGTAGGCCAGGTCGTCCACGCCCATGAAGATCTGGTAGCGGTCGCCCAGGGTGTTGCGCAGGTCCGTCACGCGGCGGATATCGCCCGTGCTTTCCTTGATCGCCGCCACCCACTTGCAGTCGGCCAGCTCCACCATGTGCTCGGGCTTGAGGTCCACCCGGTAGGCGACCGGGTTGTTGTAGACCATCACCGGCTTCTGGGCGGCTTCCGCCATGACGCGCACGTTCTGCATCGCCTCGCGGGCATCGGCCACGTAGATCACCGAGGGCATCACCATGAAGCCGGACACGCCGAGCTTGTTCGCGCCGTCGATATAGCGCAGGGCGTCTCGCGTGCTGGTCTCGGAGACGTTGGCCAGCACCGGGATGCGGCCATCGGCGGCTTCCACGGCGATGCGCGCCACGTCGAGCTTCTCCTCCAGTGACAGCGTGCTGGCTTCGCCCAGCGAACCGCAGGTCACCAGGCCATGGATGCCATTGCGGATCTGGAATTCGATGTGACGGCTAGTGCCCTCGGCGTCGATCCGCTCGTCGGCGTGGAACTTGGTGGTGATGGCGGGGAAGATGCCGGTCCAGCGGGGATTGGTGGCGTTGCTCGAATTGGTCGAATTGGTCACAGGGGACTCCTCGGTTGGGTCGGGTTGGGCTCGCAAATATCTGCTTAATATATTTAGAATATCTTCCAGCATTGGTCTAGCAAGAGCAATGCCAGTGAATACCCTGATAGCCGGCGCGCCCGGAATCCGGCTTGGGGACTGGGATTGGGGGAAATGGGGTGGGAAAGGCGGGCGGAAGGGGGGAGGAAGCCCGGGCCCCGGAGCGGGGCATGCCGTGCACCGCCGGCGGGTCCGGTGCACCGGCGCGGACGCGCCGCGTCAGCTAGATGGGCGGCTGTGTGGGCGCTTCAGCCCGCCAGTGCGAAGCCGTAGAGCGCGGCGGCATTGCGCCAGCGCAAGCCTTCCGACAAATCCGGCCGCTGTGCGAGCCAGGCCATCACCGCGCGGCATTCGTCGGCACGTGCGGGGGCCTCGTGGTTGGTCCACGGCCAGTCGCTGCCCCAGAGCAGGCGGTCCGGCCCGGCTATCTCGGCCCAATGCGCGGCCAGTGTCGGCCACTGGTCAGGGCTGGCCAGCCGGTAGGGCGCGCTGATCTTGATCCAGAGCGGGCGTCGCACGGCCACGGTGCGGGCCGTGTCGAAGACCGGGTCGTCCACGCCGAGCGGGCCGGGGCGGCCGAAGTGATCGAGCACGATGGGGGCCGGCGCATTGTCGAGCGCGGCATCGAGCGCGGCCAGCACCATCGCGCCGTCGCCATTGTTCGTGTGGACTTCCACGTGCCAGCCCAGCGCTGCCACGCGCTGGAACAGCGAGCGCCACGGCGCGGTGTCGATGCGCCACCAGCCGGCATCGCCATACAGGTTCAGGCGGATGCCCCGGACCCCGGCGGCATCCAGCGTGGCGAGTTCGGCGTCGTCCACGGCCGGATCGACCACGGCCACGCCGCGCAGCCGCCCCGGCATGCGGCGCAGCGCAGCCAGCATCGCCGCGTTGTCGGTGCCGAGGAAGCTGGTCTGGACCACCACGCCGTAGGGGTCCACGGTCGCGTCGCCCATCGACCCGGCCATGGACAGCCAGTCCGCCAGCGGCGCGGCGTAGGGCGGCCGATAGCGCGCCGACGCCACGGCCACGCCGGCATCGAAGACATGAAAGTGGCAGTCCACCAGCGTCTGGCTTGTCGTCATCGGCACGATTCTCCTCTGTGCGGGTTAGCCCCGATATGGCGGGCTGGCCCGGTCCGGGTACTCTAGTCCTCTATAGGAGTGGAATCTAACACGGACACCAGATGCCAGACAATGCCACGCGCCAACCGGCCGCCGCCTCGGCAGGCATGAGCCGCTACGGGCAGATTGCCGCGCTATTGCAGCAGAAGATCGTCACGGGCGAGTGGTCGCCGGGCACTGCCATTCCGGCCGAAAGTGCGCTGGCGGGCGAGTTTGGCATCGCGCTCGGCACGATCCGGCAGGCGATTGCCGTGCTGGTGCAGCAGGGGCTGCTGGAGCGGGTGCAGGGCAAGGGTACTTTCGTGTGCACCGGGCTGACCGGGGGGAGCGGCGCCAGCATGATGCGCTTCTTCCGCTTCCGCTCGGAGGCCGATGCCGATGCGGCGCCCACGGCGGTGCCGCGCTCGGAGATCCTGTCCTGCCGCAGCGTGCGGCTGGACAAGGCCATGGCCAGCCGCTTCGGGCTGGAGGCCGGCGCGCGGGGTCTGGCCATCTCGCGCCGGCGCTGGGTGGCGGACACCCCGCGCCTGCTCGAATCGATCTGGCTGCCGTTGCCGCGCTGCTCGGCGCTGCAGGAGACGCCGATGGCCGAGTGGGGCGAGCTGCTCTATCCGCTGCTGAGCCAGCGCTGCGGCATCACCGTGCACCGGGCGATGGACGAGGTGACCTTCCGGCTGCTCGATGCCGAGGAAGCCGAGCTGCTCGCGCTGCCGCCCTCCCATCCCTGTGCGCTGGTCACGCGTCAGGCGTTCGATATCCAGGGCCAGTGCGTCGAATACCGGCTGACCCGGGGCGATGCCTATGCCTTCCGCTACACGGCCGAGATTCGCTGACCTCGCCCCAACATTGATTTGACGGAGACACCCCCATGCGTTCCCTGATCCCCCTCACGCTGGCCGGCCTGGCCTTGCAGCCGACCTTGCTGCACGCCGCCGACGCCGCCCAGCCGTGGCCGACGCGCCCGCTGACCATCGTCGTCACCTATCCGCCCGGCGGCGGTGCCGACCTGATGGCGCGGCTGATCGCGCCGGGGCTGGGACGGGAACTCGGCCAGACGGTGATCGTGGAAAACCGCCCAGGGGCGGGCGGGCAGATCGGCGCGTCGTACGTGGCCAAGGCCGCGCCCGATGGCTACACGCTGATGGTGGACGCGTCGTCCTACGCGGTGAACCCGAGCCTCTATCCGCGCCTGCCCTACGATCCCGCCAAGGCGTTCCGGGCGGTGGGCGTGCTGGCGCGCTATCCCAATGTGCTGGTGGCCAATCCCGCCTTCCCGGCGACGAACGTCAAGGACGTGCTGGCGCTGGCGAAGCAGAAGCCGGGCACGGTGGCGTTCGCCTCGTCGGGCAATGGCTCGGCGCAGCACCTGTCCGGCGTGCTGTTCGAGCAGCGCGCCAGCGTGGACCTGCTCCACGTGCCATACAAGGGCGGCGGTCCGGCGATGACCGATGTCATCGCCGGACAGGTGCCGCTGTTCTTCGCCAACGTGGCTTCCAGCCTCCAGCACATCAAGGCAGGCAAGCTGCGCCCGCTGGCGGTGACCAGCCATACGCGCACCTCGGCGCTGCCCAACGTGCCGACCATGCAGGAAGCCGGCGTGGCGGGCTACGAGGTCTATGAATGGAATGCCGCCTTCCTGCCCGCCAACACGCCGGAAGCCGTGGTGGCCAGGCTGTCGGACGCGCTCCAGAAGGTCATGGGCAGTCCGGAGATCCGCCAGCGCGTGGCCGAGCTGGGCGGCGAGGTGGTAGGCGCCCCGCCGGCCGAGGCGGCGCGTTATATCGACACCCAGACGCGGCTCTGGGCCAAGGTCATCAAGGACGGTAACGTCAAGCCGGAATAAGCGCCGGCTTGACGTCGTAGCACACTAAAAACGAAGGAGACCCCCATGTCCACAGATTCCCCCTTTGACGCCGATCGCCGGCACCTGCTCGGGTTGATGGCTGCGCTGGGCGCCGGCGCCCTGGCGCCCACGCTGGCGCGCGCGCAGGCAACCTGGCCGTCCAAACCCATCCGGCTGGTGGTGCCGTTCGCGCCGGGCGGCAGTTCCGAGATCGTGGCGCGCTCCACGGCGGCGGAGCTGACCAAGCTGCTCGGCGTATCGGTATTCGTCGAAAACAAGCCGGGCGGGGCGGGCAATATCGCCATGGGCGAGGTAGCGCGGGCCGACGACAACCACACGCTGATCCTCGGCCATATCGGCACGCTGGCGGTCAATCCGTACATCTTCCCCAAGCTGCCGTACGACCCGAACAGGGACTTCCGGCCGATTTCGCTGCTGTCGAAGGTGCCCAGCCTGTACGTGGTGCACCCGGACCTGCCGGCGAAGAACCTCAAGGAGTTCGTGGCCCTGGCCAAGAGCAAGCCGGGCAAGCTGAACTACGGCTCGGCGGGCAATGGCAGCGCCGGCCACCTGGCTTTCGAGTACCTGAAGGCGACCACCGGCACCTTTATCACCCACGTGCCGTATCGCGGCAGCGGCCCGCAGATCACCGACCTGCTGTCCGGGCGGCTCGATGCGGCGGCGGTGGGCGCGCCGGCCATCATCCAGTTCATCAAGACGGGCAAGGTGCGCTGTATCGCCACGGGCACGGCGCAGCGCATTCCGCAGCTCCCCGATGTGCCGACGGTGGCGGAGCAGGGCTATCCGGGCTTCGAGATGACGCAGTGGTACGGGCTGCTGGCGCCGGCCTCGCTGCCGCAGCCGGCGGTGGCCAAGCTGGCGGAGGCCACGATCAAGGCGGTGAAGAGTCCCACCTCGGTGGAGCGGCTGGGCGCGGACGCCGCCCTGGTGGTGGGCAGCACGCCCGAGGAATTCGCCCGCTTTATCGCGGCGGAGCAGCAACGCTGGAAGCCGATCGTGGCGCGCGCGGGCATCAAGCCGGACTAGGCGTTGCCGCCGTCCTACCTATACTTCAAGGCACCGGCCCCAGGCCGGTGTCAGGAGGCGATATGGGACGCAAGTACATCGATTGCCGCGACTATCCGAGCGAGAAAAACTGCACTGTGGCGCTGAGCGCCGACAATGAAGACGAACTGCTCGAGGCTGCGGTCCAGCATGCGGTGGCGGTGCATCAGCATCAGGATTCCCCTGAACTGCGCACGCAGCTGAAGTCCTTGTTCAAGGAGGGTGCCCCGCCGGCCTGAGCGCCGGCGTTGTCAAGCGAGAGGCGGGACCGGCCAGCGGCTGATCCCGCACTTCCGGCGCGCGGCTAGCGGTCCTGATACGGGTCGTACCATGCCCTGCGCAGGTGCACGTCCCCATCGTGACGATGGATGTGCAACTCGGCGTGCTCGCGCCGGGCCATGTCCCAGCCGGCGGCGATGGCCGCTTCCATGGTCGTGAAGCGCTGGGGCTTGATATCGAGACCACCGAACTGCAGTGCCCAGCCATACTCGGCGGGCAGAACGCGAATGATGCGCGATTGCATATCGTTCTCTCTCCGTATTCCCCGCCATTTTCTTCCGTCAGATTTACCGCTAGGCTAGATCCGTACCAAGGTACGGAGTCAAGCGCAATGCATCACACCATGACAATCGGGAAGCTGGCCCAGGCCGCAGGCGTTGGCGTGGAGACGGTGCGTTACTACCACCGCTGCGGGCTGCTGCCGATGCCGGAGCGCGCGTTCGGCGCCGTCCGCCAGTATCCGGAGGCGAGCCTGCAGCGGCTGCAGTTCATTCGCCAGGCGCAGTCGTTCGGCTTCACGCTGGACGAAGTGCGAGTCCTGCTGCGGCAGGGCCATGGCGACACGTGCGGCACGGCCCGGGTGCTGGCCGAGCAGAAACTCGGGCTGGTGGAAGATCGATTGAAGGATCTGCTACGCCTGCGCGACGAACTGAAGACCCTCATTGCGCAATGCCACGCGAATGGCAGCGGGACGTCCTGCCCCTTGATCGATAGCTTGTCCAACGTCAGACGGCAATCGCCGCCACCCGGGCCCTGAGCCGGGGCGCGGCGAAGTCCAGGAAGGCGCGCAGCTTCAGCGGAAGGAGGCCCTGCCCGGTGTGGACCAGGCTGATGGGCCACGGCGGCGGCTCGAACGCTTCGAGCACGATCTGCAACGCGCCCGCGCGCAGGGCGCCCGCCATCTGGTAGGACACCACGCGCGTAATGCCCACGCCGGCCACCGCCGCATCGACAGCCGCCTCGGCCGTGCTCACGGCCAGCCGCGAACGCACCGGCACCGCAATCTCCGCCTTGCCCCCCTTCGCCCCCTTGGCCCCCTTCGCCACCTTGCCCGCCGTGAAATGCCAGACCTGCCGGGAGGTCATCTGCTCGAACGTGATGCAGGCATGCTCGGCGAGATCCTGGGGGCGAGCGGGCGTGCCGTGCGCGGCGAAGTAGGCCGGGCTGGCGCACACCACCCGCCGGACGGTGCCGATCGGCATCGCAATGAAATTGCTGTCCGGCAGGTCGGCAATGCGCAGGGCGATATCGACATGCTCGTCCAGCAGGGCCACCACGCGGTCGGTCAGCACCATGCGGACGTCGATGTCCGGATAGGTTTTCAGGAAATCCGCCACCACGGACAGCAGGTGCAGGCGGCCGAAGACGATGGGCGCCGTGATGACGAGTTCGCCCTTGGGCGCGGCATATTCGCCGGACGCGGCGCGCTCCGCCTCGCCTACCTCCTCGAGGATGCGCCGGCAGGCGGCCACGTAGGCGTGGCCGGTCTCGGTCAGCGAGAGCTGCCGGGTGGAGCGATGCAGGAGCCGGGTGTTCAGGTGCGCCTCCAGCTCGCCCACCTTCCGGCTCACGGTGGCAAGCGGCATCCGGAGCTGGCGCGCGGCGGCGGAAAAGCTGCCGGCCTCCACCACGGCCACCAGGATCGACATGGATTCGAAACGATCCGCCATATTCTCGATTTTTGGGAGCGTGATTCCCGATCGTGCCAGATTATCTTTATGGGTGGAAGGGCCTAGTATCGGGCGAACCCCTCAATCTGGAGTCCTGCCGTGTCCACGCTTTCGAACCCTCACCCCCAAACCCTGCGCAAATCCGCCTCCGTCAGGCACCTGCCCGTCAACCTGTTCGCGTCGGTGATGGGGATTGCCGGGCTGTCGCTGGCATGGCGGCAGGCCAACCAGGCGTTCGGGGCCAGCCCGTGGATTGCCGATGTGGCCGGCTGGCTGGCGCTGGCTGTGTTCGTCGTGCTGGGCACGGGCTATCTGGTCAAGGCGGCGAAGTACCCGGCGGCGGTGGCCAGCGAGTACCGGCATCCAGTCGCGGGGAATTTCTTCGGCACGATCACCATCGCCATCCTGCTGCTGTCCACGGTGGTCGCCCCGCTGAGCCAGCCGCTGGCCGAGGGGATGTGGACCGTGGGCACCGTGGCGACGCTCGCCATCTCCTTCGCCATCTCCAGCCGCCTGCTGCGCGGCAAGATCGACGCGGCGCACGCCGTGCCGGCCTGGTTCATCCCCGGCGTGGCCACGCTCGATATCGCCGTGGCCGGCGCCACCATGCCGATGCCGTGGGCCCATGAGGTGAACCTGTTCGCCATGGCCGTGGGGACGATGATCGCGCTGCTGTTCTTCACGATGATCATGGCGCGCATGATCCACCACGAGCCGGTGCCGGCCGGCATGGTGCCGTCGCTGCTGATCCTGATGGCGCCGTTCGAGGTCGGCTTCCTGGCCTATACGAACATGACGCAGCGCGTGGATACCTTCGCCGCCTTGCTGTTCTACTTCGGCCTGTTCATCTTCCTGGCGCTGGCGCCCAAGGTGTTCCGCCGCGGCCTGCCGTTCGCCTCCGGCTGGTGGGCCATCAGCTTCCCGCTGGCGGCGCTGGCCATCGCCGCGCTGAAGTACGCGATGTTCGTCCAGGCCTGGCCGGTGACGGCGATTGCCATCGTCCTGCTGGCCCTGCTGAGCATCGCCATCGTGGTGCTGTTCGTCCTGACCCTGCACATCCTGTTCAACGGCGATTTGCTGGGCGGTTGATATAGATGCAAGCCCGGGGCCTGCCGAGGCCGCTGGCACCTAGACTGGTTCCGTTGCAGCTTATCTTTGCGCACTGCGCGAAAGGCCGGGGTTCAAGCATTGGAGGACCCATCATGCACACCGTCGTCAGAACGTATTCAGGAAGCGGCGCCAGCGAGCTATTCGACCTGCTGGCACAACACAAGGATGAGATCGAGCCGTTGATGCGGGAGGTTCAGGGCCTGCTCAGCTACACGCTGGTGCGCGGAGACGCCGGCGGCTTTTCGGTGACCACCTGCACGGACAAGGCGGGCACGGACGAAAGCGTCAAGGTCGCCAAGACCTGGATCGCGGAGCACGCTACCGGAATCTCCGTGGGCGCACCGACGATTACCGAAGGCACAGTGATCGTGCAGTCGAAGTGATGGATAGGGCAAGGCGCGGCGGTTCCTCGAAGGTAGAATCGCCGCCATGACTGGCCCCGATGACACCACCGAGTTCTGGCGCGACCCCGCCATGCCCTGCGCCGAGAGCCGCCGGGCGTGCCGGAGCCGTGCCGCCTATCGGCCGCACAGCCATCCGACCTGGTCGATTGGCGCCGTGGATGGCGGCGCCAGCGTTTTCACGGGGGCCGGCCCCGCGCCGGTGGCGCTGCCGCCAGCTCGCGGAACTGGCGGCGCTGGCCGGCCTGAGCCGCTACCAGCTGATCCGCGCCTTCCGCCGGGCCACCGGCATGACGCCGCACGCGTGGCAGGTCAACCAGCGCGTCAACTTGGCTCGCGACCGCCTGCGGGCCGGCGAAGCGATTGCCGAGGTGGCTTACGGGCTCGGTTTTGCGGATCAGAGCCACTTCCAGCGCGTGTTCAAGGCGCACGCCGCCGTGACACCGGCGCGGTATCGGGCCTGATCGGGCCTGATTGGGCCTGATCCTCCCAATCCTGCAATTTCCTTCAAGACGCGGCCCGCGCGGGGCGGCAGACTCCGGCGGTTTCCTCAGCGAGTCTGCGTCATGCACCTATTCCTCATCGTCGCCACGGCCCACTTTCTGGCGCTGCTATCGCCCGGCCCCGACTTCTTCCTGATCGCCCGTACCTCGCTGGCCGCCGGCTGGCGACGCGCCGCCGGGGCGTGCCTCGGCATCGCGCTGGCCAACGGCGTGTTCATCGCCGGGGCATTTGCGGGGGTCTCGGCGATGCGGGCCGACAGCGCGCTGTTCAGCCTGACGCAACTGGCCGGCGGCCTGTACCTGCTCTACCTCGGCTGGCAGTTCGTGCGGTTCGCCGGGACCACGCCCCTGGGAGAGGCAAAGGCGGGCGGCGGGGCGGCGACCGGCTTCGCGCAGGCGGTGGCCAGCGGCTTCCTGTCCGGCATCCTCAACCCCAAGAACGCCTTGTTCTACGCCAGCCTGGCCGCCATGCTCAGCGGGCCGCACGCCAGCGCGCCGTGGAAGGTGGCGTACGGCGTGTGGATGTTCGCCGCGGTGCTGGGGTGGGACCTGCTGGTCGCGGTGTCCATCGGCCACCCGCGCGTGCTGCGGCGCTTCGCCCGGGCGCTGCCCAAGCTGGAGCGCGCGGCGGGCGGCATGCTGATGGTGTTCGGGGCGGGAGTGCTCGTGGCGGTGGGCCGGCGGGCAGTCGGCGCGGTTCAACGTCTTTAACTCGCTTTGCCAAAAGTTTCACTTGCCCGACAGATTTGACATTCCATACTGGTTCGACCACGTCTGACTGTGACACGGGAGACTCTATGGGCCGGCCGGCACGTTGTGTGAGGACGCGGATCGCGCTGGGCGCCGCAGCATTGTTCCCCTCGGCCCTGCAAGCGCAGACGTCCATGTGCAGTACGAGTATCAGCGGAACGTTCTCGGTGGGCGTGTTCTGCCAACCGGCTGCGGGCACGCCATCCAATATCGGCACCTTGACGGGCACCACGTTCAATACGACGACCGGGGCCAGTATCCGGGCGACCACGTCCGCAGCCAACGCCACGGCGACCGTGGCGGGCACGACCATTACCAACCAGCCGGCCGCCGCAGCAAACGGGGTGACGGCCCAGGTCACCGGCACGGTAACGGCCGGCAATGCCGCCGCAAACATCGATGGCGGCACCACGTCGATCACCATGCAGGGCGCTGGCCTGGACGGGATTGGCGTGATCAACCTGAGCCCGGGTAGCTCGACGATTACGGTAACGTCCGGCACGACGCTCAACGTGACGAACCGGGTCACCGGCAACGAGCACGATGGGCTCGACATTACTGCCAACGGCGGCGGCAGCGCCACTATCGTGCATCAGGGCAGCGGGACCATTTCGACGGTCGGTGGCCATGGCATGAACCTGAAGACCACGGCGACCAGCGCGGGCGCGGTCTCGGCCACGGTCGGCAGCGGCGTGACCTTCCTTATCGACAACACCACGGCAATCGAGGATCCGTCGGACCCGGGTCTCGAGGCTGGCCCCGCCAATCATGCCGGCATACGCGCCTACAGCCCCGGCAGCGGCACCATCACCATCGACAGCAACGCCACGGTCCGCGCCACCGCGACCAATGCGTTCGGCATCATGACCGATGCCGGCACCGGCACCACCCGCATCCGCAACGGCGGCGCCATCACCACCGACGGGCTGAACGGCTTCGGCATCCGATCCAGCACGCAGGGCGGCGACGTCGCGGTGGTCAACGAGGGCGCCATTTTGGCCACGGGGCAGGCGGGCCATGGCATCTATGTCACGTCGGGACTGAACACGTCCGGCTCGCTGTCGGTCGACAACCGGGCGCCGATCACGGTTGGCGCCACGGGGAATGCCGAGGGCTCACGCGGCATCTATATGATCGCCCGGGCTGGCGGGACGGCCACCGTCACGGGCACTGGTGACATCACGGTGTACGGCAACCCGGCGACAGTGCGCGCCTTCGGCATTACCGTGGGCGCGGAAGCTGGCGCCGTCACCGTCGACTATTCGGGCAACATCACCACCTACGGCGATGGCTCGGCCGCCATTCGCGCGCATTCCGTCAGCGGCAATACGCAGGTGACCTACACCGGTGCCCGCCTCGAAACCTTCAACGGCAATGCCAACGGGATCTACGCTACCACGGGTGCGGCGACCAACACGGTCGGCATCACGGCGCAGGGCACGATCATCACGCACTCGGACAATGGCGGTGGAGAAGGATCCGGCGGTGGCTCGTTCGGCCTGCAGGGCACCAGCCTGGGCGGCGACGTCGACATCAATTTCCTGAGCGGCAGCATCGACGTGAACGGCAGTGGGGCGGCCATCGTGGCGGGCAGCGGCTACAACGGCGGCACGGGGCTGGGGAAGGTTACCGTGCAGAATGCCGGGGCGTTGACGGCGCGCGGCAACGCGCAGCGCGGTATCGCCACGCTCTCGGGAACGGGCGCGCAGACCATCGTCAATCGCGGCGCGATCCAGACGCTCGGCGCCATCGACGCGCAGGGCATCCTGGCGCGGGGCAGCGGCGCGGCAGCGATGTCCGTCGTCAATGACGGCGCGATCTCGACCGTCGGGAACAATGCATCGGGCCTGGAGATCACCTCGGTGGGCGGCGCGGTCGATGTGCAGAACCTCCAGCCGGTTCGGGCGGGGTGGGGCACGAGCGCGGGCATCATGACGGCCGGGCTGACACAGGCCGTGCGGAATGCGTCTTCCATCGAGGCCCTGAGCGATCAGGCCGTGCGTGCCGACAGCAACGGCTCGGCGGGATCGTTCCGGCTCGACAACGCCGGCACGATGACGGGCGTTGTCTCGGCGGCGACGTCGGACGTCGCGCTCAACAATAGCGGCACGTGGAACCTGCGCAGCTTTGCGGATAGCACCGGAAGCGGTTCGCGGGACAGCTGGAGCGTCGCCGTCGCCAACCTCGGCACGGGCTTGAACAACACGGTCGACAACACCGGCACGCTTGCGCTGGCCGCGCAGCCCGTGTCAGGAGCCGGCGGCACGCGCCAACCGGCGGACGCCATCGTCACCTTCAACCCCGCCGGCGCCTACCTGCCGCTGGGCCAGATCGCCAACACGCCGGTCGCTGGCGGCGCGGTGCAGGGACAAATCCTCGGCGTGCGGACGTTCACCAACAGTGGAACCATCGATCTGACGGGCAACAGCGCGGCGGTCGGCAACGTTCTTGTGATCGGCGGCGGCCAGACGGCGGGGCAGTACGGCGGGGGCCTCTATGTCTCCAATGGCGGGACGCTGAAGCTCAATGCCGTGCTCAATGAGGGCGGGCCCGCCTCCCGTGCCGACATGCTCGTGGCGGATGCCACGGCGACCGGGGCCGGCGGTGCCACGCGGCTCCGTGTGAACAATGTCGGAGGGCAGGGCGCGCTCACGGTCGCCAACGGAATACCGCTCGTGGAAATCCTGAGCCCCGCGGCCACCGACAGCGCTCCCGGTGCCTTCGCGCTGGAAGGCCGCGCCGTGGCGGGCGCCTACGAATACCGGCTGTTCCAGGGCGCGCCGGATGGCAGCGCGGGTAACGTCTGGTATCTGCGGTCCGAGCAGGACCCGAATCCAACCCCAACTCCGACGCCGAGCGGGGCGCTCTATCGGCCCGAGGTGGCGGCCTACCTCGCCAATCAGCGCCTGGCTGGCCAGATGTTCGTCCATAGCCTCCACGACCGGCTGGGCGAGCCCCAGTACGTGGAAGGGCAGGATTTCGACCACGAGAACGACAAGCCGCAGTCGGGCTGGCTGCGCGCAGTCGGCAAATGGGAGGGCAGCCGCAGCAGCAATGGCGTATTCAAGACCAGCACGGACGCCTTTCTGCTGCAAGGGGGCGCCGAAATGGCCAAGTGGAAGGTCTTCGGCGAAGCCGCCCGCGCCCACCTCGGCCTGATGGGCAGCTACGGCAACGCCTGGACGGACGCGCAAGCGCAAGGCAACGCCTTCCGCGCCAAGGGCAAGGTGGAAGGCTGGAGCGTGGGCGCCTACGGCACCTGGTACCAGAACGATGAGCACAAGCTCGGCGCCTACGTCGACACCTGGTTCCAGTACGGCTGGTTCACCAATCGCGTGGAAGGCGACCTGCTGCCGGTGGTCCGCTACCATGCGCAGGGTTTCGCCGTATCGGCGGAGGGCGGGTATGCCATGCCACTACGCAACGATTGGGTGATCGAGCCGCAAGGGCAGCTGATCTACGTCGGCTACAGCGAGGACGACATCACGGAGCCGAATGGCACGCGCGTGAGCGGGGCGGACTCGCACGGCTGGATCACGCGGCTCGGGGCGCGGCTGCATCGCACCTACGTTCGCGATGACGCGCGCAAATGGCAGCCGTACCTGACCCTCAACTGGTGGCATACCAGCGTTGGCAGCAACGTCTCGTTCAATCAGCTTCCCGTGGGGAGCATGTACCCGGACAATCGCTACGAAGTGAAAATCGGCATCAATGCGGATTTGCGCAAGAGCTGGACCGGCTGGACCAATGTCTCGGGCGCTTGGGGGGCGCAGAGCTTCTACCAGTATGTGGTGCGCGCCGGGGTGAAGTACACGTGGTAGCTGTCGTCAGGATAAATAGAGCATGAAATTCGCGGTAATCGGACGTGGAATGATCGGCGCGGCGGCGGCGCGCCATTTGTCGAAGATGGGCCACGAGGTCGCGCTGATCGGACCCGATGAGCCAGCCGACTACGCTGGCCATCGCGGGGTCTTTGGTAGCCACTACGATGAAGGCCGTATCACGCGGCAGTTCGATTCGACCCCATTCTGGCGGGACATGAACCGCGCATCGATTGCGCGCTACGGCGAGATTTTTGCGGAAAGCGGGGTCGGGTTCTACCGGGAAGTCGGCGTGCTTCACTTGGGCCCTCGCGAGAGCCCGGACGTGTCCTCCATCGGCGGCATTGCGGCGGAAGCCGGCATTTTTGTAGAGGCTTATGACGATGCGGGGCTCGCAGAGCGATTCCCGTACCTGGGTTTTCCGGCTGGAACCCGGGGCTATTTCGAGCCGCAACACGCTGGCTATATCAGCCCGCGCCGTATGGTCCGGGCGCAGACGATTGCGGCGCAGCGCGCCGGGGCGCGGATTCTCGCCGAACCCGCGCTCGGCATCTCGGAAAGCGCCACTGGCGTGACGATCCGGACGCGATCGGGCGATGTGGAGGTGGAGCGCGTTCTCGTTGCGGCCGGCGGACATACCCAATCGCTGCTGGGCCAATCCCTGGGTTTCGTGGTGTACGCACGGACTGCCGCGATGTTTCGGCTCGATGCGGCGGAGGTGCAACGCCTGGCCGGCATGCCATCGATGCGTTGTTTCGGACCCAAGGGGGCCGATCCCTATATCCTGCCGCCCATCCTCTATCCCGACGGCCAGACCTGGCTGAAGCTCGGCGGCGATCCGGTGGATATTCCCCTCGAAAGCGAGGGGAATATCCAGGACTGGTTTCGGTCCGGCGGCTCGATTCCCGTGGCGGAAGGGCTCGAAGCGCAGCTCCTCGAGCGTATCCCCGGCCTGCAAATCGAAGAACGGCGCGTCGTGCCCTGCATGACCACCTTCGGCACAACGGGCCTGCCGCGCATCGGGCCGCTTTCGGATCGCGTTACCGTTGCATTCGGCTGCTACGGCAAAAGCGCGAAGTGTTCGGACGAATTGGGCAGATTGGGATCCATGGCGCTGCTCGGTGAAAACCACGGGGTGCTTGCGGCTTGAAATATGCCGGCACGTACTTGCAATGCCGCCCCTTGCGCGCTGAAACGAGCCATTAACGCGTCTTGGTTACTGGCCGTTGCCACGCTGTTGAAGAATTCATCGAGGGGAATGCTGTCCTTGAATTCCGCGCCAGATACCTGACCGTCCTTGTCGATGTCCATGGCCTCATGGATGCTCGCCAGTTCCGCCTCACTCTTGCCGGCCAACTGCTTGCCCAGTTCGCTGAGGGATACCACGTTATCGCTGTTGAGGTCGGTGGCCTTGAGCTGCTCTGTCTTGAACGCGTCGACCATGTCCACCAACTTCAGGGCCATGCCCCGTGCCTTGAAACGATCCACGGCACCCGCATTCGCACTGGCCGTTTCCGCGGCCTGCGTGCGCCTGAGTGACGACGATGCCTGTGCACTGCGAATCGCATCGAGTCCACCGAGTCTGAGTTGGCTCATCAATATTTCCTTAGGAGAAAAGTGATGCCGGGGAATTCCGGCGCTGACGATTCTAGGCAGTGCGATAGGTCGCAATGCGCGAAAAAGGGGGTGTTTACTAAGTCACTTTGAATCTGCCGAGGCATCTTTCAAAAGAAGGCCGCCACGTTGTCAGTTATCAAGGGAAACATGGCAGTTTCCCTTGATCAGCGCGTCATGCGCGCGCCAACTCGACTTGCCCGCGGAGCGCGGCGACGATGGCCTCGCCGACGGCGCTGCCCGATGCCGGATTCTGGCCAGTGATCAGGCGACCATCGACCACGAGCTTGGACTGCCACGGATCGGCGGAAGCGAACTCGGCGCCTGCCGCGCGCAGCGCATCCTCCAGCAGGAACGGGACGTCCGCCTTGGCGTAGCCCTCTTCCTCGGCGTTCGAGAAGGAGGTCAGGCGGCGACCCTGGACCAGCGGCGTGCCGTCCCCCAGCGTGACGCCGAGCAGCGCGGCCGGCCCGTGGCAAACGGCGGCGACGATCTTGCCGCCGTTCCAGGCGCGCAGCACCGCACGCTTGACGTCGGGGTCGTTTGCGATATCCACCATGGGGCCAAGGCCGCCGGGGAAGAAGATCGCGTCGTAGTCCAGGACATCGACTTCCGAGAGCTTGCGGCTATGCGCCATGCGCCGGATCGCCTGGCTCTTGCTGAACGCGAGCTGCGCGGGATCGGTCTCGTCGTAGCCGTCGAACGGTGGGTTGCCACCGAGGGGCGACGCGTACTCCACGGCAATGCCGGCGGCGTCGAGCACTTCGAAGGGGTGGGCCACCTCCGGGTAGAAGTAGCCGGTGGCGCGCTTGTTCGGCCCGATCTCGGCCGCATTTGTCAAAATGAACAGGACATGCTTGACGGTCATGATGAACTCCTTCTGGTCTGCATTTCGCCGCACAGCGCGGTTAAATGAACTGTAGCCAGAGAGGCAGCCTGGGAGTAGATAGCATCGCATTGACACATTGGCTCATGGCATAAGACAATCGGCCATGGACCCGACTAATACGATCCTCGACGAACTCCGCGCGATGGCGATCTTCGCCACCGTCGTGCGCTGTGGCAGCTTCGCCGCCGCGGCGCGCTCGCTTGGGCTCACCCGCGCCGTGGTGAGCCACCATATCCGCGCCCTCGAAACGAAACTTGGTGTGCCCCTGGCCCAGCGCAGCACACGCAGCTTCAGCCTCACCCCGGCGGGGCAGGCGTTCCGCGTGCATTGCGAGCGGCTACTCGATGAGGCCGTGGACGGCATCCGTAGCATGGAGTTGATGCGCGCCGAGCCACGCGGCGAGGTGTGGCTGACCTGCTCGCACCACTTCGGCACCAAGCGGATCCTGCCGGCGCTGGTCGCGTTCCGGCGGCGCTATCCGGCGGTTCGCCTTCATGTCGCGATGTCGGATGCCAACGTGGATATCGTCCACCACGGTGTGGAACTGGCCGTGCGGGCGGGGCCGCTGGCGGATTCGTCACTGCTTGCTCGCCGCTTGCTTCGGGAAGCCACCATGCTGTGCGCATCCCCGGCCTACCTACGTCAGCACGGGGCGCCCGGTTCGGTCGAGGAACTGGACGGTCATCGCTGGGTCGTCTATCCGCCGAGCCAGCGCACCACGGTCGTACGCGCTGGCGGCAAGGACATCGAGGTCCCGGTGCAGGGCGATGTCGTGACGGACAGCGCCGCCTCGCGGCTCGCGTTCGTGCTCGCGGGTGACGGCATCGCCAGGCTGCCGGCCTACGACGCCGCGTCGCTCCTGGCCTCCGGCGATCTGGTGCGCGTGCTGCCAGACGCCGAGACCGCGCCGCTGGAGATCTTCCTGGTCCATTCGAAGCAGATCGGCCCTAGCGCCAAGCTCCTGCGGGACTTCCTGCTGGCCACCGCGAGCGAGGACAACTGGTGATCGATTTCGGATAGCCTCCGGCGAACCGCCTCAGGCCCGGGGCGCCTGTGTTGTTCCTGTCTCACACGCTTCGTGGCGCGGAATAGTGCTGGGCGGAGAAGGCCTACCCGAAGCTGATTCACTTCAACCGCCTGCCCAAGGGCGGCCACTTCGCGGCCTGGGAACAACCGCAAGCATTCACGGAAGACGTCCGCAAGAGCTTCGTGTCGTTGCGATAGCGCGGACACGTGAGTCGGGGACTTTGGGGCGCGGACTTGTTCCACCATGTATCAATTCAAGTTCTCCTGGATGGCTTCATCGGGCCAATCCGCGCTTCTATAGTGCTCTCCATCGCTGGAGGCAAGGCAGCACGCCGATGCTTCAAGCACGTCAGGAGATAGACACATGACATTCTTTGCGAAACGCATCGGCGTAGGGTTGGCACTGGCCACCACCCTCGCGGCCAGGACTGGATGGGCGGCCGGCCTGTCGCCCACGTCCAACGGGGCCATCCTGCAGGAGGACCTTCAGTGGTCGTCCTTCCCAGCCTTTCCAAAACGTGCGCGCCTGTCGGTGCTGGTTGGAGATCCGTCGGCCGCGGGGCCTTACGTGGTGCGCGTCAACGTGCCCGCAGGCGTGAAGTTGATGCCGCACGTGCATCGAGAGGATCGGGTTTACACCGTGATCTCAGGGGTGTTCTATATCGGTATCGGCGAGGAGTTCGAGCCGCAGAAGCTGGTCGCATATCCCCCGGGCAGCGTCATCGTGTTGCCGGGTGGCACGCCGCATTTCCACTGGGCCCGGTCGGGGGACTATGTCACCCAGGTAAGCGGGAATGGCCCGCTTGGGATCGACTACGTGAACGTCGAAGACGATCCGCGCCAGAAGGCACACATCCACTGAGTCGCAGCCTTGCGGCGAGCTAAAAAAGATTGAAGGAATGATATGGAACTGGTCTATGTTGCCGACCCGATGTGCTCTTGGTGCTATGGATTCGGCAAGGAATTGACGGAAGTCCGCAAAATCTTGCCCGATCTGCCGCTCCGGATCGTAGTGGGTGGCATCCGAGCGGGGGCCACCGATATCCTCGACGACGCCGGCAAGCGATTCCGCCTGCATCATTGGGGCCTGGTGGAGAACGCAAGCGGCCTGCCGTTCAATCGCGAGGGGCTGATGGCTCGGGAGAACTTCGTCTACGACACGGAACCCATCTGCCGCGCCGTCGTCACGGCTCGCCTGCTGGTACCGCAGGGCGACCTCCTGACGCTATTCCGTGCCTTGCAGGAAGCGTTCTATGTCGACGCCCGCGACACCACCGACGGCAAGGTGCTAGCGGAAGTCGCCGCGCAAGCGCTGAATCGGCAAGGCCATGACGTCTCCGCGAAGACGTTCCTGGATCAGTGGTCCAGCGACGCCGCCATCGCGGCCACCATCGAAGACTTCCATACCGCACGCATCTGGGGCATTTCAAGTTTCCCGGCGCTGCGCTTGCATCATGGCGGTCGTCTGTACCGCGTCTCGGACGGCTACGCACGAGCCGGCGATATCGCGCAACAACTGACGCGTGTGATCGATGCCGTCAGTGCGGCCGCTTGACGAAGGAGGAAGCCGCTAGCCCACATCCAGCGAAGCGGTCACCGGCGCAATTGGCAGGCTCAACGTGAACCACGTGCCTGTTGCGTCCGGCTCCCAGGATACCGCTGCATCGAGGGCCGACGCGCGGCGCTGCACGTTGGCGAGGCCTCTGCCGCCGTGTGCCAGTGGCACGCCGGTGGGGTCGAACGGCGTGCCGTTGTCGTGCACACGCACCATCACTGCGTGGTCGTCGTGGCTGGTCTGCACGCGGATCGCGGTCGCGTGGCTGTGCTTGAGCACGTTCGTGAACACTTCCTGCAGGATACGCAGGATGTGGAGGGCGCTCTGGGCGCCGAGCCACTGCAGCGGCGGGATGTCGTCGACGTCCCACGTAAGCGAGATGCCCGCGGCTTCGAGCCTCGACCCCAGCCGGTAGCGCAACGTGGCCAGCAGCAGCAACAGGTCCGTCGATACCGGTTCCAGCGAGTCAATTGTCAGCTTGAGGTCGTCGATGCATTCGCGCAGCACCTGGGCGATATCGTCGGCGCGCGCCGTGCCGGATGGGTCCTTCTCGACCATGCGCAAGGCGCTGATCAACGATGATCCGAGACCGTCATGCATGTCCTGCAGCAGCCGCTGTCGCTCACGCGTCAGCGTCTCGCGGCGCTCCACATCGCGCAGTTGCCGATGGCTTTCCAGCAGTTCCGCCTCCCGCTGCGCCAGACGCAGCGAGAGGTTGGCGTTGGCCTGCGCCACCTCATCCAGCGCGCTGGTATAGCGGCGATACATCAGCACCATGAACAGCAGCAGCTGCACGCATCCCAGGTAGGACAGCAGGTAGATACCCTCGATATCGATGCGGTAGTTCTGCAGCAGCACGTCATGCACGGCGATCGGCGTGCTCATCGCATTCCAGGCCGAGAACGTCAGCGCCTCGCGCGACCTGGCTAGCCAGGCAGCCCGCAAGGCCGCAATCGACACCACGAGGTTCAGCGCCACCAGCAGCAACTGGGACAGCGGGTAGAGGAACACCACATGCGTGAGCCACGACAGTGGCAGCGTGCTGGTGGCCAGGAACACGACCGAGCAGTACAGCGCGGCTTCCAGGCGCCGGTAGCGCAGGCCCAGATATCGGAAGATGAACAGGTAGCAGGCCAGGATCAGCCACGCGATACTGTTGAAGGCCAGCCAGCTGAACCAGGCCTCCGGAATCGGCAATGGGTCCTGGCCAACCAGATACTGGAGTGTGTGCAGGAAATAGGCCCCTGCGGCCAGGAAGCACAGCAGGTAGCGCGTTTCGTCGCGGCGCCGGAGCCAGACCAGCAACGAGAAGATGCCGACCGCAAGCAGGCCGCCGCTGGACAGATAGGGAAACTGCGTCTGGAGGAAGCTTCGTGCTGCGTAGCGCCAGAACAAGTCGTCGCGGGTGCCAATCCGCACCGACGACAGGGCGGCGCCGACCTGACCCACCACATCGATACGGATGACGATGTCGCGCGGCGCCTGCCCGAGCGCGATCCACAAGGGATAGTTGTAGCCGTTCCATACCGGCCCGCCGCGAGACTGCCAGAGCTGCTCGCCGTCCGCGTACACGGTGAGGCGTCCCACGGTCTGCCAGCGCGGCGCGTAGAGGTAGAGGGGTTCGCCGGCAGCGGCCGTGGCCGCCGGAAGCGCCAGTCTGACCCAGACCGTTTCGATCTGGCCTGACCCCACCTCATCGGGTGTCACGTGACGCGGCACGGCCATCGGCAGCGGCGTATCCCGCCATGCTTCGCCGGCGGCGGGCAGCGCGAGCTGCGGCGGAAGCCGGTCGAGCGTGCCGCCGGGCGTGATCCGTAGCTGCGCCGAGGTGATGTGCCAGGGCAGGACCTCCGCCAGCGCGCCCTGGAGCGAACCCGCCAGCAGCAGGGCCAGGACGAAGGGGAGCCACCGCCGCCATGTCGGCGTGCCCGCGCCGTCAGTCATCGCGCAGCAGGCCATGTTGCCGGGCCACGTTGATGGCCTCGACCTTCGAATGGACGTCCAGTTTGACGTAGATGCGTCGGACATAGGTCAGCAGCGTATGTCTCGATACGCCGATCCGTTGCGCAATTTCGTCGTGCGAGAAGCCCCGCGTGATGTCGTTCAGGACCTCATATTCGCGCGGGGATAGGGCGGAAGGCTTCGGGCCGGCCGCTGCCTGGGGGGCTCGCACCGGCGCATCGGCTGGCGGCGCCTGCAGGCGGGACAGCACCTGGCGGGCGATCAGCGGACTGATCGGGCTGCCGCCCTGATGCAGTGACCGCAGCTCCCGCACGATATGGGCCGCCGTGCTGTCCTTGAGCAGGTAGCCGGTGGCGCCCGCGGCAATCGACTGCATGACGTGGCTTTCGTCGCCGAAGACCGTGGCCACCATCACATCGCAGCGCGGCCATGCCACGCGTGCCGCGCGGATGGCATCGATGCCGGACCCGTCGGGCAGCCCCAGATCGACAACGAGGATGTCTGCGGCAGGGGCCGATTGCAGCAGCGCCAGCCCATCGCACAACGTCGTGACGACGCCAGCGGTGCGCATGTCGGGCGCGCTGGACAGCGCCTCGAGGAATGCCGCACTGAAACCGGGATCGTCCTCGATCAGGGCGACGCGGATGGGCGGGGAAAGGGGAGAGGAGCGGTCAGTGGACACGGGAGGTCGAATGCGAGACGAACGGGTCGACGCACGACATGCAACGGCCCGTGCAGCCGCTATCCCCCCACGATCGTGGGGCATGACGGCTTGTCGCACGATCTGGGGACATACAGCCCGAAAACCCAAGGCTATGATCCAGCCGGATTGTTGCACGCACGGGACCGGATGCAAAGACGGCGCGCGCGGGCATGCACCAAAACAACAGGCTCGACGAGCCAACAGACTAACGAACGGGGAAGGGTCGCAGAATGAAACGGGAAACCTGGGTGAAGGCATGGGCGGCCCTGGCGGTCAGTGTTGCACTGGGCGCATGCGGCGGGGACGGGGGAAACAACGGGGGGAACGGCGCGGGCAGTGGTGGCGGTAACGGCGGCGCGGGGACGCCATCGACGCCCGAAACACCGAGCACCCCGGGCAATCCGGAGACGCCCGCGACGCCGCAGGCCGTGACATACCTCGGCGTGATCAGCTTTGGCGACACGCTTGCCGTGACGCTCGATGCCCCGGCCGCAGGCCAGGTGCGGATCCGCTTCTCCGATTCGGCGTTCGGGCTGGCTGGTGCGGTGATCGGCCACTACGTCAAGAACGGGAACGTCTACACGGTCAGCGCGCTCGAGGCCGACAGCGCCGAACCGCCGCCGGCTTTCGTGACCGCGCTGCTGGGCTCGGTGACCGCATCGTTTACGGTGTCGGGCACCACCCTGACGGGCGAGATCTCCGGCCTGCCAAAACAGCTCGGCAACGGCAAGCTATCGGGGCAGGTCACCGCAAGCAGCGTCAGCACGCCGGTGACGGCCGCCGACCTGGCCGGTACCTACACCTTCCTGCGCGGACAATCCACGTACTACGCAAGTTCCGGAAACCTCCAGATTCAGTACGGCATGGGCGGTCAGATGCGCGTGGGCGCCGACGGTACCGTGCGGCTGTGCCAGGCTGGCACGTACAGCGACACCTGCAGCATGGGCCTCGCCGGCACACTCGCGCTGGCGGACCAGACGCGCTACCCGGGCGCCTACACGCTGACCCTGGGTGGCAAGGTCTGGGGACAGGTCTTCCCGCTGAAGACGAGCGGCGTCACGGCGCTGTACCTCGACCACCTTCAACTCGATTCCGCAGGCAACCGCATGACCGGCACGGGCGTCTTCCGGCCCGCCCAGACGCTGACGGCGAGCCAGGTAGCCGGGCAGTGGGTCTGCCGGCAGCCGGGCGTGTCGTATGCCGCTGTCACGGGTCTCGGCATTAGTGCCGCGCTCGATGGTTCGATGCAGGAGGAAACGCTGACCATCTCCGGCACGGGTTCGGTCACCAGTGCCGGGACCGGACAGGTCGCCTCGCTGGCGCTGAATCAGGCCAACAACCTGCTGGGCGTCTCATCGCCGGCCGCCATCCCGGGCACCATGTACGCGGACTGGACCGTGCCAGCGGTTCCGCCCAACACCGTCACGGGCCTGCGCACGCAGGTGTTCATGCCGCTCGACGAGAACAGCATGGCCTACTACGCCGAGGTGACCAACAAGCCGACCGACCCGAGGAATTGGACGTTCGTCGTGCAGGGGATGTGTCGGAAGGGGTAGCCGTAGAGCATTATGCCGGTGGACTTGCCATGAACTGGCGTGGCCATCGGCTGGGATGGTTTTTGGCGTTGGCTTTTTCCAGATTGGCTGCCGTGCGCCCAACGCACGGCGGCCAATTGTGCATTTCCGGGTTGAGCGATTGGCGCGCTGCTGATCAATAACTCTGGCGCCTCCCAAAGCTGGGCCACCGCGCCAATGAAAGCATGGGTCTCGCAGTTTCGATGACACCACGGCTCCCTCAGCAGATCCGCCGGACTCCCCCTAAAGACTGGGTCTCGACATGGCCTCAGAGCGTCCAGGCAGCATTGCTTGGAAGCACGATGCGCGCGGCGAGCGGCGTCGGTTGCGCATGCACGTCGCTCGGGACGTCTGTCACACAAATCGATCCATATCGATAAGGTTTGTTATCGATATAGCTAACCGAGCGTTGTAAATGATGGCTAAACGAGAGATACAATCTGATCTATGGTAGGAGGGGATGCACAAACGACCCGGCTTCAACAGCCTAGTGCGAACATTGGGCACTCGATCAACCGAAGAAAGCACTGTGCTTCGCACCAATGGGGTCGTCGACGTTTCTGTTTGAACCGCCCCGGGTTTAGTGGAGGCTCCACTTCTTGAGAGAATGGAGCCTCGATGAAGAAACCAGTCAAGTTTTCCCCGGAGGTTCGCGAGCGAGCCGTGCGCATGGTTGCCGAGTCGCGAGGCGATCATCCGTCCCAGTGGGCGGCCGTAGAATCCATAGCCGCCAAGATAGGATGCACGCCGCAAACGCTGTTGAACTGGGTTCGCCAGCATGAGCGGGATACGGGGCAGCGGGAAGGTCCTGGCACGAGCGAGCAGCAGCGTATCAAGTCGCTGGAGCGTGAAGTCAAGGAACTGCGCAAGGCCAATGAGATCCTGAAGCTGGCCAGCGCGTTTTTCGCGCAGGCGGAGCTCGACCGCCGATTGAAGTGATGAGAGCCTTCATCGACAAGTACCGCGACAGCTTCGGGGTCGAGCCGATCTGCAAGGTGCTGCGGATCGCCCCGTCGGGCTATTGGCGTTACGCGGCGCAGCGGTGCAATCCCGCCCTGCGCAGTGCCAGAGCCCGGCGTGACGATGTTCTGATCGCGCACGTCGAGCGCGTCTGGCAAGCCAACATGCAGGTCTATGGCGCCGACAAGGTCTGGAAGCAATTGAACCGTGAGGGCATTCCGGTGGCCCGTTGCACCGTCGAGCGGCTCATGCGCCGCCGAGGGCTGCGCGGTGTCGTCCGCGGCAAGGTGGTGCGCACGACCACAAGCGATACGCGAGCGCCGTGTCCGCTTGATCGCGTCAATCGACAGTTCAAGGCCGACCGACCCAATCAGCTTTGGGTTTCCGATTTCACCTACGTCTCGACCTGGCAGGGCTGGCTGTACGTGGCCTTCGTCATCGACGTGTTCGCCCGGCGCATCGTTGGTTGGCGGGTCAGCAGTTCCATGAACACCGATTTCGTGCTCGATGCCCTGGAGCAGGCACTGTACGCCCGGCAGCCCGAATCGGCGAATGCCTTGATCCACCATAGCGACAGGGGTTCGCAAGGTGGATTCAACCGGTCGTCGCAACACCTTAATCGAGGAGGTGTTGCATGGTGCGAAGTGCAAAGCAGGTGTATCGGTTGACAGGGCGAGCAGCGATGTACTCGCCGGGCGCACCATCACTTGGACATGAGTTCGAGCGTCGGTTTTGGCAACAGATCGCGACTGGCATTACAAGCGAGAAAGCAGCGGAGGCAGTCGGCGCATCTCAAGCGGTGGGCTCGCGCTGGTTCCGCTATCGTGGTGGCATGCCACTATTCATGTCGAAACCTATCGCTGGTCGATACTTGTCGTTCACTGAGCGAGAAGAGATAGCACTGCTTTCTGCACAGGGCGAGGGAGTGCGCGAGATAGCCCGGCGTATCGCACGCAGTCCATCAACCGTGTCACGAGAGCTTACGCGCAATGCGGCTACACGTGGTGGGTGCCTCGAGTATCGTGCTTCGGTCGCGCAGTGGAAGGCAGAACGGTTCGCTAAACGACCAAAGCCAGCGAAGCTGGCGACTAATGCACAGTTGCGTCAGTATGTACAGGAGCGCCTGGAGGGCAAAGTACATGACGCTGATGGTCGTAAAATTGCCGGGCCTAGGCAAGCCCCGTTCAAGGGGCGAAATAAACCACATCGCGGGGACCGAAAGTGGGTCAACGGCTGGTCACCTGAACAAATCGCGAATCGCTTGCAGGTGGATTTCCCGGATGATGAATCTATGCGCATCTCTCACGAAGCGATTTATCAAGCGCTTTATATACAAGGGCGCGGCGCGCTCAGGCGCGAGCTGGTAGGTTGCCTGCGCACCGGGCGCGCATTGCGCGTTCCTCGAGCAAGAGCGCGTGCCAAGGCGTGGGCGCACGTCAGCGAGGAGGTGATGATTTCCAGTCGGCCTGCAGAGGCGGAAGATCGTGCTGTGCCGGGCCATTGGGAAGGCGACCTGCTCATTGGGCTGAACCGATCCGCCATCGGTACGCTCGTGGAAAGATCAAGCCGTTTCACGATGCTCGTGCACTTACCTCGGGAGAAGGGCTACGGACTGATTCCGCGCACGAAAAACGGTCCAGCGCTAGCCGGCTACGGGGCTGTCACGATGGCCAACGCACTCAGGAAGACTGTGACTGAATTGCCCGCTGAATTGTGGCGATCACTGACCTGGGATCGTGGCAAGGAGCTGTCCGATCACGCCCGCTTCACTATTGAGTCCGGCGTTAACGTATTCTTCGCCGACCCGCAAAGCCCATGGCAGCGTGGTACGAATGAAAACACCAATGGCCTTCTACGACAATACTTTCCAAAAGGTACAGACCTGTCCCGGTGGAGTGCTCGGGAGATCCAGGCCGTTGCTAATACCTTGAACTCAAGGCCACGGAAAACTCTTGGATGGAAGACGCCCGCGGAAGCCCTGGACGAGTACCTAAAATCTGTTCAACAATCCGGTGTTGCGACGACCGGTTGAATCCGCCCAATACGTATCGATTCGCTATAGCGAACGCCTGGGCGAAGCCGGCATCGAGCCTTCAGTGGGCAGCAGGGGCGACAGCTACGATAATGCGCTGGCCGAGACGATCAACGGCCTGTACAAGGCCGAGTTGATTCACCGCCGTGCTCCGTGGAGGACCCGGGAATCGCTTGAGCTGGCAACGCTGGAATGGGTGTCCTGGTTCAACCATCACCGGCTGCTCGGCTCCATCGGGTACGTGCCGCCGGCCGAGGCCGAAGCAACGTATTATCGGCAACTTACCGAACAGGCCGCCACGGCCTGACTTAAACCAACCAGCCTCCACGAAAGCCGGGGCGGTTCAGGGTGCAAGCCCAGATCCCAGCGTGAACCGGCGTACGGCATTGGTACGTTCATGCTATCAAACCTATTGCTCACTTCCGCACTGGTATCCACGTATTTGGGATGAAGGGGTCGAGGGAAGGACAGTGGTGTTGTCGACGAATACGCCGAAGGCGAACACTCTATCGACACTCGGAGCTCCTCCGACCTCGAAATGCGGCTCAAGCCGCTGGTATCCGAAGTTCACTGAGTCGCGCACCATGCCCACCTCGGAAACGATCTTCATGGCTTGTCTGCAAGACGAAGATGGATGGCTGAGTTATCGCCCTCCTGGGTACTCGCCAAGCAGATCTTTAAACGAATGGGCGGCACCCCGAACTCCTTGCCGACAGGTCGCTGAGGGCGGATCCGCCAGAAAGGACAGTACTGACAAGCACTGAGCTGTTGCACTGGCAACGCCCACCTTATTGCTGGCCGGAGACCCCGCGGGAACGTGGAGCCGTAGGTCGCACTCAGTGTGGAGTACATGCGGTCACTGAGGATAATTGATGGTCAGTAATGCACCGTCCGCATAATTTGGCCCATTGAATGGTCCGGCAGTACGGTAGTGCCATCCGCCTGAGGAGCAGTCGATGTGGCCGGCGGGCGGCAAGGAGCTCAGGCATTTCGGACACTCCAGCGACTCAATTAGCGCAGAGAGCGCAAACTAGGTATTGCGTTTTCAAGCTCGGATTGCGTTCGCAATCCGAGCTTGAAAACGCCATTCTTGAGAAAGGCGTCGTGCAGCCCGGGACCGATGCAGGATTGTCCCTCAAGTCGGCTCTTGATCTCGCCGACAGCCATCTCACGTTCCGCCGTGATCCGGTTCACTGCAATCGGCCTTAATCTGCCACCACTGAACGAGGATTGGCGAAGGCGAAGCGAACAACGATGGGCACGCCGAACATCGCATCGTGAGGCAGAGGGAATCCGCCTAGTTCCGAATCATCCCCGGACGAGCTCCCATACCCGCCTGAGGATCTGCCGAAGCCCTTCGGCAGGCTCACAACCTCTCCTTGTTCCAGGGCGAACTGATAATTAGGCAAGTCGCGAAAGAGACAAGCCCGGAAATCGGCACCGGACGACGAACGGCTGGTCGCAGGAGATAGCCGGCTTCTGAAATCCCGACAAAGGATCGACGTGAACTGCAACTTGTAATTCATCTCAGCCTTTAGTCGAACCTGGCAGGAATCTCGCCCACCGACCGCCGCTTGTTGGCGGCAAATTCAGCTCGCGACCCGCAAACGCTTGGCCAGCAGGGATCTCGGTCTATGTGAACCGTTTGACACAGAGGAAGGCTTAACACACCTGTCTTGCCGCCGAAACAGGCACCGTTGAGTTTTGCTCGGCGCCTGCCCAGCGGCAGCGAATCCCTTTGCCTGCTCCGTAGGTCCTATGTACTGCTACAGATTTAAAGAGCCGAGATATGGGGCCACGTTCGCTGCATTCTTACCAACAGTGCATCGGGCACGAAGAAAGTTAATGCGTCGTACGCGAGTGCAGCATATGAGCAGCGTGGTTTTATAAGGGAGAGCGCGCGAGGAAATTCACGCTCTGCAGACCGAATATCATCGGAAAGTATGCAGTCGCGCAAAATATCGGCTTGCGGTGATATATAATTTTCCACATAATCGCCGCGCAGCTCCTTAAATTCTTGGTTGTTGAGATCGCAAGAAAATATTGTATGTGCCCCGCGAATGCTGTTGCCTCGCGGCTCAGCAATCCATTGCGACGCCGATCCCGGCCTGCCGTCGCTTTTAAACGTGTACTGTATATGCTCCATCGGATTATCGGCACCGGGATCGATCAGTAACGGTACCTCTCGCCCATCCGGATGTTCTTCAGGGTGAAGAGGTGTTGAACCTTGTGCCAGAGGAAAGTCACTATTTTTTCCTGAGCGATTGCATAAAGGACAAGCAAATAGAAGATTTGACCAAGTGAATGCCAACCACCAGTACCCGTGTGTCAAGTTGCAACCCGGCTGTCTATTCGCTTCTGCCTTTGGGCGATAATGCTCAACATCGTTGTAGCTCTTGGTCAATTTAGCTTCGCAGTAGCAACACTTGTAGTGTTGTGCCTTCCAAAGATCATCCGATACTATTCGATAACCCTCAACTTCTCTGCTTGTTGGAGATCTGCCTAACTGGCGTAACGATCGAAGTGCGGCATTTCTTGCCGTAATTAACTTCTCCGGCTCATTTCCTCGATTAATCCTAATCATCGCTAACTTAAATGGTTAGATCAGTTTACGTGGTACCACTTCCCAGGAAGGCAAAAGGTTTGTATCTAAAAGGAGTTTTTGTAGTGACTCCAACTCCGCTTGCTCGCCATCGTCTCTTAGTTCGTAATTCGATAGAAAAGAATATCGCTGAATCGCGCGGCCCAAATCGTTGGGATAAATATCGTCAATTCCGAAATAGCGCCTATAAAGTTGACCGCCGGTGAGCGATACGGGCGACTCAATTCCCGTCGTTGCGGAGATAACACCATTTTTACGCTGCAGAATCCAGACCTCTTCCGCTTTTGAGCCAACTAGAGTCAGTGGGTTATGAGTTGTTACGACAAAGGACATGCGCGGGAGTAGTGTGCGCGTCTTCGATATAATCTCAACCTGCCATTTCGGATGCAGATGCAAATCGATTTCGTCTATTAGAACTAATCCGCACATAGAGCCCAGGAATTCAGCCTGCGGCGAAAAATTCTCGCCGGCCATATCGATCCACCTCGCAACTAGATCAACAAACCATCCAGCGGAGGTCAGATATCCGTCACTCAAAGAACTGAACGGCAGCCGAGGTCTGTTGTGTTCGGTCACCCATACTCGTTTATCGTATATTTCTATACATGAAATATTCAAAAATTCTCGGAGCGCCTGAAGCACCGCATCGAGGATGTTTTTGCTGCGCTGATTCTTTGACGCATCGCCGTCTAACTGTAATAGCCAAGTTTCAGCGTGTATTAGATCTGCACGGTCATCAAATAGCGTCGCAATTTCTGGCCCGTCATCGGCTCCAAGATCCACTTCTCTCGACGCTCCGCCGAGCGCAGAGCCGCGGCGGCAACCGTACGCGAACACTGGAAACAAGCGTCTGTGATCAAACTCGGGCGTCTGATGGATTGTCAACGTGGCTCCGGACCGCATCGTGGTGACCCGTTGATTGCCATCTGATAGCAATATTCCTATCTTCGCTTCCAGCGAAGGGTGGTCTTCCATGTCCTTCGGGCTTCTTATCCACGAGCTCCCAAAGGCCCCTTTCGGCCAAATTGACGGATCCCTCGCATTTCTCAATGCGAGAGCAATGCTACGAAGAATAGTTGTTTTCCCACTACCGTTGGGTCCAATGAGGACCGTCCACTGTCCATGGTCCGATGGAGGCAATGAAAAAGACAGACTGAGCTGTGCGATCCCTTTAATATCACGCAAATCTACACTTGCCAAATGAACGGGCGACGCAACGAACATTTCTCCGGAATCAGAAGTTGTCGGTTGCAAAGGGTATGGTAGTGGTAGTGCCAATCTGTCCCAAGACGCAGCTTCTTCGAGTCCGGATTTTCGAATCTGAAAAATTTCTTTCAGATGTCGCGCGGCGTCTCCCTTTCTCCGATCTGTTGGCAAAATTCTGTCATAGGCTTGTAATGCCAGGTGAGATTTCCGTGTGACAGACAGACTGCTCGAACGAACCGCGAGTATATAAGCCATCCACAGAGTGCCATCACCTGCCGCCACCTTTTCGATAGCGGATATGGTATCTAAACCGTCTTCTTCAGACAGTAGCCAAACCTTCAGGATTGCCAAATGCACCAGCTCTTGACCTGACGCGCTTTTACGCTTTTCGAGGCTCGAACGGAAGACTTGTCGAGTCGCGTCTGAAAGTGATGGCATAGGCTCGAACCTTCTAACTACCGTATCCAAGCTCATCACGGCGTATCGCGTGGTAATCGGATGTAAATCGGCATCTAGCATCGCGCTCAAGGCTTCAGAGGGAGTTATATGAAACCATTTGAATTGGGTATCATTAGGCGCCTTATCAAGAAGTTTGATCCAAGATTCACGATCAATGCTTGCGGGACGTGGCAGCAGAGAAGCTGTTATCTCGGGATTATCAATCAGAAAACTCGGATCAATAAATTGACCGAAAAGATATTTTTGGGGTAAGGCCCGGAGGAAATTCGTCGCTAAAAGTCCAAACCGATAACGGAGACGGGAGGGCAGGCTTTTAGCCAGTGCACTGGTAGCCAATGTGATGCACTCGTGCTTCTTGGTCGCGGTCAAGCGATACTTGTGTCGAAACAGTGCCCAATGCGACATTGCACCGATTGGGGGCGCAGACCGCAGTTGAGCAATTGTCCATGGAACAATTGCACATGATTGGTTGAGCACTGCCTCAATGTTCAGCGGGCCGGTCTGCCATGAAGACTGAACGTCCAGCCATAGACCCGGGGTGCCAAATTTGCCCTCCTTTATTCCTTCCGCATAATTCAACAGTTCAGCACCATTGGCGGCGGCCGCAAGGCAAGCTGCAAGTGGCCAAGACGACCGCCATTCGAACTCATGCCACTTCTCTGTGGGAACTTGCTCAGCAATGGCCGCGAGTGCACGGACTAGGGAATCTTTCGTTTGCTCGACCTCGAACCGAGCCGCGAGGAGCCACGGAATCCAAGAAGAAGGAGCATCGTCAAAAGACGGGATGGTTGTTATAGCTTTGGCTTTCGACTGGATGAGCTTTCCTATTCCTCCGACTCCGCGCATTCGCCGCCATCTACCCCCAGTGTAGACACGAGCCAACCACTCAGCCCAAATCGGGAGCGTCGGACGCTCGCCGGCAAACATTTGGTCGTCTACGAAGGAAGCTGGTGGAAAGACGAGTTCGCCCGCACAGATTTTTTCTCTGGCCCATGGACCATATAGCAAGTCATGTCCAGCACATGCTTCCAGTGTGGCCTCGGAGTTTTGAAGCAGTGGCAAATATTCCGTAGCAAGCCGATCCGCCCATTGCGCCCCGGAGTTCAATGCTTCGAGCAGGCATAACCAGCCGGCGTTCACCTGCAGCTTCGAATCGCGCTGGTATTTTTGAAAGTAGGCTTCAACAGCCTCTGCTAGCACCGGGCCCGTGTCATTATTCGCAACACGTGCAAGGCGGACATGATCTTCGTTCGCCGGCAGGTCGAGAAGCATGGCGGCTCTCTTCATCAGTAATCGAGCACGCTTGGGTTGAGATAGTGCAGCTCCTTCTTCCAGAATGTCGAGGGCAAGTTGTGCCCCGGCAAAGATTGTTCGGGCGAGTTCGTCAACCCCGTCGTTGTCGAGTTCCCCGCAAATATCGTCTGGTATTGCATCACGGATGGGTGAACCTTCCGAGTACAGCCGACTTGCAGCGAACAAGGTAACGTTTCGAAACATCGAGGCTTTGGCAACAGCTAGCATGCGGCTTTCGATGTCGGCGTCGCGGCCTGACGTGATTGCCCAGGCTGCCATAAATTCCTGGAGCGATCGAATTTCGAAGCCGAAGGCTCCGGGCTCTGGTTCAACTAGAAAGACGAGTCGCTGTTCTGCTGCAATCAATATCTCTTTGACAAGGTCAGCTCGCTCTCGCGGTTCAACCTCATCCTCGGCGAGAACCGCTTCTATCACTTCCTCAAGACGATCTTTAGGCATGCGGGCCGCTGCACCCCCATCCCGCTCAGCCTCGACTTGCAATAATAACGCCACTCGAGAATGAATTTGCTCGATATGCGAGCGATGCTCCGCTAATAGACGGGAAGCATACGTTTCGCGCTCGATTTCTCTGTCATAGGTATATGAAAAGTAACGAGAAAAAAGATTCCATCGCTCCCGTGGGGCCCGTCCGATTTGCTGGACGAGCGCTGTCAATATTGTTACCTGCAAAGGCGTGGTCAACAGTCGACGCGTCGATTCCTCTGCTGCCGCTTCACGGAGTCTGTCTAGCGTCTTGGTTCTAAGGTCGGGATCAGGTATTTTCGCGAATACAAGCTTCTGTGCATATCCGAGCGCTTCATGACGGTTAAGTGGAGCGAGATACTTTTGAGAAAGAGGTATTCCAATTTTAGAAAATTCGCCGGTGTATCCCTGTGGACGCGTAGTCGCTATTATTTGGACATGCACGTCGTGACCAGCCAAAAATGCCAAGAGATCCCGAGCGCACTTAACAAGCTGGTCACGATCCTGTGCTGCACCTACCTCGTCAAAGCCGTCGAGGACGATTAGGCAAGGCATGACGCTGCATACAGCTCTCAGCGTGGCGTCTGTTACACCGGCGCCTTTGGCGCTAGGAAGCTGAGCGAGAAAACTCAGAATCGCTGGCTTGGGCCCACCGGATGTGGAATTTTGTCGCTTTGATAGCCAGGCCGCGAAATCGGGAAGCGACACCTGAAGGGGCAGCAGGGGCTTGCTGGGTACGGCTATATTGGCGTTGCTGGTATCGCCGCTGCCTTGTGAGTCAAAGGACGCTATAAGTTCACGTTGACTTGCTGTGAGCAGAGGTGAAAATGGTTTCAAAAGCGCTGCGCGATGCAACTGACAAGCAAGTTGCCCGAGGGTTGACTTACCTTGCCCCGGCCCTCCGATCAATAGGCTGGCAGAAAAATCCCCCGCTTGCCGCCATCGTTCCGCATTAGGTGCTTCATGCTCTTCGAGATTAGCGTCGTCGTTCAGTGGCTCGGACGAGACCTGCTTCCTGAAGAAATTTTTTAGGCTGGTAGGTTCTGCATTCAATAAATGGACCAAAAACCGCCTTCTAGATTGCGCTCGCGCATCTCGATTGCGTGTGACGGGCAAGTCGACGAAGACCTGCCGTAGAGGGACTTGATTTTGCGTGTGGCCACCTTGTCCCAGTTTGGCGTATTCATGCGCAGCGAGTTGCTCGATTAACCATTTCTGAAGTGCTATGGTCTGGCTATTTTCGAGCTTCGCGCTTTCCGCAGCTGTAGAAAGAACATCCTTTTCTGGTTTTGGGGTCACTGGGTGCACTCTTGTATAGGAAACGTTGTTTATGATAATCGATGTCTCAACCTTTTGGGGCGGGGTGCAAGACCCGCAACCGTTGGAGATCGAACGATACCGGGCACGGGGAAGGGGACTTCCCTTCGGCAGTACCAATAGTCAGATCGTGACCTTGGTTGCGCGTCAAACACGGTTCGTGATGCTGCTAAAGGTCCCCAGCAAAGACACGGAGATTGTCGTCACCGTCCTAACCAAGCACACAGGAGCGCTGCCAAATGAACTGTAAAATCGCTGATGTAGGATCTCGGTAAGATGGTCGACCGCAAGCATTTTGCCGGCGCGACCGACATTCAAGTCGACTTCTGCGACCCTCATCATCGTTGGCACGGAGGCTTTAAGAAAGACACTTGAGACAGTACTTCCCCAAGCGGATTGATTTGACTGCATACTCGCAAGCCAAGCTCAGTGGCCGAACGAGGCGGCTAAATGAGTGTCCGCGTGAGACGTTGAACTTCGATTTACCGGCTGAACGATTCCATCAAGCCGTCGCGTCGACCAGTTGAATCTGGAGCCGCCTTGGGTTTCGAACTCCAACTCGTCAGATTGAAATTGGAGCGTTAGGTAATAGCACGCGAAGGTAGTCCAAGCATCGGAACAGGTATTCAACTTACGCGGGTCGTTCAACATAGATTGCGGCCAAGAGGCAAGCCCAGCAAGCTAGGGCGCTCAGGGCCGTGCTTCGCACGCTCGTGCAAAACGCTGGCGAAGGATGTAGTTCACCGTGCCGTTTGTCTTCCATTTGGGCCGGCCAAGTCGTTTGGCGGAGAGGGCCGCTAGTCGGAAGTTCGGGTCGTAGGCGCGCTCTCCATCCATTCCTGGTTGTAGCCTTGGCGAAGTTCTTTGAGCAGGGCGAACGAGTGGACAATGTCGGGATGCGTCGACGCTGCAAGTTTGGCCCCATACACGCCTATTTGGGCATCGTATAGGTCGTAGCGCTTGCTCTGTTGGATGGCTGATACTAGCCAGCGCTCGTCCGGAAGAATCAGGCGGGCAAGGCGGGGAAGGGAGGCTGCTATGGAGAGCCCAGCAGGGTCGAAGTCCACAAACGCATCGACCAGCTCCATACGAGCCGCAAGGACCTTCGCTGTGTCAGCAAGGCCGAAGGTCGGGTCGCCGCGGAAGATCGCGAGGGTGCTCCTGCGAGCATAGTCGATCCATTTATAGCGGTCCAAATCCCTGAAAGTCTCGAGGTTTTCGACCAAAAGAATCCGGTCGCACTGGACGCGAAGTGCGTCGTCGGTCCTTAGCACCATATAGCCACCGCCGGGCGCTTTCAACTCGGCCCCGTCAAGAACGCACTCGCCGTGGGCCGTGCGCAGAGCCACCGAATTCGAGTGTGGGCGGCTGCCGAACACCTTTTCGGACACACCACTGTACTCCGCAGTTTCGGCACGGCGAATCTCACCTGCAGGCCGCGTGAGTGGGATGCCTCGATTCTCAAGGAGCTTCGCTGCTCTTTCCCAGTCATCGGGGCCGTAGTGAATCGACCGGCCTGAAGCCCGTCCGACGCCGTAGGTCGCAATCGTCGAGGAGAGAGGGCCAGGCTTCCGCGTCGCTGGCCGGTCAGCGATCAGGCGTTGGAGAAAGGTGATTTCGTGGGCGGAGAGAATCATAGGAAACCGTGCGCGAGGATATCAATAGATACCTGGTTGGCGTACAGCTGGTCCGCGGGCAAAGGGTTGACGAAGGTGAGGTGGACACCTTCGCTCTCCAACTGGATTGACGCATAGAGCAGCCAGTCTTCATCCCACAGCTCCATGCCGTCGGCATAACGCTCCTTCCAGTCGCGCAGTGAGATGGATTGGGAGGACTGGTGAAGCGCCGCGATCAGGTTTCCCAGCATCGCATCATGGGGCTCCAGAAAGTCGGGGGGAGCCGTACCGTCTTCGTCGATAATCCCAAGAGCCGGCTCTGGTTCCTGAACCGGAATCGGAACCGCACGCGCAGGCAGGCGCCGGAGCGCATCCATCAGCGCGGCGCGATCGCGGTCACCGCACGTCCTTACGTCCAGGTTATGCACCAACGGAATTGGCTGCGCCACGAAGATATCGGTAGGCGCGGCATCCGAAGAGACTTCGAATCCCGATGCGGTCTTGTTCTGGCGCAAATAGTGCGCAACGCGACCGAGCTTTCGTACCCGTTCCGATTGCATCCTGGCTCGAAAAAGCGAGCGATTTATTGCTGCCTGGACGTCTTTGATCTGCAGGGTCCATGCGAGGATACGGCTGGTCAGTCGCCTGCGCACGATCGACCGTACGTCGAGCATTCCAATGTTGAGCGCTTGGGAGTCGATCTCGCCGAACAGGCTGCTCACTTGCTCCATCTCGTTCAGTGATTCGGATACCTCGTTCACATAGAACTTGTTCTGGCGAAGCTTCGCCTGAAAGTTCGAGACATCGCCGTACTGCGTCGAGATGAGCGCATGGAGCAAAGACAGGTTCCGCTCGATGGAGTATGAGATGTCGATCACCGTGTCGACTAGTTGGGCAATCAGGGACTCCCGGTCACTGGCGTCGCCGTTCTCATGTCGAACGCGTATTTCACGCCAGACCGATCGTGCTTGCCGGATCCCACCAGTCAGGCGGGTTAGCGTCTGGTACGCACGATAGCTGACGAGGTAGTCGGCGATGAAATCGCGTAGCCGCGGGTTCAGGCGGTACACGCCTTCATCCTGCGGCTTCAGTGCCTTCAGGTTCGAGAGTGTGTCGATACGGCCGTTCCGAGAGCGGTCTCCTAGCTCCACCGATGCATCGAAGGCTTCCGAGATCAGGTCATCATTTTGACTCAGCGCCCGGAGAAGTTTGGCGATCTGATCCGAGGACTCACGCATCGCTTATCCCGCCCAGAGTTTGCTGCTCTTCGACTACCTCGTCTTCGATCCGATCGGCCTGGATGGATTCGTTCTCCGAGATGAATTCGATGATGGAGTAGAGGTGTTCGATCTTGCCGGTGATCTTGTAGATGTCGGCCTGGGGGTTGAAAAGAATCACATAACCCTCTTCGCGCAACTGCTCCAGAACCTTGCGGAAATTCTCTCGGATCGACTGGCGCGGGTTGAAACCCTTGATTACATGGCTGAGTCCGTTGAGCTGGCTCTCCAGTGAAGCGCTCTCGATGATGAGCTCTTCCATCCGTGCCAGCCGAATGACGTCCCCCGGGCTCAAGGCAATCTCGGTCGAGTTTGTCTGGCGGATGAGGTCGAGCAGCATCACTGCCGGGCCGTAGATGTCCCGGAAGCGGCGGAGGTCTTCTTTCAAGCGAGTGACCGACAGGGTCGTGATGTCCTTCGGCGCCGTGAAATACGCACCGTCCTCCGGATTTGTGCGCGCGAGGCGGTAGTCCATGTGGTCCAGAATGTCTTCGACCTTTGCCAGCACTACTGGATCCATGAGGTAGTTGTACTCGATCTGGTACGCTACCGCGCAGATAAAGCGGCCGGAGAGCAGGGTCTTGAGAACGGTGGCGATCATTGGGCGCCTTCAGCAGCGTTGGTCGCAATTGCGCAAGTAGAATGCCGGTCGTGCTTTGGTACGGCGAATGTACGGATCACGCCCATATCTTCCAAACGATATCTCTGCGCGAACTTGCGATAGTGGCGAGGATTCAGGTCCGGGGAGGCAGTGATGACGTCGATTCGGTTGTCGCGCAGCATATCCATCAGCGAGATGAAGTTCGGCCCGTCAAATTTCCCAACCTCGTCGGTCACCCATGTGATGTAGACATCGCCAGTGCCTCGGATCATGTTCAGCATCCCAAGCAAGAGCGTAATCAGGATGATGGAGGTGAGGCCGTTTGACGAGACATTCTCCAGTTCGCTTTCGCGATGGAACGTCTTCTCGATCTCATTTTCCAGAACCTTGCCGCGAATACGTATGTGCTGCGATAGGTCGACCTCGAGCCGGCCGCCGCTGGCAATGGTATTGGCGAATTCATGAAGGACAATCTCGGCGGCCTCGTCAGGAACTTGCCGCCGTTGGCCGGCGCGACCCAGGGCGAAGTGGGTCTCACTCGCGAACTTGCTAACCTGCTTCAAACGCTCCATAAAGCCCAGGTCTGAGAAATCGGTGACCATCTCGATCTCTAGCCCACGAATGCGCTCGAACTGCTGGACCGCCTGAAGGCCTTTCCCAAGGTTTTTGTTGAAGCGCTTGATCTCCGTCTCGAAGCTCAGAATCGCGCTATGGAACCGTTCGATCGTGTCCAGAATTACACGTAGCGTATTGTTCAGGTTCGCAACAACCTCGGCGGGGATATTGCGATGGCACCGTACGAGGGCGCGTGCCTTTTCAATACGATCATTCGATACCTCCGCCACGGATCGCTCGACAAACTCCTTGACGTTATTCTCACCGGCCGTCAATCGATTGTAGATCGTGTTGTAAAGCTCTCCGATCCGGCGGATCGTCAACGCGTACTTACTTTGCGCGGCGCTGACGTTGATCGCCAACTGAGAGGCGGTCATGCTGGGATCGATGGAGACATCCGTGCGCTTTGGTGGCGGTAGCTCAGACTCGAGAGCCTTTAGTTTGTTGACCTGGTCGGTCAGATCTGCGATTGTTTTATCGAAGGCTTTCTGCTGTACGCGATAGGCTTCGCTTGCGCGCTGGACGGCGAGCTCATGACCTTTGATGGCGGAGTCGGCCTTCGACAGCGCCGTATTGGCCTCGTGTAACGCTTCTTCAAGGCGAATCAGCTCTGTCGGTCCGTTGCTGTTGAGCCAGGCGTGCCACTGTTCGACCAATACCGCCTTGTTTTCCAAGGTGCGCAAGGTTTCATCGATCTCTCTACGTCGTGCATCCCATCTTTCGATCACCTCCGGATTGAGATCCTGTGCGCGCAGCCGCTCATTACGACGGGCTGTAAGCGCGATCACTTGGCTGGCGGCTTGCTTCCTGATAGCTTCGCGGCGGACTTCGATATCCGATGCCTCGTTCTTGGCGGCAATTCCAGCGTCCCAAAGTTCGCTGTCGAAGCGTTGTTCGATTCGCTGGAGTTCTTGCTTCGCGGAGGTAACATGTACTGCCTGCGCTTGTTCCAGTGCCTTCAACTCCTTGCCAAGCCGGCTAGCTCTCGCGGCTAGCTCTTCGTGCTCCTCCCTTTTTGCATGCTCGAGCGCGTCACGAGCCTTGGCGAGGCTGAGTTCCTTTGTGGACTGGTTCTTCGAGAGAAGCGATACTTGGCTTTGGGCCACCAGGAATGATTCGTGCGCGCTCGCGACATTGGCGGAGGCGGCCTCGCGTTTGCCTTTTGTTTCAATCAGGATGGTGCTTGCGGAGGCAAGACGCTGACGGGCGCGTTCAATTTGGACACGGATCTCTTCCTCGTCAGCCCACGCTGGCATGGCCAGCTTTTCCAGATCAAGGGACCATCCGAAGACCGACGCTGGATCAGAATCGTCGGCAAACCTTGGGTTGAGGTCTGTACGAGCTAGATGTTGGGGATCAATGACCTTTGCGAAGTCTTTCCAGTTTTCGCTTGGCTCGCGGCGGATGAACGCCAGAAGCGTTGCGTCTTCGGGGGCGAGGCTTCGCTCCAGGCGGGCAATTTCTGAACCAATGTCCGCAATCTGCTCTTGAACTGCCGAGACCTCCTGATCGAGAAGGGTAAAGCGTTCGCGGGTGGCCATGTTTTCCTGGCCTCGCGTCACCTCAAGGTTACGGGCACCAACTAGAGAATCCTTGATGTCGTCGATCTGATCACGAAGGTCGTTGACGAGCGCCCGGGCCTCCTTCGGCCCCTCAACATGAGTTGAGCCGATCTTCGCGCCCTCAAGTGCAACGCGAGTCTCAATCAATTTGGCCTGGTTTGCCGTTGTCTGTTCTGCGTGACGCTCGCGTGCAGCTTCTAGGGACGCGTTCTTCTGGTTGCTCAGGCTCTCGAGTTGCGCAGAGCGACGTTCGCGGTTCTCCTCCGCTTCACGACTGAGCGTCTCGAGGTCGGATTCGCGAGCGGCATCTATACTCTCACGCGCGGCCCGAATCTCGTCGTCGATGATGGCCGCTTCGGCGGAATATACCTTACGCTGGTTCAGGATGCCGGCCCGTTCGGCTTGCAACTCCTGTACGTTTTCCTGCTTCTTGGCCCAGCCAGCGGCGTCTCCGTTATCAAAACGCGTTTTCAGCGCAGCTTGGTCGTTAAATGCCTGATCTGCAGTACGACGGTGAATTTGCGCTTGCTCGAGCGCGGTGTTCAGTGTTGTCTGGATATCCTGCTCCGACTCTTGCTCGCGTCGGCGTTGTGTAGCTGCGCTCTCCTGGCGGCCTGTGATGTCGGCGAGCGCATCCATCTTGTTCTGCAACAGGGCGCTCACCTCTGAGGCGAGCAGGCGAATATCATCTTCCTCACGATAGCAACGATCGATAGTCGATTCGAGCTCGTCCACTGATGACGTAACCCTCTCAGCATCCTCGCAAGCTCGGCGATTCTTGATCCAATCGGTGATTTCAGCCTTGGTCTGCTTAAGCAGCAGTTTGTTCCGTTCCGAGTCGGAGTTGGCGTTCGTCTCCTCGTTGACCATACCGACGGCGACCTGGATGAGGTCGGCGAAGCTCACGTGTTCCTTGACTACCGAACCAACCAAGCGGTCCAGGTTCGGCATTGCCCGCGGAGCAAAGGAGTATTCGCGGGCAATCTGGCGCAGCTTGTGCGCCTGCTTCGTGGCCGCCTGCAGATTCAGAATGATCGATCGATACTCGGAGGTGTCGAGCTTCATTGAATAGACGACGCCGACATTTGTGGCCGCTGTCTTGGACCCTTCGTCATCCAGAAACGTCCCGTTCTCGTCGACGAAGATTTCGCGTCGGAAGCCGGACTCGAATAGCCGATACTCGAGGGCGTCAGGATTGTCTCGGCGGGCACGCAGAACGGCCAGTCGTAGATCGTGCGCCTCGGACGGCCCGCGCTGGTACTCGAAAACGATTGCACTTTCCGGCGTGGGCAACGTGAACCGGGGCATGGATTTCTGGCCATGTCCGATCTGAATGATCTGACTCGGTAGGTGCCCGTAAAAAAGGGGGGTGAGACGGAGAGTCGTGGTTTTGCCAACGCCATTAGGCCCAACTACGGCGGCGCCTCCGCGCGGGTCGATTTCGGTGATTCGGCGAGAGGGACGTTGTTTGTTTGTCCCCACGTTGACGAGAAACATCTTCCGGATTCGATGCACGGGCCTTCCTTCGGTATAAGCTTACCAGGGCCTCAGTGGTGGCCCGAAACGACGAATTGGCTACCTTCTCACAGGCCGATAGTTTGCCAGATTGGGTTCGGACCCAGTGCATAGGGAAGATCACCATCTAAAAGGTCGGTGGTCTGGCAAGAAGAATTGAAGTGCTCGACGATCCAGGGCGAAACTTGGTACGTGTGGCGGAAGTGGGCGCCCGTGATACGGGAGCATTTGTCTTTGTAAGAAGATCTAAGTGTCTCACCGCCCAGTGCACTCTATGCCAGGAACGGCTGGATAGACTTGCTGTAACCATGTTGAATACCCGAGGAGAAGAAGCCGCCACAGTCGGCCTTCCTGACACAAGGGCCACACTCCGTCGCGTACTTGTTCTTCCAGTCAGAGATCGACCGGACGTAGGATGGCTCGACGTCGCGATTCACAAGGCACAATGGATGGTTGTACACGGATGTCTTGAGGCCGTAGCTCCTCAAGATCTTCACGGCCTTGCTCAGTTCGGACTTGTACTCAATAGGGTCGATCCAGAGCGCATCTAAGTTCGCGCGAGTGAAGCCCGTCATCTCGAGAGCCATGAGAGCGACGTGGTCCACGAACAGTAGATTGCGCGCAATATACTCAGCCAGCTCCGGCAAGCCTTCGCAGGTTTGCTTGTGAAGCACCACTCGAATCTCGACCTTCTGGTTCAGGCGCTTGAGATTCAGGATACCGCGGATGGTTTCGTCGAATGCTCCCTTGGCCTGGACGACATAGTCATGCCGTGACGGATCCGCCGAATAGACGGGGATGCCAACCATGATGTCAGGATGGCCGATAGCAGCGTACTTTGCAGCGAACTGCGGGTCAGCAAAAGTCCGACCATTGGAAAGGATATGCAGCGAGGTATGTGGCAGCCAGTTCTTGATATGGCGAAGCAAGCCGATGAATCCGTCGCCATAAAGCGTCGGTTCACCGCCGGTGATACCGAGATTGCGAGTCTCTCGGGGGATGTGGCGAACGGTCTCCTTCGCCTCTTCCAATAGCCAGCTGTCATCTACGCGCTTTGGAGGCTGGGAGCACATCAAACAATAGTTGTTGCACTGCTCCGTAAGCAAAAGGCTGTTGTGATTGGAACTCGCGCGATACAACGACCGCACACGGCCATCGCCGCTTAAAGCGATCACATCGCCGTCGTCCAAATACGCAAACTCGTCGCCCAACAACGTGCACTGCGTTTCTTCCTTGAGATCTGCAGGTCGGCTATTGAACGCTAGATAGTGCGCAAAACCCGCTGGCACAGGTCCGGAGCCCTTGGCCAGGAATGCCTTGCCTCCGCGCAGCGGTGCGGCGAGCGTGCGATTTGTGCTCAGACTTAATATCTGCCGCTGAGCGGTAGTCTTTCCCGTCCAGATGACGCGGCCTGAAAGAGTTAGCATCGGTTCACCCACCGCATGAAGATTTCCTTCGCTTCGGTATCTCGGCGCATGAGGTCTAGCAAGTGTTTGGTCACACCCATCATGCGTTTGCAAAACTCTGATTCGGGCTTTCGCCCAAGGACATCGCCGTACATTGCATGATGGAACACCGGCTCGGCTCCGCACCACGGCTCGAAGGCGCAATCGCTACACATCGGCGCCGAACCCGTGAAAGAATCCTCGAGCGCATTGAGCAAAGCGTCGTTCGTAAAAATCTGCTCGTAGGTGTTCGTATGGACGTTGCCAAGCCGGAAGGTTGTGTCGCCCATTTCTCGAAGCATCCGACTCTCGTCCGACGCATACACATCGCCGTCGTAATTGAACACTACCGCAGCGATCCCAGCACCGGCCGGGTTCATCAAGTCGACGAAACCAGGATCATCCGACGTCAACATCTTTGTCAAAATGAGGCTGGAGTAATACTCGGTGAATGGCAGACCGGCTTTGTTAAGTTCCAGAATGTAGTCCAACCCTTCCTTGTAGAACTGTAGCCAACGCTCTGCGTTATAGGCTTGGAAGCTCTTCGTCTTCAGAGCGAACCCATAGGGCGAGAGGTGCCGCAGAAAGATGCCGCTTAAGCCGTGCTTGACGTATTCGTCGATGATGTCACGTACCCTGTTCAAACTCGCCGGCGAGGTTGTCATCAGAGCCGATACAGAGTCGTACCCGACAATATCCCTTGCCCGTTGAAGTCCTGCGACAAACCGTGCGTGACTATCGCGTCCCGGGCGCGGACGATTCTTGTTGTGCAGATCTTCCGGACCGTCCAACGAGGAAGACAGGTAGATACGGTGGTCTCTGCAATATTCCAGGATTTCGTCGGTGGCCAGTGCCAGGGTCGTCGTAATGACGAACTCCAGATCACGGCCTTCCGCGAAGCCACGTCGCTCGGCCTTCTCGACAATGTATCGAATCAGGTCGAAGTTGAGCAAAGGCTCGCCACCTTGAAACTCAATTTTGATGGCCGAGTTAGGGGACCGGAAGACCAGCTCCAGGGCTTTGTCTGCGGTCTCGCGCGTCATATCGAAGGCGCCTTTGTCCTCCGACTGACGTGATACTTGGCAGTACTGGCAGCTGTGGTCGCAGCGAAGCGAAACGACGAACAGATGCAGGTTCGTAAAATTCGAGAGCTTGTTGAACTTCGTGCGCGTCTTGAGTGCGAGAAGTTCCAGGCTGGCTTCGTCGCCCGCTTCCCTAATGAAGTGCCGCGATCGTAGCGAAATGTAATCATCGTCGGTGGGCTTGAGACGATGGGCAACCAGGTCATCAAGCCTTGTACGCGATAAGAAGGTGAACTCGCCGACTGCGTTCGTGAGAACTACTTCTTCGTCATTCAACGGCTCGAACCGAAACGGCAACAGATGATACTTACCGGAGCTGTCGAGGTAACTCTCGAGGGGCTGAAACTTGCTCATCCTTGGAGCCCTGTGCGCGAAAAAGCGTATGCCAGGATGAGGTTCCGGGCAGGCTCCGTCTCTTCTTTGATTTGCAGACGCAACTGCTGGTCTAGCAATTCTCGCTTGAAGTTGGCCACCGTGTCGTCCAGCGCGGTACTTTCCGCCTTCACTGGATCGATTTCGCAGACGAGCTTATCCCCACTTTGGGATATCAGAATGGTAAGGCGATCAATGAACCGATAGGCTGCCTTCTGAACAGCCTCCAATCGATAGATGGCGGGGTCCAGCTCTAGACGTAGTGTCATCGTAGGCTCAAAAAAAATGGCTCCGAGATGGAGCCGGTACTGCAAATCAGTCTACTGGACGGTTAACGACCAGAGTAATGCGATGCGTGGGATGCGTGCGAAGCATGTGAGGCGTGGGAATGGTGGTAAGCCATCAACGTGCCTTCTTCGGCATTGCGCTTCAGAACGAAGTTGAATGCATCACCGCTTTGAGTGCGTACTGCGATCTGCTCCGTTGGCTTCGAATCCGACGGCGAGATCGAGTTCTGCCCCGTAGAATCAAGAGTAGGAACTTGCATCGCCGGTGCGTTTTGCGCAGCGAATCCGGCTGCCACTGCTGCAAATGTTCTGAGGAATCCCTTCATTTTGACCGTCCCCTGGTTGATATGTTTTCCCCACGGCAACAAATGCGCGTTCGGTGCGAATTTCGCAGCCGCCCCAGAATCTTGTCTCGCATGTCCGTTGACGTTACAAATAGTTACTAACGTCGGTTGCGCAAGTGTACATCGAGCAGCCCCAACTTAATACCTACGTTAGAGCACTCCACGCCCCCTCTTATGTAGGGGGTGAATGCCAACTGTCGAATACAAGGCGCTTGGTTGCCAACGAAATGCTATTTCGCGTGGATTGCCGGTCTCTTTGCAAGGAAATTAGATCCGAGAGCCGCTTAGCAGCGGCAATTACATGCAGGCTTACTCGGGCCTGCCGGAAGCGTCGCTAGTACTGAGGTAGAAATTCAAGTTTCGTTGTGCGAGACAGTGCGTATCCGGCCTGCCAACAGCAGTGTCCGTTGTTGGCATATAACCCTAATCCAGCCCCACGCGGGGACGTCTCTGCTATTGGGATAGATCAACTAGCCTGAGAAATTAGACCCGCAAGGTGAGCAATGGGCTATGTTCCGGCAGGTAGAACAGGATTCCAACGTACGCACCGCATTTAACATAAATTGCGTTCGACATCCTCGCCAAGCGCTGTCGCGAGATACTGGTGTCTGCCACCGAATATCTGCGCCAACACCTAGATTGGGAAGGCGCTGCTCGTCACCGATGGCAATTTCCGAACCAATCAGTATCGACAGTGGTTCTCCAAAATAGGCGCAGCACCCCCCACCGTCAGACAATCACCTACCCCCACAGAGCAATGTCAGGCGCAGGCCGTCTCTGACAATATCCGCCGACCGAGAAATCGGTAAGACCTAAATTCGCGTTCTGACCGCTGCCAATGCGCAGCGGTTTTTTTTGGTGCGTGTCACGCGTGCGCCGGGGGCCGCCAGTCCCCAGCGCCTACCTGAGATACCCCTCGAAAGTACTACCTAGGGATTTCCGAACCCGGGTTCAGACAATTACCGATGGCCGGCAGGTGTGGCGCCGCGCAACATCCACGCGGTCAAGCAGACGTCAGGTTGAAGGAGCCCAGTGGTGAAGCCAGTGATAGCCGGTCGGGAGCGGGTGTGATTGATACCGCGCTCGCCCATCTCGCCTTGCAGTTGAATCAGATGTTCCGCCGCCGAGTGGTGCTGGCGGAGGACATGGTCGTTGTGTCCAACCTGCAGGAGCTGGGGGGAGGCGCGGTGCCTTCGGTAGCCAACAAGCTGGTGCTGTTCCTGGGCGGGATCGAGCGCGATACTGCCGCGCATCGGGCGCGCGGCGCCGTCACGGCCGAGCAGGGCAGCCGCGTGGCCGGCGCCGAGCCGCTGTTCCTGAACCTGCTGGTGGTCTGCGCGGCCACGTTCAGTGGGCAGACTTACCCCGAGGCGCTGCGCGCCCTGGCCGACGCCATCACGTTCTTCCAGGCCACCCCGGTGTTCGACCATCAGAACACCCCTGACCTCGACCCCCGAATCGACCGCATCGTGCTCAATATCGAAAACCTGAGCACGGGCGAGATGCATAGTCTGTGGAGCATCCACGGCGGCCACTACCTGCCCTCGGTGCTGTATCGCGTGCGGCTCGTGTGCCTGGACCCCGCTGCGACGCAACGTCGCGACCCGCTGGTGGGGCGCCCCGAGGTGGGTGTTCGGCCATGACGTCCGGCTATCGTGCGGTCACCGCGCTGTCCATCCGACATCCGTATTTCTCTGCGGGATGGCCGGGCGCCTTGCACCTCGCGCCGGAGCCGCCCACGGCAGCGCTGGTGTCCCGTTTTGGCCTGCTGCTGCGCGGCGAGCCGCGCCGCTTCGTGATCATGGCGGAAGCCAGCCAGCTCGACACCTTCTGGCGCGCGCGCGACGAATGGCCTGAAGCCGGCCTGTCGTTCACGGCCCGCTCCGCCGATCCGCTCTGGGCCTACTACACCGACGTGCGTGCCCCTGTCTTTGCGGAAAGCCCGACGACCGGTTCCCTGCGCGTGAATTTTCCGCTGGCCTCGCGCGATTGCCCGACGCTGGCCGACTGGCTCGCCGCCGCGCCACCCGACCATATTATCGACGTGCCGGTGCGCCATACGTTCTGGAAATACCTGCTGATCGGCGACTGGGGCACGCTGGATACGCTGCATTGCGCGGATCTTGCCGGCGCGGTCAGCTTTGCCGAGCCGGTGCCCGAGACGCTGCCGGACGGCGCCACCGTGACTGCCATCCGCTCGGCCGCGCCGCTGCCGCTGGCGGAGCGCCCGCGCCACCGTTTCCAGTTGCGCCGCGCATCGGGTGCGGGCGCCCGCGTGCTGGTGCCGCGCCTGCCGATGGCAGCCCCTGTGGCGTTGCGCCGGGAAGTCATCGACGGTGCGCTGTGCGATGTATCAGAGATCTTTGTCAACCGCTAACCGTTTTCACCGGGAGAGTGTGCAATGGGTGCAATGAAGACGCCTGGCGTCTATATCGTGGAGAAGAACGCCTTCCCGAATTCGGTGGTGGAGGTGGCAACGGCCGTTCCGGCGTTCATCGGCCATACGCAGATTGCCGATAACCGCAACAAGCCGCTCAGCATGAAGCCGTGGCGCATCAGTTCCATGGCCGAATATCACCAGTACTTCGGCTTCTCGCCGTTTCCGCGCTTCACGATCGCCGAAAAGACCGATGCCTCGGCGATTGCCGCGTTCCGCGTGGCCGGCAAGGACTACGTGCTCGAGATGCCGGAAGGCAAGGACGGCGGCGGCTACATGCTCTATCGCGCGCTGCGCCATTTCTTCCAGAACGGCGGTGGCCCGTGCTACATCGTCTCCGTGGGCGACTATACGCAGGACCTCGACCTCGACAAATTCAAGGCCGGCATCGACGAACTGCTCAAGGAGCAGGAGCCGACCATGGTCGTGATTCCGGAGGCCGTGCGTTTCAAGGCCGCCGAATGCATCGACCTGCAACAAGCCGTGCTGGCCCACTGCGGCGACAAGATGCGCAGCCGCGTGGCGATCCTCGACATCTGGGGCGGCGACAAGCCGCGCAGCGACCCCGCCGGCGATCCCGTAGCCGCATTCCGCAACGCGCTGGGGATCAATTTCCTGGATTTCGCCGCCGCCTACTACCCGTGGCTGAACACCACGGTCATCGGCGACAAGGACATCAGCTACGAGAACATCGCCAACCCGGACGTGCTGATGCAGTTGCTGCGCAGCGACCTGGGCCTGCCGGACACCTTGCCCGACGACGCACCGCCCAAGACGCGGGAACTGGCCGGCGCCGTCGCCGACATCGGCAAGGACTGGAGCGCCACCACGCCGCCGCTGACGGACGACGCCATCCTGACCAGCAAGGCGTTGCTGAACAAGACGCTGACTTCGGTCAGCAGCCTGTTCAACACCATCCTCAACGAAGTCAAGTACCAGTTGAACCTGCTGCCCCCGAGCGCGGCGATGGCCGGCATCTACACGATGGTCGACAACACGCGCGGCGTCTGGAAGGCGCCCGCCAACGTCAGCCTGGCCGGCGTGGTGTCGCCGTCGGTGTCGATCTCCGCGGTAGACCAGGAAGAGCTGAACGTCACCACGCAGGGCAAGTCGATCAACGCCATCCGCAGTTTCATCGGCGAGGGGGTGCTGGTCTGGGGCGCGCGCACGCTAGACGGCAACAGCCTCGACTGGCGCTATGTGAACGTGCGCCGCACGATGATCATGCTTGAGGAATCGTGCCGGCTGGCGGCCAAGGCGCTCGTTTTCGAGCCCAACGTGGCCAATACCTGGGTCACCATCAAGAGCATGATCCAGAACTTCCTGACCAGCATCTGGAAGCGCGGCGGTCTGGCCGGCGCGGTGCCGGAGGACGCGTTCAGCGTGCACGTCGGGCTGGGCGAGACCATGACGCCCGACGACATCCTCGAGGGCATCCTGCGCGTGACCGTGCTGGTGGCGATGGTGCGGCCGGCGGAGTTCATCGAGATCACGTTCCAGCAACAAATGCAGAAGTCCTGACGCCGGGTCGCGGGCAGGGTCCAAAGACAAATCACAGATAGCAAGGGAGAAGTGTCATGGCAGACGACGGCTCGGCACAGTCGAAGAACGTGTGGCCCATTCCGAAGTTCCACTTCCAGGTGAAGTGGGACTCCACGGTCATGTCTTTCGAGGAGGTCTCGGGGCTCGACGTCGAGGCCCAGCAGATCGAATACCGTTCGGGCGACAGCCCGGTGTTTTCCACGGTCAAGATGCCCGGGCTCAAGAAGTTCGGCAACGTCACGATGAAGAAGGGCGTTTTCAAGGCCGATAACAAGTTCTGGGACTGGTTCAACCAGATCAAGATGAACACCATCAAGCGCGTGCCGGTGATCATCAGCCTGCTGGACGAGACCGGCAATCCGACCATGGTCTGGACGCTGAACAACGCCTGGCCGGCGAAGATTACGGGTACCGACCTGAAGGCACAGGGCAACGAGGTGGCCGTGGAAACCATCGAGATCGCCCACGAGGGCCTGACCATCGCCAACAGCTGACGCGGGATCTTCCATGCAGAAATCGGCGCGCTTCGGCACCGACTTCACGCCGGTTTCGTTCGCCTTCTCGGTTGGCTTCACCAACATCGCCACGGGCGTTGACTGCTCCTTCCAGGAGGTGTCGGGCATGGACCAGACGATGGAGGTGGAGGACGTGCAGTGCGGCGGCGAAAACCGCTTCGTCTACAAGCTGCCGAAGGGCATCCGCCAGGACAAGCTGGTGCTGAAGCGTGGCGTGGCGGACATGCGTTCGCCGCTCATGCGCTGGTGCAAGTCGGTCCTTGGCGGCGGCTTCGTGCAGGCCGTGACACCGATGGACGTGAGCGTCTACCTGCTGGACGAGGTGGGCAACAAGGTACGCGGCTGGACCTTCCATGCGGCGTACCCGGTCCGCTGGGGCGTGGACGAGTTCCAGTCCACCAAGAACAACCTCGCCATCGAGACCATCGAGCTGGCCTACCTGAACTGCACGCGGGAGCTCTGAGCCCATGACGATCGAAGTCCGCCAGATGGTAATCCGCTCCGAACTCGGCAACGGCCAGCGGGGTGCGGCACCGGCCCGTGCCGAGGCCGAGCCCGATCCCGCGCAGTGCTGCGACGAGGACGAGGCCGCCAGCACGCGCCACCGCGAGCAGCGCGCGCAACTGCGCATGCTGCGGGCGCAGCTGGCCCGGCTGAGGGAGCGCTAGATGCCATTGCAGTCGGCCGAATTGACGCCACTCAAGATCACGGCCTGCGAGGACAAGGGCGGCGTGGTGTCGCCCCAGGCCGGCGCGGGCAAGTCCGTCTCGCTGCTGATCAACCCTTCGCAGCTGCGCCACGAGCGCAACACGTGCTTCAGCAAGGAGAAGCCGATGGGCGACACGGGCTCGGGCCGGCCGTTCAGCCATATGCAACCCGGCAAGCTTTCGTTCGCGGTGATCTTCGACGGCACCGGCGTGGTGCCGCGCCCGGCCAACAGTGCCGTGCCGGCCGAGGTGGAGGACCAGCTCAAGGCGCTGAGCGCCGTGATCTACGAGTACAAGGGCGTGCAGCATCAGCCCAGCATCGTCCAGATCCTCTGGGGCCAGCTTATCTTCACGGGCCGGTTGACCAGCTTCAGCACCGACTACACCATGTTCCGCCCCAGCGGCGTGCCGCTGCGCGCGACGGCCTCGCTCGCCTTCGACTCGTATACCAGCAGCAAGCAGGCCAAGCTCGAGGCGGACGCCAGTTCGCCGGACCTGAGCCACCTGGTGCAGGTGCGCGATGGCGACACGCTGCCGCTGCTGTGCGAGCGCATCTACGGCGACAGCCGCTATTACATGGCCGTGGCACGCTTCAATGGCCTGCGGCAGTTCCGTGCGCTGACGCCGGGCATGGCGCTACATTTTCCGCCGCTGGAGTAGCGCATGCCAACCTATCCGTCGATCGACACCGATGGCGTGCTGCGCCTCACCGTGAGCGCCAACGGCACAGCGCAGCCGGATCTCGCCGTGGTCTCGGTGACCGTGCGCCGCGCGTTCAACCGCATCCCATGGGCCGAGATCGTGATCCGCGACGGCGATATGCCCACCGGCACCTTCGCCTGCGGAGACTCCGCAGATTTCGCGCCCGGCAGCGGGGTGACCATCAGCGCTGGTTTCGGCAACGACGAGGCGCAGATCTTCAGTGGCGTGGTGATCCGCCACGGCGTACGCATCGAGGGCCAGAACGATTCGCGGCTCGTGATCGAATGCCGCGACGCCGCGGTAAAGATGACCGTTGGTCGCAACAATGCCAATTTCATCGACAGCACCGACAGTGACGTCCTGTCCACGCTGATTGGCGCACACGGGCTGACGGCCAAGGTCGACACCACCGTGGGCAGCTATGGCGAGATGGTTCAGTTCCACAGTTCGGACTGGGACTTCCTGCTGGCGCGCGCCGAGTTCAACGGCATGCTCGTCGACGTGGAGGACGGTACGGTCAACGTCCAGACGCCGCAGGCCGGCGGCGCCGTCGCGTTCGGCGTGACGTGGGGGCTCGACCTGTACGAGTTCGATGCCGACATCGACGCCCGGCTGCAGTACCAGTCGGTGCAAGCCACCGCCTGGGACCCGGCTGCGCAGGCCATCGTCCAGGGCGACGCGGCCGCGCCGACGCCGTTCAACGCGCAGGGCAATCTCGACAGCGCCACGCTGGCCGATGTCATCGGCCTGTCCGTCATGCCGCTGCGCACGGCCACGACGCAGTCGCCACAGATGCTGACGAGCTGGGCCAAGGGCGTGCAGACCCGTGCCGAGCTGGCGCGCATTCGTGGCCATCTTCGCTGCATGGGCACGGCCCTGGCCCGGCCAGGTGTGCTGGTGCAGGTCAGCGGGGTGGGCCAGCGCTTCTCGGGCGCGGTCTACGTCACCGCAGTGGAGCATGCGCTGGTGGGCGGCTTCTGGCACACCGATGTCGAGTTCGGCCTCGATCCGGCCTGGCACCCCCTCCAGCACGACGTGGTGGCGCCGCCTGCGTCGGGGCTGCTGCCCGGCATCGGCGGCCTGCAGATCGGGGTGGTGCTCAAGCTGGACGGCGACCCGCTCAACGCGCAGCGCATCCAGATCTCGCTGCCGGTCACGCAGGCGCAGACACAGGGCGTCTGGGCCCGGCTGATCCAGGGCTATGCGTCGAACGGCTTCGGTGCCTTCTTCCTGCCCGAGGTCGGCGACGAGGTCATCGTCGGCTTTCTCAACGACGACCCCTGCCACCCGGTGGTGATCGGCGCGGTCTACAGCGCCAACCATGTGCCGCCGTATGCCATCGAGGCCGCCAACGACACCAAGGCCATCGTGACCCGCGCGCGCCACGTGATTGCGTTCGACGAGAAGAACAAGACCGTGACCATTACCACGCCGGGCAAGAACAAGGTCGTGTTCGATGACACCGCGCAGTCGATCCTGCTGCAGGACCAGCACAACAACAGCGTGAAGCTCTCGGAGGCCGGCATTGCCTGCGACAGTCCCTACGACATCACGCTCACCGCCCAGGGCAGCATCCGCATGAGCGCGAATGTGTCGATCGAACTGACGGCACAGGCCGACGTCAAGGCCGCCGGGCTCAATGTGCAATGCGAGGCACAGGTCGGCTTCACAGGCAAGGGCGGCGCCACGGCCGAGCTGTCCGCCGCCGGCCAGACCACGGTGCAGGGGGCCATGGTGATGATCAACTGAGCCCCACCGGCCGCCCCGCACCTTACTGAACCGAATCGAATCGAACCGAACCGAGCCCACTGCCTGCCGCCATGCCTCCCGCCGCCCGCTTGACCGACATGCACGCCTGTCCGATGCAGACCCCGGGCCTCCCGCCCATTCCCCACGTGGGCGGGCCGGTGATCGGCCCCGGCGTGCCGACAGTGCTGATCGGCAAGCTGCCGGCCGCCGTGGTTGGCGACAACGCGGTCTGCGTGGGCCCGCCCGACGTCATCGTGCAAGGCTCGGCCACAGTCATCATCGGCGGCCGCCCGGCGGCACGCGTGGGCGACACCACGGCCCACGGCGGCACGGTGGTGATGGGCCTGCCCACGGTCATCATCGGAGGCTGACGATGAACGAGACGAGTCCGTTCCTGGGCCGGGGCTGGCAGTTCCCGCTGCGCTTCGACCCGCGCAACGGCCAGGTCGGCATGGTGGCCGGCGTGGAGGATATCGAGGAAAGCCTGCGCATCCTGCTCGGCACCTATCCGGGCGAGCGCGTGATGCTGCCGGCCTACGGCTGCAGCGTGCGCCGCGCGGTCTTCGACACCCTCAACGAGAGCACGCTGACCGAACTCAAGGAACTGATCCGCCGGGCGATCCTGTTCTTCGAGCCGCGCATCCTGCTCGAGCGGATCGACGCCGACGTGCTGCCGCTGGAAGGCCGCGTGGACCTGCAGGTGTGCTACATCGTCCGCACCACGAACACGCGGCACAACCTCGTCTATCCGCTCTATCTCGACCAGGCCACCGAGCCGGTCCGGATGTACTGAGGCGGCGCGGTATGTCAAACGGTACGCGTCAGGAGGACCGCCTGGCCGATGCGCTCGCATCGCACCACCTGCTGCCGGACGAGTTCGGTCTGGCGGACCGCCTGCGTCTCACCCTGGCGCAGGCGCGCGGGCTGCGCTTCGGGGCGGGCGGCGACGCCAACTGGGATACCGTGCTGCGCCAGGACGAATCCATCCTGCTGGCCGAGCTGGCATCGTTCCCGCTTGAGCGTCTGGAACGGGATTTCCTGGCCGCACTGGACAGCGAAGGCGAGGGCGCGCTGTGGGCGCGCATCTGGCAGCTGGTGCGCGCCTACGACGGCTGGTGCTGGTGGCTCGGCGGGCAAGGCGTGATCGCTCACGGCGTGGGGGACCAGCCGCCCGTGGCCGACGGCAACGGCATGGGCGATGCGCTGCGCGAGGCGCTCTACGCGCAGATCTCCCAGGGACTGGCGAGCGTGCTGCGCACCGGCATCGACGCCTTCGGCCACGGCGGCGGCACGCTGCACCCGGCCTGGGCGATGCCGGCCGGGCATGGCGCCCACGCCGACGCCCCTCTGGCCGGCACGTTGCCCGAAGACGATGCCGCCGCGCGGCGGCAGTGGCTGCGCCGTGCCTGGCTGGCCATGCGGTTGGCCATCGCGCGGCTGCAGCCGCTGGCACGCGCGCGGCTCGGGCCCAGCCTTGCCACCGGCCGGCACGAGCCCGCAATGGGCCTGCTTTTGACGGCGCTCCAGCTGTTCCAGTACAGCCGCGCGCCGCTGAACCGCTTTCCGGACCGGCTGATCGATTTCTACTACCGCGACGTGCTGCGCCTGTCCCCGCGCCCGGCGGTGCCCGAATCGGTGCACCTGCTGCTGGGCCGTGCGCCGCGTTATGCCGGGCCGGTCGATATCGACGCCGGTACGCGCTTCCTGGGCGGCAAGGACGCGCAGGGCCGCGCGCTGGCTTTCGCCGCCGATACCGCGCTGACGGTGACCGATACCGCGGTCGCCATGCTGTGCAGCCTGCGTGTGGCGCGCGACCCGAGCATTTCGCCTGAGCGGGAATTCGACTATCCCACGCGCATCCAGGTCGAAACGCTGCCGCTCCTGCCGCCCGAGGCCGCGTATGCCGAACGTGCGCCGTGGTGGCCGCTGCTGGGGGGCGCCGTGCGCGACTCGGCCGCGCAGGCGCACGACGCGCGGCTCGGCTTCGCCATTGCCTCCCCGCTGCTGCGGCTGCGCGAGGGCCAGCGCGAGATCCGCGTCCGGCTGCAGCTGTCGCATCCGGCCAGCGACGATCCGGCGCTGCAACACGCATTGCGCACCGCGCACGCGGCGCGCACCGTCGACTGGCTCGCCGATCTGTTCCAGCGCTACGCGGCGCGGGAGCGCCAGCAGTTTCCGCCACGCCCACGTCCACGCGCAACGCCGGCCCCCGCGCCCGCTGAATCGTCCGAGCCCGCCACGCTGGCCCAGGAAGCCTGGGCGCGCTCGCCGGATTTCGGGTCCGACGTGCAACTGGCCTACCTGCTCGCGGCCTGCCTGGCCTGCGCCGACGCCGAGCGGTTCGCGGAACGGCTGGGGCGGCTGTTCGCGGCCTGGCTCGTGGCAGGCGAGGAAGACCTGCGCGCCGCCGATCTCACCGCACTGCGCGCGCACGCCGCCAGGCTCGATCCGTCACGCGCGGGGCGCCGCGTGGAGATCGACGATCCGCTGATCCTGATCCACCCACCGCGCGACGCCGCGCAGGCCGGCGCGCTGCCGGACCGCGCGCTGATCTTCGAGCGGGTGTTCGCCGATGTCTGGCACGTCCAGTTGAGCGTGCCCACGGGTTGGCTGCGCATCGACACGGTCTTCACACGCCGGCGGCCCGGCAGCGGCGACCATGCCGGCGGGGCCATCGAACTGACGCTGCGGCTCGGCCCCGAGCAGCCCCCGGTGGTGCCGTGCCAGCCCGCCAGTCATGGCGCGCCGTGGCCGGCGCAAGCCGTGCTGCAGTGCATGCTGCGCACGCAGAGCCGGCTCTTTGCGCACGGCCTGCTGGCGCAGTACGCGGTCCACGATATGCGCCTCAGCGTGAGCGTGCAGGACATGCGCGACGTGGTGCTTTACAACCAGCTTGGGCGCCTCGACCCCTCCAAACCGTTCCTGCCGTTCGGCCCGACGCCTGCCGTCGGCAGCCATCTGGTCCTGGGCAGCGCCGAGTTGGCCTGCAAGCCGCTACAGGCGCTGCAGGTCGACCTGAAATGGTCGGGCCTGCCCACCGCGCCGGGCGGCTTTCCCGAGCATTACGCAGGCTATCCCGGCGACTGGTCGGCCAGTGACTTCGGTGTCGGCGCGCAGGTGCTGACCGATGGGCAATGGCGCGGTGCGGATACTGCGGTGCTGTCGCTGTTCAGCACGCACGACGGCGATGGCCGCGGCGAGCGCCTGGTGCCCGGCCACCGGCTGGTGTTCCCGAGCACGGTGCTGCGCCGGTTCCAGCGCGCGGCCGCACCGGTCGCCCCGGGCCAGCCGTTCCAGTATGGCCTCGGCACGCGCGCCGGTTTCTTCCGATTCGATCTGAGCCAGCCCGCCGGCGCGTTTGGCCACGCGGCCTATCCGGCGCTCCTCGGCGCAGCGCTCACCCGCAATGCGCGGCGCAAGCGCGCCGGTCCGCTCCCGCGCGAACCCTACACGCCGGTGCTGGAAAGCCTGTCCCTGCGCTACCAGGCCAGCCAGGACATCGACCTCGTCGGGGAGCCGAACGGCGGCCATGTCGATGGGCTGGTGCAGGCGGCCTATCACCTGCATCCGTTCGGCGTTTCGCCGATGGCGCGAGCTGGCGGCCAGCCGCCCGCGCTGCTGCCGCGCTTCCCCCATGACGGCAATCTCTACATCGGCCTGTCCGGCGGCAATCCACAGGGGGCGCTGAGCCTGTTCTTCCACCTGCGCAGGGAGGCAGCGGCCGGGCGCTGGGCCGATGCCGAGCCAGCCTTGCATTGGGCGGCGTGGCGGGACGGTGGCTGGCAGCCGCTGCCGGCGCACGCGCTGGTCAGCGACGGCACGCAGGGCATGCTGCGCCCGGGCATCGTCCGGCTCAACCTGCCGGCCGGCATGGCGACGGACTGCCTGGCTGTGTCGCGTCCCGCCGGCCAGGCGTACTGGCTGCGGCTCAGTGCCGATTGGGGCTTCCTGCGGCTGGCGGGTCTCCATGGCGTGCACGCCCACGCCGTGCACGCCACGCGCTGTGTCCCGGCCGATGCCGGCATCGCCCCGGACGCGGTGCAGGTAGCCTTGCCGCCGGGCAGCATCGACCGCCCCGAGCGCAGCGTGCCGGGTCTCGGCGCGGTGGTGCAGGTCGGCCCGTCCGAGGGCTGGCGCGCCGCCGATCGCCCTGAGGCGGTGCGCCAGCGCGGTGCCGAGCGGTTGCGCCACAAGGCGCGCGCGGTCACGCGTTGGGACTACGAGCGGCTGGTGCTCGATGCCTTCCCGGCGGTGTGGAAGGCCAAGTGCTTCCCCCACCACGAGGTAACGATCGACGACGACACGGCGGCCAACCGCAGTACGCGCCATCGCCACCTTGCCAACCATCCCGGGCAGGTGCTGGTCGTGGTGGTGCCGCATCCGCATTCGGGCGACCTGTTTCGCAGCACCGAAGCCCCGCGCTTCGACGCCGCCGTGCTCGACGCCATGCAGCGCCACCTTCAGTCGTGTGCGCCGCCCGGCGCGGCCGTGCGGGTGCGCAACGCTGCCTACGAGCGCGCGCAGCTGCGCTGCATCGTGCAGCTGCGCGCCGACGCCCACCCCGGCGCGGCGGTGCGCCAATTGAACCGGGCGATCGTCGAATACCTGTCGCCGTGGCATGCGGACGGGCTCGGCGCGGAGTTCGACTGGAGCGTGCGCGCGGAGGCCGTGGAAGCGTTCCTGCGCGGCCAGCCCGGCGTGGCCGCCGTGGGCCGTGTGTCGATGCTCCATATCGTGCGCAACGACAGCCAGTTCAACGCGCTGCGCGACACCGCCACGCACGTGACCCACGGCGAGGCGCGCACGCTGCGCCCGGCGCAGCCGTGGAGCCTGCTGCTGCCCACGCGGCGTCACCTGATCGAGTTGCGCGACGAGGTCGGCCCGCTGGTGCCGCAGCGCACCGGCATCGCCCGGCTCGAGGTGGGCCATACCTTCATCGTGGGCCGTTCGCTGCCGACGTCTTCCGCGCAGGAGCGAGATGACCAGTAGGAACCGAGAATCCCTCAAACGCTATTTCCGCGAAGGCGCGCTGCCTGACGAGGACCATTTCGCCGATCTGATCGACTCGATGCTCAACATGAGCGACGAGGGCTTCCGCAAGACGGTGGAACATGGTTTCGAGGTCTATTCGCCGGTTGGTCACGATGCGTTGATCAGCTTCTTTCGCGACCAGGACCCCGAGCGGCCCGCTTGGCGCATCGGCTTCGGCGGTGAGCGCGACGCGCTGCTGGTGCAGGGCCGCGCGGCCGGTGCCGGTGAAGGGGAGGGCAAGGAGGAGGGCGAGGTGGGGCCGGCGCTGCTGTGCCTGGACCAGGCGCGGCGTATCGGCATCGGCACGGAGCAGCCTGCGGCCACGCTGGACGTGGCCGGAGCGGTGCGCAGCCGGGGGCGCCAAGGCGCGTTCGGGCGCACGCATGCGACCCCGCTGCGCGCCGATGGCACGTGGCAAGACCTGACCGACGACCTGGAGGGCTGTCAGGCGTTCGAGGTCATGGCCGGCGCGGGGCTGCGCGGCAAGGGCCGCTTCGGGATGGTCCACGCCATCGCCGTCAACACCTACAACCCCACGCTCGGACTGTTCGACTTCCTGAACCGCAAGCGCGGCATCCGCTGCACGCACGGCTACTACAGCCGCCGCTGCGACAAGCTCGAATTGCGCTGGACCGGCACCAGCGGGCGCAATGCCACGTACCGGTTGCAGATCCGCACCGGCTGCGATTTCGGGCCGGACGTGCAGATCCAGGCGCAGCTGACCCAGCTCTGGTTCGATCCGCACATGAGCGGAGGCCAGCCGTGAGCCGAACCAACCCCGCACCCATGACCGGGCCGATGTCGGGTCCGGGCGCTTCCACCGATCCGCCGCCACGCGGCACCGTGTTGCCACCCGGCGCAGTGGATGCCGACGCGCTCGGTACGGCCGCCATCGCACGGCTGTACGGCGACGCGCCGTTCAGCTATCCCGACCTGCGCGCGCGGGGCATTGCGCTCTCGCAGGCGGCCAGCGGCCAGCTCTGGACCGACTACAACCTCCACGACCCCGGCGTCACGCTGCTCGAGTCGCTGTGCTACGCGATGACCGAAGGCGTATTCGCCGCGGACGCCGACGTGGCCGACCTGCTGACCGCGCCCGATGGCCGCATCCATTACCGCCGCCACGCGCTCCACGGCGCGGAGGAAGCGTTGCCGTGCCGGCCGACCACCGAAGCCGACTGGCTGCGCTACCTGCTGGACCGCGTGCCGGCGGTACGCCAGTTGCGCCTGCGCATGCCCGCAGCGGACGGGCGATGGCAGATGGCGCTGCGCGTGGCTGATGGCGACGGCGAGGCCGCCGCGCGCGACACCGTGCGCGCCTACCTGGCCCAGCGCAACCTGGCCGAGGATCTCGATGGCGCACCCGGCATCCTGCGCCCGCGCTGGTGCGCGCTGGAGATCCGCCTCAGCGTGGAAGGCCCGCGCGAGCTTGGCGACATCCTCGTCGAACTGGTGCGCCGCTGTGCCGACATCGTCGGTGCCGCGCCGCCGCGCCAGCCAGTGCAGGCCCGCCTCGCCCAGCGCGACGCCCAGGGCCGCGTGCTGCCCACCGACGAACTGTTCGACGGCCCCGCCGTGCAGTGCGGCTGGATGGCCACGGAAGACCTTCGGCACGATCCGGCCAACCGGCTTTACTTCAGCGACCTCGCACGCGCACTCCGCGAGATCGACGGCGTGGCCGACATCAGCACGCTACGGCTCGTGCCACTCGACGCCCCGGCCACGGACGTTACCCATGACGAGGCCGGCGACAGCCTGCCGTGGCAGGGCCCGGACTGGGCGCTGCAATTGCGCTGGCCGGAAGATGCCGATGCGCTGGCACGCTGGGAAGTCAGCCGGCGCGGCAGCCGGCTCCATCTGGATACCCATGCCCTGCTGGTACGGCTGGCCGATGCTCGGCAGGCTGCGCGCGTCGCCCTGACAGCGCCACGTACGGCGCCGTATGCAGGCCAGTTGCTGCGGCGGCCCACCGGACACTACCTGCCCGATGCCCCCTACCTGTCGAGCTGGCACCACTTGCCACCGCTCTATCGGGAGGCTCACCTCGCGCCGAAGGCCGACCCGGTACGGCAGGCCCAGTTCGGCGCCTATCTTGCCCTGCTCGAACAATGGCTGGCGCACGGCAGCGCGCAGACCCAGCACCTGCGGGCACTGTTCAGCGTGGCACGCGCGTCGGCCGACAGCTACTGGTGGACGCCGCTGGACGCCACGCACATCCCCGGCCTGGCCGGGGTGCCGGCCGACACGCCGGCGGCCGTGCAGGCGGCGCTCAGCCAGGAAGACGACGCACCCGAGCGACGCAGTCGCGTGCTGGACCTGATGCTGGCGCTGCACGGCGAATCGTGCGACCAGCACAGCATCCAGCGATTCGGCGTGTACTACGATAGCGCCGCCTGGCAGGCCCATCTGCTGACTTGCAAGCGGCGCTTCGTTCAGCGGATCGTGCGCCATACGCGGGACCGCGCCGGCGGCTTCGACTACAGCCGCCCCTCACTGGGGCGGCGGGGCAATACCGCGCCGCTGCAGGAGCGCGTGGGGCTGCTGCTCGGCTTCGCCGAGACGCACAGCCGGCGCCTCGCGGGCGTGCTGGCGCGCCACGGGCTGGCCCTCGACGAACGCCCGCCGCACGTCGCCCAGCCGCCCATCGCCCCCGCCACCCGCCCGACACCCCAGGCGGGCGCGCCCGACCACCCCGAGCTGCTGGTGATGTACCCGCCGGCACGCGCGCGGCTTGTCGCGCATTACGAGGAAGACCTGGCCGAGCGCCAGGTGCACGAACGGCTGGCTTTTCACTTCCCGCAACTGGCGCCGCAGGCGCTGCCGGCAGCACTGTTCCGCTGCGCAGTTCATGCCGGGCGTTATCACCGCGTGGAAGGGGCATTGGGGCCGGAACTGTGGTTGGGGCCGGACGAAGCGGGCCATTGGTGGCCGCTGCCGGTGCGCGACGGACCCGGCGGCGTGCTGGCACCCGCGCTCTACCTGCATGAGCTGGCCTGCCGCGTGCAGCGCGAGGCGGAAGGTCTTCATCTGGTCGAACACATCCTGCTGCGCCCGCTGGGGCAGGGTGGCGGCCAGCCGGACGTGCCCGAAACCTTCTACGCCCACCGGATCAGCGTGGTGCTGCCGGGATGGACCGCACGCGGCGCGGACCGGAGCTTTCGCGATCTCGCAACGGAGACCATCGGGCTTGGCTGTCCGGCGCATGTCAAGCCGGACGTCCATTGGCTCGACACCACCGCGCTGGCCGCCTTCGAGCGGGAGTTCGCGGCATGGCTGGACGCCCGCATGGCCCACGCCCGCGACAGCGCCGCCGTGGCGCAGCTCGACGTCTGCGCCGCGCGGCTGCGGCGGCGGCTGGCCGCCCTGGCGGGAGACCAGCCATGAGGCAGGCGCATGCGATCGAGACGCTGACCTGGCACGCGCTGGGCTCCGACGACCGCGAGGCAGCGCGCGCCCATCAGGCCCGCCTCAGCGCATTCCTGAACGGGCCCGGGCGGGCGACGATTGCCCGTGTGTTTTCGCGCCTCTCCGTGCCGGGCGAGGTGTGGCAAATTGAGCGGCTCGAAATCGACACCGGCCCGATGCCAGCGGATGGCAGCTTCGGCCAGTGGTCAGCCATTCTCGAGCGCCAGCTGGCCGACGCGCTGCATCACACACTGCATAACGCGCGTCACGGCCAGCGCGGAGGGGGCATGCGTGCGGACGCCGCCGCGCTGGCCGGCATGGCGCCAAGGCCGGCGGACCACCAGCGGCTGGAGCACTTCCTCTTCTATCTGCGCCACGGACACCTGCCGTGGTCTCGCAGTGCGATGGCGGGGCGTGGGATGTCGGCGTGGCTGGCCACGCTGGCACGGCGCACGGGGCCGCGCCTGTGGTCGTTGCTGCGCGCGCTGCGCCCCGCGGATTACGTGCTCGCGCGCCTGAGCCAGATCACGCCGTACCAGGGGTTGCAGGCGCTGGTGGCGATTCGCCATCGGGAACTGACCGAGAGCCTCGACATGCTGGACGCGCAGATCCTCGCGCCGCTCCAGGCGCGCGGTCGCCTCAGCGCCTATCAGGTGCAGCAGCTGCAGCAGGCGTGGCGGGTGGCGGCGTTCCGCACGCTGTGGGACCGGCACGCCGGGCACCTTGGCGCAGATGGCATCCAGCGCTTGCGGCGCGAGCTTGGCGCCGCGCTGGCGCGGCAACTGGGGCAGGGCGGACTGGGCGCGTGGCGGCCCGCACGCCGGCAACCCCCGGGCCGCGCCAACGATGCCGCGCTCGCCCCCCTGCTGTTTGCTGGCGTCATCGACACCGTGGCTCCCGGCGCGATGCTGGCCCCGGTGCCTGCGCGCCTCGCCCCAGGCATGCCGGGGGGCGCGCCCGAGCACGCGCGGCGACCGCTGGATGCCGCGCTGGAACGGCTTGGCACCGCACTGGACGGTAGCGTGCCACTGCACGGCGCGGCGCTGGAGGTGCTGCTGCAGGATCTGTATCGACGCGAACCCGACGTGCTGCGGGCCCGGCTGCGTGGGCTGGTGCTGCGGGACGGGCAGGCCGAACAGTGGCTGGCGCGGCACGGCGCGCCGCTGACTGGCCGTGTGCTGCGGGCGCTCGCACCGCGCGACGACGCGGCGCGCGGCGCGAGCCTCGGCGTGCACTGGGCCGAGTCGCTGCGGCAGTTTGCGCTGGCCGCGCTGGCCCGCCCGGCCGGCGTGGGCCGCGCCGCGCGACCCGGGGGCGTCTCGGCGCTGCAAGCGTGGCTCGCGGCGTACAGCCTGCGGCAACTGGCGCTGGGCGAGCGCGCACCGACCGACCAGCGGGGCTGGGAACGGCTGTGGCAGCGCGCGCTGCGGGCATGGCAGCCTGACCATCGCCCGTCGCGCCGCCCGGCGGCTTCAGTGGCTTCAGCGGCTGCAGCGGTTTCATCGGCGCCCATCCAGGCCGTTCCAGGCCCTCAGGCTGTCCAGGCCATGCAGGGATCGACGGCAAGGCCGGCGACGTATGCGCCACAGACGCCTCGTGCGTTGGCCGGCCGGCTCGACTGGGACGCGATTCACCGCATCGCTTCCCGCACACTGCGGATTGCCCATCTGCTCGCCTTGCCGCAGCGTCCCGCCGCGCGGCGGGACTGGATGGTGCGGCGGCAGGCGACGAGCTGGTTGGCCGATCCCGCGCTGTGTGCCGACTGGATTGCGGTGACGCGGCCCACCCAGCGCTGGGCGCTGTTGGGCGTGCTGTTCCCGCGCGAGCTTGGCACGTTGCGCGAGGCCAGCGCCGCGCTGGCGCAGACCGCGGCGCTGCTGGGTCCCGACCTCTCGGCAGCGGCGCGGGCGCGCAGCCACTGGCGCTTTCTCGCACACCATGTGCTGGTGGAGCAGCGGCCGATCACGGCGGCATCGCTCGCGCGGCGCCATGCCTTGTACCTGTATCGCGAGCAGGGCCACGGCGCAGGGGCGCTTGGCCAGTGGCTGCGGCGTGTGGCGCAGGCCAGTGCCCGGCCGGAGGCGCCCGAAGCCACGCCCCCGCTTGCGCCGCCGGTGAAGCTGGCGAAGCTGGGGCAGTGGGGTCGGCTGGGGCGCTGGTGGCGGCGTGGGCATGCAGCCCCGGCGTCCTTGCCGGCGCCAGTCCTGCCTGCAGGCGCCATCCGTGCCTTGCACGCTGCACCCACCGAAACCGAGCAATGGGAAGCCCGCCAGCCACTGGACTGGCCGCTTCCGCCATCGACAAGGAATTCACCCGTGGCCGACCGCCCAACCCCTCCGGCGCCGGCGCGCCCCGAAGCCGCCGTACTGGCCGAACTCGCCGCGCTGGAAGCCGCCATCGCAACGGGCACGCATTACGTGTCCGATGCCGGGCTCGTGTTGCTGGCCAACTATAGCCAGCAACTGTTCCGCATGCTGGACCTGCTCGACGGTCCGCGCCTGCGCGATGCGCGGGCGGCATCGAAGGCGGTGCGCTGTCTGGCGTGGCTGGCGCACGGTCACGACGACGCCAGCGAGCCCGAGTGCATCCTGCCGAAGCTGCTTTGCGGCATGCCGCTCGGCGAGCCGCTGTCCGCGCCTGCGGAAGGCCCGACCTGGCTCGACACGGAGACGCGCGCGGTACTCGACAGCCTGCTGGGCGCGGTGATCGCCCACTGGAAGACGATCGGCCAGACCTCCCCGGATGGCCTGCGCGAGACGTTCCTGCGCCGCGAAGGCCGGTTGGTGCGCGAGGAAGCCGCCGCCGGCACGCACTGGCGCCTGGTGGTACGGCCTGCGCCGTTCGACATGCTGCTGGACCGCCTGCCGTGGTCGTACGCCACCATCAAGCTGCCCTGGATGCAGGAGGCGCTGTATGTCGACTGGCGCTGAGGTGGACATCGCCCTGCACGCCGAGGCGTTGCGGCGCGAACTGGACTGGCTTGTCGCCGCGCTCGACGCCCGCTTCCGGCAGCATTTCGCGCAGCCGGCCGGGGCGTCTCCCGCAGCGCATGGCGACGCGACCGAGGTGGCGCCGGACGTGCCGCCGCCGCCCGCGCTGCCCGCCGGCAGCGCGTTGTCCGTCATCGTGACGCAGCACGGGCTCGCGGCCCACGAGCGGCTGGTGCTGGCGCTGGCGCTGGCACCGCACCTGCGGCCCTCTGCGCTCGACCTGTTTTTCGTCAAGAACCGCGATTTCGACCGGGGCTTCACTGAATTCGGCGGCAGTCGGGCGCAGCACCACGGCGGCTTCCTGCCGAGCGGGGAAACGGCCATCTTCCTGCTGGCTGGCGAGGACCTGGCCGCCCGGATCGCCGCGCTGGCCCTGTTCGACCCCGATCATGCGTTTGCGCAAGCAGGCCTGCTGCAGCTCGATGGGGAGATCGGTGGCGAACCGCAGTTGAGCGGCGCGCTGCGCGTCAGCGCCGAGACGCTCCAGCGCCTGCAGACCGGCGTCTGGCACAAACCCGACTACAACGCGCAGTTTCCGGCGCGGCGCATCGCCACGGCGCTGGCGTGGGACGACCTCGTGCTCGCGCCGGACGTGATGGACGAGATCGAGATCGTGCGCACCTGGCTGCGCGACGGCCCGGCCCTGATGGAGACCTGGGGCCTTGCCAGGACCGTCAAACCCGGCTACCGCTGCCTGTTCTACGGCCCACCCGGCACCGGCAAGACGCTGACCGCCACGCTGCTGGGGCAGGACGCGGGCGTGGACGTGTACCGGATCGACCTGTCGATGGTGGTCTCCAAGTACATCGGCGAAACCGAGAAGAACCTTGCGCGCGTGTTCGACCAGGCGCAGAGCCGGCGCTGGGTGCTGTTCTTCGACGAGGCGGACGCGCTGTTCGGCAAGCGCTCTGCCACGCAGAGCAGCAACGACCGCCACGCGAACCAGGAGGTGGCCTACCTGCTCCAGCGCGTGGAGGACTTCCCGGGCACAGTGATCCTGGCCACCAATTTGCGCGGGAACCTCGACGAGGCCTTCTCGCGCCGCTTTCAGTCGATGATCTATTTCCCGATGCCTGATGCAACCCAGCGGCTGCGGCTGTGGCGCAGCCTGATCCGCGAGCCGGGGCGGCTTGCGGCCGATATCGATTTGCCGGAGCTGGCCGAGCGGCATGAGCTGTCTGGCGGGGCCATGGTCAACGTGCTGCGCTTCGCCGCCTTGCAGGCCCATCGGGAGGGCGCGGTGCAGATTGGGGCCGGGCATCTGTTGCACGGCATCGCGCGCGAGCTGCGCAAGGAAGGGAGGACACCATGAGGCCAGCGCGGCGGGGTCTTGCAGCGGCGCTATTCGCGGCCGGGCTCGGGTTGCTCTGGCCTGCCCCGGCGGCAACGCCGGGGCAGGCATCGGCCGGGGTGGCCCCGCCTGCCCCGGCTTCCGTGCCGGCTTCGGCTGCCGTGGCGGTGCCGGCGTCCGCGCCGGCCGGTGCGCCGCTGGCGGTGGTGACGGTGGTCGCCTCGGCGCCGGCTGCGCTGTCGTGCGCGGTGGCGCCGGGCCAGCCCGTGCCCGATCAGTGCATTGCCGATGCCGACCCGCTGTCGTTCGAGAAGACGGCTGTGACCACGCTGCCGGCGGCGGTAGAGAACCTGCCGTATACGTACCGCTTCCGCGCCACGGGTGGCGAGCCGCCCTACGTGTTCCGCGCGGCTGACAACGGCTTGCCGGAGGGCCTGGCGCTCGATGCGGCCGGTAACGTGCAGGGTGCCACGGCGAGACGCGGCCGGCACACCTTCCTGGTCGAACTGCGCGACCGCTGGGGACAAGGCGTGCGCCAGCGCTTTGCGCTGAACGTGGTCGGGCCGCGCGCGCCGTCGCCGGCACGGCCGGCTTCCACGCCCGCCGCCGATCCGCCGATCCAGACCGTGCCGATCGCGGCCACGCAAACCCCGCTGCGTGGGCGCACGCTGATCGATACGTGGCTGCTGACCGAGGCTGTGCTCGGCAAGATCGCCCCGCCCGCGGCACCGCCGGCGCCGGAGGGCGAGGCCGATGGCGAGGGGGCGGGCGCATCGACGCCCCCGGCGCCCCCGGCACCACCGGCGCCAGACCCAGATGGCCTCGACGAACTGAGCGAGGCCGGCGCCAGCCAACTGGCCACACTGTTGCAGCCGTTGGTCAATGTGGAATACCCGACGCGCGCGCTGTTCACCGCGGCCCTCGATGCGCGTGTCTGCACCTACGCGGCGGAGCTGACCGCCAAGGTCGCGCTCGATACCGGCAAGGCCGCCCCCGGTGCCGCGCAGTGGCGCGAGCGCTGCCTCACGGCATGGCAGGGCCCGCCGCCGAAGACGCCGCCCCAACTGGCCGAGACGCCGGTCAAGTGGCAGGACCTGCCGGCTACGCTGCTGCCGCCGCGCGTGCGCGCCTGGCTGGTCGAGCAGGCCATGACCAGCCACGACGCCGCCAAGGCCGTGGCACCGGGCTGGTCAGGCACCGGCTGCAACTGCTTCGTGTCCGAGTCCACCGGCAAGGTCTATGGCATGGTGCCGAACTGGAGCGATCCGAAGACCGGGCCAAAGACCGACTTCGGGCTCTATGACCGGCTGGTCGGCTATGCGCAGCCGTTCGACGAGGACGGGAACGTCACGCCCCTCGCGCCCGATGCGGCGCAGATCGACTTCCTGCGTGCGATCCACCGTTATGGCAGCAAGCTGGACGTGACGCTCTATCGCAAGGACTGGCAGTTTCTGCTGCGCCTGCCCGAGACACAGCGGCGGCGCGTGGCCGAGGAGGCCGCACGGCAGGCGCTGCGGCTGATCGACACGCCGCTCCGGCGGCTGGACACCCGCTGGGAGGACCGCGTTCCCGGGCTGGCTGGCGAGAGCCATGTCGGCGACGGCATCACGCTGTTCCTCGACCAACCGCCGTTGCCCGGCGATGCGCGCTACGCCGCGTTCGACGACTTCCGCAACCGTCTGGTGCACGCGCTGATTGCCGAGATGCGCCAGCGCCACCGCCACTACACGCTGAACCTGATGGTCCAGGCGGCGGACCTCGTGCCTGCGCTGCGCCACGGCGACGAGCCGGCCACTGCTACGGCGCCCAAGCCGTCCAATCCGCCCACGCCCGCCGCACGGGGCAGGGCGCCTCCGCCGCCGGCGCCGCCGGCTGACCCTCCCTCTGCTACCTGGACCTTCGACGGGCTGCTCGACTATCTGGTGCGCGCCGAGGATCCGCCGTTCCAGGATGGTCGCATCGCCGTGGGCGCGGGTGGCTATCGATCCCACACCAATGTCACCGTGCGTTACCTGGTGGCGCTGCCGGAGCCGACCACGCTGAGCAAGAAGACGCTGCGCGAGGCCGTGGAGAGCACGCCGGCGCTGGCCGGCACCAACCGGGCAATCCTGATGCGGCGCATCCTGCCGCTGGTGTCGGTGGGCAGCAGCCAGGCGCAGCAGATGAGCGACGACATGGCTTACTTCAACGACAACTTCGGCGGGGTGGCGCTGTGGCCGCAGCCGGTGGCCGATGCCACGTTCACCCACCTGGTGGAAACCACCTTGCGTGGCACCATCCTGGCGGGCGAGACGCGCGAGGGCGCGCTGTGCAATCTGGTCTGCGACTGGCGCTGGGCGCTGCGCGCGGCGTTCTGGCTGCTGCTCGGCATCGTGGCCGTGTCGTTGGCCGCGTTGCTCCTCTCGTGCCGCGTGCGCGCGCTGGGCCGGCCGTACCAGCTTTATGTCGTGGTGGCGGGCATTGTGCCGCTGGTGATCGGCGGGCTGCTGTTGCGCTGCGATCCCGACCTCGCTTCCGCGAACTTCAGCAACCAGCTGCTTTTCGCGGTACTGGCGGTGGTGATCGTCGCGCTGCTGGTGCCGCTGCTCAAGCCCAAAGTGCAGAGGCCCTGAGCCATGGCGAAGCGCTTGCTACTGGCTCAGGCCCTCGCGCATCGCGTAGCGCGTCAGCTCGGCGATGCTGCGGATGCCGAGCTTGCGGAAGGTGTTCTCGCGATGGCTGGCGATGGTTTTGTCGCTGAGAAACAGCAGGCGGGCGATCGACTTGGTGCTGTGCCCCTCGGCAAACAGCTGCGCGATCTGGCGCTCGCGCGCGGTCAGCTGCGGCAGCCGCAGCGGCACCTCCACGGCGGCGGGGCTGCGCGCGGCGTGGAGCACGCCGCCGATCAGCTCGCCGCTCAGGTAGACCTGGTTAGCCATCACGCGGCGCACGGCGCGGGCCAGTTCGTCGTAGGAGTTTTCCTTCAGCACATAGCCCGATGCGCCGGCGTCGAGCGCCGCGATGACTTCCTGGTGCTGGTTGTTGACGGACAGGCACAGCATCTTGCACGGCATGGACTCGGCGGCCAGCCGGCGGATGGCCTCCATGCCGTTCATGATCGGCATGCCGATGTCGAGGATCGCCACGTCCGGCCGGACCGAGCGCACCAGGTGAAGCAACTCGATGCCGTTGCGGGCCTGGGCCAGCACTTCCATGTCGGCTTCACGCTGCAGCAGTGCGATCAGGCCCTCGCGGATCATCGCGTGGTCGTCGGCGACCACGATGCGGATGGTCATGGCGCGCCCGCGCCCGGCCAGCGGACGCGCGCGCGCACGCCCCGGCCTGGCGCAGTCTCGAGAGCGAGTTCCGCCCCGACCTGGCGCAGCGCGCCCGGCAGCCCGCGCAAGCCGCAGTGGCCGCGCGCGGGCTGGTGGAGCAGGGCGGCGTCGAAGCCGGGGCCGTCATCGGCGATCGTAATGTCGATGGCGCCATCGACCCCGCGCAGGGCCAGCGCCACGCGCGCCCCCGACGCATGCTTGCCGGCGTTGGCGAGCAGCTCGCGTATCGCGCGCAACAGCACACGTGCCACCGCCGCTGGCGGATCGGCGGGCAGCGGCGCCGCATCGACATCGATATGGATACCCTGCCGGCTCTGCTGCCGCGCGGCCTCTACGATCCGCGCGCATTGCACCGGAAACGCGCATGGGGGCTCCGGGGCTGCCGGCGTGGCCGCATCGAGCAGGCCGGCAATCACGTCGCGCGTGGTGCGCAGTGCGTCCTTGACGAGTTGGCGGCCGTGGCGCAGCGCCGCGTCGCGCGGGTCGCTGCTCGTGCTTGCGGCAGCGGCGGCGGCTCCCTGGGTGGCCGTGTCGATCTGGATCAGCGCGAACGAGAGGCGTTGCGCAAGGTCGTCGTGCAATGTCTGGGCCAGGGCCGCGCGGGCGGCGGGGTCAAGCGCGGTATGGCTGCCCCGATGGTAAGAGACGGCACGCAAATCGTCGAAGTGCGATGCCGGCACAGGCAATGAACCACTCATCATTCGTCCGAATTCCCGAAAAGACTCAACAGCTCTCCGGCAATGCCTTTGCATTGGACGCATGGTTGCGGCGCCGTCAGCCGGGATTTTGGCCGGCCTCGTACAGGATGGAACCTGGGGGCCGACGCGTATCGGACAGTACTATAGATCGCGTACCCGCTGCGCATCCTGCGGAAAAAACGCGTAAAACAACGAGCGATTTCTTCTTGTTTAATCGAGATGTAAGCGGCGTTTAATCCCGTATCGCGCCGCGATAGCGGGGCGCTTAGTCCCTGGCGCCTCCGACCACTTCATGTGACATCGTCGCGTGACATTCGATTGACTAGTATTGGATCCACCCTCAAGTAGACGGAAGAAGACGGACCTGCCATGCGCCTGAAAGTGGAAAAGCCCCATCGCCCCGAAGCCAGCCACGCATCGCCGCGCGCGCGACGGGAGCCTGAGAACGCCCACGACGCCATGCACGACGGGCGCCTGCAGGCGCCCGTCCAGCGGCAGGCCCAGGACCTCGCCAGCCATGGCGAGCGCGCTAACGCGCTGCGGGACCGGCAGGCGATGGCCGATGCGCGGTCCGATGGCCTGCCGGCACAGCTGAAGTCGGGGATCGAAGCGCTCTCGGGCATGTCAATGGACCACGTGAAGGTTCATTACAACTCGCCAGCGCCGGCGCGCGCGCAGGCCTTGGCTTATGCCCAGGGCCACGACATTCATCTGGCGGCTGGTCAGGCGCATCACTTGCCCCACGAGGCGTGGCACGTCGTGCAACAGGCACAAGGCCGCGTGCAGCCCACGCGCCAGCTCAAGGCGGGAATTCCCGTCAATGATGACGAAGCTCTCGAGCGGGAGGCTGACCGGATGGGCAGCCTGGCGCTGGCAGGGGGGCAGGGCACGGCAGCGCCCCGGTCTGGCGTGGCGGCCGCGCACGGGGCAATCCAGCGAAAGCCCGACGCGTATGGCGACGTCGAGCATGCGACAAAGAAGGCCGGCAAGCAGGCGGAGGGCCATCCCGAGGCGCCGCTCGATGCCTCGCTCAAGTTCCAGCGTTTCCGCAAGCTGAACCGCCTTGCCGGCGCGCTCTACCAGAACCGGGCGGTGCCCCATATCGACCCGGTGGTGACGGGGCTGAAGACCTTCCTGGTGACCGTCGATACCGATCTCGGCCTCACCGAGGCGACCGTGCCTGCCGATGACGGCATTCACCGCGACAGCGTCAGCGCACTCCAGGAGGCCGTGAAACCGGACACCGCCCTCACGTCGCAGGACTACGAGGCGTACAGTTTGCTCGGGCCGCTCGATTTCTGGCTCGAGAACCAGCACAGCTCGGACGATGTCCAGCTTGAACTGCGCAAGCTGCGCCTGAGAATGGCCGAGCGCCCCGGCGTCAGCATCGTCGCGCATCGCGGCCATGGTCCCACCAACCGCACGCGCGGCGGGCTGATCCGCCAGACCGATCTGCGCCGCACCGGCAACCCCGCGGAAAACTCGAAGTCGGCGTTCGACGCGGCCTATGCCCAGACCACGCGCACCCCCACGGCACCGTCGCTGGACGGTATCGAGTGCGATGTCTTCCTGTCGCAGGACGATGTGCCGATCCTCAGCCACGAAGGCAACATCAAGGAACAGCTCTCTGACGCGCAAAAATTGGTGCACCACGCACTGGTTGGCGACAACACGCATATCGAGGACCTGACCGCTGCCCAGCTGACCGGCATCCAGCGCACCGCCAGTGCCGACAGCGCATTCCTGACATTGAGGGGCTTCCTCGACGGCACGCTTGGCGTCGCGCAGTCTTACTTCACGGCCAGTGGCAAGCCGCTGCGGGTGGAAATCGAAATGAAGGGACACCAGGCCGACGAGAAGATCACGGCGGCAACCAACCTGATCACGGGGCCGAATGCGAAGCAGCGCAAAAAGGATGAGAAGACGCGGCTGGAGGCCGAATACAGCGGCAAGCTGGAGGGTGCGGTCGCCAAGGCCATCAGCCAGTTCAAGAAGGCGCATCCCGAGCCCTGGTGGGAAATTATCCTGTTCAACAATTCGCCCGATGCGGCGAAACGCTTCGACGACCTTCGCAAGAAAAAGCCGCACCTGGGCCAGATCTACACCGGACTCGGCTCGAACAACACCGTCCATGGTGCCGACGCCCGGGTGGACGAACTGCGCATGGCGGCATCGGGCGAAAACCTGGCGCTCATGAAGGGCAACAAGAACTTCATCGTGACCTATGTGCCCGGGGCGGAACGCGCGGCGGAAACCCCCGACGCGCCTCTGGGCGACCTTGATTTCGCGCCCACCCAGAAGCCCGAGTATGTGGACCGGGTCAACAACGGATGCGAGACACCACGGGGGCCCAGTCGACCATCATCTATCGGATTCTGGCCGAGACGGCCGGCGCGAAGAACGTGCACCTGCTCACGGACATGCCCCGCAACGCCGGATACTACAAGGGCATGCAGGCGCTGGCGGCGGACCTGAACGGCAAGGCGCCGAATGCGATGCATATCGGCTGGAACGGGCTGCGGGAGGACCAGAAAACGGCCGTGCGGACGCTGGTGCTGGTCTCCCCGGAGACCTATCCGGAGGCCTACCGGCGGATCTTCCACCACCAGCGGCGACGCGGAAAGCGGGGGCTGTGACAGGGCGCCACCGCTGGCGCCCGGCGTCTGGTTCTAGTCGTCCAGGTAGGCCGTGAGCGATTTCTCGCTGCCCACGGGCCCGAAGATCGGCTTGTGGGCCTTCGTGGCCTTCCAGCGCTTGCTTGCCGTGCGCTTCTCGCGCAGCGACTTGACCGAGGTGTCGGTGTAGAACTGGTCGAGATTCACCTGCAGGTCGGACAGCATCGTGAGCTTGTCCTCCAGCGCCTGGCGCTCGTCTGTGTCCACGGTCTTGTCGAGTTCCATCTCCAGACCAGTCTCCATCTTGTCGATCAGGGCTTTCTTGCGCTTCAGGTAGTCGGACTCCAGCCGCGTGACGTGGAAGTCCGTACCGTGCTGCTGGTTCGCCCATTCGACGCGCCGCTTCAGCAGCTTGCGGCGCTTCGTATGCTTGCGGTCGCGCTCCTCGGCGGTTTTGCGGCCGGGGCGCGCCGGGCGCGCCGAGTCCATTTCGTCGATCAGCTGCTTCTGCGAAGCCACCTTGGAAAGCGTGGCCAGACTGACCGTGAACAAGTCCATCCTCGGCTTGTTCTGGAAGATGTTCTCATCGATGTCCATGACGCTGGCGTCGCTGTGCGTCCCATAGTCTTCTGCATCGGACTGGTCATCGTCCGACTCCTCGCCGCGGGTGCTGAACTTCGGGAAGCCGAGCGTGTTCTGCACGTAGGTGGTTGCCTCGTCCGGCGTCGTCAGATGCGTGCCGTCCATCTGGGTCATCTGCTGGGCGAAGGCGTTGTTCAGGTGCAGCCGCTGGGTGAAGAAATTCTCCGGGGAGGGCGCCTTGTTTTCCGGCAGGGCCCGATAGGCGAGTTCGAGGATCTGCTTGGTGCAGAGGAAAACGGCCTTGTAGGTGGCACCGTCGAGGGTGCTCTGGGGCAGCGGCCGGTTGACATCCATCAGTGCGGAGAACGCCAGCTCGGGCTGGTCCGGTTCGGTGGGCTTGGGGGGCAGGGTCCTGCCGAAGCCGTGGCTGGCGTCGTGCACCAGCATGGCCTTGGACTTTTCCAGCTCGAACTGGCGGAACCGGTTTTGCCCGGCCTCCTCGTCGGTCGGGCCCTGCTTCCGGCGCCCCTTCAGTTGCGGATGATTGAACGCCTGATATTGCAGGGCATGCTGCACCATCAATTGGATGTCGGCGTCCATCCGGACATCGACATGGAGCTTCATGCGCTCGAAATTGTCCACCGCGGCCTGGGCGGCCTGCTTGGCCTGTTCGGGATCCATGCCCTGGGTGGCCGCTGCAAGGATCGAATGGAGGTCGACGTACGAGAAATCGCCCACCGGATCGGCCTCCACGGCCTCTGTATCCGAGTCGTCGTCGCTCCGCTTGCGCTTCTTCTTGTTTTCCGCTTTGGTCTTCGCCTCCTGCTCTTCTTGCGCCAGATGCCGATGGGTCCGCGAGCGCGCTTCCGGATAAGACGCGTCCACGTTCCGGGTGGTATGCAGACGGCGGCCAATCTGTTTCAGCGCGAACCGTTCCAGGCGGGGGTCGTCGAGCTTGTCGAGGAGTTCATGCGTGTTCAGCGTGCCATGGTCGCCCTTGGTGGCGAGCGCAACCAAGGCGGCGATCTGACTGGGCGTGGCCTCGTCGCCATAGAGTTCCCTGGCGAGCTTCCCTGCGGCGGCCCGGCTGCTGATGTCGCGCAATTCGTCATCCTTCTTGTAGACGAACTTGCCTTGCAGGACCGGAGACGTGCCGGCGGCAGTCAGCGACGCGAGCGCCTGGCGCTGATGCAACTGCCGGGGCGAGCGGTCGACCAGCGCCTGCCGGCCGCCCGCCGCCACCGGCGTTGCCGATCGCTCGGCGGAGCCGGGTTCCGTGGCATGAGGATCAGGGGCCTTTTTCTGCCTCGTCAGGGATTCACGCATTGGGATCGCTGGAAGGTTGGGATTGCCGAGGACACTAGCAGGCCGCTCGCGTGTTGTCCACGAGGGCCGTGGTGGGTATTCGATGCGCTCGCACCAGCCACCCCCCGATTGGGGGATGTGGCATATCGCCGGCGCTGATAGAGTCGCGCGCAAGCTGCCCCGTTGAGGGCGCAAGTGGCCGCCGGCTCAAGGCTTGGGCGGCCCTCTCTATATAGATACGGGTTGGGTCCATGTTCTCACACGCTATTGCCGGCGCGCGCGCTGCCGGCCTCGCCTTGCTCGCCGCGGCCTTGCTCGCCGCCTGCGGCTCCGATGATCCCCCCGAAAGCCCGACCGCCACGCCCGCGGCAGCGCGCCTGGTGGTCGACACCGGCAGCGCCGCGCCGGTGGCGGGTGGCGCGCTGACGCTCAAGGCGACGCTGCTGGCCGCCGACGGCACCGAGGTGAAGGGCGCGAGCTTCGCCTGGACGTCTTCCGATCCGGCCGTGGCCACCGTGGCGAGCGCCTCGGACAAGGCGCCAGCCGCCTCGGCATCGGTCATGGGGCCGGTCGGCACGTACGCCACGATCCAGACCCTGGCCGCCGGCGCGGCCGACATCACGGCCACGGCGACGCTGGCCGATGGCAGCCGCATCAGCAGCATCACCCATCTGGTGGTGCAGGCCGCGCCCGCCAAGTCGTACGCCCTTGTGCTGACCCCGGCGAGTCTGGTCGTGACGGCCGGCGGCGCCGCGCAGACCGTGACCGTCGCCGTGCGCCGCTCGGACGGCGTGGACGGGGCAGGGGATCTCACCAACTGGGCGTGGACAACGGATGGCGCCAGCTTCGTGGCCACCCCAGCCGCCGACGGCCACAGCGCCCAGGTGGCGAGCCCTGTCTCGGCCGTCGCCGCCGCAGCCGGCGTGCTGACGGCCTGCGCCGACGCCCCGGCTGGCGGCCGGCTGTGCGCCAATGCGGCGCTGTCGCGAGGCGCTGCACCGACGATCTACACCGTGGGCGGCACCGTGTCGGGCCTGGCTGCGGGCAAGAGCCTGCAACTGGCCGACACCAATGGCGACACCCAGGTCGTCAATGCCAACGGCAGTTTCGCGATGCCGGCTTCGCGCGCTGTCGGCACGGCCTACAACGTCACCGTGGCCGGCCAACCCGCCGGGCAGACCTGCACGGTGGGCAATGGCAGCGGCACGCTCGCGGCGGCCAGCGTGACCAACATTGCGATCACCTGTGTGCAGGCGCAGTTTGCCGTGGTGGCCAACAGCACAGACCGCACCTTATCTGTCTACCGGATCGACCCGATCAGCGGCGCGCTCGCCGCGGTGCAAGGTAGTCCGTTTGCGGCCACGGGGCAGATCGCCGATCTCGCCTTTTTGCCGTCGGGACGGGTAGCGTACGCGCTGATGCGAGACACAGACAGATTGATGCCATTTGCGCTGGACCCGGCATCCGGCGTTTTGGAAGCCGTGCCAGCTGCCGCGATACCGAGTCCAATCGCGGGAGTTAGAACCATCGCCGTATCGCCCTCTGGGCAGTCGTTCTACGTAGGCTTGGATTCTGGCTGGACATTTCGGTACGACGTGGATGCCGCCAGTGGTATGCCGCGTGCCTGGACTAGCAACATCAAGGTGGGATCCGCAACGCAGGCGGGGACGGCTATCGCGATTTCACCCGACGAACAGTGGATCTACGTTGCCGGCATGAGTGCGGATGCGGTCACGACGTTGCGGGGCGATCTTTATATCGGATTTTTTGCTGACACGCCTTCCGGAGGCATCGGACCGAATGCGGCTGTGCTTTCGCCGAACGGGGCGTTTCTCTATACCCCTAACATGGGCAGCGGCACCGTCGGCGTTCATGCACTGGCTGCCGGTTCTGGCCTCATTGTCGGTACCAACGCGTTTGCAGTGGGTTCGGCGCCGACCGATATCGCGATGGCACCTTCCGGCCAGTTTGCCTACGTGGCCAACAGCGGCAGCAACAATATTTCGTCTCTTCAGATCGATGCCACAACAGGCATGCCGACAACGGCTCCGGTGAATGTTGCTGCCGGGATAGGCACCCAAAGGCTGCGCGTGACGCCGAACGGGAAGTTTCTGTACGCGCCGGCGCTCAATGGATCGGTCTACGGCTACGCGATTAACGGGACGAGCGGTGCCTTGACCGCGGTGCCGGGCAGCCCATTCCCCACCGGCAACGGCAACGTGGCGATCGCCATTGTCGAGCCGAGGCCCTGAGGAGAGGCGGGCCGGTTGCGGTTCCAGCAGGACCGCAACCGGCCGACGGACGACTCGACCAGCGGCGATGGCATAAGCCTCGCCTCACCGCTCCGCCTCACGTCTCCTATGCTGTTCAAGCGCCTGCGCCGCTTGACCTGCCCCCAAGGAGATCCCCCATGCTCACCCAAAAAACCAAAGACATCGTCAAGGCCACCGCTCCCGTCCTGGCTGAGCACGGCTACGACATTATCAAGTGCTTTTACACGCGCATGTTCCAGGCCCATCCTGAGTTGAAGAACATCTTCAACATGGCTCACCAGGAGCGGGGGCAGCAGCAGCAGGCGTTGGCGCGGGCGGTTTATGCCTATGCGGAAAATATCGAGGATCCGAGCAGTCTGATGGCGGTATTAACCAATATTGCGAACAAGCATGCGAGTCTGGGTGTTCGTCCCGAGCAATATCCTATCGTCGGGGAGCATCTGCTTGCGGCGATCAAGGAAGTCTTGGGCAGTGCAGCGACGGACGACATTATCTCGGCATGGGCGCAGGCGTATGGGAATCTTGCCGATGTGCTGATGGGGATGGAAAGCGATCTGTATGAGCGGTCGGGGGCACAGGACGGGGGCTGGACGGGCTGGCGGCATTTTGTCGTGCGGTCAAAGGACGCGGAAAGCAGCGTTATCACCTCATTCGTTCTGGAACCCGTCGATGGCGGGCCGGTGGTCAACTTTGAGCCCGGCCAGTACACCAGCGTTGCCATCAACGTGCCTGCACTGGGTATGCAGCAGATTCGTCAGTACAGCCTGTCCGATATGCCGAATGGCCGCAGCTACCGGATCTCGGTCAAGCGTGAAGGGGGCGGGCCGCAGCCTGCGGGCTATGTATCGAACCTGCTGCATGACCACGTGAATGTCGGCGATGAAGTCAGGTTGGCAGCGCCTTATGGCAGTTTCCATATCGACGTCAATGCGCGCACGCCCATCGTGCTGATTAGCGGCGGCGTAGGGCTGACGCCGATGGTCAGCATGCTGACGCAGGCGATCCAGGACCCGCAGCGGCATGTAGTTTTCGTGCATGGTGCCCGTAATGGGAGCGTTCACGCCATGCGCGACCGGCTGCGCGAGACGGCTCGGACATTCCCCAATTTCGATTTGATCGTGTTCTACGATGCGCCACTGCCGGAGGATATCGCCAATCACGACTACGATTTTGCCGGGCTAATCGACGTGGCGGCGATCAAGGATTCGATATTGCTGACCGATGCCGATTACTACATTTGTGGCCCGATTCCATTCATGCGGCTCCAGCATGACGCGCTGAAGAGATTGGGCATTCGTGAGTCGCATATTCATTACGAGGTTTTCGGCCCCGACCTGTTCGCCGAATAACCCAAGAAGGCCAGCGAGCAGTGGATCTCGTCATGATTGCTGGCTTGAGACTTACGCGCGACAATGCGTGCCATATTGCCAACCGCTGAATCACTGCATGCAACATGGGACACTCGAAGGAGACGAAGGCCTCTACGCGTCAACGCATACTTGCCGTCGCCGCACAGCGCTTCCGCGAGCATGGTTTTTCAGGGATCGGGCTGGCTGAGATCACCCGCGAGGCAGGTATTACGCCGGGGGCGTTCTACCGGCATTTCTCGTCGCGCGAGTCAATGCTGGCCGAAGTCGTCCATATCGCCGCGCGCAGTCTCGATGAGTGGGCTGCAGGATCGCCTGATGCGCCCAGTGCGGTGCGCAATTACCTCAATGCCGCGCACCGGGACGCACCCGGTGTTGGCTGCCCCTTGGTGGCGCTGGTGCACGACATCGCGCACGCAGACCCGACCACACGCGATGCCTATACGCTCGAGGTGAACCGCGTGCTGGACTTCCTGGAAGGACTCAACAAGGCGGAAGGGCACGCCGATTCACGGGCGATGGCGCTGCTTCAACTCTCCGCCTTCGTCGGTGCGATGGGGTTGTCCCGTGCCGTCAGCGATCCCGCGTACTCGCAAGACCTCCTCGACAACGTGGCGGACGGTCTGGTCCAACTCGCCACGCCGCTGCGCTAGGGACGCTGGCGCCCTACAGCACGGCTTCGTGCTCGTGTGCTATCGCGGGGGCCGCGGCCGGCACGCGAGCGGATGCGCCTGCCAGCGGCATCGCATCGGGACACTTGCCTTCATCCGCCGCCAGCAGCGGGCAGCATTCGAACATCTGCGCCACCCAGTCGACGAACACCCGCACCTTTGGCGCGAGATGCCGGTTCTGCGGATAGATCGCCGCAATCGGAATCGGCCGTGGCCGCCATTGCGGCAATAGCTCCACCAGCGCGCCACTGCGCAGGTGCTCCTTCACCATGAAGCGGGGCGCCTGCAGCATGCCGGCGCCGCTCAGGCCATACGCCACGTAGGCATCGGCGTCATTGAAGCTGACGCGGCCGCGCATCGCCACCTCCACCGGATTGCCGTCCACGATGAAGTTCATGTCCAGCGTGCGCCCGGTGCGGTTGGAGAAGTAATGGATGGCGGTGTGGTGTGCCAGGTCGGCCAGCGTACGCGGGATGCCATGGCGGGCGATATAAGCCGGGCTGGCCACGGTGGCCAGGTGCATGTCGCCCAGGCCGCGCGCTACCAGGCTCGAGTCCTGTAGCGGTCCGACGCGGATCGCACAATCCACGCCGTCCTGGATCAGGTCCACGAGCTTGTCGCCATAGCCCACCACCAGTTCGATGTCGGGAAAACGCGCGTGGAACGTATGCAGCCGCGGCACGACGATGGCGCGGCCGATGGCCGCCGGCATCTCCACGCGCAGCCTGCCCATCGGCCCCTGACCAGAGCGCGTCATGGCCACCTCGGTCTCGGCAATCTCCGCGAGGATGCGCATGCAGCGCTCGTAATAGTCGGCGCCTTCGGGCGTCAGCCTGAGCTGCCGCGTGGTGCGGTTGATGAGCCGCACGCGCAAGTGCGCTTCCAGTCCCTGGATGATCGTGGTGGCCGACGTGCGCGACAACCCCAGCGCCTCCGCCGCACGCGAGAAGCTGTTCATCTCCACCACGCGCGTGAAGACTTCCATTGCCTGGACCTTATCCATCGTCTTGCCCTTCATTGGTGCGCCGGACCGGAACGCCTGGTGCGTTACGGGCCCGATTGTTCGGTCACGCCAAATTGTGTTCTGGATTATGAACGTTTACCAGAAGTTCGCAATGTACCAGACTTCGTGCATCGCAGCATTTGCAATTCCAGGCAGCCCCTCATGGTCCCGAATGGCCAATCCCCTCCTGTAACGATTCGCGTGGAAAGCGTGCGGATTGCGGGTCACGTGCAGCCGATTCCCTTGCGCATCTACGTGCCGGTCGGACTGGACGTCCGGCCTCCCGTGGTGCTCTACCTGCACGGCGGCGGTTTCGTGCAGGGCAGTGTGGCGTACGCCGACGCGGCAGCGCGGGCCATTGCCGCCGCCACCCCAGCCGTGGTGATTGCGGTGGGCTATTCGCTGTCGCCCCGGTTTCCGTTTCCTGTACCGCTTGAGGACGGGTATCTGGCAGGGCTTTGGGCCTTGGCCAATGCGGGCACCTACGGCGGTGACGCGCGCCGCATGGGTATCGCAGGTCACGATGCCGGCGGCAACCTCGCGGCTGGCATCGCGGCCATGGCGCGTGACCGCAAGGACCTGACGCTGCTCGCGCAAGCGCTGATTGCCCCGCTACTCGACCCCAGCATGACCCGGCTGGCCGATGGCGGGAGGCTGGTTGGGGCCGATCTCTCGGCGAGCGACTGCGCCATGGCCTATCGCGCCTACTTGCCTGACGTCCTCCAGCACTTGCACCCCTACGTGGCGCCGCTGGAGTCGCGCCGCCTGCAACGGTTGCCGCCCACGCTGATCGTGAGCGCCGCGCGCGACCTCTGCCACATCGAAGGCGAGACCTACGCCAGCGAACTGATTGCGGCGGGCGTGCCGACCGAGACCACCCGCTACGCCGAGGCGTCACACCAGTCGATCGTGACCCATGCCGGCGCGCTGGCCGACGTGGCAGCGTTCTTCGCTCGCCGTCTCCACGCTGCCGAAGCCGGCCCGCGCCGCGCGCAATGAACATCCCATCCACAAAGACACGCTTCGCAGGAGTGAAGTCATGGAACAACGTAGATCCATTTTCCGCCGTCCACCGGTGCTGGCGGGCGTCGGTGCCGTCATGGTGGCAGCCGGGTTGGCAGCCAGTGTGGCGCTGACCGAAACAAGCGCCGCCGCACCGCCGGCCGCCGCTGCGCCCACGGAGGTGACCGTGAAGTCGCTGCAGCCGGAGGACGTGCGCGTCTGGACCAGCTTCTCCGGGCGACTCAAGGCGGTGGACGAGGCGCTCGTGCGGCCCGAGGTGAGCGGGCGCATCGTGGAAGTGAAGGTCCGCGACGGTCAGTCCGTACGCGCTGGCGAGGTCATGTTCGTGATCGATCCGCGGCCGTACGAAGCCGCCGTGGCGCGCGCGAGTGCCGACCTCGCCTCGGCGCGTGCGCGGGCGGAGTTTGCCACCACCGAGTACGACCGCGCCAAGGGCCTGATTGCCGCCGAGGCAATTCCCAAGAGCGTGCACGACCAGCGCGGCAACGAGTACCGCATGGCGCAGGCGGCGGTGCTGGCCGCCAATGCCGCGTTGCGGCAGGCCAGCATCAATCTCGACTATGCCTACGTCAAGGCACCCATCGCGGGCCGTATCAGTCGTGCCGAATTGACGGTGGGGAACCTCGTGCAACCGGGCCCCAACGCGCCGGTGCTCACGCGTATCGTGTCCAACGATGGGATCTATGCGGACTTCGAGGTGGACGAGCAGAGCTATGTCCGCTCCATCCGCAATCACGCGGACACGCAAAGCAAGGAACAGCAGATCCCTGTGGACATGCGGCTCCAGGGCGATGCCGAACACGTCTATCAGGGAAAGATCTACACGTTCGATAACAGCATCGATGTGAACACCGGCACCATCCGCGCGCGAGCGCGCTTTGCCAACAAGGACGGCGCATTAGTGCCCGGCATGTTCGTCTCCATCAGCCTGGCCGGTAGCGGAGACACCCGTGCGCTACTGGTGCCGGACGTGGCGGTGGGGTCCGACCAGAGCAAGAAGTTCGTCTTCGTAGTGGGGCCGGAGAACAAGATCGTCTATCGCGAAGTGACGCTCGGCGCGGGCGTCGATGGCCGGCATATCGTGCTGAGCGGGCTCAACGCGGGCGACCGCGTGGTGACCAAGGGCTTGCAGTTCGTCCGCCCCGATGTCGTGGTCGCCCCGAGGGAGGCCGCTCCCGAGGCGGTGAAGACGGCATCGGCGGGCCCGGCGCGGGGCACGCCGCCCTTGGCGGAGTGACAGCATGAATCTCTCGAAATTCTTCGTCGATCGGCCCAACTTCGCGGCGGTCATTTCCATCATTATCTTCCTGGCTGGGCTGATCGCCATCCCCAAGCTGCCGATCTCCGAGTATCCGGAAGTAGTACCGCCGTCGGTGGTGGTGCGCGCGCAGTTTCCGGGCGCCAATCCGAAGGTGATTGCCGAAACCGTCGCCACGCCGCTCGAGGAGCAGATCAACGGCGTGGAGAACATGCTCTACATGTCGTCGCAGGCCGCCAGCGATGGCCAGATGACGCTCACCGTGACGTTCAAGCTCGGCACCGATCCGGACCTCGCCACGCAACTGGTGCAAAACCGCGTCAATGAGGCACTGCCGCGCCTGCCGGACGTGACGCGCCAGCTCGGCGTCAGCACGGTCAAGAGTTCGCCCGACCTGACCATGGTGGTGCACCTGGTCTCGCCCAATGACCAGTACGACATGCTGTACCTGCGCAACTACGCACGGCTCAACGTGAAGGACGAACTGGCCAAGATCAGCGGCATCGGCCAGATCAACATGTTCGGCTCGGGCAATTACGCCATGCGCATCTGGCTCAATCCGCAAAAAGTGGCCGAGCGCAACATGAATCCCGACGAGGTGGTGGCCGCCATCCGCAAGCAGAATATCCAGGTGGCGGCAGGGGTGATTGGTGCCGCGCCATACGCGAACAACGTCGAGATCCAGTTGCCGGTTAACGTGCAGGGGCGTTTGTCCGATGTCGACCAGTTCGAGAACATCATTGTCAAGCGCGACGGCGGGGTGGTTACCTACCTCAAGGATGTGGCGCGCATCGAGATTGGCGCCAGCGACTACGCGCTGCGCGCACTGCTGGACAACAAGCAGGCGCTGGCACTGGTGATCTTCCAGTCGCCGGGCGCTAACGCCATCGAGATATCGAACAATGTGCGGGCACGGATGGAGGAACTGAGCAAGCGGTTTCCCAAGGGGCTCGAGTACCGCATCGCCTATGACCCCACGACCTTCGTGCGCGACTCGATCACCGCCGTCACGCATACGCTGATCGAAGCCATCGTGCTGGTGGTACTGGTGGTCATCCTGTTCCTGCAGACCTGGCGTGCAGCGATCATCCCGCTGCTGGCGGTGCCCGTGTCCGTGGTGGGCACCTTTGCAGCGATGCATGCGTTCGGGTTCTCGATCAACGCGCTGTCGCTGTTCGGGCTGGTGCTCGCCATCGGCATCGTGGTCGACGATGCCATCGTGGTGGTGGAGAACGTGGAGCGCAATATCGCCACCGGGCTCTCGCCACGCGATGCGACCATCAAGGCCATGAAGGAGGTGACTGGTCCGATTATCGCCATCGCCCTGGTGCTGTGCGCCGTGTTCGTGCCGATTGCCTTCATCAGCGGCCTGACCGGGCAGTTCTATCGCCAGTTTGCGCTGACCATTGCGTTCTCCACGGTGATCTCGGCCTTCAACTCCCTGACACTGTCGCCGGCACTGGCGGCGCTGCTGCTGCGCGGGCACGATGCGCCCAAGGACCGGCTGACGCGCTTCATGGACCGGCTGCTTGGTGGCTTCTTCACCAGATTCAACCGATTCTTCCACCGCAGTTCCGAGGCGTACAGCGGGGGCGTGACGCGCGCGCTGCATCGCAAGCGCGGTTCGATCGCCATCTACCTCGTGCTGCTGGGGGCCACGGTGCTGGGCTTCAGCAAGGTGCCGTCGGGCTTCGTGCCGATCCAGGACAAGGGATATCTGGTCAACCTGATCCAGCTGCCGAATGGTGCCACGCTGGAGCGAACCGAATCGGTTGTGCGGCAGATGACCGACATCGCCGCCAAGGAGCCGGGCTTCCGCAATGCGGTGCAGTTCCCGGGGCTGTCGCTGAATGGCTTCATCAACAGTTCTTCGTCGGCAACCGTGTTCTTCGGCGAGAAGACGTTCGAGGAGATGCGCGAGATCGGCTCGTCCGGTCCGGCCCTGGCCGGCGCGCTGCAGCAGAAGTACAGCGCCATCAAGGATGCGTTCATCGCTGTGTTTCCGCCGCCGCCCGTGCAAGGGCTGGGCAATACGGGCGGCTTCAAGCTGCAGATCGAGGATCGGGGCGATGTGGGTTACCTGGCGCTGAGCAAGACCGTCAACACGGTGCTGGAGAAAGCGCGCAAGGCGCCCGAGCTGGCCGGGGTGTACTCCACGTACAACGTCACCACGCCGCAGCTATTTGCCGATGTGGATCGCACCAAGGCGTCGCAGCTGGGCATCGACGTGGATGACATCTTCAAGACCATGCAGATCTACCTGGGCTCGCTGTACGTGAACGACTTCAACAAGTTCGGCCGCACGTATCAGGTGATTGCACAGGGCGATGCGGACTTCCGCTCGTCGCGTGATGACATTCTTCGACTGAAGGTGCGCAATGGCGAGGGCAAGATGGTGCCACTGGGCGCGGTGGTTACGCTGAGCGACACCAGCGGGCCGGAGAGCGCCGCACGCTACAACGGCTATCGCTCGGCCGATATCAACGGCGGCCCGGCGCCCGGTTACTCCACGGGGCAGGCGCAGGCCGCGATCACCAAGATCCTGGACGATACGCTGACGGGCGAGATGACGTTCGAATGGACTGAACTGGCTTACCAGCAGATCCTGGCCGGCAACACGGCGCTGATCGTGTTCCCGATCTGCATCTTGCTGGTGTTCCTGGTGCTGACCGCGCAGTACGAAAGCGTGTTCCTGCCGCTGGCCATCATCATGATCGTGCCCATGTGCCTGTTCTCGGCCATCATGGGCGTGTGGCTGACCAAGGGCGACAACAACCTGTTCACGCAGATCGGCTTCTTCGTACTGATAGGGCTGGCGTGCAAGAACGCCATCCTGATCGGCGAGTTCGCGCGCGAGTTGGAGATCGAGGGAAAGTCCACGTTTGCGGCGGCGGTGGAGGCGGCTCACCTGCGGCTGCGGCCTATCCTGATGACATCCATCGCGTTTATCGCAGGCGTGCTGCCGCTGGTGCTGTCGCACGGTGCCGGTGCCGAGATGCGCCATGCCATGGGGGTGGCGGTGTTCTTCGGCATGATCGGCGTAACGTTCTTCGGCCTGTTCCTGACCCCGATTTTCTATGTGATGGCGCGCGCATTGGAGAAGCGCATCACCAAGACCGAAAAGGTGCATCACCATGTTGAAGCTTAAGCTGATGACGGCGCTGGCGGCTGCGGCGCTGGCGGCCTGCACGGCACCCGTGGGGCCGCAGTCGTCGGGCATCGATCCTGCGCCGCAGTGGACGAAGCTGGAGGACGGAAATGGGGCGGCAAACGCCTATCTGGTGGCCGACGCCGGTGCCGGCGTAGACCAGACGTGGTGGTCGCGCTTCCGCGACCCGACACTCGATACCCTGGTGAGCGAGGCATTGGCCAGCAACAAGGCACTGGCGATTGCCAAAGCCAGGGTGGAGGAGGCCCGCGCGGGCCGCCTGTTGGCGCAATCGGCGCTGGCGCCGCAGGTCAATGCGATGGCCAGCTCCGAGCGCGGCAACCGGGGGTTCGTGACCAATGACCAGGCCGTGACGATCAATCAAGTGGCGATCTCGGCCGCGTGGGAGGTGGACCTGTTTGGCCGCAACCAGGCACGCACGGCACAGGCGGCTGCGGTGCTGCAGTCCGCTGAAGCGAGCCAGCGGGCGGTGCGCGTGGCGCTGCTGGCCGAGGTGGCACGCAGCTATTTCGAACTGCGCAACTTCGCGCAGCAGATTGGCATCACGGAACGCAACCTGGACAGCCAGCGTCGCACACTGCAGTTGATCGAGGCGCAGAAGCAGGGCGCGCTGGCGAGCAACTTCGACGTACAACGTGCCGCCGCACAGGTATCCGCAACGGAGTCGCTGCTGCCTACGCTGCGTACCGGATACGACGGCGCGATGAACAGGTTGTCGAGCCTGCTGGGCCGCACGCCGGGCTCGTTGTCGGCGATGCTTGCCGGAGAGCCGGCCTGGCAACCGCTCGATCCAGGCATCGTTGTCTCGGCCCCGGCAACGGTGCTGGCCACGCGGCCCGACGTGCGTGTGGCGGAGCGTCAATTCGCGGCGAGCATCTCGGCACGCAAGGCAGCGGTGGCGGAACTGTTTCCCAACATCTCGCTGACGGCCTTCTTCGGGGCGCAGAGCGCATCGCCGTTCTCATCAACACCGTGGGGGATTGGCGCCGGGCTGATCCAGCCGGTGCTGAACTTCGGTCGCATCCGCTCGCAGATCAACGCGGCCGATGCACGGCAGACGCAGGCCTATCTCGGCTATCAGCAGACTGTGCTCGATGCGCTGGAGGACATGGAGAACGCGCTGTCCGGGTATCTGAACGAGAACGTCAAGAATGCATCGTTGACGGCAGGGGTGGCGCAGAACCGCAAGGCGGCAGAACTGGCGCGCCTGCAATATCGATATGGGTATGTGGGACTGCTCGATGTACTGGTAGCGGAACGGGATCAGCTAGAGGCGGAGTCACGCCAGGCGGCCTCGGATGCGAACTTGCGCAAGGCACTGGTGCGGATCTTTGCGGCGGCTGGAGGTGGCTGGGAAGTGCAGTAGGTAGCTTAGCGCTCCTCTCCCACAGGGAGAGGAGCAGGGGAGCGGTCGGGCATTTCAATCACCGCCATCAGCTGATCCGCCACGGCATTCAGCAATTCCCTCGATAACTTTGCATCGGACACCGCGCGTGACAGTGTCAGCGCCCCTACGCACGCGCTATACACCAGCATCGCCTTGGCCTGCCTGTTGGCTCCGTCCTCCGGCAGCAGCGACGCAATCAGTTCCACCAACCGCCGCAGCCGATTCGTATACAACGCACGCGATTCCACACCGCTGACACCCGTGTCGTTCAGGAAGGCCGCAATGCCGCAGCTGTTTTCGCGCCGGTCCCGATGCGATTCCCCAAGGTATTCCCGCAACGATCGCCGAAGATTTGCACGCAGGCGCAGGCTCCACTGGTCGGTATCGAGGAACGCCTCGGCCATCGCCTCGCAGACCAGCGCCTCACGTGTGGGAAAGTGCTTGTAGAAGCCGCCCACCGTCAGCCCGGCTTCCTGCATGATGTCCGCTACGCCGATGCCGCGAAGTCCGTGCACGCGGAAACGCTGCGCCGCAATGGTGACAATGCGTGCGTGAGTGGCTTGCCTGGAGGCTTGCGAATGGCCCATGGGAGGAACGACTGGATGAAGGCGGATGCTGCGGAGCATAGCCGATATCGCCACACACTGAACGGCCTCTCACGGTCTCGAGCGGCGACTGCTGGCCGATCGCGCCTTCATGTCCTTCCCGCTCTGCGTTGCCCACAGAGCAACGATCTTGTGTAAGGATTGCTGTATCTCGAACAAGATTTCCGGCCAACAATCCCCTCACAACCGGTTCTCGTATCGATGCGAGAAGGTCTAATAAAGTGGAGGACGAGATGCAAGACCGAGGACACCCCCCCGCCAACCGCTGGATGGCGCTTAGTGCCGTCATCCTGGGGATGACGCTGACCGGCGCACCGGCATCCGCTGCCGACGCGTTTCCCACCAAGCCAATATCGATGCTGGTCGCATTTCCTCCGGGAGGGCCCGCCGATGTGCTGGCGCGGGCCATGCAGCCGGCAATGGCCAAGGCGCTCGGCCAGCCCGTGATCATCGAGAATCTGCCCGGCGCCGGCGGCGCGCTGGCAGTGCAGCGACTGCTGAGCCGTCCGGCAGACGGCTACACGCTCATCATGGGCTCGCCCAACGAGGCCATCCTGACGCCGCTGGCGCTTGCCAGCGCCAAGTACAAGTCGGAGGAACTAACTCTGCTGGCGCCGGTCTCGAACCACCCACTCGTCGTGATGACGCGCAGCGACCTGCCGTACAAGTCGCTGGAACAGATCATCGCGGCCGGCAAGTCGGCAGGTAGCAATAGCCTGACCTTCGGCAATCCGGGCTACGGGACCATGTACCACATCGTCGCCGAATACATGGCTCAGCTGACCGGCGCCAAGATGCTGCAGGTGCCGTACAAGGGCGCCACGCCAATGCTGGCAGACCTGACCGGTCGCCAGATTGACATGACGATTCTGCCAAACCTCGGTGCCTCCACGCAGTTGCTGGAAACGCACAAGATCAAGGCGGTGGCGGTGCTGGACACGCAGCGCATGCGAACTCTGCCCGACGTGCCTGCCATCTCCGAAACCAGCGTCGCGCGCAAGTCCGAGTTCGTGTATTCGATCTGGCTGGGCGTCATGAGCAAGGCCGGTGTCCCAGCGGAGCGTGCCCGCGTATTGACGGACGCCTCGCAGCAAGCGCTGCGGTCGCCCGAACTGATCAAGGCGCTTGAGCTCTCCGGCGTGCAGCCGATGAAGCCACAGACCCTTGCGGCGTCCGCGAAGTTCTACGTCGACGAGACCGAGAGGCTTAGGAAGATGGCCGCCTCGATCAAGCTGACGCCCCAGTAGTTCCAACCCAAAGCGGGCATCCAGGATGGGCAGAGACTGATATCCACTAGACGCCAGGCATGACCGGAGAATGCCCTCAGCGCGTTTTCTCCAGCGCCTCATGTATCTGCTGGACAACGTGCGCCTCGATGTCCCCCTCATTTGCACCCGGCGAGAAAACTGCGCAGCACGCCGTGGCTTCACCAACGGCGCCACGATAGACCGCCACGACACTTCCGGGCCCACATCCGGTATGTCCAGCCACGATCAAGCCGCCTCCGATAGCGCCTCGCATAAGACCCAGAGCGTATCCTGGCGAAATCCAGGGACGCCCGGCGATCGGGCCACCCAGTACCCGTGTCGACTGCATATCCTGAAGCAAGTTGGCGGGAAGAAGCTCTCCGGCGAGCAGACGATCCAGAAGAAGAGCAGCCTGCGAAACGGGGCCGATCAGCAATCCGTGATAGACCCAGGCCGGATCGTAGTTCAACGAACTGTCGAGGTAATCCCGGTGTATATCTGTGCGCTCCGTTGCGAAACGAGCCGTCGAAATATCGAGAGGCACCAACACCTGCCGCCTGACGGCTTCTTCAAGCGGCTGGTCTGTCGCACGTTCGATAAGCCTTGCTACGAGCATGTAGCCAACATTCGAGTAGCGCCAGGCAGCTCCGGGGGTGTATCGAAGCCGGCGACCATCGAGACGGCGCATCATCTCGTCTGGCGACCATGCCGCTTCATGGTTTGCAATGGCAGCGTGGTACTCGGGAAGCTCGCCATAGTCTGCGAGTCCAGCCTCGTGCCGCAGGAGTTGGCGCAAGGTGAATGCGCTTTCAGGAAGTGAAGTATCCAGGTCGAGCAGTCTGTCTCGCACCAGTGTCAGAGCTGTCGCGGCCAATACTGTCTTAGTAAAACTCCACCATGGTACGGCGGGTTCAAATTGCCCGGGAGGTCTTGGTGATTGGCCGTTGGAGATGACGGAGATCAGCATTGAGCACTCAAGCGGTAGTGGCTGGATGGTGGTAAAGCGTGGAGCAGGCAAGATACACCATCAACCGGTAGCGCCGTCCGCAATGACTGCTCAAACTACGACCTTGACGAAGGAATAGAGGTGATGGAGACGAATGGCAGAGTTCTATTCGCAGAGAGCCCTCTCCATGTCGAGCTGCGCCAACGGTCCGACCGCTATCGCGATTTTTCCCTGTAGGCCGTTGCCGGAACTTTCGAGTCGGGCGTGGGCGAGGGGGATGTCGGCGAGGGAATAGACTGCGCCTAATCGGCGTCGATCATGATCCGACGGACCGTCTGCGTCGCCAATTCGGGTGCCGTTGCGCTCGCGTAGCTTCTCGGCCGCCAAAGTCGGCCCGAAGTCCGCGTAGCTGTCGCGGATCAGGCCGCGCACGCGGGATTCCAGACCAGGAGGAAGCTGACGACTGCTGCTGCGTCCACGCTTGCGAGAACCCAACCCACAGGGCCCGTCCTCGCGATATCGGAGCGCCAGCCGTTCGATCTGTCGCCGCGACAGGCCAAGCTTCTCGGCCGCGCGCCATATCGGCAGGCCTTGTTCGACCACGGCCTGAATCACCTTGAATCGGTCGAGTTCGCGCATCGTCATCGTGATGGACTCGGGCATCGGCATGGCGGCCTCCGACTCCAAACTCAGGCGCTACCAGTATAAGTCCGTTTAGAGGACATTCTGATTTGGCTGGAAGCGGACATTCTGGTTTAGCCTCTACAATCGTTCAGATGCATAATCTATCTTATGTTAAATACAATTCGTACTCCGTTGCCTCCAACCATCCCGATCAACACTCTCTTACAGCGCAAGGGTCACCACGCGCAGCGTCGTGTCGTCGGGACACGGTACGTCGGCAAATCCTAAGCGGTGAGCCAATCGCCGCATCGCGGTGTTCGATGACAGGACATAGCCTTCCATGGATCGGTAACCGCGGCGGCGAGCGGTGTCGATTAGCGTGCTCAGCAGTCGGCTGGCAAGGCCAAGCCCATGCCAGTCATCGACGATCGTGACCGCAAACTCGCAGGTATCGTTGCCGGGCGCCGCGGCATAGCGCACGCCCCCCACAATAGACGGGCCCTTGCCTTTGGTGGCTACTGCCACCAGGGCAAGCTCGCACTCCGGCGACGGATGCGTTGCGTGCTCGAGCATGGCTTCGGGTAGCTGTTGCATGGCGGCCATGAATCTCGTGTAACGCGCGTCGGCGGAAAGTCTGTCGAACGCCGCCAGCAGGCCAGCCCTGTCGTCTTCGGCAATCTCCCGAACCAGCACCTCCCGTCCATCGCGCAGCAACACGCTGAACGGCACGAATGTTGTTGTGTCAGGCTTGTCTTGCATGGCAACCGTGTCGTTAGGGAAAAGACGAGTTCGATGCATTCGCCTCGTCGCATTTCATACTAGGTGACCCGGTGCAGTTCGCCGAAGTCGGCGTCGGACCACCGGACACGGCATCCGGGCCCTCAGGTTTTCCCGGACTATCCCGAAAAGCAAAATGCATGTCCCGAACGGTCAAACCGTACGCAACTGATTCTAGATACTTGCTTCCGTTGCGACCGGACGTTGGCAAGCGCCATGGAAGGACGCGTCAGCGCCTCGGCTCAAGTGGCCGGGAGTCGTCAAAGTGATCCTTCTGAGGTATTCATGCTCGAACAACGTTCCACATTTCCGACCATGGCAGCAGATCCAGTCAGGCCAGTCGGACTCCACTACTACTCGTGGGTAGTGTTCGCGCTGGGCTTTGGTCTGCTGCTGTCAGACTACATGTCGCGCCAGGTGCTCAATGCCGTATTTCCGCTACTGAAGCAGGAATGGGCGCTGACCGATACGGAACTCGGCGCGCTCGGCGGCATTGTTGCGCTGATGGTGGGGATCCTGACATTGCCACTGTCTGTCCTCGCGGACCGCTGGGGCCGGGTCAAGAGCCTCATGCTGATGGCCGGCTTGTGGAGCCTCGCTACGCTCGGCTGTGCCGTGGCGACGAACTTCGGCGAAATGTTCATCGCCCGACTGTGCGTGGGCGTCGGCGAAGCCGCCTATGGCAGCGTGGGCATTGCCATGGTGCTGTCGGTATTTCCCCGCCGCTTGCGCTCCAGCCTGAGCGCCGCGTTCATTGCCGGCGGCCCGTTCGGATCGGTGCTGGGAATGGCCCTGGGCGGCACCCTCGCCGCTCATCTCGGGTGGCGCTGGGCGTTCGCCGCGATGGCCATCTTCGGCCTGATACTCGTAGCAGTGTTTCGCTTCGTGGTGACGGAACCGCGCCTGAAGGCGCAGCGCGCGCGGATTGGCGAGGACAAGGGCGACGCGGGAGCACCCAAACGCCTGGCTTTGCGGCCCCTGGTATCCGCCCTGTTCTCGGCCCCTTCGATTCTTTGTACCTATGTCGGCAGCGCCATGCAGTTGCTGGTCACGGGCGCCCTGCTTGCGTGGATGCCGAGCTACCTGTCACGCTACTACGGCATGGCGACGGACCGTGCAGGCCTGACAGCCGCAGGCTTCGTGCTGGCGGCCGGCGCAGGCATGATTGCCTGCGGTGCGCTGACCGACTGGGCCGCCCGCAATGCCCCGACCCGCAAGTGGCTGATGGCCATTGCCTACAGCACCACCAGCTGCGTGCTGCTCGTGGCGGCCTTCCACACGCCGGCGGGCACGACGCAAATGGTCCTGATCTTTGCCGGCATGCTACTGGTCGGCGGTACGGCCGGACCGGCGAGCGCCGTGGTGGCCAACCTCACGCATCCCAGCATTCACGCGACGGCCTTCGCCACGCTCACGCTCGCCAACAACCTGCTGGGCCTGGCGCCCGGTCCCTTTGTGACGGGACTGCTCGCCGACAGAATCGGTTTGCTTGGCGCCCTGCAGATCATTCCGCTGGCCGGCCTGTGCGCCACATTGTGTTTCGCGATCGGGCGCAAGTACTACGCCGCCGACCTGCGTCGCATCGAGACCGAGCGCGCCTCGCAGGCACAGACCTGACCGCCCTCCCCAACTCTCCTATGATGAGTGCCATGGGAGGGTCCGACGTCGCATCTCCATGCAAGATGATGGGAGGAGACCGGGGTGAAACTGAAGAACATCGCCATCGCATCGCTGCCCCTGTGTTCTGGGGCGGCATTTGCGCAGTCTAGCGTCACGCTCTACGGTGTGGCGGATGTGAACGTCGAGTATGTCAATCACCTGGGCGTTGTACCTACGGCGTTCAATCAGTTCAATCGCGGGCCATCCCATGACGTCGCCCGTATGACCTCGGGCGGACTGGCCGGGTCGCGTTGGGGCCTGCGTGGTGTTGAAGACCTCGGTAGTGGCTTGAAATCCATCTTTGTCCTGGAAAGCGGCTTCAATCTGGAGACCGGCACCTCGCAGCAAAGTGGCCGCCTGTTCGGCCGCCAGGCGTTGGTGGGCCTGCAGAGTTCTTATGGCCAGGTCAGTTTTGGCCGCCAGTACACCTCGATGTTCGAGATGCTCGCGAATTACTCGCCGACCGCCTATGCCACGCAGTACGAGCCCATCATCCTGCAATCGGGCCCGAATTTCCGCGAAGACAACACCATCAAGTACAGCGGCCAGTTTGGCCCGGTGAAGGCAATTGCACACTGGTCCTTTGGCGTCGGGGTGGCCCTGCCCGCGACGGTCGGCATCGCGACGCCGATTGGTGGCAATGGCGAGGTGCCTGGCCAGTTTCGGCGCGACTCCGCCTACGGGGCTGCCGTGGCGTATGAAGCGGGTCCGATTGGCCTCACCATCGGCTACGACCAGTGGAATCCGACCATCGATACGAGCAGTGGCACCGTCAGGAAGGCCGTGGTCGGCGCCAGCTACGCCTACGGCCCGGCCAGGATCATGGGCGGTTATCGCTGGGGTCGAAACACGAATGCGGCGGACGTTATGTTTCAGCGTGACGATTTCTACTGGATCGGTGCGATCTACCAGGTCTCCCCTGCCGTGGGCCTCACGCTCGAATACAACTACGACAACGTGAAGAGTCTGTACGGCAACACGCAAGTGGCCAACCCATGGCAGATCGCCTTCGTCGCGAACTACGCGTTCTCGAAGCGTACCGATGTCTATGTGACCACGGCGTTCGCAAGGAACGCCGGCCTGATGCTCGAATCGCTGGCAACCGTCTACGCCAACAGCCTGTCGCTGGGCAACAGCTATGCCCTTGGCAACGGGCAGAGCACGATGATCGGTGCAGCCGTAGGCCTGCGTCACAAATTCTGACTAAAGCGAATCTGACAAAGGTGGCCTCCCGGATTCCGGGGGGGGCCACTGCGTCAGGCCTGAGGCTGACGCAGGAAACGCAGCACCACCGTTGCTGCTTCGCTGACGCGAGTCAGGAGAAAGAGGTGTCCATCGTCGAAGATGTGGAGCGCTGCATGTCGAATGCGCGAAGCGAGGATCCTGGCATTGACCATGGGCACGATGGGATCGTCGGAGCCGTGCATGACCAGCGTGGGCTGGCCCAGAGCGCCGAGCCACAACAGGCTGCTCCATCCCCATGCCGCCAGCAACTGGTACACATAGCCGCGGCCGCGCGGCGGATGCATATGCCGGCCGTGCGCTTCCAGCAATCCGGGATCGTCGCGGAAGGCACCGCCATAGATATCGGCGCCCACGCGCCGCAGGTAGTCCGGGTCGTTATAGCGGCGCGCGCCGATCATCTTCGAGAGGACCGACACGCTACCCGGCACCATGATCACGCCGGGCGACGTTGCCGCCAGCACAAGGCGCCGGCAGCGCATCGGGTAGAGATGCGCGAACTCCTGCGCGAGCGCCCCGCCCCAGGAAACGCCGAGCACGTCGACCTGCCCTTCATAGCCGAGATGGCCAAGCAGTTTGTCGGCGAGCACGCACAGGTTGGACAGACGATAGGGAAGCAGCGGCGCGGGAGAACCGCCAGCGCCGGGGACATCGAAGATGATCACTTCGACACCCTCGAGCGCATCGACGAACGGTTCGACGAGTTCGAGATTGGCGCCGATACCGTTGAACATGAGGAGCGGCGGCCCCGCATCGTTGCCGGGCCGGATGCCGACCCGCAGCACCTGTCCATCCAGGTCTACGGTCCGGATTGCCATCTTGTGGCCAGATTCAACGCTGGCACCGTTTATTGTCATCAAGTCGTCCTGGATGCATTGCCCTGAAGCGGGCGGGACGGCACGGCCCGGGGAGGCCGTGCCGCGGGGGTTACGGCTTGGGGCGCAGGATGCTCTTCACTTCTTCCACGTTCTCCGCGAAACGCTTGCCGACCACGGCAAAGCTGTCGGCTTGCGTCTTGTACACGGTGTCGGTCAGGCCGCGCAGACCGGTCACGGCCTTGTTCAGGCTGAGCGGCAGCAGGTCGGTCACGCGCACAGCCGAAGCCTTGGCGTCATCGCCCTGCTTCGGCGTGCCGAGCGACTGCAGATCGGCTGCGGTGCCACTCAGGTACTCGGCCTGCAGACGGACCAGCGATTGCAGGCCGCTCAGCAGCGCGAGATTGACGCCGGCCAGCGCCTCGATGTCCTTGCGACGGGACTCCAGGATCGCCACCGGGTCAAGGCGGTTGTGTTTGACGAAGTCAAACAGCTTCTTGTGCGGGGCGAACGCGCCCGCGGTGTTGGTCGATTCCATCTTCATGGTCTCCATTCAGGTTGCGTTGAAAAACTGGGAACACTGCGACATGGCCGGGCGTCAGGCTTCGATCACGTAGCGTCCGGGGGCTTCGCCGCACGGTGCGTGGCGTGCGTTGCCAGGCGCCAAGGGTGCGTTGCGCTTCGGGCCGGACCGCTGCTTCAGCCACTGGCTCCAGTGGTTCCACCACGAATCGGACGTGGCCTCGGCGCCGTCCAGCCAGGCTTGCGGGTCGGACGTATCGTCGCCGTTCACGAAGAACTTCGCCTTCGCGTTGCCGGGCGGGTTGATCAGGCTTTGAATGTGGCCGCTGGAGCTCAGGACGAATTCGGTCTGTCCGCCAAAGGCACGTGCGGCGCGGTACACGCCCTGCCACGGGGTGATATGGTCGGTGACGCCGGCCAACACGAACTTGTCGCAGGCGACCTTCGACAGATCGATGGGCTCGCCCAGCACCGTCAGCGCGCCGGGGGTGGCAAGCAGGTTGTCCGAGAGGATGTCGAGCAACTGGCAATGGAATCCTGCGGGCAGCCGCGTCGTGTCGTTATTCCAGTACAGGACATCAAACGCCGGCGGCGCCTTGCCAAGCAGGTAGTTGTTGACCCAGTAGTTCCACACCAGATCATTGGGCCGCATCCATGCGAATACCCGGCCCAGTTCCTCGCCGTCGAGCACACCCCTCGCCTGGCTGCTTTGCCGCGCGGTGGTAACGGCCTCCGGCGTGGCGAACAGGCCTAGCTGAGACTGCTCGTCCAGGCCGAAGACGGACACCATCAGCGTGGCGGCATGCACCAGTTTCTCGCCACGGCTTGCGCAATAGCCCATCAGCGCCGCCATTGTCATCGCGCCGGCGCAAGCGCCATGCAGGTTCACATCATCACTGCCGGTGATATCGCGGATGGCATGGATCGCTTCGATCAGCGCCGCCACGTAGGTGTCGAGATTCCACTCGCGCTGCGCGGCAGTCGGATTGCGCCAGCTCACCATGAACACCTGGAATTCCTGCCCCACCAGGTACTCGACGATGCTCTTGCCCGAAGCGAGGTCGAACACATAGAACTTGTTGACCTGGGGCGGCACGATAAGCTGCGGGCGAGCGTGGACTTTGGCCGTGACGGGCGTGTACTGGATCAGTTCGAGTATGTCATTGCGGAAAACCACCGTTCCCGGTGTCTTGGCCAGATCCTTGCCAACACGAAACGCGCCCTTGTCGACCTGGGAAGGCATGCCCTGATTGGTCAGGGCATCGGTCAGCAGGTTGGTCATCCCGGAGAGCAGGCTGAGACCGCCCGATTCGAACGTCTCCCTGAGCGCCGCCGGGTTGCCTAACAGCATATTGGTCGGCGCCAGCGCGTCGAAAACGAGTGATGTGAAGAACTGCGCGCGCTCCTTGCTGCGTGCATCCATGACAGAGCGGCTGACAAAGCCGGCCGCGGCATCCCGCCACGCAAGGTAGCCCTGCAGCGGCATGCGGAACAGCGGGTTGTCATGCCACTCCCTGTCCGCAAAGCGACGGTCGCGGGCTGGCGGGGCACTGGCCGTGCCGGCGAGCACGCGCAGCAGGTCATGCGCCAGTTGCGTCTGCTGTTCCAGCAGCAGCGCGGGCTCCTGAACGCATTGCGTGCCGATCTGGTGGGCGGTGGAAGCCAGATCCTCCGGGCGCAGGCCCACAAAGGGATTGGGGACGGCGGCGATGGCGCCACCGCTGTCGGGCAAGGCCGGCCGATTGGCCTTGGTTGGCTTGCCGGCCTTGCCTGTACGTTGCTTCGTCATTTCCATGGTTTCTCTCCTCAGGCCACCAGCAATGCCAGCGACTCGGCGACCAGAGCCGGCCGGGTCTGGCCCTCGATCTCCATGGTGTTCTCCGTCCTCAGCATGATGCGGCCTTCGCCTTTGTCCTCTGCCGCGAGCAGCTTCACACGATTGCGCACCCGGGCGCCGGCCCTCACCGGCGTCAGGAAGCGCGTTTTCTCCAGCCCGCAGTTCACGGCCGCTTTCGCATCGATCGGGACGATGCCCATGCGGGTCAGCTGGCCGCCCAGCAGGGAAAGCGTGAGGAAACCGTGCGCGACGGTGCCGCCAAACGGGCTTTCGCGACCCGCCCGGTCCACGTCCACGTGGATCCACTGGTGGTCGTCCGTGCAGTCTGCAAATGCATCGATGCGCGCCTGATCGATCTCGACCCATTCCGATACGCCCAACTCCTGGCCGACGAACGCGCCAAGCGTCGCCATGCTGTAACCGTCGATTTTCATGCTGCTGTCCTTCAATGTGTCTGGGTCTGGTCTGACTGCGTCAGAACTGCGCGTCGTTCAAGGCAAGGAATCCGTCCGTGCCGGCGACACTGGTGATCGCCGCTTCCATGGCCGGCGCGCGCACCAGGATATGGTTGGCAAAGAACGCCGCGGTGGCGATCTTGGCGCCGTAGAAGGCCTCGTCCTCGTGATGCTTCTCGATGGCAACGATGAGCGCCCGCGCCATCTGCCATCCGGTCAGCACAATGCCAGCCAGCTTCAGGTAGGCCACGCTGGCACCGAACACGGCGTTGGCATCGGTACGCGTTTTCGCGACGACGAACTCGATGACGTTCGCCAGTGCGGTGTGCGCCGCGCTCAGACGCTTGTACATTGCGCTGCATGCCGCATTGGCGCCACGTTCCGCGAGCGCGACAAGCGTGTCGTCGATCTGCGCGAGGATGGCCCGTGCGGTGGCGCCGCCGTCGCGCACGGTCTTGCGGCCAATCAGATCGTTGGCCTGGATGGCGGTGGTGCCTTCATAGATCGGCAGGATGCGCGCATCGCGGTAGTGTTGCGCCGCACCCGTTTCCTCGATAAAGCCCATGCCGCCGTGCACCTGCACGCCGAGGCTGGTGACCTCCAGCGACATCTCCGTGCTCCATCCCTTGATGACGGGCACGAGGTATTCGTAGACCGCGGCATGTTGCGCGCGCGTCTCGGGATCGGCAGCGGCGTGCGCGATGTCCGAGTAGCCGGCCGCCACCAGCGCGAGCGCCCGTGCGCCTTCGGTCAGCGCCCGCATTTCGGTCAGCATGCGGCGAACGTCGGGGTGCCGGATGATCGGGACGGGTTCCTTTGCCGTGCCGTCCACCGGGCGGCTCTGCACGCGATCCTTCGCGTAGGCGACGGCCTGCTGGTATGCGCGATCCGAAATCGCGATGCCCTGCACGCCCACGCCAAAGCGCGCCGAATTCATCATGACGAACATGTATTCCAGGCCGCGGTTCTCTTCCCCGATCAGGTAGCCGGTGGCGCCGCCGTGATCGCCGAACTGAAGCACGGCGGTCGGGCTGGCCTTGATGCCGAGCTTGTGCTCGATCGACACGCACTGGACATCGTTGCGCGCCCCCAGCGAGCCGTCATCGTTGACGAGGAACTTCGGCACCAGGAACAGCGAGATGCCCTTCACGCCTTCGGGTGCGTCCGGCGTGCGTGCCAGCACCAGATGCACGATGTTCTCGGCCATGTCGTGCTCGCCGTACGTGATGAAGATCTTGGTGCCCGATACCTTGTAGGCGCCGTCCGCCTGACGCACGGCACGCGAGCGCACCAGCGCGAGGTCGGAGCCGGCCTGCGGCTCGGTGAGGTTCATCGTCCCGGTCCATTCGCCTGCGATCAGGCGCGGCAGGTAGCGCTGCTGCAGTTCGTCGGAGCCCGCCGTGAGCAGTGCCTCGATGGCGCCGTCGGTCAGCAGCGGACACAGCGCGAAGGACATGTTTGCCGCGTTCATCATCTCGATGCATGGCGTGGCGACCAGCTTGGGCAATCCCTGTCCGCCGAATTCGGTCGGATGGACTACGCCTTGCCAGCCGCCTTCGCCGAACTGGCGAAACGCCTCCTTGAAGCCGGCCGTGGTCCGCACTTCACCGTCGTGCCAACTGCTCGGGGCCCTGTCCCCTGCCACGTTCAGCGGCGCCAGGACCTCGCCGTGGAATTTCGCGGCCTCATCGAGAACCGCCTCGACCGTCTCCGGGGTGGCGTCCTCGAAACCGGGAAGCGTGGCAATCTTTGTCAGTCCGGCCAGATCCCGGATAACAAACAGCATGTCCTTGGTGGGTGCGCTATAGCTCATCTCGTGCCTCTTTATCTTGAGATGCAGCGCCCGCGGCTCGGTGGCCTGCTGCGCTGCGACATTGACGGAGTGATCGTAATGTCCGGCAGCGCAAAGCCGATTACCCGAACTGGCCCATTCGCTGACAAATCGTGCCGCTTTCAGCCTCGAAGCCGCGCACGCACCCGGCAGACGGCGTGAGCGTTGCCTGAAGTGGCAGGATTTGTTAGTCGACGGCCAGGATTGACAGTCCGCACCGATCGACGCCAGCCGGCGCCGATCGACGGATCAGAGTGGGCGACGGTAGGCGTTGGGGGTGCTGCCCGTCCAGTGCCGGAACGCCCGATGGAAGGCGGTGGGATTGTCGAAGCCTACGTCGTAGGCAATCGCGGCAATGGGATCTTCGGAACGCGTCAGGCGCTGGATGGCAAGATCGCGCCGCACCTCGTCCTTGATGGCCTGGAACGTCGTGCCTTCGGCCGACAGACGCCGGCACAAGGTGCGCACGGAGTGGTGAAGTGCCTGCGCGACCGCATCGATGGTCGGCGACGCAGGCAGGCATTCGGCAAGGTGCTGGCGCACGCGGTGGCAGGTCAACTGCTCGGCGAAGGCGACGAATATCCAGTCTTCAGGCGCGCGTGCAAGAAATGTTTCGAGGTCCGGCTTGCGTTGCCTGACCGGCAAGTCAAGGTAGGCCGCATCGAAACTGATCTGCGTGCGCGCGCAGTCAAAGCGGACCGGGCCTGGAAACAGATAGAGATGATCGCTGCTCTGCGGCGGGTGCGGAAAGGCGAACTCGGCACCATTCAGCACGATTCTATGGCGGATGAGCCACGAGGCCATCCCGTGCACCAGCTTCAGCATCAGTTCGCAGCCCAGCACGCTCACGCCTGGGCCATCCGGGTTCGCCACCAGCTCGACATACCCCTCCCCACCCTCACGCCGTAACGTCAGACGAAATTCATCAAGGATCAGGTGGAAGAACTGGCCAAAACGATGCAGGGCTACCTCCAGCCTTGGCGCGTCTAGCAGGCTGAGACCCAGGAACTTCAGCACGCCATTGCGCAGCGGACGGCTGAAGATGCCAGGCATTTCATCATCAAGCTCCATCGCCAGCAGCCGATAGAGCGTGGCGAACTGTTCCTGGGTGACCCGCGCGGCGGGTTGTTGCAGCAGTTCATGCGCAATACCCGAGCGTTCGGCAAGCCGCGCGATAGCAGCCGGATCCGCGCCCGACAGGAAGCCGTTGACGACGGATATCGGGACGGTAGCGGACAGGCCTGTCAAGTGAGGGAGCCGGCAGTGTCACATCCGCAGGATCCCAGGTCCGGGTGGGAGCCCCGCCCGCCTGCCGCCACCCAATCGATCTTCGCGCGTACGAAGCGGATCATCGAGTCCAGTTCCGCCGCCTTCGCTTCGAGTCCGGCAAGTTGTCCCTTCAGGATTTCGGTCCTGCGATCCGGAGAGAAGCCGGTTTCTCGGCGCTCGGTATCCAGGGCGGCGATTTCCTTGAGCGATAGGCCGAGGGACTGCCCCACCCGGACCACCTCGGCGGCCCGGCGATCCTCGTCGGTGAAAAGCTGATAGGGACGTCGCCCTCCCTTGCCGCTTGTTGTCGGCCGGAAAAGCCCGAGCCGTACGTAGAAGCGCACCGTCTCCCGCGACAGTCCCGTGATGTGGGAAAACTCCGAAATCATCATGATCGGTCTATTGACTATGTAGTGCAGTACACACTTAGAGTGTACGCATCTTCAACGACCTGTGGAAAAACATATGTCAAACGGCTCGCTTGGTTGGAAATCGACAGCAAACGATGTGCTGGCCGGGATCGACCTCAAGGGGAAACGGGTGCTGGTCACGGGTGTCTCCGCTGGGCTGGGCGTCGAGACTGCGCGATCCCTCGTGGCGCACGGCGCTGAAGTGGTGGGTGCGGCACGAGATCTGAGGAAGGCCGAGGCGGCGACTACCGACGTTCGCGCGGCGGCCAGCGGCGGCAATGGGCAATTCGAAATCGTGGAGATGGACCTGGCTTCCCTTTCGAGCGTCCGGCGCTGCGCCGATACGCTCCTTGCAGCAGGAAAACCTTTCGATCTGGTCATTGCCAATGCGGGAGTGATGGCAACGCCGTTTGGACGCACCGTAGACGGCTTCGAGATGCAGTTCGGCACGAACCACCTTGGCCATTTCGCATTGGTCAACCGGATCGCAACGCTCATGCCGGCTGGCGCGCGACTGGTCATGCTCGCGTCCTCGTCGCATCGGGTCGCAGACGTCGATCTGGAGGATCCGAACTTTGAACACAAGCCCTATTCCGAAGGACTAGCCTATTCGCAGTCCAAGACCGCCAACGTCCTGTTCGCCGTCGAATTCGATCGACGCAACAAGGCGCGCGGCGTGCGCGCGACGGCGGTCCACCCCGGCACCATCCAGACAGAGCTGGGGCGTTACGTAGATCCGGTCATGATCCAAGAACGAATTGAGGCGCTGAACGCCCAACTGGCGGCCGAAGGTAAGGCGACCATCCGCTGGAAGAGCATTCCTCAGGGAGCGGCGACTTCGGTCTGGGCTGGCGTCGTCGCATCCGCAGACGACATCGGGGGACGTTATTGCGAGAATTGCCATGTCGTCGAGCCTTCCTCGGACGGCAGTTTCGTGGACGGCGCCAGCCCCCATGCCTTCAATCCGCAAACAGCCAAGGCGCTCTGGGCTAAAAGCGAAGAACTGGTGGGCGAAAGAATCGGGTAAAGCTTGCTACGGTGGCAGGTCCGATTAACGCCGTTTGGCAGCAGCGGCCTTCACGTCCAGGCGGACGATCCAAGCCACGACAATCACCATTGCGACGATGATTGCGTTCGATAGCGCGCCGCCCGCCTCGGCGCGGAGTGCGCCCATCAGCCAGCCGCCGCAAATCAGGACAACCAGCACCTTGACGATGGTGAGGCCGTAGGAGCGGATCAGGTTCGCTATGTAGTCGATCATGGTTAGGTTCCGGTTGCGAGCGCCGGGCTGCTCCGCCAGCGCCCTACAGGTAAGGCGCTGGCATTATGGGGCTCAGGCCTTGCCTACTCAAGGGCCACCCGTTAACGATGCATGCACAATTTTGCGCTTGCGCACGCGGACGGCCCCCGCAGGCGGTACCATGCCCGCTCCCACCCCCTAATTGGAACCCCCAATGCAAGTACTGGTTGACGCAGACGCCTGCCCGGTTGTCGTCAAGGAAATGCTGTATCGAGCCGCGCAGCGTGTCGAAGTGTGCGTCACGCTGGTGGCAAACCAGTACATGCGCACGCCGCCGTCCCGTTTTATCAAGACGATCCAGGTGCCGGCGGGGTTCGATGCCGCCGACAACCGTATCGTTGAACTGGCCTGCAGCGGTGACCTCGTGATTACGGCGGATATCCCTCTGGCCGCCGCGGCTTTGGACAAGGGCGCTCACGTGCTCGACCCTCGGGGAAGCTGGTTCAGTCGCGAGAATATCCAGGAGCGACTGACAATGCGCGATGTGATGGATCAGCTCCGCGCCTCAGGCATCGATACCGGCGGGCCGGCACCGTACTCGGCACAGGACAGCAAGGCGTTCGCTGGCCAGCTCGATCGATTCCTGGCACGCCAGGTGCCATCGGGCGGGGGCGCCCGGAACCCTTAGGCGAGCCACCTCCCCTGTTACTGGCTTCCCGACGTTACCGTCGCGCCCAACTATGGCGCGGGCAGCCGCGCGCAGAGCCGCGCCGCGCCGACCGATCCCGCCACCGCGAGCAGGACCGCCGGCACCAGCGCTTGGGGCAAACCGGTGAACTCCGCCACCAGAACGATGGCCGTCAGGGGCATGCGCATCGACGTAGCGAGGAATGCCGCCCCGCCGACAATCGCGCAGGCGCTTGCCGAAACGCCGGGCAAGGCGGCATTCCACAGCGCGCTGCACGCAATCGCAAGCAGCGCTCCGCACGCAAGCCCGGGCGTCAACAGGCCGCCGATGGCCCCCGCGCGCAACGATGCGCAGATGACGATCACCTTGAGTGCGAGCAGCGTGCAGGCCATGCCCAGCGCCATCTCGCCCTGGAATCCGAGCTGCGCCGGGCCCTTGCCGTTGCCCAGCAATTCCGGAAAACGCATGCTCAGGAGCCCCAGCGCCGTAAAGCTCAGCATGCAGAGCACGGGCAGCCAGACGCCGCGCGGCGCGTGGGCGCGGGCAGTGGCAGTCGCCCGCCTGAATGCAAAGCCGGCGACACCGAAGATCGGCCCGAACAGGAGCGCCCACACCGTGAGCCAATGGTTGAGCGATAGCGTAGGAACAGCGTATTGCACGCCCGAACCGAGCCCGAGGGACGCGATGAGCGCCGCCAGCGCGGACATAAACAGCGCCAAGGCCGCCGCGCTCGGGTTAAACGTGCCGAGCAGGACTTCGAGGGTGAAGACCGCGCCGGCCAGCGGCACGCCGTAGACCGCAGCCAGCCCGGCTCCTGCGCCGGCGGCCACGATCCAGGTCCGTTGTTCCGCCGGTAGCGCGAAGACCGCAGCGAGGCGCGAGGCAATCAGTGCGCCGATCTCGCGCGGCGCCACTTCGCGGCCCAGCGGAGAACCCATGGCAACGGTGAAGATCTGAAGCAGCGCGTGGACAATGGTCGACCCGGGCGGCATGGGCGCGCCTTCGTCGACAGCACGTTTGATGCTGACCAGCGGACGTCCATAGCGATAGAGGGCGAACCAGCCGACGCCCGCCACAACGCCCGCGCCCATCGCCACCGCCAGCCTCCGGAGCGGCGTGGCGCTCTCCACGCCGGCCAGGAAGCTTTCGCTACTCACCACGTGAGAAAGGCTGTAGTGATAGGCCAGATGCTGGATCGCATGGAGTAGCAACGCCAGTGCCATCCCGCCCAGGCCTGCACCTACTGCCGTGAGCGTGGCAGCGAGGAGCAGGCGCCCTATCGCGGCGGTGTCGCGCACTACCGTGCGGTGCCTGTCGTCATCGATGCCAGCACGCCGTCACGCCGGATCATGCCGTGGTACAGCGCGGCCGCGATGTGAAGCAAGAGGACGGCGAGCAGCAAGAACGCGCCTACAGTGTGTGTCTCCCGCAAGAACGCATAGAGATGAGCGCTGTGCGGCAAGATGGGCGGCAGTTGCACCGCGCCGGCCAGCACCACCGGATAGCCGCCCGCCGAGAGCATGCCCCATCCGATCAAGGGCATGGCGAGCATCAAGCCGTACAGCACCACATGCGATGTCTTGGCCGCCACGCGCTGCAGCCGGGGCATCGACTGCGGCAATACCGGCGGCCGGCTCAACAGCCGGTTGCAGACACGAATCAGCGCCAGCAACAGGATGCCGATGCCAATCGCCTTGTGCAGCGACAACAGCGCCAGATACCGCGACGACACCGTCGCCACCATGCCAATCCCGATGAACAGCATCGCAAGGATGAGCACCGCCATCGCCCAGTGCAGGATGCGGGAAGGCAGCGAGAAATCACGGACACTGGATTTCATGATCGACCTCCTGCCTGGATTTCGGCTTCGGTGACGGCACTGGGTGGCTTGGCGGCGCGCTCGCGTTGCCGCAGCGTGAACGATTTCGCGTACGCAGCCGAGCGGGCGCTCGGGATTGCATCCGCCGACGTGCGCATGCCGGCGGGCAGCACGGTCGGATCGAAATTGATGTCAGTGCAGGTGCCGCGCTCTTCCGCCGTCAGGTGGTCGAGCGTCACGGTGCCCACCTCCACGCGCGTTCGGTCGTCGGGCCACGGAACGTTGGGACTGACCGGATCGGTGGGGTGGCCAATGGTGACCACCATCTTCCACTGCAATGGCTGTTGGGCGGCATCGGCAATCAGGCCATCGAAGAGGTAGTTGGGATCGTTGTGCGATGGGGGACCGGCCGGCGCGAACGCTCGCACAGGAACGGCGGACCACCGCACCGGTATGGCGACGCCTGCCTTGTTGACGAACAGGAAGGTGTCGAGTCCGTTGTAGGTGTCGTTTGCAAAGCCAGAAGACACCGCACGCTTGCTCACGATGGCGATGGCTGACCCGAACTCTGGATGCGTCGCGGCGAACGCCTTCATCTTCTCGGGGTCTGGCTTGCCGGTCCGCTGATCGGGAACCGAAGCGATCATCTGATCGTAGAACGCCTGCACGTTGGCGAACGGGAAGACCGGAATGTCGATCATCGCGGTTCGCCATTCCTCTCCGCCCCGGGGGTTGAACTGCAGGGCGAGGCTGCGCACCAGGGTCGGCGCATCCGGGATGAAAGGCATGCCCCCCGCAAAGGCGAAGCGCCCGGTCACGGGCACGCGCCCCGGCGCCAGCACATCGGCCTTGCTGAACGCCGTGCCCGCGCCCGTGCTGTCGAACCATCCGGTTGCGCACAGCCCCTTGGCGTGGTTGCGCCGGAAGCCGATGTGCCTGCCGTTGACGGCCTCGAAGCCGTCAATCACCTTGCCCTGGGTCAATCTCCCGGGCGTCAGCCATCCGCCGGCATAGGCGAAACCGCCTGCAATGCAGAGGATGACTGCGCCGATGGTGCCCAGCCGGATTGCCACGGCGGCGGCGCCAAGCTTGCTGGAGTCTTCGTCCATATTCGGTCCTCGTTGTACCGGCCCCTAGGGCAGTGAAGACCAATACTTGTCGATACGCCAGTGGTGCCCGTTTGGCGCGGGCAACCTATTGTCCGATCTGCACACTGATGCGCGGGCAGGCGCCTCTTAATGCGCATCCGCCGACGGCGCCTTGGGGGCGGCCACCTTGCGCATCAGCGGCACCATCGCCGTGGCAATGGCGAAGCACACCAGAATCATCAGGTAGATGTCGCCAAAGGTCTGCGTCTGGGCCTCGCGCCAGGCCAGCCCCCATAGTTGCCGCAGTGCTGCCGTCTGCGCATCGAGGGCGTCGTGGCCGGCTGCCATGAACCGCTCGGCAACGCTCTGCAGCAGGTTGCCCATCGCCTCATTGCGGATGTTCAGATGCTCCGCCTCGCGCAGGAAGTGCATATTGCCGCGATCGTTGAGCACCGTGGCGCACGCCGCAATGCCGATGGCGCCGCCGAGGTTTCGCATCAGGTTGAATAGCCCCGACGCCAGCTTGAGCCGTTCCGGCGGCAGGCTGCCGAGCGTCAGCGTGACCGTCGGCGCCACCGCAAACTGCTGCGCCATGCCACGCAGCGCCTGCGGCAGCAGCAGCTCTGCCGATCCCCAGTCGTGCGTGATGGGCGCGAAGTACCACATCGAGATGCCGAACATCGCCAGCCCGAACATCATCAGCCAGCGCAGGTCCACCCGGTTCGCCAGGAAGGCATAGAGCGGGATCGACGCCATCTGGAACACGCCCGTGGAGAACACCGCCAGTCCGATATCGAGCGCGCTGAAGCCGCGCACGCGCCCCAGGAACAGCGGCGTCAGGTAGATGGTGGCGAAGATGCCAATGCCTGTGACGAAGGAGAAGAAGCAGCCGAGCGCGAAGTTGCGCTCCTTGAGCGCGCGCAGGTCCACCACCGGATTCGCATAGGTCAGCGAGCGCCAGATGAAGGCCACGCCCGCCAGACCGGAGATCCAGGCCGTGGCCAGGATCACGTCATCGCCGAACCAATCCCAGCGCGGCCCTTCTTCCAGCGTGTATTCGAGGCAACCCAGGAACAACGCCATCAGCCCCATGCCGAGGTAGTCCGCCCCGCGCACCAGCGACCAGTTGGGCCGGTCGACCTTGACCAGCAGCGGCACCGCCACGGTGACGAAGATGCCCGGCACCAGGTTGATGAAGAACAGCCAGTGCCAGGAGAAATGATCGGTGATCCAGCCGCCAACCGTCGGTCCCAACGTCGGCGCCAGCGAGGCCAGCGCGCCGACCGTGGCGGCGGCGATCACGCGCTGCGGCCCGCTGAAAAACGCGAAGGCCGTGGTGAACACCATCGGGATCATCGAGCCGCCCAGGAAGCCCTGCAGCGCGCGGAACGCGATCATGCTCTGGATGTCCCACGCCATGCCGCACAGCAGGCTGGTCACGGTGAAGCCGGCTGCGGAGGCGGCGAACAGCCAGCGCGTCGACATCACGCGCGAGAGCCAGCCCGACAGCGGAATGACGATGATCTCGGCGATCAGGTAGCTGGTTTGCACCCAGACGGTCTCGTCGGTCCCGGCGGAGAGCGCGCCGCCGATATCGCGCAGCGACGCGGAGACGATCTGGATGTCCAGCAAGGCGATGAACATGCCCACGCACATCGTGCCGAAGGCAAACACCTTGGCGGCGGTAGACATCTCGCCCGGAGGCGTCTCCGCCACGGCGCGCGGCGGGCTGGTCAGGCTGGCGGCCGTCATCACTGCACCTGCTTCGGCGGCAGCGTATTGACCTGCGCGATGACCGAGAGGCCCGGGCGCAGCACGCCAAGCCGCGCATCCTGCTCATCCAGTTGCACCCGCACGGGCACGCGCTGGACGATCTTGGTGAAGTTGCCGGTGGCGTTCTCCGGCGGCAATACGCTGAACTGCGCGCCGGTGGCGGGCGCCAGGCTTACCACGTGGCCATGGAAGACGCGGCCGGGCACCACGTCGGCCTCGATCTCCACCGGCATGCCGGGGCGCATATGCGCCAGCTGCCCCTCCTTGAAATTGGCGTCGACCCACAGCCCGCCCGCCGGCACGATGGCCAGCAACTGGCTGCCGGCGCCGGCAAAAGCGCCCACGCGGGCGCGCCGGTTGCCCACGGTGCCATCCACGGGCGCGCGCAGTTCCGTATAGCTCAGGTTCAGTTTGGCGATGTCCCGCTCGGCAATCGCCTGCGCCAGCGCGGCCTGCGCCTGCTGCTTCTGCGTGCCGATCACATCCAGTTGGCGCTGCGCGGCGAGCAGCGACGCACGCGCGCGCTCGCCATTGGCCTGCGCCTGCTTGTAGTCCGAATCCGCCTTTTGGGAGCTTTGGATCGAGACCGCCGCCTTGGCCACCAGGCTGGCGTAGCGGGCCTGGTCGTCGCGGGCGCGCACGGTGTCGGCGTTGGTCGACGCAATGCCAGCCTTGGCCTGCCCGATCACCGCCTCCTGCAAGCGCGCCGTCGCATCGAGGTTGGCCAGGAGTGCCTGCTGGGCCGCCACGGCGCCCTCGGCCTTGGCCAGCGCGGCGCGATAGTCGCGGTCGTCGATGCGCACCAGCAGGTCACCGGCGCGGACGGACTGGTTGTCGGTCACCGCCACTTCCGCGATATAGCCGCCCACCTTGGCGCCAATCACTGTGACATCGCCGCCGACGTAGGCATCGTCGGTGCTTTCCACGAACCGGGCGGATGTCCACCAGTGGTAGCTGTAGCCCACCCCGGCCAGCCCGGCCGCTACCAACAGGCCAGTCGCCAGCAGCCGCTTGGCGCTGACCTTGGATTTCGTCGCGGGAATGGAGTCGGCTCCGACCCGTTCAGTCAGCGCATCGCTGCTCATGGCACTTCCTCTCTGCATGCGGGGATTGCCCGCTGCCTGCGCAGCGGTGTTGATAAAAGGGGATGGATTCAGGGGATCGACTCAGGCCTCGGCCGAGCGCTCCAGCCGCTGGCGCAGGCGCTCGGTGGCGGCGGGGCCGGGCACGACGTGGAAATCGTGTCCGACGATGGGACGTCCGCTGGCGGCATCCACCAGCACCGGCTCGACGCGCTCGCCGGTCTGACGGTCCACCAGTTGCACGCTTTCGCCTTCGGGCGCGAGATGCCTGTTACCCCAGGCGAGCATCGCCAGCAGCACCTGGCGGAAGTCACGGCCGCGGTCCGTCAGGATGTATTCGAAGCGCGGCGGGCGCTCGCAGTATTGGCGGCGCTCCAGCATGCCCTCCTCCACCAGCGAGTTCAGGCGGCGGGTCAGCATGTTCGGGGCGATGTCCAGGTTCTGCTGGAACGCATCGAAGCGGGTGATGCCGTAGAACGCCTCGCGCAGGATCAGCACGCTCCAGCTGTCAGCGACCCGGGCAACCGTGCGGGCGATGGGGCACGGCGTCTCGCCAAGTGGCTTTTTCTGCATCTCCGGACTCCTTGAAATACACGTTGCTATCAATTTGAAAGTTAGTCTAGACTAGTCACTATCATCATGCAAGTTAGTTGATGCAATTCTCCCTAGTTGCTGTCGAAAGGTGTCCGCAATGCCGCTTCATTCGCCCCGCCCCACCCGCGCCGGTCTCCCGCGCCTTCTCTCTACCTTGATCGCCGCCGGCGTCGCCGCCACCCTCGCCGCCTGCGCAGCCGGCCCGGACTACCACGCGCCCGATGCGAATATGCCGGCGGCCTATCCGCATGCCGCGGCCCTGGCTGCCCGCGAAGCCACCCAGCCCGCACCGTCACTGGATAGCTGGTGGCTGGGCTTCGACGATCCCGCGCTCACGCGGGTCATCCAGCGCGCGCTGGAGCAGAACCTGGATCTGGCGGCGGCCATCGCCCGCGTGGATCAGGCCCGCGCCGCCGCGCGCCGGGCCGGTGCCGAATTGCTGCCGCAGGGGTCGTTCTCCGCCAGCGTCGGCAAGCAGCGCCAGTCTCTGGAAGGGCCGCAAGGCAGGCTGGGCAGAAACCTGCCGGGCTATGACCGCAACCAGACGCTGTACAGCACGGGCGTGGGGGCAAGCTGGGAGATCGATGTGGCCGGTGGCCTGCGCCGGGGCGCCGAGGCGGCCAGCGCGGAAGCCCAGGCCGCCGAAGCCGAGCATCTGGGCGTGCGCGTGCTGGTGGTGGCGGAAGCCGCCGATGCCTACTTCCGCGTGCGCGGCGCGCAGCAACGCATTGCCATCGCACAGGAACAGGTACGCACCAATGCCAGGCTGCTGGAGCTGGTGCAACTGCGCCTGGCCGATGGCATCGGCGCCGAGCGCGAACGGGCCCAGGCGGAAGCACAGCTCGCGCAGACCCGCGTCACCCTCCCGCCGTTGCAGATCGAACTGGAGACCCAGCTCAACCGCCTCGACGTGTTGATGGGCGCGCAGCCGGGCACCTACAGCGCCGAACTGACGACGCCCACCGAGCGTATGACCGTACCGCAGATCTCCGTGGCGCAAGGGCCGGCCAACCTGCTGCAACGCCGGCCGGACGTGATCGCGGCCGAACGCCGTTTGGCGGCATCGAACGCCCAGATCGGCGTTGCCACGGCGGAGTACTACCCAAAGGTGTCGATATCGGCCCTGCTCGGTTTCGAGAGCCTGACCGCCAGCAAGCTGTTCACCGCGTCGGCATTCCAGCCCGCCGCTATCGCCGGGCTGCGCTGGAGACTGTTCGATTTCGGCCGGGTGGACGCCGAAGTGGCACAGGCCAAGGGCGCCAACGCCGAGGCCCTGGCCAACTATCGCAAGTCCATGCTGCGCGCCACCGAGGACGTGGAGAACGCGATCATCGCGCTGACCCAGCTGGAGGTACAAAGCCGGGAACTGGCCGTGGAAGTGGCAGCCCACGCCCGCTCGCGCGGCGCCGCCGAGGAGGCCTACAAGGGCGGCGCGGTCAGCCTGTTCGAAGTCCTCGAAGAAGACCGCCTGCTATTGGCGGCGCGTGACCAGCAGGCCAGCGTGCGCGCCGACAACGCCCGCGCAGCCGTGGCGACGTTCCGCGCGCTGGGCGGCGGGTGGACGGAGTGAAAGCGCGGCCACGCTAGCCGCGTCAGCCCGGGCGCGCGGGGTCTGCCGGCAAATTCAGATAGTCATCCACTGCGCTGCCCACGGTGGGATGAAAGCGATCATTGCTGAAGACCTCGGTCAGTTCGAAGCGCCTGAGCTTGTCGCGGACCGGGTCCTTCATCTCGGCGAAATGCAGCGCGATGCCGTCCGCGCTCAGGGCGTGGCTCAGTTCGCGCAGCATGTCCGCCGAGGTGACGTCGACACTGGTGACCGGCTCGGCGGCCACCACCACGCGGCGCACCGGGGTGGGCGAGTCCGCCACCGCCTCGGTGAGCCGTTGCTGGAATTGCTCGGCATTGGCGAAGAACAGCGGCGCGTCCCAGCGAAACAGCACCAGCCCGTCGATGCGCGCCGCCTCGGGGTAGCGCTTCATGTCGTGATAGCCGCGCAGCCCGGGCACCCGGCCCAGCACCGCGAAGTGCGGCCGCCAGCCGTCCCACAGGAACTCGATCACGGCGACCACCACGGCGAGGCAGATGCCGGGAATCGCACCGAACACGGCCACGCCGGCAAAGCACAGCATCGACAGCCAGAACTCCCATTGCTGGATGCGAAAGATGCGCTGCAGGTCCTTGAACTCGAACAGCCCGATCGCTGCGGCGATGACCACGGCGGCCAGCGCGCTGGTGGGCAGGTAGCGCAGCAGGTTGGGCGCGAACATCAACAGCGCCGCCACGGCGACGGCGCCGACCACGCCGGTCAACTGCGTGCGTGCGCCGGCCGCCTCCGCCACCGGGGTGCGTGACGCGCTGCTGCTGATCGGAAAGCCCTGGAAAAAGCCCGCCGCCAGATTAGCGGCGCCGAGCGCCACCATCTCCTGATTCGGGTCCACGCGCATATGCGCGCGCGCCGCGAAGGTGCGCGACAGCACGCTGGTATCGGCAAACGCGATCAGCGCCACGGCGCAGCCGCCGAGCACGATCTTGACCAGATCCGCCTCGCTGAGCCACGGCACCGCAAACGCCGGCAGGCCCTGCGGAATTTCGCCGAGGATCTTCACGCCGCGGCTATCCAGATGGAACAAGGCGACCGCCAGCGTGGCCAGGATCACGGCGATCAGGATGCCGGGAACCCGCTCGAAGCGCTTGAGCAGCAGGATCACGACCAGGCTGGCCGCCCCCACCGCGAAGCTGTAGCCGTTGGTCTGGCCATCGGCAATCGCCCGGCCCAGCTCCCACAACTCGCGCAACGGCCCGGCATCCTCGATCTGGATGGCGAACAGTTTCGGCAGTTGGCTGACCAGCACGGTCAGCGCAATGCCATTCATATAGCCGTAGCGGATCGGCTTCGACAGCAGCTCGGTGATGAACCCAAGGCGCAGCAGCCCCAGCACGATGCAAAACAGGCCGGAAACGATGGCCATCAGGCTGGCTGTGGCGATGGCGCGCGCCGGATCGCCGGCGGAAGCGGTAATGACGACGGCCAGAATCGGCGCCGCCAGCGCGGAATCCGGCCCCAGCACCAGAATTCGGCTCGGGCCGAACAGCGCGTAGGCCAGCAAGGGGACGATCGTCGCGTACAGGCCATAGACGCCGGGCACGCCCGATGCCTCGGCATAGGCGATGCCCACCGGTACCAGCATCGTGGTCAGGACCAATCCGGCAGCGATGTCACGGGGTAGCCAGGCTGGCTGGTAGGTCGCCAGGGTTGCCAGTCCGGGCAACCAGCGCCGCCACGGGGAGGCAGGCGCGTCACGCGGTGCAGAGGCGTTGGCCATGGATGGGGTGGGCAGGCACGCCGCATGCAGCGCGATGCTTCAGCATAGGCCGGGAACGCCGCAAAGGGAAATGGCGCGAACGTCAGGTCTGGATGAAGTCCCGGTGGGCCGGCGCGGCGCTCTTGGGGGCTTCGCCGATCATCTCCAGCACCGTCGATTCGATCATGTAGGACATGGCGGTCAGCGCCAGATCATTGGGTTCCTCGCCGAACGGCTCCTCGATCTCGGCGCTGAGCGCCTCCAGCGCGAAGAAGGTGTAGGCGATAAAGCAGACGATCACCGGCGTCATCAGCCCGATCGAATCCAGCAGGCCGAACGGCAGCAGCATGCAGTACAGGTAGATGCACCGATGGATGATGACGGAGTAGGTGAACGGGATCGGCGTGCCGGCCAGCCGCTCGCAGCCGCCCAGCGCCGTGCTGAGCTGATTCAGCGACATTTCCATCGACTGGGCCAGCGGCGGCGCCAGTTGACCGGCACGGAGTCGCTCCCCCACCCATTCACCCGCCATCAGCAGCACGATGGCGGGTTTGAACTTCGCGGCCTTGAGGCGGGCCGCATCCGCCTCGTCGAGGAACGGCGCCACATCGGGCCAGGCCTCGCTGCCGCGCAACTGATGGCGCAGCGCGTGCACGAACGCGCAGAGCCGATAGGCCAGCTGGCGCGCGTCGCGCGGGTCGGCCCCGAGCGTCAGCGCCTGCCGCGTCAGCGAGCGCGCTTCATTGAGCACGCTGCCCCAGAGCGTGCGCCCTTCCCAGAAGCGCGCGTAGCTGGTGCTGTTGCGAAAACCGAGGAAGATGGCCAGCGTCAGACCGATCAGCGAGAACGGCACGAAGTTCAGCGACACCTTCCAGTCGCCAATCCGGCCGTGGAAGGTGGTGATCAGCGCGGCAAACAGCGTGATGGTGACGAGCTGCGGGGCGATCTTGGGCAGCACCGAGCCCCGCAGGACAAACAGCATCCGGAACCAGTGCAGCGGCGGGCGGGTAATCATGTCAGGGGGCCTCGCGCAGCCGCAGCGCCGCCAGTGCCAGCGGCTTGGCGACGACGGTCGTGGCGAGGGCCATCAGCAGCAGCCCCGAGAACGCCGCCGCGCTGATCAGGCGGTTCTCGAGCAGGATGGCCAGCACCACCACCTCCATCAGCCCCTTGGTCTGGGCCAGCGCGCCCAGCGTCCAGGCATCGCGCCGCCCCAGGCCGGCCATCCGCGCCGGCAGCGCCGTACCCGCCATCTTGCCCACCACGGCCACGACGGTGGCCACGGCAAACACCACGAGGGCGTCGCCGCCGGCCGTCGTCAGGTCGGTGCGCAGGCCGGTCATCAGGAAGAAGAACGGCATCAGCACCACCACCGTGGTCGGCTCCAGTTGCCGGCCGATATCGGCCGCCGCGCCCCGCGGCAGCACCACGCCGGCCAGGAATCCGCCCAGGATGTAGTGCAGGCCGATCAACTCCGATGCGCAGGCCGAGCCGAAGATCAGCACCACCACCGCAGCCAGCCGGGCGTCCGTCCCGCGCAGGCGCGGCAGCCCCGCCGCCAGCAGCGGCCGGACGATCAGGAACATGGCGGCCACGTAGGCGGCCCCGGTCAGCACCAGCTGTAGCGGCGCCTGGGCGGCCTGCCCGGTACTGGCGAGAATGCACGAAAGCACGATCCAGATGGCGGCATCGCTGACCGCCGCGCAGGCCACCGCGAGCCGGCCGGCCGTGGAATCGCTCAAGCCCATTTCCCGCAGGATGGCGCCGAGCACTGGCAGCGCGGTCACGGCCATCGACACCCCCACGGCAATCGCGAATTGCCAGGGCGTGGCGGCCTCCCCAAGCAGCCCGGGCCGATAGTGGCCGAGCCCCAGCCCGGCGCCCACGCCCAGCACAAACGGCACCAGCACGCAGCCCAGCGCGGCGCTAATGGCGATCTTCCGCAGGCCGCGCGCCTCGCCCCCGCCAATGTGCAGGCCGGACAGGAAGGCGAACAGCACCACGGCCAGCCATTGCAGGCCGGTCAGCGCGGTCAGCCGGGTGGCGCCGAACAGCGCCTGCCAGCTATCCGGCCAGAAGGCCCCGAGCAGCGACGGCCCCAGCAGAATGCCGCCCACGATCTGCATGACCACGAGCGGCACGATGCCACCCATGCGCAAGCCGCGCCACAGCAGCAGCGGTGTGCCGACGACCAGACAGGCCTGGGCGAAGAAAATCGAGGTGGGATTCATGGTCTGAGCGATGGTTGGCGCGATGCAGCGGCGATGATACCTCGCCCGCACCGCGCCTCATCGCTCAGGCCGGCGTCTTGCGGAAGGCAATCGCGAAGCGGTTCCAGGTATTGATCGCGGAGATCAGCAGCGTCAGGTCGACCAGTTCGGCATCCGAGAAATGGGGCCGCACGGCTTCCCAGACAGCGTCCGGCACGTGATCCTGCGAGACCAGCGTCACCGCCTCGGTCCAGGCCAGCGCGGCCTGCTCGCGCGCCGTGAAGAACGGGGTTTCGCGCCAGACCTGCAGCGTGGCCAGCCGGCGGTCGTCCTCGCCGCCTTTCCGGGCGTCGGCGGTGTGCATGTCGATGCAGTAGGCACATCCATTGATCTGCGAGGCGCGCAAGCGTACGAGTTCGACGAGCGACTTTTCCAGTTCGCTCTTGGCAATGCGATCTTCCAGCCCGAGGACGGCCTTGATGGCGGCGGGACTGGCCTTGTAGAAGTCGAGACGGTGTTGCATGGCTTGCTCCGGTAGTGGATGTAGTCGATTGCGGCGGCAGCGTCGTCGCGGCCTTGGATCCAAGCTTAGGAGCCGGAGTGGTATTTCCCAATTACCAATTTCCGGCATTTTCAGGTAGCCACCCGGCGTGGCGGGTTCACGTGATACAGGCATGATCGATCACACGCGCCAGCGGCATTAGGTCGCAGCCGCAACCGTCACCCGGAAGGTATCCTTGGCGCACGTTCTTTTCGCACGCCTCATGCCCCAAATCGCTCCCCGGCCCGCCGCCCTCGCCAGCGCGGACGCCTCGTACCGCATGCTCTGGCGCTGGCATTTCTACGCCGGCCTGTTCGTGATGCCGTTCCTGATCGTGCTGGCCGTGACCGGCACGCTCTACTGCTTCCAGCCGCAGATCGAGCCCCTGCTCTACCCGCAGTTGCTGAAGGTCGAGCCGTCCGGCGAGCGGCTACCTGCCCAGCGCCTGCTGGACCGCGCACGGGAGGCCGCGCCCGCCGGGGCGACAGTCACCAACTTCACGCTCAATACCGATCCCCGGGCGAGCGCCGAATTCGTCTTCCGCCTGCCTGCGGGCGGCAGCGACAGCGTCTTCCTGAACCCCTACACCGGCACCTACCTCGGCAGCCTGAGCGTGGAAGACCGCTTCATGAAGCAGGTGCGCATGATCCACCGCGCCCTGCTCGTCGGCAAGCCGGGCGAGTTGCTGATGGAACTGGCGGCATGCTGGGTGCTGGTGATGATCGCCACGGGCCTGGCGATGTGGTGGCCGCGCCTGCGCCAGCGCGGCGCGCGCGCCTTTGTGCCCGGCCCCGCCACGGGATCGCGCGGCGGATGGAAGGAAATCCATCTCGTGCTCGGCGCATGGCTGGCCGTGGGCGCCTTGGCGTTCATCCTGTCCGGTTTGCCGTGGACGGGTTCGTGGGGCAAGCAGTTCAAGGCGCTCGCCACGGCCGCGAATCTCGGCCGTCCGGCCGATGGTCAGGGCGACATGCACGCGCATGCCGCGCCCCCGGCCGCCGGCGCCGATCACGCCAAGCATCACCACACGATGGAATCGCTGCCGCTGGCAGACATGCCATGGGCCGTCGGCCTGACCGCCGTGCCCAGCGTAGCCCCGGCGCAGACCGCGCCGCTGACACTGGATCAGGTCGTGGCCGTGGTGGCCGCCCAAGGCATCACCACCGGCTGCCAGGTGGTCTTCCCGAAGGCGCCCGGCGGCGTCTATACCGCGTCCTGCTTCCCTGCCGATCCGAGCGGCGAGCGCACGCTCCATATCGATCCCGCCAACGGGCGAGTCGTCAAGGATCTCCGCTTCGCCGACTACGGGCCCGTGGCGCAGGCCATCTCGTACGGCACCTCCCTGCATATGGGCCGCTACTTCGGGCTGGCCAACCAGCTTATCTGCGCGGCGATTTCGTTGGGCCTGATGGCGATGGCCATCACGGGTCTGGTGATGTGGATCCAGCGCAAGCCGGCGCGCAAGCTCGGCGCACCGAGCCATCCCGCCGCATTGCCGCCGATGCGCGCCTGGGCCATCGGGCTGGGCCTGCTCGGCGCCGTGTTCCCGATGATGGGCGTCACGCTGCTCGCGGTCTGGCTGCTCGACCGCCGCATCGCTGGGGCGGGCGGTGTGCGGACTGCGCCGACGGTGTGACACGCCTTGCCGGGGAATTGGGGGTAAGATCGCCCCACTCCCCAGCCTTGCCTCCACCGTGGAAGACTTTCCTTACCTTGATTTCGACGCCTTGCAGCAACTGGCGCAGCGCACCGACCACGTCACCACCGACTGCACCTGCGCCGCCGACGCGCTACGCGGCTGGGCCAGCCTGCCAATTTCGTTTCCCGACGCACAACTGAAGAAGATCGGCACGCTGGTTGCCAGCGCCTATGAGGAAGCGACGTTCCAGGAGTACGACCCCGACAGCGTCGGCTTCTGGTCGCCCGAGGCCCCGGTGGCGCCGCTGTACTACCCGGCCAACCGCTGCGATGTCTGGGCCTGCACGGTCTGCGACCGCGCGTTCCTGCGCTATGTGGAAGGTGGCGGCTACTTTGTCGATCCACGCATCCGCCGGCTCACGGGCCGCGTGCTGGTCGATGCCCGCCTGGGTTGAATCGCCCGACTAGCGCAGGCGCAAGCGCCTGACCCACCGGTCGCCGGTTGCCTGTACGCCGGTGACCAGCGCAATCAGCACCACAATCACCACGACCATCACCACCGTATCGAAGCGCTGGTAGCCGTAGCGGATCGCCAGGTCGCCCAGCCCGCCCGCACCGACCGCGCCGGCAATCGCGGACGCCCCGATCAGCGAGACCACGGTGATCGTGCACCCACCGACGATGCCCGGCAACGCCTCCGGCAGCAGCACATGCCAGACGATGTGGCGGCGCTGGCATCCCATCGCCTGGGCCGCCTCGATCAAGCCATGGTCCACTTCGCGCAGGCTCACCTCGGCAATCCGCGCGAAGAACGGTGTGGCGCTGATCGCGAGCGGCACCACGGCCGCCCAGACGCCAATCGTCACCCCTACCACCAGCCGCGTGAACGGCAGCAACGCCACCAGCAACACGATGAATGGCGTAGCGCGGAAGCCGTTGACCAGGGTGCCAGCCAGCCGATGGAAGCGCGGCGCGGGCCGCATGCCGCCCGGCGCAGTCACCACCAGCAGCACGGCGAGCGGCAGCCCGGCCAGCGCGGCGATCAGCGCGGAGGCGCCGACCATCGTCAGCGTATCGAGGAAAGCGGCCCAGAGGCGGTCAATGAGTATCGGAGACATAACCTAGCGTGGTGACGTGATGGGCGATAGCCCCGGCCGACGCCACCGCAGCCTCCAGCGCGGCGTGGGCGGGGATGGAGAGCAGCAGCGCGCCTTGCGTGTGCCCCTGAATCCGGTCGAGACTGCCATGCAGCAGCCGCACGCCGGCGCCGAACGCGGCGGCCACGCGCGACAGATCCGGCACCTCGCCGCCGGCATAGCGCAGTTCGACCACTCGATGCCAGTCCCCCGCGCCCTCCGGCTGCGCATGCAGGCGCTGCGCGATGTCCTCGGGCACGCGCGTGGCCAGCGGCGCCAGCAGCGCCCGCGTGGCATCGTGCTTCGGATTCCCGAAGACCTGCCACACCGGCCCGGTCTCGGCGATGGCCCCGCGTTCCAGCACCAGCACACTGTCGCAGATGGCCCGAATCACGCGCATTTCGTGGGTAATCAGCACGATGGTGATGCCAAGCCGCGCGTTGATGTCGCGCAGCAGGGCCAGGATCGACTGCGTGGTCTCCGGGTCCAGCGCGGAGGTGGCCTCGTCGCAAAGCAGGATGTCGGGCCGATGAACCAGCGCGCGCGCAATGCCCACACGCTGCTTCTGTCCGCCCGACAGCCGGCCGGGGTACGCATCCGCCTTGCCGTCGAGGCCGACCAGCGCCAGCAGCGACGCCACGCGCTCCGCGATCTCCGCCCGGGGCACGCCGGCCACCTTGAGCGGCAGCGCCACGTTTTCGGCCACGGTCTTGGCGGACAGCAGGTTGAAGTGCTGGAAGATCATGCCGATCCGCCGGCGCAACGTCACCAGCTCGCCCGTCCCCAGCGTCGCCACGTCCACGCCGCCCACGGTGACCCGGCCTGCGCTCGGCGTCTCCAGCCCGTTGATGGTGCGCAGCAGGCTCGACTTCCCCGCGCCGCTGCGACCGATGATCCCGAAGATGCCGCCAGCGGGAATCTCAAGGTCAATCTCGCGCAGCGCCTCCACCGGCCCGCTCGCCGCGTGATAAGTCTTGCCCACGCCCTCGAATCGGATCGAACCCGCATTGGGCGCGGTTGTGCCTTCCGCGCGTGCCACCGGCGGCGCGCTGCGCGAAGCAGTCTGGAGAAGTCCCCTGCGGAACAACGGAAAGGTGGCGGCCATCTGCACGAGTCTCCAGTCAGGGCTTCAGCCAGGGCAGGCTGTAGAGCTTGTCGTTGTTCGCGAACGAGGTGCTGAGCTGCTTGCGCACCGCCGGCGACTCCTGGTAGATCTTCACGAAGCGCGCCACGCGGGCATCGCTGGCATTGTTCTCCCGCGTCACGAAGCGGATGGCGAAGTAGGTGTCGTCGATGCCCGAGTAGAGCAGTCCGGAGCCCGCCACCTGCGGCTTGCCGGCGTTGACGAAGTGCGCCGGGTAGCCCTGCGCGAGGTCCACGTCATCGAGCGCGCGCACGAGCTGCGGCCCCTCCACTTCCACGAACTTGAGCTTCTTGGGGTTGTCCACGATGTCGTTGACGCTGCCCTTCGCGCCCACGCCATCGCGCAGCTTGATCAGCCCCGCCTTCTGCAACAGCAGCAGGCCGCGCCCCTGATTCACCGGATCGTTCGCCACGCCCACGCGCGCGCCGTCCTTGAGGTCGCCGAAGCGCTTGATGTGGGTGGAATACAGGCCGATGTTGGGCAGCACCCCAAGCGCCACGCTGCGGAACTTGTAGCCGCGCTCCTTCACGGCGTTGTCCAGAAACGCCTGATGCTGGAAGTAGTTGATGTCGAGGTCCCCGGCAGCCAGCGCCACGTTCGGCGTGGTCCAGTCGGTGAACTCGATCACCTTGACGTCGAGACCCTGCTTGCGGGCCTCGGTGGCGGCCACCTCGACCGAGTCGGCCAGCGAGCCCGGCGTGACGCCAATGGTGAGCGGCGCGGCGTGCGCGGCTGAAGAGGCGGAAGCGACGATCGCCAGCGAAGCAAACAGGGGAAGCAGCAGTGAGGATTTCAGCATGGTGATGGGCAGGATGAAGAATCAAAGGCGGCGGAACTGCGCGGCCGCGTGGCGATCTGGCAGGCGGTCGCCGTCGCCGAACAGCTTGTGGCGCAGCGACCCCTCGGCATAGGCCGTCTTGTAGCGGCCCCGGTTCTGTAGCTCGGGAACGATCAGGTCGACGAAGTGCGTGTAGCTCTCCGGCACCACGGTGCGGCTCAGGTTGAAGCCGTCGATGCCGGTCTCGTCGATCCAGGACTCGAGTTCGTCGGCCACCTGTGCGGGGTCGCCAACGATGGCGGGATAGCGTCCGCCCAGCTCGAACAGATCCAGCAGCTTGCGGCGCGTCCAGCCATGCTGGGCGGCGGTGCGCTGCGCGGACTCGATGGCGTTGCCGCCGCCATAGTCGACCGGCTCATCGAGGCCATAGCGCGCGAAGTCCACGCCCGTGCTGGCGGCGAAATGCGCAAGCCCGGCTTCGCGGCTCGCGTAGTCGCGGTACTCGGCGTGGAGCGCGCGCGCCTCCGCTTCGGTGCGGCCCGTGACCACGGCAGCGCCGGCAAAGACCTTGACGTCATCCGGGCGCCGGCCCGCCGCCACCAACTGCTCGCGCAGTGCGCTGACGGTCTTGCGTGCCGCCTCCTTGCTCGGCGGCGAGATAAACACGCATTCCGCATGGCGCGCCGCGAACTGCTGCCCGCGCCCCGAACTGCCGGCCTGGAATAGCACCGGGGTGCGCTGCGCGGAGGGTTCCGCCAGGTGGTAGCCCTCCACGTCGTAGTAGCGGCCGTGATGGACCACCTTGTGCACCCGGGCCGGATCGGCGAATGTGCGCGAGGCCTTGTCGCGCAACACGGCGCCCTCCTCCCAGCTGCCCTCCCAGAGCTTGTAGAGCACCTCCAGATACTCGTCGGCGCGGTCGTAGCGCTCGTCATGCGGGAACTGCCCGTCGAGGCCCATGGCGCGCGCCGCGCTGTCCAGATAGCCGGTGACGATGTTCCAGCCGACACGGCCACGCGTCAGGTGATCGAGCGTGGAGAAGCGCCGCGCCAGCAGGTACGGTGCGTCGTAGGTCAGGTTGACGGTTACGCCGAAGCCGAGGTGGCGCGTGGCGGCGGCCATGGCCGGTACCAGCAGCAGCGGATCGTTGACCGGCAGCTGGATCGACTCACGCAGCGTGACATCGACATTGCCGCGATAGAGGTCGTAGACACCGACGATATCGGCGATAAACAGCCCATCGAACAACCCGCGCTCCAGCGTGCGCGCCTGCTCCACCCAGTATTCGAGCGTGTTGTATTCCGTGGAGCGGTCGCGCGGATGGGTCCACAGGCCGTGATTGATGTGCCCGACGCAGTTCATGTTGAACGCGTTGAGCAGGATCTGCTTGCGCGCCATCAGAGGGCTCCGTGCCGCGTCGGCAGGCGGTCGTTGAGGTAGTAGTTGCCGATGGCGTGATACTTCCATCGCACCGGATCGTGGAGGGTATGGGTGCGCGCGTTGCGCCAGAAGCGGTCTAGCCCTTGCCCGTCGAGCGTCGATGCCGTGCCGCCCAGTTCGAACAGCCGGGTGCCGGCCAGCAGCGAGGCGGTGGTTGTGGCCGCGCGCGCTTCCGCCACGGCGATGGATGCCGCCGCTACGGTCTGGGCGTCGGGGCTGCGCTGCGCCGCATCGACGATGCGCCCGGCCCGCCGCACCAGCGCCTCGGCGGCGCGGAGCCTGACCTTGACGTCACCGACCTGATGGATCGTCAGCGGATCTTCGCTGGCATGTGCGACCTTCGCATCCACCCAGGGCCGCGCATGATCGCGGATGAACGGCAACGTGGCGGCGAACGCGCCGTGCCCAATGCCAAGGTCAATGGCCGCATGCATCAGCTGCGCCACGGGACCGATGGTGGTCGGCGTCTCGAACGACGCCTGGAACGGCAGCACCCAGTCCGCCTCGACGCGCACGTTGTCGAAGGTCACCGATCCGCTACCCGTGACGCGCTGGCCAAAGCCATCCCAGTCGTCGACGATGGTGATGCCGGCTGCATCGCGCGGCACGATAGCGATGTAAGTGACCTCGCGCCCATCCTCCTGCGCCACGGCCAGCGTGGGAATCTGGTGCGCGAAGACTGCACCCGTGCAATAGAACTTGTTGCCGATCAGCCGGAAGCCGTCGCCATCCGGCACCAGCCGCGTGCGGCGCTTGAAGTCCTTGTGACCGATCTCGGCCAGCGCATTGCCGAAGCGCTCACCGGCCAGCGCCCGGGCGTAGAACGCCGCTCGCTGCGCCGCCGTGCCGCCCACGCGCAGCACTTCGAGCGCGTAGTAGTGGTTCTGCGGGATCTGGCCCAGCGAGCCATCGGCAGCAGCGAGCGTTGCGATCACTTCGGCCAGCGTGCCGTTGGACACGCCGGCGCCGCCGTGCTCGCGCGGCACAGTGATGCCCAGCAGGCCGCTGGCGCTCAGCGCGTCGAGTTCTTCCCACGGCAGTCGGCGCTCGCGGTCACGCAGCGCGGCGTCGGGGGCAAAGCGTTCCGCCAGCAGTTGCGCGGCGGCGATGGCTTCGGCGTCATCGGCAATGCGATGGGCGCGCGGCGGCGGCGCGGCCGGTGCGGGACGGCTGTCCCGATGATCGGCAGCAGGTGGAGGCGTAAACAGCAAGGTCATATCAATTCCAGGAGTGCCGTGCCGGCTGAACGCCGTTGAGGTGATAGTTGCCGATCAGGTGGAGCTTCCAGCGCACCGGATCGTGCAGCGTATGGGTGCGCGCGTTGCGCCAGTGGCGGTCGAGGTTGTGCTTGGCGCGCGTGGCGGAGGAGCCCGCCAGCTCGAACAGCTTCTCGCTGGCCGCGAGCGCGATCTCGGTGGTCAGCACCTTGGCTTCCGCCACGGCCACCGACGCCTCCGCGCTCAGCGCATCCGTCACCGGGCCTGCGGCGATGGCATCGAGCGCGCGCCCAGCCTCGCCCAGCACTTCGCGCGCGGCGTGGAGATCCACGGCAAGCCGGCCGACATCGCCGATCAGATAGGGATCGTCGGTGGCGTGCTCCACTTTGGCGTCGATCCACGGCCGCGCGTAGGCGCGCACGAAGGCGATGGCATCGTCAAAGGCAGCCTGTGCGATACCCAGGTCGATGGCGGCCTGGATCAGCTGCGAAGTCGGCCCGTAGATCCCGGGGCGCTCCGCAAGCTGCCAGACCGGCAACACGTCTTCCTCTGAGACGGCCACGTTGTCGAAGAGCACCGTGCCGCTGGCGGTGGTGCGCTGGCCGAACGACGACCAGTCGTCGTTCACGGTCAGGCCCGCCGCATCGCGCGGCACCCATGCCTGCACGGCGCGGCCTTCGTCGTCCAGCGCGCGTACGGGCACCCGATGCGCGAACAGCGCGCCGGTCGAATAGAAGCGCTGGCCAGTCAGCCGCAAGCCCTGTTCTGTGCGGCGCAGCCGCGTGCCGGTTTGCAGGACGGTCTGGCTCGTGGCGGAGCGGCGTTCCGGCCCCGCATTGCCAAGCCGCTGCCCGGCGAGCACCTCGGCGTAGTAGCGCTGCTTCTGCGCCGGCGTGCCGATCTCGCGCAGCACGCCGAGCAGGCCGAAGTGATTCTGCGGGATCTGACCCAGCGAGCCATCGGCGGCGCTGAGGATCGCAAAGACCTCTGCGAGCGTGGCGTACGACACGCCGGCACCGCCGAACACGCGCGGAATCGTGATCGCCCCAAGCCCGCTGCCGGACCAGCGGTTCAGTTCGTCCCAGGGCAGGATGCGCTCGCGGTCGCGTCGCGCGGCGCCTTCGGCAAAATCGGCCGCCAGGGCATGCGCCACGGCGATGGCTTCGGCGTCGTCCGCAATGCGCCGCACAGGCGCACCGGAGCGCTGTAGGACGTGCAATTCCGAGAGGTTGGTCATGGTGCAGCGAGTGGGGGAACAAGCGGCCATTGGAGCATGGCCCCCCTACACGTCACGACGAATTTTTTCGAGGATGCTTAGGCGCTGCGGCCCGCATATCGATAGCCGCAGGCAGACATCGGCTGGCGTCAGGAATGGCAGACGAGGCCGTCGCCAAGCTGGCTGGCTTCGTAGGCAATATCGCCGGCGCGCTGCGTACGGGCAGTGGCGAGCGCCCCGCCGATCTTCCAATGCCGCACGGCGCGATCGAGCCACGCTGCGGAGCGGGAGTCGTCCTGCCGGATCACGATCTGCGGACTGGCGTTGTCGGGAAGCAGGCCCGCGTCGAGCCGCCGATAGAAGCGCCACTCGGGCAATCCCATCAGCCGCGCCACCACAGGGGCGTCTTCCGCCAGCGCCTGGCATTCGCCGGCCATAAACGCGGCCACGGCGCGGATCGACGAAGAATAGGAACGTACCTGCGCGCCCAGCGTCTCCGTGACGGGATGCGCATAAGGGCTACCCTGTGCGACACAGACCGCGCGCCCGGCGAGATCACTCGGCGCACGATAGTCGCTGCCGCGCAGCGTGACGAGCGCGCCGGCGCCGCCGGTGTAGGCGGTCGGCACGGCATACGGACCGCTATCGATGGCGCCGGCCACCACAAGATCGACACCGGGCACGCTCTCGCCGCGCGCATCGGCAGGCAGGCCGACTACCCGCAGACGCACCTGCAATCGTTCAGCAAGATAGCGCGCGAGCGAGACATCGAACGCATCGGGTTCAGGCGGCGTCGGCCGGCTAGGCGGCGCGGGACGGGCGTACTGCCGCACGCCCACCACCAGCTCGCCACGCGCCCGCACGGCTTCGAGCAACGGGCCGCGTGGCAGCGTCGTCCAGCCGGGCTCCCGCTCCAGGTACCGCGCCCCCGCCTGCAAGGCAACCGGCAATCGTTCGACAAGATGCGGCGACTGTTCTAGCCAGCGTGGCGCGGCAGCCAGGCCGAGCAGGCCGGCCGCCACCGCCAGCGCGATGGCATGCCACGCGCCGGGAATCGAACGTGGCGCTGCGGCGACCGGCGCGCACCCGCATTCGGACGCGATCTCAGCCATTGAGCGTGAGCCCCTTGCGCCAGCGCGTCATGCGGCGCTCCACCCGTGCCAGCCCGTAGTTGAGCACCAGCCCCAGCACCGCCAGCAGCAGGATGCCCGCGTACATGGTCGGAATCTGGAAGACCTCCTGCGCGTTGAGCGTCATGAAGCCGAGCCCGGAATGCGCGCCGATCATCTCCGCCGCCACCAGCGCGGTGATGCAATACGTGCCCGCCAGCCGCACACCCGTGAAGATCGATGGCGACGCCGCCGGCAGCACGACCTTGCGGAACACGAACAGCCGCGACGCGCCCATCGAGCGGGCCGAGTCGATCAACAGCCGGTCCACCTGCTTGACGCCGCCAATCGTGCTCAGCAGCACCGGCCAGAACGACGCCCAGAAGATGATCGCCACCTTCGAGGTCTCGCCGATACCAAGGAACAGGATGAACACCGGGAACAGCGCGAAGGCCGAGGTCTGCCGGAACAGTTGCAGAATCGGATCGACAATCGCCTCGAAGCGGCTGAACCAGCCCATCAGCAGGCCCAGCGTCACGCCGAGCCCGATGGCGGCGGCCAGGCCCCACAGCGAGCGCTGGAGGCTGGCGAGCAGGTGTTTCCACAGCGCGCCGCTGCCAATCAGCTGCCAGATGGCGCCCAGGATCTGCGATGGCGGACTCAGGTAGGCGGCGCTGACGATGCCCAGCCGTGGCACCAGCTCCCACAGCAGCAGGAAGCCGATGATGCCCAGCACGCCGAGCGCGCGGTCGGTAGCCTTGCCGCTCATGATGCGGCCCTCGCCAGCACGGGTTCGGCGGCCGCACGCTCGCCGGGATTGGCCGTGGCGCCGAGCGGGCGCGGCACGGCGGCCGGGTTCGCGAACTGGACCTCGTCCTTGAGCACGTCCCACGCCTGCTGGCGCAGTCGCACGAACGCTTCGGAATTTCGCACCTCGGGCGCGCGTGGGCGCGGCAGCGGCACGTCGAGAATCGCCTTCACCGTACCCGGGCGCCGCGTCATGATGGCGATGCGGTCCGACAGGAAGATCGCCTCGTCGATACTGTGGGTGATGAACACGATGGTCTTGCGCGTCTGCTCCCAGATCCGCAGCAGTTCGCCTTGCAGGATCTCGCGCGTCTGTGCGTCCAGCGCGGCGAATGGTTCGTCCATCAGCAGCACTTCGGGCTTGTAGGCCAGCGCGCGCGCAATCGCCACGCGCTGCTTCATGCCGCCCGAGATTTCATGCGGAAAGCGCGGGCCGAAGCCGGTCAGCCCTACCAGTTCGAGGTACTCCCCCGCAATGCGCCGCCGCTCCGCACGCGGCACGCCGCGAATCTCGAGCCCGACCTCGATGTTCTCGAGCACGGTACGCCACGGGAACAAGGCGTAGCCCTGGAACACCACGCCCTGCGCCGGGTTGATGCCCTGCAGCGGCTTGCCGTCGATGGCGATGTTGCCACCGGTGCGGTCAGTCAGGCCAGCGAGGATGCTCAGGAAGGTCGACTTGCCGCAGCCGGACGGCCCCAGGATCGACAGCAGTTCGCCGTCGCGGATATCAAGGTCGAAGTCGCGCAGCACGGCCACGTTCTCCGGGCGCCCCGCCTCGTTGCGCACGGCATAGTCCATGCGCACGCCGCGCGCGGTGATCTTGTGGGAGTCGGTCGTGCTCATGCCTTCGCCGGTCCCTGCGTGGCGTACGGATTGAACTCGTTCGTGTAGAGATCGCGCGCGGCGACTTTGCCCTTGGGGAGCTTGCCCTCGGTTTCGAGGACGTCGATGTAATACTGGATCGGCGGCTCGGTGACGACGAGGTTATCGACGTAGGCGTAGCGGTCCACGTAGTCGAGCTGCAGGTTGATGCGCTTGGACACCAGCTTGCGCGCGTCCTCCGGGTTCGCGTTGACCCAGTTGGCCGCCTTGGCGAGCGCGGTCACGACGTCGCGCACGGATTCCGGATGCTCGCGAATGAACTTGCCGTGCGCGCTGTAGGGCTGCATGCCGCCCAGCCCGGCGTCGAGGTCGAAGTCGCTCCACAGCCGCACCAGCTTGTCGGCGTGGTCGGCGCGGCCCGAGAACGGTGCGTGGATGATCGCCAGGTCGGTGTTGCCGGTGACCAGCGTCTGCTCGGCCTGATCGTCCGGAATCACGACGAAGTTGATCTTGTTGACGTCCACGCCCTTCTCGCGCAGGTACGTCTTGGTGACGAACTCCGCGCACGCGCCGAAGCTGTTGATGCCGACGGTCTTGCCTTCGAGGTCTTTCGGGGCGCGGATGCCGGACGCCTTGCGCACGAAGTACTTCATGTGCGGCGCGTCCTGCAGCGTCTTGTTGCCGGCCGCCACTACCTTGATGTCGGAGCCGCTGGCCACCGCCGAGATCACCAGCGGCACCATGCGTGAGCCGAAATCGATCTCGCCCGTGCCCACCAGCGGGATGATCTGGGGCGCCGCCACCTTGCCGATGTACTCGGGCCGCGTGTTCGTGCCTTCGAAATAACCGAGCTGGTCGGCCAGGTAGACCAGATCGAAGGTCGGGTTGTCCGGGTAACGGAAGCGCACCTTGTCGCCAACCTTGCCGACCACCGCCGGCGCAGCGGCCGCCGCTTTCGGCGTGGCGGTCTCGTCGCCACGAGAGCACGCGGCCAGCAGCGAGCCTGCGCCGCCGGCAACGGCGAGGGATACGAGTTGTTTGAGCGCGGTACGGCGGGTGTTGGCCACGGAGTGCGACGGCATCGGGAGTCCCTGTCAGATTGGAATGCGGAGCGGCATTCAGTATCGGAAAGGGGCGCGGCGCGCACAACGAAGTCTTTCAACTATCGATATTGCCCGGGCGCGGCGGGTTGCCGGCGGATTTCGCACGATGTTTGCACGATCCCACGGGGCTGCGGGCAGGAAGTCACCGGAGACGGAATAGCCAGCGCGGGCGGTTCGTCTGACCGCAGACAGCCCATGACGCTGCAATTCATCCCTCTACCTGATCGAAAGGACCGACCATGAAACTCCACCGCACCCTCCCGGCCACCCTGGCCGCGCTCGCCGCCCTCACCCTCGCCTCCGGCGCCATGGCGCAGACGCCTTCGCCGGCGAACACCGTCCCCGTCAAGAACATCGTGCTGGTGCACGGCCTGTATGCCGATGGATCGAGCTGGGAGAAGGTCATTCCGCTGTTGCAGGCGAAGGGCTACCACGTCACTTCGGTGCAGAACCCGACGACGTCGCTGGACGCGGACGTCGATGCGGTCAAGCGCGCCCTGGCGGTCCAGGACGGCCCCACGCTGCTCGTGGCGCACTCCTACGGCGGCATGGTCATCAGCCAGGCCGGCGATGACCCGAAAGTGGCCGGGCTGGTCTACATCGCCGCCCGCGCGCCGGACGCCGGCGAGGACTACCCCGCGCTGACAAAGACGTTCCCCGCCGCGCCGGCCTCGGGCGGATTGCAATGGGGTGCGGATGGATACGGCCGGCTTTCCGAACAGGCATTCCTGCACGACTTCGCCGGGGATCTGCCGGAAACGCAGGCGCGTGGCTACTACGCCGTCCAGCAGCCGATGGGCAAGGCCATCACCATGGCGAAGACCACCGTGGCGGCCTGGCGCGACAAGCCGACGTGGTACGCGGTGTCGACCCAGGACCGCACGATCAACCCGGACCTCGAACGCTTCATGGCCAAGCGCATGGGCGCGCAGACCGTGGAGATTCCGGCGAGCCACGTCTCGTTGCTGTCCCGCCCGCAGGAGGTGGCCAACCTGATCCTCCAGGCCGCCGCAGGCAAGTCGGCCGGATAAATACTTCCGCCTGACTGCATCCATTCGCTCCGCTGGTGTGTAGCGTCTGTGCGGCCTCCGGGTTCGCACCGATCCACGACACACCAAGGAGCCCCACCATGATCCGCCACGCCTGCCACCGGCACGCCCGGATGGTGGCATTCGCTGGCGCTCTGGCGCGGTATTGCCTTCGGAGCGACGGCCTGCTCGCTGCTGCTGGCCGCCATGCTGGGCCTGCGCGCGTTCGCGCCGCCCGCGCCGCCTGAAACTGATTCCGCTCGGCGCGCAGGCCGCGCCGACCAATCGCGCGCTGCAATTCTGGACCAAGGCCGACGACTGGAGCGGGCCGGTCTCGCTGGGTCTGGTACAGGCCGACCAGTCGCTCGATGTCGCGCTGGACCGCCTGCTGGCCCTCCAGGACAACCAGTTGTTCGAGATCACGCTCGAGCCCGCCGCCGGATCGCCCATCGGCCGCCCGACCGGCCCGGTGCTCTATATCGGCCGCGCGGTGCTGGTGCGTTAACCCGCCCCGGCTTACGGCGCCACCGTCACGCTGCGGAACCCCTGCCGGGCCGCCGGCAGGCGCTTGCATGCCACGCCATCGCGCAGCACACCGCCGTCGTCGCTGAGAATGCGCAGGCGCTGCGTGCCCGGCATCGTGAAGATGGCTTCCGGCTTCAGCGTGGCGATGGCGGCCTGGCCGAACGCCACGGGCCGGTCATTGGCGGCGCCGGACCATTTATATAGGGCGAAGGTGCCATGGTCAGCCACCGGCCCTGCGGCGATCACATACCCCTGCCCCACGCGCTCGATGCTGCGGATGCCCCGTCCGCCCAGATCGAGCAGTAGCGGGCTGCCAAACTTCGCCGGCTTGCCGTCGATGAGCCCGTCAGGGTTCTCCAGCGGCACGAGGATGGCCTTGCCATCGACCAGCGGATTGCGGAAGCCGATCAGCAAGCCGCCATCCGCTGCCGCGAGTCCTTCGATATTGAGCCCACCCGGGCTTTCCGGTGCCCGTTCGGCGGCCGTCTTGAGCGGCAGCGAGGCCAGCGCCGGAGACGCCACGAGATCTTTCAGCAGATCCTTGTAGGGCCGGCCCACCGGCTTCAGCGACAGCCGGCCCGGATCGAGTTCCACCGCGAAGAACCGGTGCCGGCGCCCCTGCTCCTTGCCCTTGGCATTGCGGCCGTGCGACGAGATGACGTAGGCGCGCTGGCCGACAACGGCGGCTCCTTCGAGGTCCGACTCGCCATCGTCATCGGTGCCGAGGAAGCCGCCAAGCGTGAAGGTCTTGACCGCGCGCGGCTGACCGGCCTGGTACACCGTCAGCACGTTGTGCTCGTCGCCCACCACGACGAAGTGGTCGGGGCCGAGGGCGAAGCCGGCCGAGGCGTCGCAGAGTCCGGTGTAGGTCTCCACGCCATCCGCCGGCCCAGTCGCCCCAGCCGGGCCTGCGCCAAGCATCAGACATATCGCCAGACAGGCCATGCCACGCAGGGGGATTCGCATCGTCCGTTCTCCGTTGGGGTCGAAGGTGCTACGCCAGATCGGCACCCGGGGCGCCATCCAGCCCGGTCCCAGCATACGCGCACCGGAAGCCCGCCGAGCGCAGTTCTTCGGCGATCAGGTCGGCAATCCACTGCTTGCGGGACTCCTGCATGCGGCTGCGGATGGCGGCCACGCTCACCGCCGCGAAGTTGCCCGGCGTGATTTCGAAGCGCATGCCGACGCCGCTCACGCCCTCGTTGACGAGGCTGTCCGTCTTGGCCAGCCCGGCCGAGCGCGCGCGCGTCACCAGCGTGCGCAGCTTGGCCAGCGACAGCCCGTGCGGCGTGAATTCGGACGTATGGCGCGCGTAGAGCGCGGCAATCTCGCCATCGTCGAGCATCGACAGCAGCGTCACGCCCGCCGAGCCGATGCCGAGCACGCGCATGCCGCCCACCTGCAGCACCAGCGCCTTGACCGGAAACGCGCCCTCCTCGCAATGGAGGCAGTGGCCGTAGTCGCCATTGCGCACCACGAGGAAAACCGTGTCCTCGGTGCGCCGCGCCAGCCGCTGCATCACCGGGCGGCAGCGGTCCAGGATCGGCGCGCCTTTCATCGCCGCCAGCCCGAGCTGCATGGCGTCCAGCCCGAGCCGGTACAGCCGTTGTTCGCGCTCGACCATGCCGGATTCGACCAGACTCGTCGCCAGCCGGTAGGCGGTGGCGCGGTCCAGCCCGGCCGCCTGCGCCAGCACGCCCAGCGCCACGCCGGTCGGGTGATGGGCCGCAATCAGCTTGAGCAGCACCATCGCCCGTGTGACGGTCTGTGCACCCTTGGGAGCGCTGCCGGTGTCCTCGCCGGCTTCCGTCTCTGCTTCTGTCTCTGCTTTTGTCATGTTTTCGGCCTCTCCCCGGTCGAGATGTTCACATAGTGAATATTGATAAAGATTCCGTTTGAATACTGAACACGTCCGGGATGAAATGCAACCATACCAAGCACGAACACGTGCACACACCCGGAGACAACCCATGACGTTCCGCCGCCTCGCCAGTGCGATCCCCCGCGTGCTTTCCTTGCCGCGACTGGCCATCCTGCTTGGGCTGGCCGCCTCGCTGCAGCTACCCGCGCCCGCTCGTGCCGACAGCTGGCCGACCCGGCCGGTGCGACTGGTGGTGGGCTATACCGCCGGCGGCGCGTCCGACACGGTGGGGCGAATCATCGCCAACGAGCTGGGCGCGATGATCGGCCAGCCGGTGGTGGTGGAAAACCGCCCGGGCGTGGGCGGCATGCTCGGCATGGGCACCGTCGCCAAGAGCGCGCCGGACGGCTACACGCTGGGCGTGGCGGTCAGCGGCACCATGGTGATCGGGCCGCATCTGGTCAAGGCCACGCCGTATGACCCGCTGACCGCGTTCGAGCCGGTCAGCATGATCGCCACGGCGCCGATGGTGATGGTGGGCGCGCCGTCCGCGCCGTTCAACAGCGTGCCGTCGCTGATCCAGACCGCCCGCGCGCAGCCGGACCCGATGATGTTCGCCTCCGGCGCCCAGGCGTTCGAGCTGGCGATGCGGCTGTTCGCCGCCAAGGCCGATCTGCGCATGGGCTCGGTGTCCTATCCCGGCGGCGGCCAGGCGTCCATCGACGTCATGGCGGGCCGCGTGCCGGTGATGGTGGACACCATCGGCGCCCAGCAGGCCAATATCAAGGCCGGCAAGCTGCGCGCGCTGGCCGTACTGGATAACAAGCGCTCCGCCATCCTGCCGGACGTGCCGACGGTCGCCGAAGCTGGCGTGGCCGGCTACCAGGCGGTGGGCTGGCTGGGCCTTGTGGCGCCGAAGGACACCCCCGAGGCCATCGTCACCCGCCTGAACGGCCACCTGCGCACGATCATGGCCAAGCCCGAGGTGCGCGACAAGCTGCTGACGCTCGGCTTCGAGCCCAACACGGACACGCCGCAGGCGTTCGCCCGGGACATCCGCGCCGAGTACGCCAAGTGGGGCGCCGTCGTGAAGTCCGCCGGTCTGACTGCCCAGTAAGTGGCCAGTAAGCGCCCAGTAACTCCCCATCCATCCGACTCCCTCGCCCCATGACGACCGACATCCAGGCCGCCGCCAAATGGCAGGCCACGCTCGACCACGCCCTGCAAGGCGCCAACTACCCCACCCTGCTGATGGTGCTGCTGCACCTGACCGGGGACCGCCGCTGGCTCGATCCGCGCTACCAGTGCTCGCGCATCCGCGGCCTGGAAGACAACGATCCCGGTGGGCTACCCGATGAGGTCCGCGCGGAAATGTTGGCCGCCGCCCGCGACGCCATCCTGGCGTGGAAGTCCGGCGTGGCCCCCGCACTGCCCGCGCCAGACCCGGACACGCTGGTCGCCATGATGCGGCTGAGCGTGGGCGAGGACATCCCGGCCTCCTACGGGCCGATGATCGCCGCCTGGCTGGGGCTGGACGCGGACATGCGCATTGACCAGCGCGGCCGTATCGACGTGCCCGAAGGCTTCCGCGTGATCGTGATCGGGGCCGGCGTGGCGGGGCTGTGCGCCGCCATCCGCCTGCAGGGTGCCGGCATCCCCTTCGTGCTGATCGAGAAGAACGACGAGGTGGGCGGCACGTGGTACGAGAACCGCTACCCGGGCGCCGGCGTGGATACGCCGAACCATATCTACTCGTACTCGTTCGCCAAGGGCGACTGGTCGCGCTACTTCGCGCTGCGCGGCGAGATCCAGCAATACTTCGAGGACGTGGCGGACCGCTTCGGCGTGCGCCGTCATATCCGGCTGCGCACCACGGTGCAATCGGCCCACTACGATGAGTCCTCGCTGCGCTGGACCGTCCACACGCTCGACGCCGAAGGCCAGGCCGAAACACTGCACGCCGACATGGTCATCAGCGCCGTGGGGCTGCTCAATGTGCCGAAGATGCCCGATATCGAAGGGCTCGACCAGTTCGACGGTCCCTGCTTCCACACTGCCCGCTGGCCCGAGGGCCTGGACGTGACCGGCAAGCGCGTGGCCGTGATCGGCAATGGCGCCAGCGCGATGCAGGTGGTGCCGGCCATTGCCGACCACGTGGCCGCGCTGACCGTGTTCCAGCGCTCGCGCCAGTGGGCCGCCCCCTTCGAGAAGTTCCAGAAGCCGGTGCCGGAGTCCGCGCGCTTCCTGCTGCGCGAGGTGCCGTTCTATCAGGAGTGGTATCGCCAGCGGCTGGCCTACATCTTCAACGACCGCATCCACGGCTCGCTCCAGATCGACCCGGCATGGCCGCACCCGGAGCGCGCCATCAACCAGACCAACGACCGCCACCGTGCGTACTTCACGGACTACATCAAGGCCGAGCTGGGCGAGCGCCAGGACCTGCTGCCGGACGTGCTGCCCGAGTACCCCCCGTTCGGCAAGCGCATGCTGATGGACAACGGCTGGTATCGCACGATGGCCCGCCCGCACGTCTCGCTGGTCACGGGCGGCATCGCCCGGGTGGAAGGCAACGCGGTGGTCACGGACAAGGGCGAGCGGCATGAGGCCGATGTGCTGATCGTTGCCACCGGCTTCGACGCCATCAACATGCTGGCCTCGTTTCAGCTATTTGGCCGGGGCGGGCGCTCCGTGCGCGAGGCGTGGGACCGCCACGGCGCCGAAGCCTACCTTGGCGTGGCCGTGCCGGACTTCCCCAACTTCTTCATGCTGGCCGGGCCGAACACGGCGCTCGGCCACGGCGGCAGCGTGGTCTCGCTGCTGGAGACGCAGGTCAGCTACATCCTCAACATCGTGCGGCAGGCCATGGCGCACAGCGCGGGGCGCTTCGAGATCGAGATCCGGCGCGACCGCCACGACGCCTTCAACCAGCGCGTGCAGGCCGCCCATAACGCCATGATCTGGACCCACAAGGGCATGAGCAACTGGTACCGCAACGCGCAGGGCCGCGTGGTGGCCACCACGCCGTTCCGCAACGACGACTACTGGCACATGACGCGCAAGGCCGATTTCTCTGACTACCGGCTGAAGACTGCGCCGGCCGAGGCGGCCGAGTCGCCCGCTGCCGACGCAGAACCCGCCACGCTGGAGGACCGGTCATGAAAACGCCCGGCCCGCACATGCTGAGCGGCCTGCGCATCCTCGACCTCGGCACGATGGTCGCGGGGCCGGTGGCCTGCACGCTGTTCGGCGACTTTGGCGCCGAAGTCATCAAGGTGGAGGTGCCCGAGCGCGGCGACACCGTGCGCGACCTCGGCCCCTTTGTGGACGACGAATGCCTGTACTGGCAGGTGGAGGCGCGCAACAAGAAGTCGATCACGCTGAACCTGCGCGAGCCGGCCGGGCAGGCGCTGCTGTACCGCCTGGTGCGCGAGGTGGACGCCGTGGTGGAAAACTTCCGCCCCGGCACGCTCGAGAAATGGAACTGCGGCTTCGAGACGCTGCGCCAGCACAACCCGGGCCTGATCATGCTGCGCGTGTCCGGCTTCGGGCAGACCGGCCCGTACCGGGAGCGCGCCGGCTATGACCGCATCGGGCTGGCCTTCGGCGGCCTGATGGGCATCACCGGCTACCCGGACCGCCCGCCGGTGCGCAGCGGCACCTCCACCGCCGACTACCAGACCGCCATCCTCGGTGCCTTCGCGCTAATGATGGCGCTTTACCACCGTGACGTGCACGGCGGCGAGGGGCAGGAAATCGACCTGTCGATGTACGAGTCCATCATCCGATTCACCGAGGTGCTGGTGCCCGAGTACGACCGGCTGGGCGTGGTGCGCGAGCGGCGCGGCAACAAGCATTTCGCCGCCGCGCCGGGCGAGCACTTCCGCACGCGCGACGGGCGCTACCTGATCTTCACCTGCTCGGCGGACGCCGGCTTCCAGCGGCTCTGCGTGGCCATGGGCCGCCCGGATCTGGCCGAAGACCCGCGCTACGCCTCGCACAGCCAGCGCTGGGAGCATGTGGACGAGCTGAACCGGCTGGTCGCGGACTGGATCGCCGCGGAGCCGGAGGACGCGCTGTGCCGCAAGCTGGACGCCGCGCGACTGGCCTACTCCTTCATCTACACCATCGAGGACATCATGCAGGACCCGCACTACGCGGCGCGGGAGAGCATCGCCACGGTGGAGCACCCGAAGATCGGCCCGGTGAAGATGGCGGGCGTGTTCCCGAAGTTCTCGGGCGTGCCCGCCAAACCGATCGAGCCGGCGCCGGCACTGGGTCAGCACAACGCCGAGATCTACGGCGAGCTGCTCGGCATCGACGACGACGCGCAACGGCAACTGGCGCTGGAGGGCATCATCTGATGGCCGGCCAGCATCGATTCCGCACGGCTGCCGTGTTCGGCGGCGGCGGCGTGGCGGGCATCGCGTGGGAAGTCGGCGTGCTGGCCGGGCTGGCGCGGGCCGGCGTGGCCGTGCATCGCGCCGGGCTGTTCGTCGGCACGTCGGCTGGCTCGGTGGTCGGCGCCCAGCTGGCGTGCGGCCTGCACATCGAGGCGCTGCTGCATGCCCAACTGCATCCGCCCGCCGATTCCCCCGAGCAGTTCCGTCCCTACTCGCAGGCCGAAGCCGACGCGCAGAACCGCAAGCTGGTGGCCAAGGTCGAGGGCGACCTGACGGCGGCGCGCCAGCGCATCGGCGACTTCGCCCGCCGCAGCGAGACCCCCGCCCCGGCCGCGCGCCGCGCCATCATCGCCGCGCGGCTGCCCCAGGCCGACTGGCCCGGGCATCCGCTGCGCATGGCGGCCGTGGATGCCGCCACCGGCGCGCGCCGGGTGTTCGATGCGGCCAGCGGCGTGCCGCTGGTAGAGGCCGTGTCCGCCAGTTGCGCCGTGCCGGGCGTCTGGCCGCCGGTGCAGATCGGCGACGCCTTCTATATAGATGGGGGGATTGCGTCGATGACCAACGCCGAGGTGGCCATCGACGCGGAGCGGGTGCTGGTGCTGTCGCCGTTCGGCTATGCCGAAGGCAACCCGGTCAGCGGCCACCTGGGCGCCGAAGTGGCGGCGCTGCAGGCGGCGGGCTGCGCGGTGCATGTGGTGGCGCCCAGCCCGGCCGCGCTGGAAGCGATGGGCCCGAACGTCCTCGACCCCGCCCGCCGCCCGGCCAGCGCCGCCGCCGGGCTGCACCAGGGCGACACCCTCGCCTATGCGATCCGGGACTGGTGGGGGGCGGCGATCGCGGCTTGAAGCCGCCACCCGGAGCGCGTCAATCGATCGACGCCGCCGTGCTCGCAAGTTCGGCGATGGCCCGTTTCAGCGCGGCGCGATCCGTCAACACCCGCTCGCGCATGGCGTCCACATCACCTCGCGCGGCGATCAGGTCGGCCTGTTGGGCCAGAACCTGCGCCTGCACCAGCACGGGCGATGGCCCGCCGGCAGCGGTGCGGGCGGCCACGCCGCATTCGGGGTCGAGGCTGCGCGCCACGGCCTCGGCGGACAGGTGCACGGCGCGGCCCGTGTGGCGCAGCGCCGCCGCATCGACCATCGCCGAATCGATCTCATTGGCGGGCAGATGGCGGTCCAGCGCATCGCGCACCACCGCGCCCACCACGTGGTGGGCCTCGCGGAACGACATGCCGGCGCTGCGCACCAGCGTGTCGGCCAGATCGGTGGCCATCGAAAAGTCCCGGCGGGCGCGCGCCAGCATGTGACCGGCCTGTGGCGTGGCGTGGGTCAGCACCAGCCGCAGCAGGGCCACGCAGCGCTTGCACTCGTCCGCCGCCTCCCAGAAGCCGCGCATGCTTTCGCGGTTGCCGTCGCCGCTATGCGTGAAATGGCTGCCCTTCAGCGCCGCCAGCGAGGCCGTGAGCAGACCGATCATGTGACCGCCCTTCCCCTTCAGGTACTCGAGCACGACCGGGTTTTTCTTCTGCGGCATGATGCTCGACGTGCCGGCCACGCTGTCCGGGAAGTCGATCAGCCCGAATTCCGGCGTCGCCCAGACATAAAGATCCTGCGCCACGCGGCCCCAGGTGACCGTGCCGATGGTGATGGCAGCGAGGATTTCCCACGCAAAGTCGCGCGAGGCCACGCCATCCAGCGAATTGGTGGTGGGGCCGGAGAAACCGAGCCAGCGCGCCGTGGCCGTGCGGTCGATCGGGAACGCCGTGCCGGCCAGCGCACCGGCGCCGAGCGGGCAGGCATCGAGCCGGGCCAGCGCCTGCCGGAGCCGAGCGATGTCCCGCCCCAGCGACTCGGCCACGCCGGCCAGGTAATAGCCGTAGGTGACCGGCTGGGCCGATTGCAGGTGGGTGTAGCCGGGCATGACCGTGCCGGCATGCTCGGCAGCCTTGTCCAGCAGCACCGTGCGGGTGGCCAGCAGTTCGTCGAGGATGGCCAGCGCGGCGTCACGGGCGCGCAGGCGGTCGTGAGTGGCCAGGATGTCGTTGCGGCTGCGCGCCACGTGCAGGCGGCCGCCCACGTCGGCGCCGGCCAGTGCCATCAGCCGGGCCTCGTAGTTGAAATAGGCGTCCTCGCGGGCCGGGTCCAGCGGCACGGCGTCCGGGCCCTCCGCCTCGATGCGCACCAGCGCCTGCGCCAGTTGCGCGGCCACCTCGGCCGGCACCAGCCCGGCGCCGTGCAGCATCAGCAGGTGCGCCTGGTTGATATCGCTCAAATACGGGAATCCACTGCCGAATTCGCGCGCCAGGCGCGGCAGGTAGATGTGTTCGCAGACCTCGGGGGCGGTGGCCTGGGTCAGGCGGCGGCTGACTTTCGATTCCATACGTGTGTTGTTCTCCGGTACGTTGGAGCCAAGTATGGAAATCCGACGGTCATATCGTCAAATCAGTTGTTTCGGCCTGTACATACGGATTTGATATACCATCGCCCGTATGAATTTCAAACAGATCGAAGCCTTCCGGGCCGTGATGGTGACCGGCTCGATGACGACCGCCGCCACCCAGCTGCACACCTCGCAGCCGAACATCAGCCGCGTGATCTCGCAACTGGAGCGGGAGACGGGATTCAAGCTATTTGCGAGGATTGCCGGCCGGCTGACGCCGACCGTGGAGGCCGAAGCCCTGTTCCGGGACGTGGAGCGTTCCTTCCTCGGGCTCGACAGCCTGCGCGCCTCGGCGCGGTCGATCCGGGAGGGGGGCGTCGGCACGCTACGCATCGGCACCGTGCCGTCGATCGCCATGAGCGTGATGCCGCAGGCCATCGCCCGGTTCCGGGAGCAGCACCCGGACGTGCCCATCGCCGTGCATACCAGTGACTCGCCGACCGTCGCCAAATGGACGGCGAACCAGTTCTGCGACTTCGGGCTGGTGTCCTACGTGGTGGAGACGGCGGGCATCGACAGCGCGCTGCTGCGCGACGAGCCCGGGGTGTGCATCGTGCCCGCCGACCACCGCCTGGCGCGCAAGCGGGTGGTCCACGCGGCGGACCTCGACGGCGAGCGCTTCATCTCCCTCACCCATGGCGATGGCACGCGCGCCATCGTCGATGCCGCCTTTGTGCCGGACCGGCGCGTGCTGACGCTGGAAACGCCCTACGCGGCCACCATCTGCACGATGGTGGAGATGGGCCTCGGCGTCAGCGTGGTGAACCCGGTGGTGGTGCGCAGCCTGAAGCTGCCGGGGGTGCGCGCCATTCGCTTCGAGCCGGCCATCCCGTTCGAAAGCTATGTCCTGCACAACCAGCAGCGCCCGGTGCCGGCGCTGGCGCAGGCGTTCCTGGACTGCCTGCCCGCAGCCGACTAGTACATGCCCGCCTGATCGAGTTCGCGCGCGCGGCGGGCGTCCTCGGCGTGGACGTAGATCGACGTCGTCGCCAGCGAGGCATGGCCCAACTGGTGCTGCACCACATCCAGCGCCACCCCGCGTGCAATCGCATGCGAGCCGAAGGTGTGGCGCAGCCAGTGCGCGCTGGCCTGTCCGAGCCGTGCCGCGCCGGCCGGGTCATCGGCGGCCATGGCCTGCGCCGCCTGCGCGAAGAAGCCCTTCCAGATGGCATCGAGCTGCGCCACGGACAGCCGGCCCACGGCGCCATCGTCCTTCACCCGGCCAATCAGCGGCGTGGACGGGTGCAGCCGCTCCAGCTCGCGCCCCAGTCCGCGCGCTTCCAGATAGTCCCGCAGCGCCTCGATCACCGGGCCCGGCACATGCACCTCACGGGCGCGCGTGCCCTTGCCGACGAACGAGAGCGTCCACACGCCGCGCTGGTCGGCGGCCAGATCCTGCTGGGCGAGGTCGCCCACGGTCACCTGCGCCTGCTCGGAAATCCGCAAGCCGGTGGCGTAGACAAAGCGCAGCATGAACTGGAGCCGCGCCGTGCGCGGGTCATCGCCCGGCAGCGCGGCCGTGAACTTGCGCAGGAACTGCCACTGGGCGTCGGTAAAGCTGCGCGCCACCTTGATACGGCCCTGCCCCGCCGCCTTGGGCTTGGGCAGCAGCTCGAACGGGTTGTAGCGCAGGTACTGCGCGTTGACGAGCCACGCGCACAGCGATTTGACGATGGTGAACGCCTGCCGCACGCTGCCCGCCGACAGCGGCCCCTCGAACGGCCGCCAGTCGTGGCGATAGCGCGGCGTGCCGCGCGGGCCGACCCACTGGGCCGCCGGCTGCGGATCGGCCAGGAAGATCAGGTAGGCGCTGCAATCCTCGACGGTCAGATCGGACAAGGCCTTGCCGCGCGCGAACACGGCCCAGAGCAGGAAGCGCTCGGCCTGCGTGCGATAGGCGCGCCAGGTGTGGCCGCCCACGGGCGGATGCACGCCCAGCCAGGCGTGGATGGCCATCAGGTCGTTCTGGGCGGAAATGCGGGAATCGACGCCATGCGGCGTGCGGTTATGGCCCTGCCGGCCGTCCAGCGCGGGCGGCAGCAGCAGCGATTCGAGCGGCGCCACCGCCGCTGACGGCGCGCGCAGGCTCGCCAATTCGGCCGCCGTGGCGGTGCGGCGGGGCACCAGTGCGGCGGCGGGAATCGCGCCGATATCCTCGGCCTGATCGGCCAGCCAGGCCTCGATGCGCCGGGCGGTATGGTCGCCGATGCGCCGCGCATGGCGGTGCCAGCGCGGCCCCTCATGGCCGATCACGGCTTGCAGCGCGCCGAGCGTGGCCCAGCCCGCCTCGACCAGCCGCTGGGCGATGGCCGGCGCGAACCAGCCAGTTACGGCGTCATCGCGCGTGGGGCGGGAAACCAGTTGGGGCTTGAGGGCGTCGAGCACGCGCAACAGCTTGCGGCGACGGTTCTGGCGCGCGGTGGCGCTCTCGTCGGCCGGCGTGCGGAACAGCGCCAGCCAGGCGCGCTCGGAGATGGTCGGCTGGCCGTCTTCGCGGGTTTCCAGCCGTTTGACGCCGCGCGCCAATTCGGACTCGATCCAGCCGATGGTGGTCCGGGCGACGCGCAGGTCCAGCCCCGTCTCCAGATAGCGGTCAGCCAGCCGGGCGAGGTCGATGCCTTCGAGATAACCGCGATAGAAAGCGAAGTGATGCGGGCCAAGCAGCCGCTCCGGAGCAACCGGCGGGCGCTGCCGGCGACGGACGGCAGTACGTTCAGGGTCAGACAAGGTGCAATGCGGACATCAAGGCGAAGGGCGCGATGATACCGCTGTTTGTTTTTCTCCCCCCTCCCGCTTCCGGGAGAGGGGAAAACCACCTCTTACACAAACGAATGTGCCTTGATAATTAGCATTATCTCGACCCGTCGTTTAACGCCACAAACTCAGCTACCTACCATCACGAACCCACGGTCACGAACCCACGGTCACGAAGACCGGGTTCGAGTAGAACCAGAGGTCGTTGTAGTTGCGGGCGTTGATGGCGTTGAAGCGCGCGGCGTCCTCGGTGACCGTGGTCTTGGCGTCCGGGAGCGGATTGCCGTCCTGGGTCTCACCCGCCACGTTCATGCCGAGGTTGGTGCCACGCAGGCGGAAGTACTGGTTCTTCGTCGCCGTGTAGGTGTAGGTCACGGCGTAGTACCCGTCCGAATCCAGCTTCCAGTCGGCCGACGTGAAGGTGGCGATCACCTTGGTCGAGTCGTTGGTTTCCTTGCTGTAGCCCGCCGTGCCGGCCGCGGCGCGCGGCGTCACATCCCCGGCGATCAGGTCGATGTGGTCCACCGTGGGCCGCACGTTCACGTTGATGCCGCTGTTGATCGGATACTCGTAGTGGTTACGGTCCGGGCTCTTGAAGCGGATGGTGACCGTCACGGTCTCGCCGGCCTTGGCCTTCAGCTCGCCGCCCATCTCGCCCTTGCCGGCGGCGCCGGCCACGTTGAAGTCGAGCGCGTTGATCAGGTCGCCGAACACCGAGAACATGCGGCCCGAGCGCACGCCCTCCAGCACGCCCTTGATGCCCGTGTACTGGTTTTCGATCCAGACATAGGTCTTGGCGTACTCGCCCGGGAAGTAGCCGCTGCTGTTCGAGCCGATGGTCTTGAAGTGGTGGTCGGAGTCGGCCACGTTCCAGAAGCGCCGGCCGTCACCGAGCAGCGCGTCCCAGATGCCGCCGACCTGCGCCACCACGTAGTCCACGCCACCGTAGACGCGGTTCTTCAGGTTGGCGTTCACGTAGGCGGTGGTATAGCCGCCGCGGTCCGGCTCCATCTGGTTGCCGACCATGCCCTCCACGCCGAAGGCGATGTTCGGGGCGGTGTCGTTGAATTCGCGGTAGTCGGCGGCGGTGTACTTGCCCGTGTTGCGCGAGGGGTGGTTGATCAGCGCGTAGCTGGTGTCGGGATAGTTGTCGCGCAGCCAGGCCACGGCCTTCACGGCGTCCGCGTGGGTGGTAAAGGCGCGCGGGCCCTTGGCGTTCCAGTTGGCCACGTCCACCGGATCGAACTGGGTGTCGGGGCGGTTCGTGAAGAAGTATTCGAACTCGTTGGCCGCCTTGGTGGCCGTGCCCAGCGGCGCGCCGCCGAAAATGCCCACGTTCATGTGGTCATGGGTGGGCATGTCCCATTCGAAGGCCGAGAAGATCAGTTTGTTGACGTACGAGCCATTGACCTGCATCTGGCGCACGGCCGGCATCTCGTACTCGGCCATGGCCCGTGAGAACGGCAGCGGGCCGCCGACGATGTTGGTGCCGTTCTGGTCGCGCGTGGACGGGCGCAGGTGGTTCGAAATGGCGGTCCAGTCGAGGTTGTTCTTGACCAGCGCCTCGTCCAGCACGTTGGCGAGCAGGCTCTGGGCGTCGTCCGATTCCACGGTGTGGACGTGCAGGTCGCCGGTGGTCCATTTGCCGGTCACTTCGGCGGGCTTGGGGTTGTCCGGCGTGCTGGGATCGTTGGGGGTAGCCGGGGTGGACGGGCCGGAAGGCGTGGCCGGGTTCGATGCCGGGGCATCGTCGCTGCTGTTGCAGCCGTAGAACAAGGCGGAGACAAGCACAGCTGCCGCGATCCCGATCGCGGAGTGGGTATAACGCATTTCAGACTTCCCTGATTTCTAGTTTGAGCGCCGATGGTGCCGGCGATTCGTGACAGGAAAGTGATAGTCGTGCGTATTGTCAGTGAATCGTTGCTTGAGGTGGAATGCCGCTACAGCACCAATGTGACAGTCGCCATGAAGGTGGAGGTGCTGTCGAGCCGGTTCTTGCTGCTCACCGTCGGCACCCAGCGCAGCCCGAACGAGAGGGGATGCTTGCCGCCAAGCTTGGTGTCGTAGGTGACGATCGGCCCCATGGCGAAGTCGTGGCCGTGGAAGCCGTGCAGCAGGTCTGCCGTGGGGCCGCTATCGCCGCCGAGCTGCTGCACCGTGCCCATGACCAGCCCCACGCCCCACGGGCCGAAGCGCTTCACGCCCATCACGTCCAGCGTGAACAGTGGCGCGTTCTGGTAGTCCGTGGCCGTGTTGCGCGTGTAGAACTGGAACGCGCCCACGGCATTGAACTCCAGCCCGTACTGCGGCATCAGGTGGGTGAAGGCCACCTGGGGGATGAAGGTCCAGTTGTTCAGGCTCGGGTTGGCCAGCGCGTCCTTGTTGTACTGGCCGGTCGGCGCCCAGACGTTGAAGCTCAACGCCATGTGGCTGGTCTTGGAGAAGTGATAGCCGGCGATGATCGGGGCGAAGTAGATATCGAACAAGTTCGAAGCCCGGTCCGACGTGCCGGTCGAGAAGTTGCCCAGCGCGCCGCTGGCGCCGGCCGTGGCGTGCACGGTGGTCCAGACATAGGGCAACGTGAAGCTGGAGGCGAAGTTCCATGCGCCGGGGCCGGTATCCCAGACCTTCATGGCGGTGGCCAGCGTGAAGGCGATCTTGGCTTCCACGCCGAGCGTGGTTCGCCCGCCGATGGGCACCTGCCGGTCATTGCCCACGGAGCCGTCGAGGTAGATCTCGCCGAAGTTGACCACCCAGACCGGCTCGGGCGGTACCACGCCTGCATTGGCCTGCCCGCTGGTGCCGGACACCGGGCGACCCAGCGCCCCCTCCGTGGCCTGCGCGGCCAGCGGGACCAGGCCCGCGCAACACGCCGCCGCACCATAAAGAAGAACCGACTTCCCCATCATCGATTGCCCCCATCCCGTATCTGCCAGCATGCAGGCATGCTGACAGAATCCATACGGAATGGAATTCAGTTTTCTCGTCGGCGAGATGAAACTTTTCAGCGATTTTCGATGAATATCGAGAATCAGACCGCGCCGCGCGTCTCCACGTACAGCGCGTACAGCGAGTGGCTGGACGCCATATAGAGACGGTTGCGCTTGGGGCCACCAAAGCAGAGGTTCGGACAGCGTTCCGGCAGGTGGATATGGCCGATGGCCTTGCCCTGCGGATTGAACACGCGCACGCCGTCCAGCTTGGCCGGGTCCGCGCCGGGCGCCCCGCTACTGCCCCAGCCGGCCCAGATGTTGCCATCCACGTCGCACTTCATGCCGTCCAGCGCGCCGGGGCCGTTGGCGTCGATCAGCTTGGTCTTGTTCGACAGACCGCCGTCCGCCGCCACGTCATAGGCCCAGACCACGCGGTGCGGCTGCGCGCGCGCCTCGATCACGTAGAGCTTCTTCTCGTCCGGCGAGAAGCACAGGCCGTTCGGGCCGTTCAGATCGGCAATGACCTGCGTGACCGCGTTGTCTTTCGGATCAATCCGATAGACCGCGTGCGGCAGTTCTGGCGTGGCCTTGTCTCCCTCCCACTCGCCGCCGATGCCGAACGGCGGATCGGAGAACCACAGCGAGCCGTCGGACTTGCAGACGATGTCGTTGGGCGAGTTGAAGCGCTTGCCCTGGTAGCGGTCCGCCAGCACCGTGATGGAGCCGTCGTACTCGGTGCGGGTGACGCGGCGCGTCAGGTGTTCGCAACTGATCAGCCGGCCCTGCTTGTCGCGGCAGTGGCCGTTGCTGAAGTTGGCCGGCTGGCGGAAGACGCTCCACTGGTTGGCGGCTTCGTCGTAGCGAATGATGCGGTTGTTGGGGATATCCGAGAACAGCAGGTAGCGGCCGTCGCCGAACCAGACCGGCCCTTCCACCCAGCGGAAGCCCGTGGCGAGCTGCTCCACGGTGGAACTGAACAGGCGGTATTTGGCAAAGCTGGGGTCGAGGATCTCCACGGCCGCGTCGGGATAGCGCTGGCTCGGCTTGAACTCGAAAGCCTGGGCAAGTGCCCCGCCGCTGGCCGCCGCCGCAGCAACCGCGCCGCCGGCTTTCAGCAGGGTCCGCCTGCGTGCGTCGAATGGGGTGTCTTGCATCGTGTTGTCTCCGTCCTCGTTATAGTTATCGGACATCATATGAGAACAAAAGCGGCGCTGCAAGCATTCGAATAAGGGGATGTTGACCGAAATTACCCTAGTTGTACGATGACAAATACATCTACCCAATGAGGCGCCGCAAGTGGCCCGCGATGCCCACTTCATGAGCACGGGTAAGGGACAGTGATAAGGTGAGCGCATCGGCGCGCCAGGCCCTCAGTTCCTCATGGCCGCGCGCCCACAGCATCTCCAACCTCCTGACCCTCGGCAGACCCTCATGGCCACCGCCATCCTCCTCGAAAATATCCACGCCAGCGCCCAGCAAATGCTGGGGCGCCATCAGATCGACGTCGCCACGCAGGGCAAGGCCCTCGCCGGCGAGCCCCTCCAGCAGGCGGTGCAGGGGCACGAACTGCTTGGCATCCGCTCCGCCACCACGCTCACGGCGGAAACGTTCGCCCAGCCCGGCAAGCTGCTGACGGTGGGCTGCTTCTGCATCGGCACCTCGCAGGTCGACCTCGGCGCGGCGGCCCACGCCGGCATTCCGGTGTTCAATGCCCCGTTCTCCAACACGCGCTCGGTGGCGGAACTGGTCATCGGCCAGGCGATCATGCTGATGCGCCGCATCCCCGAGAAAAGCCGCGCGGCCCATCTGGGCGAGTGGCAGAAATCCGCCAAGGGCTCGTTCGAGATTCGCGGCAAGACCATGGCCGTGATCGGCTACGGCAATATCGGCGCGCAGGTCGGCATCCTGGCTGAAGCCATGGGGATGCGCGTGGTGTTCTACGACATCCGCCCGCGCCTCTCGCTCGGCTCGGCCATGCCCGCCCACACGCTGGAAGACGCGCTGGCGCAGGCCGATGTGGTGACGCTGCACGTGCCCGCCACGCCCCAGACGCGCGGCCTGCTCAACGCGCGGGCGCTTTCGTCCATGAAGCGCGGCGCCATCCTGCTCAACGCCTCGCGCGGCACGGTGGTGGATATTCCGGCCCTCGCCCAGCATCTGGACGACGGCCACCTGGCCGGCGCCGCCATCGACGTGTTCCCGGAGGAGCCGCGCAGCAACACCGATCCGTTCGTCACGCCGCTGCAGGGCAAGCCCAATGTCATCCTGACCCCGCACGTGGGCGGCAGCACCGAGGAAGCCCAGGAGAACATCGGCGTGGAAGTAGCGACCAAGCTCGCCAACTTCCTGGAGACCGGCGCGACCATCGGCGCGGTGAACCTGCCGGAGATCCAGCCGAACCCGCTCGAGGCCCCGGCGCGCATCCTGAACATCCACTACAACCGGCCAGGCACGCTGTCGCACTTCAACCAGGCGCTGGCCGAGATCGGCGCCAATATCGTGGCGCAGCAGCTGCAAACTGCCGGGGATATCGGCTACGCCATCACCGACATCAGCCTGGTGCCGCCGGCCGGCTGGGCCGAGGCGCTGATGCGTGACGATGCCTTCATCCGCACCCGCGTGATCGCCGCCTGACATTCGTCGGGCGCGCTTCCTCCAACGCTCCCCCGGCGCCTCCGGACTTACCCGGAGGCGCCAATGCAGCCGGCGCATGACGTCGATGAAATCGACGGATAGCGGGCTCGCACCTTCTACCAGGCGCCCCGCGCGCCCTGTCTCCCGGTCATACTGCGGCAGATGTATTGCCAGCCGGACAACCACGATCCGGCGTGACGAACCCAAGGAGACAACATGCAACGTCGTACCTTTGTCCGCTTCGCCATGGCCGGCGCCGCCGTGGCCGCCACGGGCGCCGGCATCCTGCCGGGCGTCGCGCAGGCCGCCGATGAATTCCCCACCCGCCCGATCCGCCTGATCGTGCCCTACGGCGCCGGCGGCGTGACCGACCAGGTGGCCCGCGCGCTGGCCGATGCGGCCGGGCGCGAGCTGGGCCAGACCATCGTGGTGGAGAACAAGCCGGGCGTCAGCGGCACGCTGGGCGCCACGCAGATGGTGACCACCGAGCCGGACGGCTACACGCTCAGCATGGCGCCGGTGGTGATCTTCCGCCTGCCGCACGTGCAGAAGATGCGCTACGACCCGCTCAAGGACCTGACCTACGTGTCGATGATCGCGGACTACAACTTCGCGGTGGCGGTGAAGAAGGACGCCAAGTGGCAGACCATGCAGGAACTGATTGCCGAGGCCAAGGCCGACAAGCGCGGCATCAGCTACGGCACCACCGGCATCTATGGCAGCCAGCATCTGACGATTTCGGAACTGGCGCGCGTCTCCCAGTCGAACTGGACCCACGTGCCCTATAAGGGCGACGCCGAGGCCATCACCGCCCTGCTGAGCGGCTCGTCGGACGTGGCTGTGCTGTCCAACACCCTGCTGCCCTATGTGCAGAGCGGCCAGATGCGGGTGCTGGCCACGCTGTCGGAGAAGCGCGCGGCGGACTTCCCGGACGCCCCCACGCTCAAGGAAATCGGCTATCCGGTCTGGTCGAACTCGCCGTTCGGCGTGATCGGGCCGGCCGGCATGAAGCCCGCGGTGGTCAAGCGGCTTGACGAAGCGTTCCGCAACGCGCTCAAGGACCCCAAGTTCCTGAACGTGACGCGCCAGTACGGCATGATCACCAACTACATGGGCCCCGAGCAGTATTCGGCCTATGCGCAGAAGGCATTCAAGAGCGAGGGGGAGATCATCGCGCGGCTGGCTGCGGCGATGAAGAACCAGTAAGGGAGCCGAGCAGACGAAATTTGAACGAGATCAGGCGACGGCTGGCCGGTGGCCTAGAACCGGTCCAGCACGTCCTTGATGCGCGCCTTGCGCAACTGCGTGGCCTCCGCGAGGTGGTCCGCATCGAGCGTGGCCATCAGGTCGGCATAAACGAGGACGGGCGGCGCCAGGTCCGGCCGGCCCGGCGGCGGGGACTCCAGCCCCTCTACCGATGGGTCCCAGAACGCTTCGAGCACCTCCACCGTGCCGTCCGGGTCCGGCTGCAGCCGGTGTTTCTGGGTCAGCATCTGGAGCGCGCCCGCCATCCGCGCGGGGGCGATATAGAGCGTCTGGCTGGCCGGACGAATCCCGCCGACCATCGCCGCCGCCGCGACCTCGCCACTCCAGTAGCCGCCCAGCTCCGTTGCGTTGACCGCCTGCCACCAGTCCGCCGCCGGCGCACTGAAGCGGCGCGGCTGTAGCCGGTGGCGCAGGATGGTCGGATAGTTGGCCACCCATTCATCGAGCAGCCGGTCCGGCGCGGTCAGGCGCCGCCCCTCGTCCTCGCGCGTCTCCAGCAGCCAGCCGCGCGCGGACAGCCCGTTGAACACCGCCCCCACCGAGCCCAGCGCAATGCCGCTGACCCGGGCGATTTCCCGGTACGTGGCCTGGAGCAGTTCCGGCTGGCACAGCAGCGCGAAGACCATCCGCTGGGAACTCGGGTTGCCGCTGATGCGCACGGCGGGCCGCACCACGCTGTCCGGCGGGGTCTGGCCGATGACGAAGACGAACAATTCCGGGGCATCGAGGAAGGTATTGCCGGCCGTGTCGAGGAACTGGAGCCCCATCTCGCGGCACTGCCCGGCCAGCGCCGGGGTCAGGTAGGTGGTGACGAGCAGGCCCGGCGCGCGCTCCTGCAACTGGGCGCGCACCACGGAGAGGTCCGCGACCGTGCGCACCGAGCGCCGGCACTCCACCGCGTAGCGATGGGCGGCGTCGCCGCGCCGCAGGGAAATGGCGGCCACCGGCGCCTCGCCGCCCGGGTCGCGCCGGCCATGGCGGATGCGGGCCTGCATGCCCGTAGTGCGGTGCAGGGCCACCAGCGCGGCCTCCACCCAGTCGATATCGCCCGCCTTCTGGTCCATGGCTGCGTCCTCCGGGTCGCCGAACGGGAATCGGGAAAAGTAACCCCGATCATGGACCAAAGGACGCCGCTGTTCAACTTTTCGCGCTGTTCAGCCCGATTGAACAGGCGGCGAAACATGAACATGGCGGGGGGCGCGGGCGCTCCCGCCGCGACGAGATCCGCCCGCGTCACGCGCCAAGCGGCGGCCACCGACAGCCCTGTCAGACAAACGCCGATGCAGCATGCCGGGGTCGCCATCCGAGAATATTGGCAGTCCGCGTGGAGACGGACCTCTCAATAATCGGGAAGCGACCAGGAGCACATTCACCATGCCGAAGAATTTTCACATCGTGCTGAACGACGGCTTTTGGGATCTGCGGGCGGACGGCGTGCCGCGCGCCATCAGCCGTCACAAGACCCGGGACGAAGCCATCCGGGTGGGCCGTGCGGCAGCGGAGCGCCTCAAAGTCTCGCTGCGCGTGGAGGACGAGCAGGCTGAGGCAGCAGACGACGTAGAAGAAACGGAAGAGGCCGAAACATCCAGCCCCTCCACGTTCCAGATGGATTGCGGGATTGCGCGCATGGCTGCGGCCTGACGCCCATCCCCCCGTCCTGTGACAACGCCCCCTCGGGGGCGTTTTTCATGTCAGGAGCGGTTGTCCACGGGCGGCGCATCGGGGTCGCGGCTGCCGGGGTCGTGGAGGTCCTGCTCCCCCACGCCGGGTGGCGCGTTGCCCCGCTCGTCCGGCTTGCCCCGCTCCGCCTGCGGGTTGGACTGCGGGCCCGAGGGCTCGGCGTTGGACTGCGGGCTGGATTGCGGGCTGGATTGCGGCGCCTGCGGGTTCTCGCCACGCTGGCCGGCATCGGCGCCAATCGCGTCATGGTTGCGACGACGGTCGCGGTTGCGCCGGCGGCGCGTTCCTGCATAGGCGAATGGCATGGGCGTCTCCTTCTTCTTGCTGTGATACGGATGGTCGTCCTGCGTTGCAACGTCCGGCTTGATTCGTTCCGCGTTAAGGTTCCGCGTTCAGTCTTTCCGCGCTTTCCGCTAGCGGCCTGCCGAAGACCGGTCAGGCGCCACGCGGACGCGGTTCTCCACGGCGCGCACGCCGGGAATCCGGTCGATGGCGTCCTCGACGCGCGCCCGGTCAGCCCGGGTGCCGATGGCGCCTTCCAGCGTCACCGCGCCTTCTTGCACGGTCACCGACACCTCGCTCACATCGATCCCGCTGCGCCAGAGGCGCTCGCATAGCAGGTCATGCAGCGACGCATCGGAGCGCACGCGCGTGGCGCGCTGGCTGCGGTCGGCGCCCGCGCCGGGCGCCGGGTTCAGTTCACTCATGGTGGCTCCCTTCCATCAGGTGGACGATTTGCCGGGTGGGGTCGAACCGGACTGCGGATCTGTGCCCGTGGGCGCCTTGCCGGTCCGGCCGGCCTCCAGTGCGCTGGTGTAGCCGCTGGACGAGGAACCGGGGGTGGTGCTCGCACTGCCCGAGCTGCCCGAGCTACTCAAACCGCCGAGACGGCTGCCCGATTGACTGCCCGATTGGCCTCCCGCTTCGCGCTGCACCCGCAACTGGTTCTGCACGTCCTTCACGCCGAACACATCGTCGGCAATATCCTCGATGCGGTACTTCTGCTGCCGGTCCATCACCGAGCCGCTCAGCGTGATCACGCCGCCAGATACCGTCACCTCCACGTCGCGGACGTTGAGGCGGCCGCTGTGGGTCAGGCGTTCGCAGAGGTCTTCGAGGATACGTTCATCCGACCGCTGGTAGCCCTTGGGCGCCACGCGCTGGGCACGCGCCGCCGCCGAGCCGCCCGCGCCGCCATAGCCGCGATTGAGCGAGCTACGCTCGTTGGCACCGGTGAACTGCTCGTAGGCCCGGTCGTCGCGGTCGTAGCCGGCCCGGTCGAACCCGGCCGAGCGGCTGGCGCCGCCATAGCCGCGTGATCCGGCGGACTGGCCGCCCCAGTTACGGGTGCCCTGCTGCCCGGCGGATGGCTCGTAGTCGGACACGCCATAGGCGCCGGGATAGTGGGTCCGCATATCCGGCGAATGCCCCGGCTCATCCCACGGCGCGCCGCCGCTGCGTGACGCGTCAGGCCACTGACCGCTCATCTGGCGATTGCGCTCCTGCATGCGCGGGTTCTGCTGCTGCATGCTGCGGCTCCGCTGCTGGCTTTCCCAGCCGCCGCGCGCGCCGCCCTGGCTGCGGCCCTGGCCCCATTCGTCACCCTGGCTGCCTTGCTGGCTCGACCATTCGCTGCCACGGCCGGCACGGCCTTCCTGATGCCAGTCGCCCCAGCGCTCACGCTCGCCCGAGCCGACAAAGCGCTCGCGCGATCCAGATCCGCGCTGCTGGCCTTCGCCATACTCGCCGTAGCGGCCTTCGCCATAGCCGGCGGGGCCGCCCTGATCCCGCGCGGCGCCGGGGTTCCAGCCCTCGCCGGCGCGGTTGCCGCCGTAGCGGTGCGCTTCCATGCGGCGCGGATCGCCGCCGTAGCCGCTGCGCTGGCCGTACAGCGACGAGGGGTCCTCGCCATAGCGTTCGCGTTCGCCCCGGCTACGCTCGTTCTGCTCGCTGCCGTAGCGCTCCGATTGACCCTGATAGCCGCCGTAGCCGCTTCCCGTCCGCACGGAGGATTCCTGCGAGGTGCTCTGGTTGCGGCCCTGCTGGTTGCCGCCCTGTTGGCCGCTGCCCTGCCAGTCGCTGCCGCCGCCCTGCTGCTGGCTGGGGCGCCCTTGCCAATCGGAGCCGCCGCCTTGTTGCTGATTCCCTTGCTGCTGATGGGACAGCCAGTTGCCGCTGTCGGCCTGTTGCTGGCGCTGCCAGTGGCTGCCGCCCTGATTCTGCCAACCGGCGCGCTGGGTGCTGCCGCGTTGGTCGTCGGTGTTGCGATCGTCGTCGCGGTCACTGCCGTAGCCGCCCGAGGTGCGGTCGTCGGACCCGCCACCCCTGTAGTTGCCCTGGTTCATGTGGATCTCCGGTTGATCGTCGATCGCGGCGCCCTCTCTTGCCACGCCACGCCGCCGTGCTTCTCTCGTGCGTCTCAACCGGGACGCAAATTCCATACCGCGCGCCACAGCACGGCCCGTGCGCCCCACGGCTCACGCCGGACGTCCTCGTACCCATCTCCGACCTTGCCCCTTTTACATGCCGATATAAAACGTGCAAAACCCAGCACCGGCGGCAAAGTAGTCGATGTCCTACATGCGTTTCAGGCATCGCCCCCAAGTGGCAGACGGCCGTCCCGAATATCGTGGAACTACCGTGAGGACACAATCTTGGAGAAACCGACATGAAACGCACGCTTACCGCAACCGCCCTCGCCCTCAGCGCGCTGATCGCGATGCCTGCCATGGCCCAGGGGGGCGGCCAGGCCCCCGTCTCGCCGAACGTGCCGAACCCGAGCGCGCCGCCGGCCCCTGAAGGCCCCAGCACGCAGCGCGGCACCTTGCCCTCTGCCACCCAACCCGGCAGCAGCGGCACGATGAGCAGCGGCTCGACCATGCACAAGGACAGCTCGACCACCAAGAAGGACTCCACGGCACGTTCGAAGAAGCCGCGCGAGCAAGGCGCCCCCGCGGTGCCGACCGCCGACGCACCATCCGGCCCGAAGGGTGACTCGCCGGACCCGGCGCCGGGCACCAAGCGCTAAGTTCGCGCCAAGCCCGCCGACCGGTCATCCCCCGCGCCGCCCCCTGCGTTTGCAGGCGGGCGGCGTTTTGCGTGCACTCAACTCAGATCTGCACGAAATTTCAGGGCGATATGGATAGGGCTTTGGTCCCGGAACGGCTACCGTCTCCTACAGTGAGACATGACAAGACAACTGCAAGGACATGACGGAGACGTAGATGGATGCATTGACTACTACACTCGCCCGACTGAGCCGCCATGCCCAGTCGTGCGCAGAGTCGTTGTCCGCCGTGGCCGCTGCGGCGTCTGACCCGCAGATGCGCGCCGTGCTGGCGCATCGGGCGAACATGCAGCGCTGTGCGGCAGCCGAACTGGCCGTCCGGGCCGGCGCCAGTCTGGGCGACGGACACGGTACTTCGCACGGCTCTGCCGTGCCCCCACCGCGGCGCGATACGCCGGGCAGCCCCGGCACGCCCTCGCCGGACGCCGGCGAGTTGCTGCTGCTGCGCCACGCGGCACAACAGGCCGGCCGCGCGGCCAGCGCCTATGGCGCACTGCTGCGCGAGCCGATCGACGATCCGGACCTGCGGCTGCTGCTCGCCCATTACTACCGGGGCGCCACGGAATTGCAGCGGCTGCTCGAGCATCGCGTAGCCGAGTTCTCTCCCGCGCGGGCCGCAGGCATGACGTCGCGGCGGATGAGTCCGCCGCTGCACTAGGAGGGCAGCGCCCTAACCTTGCGGATAGCCGGCGCGCAGCAGCCCCGCCTGGCGCGGCGCGGTCAGTTCCTGCTGCGGCTGGTACGGCCGGATCACCAGCGCCACATAGTCGTCGTCCTTGGGCGACACCACCAGGTACAGCAGACCCGACATGACCAGGGCCACCTCGCCCAACTGCGCGGCGATGCGCGCGGCAATGAAGCGCTGGAGCAGCACCGGGTCCACGGTGGCGTCGATGGCAAGCGCGGCCGTGCAGATCGTCATCAGGCACTGTTCCACGGCGCGGCAGACCACCACCACCTCGTCGATGGCGTACCCGGTGTGGGCCGCGCGCACGAGCACGGAAATGCCCTCGCTGGTCTTGGCGCGATGCCAGCCGGGTTTGGCGCGGAAATCGGGCAGCGCGAGGCGAGACCCGGCGCCCGTCGCCACGGCGTTGAACTGGTGGGCGAAGTCGCGCGGACTGATGGAGAGCAGTTGTTTTTCCACGGGCGTGGAGGAGACGGCTACCGACGAGGCCAGGCTCATCGTCACCAGGATGCCGGACAAGTTCATCGTGATCTCCCTGGCTGACGCCTGGCGGTGCCCTGCACCGCGTAGGTCACGCAGCCCACCATCCCTGAGCAATTGGCATTCCAGCCTCTGGCGGGCGGTCTGCGTGGCGAATGTGTGTCGCGGTCCCCTGCCTGGAACTATAGGCGGCGGCGGGTCTTGGTGAAAACCCTAAACCTTCGCCCCTGCCGTTGCGCATGCCGGCCGCCCCGCCGAGCGGGATGTGCCGACTGGCATGCAACTTGCCGCCCTTCTTGTCGAAGGACATGTGAACCGACCATGAATCGATCATCAGGAGCCCCATCATGAGCAAGACGTCCCGCCATCCGCATGACACGCCCTCCCGACCAGGGGACCAGACCGGCGCCAGCGACCCCGAGAGCATCCCCAGCACGCTCGATCCCAACCTGGACACCGATGCCAGCGACCTGGAACGGGAGTTGGGCCAGGCCGAGCGCGACCTCCACGTGGCCGAGGAAGACAACCCCGAGGACGAGATCTCCGACGAAGTGCAGCGCGCCGCCGAGTCCCTGCCGTCCGACACCCCGGTCGACCGGGCCGACCAGACCGACAAGCGCATGGAAAATCCGCCGAACGGCAGCGATCTCTAGGGTGCCCGTCTCCGGGCCATCCCATGAAAAATGCCCCGGCGAACCGGGGCATTGTCTTTCGCGAGGGGGGCAAATCGGACTAGTTCGACACTAGTTCGACACTAGTTCGATTATTCCGAGGCCAGCACGCCATACGGGCGGATGTGGAGCTTGTTGATCACATCCGTCACGCCGAAGGTGTCATCGGCAATGTCTTCCACCTCGTACTTGATGCGCCGATTGTCCACCGAGCCGGTCAGGGTGACGATGCTGCCCATGACCGTGACGTCCACCTCGCTCACGTCGAGGCCCGACTGATGGGCCAGCCGCTCGCACAGTTCCTCACGGATGCGCTCGTCGGTACGGGTGTAGTTCTTCGGTCCCACCCGGCGCGAATAGCCATAGGGCGACCGCTCCTGCCCGAACGACTGGTCACCGCGTGAGCGCTGGCGGTAGTTGCGGCCGGCCTCGGCCTCGTAGCCGCGCTGGGGCTGGGGCTGGGGCTGGGGCTGGGGCTGGTAGGGCTCGTAAGGGGGATTGGGGTCGGCGCGCCGGGCGGGCGTGGTGCCGGGCGAGCGCGAGGCGGCCTGATAGCCATCCTCATAGCCGCTGCTGTAGGCGGTCACGTAGCCGCGGTTGTGCGGCGTGCTCTCGTCGCGGTTCTCGTCGTAGGTGGAGCGGGCTGGATAGTAGACCGGGCCGCCACGTGCCTGGTTGCCCTGCCGGCCCGATTCCGTGCCCCATGCCGTACGGCCGCGCCGCCAGGCGCCATCGTCGCGCACATTGTCGTCGGGCGCGTTCCAGCCGTTGTCGCTGGCGTCATAGGGATTGCGGTCGCGCGTGTTGCCGTACCGGCCGCCCGACAGGTCGCGTTCCCGCCAGTTCCGATCATCGCCCGGTACGTGACCGTAGCCTTGCTCCGAGCCGCCGTAACGCTGGTCCGGCCACCGGCGTCGGCCATAGTCGTCTGATCGCTTCATTGCGTTCCTCCATGGGCTGGGGCGCGAGACGCGGCCCCGATACGGAAGAAGCGGCAAGTTTCATACCGAGCGCGGCAGGCGCCCGGTGTGGCGAATCATCCACCTACGGCATGCAGTTTCTACAAGCTGTGCGCGCACAAAGCGGCGCCGCTTATTTCCTGATTATTTGCCGGCGGCCCGCATCGCGGCGCTGTCCGCGCTGTCCGCACTTTGCGGCGTCACCAGCCGCAGGCCGCTGGCGATGGCCGCCAGCCCGGCAAAACCGGCGCCGAGCGACAGCGCCAGGGTCGGCCCATGCTCGCCGGCAATGCTGAACGACAGCGCCACCAGCGCAGCGCCCGTGGCCTGACCGATCAGGCGCGCCGTGGCAATCACCCCGCTGGCACCGCCCGAGCGCTCGCGCGGCGCGCTGCCCATCAGTGCCTTGAGGTTGGGCGACTGGAAGAAACCGAAGCCAGCCCCGCAGATCGCCATGCGGATGCCGATGTTCAGCGCGCTGGCATCCGCCGGCATCATCGCCAGCGACGCCATGCCGACCGCCATGACGGCCAGCCCCACCCCGCCGAGCAGGCCGGGCGGATAGCGGTCAGACAGGCGCCCAGCCAGCGGCGCCATCAGCGCGACCACGGCGGACCACGGCGTCAGGAGGAAGCCGGTTTCCACCGGATTGCGCCCCAGCACATGCTCGAAATAGAACGGCAGCGACACGAAGGCCAGCCCCTGCGCGGCGAACGAGCAGACGGCGGTCAGCGTGGACAGCGCGAACATCGGCCGACGGAACAGGTCCACCGGCAGCATCGGGGCCGGATGACCGCGTTCGCGGCGCAGCAGCAGCACGAAGGCGATGAGGAACACCACGGCGGCTGCCACCACGTATTCCACCGGCTCGCGCTGCACGCCCTCGCCGAGCGCGAAGATCAGCGCCGCGAAGGTAATGACGTTGAGGATGGCCGCCACGGGGTCGAAGCCATGCGTGCTGCGCTTGCTCTCCGGCAGCGAGCGCCAGCCGATGGACAGCGCCAGCAGCCCGATCGGCAGGTTCACGGCGAACAGCCACGGCCAGGTGCCGAACGAGAGGATGACGGACGCCACGGTCGGCCCGACCGCGAACGACACCCCGACGATCAACGCGTTCAGCCCCAGCCCGCGTCCAAGCCGGTGCATCGGAAAAATCGCGGAAATCAGTGCCGTGTTCACGCTCATGATGGCGGCGGCGCCGATGCCCTGCAGCGCCCGCGCGGCAGCCAGCGACGGCAGCGACCACGCCATGGCGCAGATCACCGACGAGATGACGAAGACGATCACCCCGCTCAGATACATGCGCCGGTGACCGACGATGCCGCTCAGCGCGGCGAACGGCAGCAGCGTGGCCACCATCGCCAGTTGGTAGGCGTTGATGATCCAGACCGAGGCCTGCGGGGTGCTACGCAGGTCCGCCGCGATGGCCGGCAGCGCAGTATTGGCGATGGCCGTGTCGAGCGTGGCCAGCGCCACCGCGATCATGATGGCCGCCATGCCGCGCTTCTCGCGGGGCGTCATGGCGTTGTCGAGCGGGGGCTGCGTGGCCGGGCTGGGCGGCGCGGAGGACGGCTGGCTGGCGGGGGTCTGCACGGTCGGATTACCAGTAGGGGCGATCGGGGCGAAGGCGCCGGACGGGGGGCCGTCCATGTCGCCAGATCGAGACAATACGGGAAAACGCGCGGGCCTGCTGAAGCCGCTTCAGCGTCCGCTTAATAGATCAGAGGGAAGTTGCCGGGAGATCGCGGCCGATGGGAAGAGGTTTCCCACCGTTAGCGGCGCGATATCAGCGAAATGCTGGATAAGTCAACGATTCAGTACCGCATCTGCACGTCGTCCACGCGGCTGGTGCGCGTGTTGAACAGGCAGGTGTAGCGGAAGGCCATGGCCGAGTCCGAGGCATCGGGCTCGAAGGTGCCCTCGCCGTTGACGCCGGTTTGCGTGCTGGTCTGCTGATAGATTCGTTCACGGTCCGGCATCATCATCACGCTGCCGGGCTGCGGATAGCGCTGCTTGACCGCGTTGGTGACGGCCTTTTCGCAGGCGTTGCCGGCGGCTTCCATCTGCGAACGGCTCAGGCCACCGGAGCCGCCATAGGTGACGCCCGGCGCCGGTGTAATCGTGGTGGAGGGTGACGCAGGCATGCGCTGCGGCGGGGCCGGGGGCGGCGTGGTGCACGCCGCCAGCAAGGCGACTGTGGCCAGCCCGAGGCTGGCCAACGGCACATCAGAGAAACGAGAAAGAAAGCGTGATGAAAAACGGGGCATCGGGTCGGTTCCGGTATCGGCTACGGACCGTCGGATGACGGGGATATCGGAACGACTCTATGCCAGGAATGCAGTGGGAGCAACCTGGATCAGGTCTTTTTCATCACATTCACGCTTATTCCACCCTCATTCCACTGCGATCCCCCGCTTTTCCTGCTCGGCGCCTTCGTGGGGTTCGCGCGCCAGCACCGGCACCAGCGCCGCGCCGGTATGGCTCGCCGCGTTTCGCGACAGCGTCTCCGGGTCCGCCGCGCCGACGATGGTGCCGCCGGCCGCCCCACCCTCCGGGCCGAGATCGATGATCCAGTCCGCTTCGGCAATCACGTCGAGGTCATGCTCGATCACCACCACGCTGTGCCCGCCATCGGTCAGCCGGTGCAGCACGCGAATCAGCCGCGCCACATCGGCCATATGCAGGCCCACGGTCGGTTCATCGAGCACATACAGCGTGTGCGGCGCCTTCTGGCCCCGGCGCGTGATGTCGTCACGCACCTTCGACAGCTCCGTCACCAGCTTGATCCGCTGCGCCTCCCCGCCAGACAGCGTGGGCGATGGCTGCCCCAGCGTCAGGTAGCCGAGGCCGACATCCTTCATCAGTTGCAGCGGATGGGCGATCTGCGTGATGGCGCCGAAGAACTCCACCGCCTCGTCGATCTCCATGGTCAGTACATCGCCGATGTTCTTGCCGCGCCAGGTCACCGCCAGCGTCTCCGGGTTGAAGCGCTGGCCATGGCAGACGTCGCACAGCACCTTCACATCGGGCAGGAAGCTCATGCCGATGGTGCGCACGCCCTGGCCCTCGCAGGCCGGGCAGCGCCCGTCGCCGGTATTGAACGAGAAGCGCGAGGCGCTGTAGCCGCGCGCCTTGGCCTCCAGCGTCTCCGCAAACATCTTCCGGATCGCGTCCCAGACACCGATATAGGTGGCCGGGCACGAGCGCGGCGTCTTGCCGATGGGGGTCTGGTCGACCTCCAGCACGCGATCGATGGACTCCCAACCGCTGATCGACGTGCAGCCATGCCACGCATGCGCCACATTCAGCGCGCGCGTGGCCGTAGGCTTGCCGGCCTTCTCGGCGGCAGCCCGGGCCCGGCGCGTGGCCGGCGACGACATTACCGAGCGCCCCACGGCGTCCAGCAGGTTGGTCATCAGCACGTCCCGCGCGAGCGTGGACTTGCCCGAGCCGGACACGCCGGTAATCGCCACCAGACGCGCCAGCGGAATCCGCGCCGTGACATGGCGCAGGTTATGTAGATGCGCACCCTCCACGGTCAGCCATTGCGCCGGCTCGGCTTCCCGGCCCGCGCGCGCCGGCCGCACCGCGCGGCGCGGCTGAAGCGGATGGATGATCGGCCGCGCCAGGAACTGGCCCGTGGTGGAGTCCGGTGCGGCGGCCAGCGCCGCCACCCCGCCCTGCGCCACGAGATGCCCGCCGCGCTTGCCGGCGCCGGGGCCAATATCGATGATGTGGTCGGCACGGCGGATGGTGTCCTCGTCATGCTCCACCACCACCAGCGTGTTGCCCTTGTCGCCAAGCTTGCGCAGGGCGTCCAGCAGGATCTGGTTGTCGCGCGGATGCAGGCCGATGGTCGGCTCGTCCAGCACGTAGCACACGCCCTGCAGGTTGCTGCCGAGCTGTGCCGCCAGGCGGATGCGCTGCGCCTCGCCGCCCGAGAGGCTCGGCGCGGCCCGGTCCAGGCTCAGGTAGCCCAGCCCCACTTCTTCCAGGAACTGCAGCCGGCTGGCGATTTCCGACACCACGTCGCGCGCGATCTCGGCATCGCGGCCCTTGAGCCGCAGGCCGTCCACCCAGCGCCGCGTATCAGACACGGTCCATTGGGCGACATCGGTAATCGCGCTGGCCTCGAAGGTCACCGCGCGCGCCACCGGGTTCAGGCGCGTGCCGCTGCAATCGGCGCAAGGCGTATCGCCCACGCCTTCCGGCTCCTGCTCCTCGGACGGCAGGCTTTGCTCGCGCCCGCGGTTGTCGTCGGCGCCAAGCACCGTGTCGTCGTATGCCGCGCGCTGCTCGCGGGTCAGCGCCAGCCCCGTGCCCACGCAGGTGGTGCACCAGCCATGCTTGCTGTTGTACGAGAACATGCGCGGATCGAGTTCCGGGTAGCTCGTGCCACAGACCGGACAGGCGCGCTTCGTCGAAAACACCTTGGTTTCGCCGACGTGGCGGGTGCCGTTGCCATCATGGATGGCGTCGTGCAGCCCATCCAGCGGCGCCAGCAGGTGCATCACGCCCTTGCCCACCTCCAGCGTCTGGTCCAGCAGCGCGCGCAGCGCCGCCTCGTTATCCGCCGAAATCACGATGTCACCCACCGGCAGTTCGATGGTGTGCTCGCGGAAGCGGTCCAGGCGCGGCCACGGGTCCACCGGCAGGAATTCGCCGTCCACGCGCAGGTGGGTGTTGCCGCGCGCCTTGGCCCACTTGGCCAGATCCGTGTAGACGCCCTTGCGGTTCACCACCAGCGGCGCGAGCAGGCCCACATGCTGGCCGCGATGGTCGCGCAGCAGTTGCGCCACAATGGACGCCGCGCTCTGCGACGTCACCGGCGCGCCGTCATGCACGCAGTGCTGGATGCCCAGCTTCACGTACAGCAGGCGCAGGAAGTGCCAGACCTCGGAGGTCGTCGCCACCGTGCTCTTGCGGCCACCGCGCGACAGCCGCTGCTCGATGGCCACGGTCGGCGGAATGCCATACACCGCGTCCACCTCCGGCCGCCCGGCCGGCTGCACGATCGAACGCGCATAGGCATTCAGCGATTCCAGATAGCGGCGCTGGCCCTCGTGGAACAGGATGTCGAAGGCCAGCGTGGATTTGCCCGAGCCCGAGACGCCCGTAATCACGTTGAACTTCCCGTGCGGGATGTCGACATTCAGCGATTTCAGGTTGTGCTCGTGCGCGTTGACGATGCGCACCACTCCCTCGCCCTCGATGGCCCGGCGCGCGCGCTTGGCCTGCAGCGCGGCTTGCAGCGGCAGGCCGTGCTCGGCCATCTCGGCGCGCTCGGCGGCCAGCGTGCCGGCCTCGCCCATCGCCTGGTCATACTGGATCAGCGCATGGCCGGTATGCGAGTGTTCGCAGCCCTTGACGTCCTCGGGCGTGCCCACGCACAGCACCTCGCCGCCGGCGTCGCCGCCTTCCGGGCCCAGGTCGATCAGCCAGTCCGCCGCGCGAATCACATCCAGGTTGTGTTCGATCACGATCAGCGAATGGCCGCCGTCCAGCAGCTTGCCGAACGCGCGCATCAGCTTGGCGATGTCGTCGAAATGCAGGCCGGTGGTGGGTTCGTCGAACATGAACAGCCGCCGGGGCAGGATCACCGCCTTGCGGTTCTTCACCGGCTGGGTCTGCGCGGTCTCGGCCAGGAAGCCGGCCAGCTTGAGCCGCTGGGCCTCCCCGCCGGACAGCGTCGGCACGGGCTGGCCCAGCTTCACGTATTCCAGGCCGACGTCGGCAATCGGCGCCAACACGCGCAGGACGGCGGCATCGTCGGCGAACAGCGCCGTGGCCTCGCTGACGGTCAGCTCCAGCACATCGGCCACGCTCAACTGGCGCGGCGGCTGGCCACGCACGGCGCGGGCGATCTTCACCTCTAGCACCTCGGCGCGATAGCGCGTGCCGTCGCAATCGGGGCAGCGCAGGTAAACGTCGCTCAGGAACTGCATCTCCACGTGCTCGAAGCCCGAGCCGCCGCAGGTCGGGCAGCGCCCGTCGCCCGAATTGAAGCTGAACGTGCCGGCCGTGTAGCCGCGCTGGAGCGCCAGCGGCGCGCGGGCGAACAGCTTGCGGATCTCGTCGAACGCGCCCACGTAGCTGGCCGGGTTGGAGCGCGCGGTCTTGCCGATGGGTGACTGGTCCACAAAGACCACGTCATCCACCTGCTCGGCGCCGATCAGGTCGCGGAACGCGCCGGGGGACTCGGTGGCCTTCCCGAAATGGCGCGCCATGGCCGGGTACAGCACGTCCTGCAGCAGCGTGGACTTGCCCGAGCCGGACACGCCAGTCACGCAGACCAGCCGGTTCAGCGGAATCTCGACGCTGACATCGCGCAGGTTGTGCTCGGTGGCGCCTTCCAGCCGGAGGCGCGGCGTGTCCGCATCGACCTTGCGCGCCTGCCAGTGCGACGCATCCGTCACAAGACGCCGCCCGCCGAGGTAGTCCCCGGTCAGCGTGCGTTCATGGCGGATGGCCGCCGGGGTGCCGTCGAAGACGATGTCACCGCCGCGCTCGCCAGGGCCGGGGCCCATGTCGATCAGCCGGTCGGCGGCCAGCATGACCGAGGGGTCGTGCTCCACCACCACCAACGTGTTGCCGGCGTCGCGCAGCCGATGCATCGCCTCGACGATCCGGTTCAGGTCGCGCGGATGCAGGCCGATGCTCGGCTCATCGAGCACGAACAGCGTGTTGACCAGCGAGGTGCCCAGCGCCGTGGTCAGGTTGATCCGCTGGACCTCCCCGCCAGACAGCGTGCGGCTCTGGCGGTCCAGTGTCAGGTAGCCCAGGCCCACGTCGCACAGGTATTTCAGGCGCGTGCGCACCTCGGCCAGCAGCAGCTTGAGGGCGTCGTCGAGCAAGGCGCTCGGCAGCGTCAGATCGTCGAAGAAGCGGCGGATGCGGGCAATCGGCATCAGCATCAGGTCGTGCACGGTCAGGCCCGGCAGCGCCTCCAGCTGGGTGCGATCCCAGTCCACGCCGCGCGGCAGGAAGCGGTGATCCGGCTGGAGCACGGCGTCTGCATTGGCCTTGTCGCCCAGGCGCCAGAGCAGCGATTCGGTCTTGAGGCGCGCGCCGCCGCAGGTTTCGCAGGGCGTGTAGCTGCGGTACTTCGACAAGAGCACGCGGATGTGCATCTTGTAGGCCTTCGATTCCAGGTAGCTGAAGAACCGCATCACGCCGTACCACTGCTTGTTCCACTGGCCGTTCCAGTCCGGCGAGCCGTGGATGACCCAGTGCTGCTCGGCCTCGCTGAGCTGGTTCCACGGCAGGTCGCGCGGAATGCCGGCGCGGGCGGCGTAGCGCATCAGGTCGTCCTGGCATTCCTTCCAGGCCGGCGTCTGCATCGGCTTGATCGCCCCGTCGCGCAGCGATTTGCGGCTGTCGGGAATCACCAGGCCCAGGTCCACGCCGATGACCCGGCCGAAGCCCCGGCAGGTCTCGCAGGCGCCATAGGCGGAATTGAACGAGAACAGCGCCGGCTGCGGGTCCGCGTAGCGGATATCGCTTTCCGGGCTGTGCAGGCCGGTGGAGAAGCGCCAGACCGGGCCGTCGCCGGCGTCGGTCACCACCTGCACGCTCACGCGACCGCCGCCGCGCTTGAGGGAGGCTTCGATGGCCTCCACGGCGCGGGCCTTGTCCACATTGGCGATGCGGAAGCGGTCTGCCACCACGTCCAGCACCTTGCGGCTGCCGGTGGCGGACTCGACCACGCGCTGGCCGTGCACGCGCGTGTAGCCGCTGACGGACAGCCATTGCGCCACTTCTTCCTCGGTGGCCGAGGCCGGCAGTTCCACGGGGAAGGTCACCACCAGCCGGGCGTCGGCAAAGGGCTGGCCGGGCGCGGTGCGGGCGGCCAGTTCGGCGTAGATGGTCTCGGGGGAGTCATGACGCACCGGCAGCGCCGTCTGGCGGTCGAATAGTTCGGCCGCGCGCGCGTAGAGCAGCTTCAGGTGGTCGTTCAGCTCGGTCATCGTGCCGACGGTGGACCGGGAGCTGCGCACCGGGTTGGTCTGGTCGATGGCGATGGCCGGCGGCACGCCGTCCACCTTGTCCACCTGCGGACGGTCCATGCGGTCCAGGAACTGGCGCGCGTAGGCGCTGAAGGTCTCCACGTAGCGGCGCTGGCCTTCCGCGTAGAGCGTATCGAAGACCAGGCTGGACTTGCCCGAGCCCGAGGGGCCCGTTACCACGGTCATCTGGCCCGTGTGCAGGTCAAGGTCGATATTCTTGAGATTGTGCTGACGGGCGCCGCGGATGCGGATCAGGCCATGGTCGGACAATTTTGCCTCGCAAATCAATGGGTTAAGCGCAATGCAGGGGGCGGACGCACCGCCGGAGCCCACCATCGTACTCCGATCGGCTCGGCGAATTACGATGGCTTCGCAGGCCCCGGCGGGGTCTGGTGTGGCGCTACTATACTGTACAAACGTACAGTATGTGGAGCGCGGCTTGCTGCGGCAGAGTGCGCAGCGGAGGGAGAGAGAAAATCTGGGAGGGCGGCGGCTACCCCAGCCGGTAGGCCAGCGCCACGATGATCGGCCCGAGTACGGGAAGCATCACATTGGCGATGGCATAGGTCACCGTATAGCCGAGCAGCGGCACCGAACTCTGGCTGGCGGCCAGGATGGCGCTGATCGCCGGCGTGCTCACGTGCTGCCCGGCGATGGCGCCAATCAGCAACGGGCCCTCGATCTTCAGGAACACGTGGCCGATCCATAGCGACAGGCAAGCCGGCACGAGCGACACGGCGAGGCCGACCAGCGGCAGCATCGCGCCATGCTCGCGCACCAGCGTGATGGCATCCGGCCCCGCCGACAATCCCACGCTGGCGACAAATATCGCCAAGCCGAGGTCCTTCAGCAACTGGACGCCAGCCGGCGGCATGTCCCCCAGCCCGGGCCGCTTGAAGTTGATCCAGCCGAACACCAGCCCGCTCAGCAGCGCCCCGCCGCCGCTGCCGAGCGAGATCGGAATCCCGTACACGGTCACGGACAGCATGCCCACCAGCAGACCCAGCAGGATCCCCACGCAGAGGAAGACGAGATCGGTGGTGTCCACGTGGCGCACGGCCGTGCCCAGCTCCTGCGCGGCCGCGCTCAGCGCCGGGTCGGTGCCGACCAGCGTCAGGCGGTCGCCGTGCAGCAACTGCGTGGCCGGCGTAATCGGCAGGCTCATGCCGGAGCGCATGATCTGCTGCACCCAGACGAAGCGGATATGCCGCTGCGTGGCCGCCCGGGCGAGATCGCCCAGCGTGCGGCCGTTCAGACCGGGCTTGTTGACGATCACCTGGCGTTCGTCGAGCTGGAGCACATCATGGTGGGCCGCCGGCGGCAACACCTCCACGCCGACCCGTTCGCCCGCATTGACCAGCCGCTCGCGCACACCGATCAGGGCGACGATGTCGCCCGCCTCGATCTTCTGGTCGGGATCCGCCGTGACGGCCTCATTGCCGCGAAACAGGCCCGCGACGAGGGTGCGCCCGCCAATCTGGCGTTCAAGCTGGCCGACGGTCAGCCCGGCGGCCCCTTCGGCGCGATAGGCGCGGCCTACCAGACGCGGGAGCGCCGGTTGCGTGGCCACGTCGTCATCCGAGGCGGCCTCCAGCCGGGTGGCGAGCTCGCGGGACGCCGTCTTCAGGTTGAGCCGCAACAGCATCGGCGCGACCTGACTGGTGAAGAAGACAATACTGACGAGGCCGACCAGATAGGTCAGCGTGTACGCGGTGGCGATGTTCGATTCCATCCGCGTGGTTTCCGCCGCGCCCAGGCCAAGGTGCTTGAGCGCTTCGGCCGCCGTGCCGACCACAGCCGATTCGGTGGCAGCGCCAGCCACCAGCCCCGCCGCCGTGCCGGGGTCCAGGCCCATCATCCGCGTGGCGGTGAGTACGATGGAGATGACGGCAATCGCCTCGATCAGGGGCAGCACCATGAACCGCAGGCTGGAGCGGTTCAGGTTGGCGAAGAACTGCGGGCCGCCGGAATAGCCCATCGCGAAGATGAACAGCGCGAAGGCCACCTCCTTCAGCTCCCCGTGGAGCTGGCAGCCGGTCTGCCCGATCAACAGCGCCACGATCAGCGTGCCGCACACCCCGCCGAGCCCGATCGGCCCGATCTTGAGCTTGCCTACCGCATAGCCGAGGCCGACGGTCACGAACAGGACCGCCATCGGCACGTCGTTGAAGATTCCGACCGAACATTGCATGGTGACCTCTCCAGCGGCCGGCGATTGCAATGCTCGCCGTGCGACGATTGTGCTTCGGGGGGCGGACTAGCGCCGGCTGCTCGCTACATGGCTCGCCAGCGAAGATCCACCCGCCATGGCAAATCGCGCCGCCAGCACCGTCGCCACGCGGGTTTGGGCGGCGGGCTCGCCCACGACTACGACCAGTCCGGCATCCACAGCCTGCGCCCAGCCGATGCGGCCGTCCAGCAAGGCGCGCAGCACGGGTTCCCCGGTCACCACGACCACGTCGCCATCGGCCGGGCCCGCGTCGTGATGCGCATCGGGGGCGGCGTGCCGGCGGCTCGCCGCACCATATCGCGTCCAGAGCCGCGACTCCACCTGCAGCAGCGCCATCGGCGGCAGCTTCGGCCCGGCCGATGCGAGCCGCTGCTCCAGCCTATGTGCCGCATCGTCCGCACGTTCTCGCGCCTGCGCACCGGTATTGCTTTCGGCAGCAGGCAACCTGCCCGCGCCAATGGCATCGTGAAGCGCGAAGGCCACGCCAATGGAGGCCGGATGCGCGGCGCCGACTTCGTCTCCCAGCACGAAGTCGGAGCCGCACGCCGCCACCGTCGTCGGGAGGGCCCCAAGCCACGCTACCAGCGTGGCCATCAACACCGCGGTCGTCGTCTTCATGGCGTCACGATGTTGAACCAGAACGGGAAGGTGTCGAGCAGGGCGAGGAACTCGCTCAGTGCCTCGCGGCGGCCCTCCACCTTCATATCGCCCTTGGCGATGGCGTTCTCGATCGTGGTCTCCTTGAGCTGGATGGCGTCAAGCGTCGCTTTCGAGAGCGTGATCTTTGCGTCGGGCTGCGCCAGCGGCTTGCCATAGTTCAGCACCGCGTTCTCGACCGCCAGCCCGTACTGCTTCTTCAGGTCGGTAAAGTCGAGATTCAGCCCGATCTTCTTGCCAGCGGCCTTCGGCCCGTTCAAGCGAACCGCCAGATAGTCGAACAGCATCTCCGGCGGCATCGCCTTGATGGTGTCCGGGCTCGCGGTCGTCGTCCCGCCGGCCTTGGGCACGCCATTGCGCAGTTCATAGGCGCCCATCAGGTAGACCGAGCGCCATGGGCCGCTCTCCGCCTGGTATCCCAGCTGCTCGAGGGAATCGGCCAGCAGGTCCTTGCCCGCCTTGCCGTTGGGGTTGGCGAATACCACATGCTTGAGGACTTCGGCCGTCCAGCGATAGTCGCCCTTGCTGAAATCCGCCCTGGCGCGCTTGAGCACCGCCGCTTCGCCGCCCATGTACTCCACATATTTCTTGGCGGCCATTTCCGGCGGCAGGTTGTTGAGGTCGGACGGATTGCCGTCGTACCAGCCCATGTAGCGCTGGTAGACCGCCCGGGAGTTGTGGCGCAGCGTGCCGTAATAGCCCCGGTTCGGCCAGAATTTGTCGAGTTCCGGCGGCAGCTTGATCATCTCCGAGATCTCTTCCCCGGTGTAGCCGTTGTTCATCAGGTTGACCGACTGGTCATGCGTGTACTTGTACAGGTCGCGCTGCTTCTTCCAGTAGTCGATGATCTTGGCGTTGCCCCACATCGGCCAGTGGTGGGCCTGGAACTTGAAATCGACATCCTTGCCGTAGGTGTCGATGGTCTCGTTCAGGTAGCTCGACCACTTCAGTGCGTCACGCACCTGAGCGCCACGCAGCGTCAGGATGTTGTGCATGGTGTTGGTCGTGTTCTCGGCCATCCACATGCCCCGGAACTGGGGGAAGAACGTGTTCATCTCGGACGGCGCCTCGGTGCCTGGCGTCATCTGGAACACCATCTTCACGCCATCCACGGTGATCTCGGTGCCGGTCTTGCTGATGATGTCCGTGGGGACGATCAGCCCCGCGTCGCCGGTCGACACGGTCTGCCCCAGCCCGCCGTTCACGCCACCGCGCGCGTTGCGGGGCAGCAGCGCCCCATACATATAGACGGCGCGGCGCCCCATCGCATTGCCGGCGATGACGTTCTCGCTGACCGCATGCTCCGTGAAGCCTTCCGGCGCGAAGATCTTGACCTTCCCGGACCGGACATCGGCTTCGTTCACGACGCCGCGCACGCCGCCGTAGTGATCCACGTGCGAGTGGCTGTACACCACGGCCACCACCGGCTTCTGCCCGAGGGTTTTCGTGACGAATTCCAGCGCCGCCTTGGCCGTCTCGGCCGAGATCAGCGGGTCCAGCACGATCCATCCCGTGTCACCCTGCACGAAGGTGATGTTCGACAGGTCGAAGCCACGCACCTGGTAAATCCGGTCCGACACCTTGAACAGTCCGTTCTGCATGCCCAACTGGGCGTTGCGCCACAGGCTCGGATTGACGGTGTCCGGCGCGGCCTTGTCGAGCCCGATGTATTGCTTGTAGGCTTCCAGGTCCCAGACGACGTCGCCCTTGGCATTGCGGATGGTCAGCGTGTCGGGCTTGGCCACCAGACCGCGCTGGGCATCCTCGAAGTCGGCCTTGTCGTTGAAAGGGAGTTCGTTCAGCACGGCCGCGTTCGCTGCCTTGGTCGCTGCCGTCGCGGGCTTGCCGCCAATGGGCTGGGCCTGGGCCCACCCCGATGATGTCCACGCCAATGTCGTCGCGGCGATGAGGAGAGGGGCGAATTTCATGGCTGATACTCCCGGTTAGGACAAACCAATCAAACAACGGCAACCGATAGACCCTAGCGCTTCAGCGCGGTCTCCAGGTTGTGCAAGTTCTGGGGTGGGACACGAATCAAACCGCCGCGCGGGCTGTCGATGTCCGCGATCAGCGCCAGTGACAGCGATATCGTCATCGGCAGCACCAGCAACAGGGCGGCCTTGGCGCTCTTGGTGCGCGCGCCATAGCCCTGCATCAGGCTGCTAAAGAACGCAATCACGATCATCAGGCACCAGGCCGACACCGGGATCCGGTTCAGCCACGCGGCCTCTGTATAGCCCTGGGAATTGAGGACGTCGTTCATGCCCGACACCACCAGCGACGTGATCGGGGTGGGCTTGTCGCGCGCCACGCCGCGCACCACCTTCCACAGGTCGTCGCCGATTTGTGCCGTGGCCTGCTCGATCTGCTGCAGGGCGTCGGGTTCGCGCGTGCGGTAGTAGAGGATGCGCTGGTCCAGGTAGCGAACCAGCAATGCCTTGATCTGCGCCGTCTCCGGACCCTCCACCAGCTCGGCCCGCAGGAATTCGGTGCCGATCGCGTTGGCCTCTTCTTCCTCCAGGTTCTTGCGCTGGTCATAGCGGCCGACCGCCATGGAGAGCGTGAACCCGATCAGCAGGGCGAGCAGCGTGAGCGTGGCGCCCTGCACGATATTGAAGTCGTCCCGGCTGTCGTCCGCCATCGGCCTGATGCGGCGCAGCACCAGGAATCCGATCCCCGCCGCCAGCGCCATGAGCACGATCATGGCCAGGAAGAGGATGGCCGGATGCCTGGTGAGGTAGGTCATGGGACGATGGCCCGGAAGCCGTCAGTTCAGGCTGCCCGGATCCCGCGCGGCTTTCTGCTGCTTGGCGCGCGCCGCGAAGTAGGCCCCGATCTGCTTCTGCGTGATGCCATTGGTCTTCTTGGTGTCGATCTTGTCGTAATTCTTGAAGACTTCCGGCATGCCGGCCTCGGCCTCTTCGCGGCTCAACTTGCCGTCCTGGTTGGTATCGGCGGCCTTGAATTTCTCGGCGAAGGCGGCCTTGGCCTCCTGCGCGTTGGCCGGTTTTTGCTGCTGCGCACTGGCGGTCGTGGACATGAAGGCGGCAATCGCCGAAAGGCACGCAACGGCTACGAATTTCGAAGTCATGGATGTCTCCCAGATGTGTGTTGTATTCAGCGCTTGCGGCGCGACTGCCTGTGTGACTCTATCGCAGCGTTTTCTGATTAGTACTAAAACTTTTCGTGCCAGATATGAAATTAGTCGCCTAGTGTTTCCAATCAACGGGTTGCGGCACGACAATGACACCGCACTTCAGATCGCCACACCTCTGCCAGACGGGCTCCGCCCTCGGCACCGTTGATGAAGGGGGAACCCAATGAAGCCGCATGGCGTCTTTCGCCCGCATTCGCACCCCCTCGCGCTGGAACCCCGCATCCTGTTCGACGGTGCCGCCGCCGCAGCAACGTCCGACCAGCACCATGCCACCGCCGACAAGAGCGCCACGGACGCCCATCCCGCCGCCACCGAGCCGCGCGAGAATGCCGCCGCCCCGGCGCCGACCGCGCCGCGCCACCTGGTGGTCATCGACAGCCGGCTGGAGAACCGCGAAGCGCTGACTGCCCAGTTGCCGGTGGACACCACAGCCATCGTCGTCGACCCCGGCACGGACGCGCTGAACGCCATCTCCGCTGCGCTGGCCCAGATGGCCAAGACCGGTCAGGTCGATTCGATCCAGATCTTTTCCCACGGCACCAGCGGGCAGTTCACGCTGGGCAACCGCACCTACACGGCCGAGTCGCTGGCGGGCTTTGCCGACACGCTGAAGTCCTGGCAAGGCGCCATGCGGCAGGACGCGGACATCCTGCTGTTCGGCTGCCAGGTGGGCGCCGGCGAGGCCGGCCGCGCGCTGGTGAGCCAGTTGGCCCGGCTGACGGACGCCGATGTCGGCGCCTCCGATGACGACACCGGCAGCGCCAGCGCGGGCGGCGACTGGACCCTCGAAGTGGCCAGCGGCATCCTCGACAAGCCGCTGGCCCTCAGCGATGCCGCCGTGCGCGACTACCAGGGCCTGATGGCCGATGCCAGCCCTACCCTCTCGATCGGCACGGCCACGAAGGACGTCGTGCTCGGTGGCACGGTCACCTTCGACGTGACGATGACCAACCCGTCGTCGCAGGTCGGCTACGGGCCTTACGTGGACCTCTACCTGTCCGCCAGCGGGCGCGATGGCGACGATGGCGTGACCTTCGTCTCGGCCACCTACCTCGGCCAGGCGGTGACGGCCTTTACCGTCACCTTCGATGCACAGGGCAACGCCGTGCATCCGCTGGCCCGCGATGGCTCCGGCAACCCGATCATCATCAACGCGGCGTCGGTCGGCATGCGGCCGGGAGACCAGCTGGTGGTGCTGCAACTGCCGTTCGGCAGCCTGTCGCAGGGCCAGCCGCCGGTGACCATGCAGGTGACCGCCCGGCTCAGCGAGCTGGCGGACACCAGTTTCTCGAATGGCTCGCCCGACCTGCTGATCCGCGCCCGCGCCGGGTTCGAGCTGGGCAACGACTCGCTCAACAATCCGACCGATGACCCGAGCCTGATCGGCGCCGCGCTGGTGGACTTCACCGTCCACCCGACGCTGCTGACGATCACCGAAACGCTGGACATGACCGAGGGCGAGACCGCCACCGGGCCGAATTTCGTCCACCACGAGACGGTCACCATCACGCCGGCCACGCCCCAGCCGCTCAACACGGTGCGCGTGACCCAGGTCCTGCCGGACGACATCCAGGTCACCGCCATCACCCCCGGCGGCAACGGCGTGCTGGTCTCCATCACGCTGCAGGACGGCGCGGTGCTGACCAACCCCACCGCCATCGCCGCCGCGATTGCCGCCGACAACATCTTCATCGCCAGCTACACGGTGGAGTACGCCACGCTGACCGGCCCGGTGCAGAACGTGGTCAGCTTCTACGTGCCCGAAACCAACGCGGCCGGCACGCCGATCATCGACTCGTCCACCGGCGATGCCGTCAACATCACATTCGGCGATGTCACCGCCACCGGCAACTGGGTGCCGCTGGACCCGCGCGACCTCACGCCGCCGGCCACCTCGATCGCCTTCACCGCTTCCGGCGACGGCGCCGTCGCCAGCTTCACCGCGCGCTCCATCACGCTGGAGAAGCAGGCCACCATCGCCGCCGGCGGGGATGTGGGCAGCGCCGGGCCGTCGCCGGGCGACACCCTGCGCTACGACCTCAACCTGGCCATCTCCGACTACTTCGCCTTCGGCCAGAACCTGCTCTTCAACGGCAGCTTCACCGTGGTCGATACGCTGGGCGACGGCCAGACGCTGACCGGCACGCCCACGCTCGTGGTCACCCAGAACGGCATCACCCACACGCTCGCGCTGGTCACCTCGACCACGGTCAATGCCGATGGCACGACCACCCTCACTTTCGACATCGCCGCCTCGCTGCGCCAGTCGCCGGACTTCCCGATTGCCGCGCTGGTGGGCGATTTCGCCCTGAACGCCACGCAGAACGGCGCCACCACGGCGGTCATCAGCTATACCGCGCTGCTCGGCCAGCGCTACAGCGGCACCACCCGGCCGCAGCCCGAGATCAACGAGGGCGATGCCATCGGCAACGCCGCCACGGTCACCGCCACGCTGGTGCAGGACCCGCTGAACCTGACCGGCTTCACCGAAAGCGAGCAGTCCGCCTCCACCACCACGATCCCGGTCAGCCACATCGACATCGAGATCGTGGCCGTCAACGGCGGCACCCCGCCCGCCAGCGGCGAACTGCGCCCCGGCGACACCGTGACCTTCACGCTCAGCTACGACCTCGTCACCGGCGACTACGAGAACTTCAGCCTGACCACCTACCTGCCGCTGCCGCTGTTCGATGCCTCCGGCGTGGCCTGGAGCCAGGGCAGCGGGGTCAACCAGTGGACGCTCGGTGCCGGCAACACCAACCTCGGCCCGATCACCGGCGTGACCACCGGCCCCGGCAATTCGGTGGTGTTCACCTTCGGCGACTTCGCCACGGCCAGCGTCACCGGCAGCCGCATCGAGATCCAGTTCACCATGCGCGTGGGCGACCAGCCGTTCTCGGACCAGCGTTCGCTGGACGTGCTGGCGCAGTCCAGCCAGACCACCACGCTAAACCAGACCGTGCTGTCTTCGTCCGATGTGGCGGTGATCATCTCGGTGGCGGAGCCGGTGCTGGGCATCGAGCATGGCGTGGTGTCCACCTCGCACGGCACCGTGACCGGCACCACCGGCACCTGGGCGGCGCCCGGCAGCGGCGGCGCGCCGTTCACCGGCTCGGTGACCGACCTGGCGGCGCTGAACGGCGCGGTGACCGGGATCGATGCGGGCGACGTGGTGCGGCTTGCCACGGCCGTCGAGAACACCGGGGGCGGCGGCGCGTTCGACGTGGGCGTCTCCATCACCCTGCCGCCGGGCCTGAGCTTCCTCAACGGCAGCCTCGACGCCGCCAACCTGCGCATCTATCGCGGCAACGGCGTGGCGCTGGTGGAGGGCACCGACTACACCGTCAACGGCAACACCATCACCTTCCTCGATGCCGGCGCCGTGGCCACCCTGCTGGCGGGCCGCACCGGCGGCACGGCGGTGACCGACGGCTCCAACATCGTCGTCATCACCTATGACACCGTGGTGGCCAATGCCATTGCCGCCAGCAGCACGCTGCAAAGCACGGCGGCGCTGACCCACTACGCCAGCGTGGACGGAGGTGCCGATTTCACCACTTCCGACATCACCAACACGGCCGACGAGCAGGTGGCCGCGCCCGAGGTGACCAAAGTCTTTGCCGGCGGCTCGCTCGATGACGGCGACTCCAGCGCCACGCAGACCACCGGCGCCAACCTGGTGGTCGGTGAGAGCATGCTTTACGACATCGTTGTCACCGTGCCCGAGGGCAGCACCCAGAGCCTGCGCGTGGACGATCTGATTCCGCCCGGCATGCAGCTCGATACGTCCTTCAACGGCGGACTCGGCTACGAACTCATCACCACCGTGGCCGGCAGCGCGGCGCTGACGGCGAATTTCAACGGCAACCTGACGATCGACAGCGTGTCCGGCCTCGGCGGCACCGCCGGCGCAGCCGGCGTGGGCGCCCGCATGACGTTCTCCGTGGCCGGCGCCACGGCAGACAACGTGGTCGGCAACGAGAAATTCGTCATCCGCCTGCGGCTGGTGGCCAGCAACGTGCCGGGCAACCAGGCCGGCACCACCCACGCCAACCAGGCCCAGGCGACCTTCAGCGACCCGGATGGCAACGTGCCCAACGGCACCGCCCCGGTGGACCGGACCGTGGCGCAATCGGGCGCGGCGCCCACCACCACGCTGGTCGAGCCCACGCTGACCATCACCCAGAGCACTTCCGCCCTGCCCCCGCTGGGCGTGGATGCCGGCGATGTGGTCGAGTTCACGGTGGTCATCACCAACGGCAGTGGCGCAGGCGACGTCAACGCCTACGACATCACCTTCTCGGACAACGTGCCGGGCCGGCTGATCAACCTGACGCTGTCCCAGGCGGTCTACGCGGGCGGCGCCACCGCCAACGGCGGGCCGGACTTCATCCTCGACGGCTCGCAGATCCGCACCGCCGATGGCGCCAACATCGACATCCCCACAGGTGGCAGCATTACCCTGCGCTTCACCGGCACGGTCAGCCCGGTCATCGGCGGCGCGCTGAACCTCGCCAACGTGGCCATGGTGCAGTGGACCAGCCTCGATGGCACCACCGGCCCCGCCGCCAACCCGGCCGGCGAGCGTACCGGCACGGACGGCCTGCTCAATGGCGGCACCCTCAACGATTACCAGAGCGCCGCCACGGTGATCGTGCCGGTGTCGGCAGGCATCCAGATCTCCCGCGTGGGCGGCCTGCCCGATACCGCCGCGCCCTCCCCCACCACGGCGCTCAACGAGGACGTGGCCGTGGGCGAGGTGTTGCGCTACCGGGTCGTCGCACTGGTGCCGGAAGGCGTCACGGAGAACTTCTCGGTGCAGGTCACGCTGCAGAACGGGCTCGAGTTCCTGAACGACGGCACGATCCGCATGACCTTCGTCTCCGCCGGCGGCATCGTCTCCACGCTGACGCTGATCAGCAACGGCTCGCTCAACGTCAGCGGCAACGAAAACAGCCCGATCGCCCTGCCGATCACCGCCACGCTGAGCGGCCCCGCGCCGGACGGCGTGCTGCTGCCGACGCAGATCCTCGTCAGCCGCGATGCCAACGGCAACACCGTGGTGACCTTCGCGCTCGGCACGCTGGCCAATGCCGACCGGGATCTCGACCTCGAAGGCGTTTCCATCGAATTCAATGCGCGCGTGGCGAATCAGGCTGGCAATGTGCGCGATACACCGCTCGCCGTGACGGCGGCGGACTTCAGCGGCACCACGGCGCTGTCCCAGTCGGACACCGTGATCGAAATCATTGCCGAACCCGGCTTCAGCGGCATGAACAAGCAGGTGGTGGACTTCGTGCCGAACCCTGCCGGCAGCACCGGCACCGCGACGGTGGCGGTCCGCTTCACCGGCGCCGGCGATATGACTGCCTATGACGTGGCCCTGACCGATGGCTTCCCGGGCGGCGCCAACTACGCGCTGGTCAGCGTGACCATCGACGGCGTGACCTACGGCCAGGGCAACCCGCCGGCTGGCGTGAGCTTCAGCGGCACGGGCGGCGTGACCGTGAACTTCGCGTCGCTGGCCAGCACCTCGGTCGTCGAGGTCCGCTACACCGTGGAGGTGCCGAACACTGCCACCATCGCCGCGACCAACGCCGAACTGCGCTGGACCAGCCTGCCGCCGGGCTTCAGCAGCTGGGGCGGCTCGCCCGTGGGCACCCCGGGCGCGGCGGACGGCGAGCGCACCGGCAGCGAGACAGGTCCGAACAACTACGTGCTGCGCGAAGCGGCCGGCCTCGGCATCATCGCCGGCACGCTGTGGGACGACACCGCCTCGGCCGATACCTCGGTCACGCCGGACGGCGCCGGCCTGCCCGGCCAGCAGGTCACGCTGACCTGGGCCGGCGTGGATGGGGACTTCGCCACGGCGACGGACAACCGCACCTACACCACCACCACCGACGGCACCGGCCGCTACCAGTTCGGCGTGCTGCCCTCGGGCCTGTTCCGGATCGATACCCCCGCAGGCACCATCACCTATGCCCAGCCGCTGGGCAGCCTGCACGTGCGCATCGACACGGACGGCAGTTCCCCGCTGGCGCAGATCGTCGTCACGCTGGGCGAAGGGGTGGCGGCGGCGGCCGATGCAGGCTACGTGCAGATCAACGATGCGCCGGTCAATACCGTGCCCGGCACGCAGAACGGCGCCGAGGACACGCCGCTGGCCATCGGCGGCATTACCGTCGCGGACGTGGATGCCGGCACCGGCGTCGTGCAGGTGACGCTGGGCGTGCTGCACGGCACGCTGTCGCTGTCGGCGCCGCCGGCCGGGGTCACGGTCGCGGGCGACCAATCGGCCAACCTGTCGCTGACCGGCACGCTCGATGCGATCAATGCTGCACTCGCCACGCTGGTCTACCTCGGCAATCAGGATTTCAACGGCGCCGACACGCTCACCGTTATCACCAACGACCACGGCCAGAGCGGCGACGCCGGCACCCTGAACGGCACGCCGAACGAGGACCCCGCCGACGCCCTGACCGACACCGACAGCTTCCAGATCGTGCTGGCGCCGGTCAACGACACCCCGGTGGCCAACAACGATGTCGCCGATGCCCGCGAGGCCGGCGGCCAGGCCAACGGCACCGTGGGCCTCGACCCGCGCGGCAGCGTGCTCGACAACGACACCGACGTGGACATCGCCACCAACGGCGACGCCCTGCGCGTGGTGAGCTTCCGCTCCGAGATCAACGGGCCGATCCTGCTGCCGAACCCCGGCGCCGGCTCGCTGGCCGGCCGCTACGGCACGCTCACGCTCAACGCCACGGGCGGCTACGTCTACACCGTCGACAACAACAACGCCGCCGTGCAGGCGCTCAGGCTCTCGGGCCAGACACTGGTCGAAACCTTCACCTACACGATCTTCGATGGCGCCAACGCCAGCGCCACGGCCACGCTGACCGTGACCATCCACGGCGCCAACGACAACCCGGTGGGCGTGAACGACGCCGGCACGGCGCTGGAGGCCGGCGGCGTGGCCAACGGCACGCCGGGCACGGCGGCCACCGGCAACGTGCTGCCCAACGACACCGACGTGGACAGCACCGCCAATGGCGAGTCCCACACGGTCACGGGCGTGCGGACCATCATCGCCGCGCAGGCGGGCCCGGTCATCCCCGTGGCCCCAAATACCAGCAGCGGCACCGGCGCGGTGGTCATCGGCCAGTACGGCACGCTGACGATTGGCGCGGACGGCAGCTATCGCTATGTGGTCGACGATGCCAACGCCACCGTGCAGCGCATGCACGCCGGCGACAGCCTGATCGAAACCTTCAGCTACGTGGTCACCGACGCGGGCGGGCTGAACGGCATCGCCGAGCTGACCATCACGATTCAGGGCAGCAACGACAACCCCGTGGCCAACGACGACACCGGCAGCGCCTCGCCGGCCTCGACGGACGGCGTCACGCCCGAATCGCACGCCACCGGCAATGTCGTCACCACGGGCCCCGGCGCGGACAGCGACGTGGACGCGGCGGACCAGCCCAACAGCCAGTTGCATGTCGATGGCATCCGCACCGGCACCGAGTTGGCCGGCGGCACGCTGACCGCCGTAGCCGCCAACACCACGGCGACGACCGGCACGGTGGTGATCGGCCTGTACGGCACGCTGACCATCGGCGCGGATGGCAGCTACGACTACGACGTCGACAGCACCAACGCCACGCTGCGCAACCTGCCCCCGGGCGCCACGGTCACGGAGACCTTCACCTACCGGATCACGGACACGGCCGGGCTGACCGACATCGCCCAGCTCGTCATCACCGTCAGCGGCGTCAACGACCCGCCCGTGGCGCAGAACGACACCGCGCAGGCCATCGAGGCCGGCGGCGTGGGCAACGGCACGGCGGGCGTCGATCCCGCCGGCAGCGTGCTGGCCAACGATGCCGATCCGGACGGCGATGCGATGACCGTCACCGCCGTGCGCACCGGCACGGAAGCGGGCTCGGGCACCGCCGGCACGCTGGGCCAGGCGCTGACGGGCACCTATGGGGCGCTGGTGCTCAATGCCGATGGCACCTATCGCTATATCGTGAACAACGACAACCCGGCGGTGCAGGCCCTGCGGACCGATACCGACACCCTGAGCGAGACCTTCACCTACACCATCGCCAGTTCCGGCGGCACGGACGTGGCCCAGATCACCATCGTCATCCATGGCCGCAACGACAACCCGGTGGCCGTGGACGACACCGGCACGGCCATCGAGGCCGGCGGCACCCTGAATGGCAACCCGGGCCAGAACGCCACCGGCAATGTGCTGACTACGCCTCCCGGCGCCGATACCGATGTGGACGCCAGCGACACCGCCACCGTGACCGCCATCCGCACCGGCACGGAGACGGCAGGCGGCACGCTGACCGCCTTCACCGGCTCGACCACCGTGACGGGCACCTACGGCACGCTGACCCTCCAGGCCAACGGCACCTTCGTCTACGCCGTGGACAACAGCCTGGCCGCCGTGCAGGCGCTGCGGCCCGGCCAGTCGGTCTCGGAGACGTTCACCTACCAGATGGCCGATGCGGCCGGCGGCACCGACCTCGCCCAGATCATCGTCACGGTCAACGGCGCCTGGGATGCCCCCGTGGCCACCGACGACCGCGCGCTGGCCGCCGCCGGCAACGGCAACGCGCCGCCGTTCAATCCCACCGGCAACGTGCTGCCCAATGACAGCGATGTCGATGCCGGCGATGTGCTCGCGGTGACCGGCATCGTCTCCGAGAACCTGAGCCCCGGCGGCGGGCTGGCGCCGGTGGCGGCGGGCAGCACCAGCGCCACGGGCAGCATCGTCGTCGGCCAGTACGGCACGCTGTTCATCGGCGCGGACGGCAGCTACCGCTACGTGGTGGACGTCAACAACCCGGTGCTGATCAACCTGCCGCGGCTGGGCAGCGTGACCGAGGTCTTCACCTATCAGGCGACGGACCTGGGCGGGCTGTCCGCCACGGCGCAACTGACCATCACCGTGTTCGGCCGCAACGACGCGCCGGTGCCCGTGGACGACTTCGGCATCGCCATCGAGGCCTCGGGCGTGAACAACACGGTCTCGGGCACCTCTCCGGACGGCAACGTGCTGCAGAACGATGTCGATCCGGACAGCAACACCCTGACCGTCACCGGCATCCGCACCGGCACCCGCGACTCGAACAACCCCGACGAGAACGTCGGCCGCATCGGCGACGTGCTGCAAGGCCGCTACGGCACGCTCGTGCTGCTGCCCGGCGGCGGCTGGAAGTACGTGCTGGACAACGACAACCCGGTGGTGAACGGCCTGCGCACCGGCGACCAGACCCTGCAGGAGGTCTTCACCTACACCTCGGTCGATACGCTGGGCGCCGCCGCGCTGGGCGAGTTGCACATCACCATCATCGGTCGTAACGACACGCCGGTGGCCCAGGACGACGCCGCCATCGCCATCGAGGCCGGCGGCGTGGCCAACGGCACGCCGGGGGTGAACCCCGAGGGCGACGTGCTGGCCAACGACCGGGACGTCGATTTCACGATCCTCGGCGAGACCCGCGCGGTGGTCACCTTCGGCACCGAGACGGGCGCCGAGGCGGCCGCCGGACAGGTGCTGGCCGGCCGCTACGGCACCCTCACGCTGCGCGCGGACGGCAGCTACACCTATGTGATCGACAACGACAATCCGGACGTCCAGGCGCTGCGCACGGCGGACGAGGTGCTGAGCGAGACCTTCACCTACGTCATGCAGGACACCGCCGGCGCCACCTCGGTGGCCCGGCTGACCGTGCGCATCCAGGGCAGCAACGACAACCCCGTGGCGCAGGACGACGCCGTGACCGCCAGCGACCAGATTCCCGCGCCGCAGGCCAGCGGCAACGTGCTGCCCAATGACAGCGACGTCGATGCCGCCGAGCAGTTGACCGTGGTCGGCGTGCGCACCGGCGCTGAGACCGGCACCGGCACGGCCGGCACGGTCGGGCAGAGCCTGGCGGGCCTCTACGGCACCCTGGTGCTCAACGCGGACGGCAGCTACACCTACACCATCGACCAGTCCAACCCGGACGTGCTGCGCGCGGCGGGCATGGGGCTGGTCCTCCACGACACCTTCACCTACACCGTGGCGGACCGCGCCGGCGCCACCGATCTGGCCCAGCTGGTGGTCAACCTCGATATCGCCACGCCGTACATCCCGCCGCCCGACTATGGCGATTTCTGGCACGACGACCGCGGCGGATACGACCAGCTCGGCCGCTCGTTCCTGCCGGAGATCAATCCGGCCGTGTTCGTGACGCCCGAAGTGCAGCGCGTGTCCAACGTCAGCCGGATCACGCAGGCGAATTTCGACGAGGGCCTGCTGGGACTGGTCGAGGACGCCGAGATCGGCGTCGATCGGCGCATCCCCGTGGTGCCGGGCCAGTTCGTGCACCGGGAAGTGCGCGACAGCCAGCTCGTCTCCGCCTACGACCGCACCTCGGTGCGCAGCCGGCACGGCGTGGTCAACCTCAGCGCCGATGGTCTGCTGAGCGAGCCGTCCGTGCAGACCGTGGACCCGGCCAAGCTCATCCATGTGCCGGCGGCAGCCGAAAGCGCGACACCGCCGGACGCCGCGCCAGCACTCCCTGCACCCGCCAAGCCGCCCGCGCCCGCGCCCGCCCCGCGCGCCGCCGCCGATTTCCAGAGCCAGTTGCACGCCGCCGCCGCGCGGCTGCACCCGTTCCAGCCGCGCCCCGCGCCGGCTTCCCACGCAGACAACCACCCGGGAGGGGAGTGATATGCGAATGCGTCCGGTCAGCATGCTGAGCGCAAGCCTCGGCATCACCCTGCTCCTGAGCGCCTGTGGTTCCACCCAGCCGAAGCCGTACACCAAGGAAGAGCAGCAGCTGCAGATCTCGGCGGACAAGGCCACGATGTACGAGGACCAGGAGCCGGTCACCCGCCCCATCACGTTCTATGAGGCGGCGGCGCGCGCGCTCAAGTACAACCTCGACTACCGCCTCAAGCTGATGGAAAGCGCGCTGTCGGCCAAGCTGCGCGATGTGTCGAGCCACGAGATGCTGCCCCGCATCGTGGCCGGCACCGGCATCGCGGCGCGCAGCAACGATTCGGGCGGGACGTCGATCGGCATCGAGGACCGTCAGGTCAGCTTGCGGCCCTCCACGTCCGAAGAGCGCTTCCACATGCTGAGCAACCTCGGCCTGAGCTGGAGCCTGCTCGATTTCGGCGTGGCCTACTACCGCACCCAGCAGCGCTCCGACCAGATCCTGATGGCCGAGGAGCGGCGCCGCAAGGTGGCGCAGAACGTGCTGCAGGACGTGCGCAACGCGTACTGGCGCGCGCTGGCCGCGCAGCGGCTCAAGCCCGAGGTGGACCGGCTGCTGGAACGCACGCAGAAGGCGCTGGGCGCCGCGCGCGAGGCCGAGCAGAAGGGGCTGATGCCGCGCCAGCAGATCCTGGCCTACCAGCGCGCCCTGCTCGACTCGGTCTACCTGCTGACCATCCGCCGGCAGGACCTGGAGCTGTCGCAGGCGGAGCTGGCCGCGCTGATGTCGCTGCCGCCCGGCGTGCCGATGGTGCTGGCCGAGATGCCCGAGCAGGTGCTGCCGCAGCAGACCGTGGCGGTGGGCCGGCTGGAGCAACTGTCGCTCGAGAACCGCCCCGAGATCGCGGAGGAGTGGTACCGCAAGCGCGTCAACGCCAATGACCTCAAGGTCGCCAAGGCGCAGCTCTGGCCGAACATCGGGCTCGACGCCGGCCTCCAGTACGACACCAACACCTTCCTCTACAACAACTACTGGTCGCAGATCGGCCTGACGGTCTCCGTCAACCTGGTGAAGCTGCTGCAATACCCGCTGCTCAACGCCACGCAGGACGCCCAGGCCCACGCGGACGACATGCGCCGCGTGGCGCTCTCGATGGCGATCCTGACGCAGGTGCGCGTGGGGCTGCTGCGCTACCGGCTGGCGCTGCAGGAGATGCAGTTCGCCGAGGACGGCCTGCGCGTGGATACCAGCCTGCTCGACTATGCCCGCGCGGCGCAGACCACCACGTTCGGCTCCGAACTGGAGCTGATCCGCTCGGAGGGCCGCTACCTGCTCTCGCGCTACCAGCGCGAGGCGGCCTACTCCAACGCCCAGGCCGCCTGGGGCCGGCTCTACAACTCGATCGGCTTCGACATCATGCCGGAGGCCATCGAGCGCGGCGACATCGCCACGCTGGCCAGCGAGATCGAACGTACCGTCAATCGTCAGGAACAGACCAACCTGCTGGTCATCGCCCAAGGAGCCCCGAATGCCGAAGCCGCAAGGCCATGACCGTCGCCGTTCGCCACGCCATGCGTTGTCCCTGACGACCGCGCTGGCCCTGACAGCAAGCGGTATCGGTATGGCATGGGCGGCGCCGGCCACACCCGCCGCGTCTCCCGCCGGCCTCAGCGACCCCAACGCGATCCGCGTGCTGCTGGTGGCGGGCCTGGAGACCACGCTGTCCGCGCAGATGAACGGCACGCTGGGCGACCTGCGCGTGGCGCTGGGGCAGAAGGTGGCGCGCAACGCGGTGCTGGTGCAACTCAACTGCGGCGAAATCCAGGCCCGGGCGGACGTGGCCCGCGCCGAACTGGCCATGGCGAAGCAGAACCTGGTCGGCAAGAAGGGGCTGCAGGAGCTGAACGCGGCCGGCGAGATCGAGGTCGGCCTCGCCCGTACGGACGTGGAGAAGGCCGAGGGCGCCCTCGCCCTGAGCCGCGTGCAGCTTGGCTACTGCAAGGTGCAGGCGCCGTTCAACGGGCGCGTGGCCAAGGTCTATATCAAGCCCTTCCAGACCGTCAGCGCAGGCACGCCGCTGTTCGACATCGTCGGGGACGGCGTGCTCAAGGCGCGGCTGAACGTGCCGTCCGTGCTGCTGCGGCGGCTCAAGGTGGGGCAGCCGTTCGAGATCACCATCCAGGAAACCGGCAAGACCTATCCGAGCCGGGTGGCCGCCATCAACGCCCGCGTGGATGCGGTGGCCCAGACCGTGGAACTGGAAGCGCGGCTGGACGCCGAACACCCCGAACTGAGTGCCGGCATGAGCGGCGTGGCCCGCTTCCCGGACGCGCAATGACTGCCAGCCTGCCGCCGCAACCGGGTCCGGGGCTGCTGCCGGGCGTGCTGGCCCTGCGTGACCGGGCGCTCGCGGCGGACAGCCTGAACGCGCTGGCGTTCTCCATGGCCAACGACCTGTACCCGATGATCGAGTACCGGCAGGCCGTGGTGATGGCCGAGCGTGGCGGGTCGATGACCCTGCTCGCCCTCTCCGGGCTGGCCCGGCCCGACACCGACTCGCCCTTCCTGGTCTGGCTGCGTAGCGCGTCGCGCTGGCTGTCCAGGCAACTACCCGACGCCGCCCCGCGCTGGGTGCCCTACGCGCCCGACGCCATGCCGCCGGACGTGGCCGAAGGCTGGGCCGAATGGTGGCCAGCCGGCGCCTTCTGCGTGCCGATGCACGACGCGGCCGGCAATCGGCTCGGGCTGGTGATCTTCCTGCTCGATACCCCGGTCTCGGACGCCCAACAAACGGTGCTGCAAGGCGTCTGGCGCACCTGGGCCTACTGCTGGGCCGCACTGGTACGGCAGCAGCCCGGCCTGCGCTGGCGCCCCGGGCGCCGTCAGGTGGCGGTGGTGGTGGCGCTGCTGGCCGCGCTGCTGCTGATTCCGGTGCGCCAGACCGTGCTGGCCCCGGCCGAGATCGTCTCGCGCGAGGCGCAGGTGGTCGCCTCCCCCATCGACGGCGTGATCGCGCGCATGCTGGTACGCCCCAACCAGCCTGTGGAAGTTGGCACACCGCTGTTCTCGCTCGATGAAACCACGCTGCGCAGCCGCGCGGAGGTACTCACGCGGCAGGTGGCCGTGGCCGATGCCGAACTGCTGGCGGCCAGCCAACGCGCCTTCGACAATCCGCAGAGCAAGAGCGAACTCGCCGTGCTGGGTGCCACCGCGCAGGAGCGGCGGGCGGAACTGGGCGCGGTGCAGGCCCAGCTCCAGCGCACGCAGGTGCTCTCCCCGCGTGCCGGCGTGGCGGTCTATGGCGACCCGGACGACTGGCTCGGCAAGCCCGTGGTCACCGGCGAGCGTGTGCTGACCGTGGCCGATCCCGCGCAGCCGGCCATGCTGGTGCACCTGCCCGTGGCAGACGCCATCGCGCTGGAACCCGGCGCCGAAGTCACGCTCTACCTGACCGCCTTCCCGCTGGCGCCGCTGCGCGGCAAGATCCTGGAGACCAGCTATCAGGCCCGCCCCGGCGACGACAGCGTGGCGGCCTACCGCCTGCTGGCGAGCGTGGACGATGTCCCCGCGCACGCCCGGCTCGGCCTGCACGGCACCGCCAAGCTCTATGGCGAGCGCGTGAGCCTTGGCTACTACCTGCTGCGCCGCCCGCTGGCGGCGACGCGCGCATGGACGGGCTGGTGATGGCCACCGCGCCGATGGGCGGGCTGGCGAATGCCGCCGATACGGTGGACCCGGCCGACGTGCCGCTGATGCCGCTGCGCCCCGACCTGCGCCTCGCCGAAACCGCCCGCAACGCCAGCGGCGAGCCCGCGTGGGTGATCCAGGACACCGTGCTGAACCGCTTCTTCCGCATCGGCTGGTTCGAATTCGAATGCCTGCTGCGCTGGCACGGCACGCCGCGCCAGGTCTGCGACGCCGTGTGCGCGGAAACGCCGATGGCGCCGGACGTGGCGCAGGTGCTCGCGCTCAACCAGTTCCTCGCCCGCAACGACCTGCTGCGCCCAGACGCCCAGGCGCGCGACCGGCTGGCCCGGCAGGCGCGCGGCCAGGGTCCGCGCTGGCTGACGTGGCGCTGGTGGCTCCACCACTACCTGTTCTTCCGCATTCCGCTGGTGCGGCCCCAGCGCATGCTGGCCGCCGTGACCCCGCACCTGGGCTGGCTGTTCCACCGCGCCACGGCGGTGGTCATCGCGCTGCTCGGCCTGCTTGGCGTGGTGCTGGTGCTGCATCAGTGGGACACCTTCACCCACGACGTGGTCGAGTCGTTCTCCACCGAAGGGCTGCTGAGCTTCGCGGCGGCGCTGATCATCGCCAAGACGCTGCACGAACTGGCGCACGCGCTGGTGGCCACGCGGCTCGGCGTGAAGGTGGCGCACATGGGCATCGCCTTCGTCGTCATGTGGCCGATGCTGTACACGGACACCGGCGAAAGCTGGAAGCTCACGCGGGCGCGTCAGCGGCTGGCCATCGCCTCGGCCGGCATCCTGTGCGAGATCGCGCTGGCCGGACTGGCTTCGCTGGGCTGGGCGCTCAGCGAGCCCGGGCCATGGCGCAACGGCCTGCTCTACCTCGCCACCACCAGCTGGGCGCTCTCGCTGGCGCTCAATGCCAGCCCGTTCATGCGCTTCGACGGGTATTTCATCCTGACCGATCTGCTCGACTTCCCGAACCTGCACGAGCGCGCCTCCGCCCAGGCGCGCGTGGCGCTGCGCCGCGCCGTGCTGGGCCTGCGCGAGCCGTGGCCGGAGGCGTTCCCGCCGCAGCGCCGGCACTTCCTGATCGGCTTCGCCATCGTGACGTGGCTGTACCGGCTGGTGCTGTTCGTGGGCATTGCGGTGGCGGTCTACCTGTTCTTCTTCAAGCTGCTGGGCATCCTGCTGTTCGCGGTGGAGATCGTCTGGTTTGTCATCGCGCCGGTCTGGCGGGAGATGCGGCACTGGTGGGCGCATCGCGCCAGCGTGCCCGGGCGGCGGCGCCGGGCGCTGCTGGCGGTGGCCGGCATCGCCGTGCTGCTGCTGGCGCTGCCGTGGCGCACGCAGATCCATGCGGTAGGCGTGGCGCGCTCGGCCCATCAGGTGCGCGTGTTCGCGCCGTTCGCGTCGCGCGTGGTGGCCATCCAGCCGCCGGGCACGGTCAAGGCCGGCGATTCACTGGCGGTGCTGGAGGAACCCGACATCAGTTCCCGCATCGGCAAGAGCGAAGCCGCGCGCCAGGGCATGCTGGCGCGTCTCTCGGGGCTGGTGGCGGACGCCTCGGGGCTGGAGCAGCAGGCCGTCACGCGCGAGCGGCTGCGGGTGCAGATGGAGGAAGGCGCGTCGGCGCGGCTGGAAATCGCCCGCCTGAGCATGATCGCGCCGTTTGCCGGGCGATGGATGGACGTGGACCCGGACCGCAAGCCCGGCCAGTGGATCGGCAATCGGGAGGCGATCGGCATCCTGTTCGATCCGGCGCACTGGGAGGCCGACGCCTATGTGAAGCAGGATGAGATTCCTCGCATCAAGGCGGGCAGCCGCGTGCGTTTCTATCAGGAGGGACAGCCGACGCCGATTGCCGGCGAGGTGATCGCCATCGACAGCACGCGCGCCAAGCAGTTGTCTCACCCGATGCTCGCGGCGCGCCACCATGGGCCGGTGACCACGGTGGCGGCGCAGGACGCCCTGACGCCGAATCCTGCCCTGTTCCACGTGCTGGTTCGACTGGACGGCCCGCCGGTGGGCCAGCGCGAGGCGCGCGGGCAACTCCAGATCGACGGCGAGCGGCGCAGCCCGCTGGCGGAAGCGTTCCGCCACATGTCCGCCGCGCTGCTGCGGGAAAGCGCCTTTTAAGTCGCTTCCACGTTAGCGGGGCTTCGACAACTCCCCAAAGATTGTCGGAATCAACTCCGATACGGTCGGATGGATGGCCATGGTCTGGGTCATCTGCGTGGCGGTCATGCCACCGGCCATCGCGGCCAGCACCATATGGACCGCCTCGTCGCCGCCCGGGCCGAGGATGGCGGCGCCGAGAATCTGGTCGGTATCGGCATCCACCACCACCCGCATCGAGCCCTGCGCCTCGCCCTTCTCCACGGCCCGCGCCACGCGCGTCATGGGCCGCATGCCGATGCGCACCCGGTGGCCGGCCTGTCGCGCCTGGGCTTCGGTCATGCCCACGCGGCCGAGCGGCGGGTCGGTGAACAGCGCGTAGACCGGAATCCGGTCGCCCACGGAGCGCTGGGCCCCATCGAGCAGATTGGCCGCCACCACTTCGAAATCGTTGTAGGCGGTGTGGGTGAAGGCGCCGCGCCCGTTGCAGTCGCCCAGCGCCCAGATGCCGTCCACGCTGGTGCGGAGCTGGTTGTCGACGTCGATATAGCCGCGCGCATCGGTGGCCACGCCGGCCTTGTCGAGGCCCAGGTCGTCGGTGTTCGGCCGCCGGCCCACGGCCAGCAGCACGTGGGTACCGGCGATCTCTTCCGCGCCTTCCGGGCAGCCCGGCCCACTCACGCCCACCGCCGCACCTTCGGCATGCGGGTGAAGCTGGATGCACTCGGCGCCGCAGCGGATGCGGATGCCTTCCGCTTCCAGGATCTCCCGCACCTGCAAGGAAACGTCCGGATCCTCCCGCGCAATCAGGTGCTGGCCGCGCTCCACCACCGTGACCTGCGCGCCGAGACGGCGGAATACCTGCGCGAACTCCAGTCCCACATAGCTGCCGCCGATGACGATCAGGTGCCCGGGCACCTCGGTCATCGCCACCATGTTCGTATTCGTCAGATAGGGAACCTCGGTCAGCCCGCCGATTTCCTTGGGCGCCAGCGCACGGCCGCCCACATTGAGAAAGATCTTGTTCGCGCGCAGCAGGCGGTCGCCCACGCGCACGGTGCGGGGGCTCTCCAGCCGGGCGTGGCCACGGATCAGCGTGCAGCCTTGCATGCCCCCGAGCCAGCCTTCCAGCCCCGTGCGGGACTTGCCGCTGATCTCCGCCACGCGGGCGCTGACCCGGGCCATGTCGATGCGGGCCGGCCCCGGCAGCATCACGCCGTAGTCGGCGGCGCGCGCCGTCAGATGGGCCGCATAGGCGTTGGCGACGAGCGCCTTGGTCGGCGTGCAGCCCACGTTGACGCAGGTGCCGCCGACCTGATGGCGCTCGATGATCGCCACGGTCATGCCCGCCTGCGTCAGCCGGCCCGCCAGCGACGGGCCCGCCTGGCCAGTGCCGATGATGATGGCGTCGAAGATTTCAGGGGAATCCGACATACAGCCTCCTCATCGGCCCGCCGGCCGCATGGTCGCCGAACTTACAACTGGGGCGCTACACGCATTACACGCGCGCCGGCAGCTTCCAGTTCGGGCGCACGAAGTGGCAGGTATAGCCATTCGGCAGCCGCTCCAGGTAGTCCTGGTGCTCGGGTTCCGCCTCCCAGAACGGGCCGGCCTGGGAGATCTCGGTCACCGCCTTGCCCGGCCACAGCCCGGAGGCGTCCACGTCGGCCACGGTGTCCTCGGCCACCTGTTTCTGCTCGTCATCCATATAGAAGATGGCGGAGCGGTAGCTGGTGCCGACATCGTTGCCTTGCCGGTTCTTGGTGGTCGGATCGTGGATCTGGAAGAAGAATTCGAGGATTTGGCGAAAGCTGATCTGCTTCGGATCGAACACGATCTCGATGGCTTCCGCGTGGGTGCCGTGGTTGCGATAGGTCGCGTTCGGCACATCGCCGCCGGAGTAGCCCACGCGCGTGGAGAGCACGCCCGGATAGCGGCGCAGCAGGTCCTGCATGCCCCAGAAGCAGCCGCCGGCGAGGATGGCGGTTTCGGTTTGCGTCGTCATACGTCTGATCCTTTCATTCGGGCGGCCGGCGAGAGCGCCGGCGCATCGACCAGTAATATACGCATGCCTCAGGAATTTCGCAGAATGGCTATGCCGTCCCCACCTTACTCGCCGGGTCTTTCCCCCGGTTTCGCCCCCGATGCCGTGCAGCGCCTGCGCCACGAGATCGCCGCCTGCACGCGCTGCGCGGCCGACCTCGCCGCCGGGCCGCGCCCCGTGGTGCAGTTCAGCGCCACGTCACGCATCCTGATCATCGGCCAGGCGCCGGGCTCGCGCGTGCACGCCAGCGGCGTGCCATTCGACGACCCCAGCGGCGACCGCCTGCGCCACTGGACCGGCCTCAGCCCCGAGGTGTTCTACGACGCCAGCCGCGTGGCCCTGATGCCGATGGGGTTCTGTTATCCGGGCAAGGGGCCCAGCGGCGACCTGCCGCCGCGCCGCGAATGCGCGCCGCTCTGGCACGAGGCCATCCTGGAACACCTGCCGCCGGACCGCCTGACGCTGCTGGTCGGCAGCTACGCCCAGGCGCGCTATCTGCCGAAGGGTGCCGGCGGATCGATGACGGACGCCGTGCGCAACTTCCGCGCAGCCGGGCCGCATGTGTTCCCGCTGCCGCATCCGTCCTGGCGGGTGGTGGGATGGATGCGCCAGCATCCGTGGTTCGAAGCCGAGCTGCTGCCCGCGCTGCAAGCCGCCGTGCGGGAGCAACTCGCTGGATAACTACGCGGCGGAAGCCAGCACCGCCGGTCGCGACGACACCAACCGGGGCGTGGCCGACCCGGGCGTCTCCAGCATCCGCCAGAACTCCAGCAGCGTGGGATTGCTGCTGATTACGGGCCGAAACGCGACGATCTCGAGTTCCGCGTACCAGGACGCATCGCCGGCATGCACCAGCGTGCCGTCGGCCAGCGCCTCGGCGGCGGTGCTCAACGGCAGCCACGCCAGCCCGTGGCCCTCGGTCGCCATCTTCAGCAGCAGCATGGCCATGTCGGCCTCGTAGCAGCGCACCAGCCCCCGGTGCGCGTTGTGCGTCTCCAGCACGGTGTCGAGCACGCGCCCGAGCGTGGTGTTGGGGGTGTAGGCCAGGAAGGGGATGGGCGGCGCGTCGCCCGGGGAGGCGGCGGGCACGGCGAAGCGCGGGCGGCCATCGGGCCGGGGGGCCGAGACCGGCAGCAGCGTGTCGGCGCCCACGGTCAGGCTCAGGAAACGGTCCGCATCGAGCGATACCGGCACGCGCGGGTGGTTGTAGCCGAGCATGAGGTCGCAGTGGCCTTCGGACAGCGCCACCACGGCGTCCAGCACATTGGCCGCCACCACACGCGCGTGGAAGTCGCCGAAGCGTTGCTGGCAGCGCTTGAGCCAGGCCGGCAGGAAGGCCAGCGAGAGCGTGTGCCCGGCGGCGATGTCGATGGCATTGCCAGGCAGCGACGCCTCGCGCCGCAACGCGGCGCGGGCGTCCAGCAGCAGGTCCGCCGCCTGCCCGGCCGTCTCGCAGAAAGCCGCGCCGGCCCGTGTCAGCGCCAGCGGGTAGGTGTTGCGGTCCACCAGTTCGGCGCCGACCCAGTCCTCCAGCGAGCGGATGCGGCGCGACAGCGCCGACTGCGTGATGTGCCGCAACTCGGCGGCACGCGAGAAACTGCGCGTGCGTTCCAGCACGAGCAGGTCTTCGATCCATTTCAACTGCATGATGCGACCCCATGACCGGGCCACGGATGCCTGCGGCGCCCGGATGCGCAGGCCCTATTCCGGTTTCGCATAGGTCCATGGCCAATTTGCATCCCATGATGCACGGACCGTGCCTAGAATCGATCCCACTCCCAACAGCAGGCCGCCCCAAGGCGCGCGGCCCCTGGCATGACAGGCGCGACAGAGCCCGCGAGACAGCGGCCGGTGCGTCAGATGTTCCGCAACCCATCGCCCTCGGAGTCTCTCCCATCATGTTGAAGTCGTCGTTCCCGTCTCCCTCGCCCGTCCGCACCGCCCCGGCGCATGCGCGCACCATCCTGAACCGCGCCCTGCCGCTGCTCGTGGCCGCCGCCGGCCTCTCGGGCGCCCTGGCCGCACCGGCCGCATTCGCCGCACCCGCCGAGTATCCGGATCGTCCGATCCAGCTCGTGCTGTCGTTCCCGCCCGCCGGCGCCACCGACGTGCTGGCCCGCGCCGTGGGCACGCGGCTCTCGCAGGTGCTCAAGCAGCCGGTGGTGGTGGAAAACCGCCCGGGCGCCGGGGGCGCGCTGGGCATGGGCTACGCCGCCAAGGCCGCGCCGGACGGCTACACGCTCTACATGGCCGCCGTCAGCAATGCCGCCATCGCCGCCGTCACCTACAGCAACCAGCCGGCCAACCTCGCCAAGGATTTCGTGCCGATCGCCGGCATCGGCAATGTGCCGCACATCCTCGTGGTGCCGTCCACGCTGCCCGTGAAGACCGTGCCGGAACTGGTGAAGTACCTGAAGGCGTCGCCGGGGCAGTACAACTTTGCCTCGCAGGGGGCGGGCACGCTGTCGCACCTGGAGTCGGAGCTGTTCCGGCTGCGCACGGGGGTGGACGTGATGCACGTGCCGTATAAGGGCAGTTCGTTCGCGCTGCCGGACCTGATGGCGGGCCGCTCGGCGATGATGTTCGACAGCATTCCCTCGGCCCTGCCGCACGTGAAGGCGGGCAAGCTGCGTCTGCTGGCGGTGGCCTCCGACCAGCGCGTGAAGTCCCTGCCCGAGGTGCAGACCATGGGCGAAGCCGGCATCCAGGACTTCCGCGCCAACAACCTGTTCGGCCTGGTGGCGCCCAAGGGCACTCCGCCGGCCGTGATCGAGAAGCTGGCCGCCGCCACCAAGGCCGTGCTGGCCCAGCCGGATCTGGTCGACACGATGGATGCCCAGGGCGTGCAGATCGTCTATTCGGCGCCGGACAAGTTCGGCCGCATGATCAACGAGGAAATGCGCGACTGGGCCAAGGTGGCGCAGGCCGCGAAGGTCAAGGTGGACTGAATATGACGGCTTTCTGGGATTTTCCGTACACGGCGCGCCGCTTGCCGGTGCTTGCCGACAATGTGATCGCCACGTCGCAACCGTTGGCCGCCGCCGCCGGGATGCGCATGCTCGCGCGAGGCGGCAATGCCGTGGATGCCGCGCTGGCCACCGCCATCGCCCTGACCGTGGTGGAACCGTGCATGAACGGCATCGGCGGCGACGCCTTCGCGCTGATCTGGGACGGCGAGACGCTGCACGGCCTCAACGCCTCCGGCCGCGCGCCGCGCGCCTGGACGCCAGAATCGTTCGCGCGCCACAGCAGCATGCCCTTCACCGGCTGGGACAGCGTGACGGTGCCCGGCGCGGTCTCGGGCTGGCGCACCACGTGGGAACGCTTCGGCTCGCTGCCGTTCGAGGACCTGTTCGAACCCGCCATCGAGTACGCCACCAATGGCTACGTGGTCTCGCATACGGTCCATCGCCAGTGGCAGGCCCAGGTGCCGGTGCTGCGCAACGAGCCCGGCTTTGCCGAGTCGTTCGCCCCGCGTGGCCGGGCGCCGCTGCCCGGCGAGCGCTTTATCTGCCCGGGGCAGGCGGAGACGCTGACGCGCATCGCCCGCTCCGGCGGGGAGGACTTCTATCACGGCGAACTGGCGCGCAAGATTGCCGATCACGCGCGCGCCACCGGGGGCCGCATCGACGAAGCCGACCTCGCCGCCCACCGTGCGGACTGGGTCGAGCCGATCCGCATGGCCTACCGCGACCTGGAACTCTATGAAATCGGCCCGAACGGCCAGGGCATTGGCGCGCTGATGGCGCTGGGCATGCTCGAGCATTGGGATATTGCCGAGTCCGGGCTCGATAGCGCCCGCACCATGCACCTGCAGATCGAGGCGATGAAGCTCGCCTTCGCCGACCTGCAAGCCCATGTGGGCGATATCGATGCCATGCGCCGGCCCGGCGCGGTGTCGCCCGAGGCGCTGCTCGATCCCGCCTATCTGGCCGAACGCGCGCGCGCCATTCGCCCCGCCCAGGCCTCGTATCCCGGCCCGGGCAAGCCGCACACGGGCGGCACGGTCTACCTGACCGCCGCCGACCGCAACGGGATGATGGTGTCGTACATCCAGTCGAACTTCAAAGGCTTCGGGTCCGGCGTGGTGGTGCCCGGCACGGGCATCGCGCTGCATAACCGGGGCTGGGGCTTCAGCCTGGAAGCCGGCCATCCGAACCAGGTGGCGCCGGGCAAGCGCCCGTTCCACACCATCATTCCCGGCTTCCTGATGCGCGACGGTGCGCCGCTGGCGTCGTTCGGCGTGATGGGTGGGTCGATGCAGGCGCAGGGCCACGTGCAGATGACGAGCCGACTGGCGGATTTCGGCCAGAACCCGCAGGCCGCCAGCGACGCGCCGCGCTGGCGGGTGATGGACGATAACGTGGGGGTAGCCGTGGAAGCCCATTGCCCGCCCGCCACCGTGGAGGGGCTGCGCGCCATGGGACACAAGGTGGAGCAGGCGCCCGCCGACAGTCTCGACTTCGGCGGGGCCCAGATGGCGATGAAAATGCCGCACGGCTATGCGGCGGCATCGGATTCCCGCAAGGATGGCTATCCGGTGGGGTTCTGACCCCGCCGGACGGCCATCCCGCCTCAGCGGGGGCTTACCAGCGGTAGCGCATGCCCAGTTGCGCCTTGCCGGCCGTGTAGTCCTGCGCGCCGGCCTCGACGCCGATGCTGCCCCACACGGTCAGGCGCCGCGTGACATCGCCCTGCATGCCGACCCGGGCTTCGAGACGGTTGGCAGGCAGGTCCTCGCGGACGACGAGCGAGTCGAACTGCGCGGTCTGCGTGGCGGGGCCATGCCACCAGTTGATTTCGGCAAACGGTTTCATCCGCATCATGCCGATGGGGCTGCCGGCGGTCTCGGGATGGCTGACATCGCCATGCAGGCGCAGGCCCAGCCGCGTGGTGATGCTGCTCTCCGAGAGCTGGCTGACCACGGTGCCGCCCTGCTCGACATGGCGATCCGCCCAGTAGTTCGCGTAGAGGATCTGCAGTTGCGGCTCCAGATACGTCTGCACGTCCGCCGAGCGTTGGAGCGGGAAGGCGTGGCCGGTTTCGATGGAGGTGACGAGGTTCGACGAGCGATAGCGCTCCGAGGGCAGGCCCGCGCCGTTGACCTCATTGTCATAGGCGCCATACATGACCCACGCATCCACGTAGGGGCCGGTTTCCGTGTGGCGATTGCCGTACCAGGTGCCGTAGACCCCCGCGCTAACGCCATCGACCTTGCCGTGCGCGGCCAGCGGCCCGTTGTTCGACACGTTGCGGCTGCCGCCGTACGCGCCCATCACCCCCACATGGATGCTGCCCTTGTCCACCGGCAAGCGGAGCACATCGCTGCCGCCATGCACGAGGTAGCGGTTGTCGCTGCCGGTCAGGCCCAGCGCGCTGTCGCGGCTGGCCGTGGCGCCGACCGTGCGCAGCCAGGCGTGGCGGCCTGCGCGGTTGGCGTCGCCGGTACCGGCGGCGGTGCGCTCGCCCTCCCGGTCGCGCAGGGTGTGGAACAGCAGGGTGCTGGCGGCGAGCTTGTTGTTCAGATAGGCGCCGACCTCCGGCCGCAGCGGCGGCAGCGGGTCGACGTCGTCAGGCTTCCCGTCGGACCGCACCTGCGCCACCAGATACCAGTCTTCGGCCGTGCCACCCTCGCCGCCCCGCAGCAGTTGGTAGTCATAGGCGCCGGCGGCGATCGATCCCACGCCTTGCCGGTAGCCGTCCGAGCCGGGGTTCAGGCGGAACGCCCTGGCGTCCGTGGCGCCGCCGTTGCGCGTCTCCACGAGGCGGATGCCTTGCACGGTCTGCGCGCCTTCGCCGCCAGCATGGCGGATCAGCAGGCTAGTATCGCCCGAGGCGCGCGCGCCGTCGAGCACGATCTTGTCGGTGGCCGATGCATCGCCGCCCATCTGCGTGGCGAGCCGCACGGTACCGCCGTTGCCGGTGTAGTCACGCGTCACGGTCAGCGTGTGGCCGGGGACCGTGCCGGTGACGAGGTTGACCATGCCGCTGTTGGCGAGGCTGGCGACCACGGCATCGCCCTGGGTGTTCCAGGTCGATTGCGGGTCCACGGACAGGTTGAAGGTGCTGCCGGCCTCGATGCGCGCCGCGCCGTCCAGCGTCGACGATTCCAGGCCGAGGTTCAGCGTTGCCGAGGCGGCAGCGTTGCCATTCACCAGTTCGATGACGTGCGTGCCGCCGGATACCGTCGCGCGCCGCAGCGTCGCGTCCAGCGTGGTGCCCTCCACAAGGATGCCCGCACCCTGATGGGCCACGAGCCGCGCGTCGGACACGAGGGCTGAACTCGTGCCCTGCCCGTAGGCCGTGGCGACCAGGGCCGCCGCGCCCGCGCCGTGCGTCGTGACCGAGCCGTGATGCAGGTGCAGGTTGGCGGCGCCGCCCAGGACCGTGCCATGGGCGTCAGCGCCGTGCGTGGCGATGTCGACATCGTGCGTGATCAGCGTGGCGGGATGGGTCGTGCCCGGTTTCTCGCCGATCGCCAACAGGCCGTAGGCTTCCGCGCCCTCGGTGGTCACGGCGCCGCCGGTGAGCGCCACCTGCGCCCCGTGCATGGCGAAGGCGCCTGCGGCGCGCTGCCCTTTGGTCGTCACGGCCAGATCGCGGGCCTCAAGCTTGCCGCCCGACAGCGCGCCCAGGCCGTGTGCGAGCGCACCCTGCGTCTGCACGGTGCCGCCCCGGATATTGGCCGTGCTGACGTAGTCGTGCTGGTCGTTGACGCCCTCCACCCAGACGCCGGCGGCACCTTCCCCGCCGGTGACGATATCGGCCTGCGCCACGTTGATGGCGCCGGACATCGCATGGGCGCCGTGCGCCGCCTTGCCGGTGGTGCGGATGCGCGTGCCGGTGGCCTCGACGAGGGTGCCGTGGCTCAGGCCAATCGCCTCCAGCCCGTGGCCGCGCAGCCCGCTGGTGTTGATCACGCCGCCCGTGATGGTGACGGTGGCCTCGCTGTTGGCCTCCACCGCGCTGATATGGTCGCCGCTGGTGTTGATGGTGGTGTCGCGCACGTCGATCCGGGCCCCGCCACTGAAGGCCATCACGCCATGGCCGGCTTCGGCCGTGATGGTGCCGCCCGTGATGCCGATGCGCGCACCGTCGTCGGCCCGCGCGCCTTCGTAGGTCTGGCCCGCGAAGACCTGTACGTTGTGGAGGTCGATGCGGCTGCCGTCGTCATAGGCAAACAGGCCCATGCCTTGCTCGGCGCTGATGCCGCCGCCGCGCATGGTGATGACGCCGCCGCCATGCGCCACCAGCCCATGGGCGCCGCCGCCATGCGTGGCGATGGCGACCGCGCCATTGGTATCGACGATGTTGACGATGCCGCCGTCGTAGGCCAGGACCGCGGCGCCTGCCCGCCCGACCGTGCTGCCGGTGTCGATGGCGCGACCATCATCGACCTGAACCTGAACGCCGTTGGCGACGACCTGCTGGGCGATTGAGGAATGGGAAAAAACGAGACAAGCCGTGGCGATCACGGACAACGGCGTGCCGACAGCCCTGCGCTGTCGGCGGCCCTGCACTGGAGGTAGCACCTGCATGAATGGACTCGAAGAGTAAGTAGGAAGGGCCGGTCCGCCCCGCCTTGTGAGCGAGGCTTCCCGGGCGCCCGCGCATTCTCACGAGTCACATTTCCTGTTTCTATGGGCATTTCCTTAAATTGCAGCAGGATGCCAGTCGCATCAATGTCTACCCCAGCGGCAGCGCCGTGCTGTACAGCACCTGCTTCAGCGCGAAGCTGGAGCGGATGCTGGCCACGCCCGGGATGCGCGTGATCTGATCGATGATCAGACGCTCGAGCGAGTCCACGTCGGCCACCACCACCCGCAGCAGGTAGTCGGCATCGCCCGACATCAGGTAGCACTCCATCACCTGTGGCAGCGCGGCGATGCGGCGTTCGAACTCGTCCAATGTCTCGCGGCGCTGCTTGTCGAGCGTGATCGAGATGAACACCACCACCTTGAGGCCGAGCCGGCGCGCGTCCAGCAGCGTGACCTTGCGCGCGATCACGCCCGATTTCTCCAGTTGCTTCACCCGTGCCAGACAGGGCGACGGCGACAGGTTCACGCGGCTGGCCAGCTCCACATTGGTGAGGCTGCCGTCGCGCTGCAATTCGCTCAGGATCCGGATATCTGTGGCGTCGAGATCGATGTCCAGCATGTTGCGCTTCCTATTCGTGCAAAAACGGCATTCTATGCTGGAATCGGAAGTCAGCGCAGTTGTATCCGGTGATTGCTGCGGCGCAACCAGACGTAGACTTTTCAGCACCCCGCACCCGTTCCGGAAACCTTTCCCGATGTCTGCCCAAGCTCCTGCCGGCGCCGCTCCGACCGCCGGACTCAAGAAATTCCTGCCCCTGATCGGGGCCGTCGCCATCTGGGGCGGCAACTGGCCCGTGATGAAACTCGGCCTGGCCCACGTCAGCCCGCTGTGGTTCGCGGCGCTGCGCTTCGGCTCGGCGGCGCTGATCAGCGTGGTGGTGCTCGGCGCGCTGCGCCGGCTGCGCCTGCCCACGCGCCAGGAATGGCCGCTGGTGATCAGCGTGGGGTTGTTGCAGATGGGTGCCTTCACGGCGCTGGCGCTCTGGGCCTTGCAGTACGTGGCGCCGGGGCGGGCCTCGGTGGTGGCCTACGCCACGGCGATCTGGGTGATTCCGCTGTCCGCGCTGGTGCTGGGCGAGCGGCCGTCGCGGCTGCAATGGCTGGCCACGGCGTTCAGCTACGCGGGCATCGCCGTGATCGTGGCGCCCGCGCTGGGCGACTGGGAGTTGCATACCGTGATGGGGCTGACCATGTTGCTCGGCGCCTCGCTCGCGTGGTCGGTCAGCATCATCCATCTGCGCGCGCACCGCGCGGTGCGGCTCGGCGCGGACATGATTCCGTGGGAATGCGCGGTGGCCACGGTGCCGCTGCTGTTGCTGGCCCTGTTCCGCGATGGCGCGCCAGATCTCGGCGCGATGGCGGACATCTGGCCGATCATCCTCTACACCGGCCCGCTCGCCACGGCGCTGACCTTTATCGTCGTGCTCAATGTCACGCAGGCGCTGCCGCCGGCAGCCACCTCCATCGCCATGCTCGGCGTGCCGCTGCTCGGCCTGCTGCTCTCGGCGGTGGCCTGGCACGAGCGCATTTCCGCGGATCTTTCGATTGGCCTCGCGCTGATCGGCCTCGGCGTCATTACCACCGCGCTGGCGCCCCGCCTGGGCAGGCTGGCTGCGCCGCGCTGATTTCTCGGAAAACGCGGCAAACGGCTAGGGCTGCACTGAAGGCTCGCGCTTCAGGGTGCGCAGCACGAAGGTCGAGTGGCTGTGCCGCAGGCCGGGCAGCTTGTAGAGCTTGTGGCGCAGGAATTCCTCGTAGCCCTCGGTGCCGGCCACGGCCACCTTGATCAGATAGTCGTACTCGCCCGTCAGCAGATGGGCTTCGAGCACTTCCGGCAGTTCGGCCAGCGCCTCGCCAAAGCGGCGGAACATGTCGTCGTCGTGGCGGTCCAGCGTGACTTCGATTAGCACCGTGTCCGGCAGGCCCAGCGCCTTCTGGTTCAGCAGCGCCGCGTAACTCTCGATCACCCCTGCTTCCTCCAGCGCCCGCACCCGGTTCCAGCACGGCGTGGCGGACAGGCCAACCAGCTCGGCCAGCTTCGCATTGGAGATGCGCCCGTCGCGGCGCAGTTCGCGCAGGATGCGGCGGTCGATGTCATCGAGCTTGGGAAGGTTCGACATGGCGGATTCGCTTCAAGAAGAATAATCATCCGATGATTGTATGACAATCAGCGATTTCTTCTTCATCCGTACTCATATCGAAGAAAAATCAGAAGCTCATTTTCCGCCGGCGCTGGTAAATTTACCGGACACCTTTCGCATCACATCCGGACCGCCTGCCATGCCGCTTCCCACCCTCGACCTCGCCCTCGAACTCGATCCCGCCGATGTCTTCGGCAGCCTGGAATGGGTGCTCGCCAATGCCCGCCGCACGGGCCTGACGCTGCAGGCGCTGCGCTTCGACGCCAATGCTGCGCAGGGCGTGCGGTTCTCCGCCAGCGCGCCGGTGCCGGAACTGCTGCACGTGTTCGTGCGCCGCATCGGCCATGGCGTCGATGTGCGGATCGTGGATGCCGAGTTCGGCGATGACGTCGATGGGCTCGACGGCCTGATGTCCGTCACGCTGCCCGAGCCGGTGGCGCTGCCCGCCTGACCTGGGTCAGGCGGCGGCATGAATCAGAACTAGGTTAGAAATCGGTCGAAAAACCGGCCTCATGCACGCGTAGCTGTGTCTTTGTGTCACATGGTGCGCGCGCAGGCCAGGCCGTATCCTCTCGGGAAAAATTCCAAGAGGAAGTCATGAATCGAGCCAATCCGTGGCGCCGCGCGGCAGTCTTGCCCGTGGCCGCCTTGTCCACGGCTGCGCTGGGCCAGGCGGCCAGCGCGCCCGACCCCGCACCCGAACACGTGCTGCCCACCGTCACCGCGACGGCCCCGGCGGCGGGATCGCTGACCGCGCCCAGCATCAGCCAGCAGCGCCGGTCGCTGTTCGAATCGGCGGGCTCGGTGGGGTTTGTCGACGCGGCGTCGTACACCAACACCTACGCCAGCGATCTGCGGGATGTGCTCAAGGATGCACCCGGCGTCTACGTCCAGGAACGCTACGGCCAGGAACTGCGGCTGTCGATACGCGGCTCGGGCGTGGCGCGCGGCTTCCACACGCGCGGCATCGACATCCTCCAGGACGGCGTGCCGACCAACTTCGCCGATGGCAGCGGTGACTTCTACCAGATCGATCCGATCGGCCTGTCGGCGGCGGAGATCTACAAGGGCGGCAACGGCCTCGCCTACGGCAGCACCACGCTGGGCGGCGCGATCAACTTCACCACGCCGACCGCCCTGAACGCCGAGGCGCCGAACATGGCGCGCGTGGACGGCGGCAGCTTCGGCACGATCCGCGCGAGCGGGCAGGTGTCGCGCCAGATCGGCGCGTGGGACTTCCTGGCCAACCTGACCGTGAACCATTCGGAGGGCTACCGGAACCACGAGCGCGGCCAGTACGAGCAGCTCAACGCCAACCTCGGCTACCGCTTCAGCCCGTCCGTGGAAACGCGCTTCTACTTCGGCGCGTACATCGTCGATCAATTGCTGCCCGGCACCCTGAGCCTGAACGACGCGCTGAACAACCCGCGCATGGCCTCGGCCAGCGCGCTGGCGGGCGACCAGGCCCGCAACACGCGCACCGAGCGGCTGGCCAACGTGACGACCGTGAAGCTCGACAACGGCCAGCTCGATTTCAGCACCTGGGTCATCCACAAGAGCCTGTACCACCCGATCTTCCAGGTCATCGACCAGGATTACTGGACCTACGGCTTTGCGCCGCGCTACACGGGCAATTTCACGCTGGGTGGCATGCGCAACCAGCTGATCGCGGGCGCGCGCTTCTTCGGCGGCAACAACGATGCGCGCCAGTACGTGAACGTGAACGGCAGCCGGGGGGCGCAGACGCTGAACGCGGCGCAGGATGCGTATAACTACGAGGCGTATCTGGAAGACCGGCTCTACGTGGTGCCCACCGTGGCGCTGATGGCCGGCGCCAAGGCGTACCGCAACCGGCGCGAGTACCAGGACTACGGCGGCCTGCCCGCCAGCCCCACGGCCAAGTCGGACGGCGCCACCTACAGCGGGGTGAACCCGAAGTTCGGCGTGCTCTGGGAACCGCGCAAGGACGTGCAGGCCTTCGTCGACATCACGCGCAGCGCCGATGTCCCGGATTTTTCCGATCTGAACCAGACCATCGGCGCGACCAACCAGTTCGTGCCGCTGGCCGCGCAGCGCGGCTGGACGCTGGAGGCCGGCACGCGCGGCCAGGTGGACCGCTTCGGCTGGGATCTGACGGTGTACCGCTCCCTCGTGCGCGACCAGTTGCTGCAATACACGGTCAGCCCCGATGTACCGGCTTCCACCTTCAACGCCAATCGCACCATCCTGCAAGGCGTGGAGCTGGGCGCCAGCGCCGACGTGCTGCGCAACGTGGCCGGCCCCGGCGACAAGATCACCGTGTCGCAACTGTGGAATTTCAGCGATTTCCGATTCGACAACGACCCGGTGTACGGCAACAACCGCATCGCCGGCATCCCGAAGCACGTGCTGCGCACGACGCTCGCGTATAGCCAGGTGGCGGGATTGCGGGTGGCGGGAACGATCGACTGGGTGCCGACCGGCGCCTATGTGGATTACGCCAACACGATGAAGGTGCCGGCCTACGTGCTGTTCGGCATCCAGGCCAGCTACGAATTCCAGCGCGGCGTCACGCTGTTCCTCGATGCCCGCAACCTGGCCGACAAGCGCTATATCAGCGACTTCGGCACCGTGGCCGACGCACGCACCGCCAACACCGCGGTGTTCTACCCGGGCGTGGGGCGCGCGTTCTACGCGGGCGTGAAGTTCAAGTTCTGATGGGGGTGGGCCGCCGGTTCGCGCGTCAGTTCACGCGCTGCACGGCCGGCGGCGCCCACTTGCCTTCCAGCATGGCCTGGTCCGGCCAGTAGGCGCGCAGCACGAGGTTGAAGCCATCGGGCGGCGCCGGCAGCCAGTTGGTCGCGCGCGCGCCGTCGGGGCGCTCGTACTGGATATAGATGTCGAGCGAGCCGTCGCGGTTGTAGCGCAGGCGGTCGCGGCTGCCGAGCGCGTAGCGCTGGATCGCGTTGTTCACGAACGTCTGCTTGTTGTTGTAGAGCGTGAGCGACCAGAACGCCTTCACCGGCGGCAACTGCCCTTTCTCGAAATGCAGCACGTAGCGGCTGCCGCCATCGAACGGCCGGCCCGTGGCATCGGCGCGCGTGGCGGGATAGACCGCGTCCTCGGGCAGGTTCGCGCCCAGGCCCACCATGGCGATGGCCGCGCGCTTGGTGTAGTCGGTGCCGTAGCTGCCGAGGTCACGCGTCACGCGCCAGCCGGTGCTGCCGGCCGCGCCCTTGCGCGCTTCGGCGGCAATCCCGGCCAGCGCCGCGGTGGCGCCTTCCTGCACGGCGCGCGCCGTGGACGGCTCCAGCACGGTGGTCTTGAACGGCTCGCCGGCCTCGATCCCCATCCGACGCATTTTCCCGACCATCGCCGCATCCTCGGGCGCCGGCGGGTTGGCCTCCAGCAAGTCGGCCATGCGTGTGAAGAACGCCTGCGCGTCCATGGCCGCTACCTGCTCGACGGGCGGCGTCTGGGTGTCGATCAACGTGGCACGCGGCGGCGCGGCCGGCGGCGCCACGCGAGCGCCCTTCTGCCAGGCGGAAAGCGGAATCAGGCGGTACTGGTCCTGGAGCCGGTGCACGTTCGGGAAGTCCTGCTTCCCGTTGGTCTGCGTGCGGCCAATCAGCCAGACCATGGCGGTGGGCGAGCGAATCTCCTTCACGCCCTTGGGCAGCGTGCCCTGCCAGTCCGGCCCGACGATGGCGAACGCGCCGCGCTTGGTGCCCGAGGTGCGCTTGCCCGGCGACGCGAAGACATTGGTCCACGCATCCATCAGCGGCATCAGGTAGTAGCGGCCCGCGGTATCGGGCACGGACAGAATCACGGGCTCCTTCGACAGGTCCAGCCAGGCCGTCGAATACAGCGTATCGGCGTTGGGGCTGACCACGTCGGTGAACATGGCATCCGGGAAGTTGCGCTTGTGGACGAAGGTGTTCGCCGGCGTGCGGGCCGTCATCACCTCGCGTGTCACGTCCATCAGCACGAGTGGATAGCCGTACGTGAACACCTCCGCGGACAGGGCCTTCATGGCCTGATCGGAGGGCGGCTGCTCCACGGCCGTGGCGGTGGTCGCACGTTCGTTGGTGGACGAACATGCGGTGAGCAGGACGGCCAGCGCGACCACGCTGGCCAGATTGCGAATGGAAGGATTCATGACCCCGTTTCCCTTTGGACTGGCGGCCTTCCGGATAGACGGGCAAACGGACGGGTAAAGCGTCGCTTGTCGCCCCGGAGGCGCATCTCTTCCGGACGAATGATGTGCCCGCCGATCCGCCCGTGTCAATGTCCCGGCAACCCAATTAAGGGGGGAAACGAACACGCTTCGGGCGAATACCGGCAAGGGCTGCCAGGTCGGGAACCCAGCGCTACAGGTAGGTGGCGATCACGACATAGCCGGCGGGGGTGCCGACAGGGATGCCGGGGCCATCCGCCGGCCGGACATTGAGGTGATAACGGCCCACGGACTCGCCCTCCCCGGCTGCCGGCAACGCCAGGGTCCGCACGACGGCACCACCTGGCACCGGGCAGCGCGACTGGAGCGTCGGCCGCTCCCCGGATTGCGGCTGGATGTCGCAGGTCGGCGCGGTGACGGCCCCCTCGAACCGGATCGTCCCGCCCTCGGCGCACGCCACCCCCACCTGCCCCATCAGCAGCCCCGCCGCCACCGTCATCGCCGCCATCGGGAATGCCCACGTCTGCGCCTTCATGCTTCTCTCCTTGATGTCTGAGACTGCCTGAGAAATTTCCTAAGCGACCAGTGTAGCGACGCGACAGATCAGCGAGAAGTGAAGGATTTCGGGATTGTGTGAACGGACGGGGGATGGCGGCTTCGCGAGGCGGAAGCCGAATAGCGGGAGGACCTGCAGGAGGATGTCCGAGGACAAAAGAAAAACGGGATTGGCAAACGCCAATCCCGTGTTCCTTGCAAATAGTGGCGCGGCTGGCAGGATTCGAACCCACGACCCCTTGGTTCGTAGCCAAGTACTCTATCCAACTGAGCTACAGCCGCACGCGAGGCCGCAATTGTATCGCAATTCGCCTTTCGTGCAAGCGTTTGATGAAAAAAATCGGCATGGTTACCAGCGGTACCGTGCGCCGAGCGTTGCGCCTGGGTTACGACCGGCGCGCCCCTTCATCCAGACCTTCAGGCCGGTGATGGAATTGCGCTGGGCGCCGACGTTGAACGACAGCAGTCCGCGCAGCAGGTCGGTGTCGATGCGGGTGCCGTTGATGTTGATGGTCTTGGCGCGGTTGTCCTGCCACCAGTCGGCTTCCACATAGGGATAGACGCCGGAGATGCGCGTCGGGCGGGAGCCGTAGAGGCGGACGGCCAGGCCGGTGGCGCTGGACTCGCCGGGCGGGGTGTCCCAGTTATTGCCGACGGGCGACATGCCGGGGCGATAGGCCATCTCCACGCGCGACTGCAGCGTCAGTCCTTCCGCGTTGCGCGACAGTGGCGTGTTCATTGCCAACGCCATGCTGCGCACGCTGCTGTCGACAAAGCCGGTGGCGGAGGTCACGTCGTCGAGGTGCAACCGGGCGGGTCGGGGCGCGCCGCGATAGGTCTCAACCTGGCGATCGATGGCGCCGGGGCCCGGCGCGTCGTCGACGGGCCGCGATTGCGCGGACAGCGAAGCGTAGTGCGGACGGGGCAGCCCCGGACCGTCATCGCCGTCCACCATGCGTGGCGGCGCGAGGGCATCGGGCTGGGCGGGGGACTTGGGATGCCCGCTGGCGAGTTCGGGCGGCGCGGCGCCTTCGCCGGTGGGCCCGGGCGCAGGGGCGGACGCGGCGGCGGGCGCGTTCCAACTGTCCGCCTCCTCCGCATGGACCACAACTGCGCCGGCCATCAACGCCATGAGCAACCACCATCGGAGCGACGGATGATGTGCCCAGTCTGTCGCGGCACAAGGTTTCCATCCGGGATGGCACCCGGACCGCTCCTCTCTCTCACGCAACGCCAGCTTTCTCATGGCAACCACCTTGCCGGGCGTTTCTGACCATGCCCGATCAGACTTGAGCATAGGTCAAACATCCGGCGATGGTGAATGCCTGTGTGAACTGCCGCGCAAGCCAAAACCCGCAGAGATCGTACAAGCGCCGAAAACGAAAAAGGCCCCGAGGGGCCTTTTCTTCCGTACAAATAGAAATGGCCCCGCTTTCGCGGGGCCATTTAAATATTGGTGCCCAGAAGAGGACTCGAACCTCCACAGTGTTGCCACCGCTAGGACCTGAACCTAGTGCGTCTACCAATTCCGCCATCTGGGCTTCGTCTCGCTGCATGTCTGCGGCGATGCGAAGAAAGAGATTATGCTGCGATGGTCAGCCTCTGTCAACAGGCTATCGAAAAAATCTTAGCGCAACTGGAAGTCCACCTGTGATGGCCGGCCGTCCAGCGTCAGCGTGGCGGTGGCGGCCGGGGTACGGGCCACCACCTTGCCGGCGCGCAGCACGGCCAGCCGCGTGGCGCGCAGGCGGAGGGCCTCCACCGGATTGCGCGCCTGCAACAGCACCAGGTCCGCCCGGCAGCCCGGGGCCAGGCCGTAGCCGTCCAGGCCGAGGATTTTGGCCGGCGTCTCGGTCACGGCGGCAAAGCAGGCGCGCATGGCGTCCTGCCCGGTCATCTGGGCCACGTGCAGGCCCATGTGGGCGACCTCCAGCATGTCTCCGGTGCCGAGCCCGTACCACGGATCCATCACGCAGTCGTGCCCGAAGGCCACCGGCACCCCCGCCGCCAGCAGCTCCGGCACGCGCGTCATGCCGCGCCGCTTCGGGTAGGTGTCGTGCCGGCCCTGGAGCGTGATGTTGATCAGCGGATTGGCGATGGCCGCCACGCCGGCCTCGTGCATCAGCGGCAGCAGCTTGGACACGTAATAGTTGTCCATCGAATGCATCGACGTCAGGTGCGAGCCCGTGACGCGCCCCTGCAGCCCAAGCCGCACGGACTCGCTGGCCAGCGTCTCGATATGGCGCGACATCGGGTCGTCGCTCTCGTCGCAATGCATATCCACGCGCAGGCCGCGCGCGGCGGCTTCCTCGCACAGCAGCTTTACGGACGCCGCCCCGTCCGCCATGGTCCGCTCGAAGTGCGGAATGCCGCCGACCACGTCCACGCCCATGTCCAGCGCGCGGCGCAGGTTTTCCAGCGCGCCGGGCGCCCGCAGCACGCCGTCCTGCGGAAAGGCCACCAGTTGCAGGTCGAGGTAGGGCTTTACGCGCTCGCGCACGTGCAGCAGCGCCTCCGTAGCCAGCAGGCGCGGATCGCAGACATCCACGTGCGAGCGGATGGCCAGCAGCCCCTTGGCCACGGCCCAGTCGCAATAGGCCAGCGCGCGCTCCACGATGGCCTCCTGCGTCAGCAGCGGCTTCAGTTCGCCCCACAGGGCGATGCCCTCGAGCAGCGTGCCGGACTGGTTCGCGCGCGGCAGCCCATAGGACAAAGTCGAATCCATGTGGAAGTGGGCGTCGACGAACGGCGGCGTGACGAGCTGGCCGGCGGCGTCGATCTCCTCGCCCGCCGTGGCGGCCAGGCGCGGCTCCACGGCGGCGATCTTGCCGTTGGCGATGCCGATGTCGATGTCGGTACGGCCATCGGGCAGACTGCAGCGGCGCAGGATCAGGTCGAACATGTGGAATCTCTCTCTTATATATATAGGGGGCGATGGGACCGGATCAGCGCTCGCCCTTGCGGTACGGCTTCATCAGCGCCTGCGGATAGGCCGCGCGGCGCGCCACCAGCACCAGCGCCAGGATCGACAGCACATAGGGCAGCATCAGGTACACCTGGTACGGCAGCGGCGGCAGCCCCGGCAGGCTCGCCCCGCCCTGTTGCAGACGCAGTTGCAGGGCGTCGAACGCGGCGAACAGCACCGCGCCGAGCAGCGCCCGGCCCGGCCGCCACGAGGCAAAGACCACCAGCGCCACGCAGATCCAGCCGCGCCCGTTGATCATATTGAAGAAGAACGCGTTGAAGGCGGAGAGCGTCAGGAAGGCGCCGCCCACGGCCATCAGCGCCGAGCCGGCCATGATCGCACCGATCCGCACGGCCGCCACGCGGATACCCTGTCCCTCCGCCGCCGCCGGATTCTCGCCGACCATGCGCAGGGCCAGCCCCAGCGGCGTGCGATAGAGCAGCCAGCCGATCAGCGGCGCCATGCACAGCGCCAGCAGCGTCAGGGCTGTCTCGGCGGCCATCACGGGACCGATGACGGGTACCTGCGCCCACCACGTCATCGGCGCGAACGGGGTGATCGTCGGCGGCGACGACACCTGCGCGAAGTTCAGCCGGTAGGCGTAGTAAGACACGCTGGTGGCCAGCATCGTCACGCCCAGCCCCGCCACGTGCTGGGACAGCGCCATCGACACGGTCAGCCAGCCGTGCAGCAGCCCGAAGGCCAGCCCCACGCCCGCCGCCACCGCCACGCCGCCCCAGAGCGGCGCGCCGAGGTAGACCGCCAGCCAGCCGGAGAAGGCGCCGGCCACCATGATCCCTTCGATGCCGAGGTTGAGCACCCCGGCGCGCTCGCACAGCAGCACGCCCAGCGTGCCGAAGATCAGCGGCGTGGCCACGCGCAGCACGGCGACCCAGAACGGCGCCGCGCTCACGATATCGAGCAGTTCCATCAGGCGGCCCTCCCGATGCGGTCGAGCCGCACGCGGTAGCGCGTCAGCATCGTGGCTACCAGCATGGTCAGCAGCGCCACGGCGACGATCACGTCGGCGATGGCATTCGGCACGCCCACGGCGCGGCTCATGCCGTCCGCGCCCACCAGCACGCCCGCCACGAACACCGACGCAGCGATCACGCCGATCGGATGCAGCCCTGCCAGCATGGCGATGACCACCCCGGCGTAGCCGTAGCCGGGCGAGATGTCGAGGGTCAGGTAGCCGGTGCGCCCCGCCACCTCCACCACGCCGGCCAGCCCTGCCAGCGCGCCGGACAGCATCGCCGCCAGCAGGGTCACGCGCGTCACTGGCATGCCCGCGAAAGCCGCCGCGCGCGCGTTGGCGCCCACCGCACGCATCTGCAGGCCGAACACCGTGAAGCGGTTGACCGCCCACAGGATCACGGCCAGCGCCACGGCGATCAGCAGCCCGCTATGCACGCGCGAACGCTCCAGCAGCCGCGACAGTTCGAGTTCCGGCACCAGCGCGACGGACTGCGGCCAGCCCATCGCCAGCGGGTCCTTCATCGGTCCATCCAGCATCATCGACACGCCCAGCAGGACGATGAAGTTCAGCAGCAGCGTGGTGACCACCTCGTCCACCCCCAGCCGCAGCTTCAGCAGTGCCGGCACCAGCAGCAGCAGCCCGCCGGCCAGCATGCCGGCCGCCACCATCAGGCCGAACAGCAGCCCGTTCGGGAGCGAAGCCGCCCAAGGCACGGCAGCCCCATCCACCTGCCCGCCCACGGCCACCGCCGCCAGCGCGCCCAGGTACAACTGCCCTTCCGCGCCGATATTGAACAGCCGCGTGCGGAACGCCACCGCCACAGCCAGCCCGGTCAGCATCAGCGGCGTGGCGCGGGTCAGCGTTTCCGACCACGCGAAGCGCGAGCCGAAGCCGCCTTCGAGCAACAGCCAATACGCCTTGCCGACCGGCGCGCCGGCCCAGGCGACCAATACGGCACAAATACCAAGTGTGGCGACGATGGCCCCGAACGGCGCGGCCACCAGCGCGGTGCGCGAGACCGTGGTGCGTGCTTCAAGCCGCATGGGCCACCTCCCCGTGCGTTGCGGCGTGGTCCGCGCCGGCCATGGCCAGACCCAGCGTGCCGAGCGTCCAGCCGGACGCCGCGCGGGCCGGCGTCAGCCGTCCGCCATGGATCACGGCGATGCGGTCGGCCAGCGACAGCAGTTCGTCGAGATCCTCGGAAATCAGCAGCACGGCGGCCCCGGCCGCCGCCGCTTCCAGCAACTGGCGATGGACGTAGGCCACCGCGCCGATGTCCAGCCCCCAGGTGGGCTGGCTGGCGATGACCAGCCGAGGCGTCTGCGCGCCGCGTACCGACAGCGCGCGCCCCAAAATCAGCTTCTGCATATTGCCGCCGGAGAGCGTGCGCGTGGGGGCGTCGATGCCGCCGCCGCGCACATCGAATTTCTTGGCCAGCGCCGCCGCAAAGCGCCGCGCCGGTCCGCTGCGGATCACCCCGCCGCGCACGAACGCCGGGTTGCCCAATTGCTCGGCAATCGCATTCTCCCACACGGCCAGGTCGCCCACGGCGCCTTCGGCATGGCGATCCTCGGGCACGCGCGCCACGCCGGCGGCAATCCAGCGCCGAGGCACGGCCGGCAGGTCGATGCCTTCCACGGTCACCGTGCCGGACGATGGCGCGAGCATGCCGCTCATCAGCTCGGCCAGCGTCACCTGCCCGTTGCCGGACACGCCGGCGATGCCGACGATCTCGCCCGCATGGAGCGCCAGCGTGACATCGTGCAGTGCCACGCGGCCCTCGGCCGCCGCCACATTGGCGCGGCGCAGGGTGGCGACCAGTTCCCCAGCCGTCTCGACGGCCACGCGCCGCGGCATCTCCACACGCCGTCCCACCATCAGTTCGGCCAGCTCCTGCTTGCTGGTCTCGCCGACCGCGCGCATCGCCACCAGCTTGCCGCCGCGCAGCACCGCCACGCGATGTGATACACGCAGCACTTCATCGAGCTTATGGCTGATGAAAATGACCGACAGCCCTTCGGCGATCAATTGCGCCAGCGTGGTGAACAGGCTGTCCACCTCCTGGGGCGTCAGCACGGCTGTGGGTTCATCGAGAATCAGCACCCGGGCGCCGCGATACAGCGCCTTGACGATTTCCACGCGCTGGCGCTCGCCCACGGACAGCGCGCCGACCCGCGCGTTGGGCTGGACGGCAAGGCCGAAGCGCTGGGCGATGGCCTGAACGCGCCCGAGCGCGGCGGCGCGCTGCTGGCGCCAGCGCCAGAGCGGCTCGGTGCCGATCAGGATGTTGTCGAGCACGGTGAGGTTGTCGGCCAGCGTGAAGTGCTGGTGGACCATGCCCACGCCAGCCGCCAGCGCTGCGCGCGGGTTGCCGGGCGGCAGCGTCGCGCCATCGACCTCGACGCTGCCGGCATCGGCAACGTAGTGGCCGAACAGGATATTGACCAGCGTGCTCTTGCCGGCGCCGTTCTCGCCGAGCAGGGCGAGCACCTCGCCACGCTGGAGATCGAGCGAAATGTCGTCGTTGGCGGTCAGCGGGCCGAAACGCTTGGTGATATGGGAAAGACGGAGGACGGGAGGCGATGCCATTTCAATGTTCGTGGGTGTTCTCCCCTCTCCCGCACGCGGGAGAGGGGAGTAAAACCAACCTTACGGCGTGGACTTCGGCTCCGTTTCCACCACCTTGACCGTGAACTTGCCATCGAGGATGGCGCGCTCCTTGGCCTTGACCTTGGTCATCACGTCAGCCGGCACCTTGCCCTCGAAGGTGCCCAGCGGCGCCAGCTCGGCGCCCTTGACCTTCATCAGGGAATACTGGCCGTAGTCCTCGTTCTTGAACTGGCCGGCCTTGACCTTGGCCAGCGCGGCGCCAATCGTCGGCTCCATGTTCCACAGCGCCGAGGCCACCACCGTGGCCGGGTATTGCGGCTGGGTGTTGATCACGTTGCCGATGGCCAGCTTGCCGCGCTCCTTGGCCGCGTCGGAAACGCCGAAGCGCTCGGCGTAGAGCACGTCCGCGCCCTTGTCGATCATGGCGAAGGCCGCTTCCTTGGCCTTGGGCGGATCGAACCAGGAGCCGATGAAGCTCACCGTGAACTTCACCTTCGGGTTCACCTCGCGCGCGCCTTCCATGAAGGCGTGCATCAGCCGGTTCACCTCGGGAATCGCATAGCCGCCGACCATGCCGATGTGGTTGGTCTTGGTCATGCCGCCCGCGATCATGCCGGTCAGATAGGACGGTTCCTGGATGTAGTTGTCGAACACCGAGAAATTCGGCGCCTGCGGCTTGCCCGAGGAGCCCATCAGGAAGCCGACCTTCGGGTAGTCCTTGGCGACCTTGCGCGCGGCGGCCTCCACGGCGAACGATTCGCCCACGATCAGCCCCGAGCCTTGCTCCGCGTACTGGCGCAGCACGCGCTCGTAGTCGGCATTCGACACGCTTTCCGAGAACACATAGTCGATCTCGCCGCGCGCCTTGGCCTCGTTCAGCGCCTTGTGGATACGCGAGACCCACTGCTGCTCCACCGGCACCGTGTACACCGCGGCCACCTTCACCTTTGTCTGGGCATGGGCCAGCGGCGTGGCGCCGAGGGCCACGATACCCGCCAGCGCGGCCCCCGCCGCCGCCACTTTCAGCCAGGTGCGGCGATAGCTTTCAATAGGCATGACTTCACTCCCCTTTCGCGTCGTTGCGCGTGATCGAGTACTGCGTTGGAATTCTTTTTTTCTGGTCCAGCATCGGCCTCAGGCCATGCCATGCGCGCGGGCGGACGCTGGCTCGAGCCCGCAGCCGCGCAACAGCAAGGCCACCAGATGCTCGGTGGCTTGCTGGAAGTCCTGGGCGTCCAGCCGCTTCACGCCCAGCACGGCGCAGATCTGGGTTTCGAAGTCGGCATAGGTCTGCGTGGCGGCCCAGATCGTGAAGAACAGATGCTGCGGGTCCACCGCCGCCATCTGCCCGCCGGCGATCCAAGCCCGGATCACCCCCGACTTGCGCGCCACCAGCTCACGAAGTGCCTCACGCAGCACCCCGCCGATCTCGGGCGCGCCATGGAGCAGCTCGTTGGCAAACACGCGCGAGGCGTCCGGGTGGCTGGCGGAGAGCCGCATCTTGGCGCGGATGTAATGCTCCAGCGCCACCTCGGGCGGATAGTCGACGCTGATGATGTCGGTCTCGGACAGCCACAGTTGCAGCGTATGGGCCAGCACCGCGCGGTACAGCGCCTGCTTGGTGCGGAAGTAGTAGTGCAGGTTCGACTTCGGCACGCCCGCGCGCAGGGCGATGTCGGCCATCGTCGCCCCGGCGAAACCCGCGCGGGCGAACACGTATTCCGCCGCGCGCAGGATCAGCGCCTCGTTCTCCTGTCGAATGCGGCCCGCCGCTTCGCGGGCGGCGGGCGCGACCAGCGCGTCCATTACTTCGTGCCGTAGAGCCGGTCGCCGGCGTCGCCGAGGCCCGGCACGATGTAGCCGTGCTCGTTGAGCTGCTCGTCGATGGCCGCCGTGACGATCGCCACGTCCGGGTGCGCCGCGCGCAGCGCCTGGAGCCCCGGGCGGGAGGCAATCAGGCAGACATACTTCATGGTCGTCACGCCGGCCTCCTTGAGCCGGTTCAGTGCCGCGATGGCGGAGTTGCCCGTGGCCAGCATCGGGTCCACCACGATCACCATGCGCTCGTGGATGTCTTCCGGCATCTTGAAGTAGTACTCGATGGGCTCCAGCGTCTCGGGGTCGCGGTAGAGCCCGATATGGCCGACGCGCGCGGCGGGCAGGAGGTCGAGCATGCCGTCCAGGAAGCCGTTGCCAGCGCGCAGGATCGACACCAGACAGAGCTTCTTGCCCGACAGCACCGGCGACACCATCGGCGCGATCGGCGTCTTGATGGCGATGGTCTCCATCGCCAGGTCGCGCGTGGCCTCGTAGGTCAACAGCTGGCTGATCTCTCGCACCAGACGGCGGAAGTTATCGGTAGTCGTTTCCTCGCTGCGCGCGAGCGTGACCTTGTGCTGCACCAGCGGGTGATTGACCACCATCACCATGGCTGACGGCGACGTCTCTGTATCGGCAATGGCTTGCGCGGCCGTAGGCACGGCGGACAGGTCATTCATGGTGCGCTCCTTGGGTCGACTCGCTGGTTTCATCAGGCACGACGGGCCACTGGCCCGCCGCGCCCGGCTGCCTGCAAAAACGTGGGTGGTAAAAGGCTCTCGTCAGAACACCGTGCCGTCGCTCTGGATCGCGAAAGGGGGCGTGCCGCCCGGCCTGCGCTGCGCGGCAATGCGCCGGCCCGCGGCCCAGGTGCCGCCCTCCAGCACCCGCGCCAGCGGAAAATCCTCCTGGGTGACGCCCAGCGCCTGCCGCACCCCTTCGGCCACGAGGTCGAGCCCGGTCACGGTCAGCGCGCGCCATTCCACGATCACCGGCTCATCCACCGTGTGCGTGCCCGCCGCGAAATCGGGGTTGCGCGGCACCATCAGCTCGAAATCGAACAGCAGGCCGCCGTTGCGGTACTCGGGCAGGCCGGTCAGGGCGTCCAGCCCGGTGACGGTGAGACCGGCGTCCTCGAGCGGCTCCAGCAGCGAATAGGTCAGCCACTGGGTAAGCTTGTGAAACGGCACCAGCCCGTCCGGCGCGGCTTCATGGTGCCAGCAGTCGCCCAGCGAGATGCCATCGAGCTGCACGCGGCCCGGCCAGACCGGCCCGAGCGCCACCAGCAGCGTGCGCAGCACGAAGCTGGCCTCGATGCGGCCATCGACGGCATGTTTGGCGAAGTAGTCGTACAGATTGCCGAGCCGGGCCGGCGTGCCGAAGACGGCCGGGGTGGCTTGCACCACCTCCCCCAGCCGGCGCAGCAGGCCGGCGCGGCCTTCTAGCCCCACCAGCGGGTTGTGCGCGGCCACCTGGAAAGCGGTGGCGATGGTCGAGGCGTCCATGCGCGCCAGCCGCTCGCCATCGGCACGCAAGGGGTCGCCATGCTCGGCGGAGAAGCCGCCGCGCGCGAAGAGATCGAAGCTGGCCACGCCGAGGCCCTCGGAGCGGGTCAGCATCAGGTCGCTGGCCGGATCGCGGTAGCGCCAGTCAGCGCCGGCACCGGCATCGAGCAGTACGCTCGGGATGACCAGGTCGATGCCGATGCGCGCGCGTTCCTCGCAATGATCGGCGCCGGACATGCCCGCCCGCTCGCACAGGATCTGCCAGCGGTCGAGCTTTTCCTCGCCCGGACCGCCGCTCTCGAAATGGCGCCAGCGGCTGTGATACGGCACCTTGAGGTCGCGGTAGCGGCGCCGGATGGTGGCCGCCACGTAGTCCGCCACGGCGTGCACCCGGTCTGGATGCCAAGTAAAGAGCGCAGAGTCGCCCGCCGCCACGTATTCCGTCACAATGGCGCACCGGCTGCGCACAGCCTCCGCGCTCAACAGCGCCGAGGCGGGATGGTCCGGCGGCACCGGGGTGTGCCAGCCGCTGCCATCGCCATCGATCCGTGCGTCCTGCCCTCCTTCGGAATGCTGGTTCATTCGTTCAACCCCCTGCCCTTTGCCAGGGCGAGTTCGTCGGCGTCCGGCGGCGTGTACCGCGTGAAGTACCCCGCCGCCACCTTTGCATCGATTTCCACGCGCGCGTCGGCCGGGATCAGCGCCTCGGGAATGGCCACCTGCTCCACCACCTCGATGCCCTGCGCGGTCAGCGCGCCATGTTTCATATTGCTCATGGACGCCCAGCGGTCGATCCGCCGGATGCCCAGCCAGTGGAAGACGTCGGGCATCAGTTCCTGGAACCGCATGTCCTGCACGCCCGCCACGCATTCGGTCCGCGCGAAGTAGGTTTCGGCGCGGTCGCCGCCCACCTGGCGCTTGCGCGCGTTGTAGACCAGGAACTTGGTCACCTCGCCCAACGCGCGGCCCTCCTTTCGGTTATAGACCACCAGGCCTACGCCGCCCTGCTGCGCCATCTCGATACAGACCTCGATGCCGTGCGCCAGATAGGGCCGGCACGTGCAGATGTCGGAGCCGAACACATCCGAGCCATTGCATTCGTCGTGCACGCGGCAGGCCACGCGGGTCTCCGGCTGGCCCAGCTTGGCCACATCGCCGAAGAAATAGAGCGTCATGCCACCGATGGGGGGGAGGAAGACCTTGAGGTCGGGCCGCGTGACGAGTTCCGGGAACATGCCGCCGGTCTGCTCGAACAGGCTGCGCCGCAGGATGCTTTCCTTGATATTGAAGCGCCGCGCCAGGCCCGGCAGGTACCAGACCGGGTCCACGGCGGCCTTGGTCACGCGCACATCGCCATTGGGATAGAGGATCTCGCCATCGGGCACCAGCCGGCCAGCGGCGATGGCCGCCGTCAGCTCCGGCATATTGATATGGGCGCGCGTGACGGCGATGGTCGGGCGGATGTCCACGCCGGCGGCGATGCGGTCTGCGAAGACGGTGGAGACGAGGTGGCCCCAGGGGTCGAGCGAGACGATCTTGTCCGGATCGCCCCACTGGGCATGGGGCCCGATGGACTCGGCCGGCGCGGTGTCGGTCAGGTCCGGCCGATGCGCGCGCTGCAGGCTGCCCGAGGCCACCGCCAGCGCGCGATAGATCGCATAGGCCCCGGCGTGGGTGCCGATCACGTTGCGGCGCGTGAGGTCCGTGAGGCTGGCGATGACCGGTCCCCGCTCGGCCGCCGTGGGGGCGCCCCAGTGGATCGGCTCGGCCGGCTTGTCGCGGCGCGCGTGCGAGGTCAGGACGATGTGATCGGACATGACAGCCTCTTCCCCGGATGCCCCGGTATCTGGAATCCTGACCAAATGGTCAGGTTTGTATCTCCATACTAGGCAACGTTCGTGCCATCGCCCAAGTGGGGTTGTTACGGTAGGTGTGGCGCCGAACGCACCGTGGCAGTGCGTTGCCCGCGCCAAGGCGAGGCGGTGGGCACCATCAGGGCGATGGGGTCAATTTAGGACTTCGGCTATGTCGAGGTCGACAGGCATTTTCCATACTGGCTGCATCGCGCCCCAGACGGGGCCAGCCACAGCATGGAGAACATCATGAAACTACTATCCGCCTTAGCGGCAGTCGCCGCATCCCTCAGCGTGTTGGCGCCTGTGGCGGCGCATGCCGCGGGGACATCGGCCAGCCCGCTGCCCGCCTCCTGCGTGACGGTGTCGGCGCAGGCCGGCGAGGCCCAGCGGGCACCCGGGCCGCGCGTGCGATGTGTGCTGCCGTCCGGCAAGGTGTCGGGCATGGTGCCCGTGGGAGGGATGTCGCACGGGGCGCCCGCGGACTGGCGCCGGGTCATCGAGGACCCGGCCGCCCGCAAGGCGCTGGTGCCGACATACAGCTGAGAGCGCTAAGGCGCTAAGGCCAGATCAGGCCTCGGAAGTGACCGACTTGTCACGCGCCGGCCAGATCGCCTCGCGCAACACATGGAGGACATCGACCGATTCCACATAGCGATGGAACACCGCCCCGGCCAGATTGCTGGCGACCCAGGCGGCCCCCATGCCCAGTGCGTTGAGCACGGGCTGCCCCGGCGCCAGGTGCGAGACCGCCGCATTGACCACCAGGCAAACCGGAAAGTGGACCAGGAAGACCGAATAGGAAATCTTGCCGAAATAGGCCGAGAGATCCGCCAGACGGCCGCCGGGCCAGCGCTCCAGCCAGTCCCCGCGCCGGGAGATGGCCAGTAGCAGCGCCGTGGCCAGCGCCACCGCGATGCGCAGCCGGAAGTCCACCACCAGCGCCGCCACGCCCAGCGAGGCCAGCAGGATCAGCGCCATCGGCGAGCGCCCCGGGTTCGACACCCAGTAGGCCAGCGTGCCCATGCCATAGGCACCAAAGAAATAGATCGCCCAGATATCCCAGCTGGCGTCGCGGTTGAACCAGAACAGCGACGCCACGGCCAGCGCACCCACCAGCGCCATGCCCCACGGCAGGCGCCGACGCGGCGCCGCGCGCGCCACCCACAGCACCATCACGAGCAAGGCGAACAGTTGCAGGTCGATGGCGATATACCAGACGCCGGCGGACAGCGCGTCCACATCGAGAATGTTGTGCAGCAGGAGCAGATGCGCGACGAACTGCGCCAAGTGCGGGGCGGCCGGAATGGAGTCATGCGTCATCCAGGTGCGCGCCAGCGCAGCCCCGGCAATCGCCACGAGAATGGCAACGGCAAACGGCACCACCAGCTTCTGATAACGGCGCCAGATGGTCCCCAGCGGATTCGCGGCCGTCAGAATCCCGCCCGGCGCCAGGCTGCGCGCGGCCAGGAAACCACTGACAACAAGAAAGACCTGCACGGCAATGCGCGCATAGTCGGCCAGCCAGCCAATCAGCCCCGGGGCAAGGGCGTGCGCGGCATCGGACATCGGCCCGTAGAAGGCCAGATGGTGCAACACGATCAGCTGTGAGCTGACCGCCTTCAGCGCGTCAATGCACGCCAAACGAGAAGGACGGGTGCCCATTTGTTATGAGAACGATACAAAGGTGCGGGATTGTACCTTGTTGGTGCAGGGACGGATGGGGGTCAAAGGTTACGGATGTAACAAGGATAGGTGGGATGGCGCGCCGGCCACGATGAAAGTCAAACCATGCCCAATTCTTGGGCGCGTCTGATAGACCTCTCAGACAATGCGCGGGTAGAACGTCTGCTGGTTCAACCCTATCGGCTTCTTGGCACGACGCCGACGCCACGGGAAATCATCGAACTTCTGGATCTCGAAGGAACTGTCCGGCGCATCGAAATAAGGAGTTTATGTATTATGCAAAAGACATGGAATTACAGGTTCGTTATTAAAATAATCGCTGGCATCATTCTCGCCTTCATCGTCGTTATTATGCCTGCAGATATCTGGGACGCATGGACTGTCCCTCATGAATACCCCTTTGGAGAGGAAGGCCCAGCCGCTTCGATGTGGGCTTATCGGTCCCAGCAGAATTATCTGATATCAAGCATCTCACTCTGGACCACCAGCACCCTCGCCCTCTGGTCCCTGCTTGCCAGGCGCGCCCGAATGCGGACCCGCGTCCTGTGTGCGCTCCCGTTTGTGGTGGTCTGGGCGTTGATGGCCTGCGACGGCTTCCGACTGACGTAGCGCGGCCCATTCCCCAAAACCGGGCATTTGCTTATGACGAGAATATCCTTCCTGCGCCGCAGGCCCGGGGTATACCCTTGCCGCTTTCGTCAGCACCCTCGGATCCCATGTCGCCGTTTGCCTCGTTTTCGTCCCTGCAACGCCTGATTGCCGCTGCTGCCCTGCTCGCCGGGGTAGTGGCGCCTGCTCTCGCCCATGCCGATAGCCCGGTTCTCAACAAGATTCGCGAGACGGGCACGATTACGCTCGGCTATCGGGAATCGGCGTTGCCGTTTTCGTTTGCCGACGACAAGGGCCAGCCGGCCGGGTATGCGGTGGATCTCTGCCTGCGTGCCGCCGAGGCCGCCCGCGTCAAGGCCGGGTTGAAGGAGATCAAGGTGCGCTGGCTGCCGCTGACGCCGCAGAACCGCATTCCGGCCGTCGTCAATGGGCTGGTCGACCTCGATTGCGCGCCCAATACCAATACGCTGGAGCGCCAGAAGCAGGTGGCGTTCAGCGTCTCGCACTATGTATCTACCGTGCGGATGCTGGTGCGGGCCGATTCGGGTATCAAGTCGCTCGAGGATCTGCGTGGCAAGACCGTGGTGACCAGCGCCGGCTCCACCGGCGACCGCCACGTGCGACGCCTGAAGACCGACTATGGCTATCGGGACGTCTACGCCAAGGATCATGGCGAGTCGTTCCTGCTGCTGGAGACGGGCCGCGCCCAGGCCTTCGTCATGGACGATGTGCTGCTGGCCGGGCTGCGCGCCAAGTCGAAGGATCCGTCGCAGTTCGTGATTGTCGGCCCGGCGCTGTCGGTGGAGCAGAACGCGCTGATGATGTCCAAGGCGGACCCTGAGTGGAAGCGGCTGGTCGATCAGGCGCTGGCGGGCACCTTCGCCACGCCGGACGTCGTCGCGCTGCAAAAGCGCTGGTTCCAGCAGCCGATTGGCACGCGTGGCACCAACCTCGCGCTGGCGCCCTCCGCCGAGGTCACACAGGCCTGGAAGCACCCCTCTGACGCCGTGACCGAATAAGCACTTTTCGGCATCCATCTCGGGGCGGCACGCGGCTGCCGCCCCCGGAAAACCCCTGAGTTGACGGCTTCACCGGCCTTGGACACACTGGCCCAAGCGGGCTGACATGCTGTTTACTGGCCGGTAAGCCCGCACAACGCGAACCGCCGGAAGGCGGCACCACTCAGGAGATCCCATGAACAAGATCATCGCCACCGCAGTTGCGCTGGGCCTGGCTACCGCCTCCGTGGCGGCCATTGCACAGGACAAGAAGCAGTTCGACCCGTACTCGCAAGGCGCGAAGTCCGGCGAGAAATTCGACACCTACAGCCAGGGTGCGAAGTCCGGCGACAAGTTCGACCCGTACAGCCAGGGCGCGAACAAGAGCACCCGTGCGGATCTGGTGGATCAGTCGGGCCAGCCGAAGAAGGACAAGACCAAGAAGACCACCAAGAAGCCCACGCAGGGCAACTGATTGGCCGCTGGCCGGTCACGGATCTTCCCGTGCGGAAACAGACCCCCCAAGACATTGGGGGGTTTTTTATTGGCCGGATGCGGGTGTCAGCGCTCCGCCGGGGCCTCGGGGTCCAGCATTTCCAGCCCGGTCACGTCCACGCGCTGGACCTTGTTGTTCTGGCGGACTTCGGTGCGCAGCACGAAGGCCTCCATCGGGCAGTACCAGTCGGTGACGTGCAGCACGCTCGGCTCCAGCTGCAGGATCTCGTCGCCCACCATCAACGGGCCCAGCGAGGTGCGCTTCTCATAAGTGATGGGCATGCACTCCTTGCGTCCCATCACGGTATTGATCATCTGGCGTCGCCCCACCATGCGGGAGCCGACGATGATCGACGCATGCAGGGCCTGCATCGTGCCCACCACCTCGTCGGCGCCGAGCGGATAGATCTTCAGCGAGACGCTCGACTGGAAGGTCTCGCCCTCGAGCATCGCCCCCTCCTTGATCTCCACGCCGGCATAGTTGAAAACGCCGCTACCCGTAAACGACGCCTCGCCGAACATCCGCGCATATCGGGCCCGGGCGTTGATCACCGCGTTGCGGCTGTCGATGCGCGTGCGCATGGTGGCGCTGCTGCGGTCGATATTGATCTCGTGCACCTGGTCCATCACCACCGGGGGGCCCATCAGCGCCGACAGCGCCGACTTGGAGCGCACTTCGAGCTGGGCGCTGCAGCCGCGCGCCGTGCGCATCACCTCGCGCAGCGTCATGGTGATCGACATCGGCATCTCGCCGTCGCCTTCCATCTGCACGCGGGAGCCGGAGCGGAACCACGGGGCGTCGCACAAGGCTGCACCGGCCGGCATGGGCACGGGGGACATGCCGGCGACGGGCGCGGCGTCGGCGGCCGGGGCGGCCGGGGCGGTCTGAGCGATCTGGGCGATTTCGGCAGCCGGCTCCGATGCCTGTGAATGTGCTCCATTCGCCACTGCGAGCAGGCTGAAACAGAGACCGGACATCAGGGCCGTTTTCATCGTAGTTTCCTGAGGATTCGACAAACCGGCCTGCCGGGACTGATCGTGGCGCGGTGCAGCCGCCAGTATTACGCGAATCCGGCACATGGGGAATCCTGGCCGGCGGCGGCACCGGCGCGTCGTGCTAACATTGCGCGCCAATTTGGCGACCGGACGGGGGAGCCAATCGGCCATGGCCGGTCGTTCCAGGGGAACCCCTGCCCTTCCGCGAGGTTCTCACCGCGGCGGGGAATGCGTGTCCACCGAATCCGGCCCTGCGGCGTTGTGTGGTGTCTGCTGCACAACCGGGACCACATCGCTTCCGGTTCGCCGGCCATTTCAGGAGAGTTATGCGTAGTTCCACGCCCTCGCGCTATGCCGGGCTACCCGTCGGCATGATTGCCCTGGTCGTCATCGCAATCCTGCTGGTCTGGTTCGGCACGCTCGACTTCCGGCACCTGCTGAAGCCGGACGAAGGCCGCTACGCGGAAATCTCGCGCGAGATGTTCGCCAGCGGCGACTGGGTGACCATCCACTACAACGCCCTGAAGTACTTCGAGAAGCCCCCGTTCCATATGTGGGTCACCACGCTGGCCTACGAGGCTTTCGGCGTGGGCGACTGGCAGGCGCGGCTGTGCGTGGCGCTCTCGGGCATCCTCGGGCTGGGCGTTACGGTGCTCGCCGCCACGCGCTGGTTCGGCGCGCGTGCCGGCCTGCTGGCCGGGCTGGCCCTGCTGGCGGCGCCGATGTGGAGCATCGCCGGCCACTTCAACGCCCTCGACATGACGCTGTCCGGCGCGCTCGCGTGCGTGCTGGCCTGCATGATGCTTGCCCAGCATCCGGACGCCACGCCCGCCGCCCGGCGCGGCTGGATGCTGGCCTGCTGGGTCGCCATGGGCGTCGCCATCCTGACCAAGGGTTTGGTCGGCATCGCGCTGCCGGGCCTGGTCCTCGTGGTTTACTCGCTGATCACGCGCGATCTGGCGCTGTGGCGGCGCCTGCATCTGGTGTCCGGCATCGTCGTCATGCTGATCGTCACGGTGCCGTGGTTCTGGCTGATTTCCTCGCGCAACCCCGAATTCCCCCATTTCTTCTTTATCCACGAGCACTGGGACCGCTATACGTCCACCGTGCATGCGCGCAAGGGCACGCCGTTCTACTTCGTGCCGCTGCTGCTGCTGGGCTTCCTGCCGTGGCTGGGCCTGACGCCGCGCATGTGGACCGCCGTGCGCGAGCGCGCCGGGGCCGCGCGCGGGGCCGGCGGCAAGCCGTTCCAGCCCGCGCTGATGGCACTGATCTGGGCCGTGGCGATTTTCGTCTTCTTCAGCATGTCCGGCTCCAAACTGCCCGGTTACATCGTGCCGATCTTCCCCGCGCTGGCGATGCTGGCCGGCGTGGCGCTGGACGACATCACCGAGCGCTCCTGGCAACGCCAGGTCAACGCGCTGATGGCGCTGGCCGTGGTGGGCCTGCTGGCCACGCCGTATGTGGCCACGCTGCATCGCCCGTCCAATCCAAACGAGGTCTTCCGCACGTTTGCCGTGTACACGGGCGTCGCGTTTGCCGTACTCTTGGGCGGCACGATACTGGCGCGCAAGCTGTTGCAGTCAAGGGGCCTGTTCCCCAGCATCACGGCGTGTGCGCTGGCGATGTTCCTGACCTGCACCATCGGCCTGATGGGCCATGAAGTGATGGGCCGGCGGGCGTCCGGCGTGGATCTGGTGCCCGCCATCCGTGCCGTGCTGAAAGACGATATGCCCCTGTACGGCGTGCGGGTACTCGACCATACCCTGCCGTTCTACCTGGGACATCCGCTGACGATGGTGGAGGAGCCCGATGAGCTTGAATTTGGCGTGCAGCAGGCCCCGGACCAGTGGATTCCCACACTGGACCAGTTCATCGCGCGCTGGCGCGACGGCCAGCCCGCGCTGGGCATCATGGACCCGAGCCTCTACGACGAGCTGTCGGCACGGCAGGTCCCGATGCATGTGGTGGCGCGCGATAGTCGGCGCGTCGTGGTCAGCAACTTTCCGCCGTCCGGTGCCCCGGCACCGGCAGGCACTCCGGAACCCAAGCCCGCGTCATGACGCTTTCGACTTTCGCTTTCATCCTGACCGGCGTGATGCTCAACGCCGCCGCGCAGTTGCTGCTCAAGGCCGGCACCAATGCCGTGGGCGCCATCACGCTGGACCGCGCCACGCTGTTCACCACCGCATTCCGCGTGCTGACGCAATGGCCGGTGATCGGCGGCCTGACGCTGTACGTGGTCAGCGTGGCGGTGTGGATCGTCGGGCTGTCGCGCGTGGACGTGTCCATCGCCTACCCCATGCTGTCGCTGGGCTACGTGGTCAACGCGCTGGCGGCGTGGTGGCTGTTCGGCGAGATGATTGGTCCCTTGCGCGTAGCCGGCATCCTGCTGATACTGGCCGGAGTCTTCCTGATTGCACGATCCTGAGCGTACGCGCCTGAGCCCACGTGCCCCACAAAGAACCATGACCGTTACCGCAGCCCAGCCCTTCCTGCCGTTCGTGCGGCCCGAGATCGACACCGAGACCATTGCCGAGGTCGGCAAGGTGCTTGCTTCCGGATGGATCACTTCCGGCCCGAAGATGCAGGCGTTTGAAGCGGCGCTGTCCGATGTGTTCGGCGGCCGGCCGGTGCGGACGTTCGCCAACGGCTCCGCCACGATGGAGATCGCGCTGCGCGTGGCCAATATCGGCCCGGGCGACGAAGTCATCACCACGCCGATCACCTGGGTGGCCACGGCCAACGTGGTCCTCGCCGTGGGCGCCCGCCCGGTGTTCGTCGATATCGACCCGCGCACCCGCAACCTCGACCTGGACGCCGTCGAGGCCGCCATCACGCCGCGCACGCGGGCGATCATGCCGGTCTACCTGTCCGGCCTGCCCGTGGACATGGACCGGCTCTACGCCATCGCGGACAAGCACCAGCTGCGCGTGATCGAGGACGCCGCCCAGGCCATCGATTCCCGCTGGCGCGGCCAGCGCATCGGCGCGTTCGGCGACCTGGCCAGCTTCAGCTTCCAGGCGAACAAGAACATCACCACCATCGAAGGCGGCTGCCTCGTGCTGAACTCGCCCGAGGAAGCCCTGCGTGCCGAGCGCCTGCGCCTGCAAGGCGTGATCCGCACCGGCATGGACGGCATGGACGTGGAAGAACCCGGCGGCAAGTTCAACCTGACCGACGTCAACGCCGCCATCGGGCTGGCGCAGCTGCCGAAGCTGGACGCCATCACCGCCAAGCGCGCCGCGCTGGCCGAGACCTACTTCCGCTGCGCCGCCGACACGGGGCTGGCCGATCTCGGCATCGAGCTGCCGCTGCCGCTGGACCCCGCCGGCGCCACCACCAACTGGCACATGTTCCAGGTGGTGCTGCCCACGGACCGCCTGCGCGGCGGCCCGGCGGAAGCGCGCCGCCACGTGATGGAGGCGCTGCGCGAGCAAGGCATCGGCACGGGTGTCCACTATCCGCCCATCCACCTGTTTACCCACTACCGCTCACTCGGCTGGCGCGAAGGCATGCTGCCCCACGCCGAGCGCATCGGACGCGGCATCGTCACGCTGCCGCTGTTTCCTGCCATGCATGCCACCGACGTGGAGCGGGTATGCGCAACTCTCAGCGAAACATGCAAACGCCTTTCTCTCTAAGCCCCGTCGAGGTCTCGGTCGTCGTCCCCGTCTACAACGAGGAGGACGGCCTGCAGGCGCTGTTCGATCGCCTTTACCCGGCGATGGATGCCATGGGCGAGTCGTACGAGCTGATCTTCATCAATGACGGCAGCCATGACCGCTCCCCGCAGATCCTGGCAGCGCAGTTCCACAAGCGTCCGGACGTCACGCGCGTGGTGCTGTTCAACGGCAACTTTGGCCAGCACATGGCCATCCTGGCCGGGTTCGAGCACACGCGCGGGCGCATCGTCATCACGCTGGACGCGGACCTGCAGAACCCGCCCGAGGAAATCCCGCGCCTGGTGGCCGCCATGCGCGAGGGCCATGACTACGTGGGCACGATTCGCCGCCAGCGCAACGACACGGCGTTCCGGCGCTATGCGTCGCGCGCGATGAACCAGCTGCGCGAGCGCATCACCAAGATCAAGATGACGGACCAGGGCTGCATGCTGCGCGCCTATGACCGCAACATCATCGACACGATCAACGCCTGCCGCGAGGTGAACACCTTCATCCCGGCGCTGGCGTACACGTTCTCGTCCAATCCGGTCGAGATCGAGGTCGGCCACGAGCAGCGTTTCGCGGGGGAGTCGAAGTATTCGCTCTACCAGCTGATCCGCCTTAACTTCGACCTCGTTACCGGCTTCTCGATCGTGCCGCTGCAGTGGTTCTCGGCGATCGGCACGCTGCTGTCGATCTCGTCGGCGGGCCTGTTCGTCGTGCTGCTGATTCGGCGCTTCCTGCTCGGCTCGGAAGTGCAGGGGGTGTTCACCCTGTTCGCCCTGAACTTCTTCCTGGTCGGCATCATGCTGTTCGGCATCGGCCTGCTTGGCGAATACGTGGGCCGGATCTACCAGGAAGTGCGCGACCGCCCGCGCTACCGCATCCAGGCCGTGCTCGAGCGTGACCCGCTCCGGACGCCGTCGGACCAGACCGCCGTGGAGGAATCGTGCGCGCGGTAGTCTTCGCCTACCACAACGTTGGCGACCGCTGCCTGCGCGTGCTGCACGCGCGGGGCGTGGACGTGGCGTTGGTGATCACCCATCGTGACCGGCCCGACGAGAACATCTGGTTCCGCCGCGTGGCCGATACCGCCGTGGAGCTGGGCATCCCCTTCCTGCACGGCGAAGATCCGACCGACCCGGCACTGGCCGAGGCCGTGCGCGCCGCCCGGCCCGATGTCATCTTCTCGTTCTACTACCGGGCGATGATTCCGGCCGAGGTGCTGGCCATCGCGCCGCAGGGCGCATTCAACATGCATGGCTCGCTGCTGCCGAAGTATCGCGGCCGCGTGCCGGTGAACTGGGCGGTGATCCACGGCGAGACCGAGACCGGCGCCACGCTGCACGCGATGGAAGCCAAGCCGGACGCCGGCTATATCGTCGACCAGACCGCCGTGCCGATCCTGCCCGACGACACCGCCGGCGAGGTCTTTGAGAAAGTCACCGTCGCCGCCGAGCAGACGCTCTGGCGCGCCCTGCCGGCCATGATGAGCGGCCATACGCCCAAGCGTCCCAATCGGCTGGCCGATGGCAGCTACTTCTCGGGCCGCAAGCCCGAGGACGGTCGCATCGACTGGCACCAGCCGGCCTCCGCCGTCTACAACCTGATTCGCGCGGTGGCGCCGCCCTACCCGGGCGCGTTCACCGAGCTGGACGGCCATCGCCTGATCGTGGCCGCCGCGCGCCGTATCCCTGCCCTGCCATCGGTCCCGCTGCAGCCCCAGGGGCTGCGCGTGATCGATGACCGCATCGTCGCCGTCTGCGGCGACGGCGGCATGCTGCATGTCCGTACGCTGCTGGAAGGCGCCTCCGCCGATCACGCCGCGCCGGTTACCGTTTCTGCCCTTCAATCCATCATCGCAACTGCACAGTCCAGAGAGGAAAACCGATGAAAAAGGTCCTGATTCTTGGTGTCAACGGCTTCATCGGCCATCACCTCACGCGCCGCATCCTGGAGACCACCGACTGGGAGGTCTACGGCATGGACATGGCCTCAGACCGCCTCGGCGACCTGGTGAGCCATCCGCGCATGCACTTCTTCGAAGGTGACATCACCATCAACAAGGAGTGGATCGAGTACAACATCCGCAAGTGCGACGTGGTGCTGCCGCTGGTGGCCATCGCCACCCCGGCCACCTACGTGCGTCACCCGCTGCGCGTGTT